>Ga0209572_1000020_pt1 | contig 465542 bp, 366 predicted proteins | sample EBPBio232012_DNA_FD_185867 | JGI IMG/M metagenome (GOLD analysis project Ga0209572, IMG submission 185867) | Wastewater treatment Type I Accumulibacter community from EBPR Bioreactor in Madison, WI, USA - Reactor 1_1/23/2012_ DNA (SPAdes)... | ecosystem: Engineered > Bioreactor > EBPR >...
AGTACTTAACTATTAAAAAATGCAATATGATTATTTTTTTTTGGGCTCCCTAAGCTTTCATAATATGAAAAAAAATACACACTTTTTTGAACATTACCTGGATATTCATAATTGTCCAATACAATGCCCTCGTTAGCAATCTGGAGCATTTTGATTTTAAAGAAAGTTGGACTGCTTAATAAATCACTTTATTTTAAAATAAAATATCAAATTGATATAAAAATTGAATTATTTCAGGTGGTTAATTGTTAGAAGACTAAATGTTTAATTTTATGAATACTAAAACGATAGCAATTGTATCTTATTTAACAATAATAGGTTGGGTTATTTCCTTTGTCAATCACAGTAATTCCGGAGAGCGTGAAAATTTTGCTACTTTCCATTTGAGACAATCTTTAGGAATATATTTGTCTTCAGCTGCCATACAATTTGCTTCTTTTATTCTACCTAATTTTATTGGAAGACCATTTAATATTATAGCTTTTATTTTTTTGATAGTTTTATGGATATTAGGCATTATGAATGCTTCCAAAGAATCATCAAAATATCTGCCTTTTGTGGGTGAATTCTTTGATAAAAACTTAAATTTTATCAAATAACCGTTTAGTTCATTATGGTAATGCTTCCTTTATAAACTATTTCTTCACCATATATGTTTTTGACCTTCGCAAAATAAACATATACATCTGGATTACAGGCTTTTCCTTTAAATCGGCCGTCCCATCCAAGATTCTCATCATTGGGCTGAAAGTCTTTTTTCAAAAACACTTCTGCTCCCCAGCGGTTAAAAATCCTAAACTCACTTATGCTTGTTATGACATCAGAATCAGCGAATACAGTTACTTTGTCATTTATCCCGTTATTGTCGGGGCTGAATATATTTGGAACAAATACCTTATTTTCTTTTTTAAATACTCTTACAAATAGTTGTTCTTCATCAGGACAACCGTCTTTGTCAGTTATTGCCAAAGAAACCACAGCGTTATAAGTCGGAAAGATTGTTGGATAAAGGCACGGATTGCAGCTGAAATAATCTGCTCCAAGCCAAGAATTATAATGCATTCCTATCGTATCAAACAAAAATTCAGGTACAATTAAATAAGATTGACCATATTCAACTTCAACTGTGTCAGGTAGAATAAATGATATGCCATCACTTGGATTAATCGTTGTATTATAACTAAATGTACAACCATTAACATCTTCACCTTCAATTAAATAACTTCCAGCATCCAAATTATTGAAATTTAAATTATTAGGATTTATAGTTACGTTATTTATTTGGAAAATATATGGTCCATCACCATTTTTAATACTTTCAAATCTAATACTTCCATTTTTCCCGAAGCAATTTGCAGCTGTAACTGTTGGATTGACAAATTGCGGATTTGTAATTTTGCTCATGACAATTACGGTATCTGTATTAGAACATCCATTATCATTGTTTGTTACATGAAGAATATAGCTGCCGGCTTTATCAATAGTTGGAGTTAAAGTATTTTGATTATTTATTATGTTGCCGTTAGGACCTGTCGTCCAATTTATTGTATAATTTGTAGTATTATTTACGGATCCATTTAAATTAATATATGATGTTTTACAATTTAAATCTTGAGCAGTCCCTGCAGAAACATTTGGCAAATTTGTATCGGATAAAACATCTTGTGAAAAGTTAGAGCTGCATCCATTTGTAGTATCCGTCACCAATACATTATATCTTCCTTTACTTCCAGCTATTATTGAGTTATTAATAGTAGAACCGACAATGACACCATCAAGCGTTGACCATTGGTATATATAGTTTTGACTTGATTGATTAAATAGGATATCTGTTTGTGTAACTATACAATTTAATGGACTGGGAACGGGAATTGATCCGCTTGGTTTAATTTTATTTTCGCCTACATTGACACTGAATAATGACTTGCACCCATTCTGAGGATTTGTTATTGTCAAAATATATTCTCCTTTTAAATTTACCTGAATTAGGGAATCGTTGACGCTATTTAGGATATTGCCATCTACTGTTGACCAAAGCACGGATGGGTTATTTCCGGCATTAGTCCAATGAGGAATCAAGGTTAATTGAGGATTGGCACACGTTAGGATATTATTTTCTTCGATTGTAACAATAGGTTTATCACTATTGCTGGACACTTGTATAGTATCTTTACTCTCACAATTGTTTATTAGGTTGATTACCGTTAATATATAAGTGCCTGATGTTGATATATTTATTTGCAATTTGTCGTCAGGACCGACGATACTTCCATTTGTAGTTGACCATTTTATAGCAATTTCATTGGGTTGAGTAGAAAGGAATCCTCCTGTATGGGTTATAAAAGGTAAAATACAGTCTAAAACTTCATCTTTCCCTGCTTGTGCCACAGGTTGATCTTTGGATCCATTTACATCGAAAGAAACTAATGAAGAGCATCCGTTTAAGGTGTCTATAATAGTAATTTCATATACCCCGGTATCTAAGACATAAACCAAACTATCAATATAATTGTTGCTAAAGTTAATATTATTGGACGTCCAGTGGAATGTAAAACTTGGTTTATAACCTGAAATATTTGCTTTTAACAAAATGGAATCTATACCACATGTAAAGGAGTTGTGAGGATAAGGAGCGGCAGAAGGAGGATTTTTTGAAAGCCCTACTGTAACAGTATCTTTGTTGATACAATGGTTTGTTGAATCAAGGACAGTAAGAATATAATTGCCTTCCTGATTGATTTGGATATGAAGTGAATCGGAATTAAAGCCATTATTTAATTCTTGCCAAGAGGCTTTATAGTGGGAATTTGGAGAAAAGACTTGACCGGTTACAGTTAAATTGGGATGTTTACATGTAATTAAGGTATCGGGGCCTGCTGAAATAGTGGGAGGAGTAGTGTTTTGAGTAACGTTTATGGAGAAATCGACTTTACAGCCGTTGTTGTCGGAAATAATAATTGTATAAATACCGGATTGGTCAACTTGAATTTTTGTTCCGGTGGAGTCTCCCACAATGTGCCCATTTGCTGTTTTCCATAAAATGGTTGTATTATTTCCATTTGTAATCACTGCAGAAATATCCACTAAGGTAGTTGCGCAATTTAAGTCACTTGTTTTTGAAAGAATCGCAGAGGCATCAAATGCAGTGTTTTTTGCGGTATAAGTTGTAGTATCTTTACAACCTGTAGCCAAATTTTCAATAATTAAAGTATAGTCTCCAGGCTTGTCAATTAATATGGTACTTCCTATATCACTTCCCACAATATTTCCATTAACTGTTGACCAAGTGAATGTAATGCCACCTGGTGTACTTAATGTACCATCCAGGACAATGGATGTGTGACTGCAATCAAGTGTACCTAAAGGCTTTATGAAGGCATTAGGAGGTTGAGTATTATCCAGTACAGTAACATAATTAGAGATAAAATCACATGCCAATCCATTAGAAGTAGTAATGCGTATCCAGTAGGTACCGGCTTTATCAACAATTATTTGATTGGTTCCTTGTCCACTTATGATATTTCCATCATTCGTAAGCCATTCTAAATTGACGGTTCCTCCAAATAATGGGGCTGATTGATCAACATAGTCTGCAGATAATTGAGCAGTTGAATTGTTGCAATCTATATCGTTTAGTTTATATGCAGAAACAAAGAAATCTACTAAATCAACATGCAAGTTGACAATGGTATCACAAGGAATTCCATCGACAGTAACAGTATAATCACCGGGTGAGGAGTACGAAGAGCCATTGTAATTGAAGGCATCGCCTTTACATATCGTAGTATTGATTAACTTTATTTCTTGCGGGAAAACATCGACATTCATAGTCCTGACAGAATTACAACCATTACTTGCCACAAAATCTTCAGTATAAATGCCCGTTGTTGAAAAGACATTACCATTAGGAGAGGTATATGATTCACCATTGCAAAGTGTTATAAATAGTTCTTCATTTATAGCGGCAGTATTATTAATTACAGCGGATTCGTAGCAAAAATATTGATTGTTAAATGAACCTCCGGTTGATGCTGTCCATCCCCAATAAATTTCATTATTTCCGTTAAAGCAATTATTTATAATGTCATAACCTGTAAGGGAAATTACCGGAGCGCCGTCTAAATATACTGTGATTGTTTGTGTAGCAGGATCCCATAATATGCGAGCAGGATGTTCTAAACCATCTTCAATATTAGGCAAAGCGACAGGTCCGGCAATTGAAGTTGAAAAATCACCATTTGCATGGATGGATGTATGATCTTCCGGGATATCATCATACCCGGTTGTTCCGTTATCCCAAGTATCAAATTCTATTATTAGGCTATTGGGAATACCAGCAGCGCCAATTCCGCCTCCAACACCACCACAATTTTGAGCGGTTGAAAATACTAAGCAAATACCATCTGCTCCATTCGCATCTATATCTCCAAAATAAAGGTTAAATTCTATTTCAAAGGCATCATCAAAATCTAATGGTGCATTGTACCAACTACAACCACGCTGTCCTTCAGCTTCTTGAGTCATTTGAATACAATTAGGTGAAGTGTTATATGCATTATATTGGTTATTAAAATTTGATTGATTGGGATTTAACACGCGCATTTTAAATGTGCCTCCACCGGGCAATTCATTCCAGACTCTTATATAATATGTTGCGCCTTGTGTAAGCCCTGTTAACGAAACGCCAGGATTAGGCACTGTTCCACAATACTGATCATCATAACACCCAATTATATCAGGGCTTCCACATGCGCCGGTATATATAGCCATTGCCGGATCGGTGGCTGTTATCCCTTTAATTTCAATCGTTACAGAGCCACCCGCTGGTGCTACAAAAGAAAACCATATATCAGGATCGTTGTATGTACCGCATAATGGAGGATTGACTCCACTTCCTCCTTGTGTTGATAGGTTATATGTTGTAAAAAGTACACCATTATTTGCAACGGGAATAGCTGTACAAGGATCATTTGCTATTAAATTCTGTTGAAACCAAGTGCAAAATATTAAAATAAACCAAATTTTAAATCTCATATTTTTTATAAAAAAATGAATGCTCATTATGTACATTATTACCCAGAAATCAGCAATCAAGGCTTTTAAAAAGCGAAGAGAGCTAATTATGAGGATAATCCGGATATACGAATCGTTTCAATGAATTCTTTAAACCATTGATTATAAGTCGTAAATTGATTACGGATTTGTTTAATACGGAATATGGATTAAATTCATTGATTTCAATAGAATATCCATTCCGCATTTGTCCGATACGAAGTTTGAAATTACTGCAAAAATATGGATTTATTCACAAATAGACACATAATATTATATTTCAATTCAACATTAACAACCTTTTTTATATGGTTTAATGAAGAAACTTCAATAGGAATTGGTGATTTATAATCGAAATAAAAATAAATTGAAATTAAGCTTAGAATTATAATTAATTAAAGTTGATATTATCTGGCAATTCCGATAAGATGGCATATATTTCTCCTTTATCCATCATTACTTTTTTCCATAATTGTTCAGATGGAGATTTAAATACATAGTTGGGATCGTTGTGACTTATAACCCACGATGCGGATTCTATTTCTTCCTCCAATTGTCCGGGTGACCAGCCGGAATATCCCACATAAAATCTTATTTGGTTAGAAGCGACTAGACCTGATTTGATTAAAAATTTCAATCTTTCGAAGTTTCCACCCCAATAAACACCCTTCGCAACTAAACGGCTATTTTCCAATAAATCGCCCAAATTATGCAAGAAATGAATGGTGTCTGTTAAAACCGGGCCACCAAAATAAACTTCAGCATCAAAGTCCGGGAAATTCATAACCAGATCATTCAATTTCATGTTTATTGGCTTATTGAGAATAAATCCAACAGTCCCGGTAGGGTGGTAGTCAGTAATTAAAATAGCAGTCTTTATAAAGCAAGAGTCTGTCATAAAAGGTTCTGCCAATAATATATCTCCTTGCCGAATCACTTTATTTTCCAATGGCTAACAGTTTTTCATTCAATTGAATTATTCTTTTCTTTACTTTTCAATAAATGGTGAAAATAAAGAATTTAATTGAAATATGTTAAATTGATTCAAAAAATGGAATTAATAAAAACAGATACATGTTTTTAAGCAGTTTCGCTCGGTATATTACGATCCGTTTTCCTGAGAAGACCTCGAAGAATAGATCCTGATCCTCCTATTTCCAAAGCCGAAGTCATACCATCCTGAATCATATTTTGCATAGTCTGAGTCCATTTTACAGGAGCCGTAAGTTGATCAATCAGATTTTGTCGTATCTCTTCCAAGTTGGAACCTGGTCGAGCATTAACATTATGATATACTTTACAACTAGGCATTTTTAGTTCGGTGACCATAATTGCTTTCTCCAGTTCAACTTTGGCATCTTCCATTAAAGGTGAATGAAAAGCCCCACCAACCTGCAGCGGAACAACCTTAAGTGCCCCTTTTTTCAATAGTTCCAGACTAGCCATTTCAATACCTTTTAACGAGCCGGAAATTACCAATTGACCCGGACAATTATAATTGGCAGGAACAACGATTTCATCAATAGAGTTACACACTTCTTCTACGATGCTATTTTCTAATCCCAATACGGCAGCCATCGTTCCAGGATGGGCTTCACATGCTAATTGCATTGCTTTGGCACGCATGGCAACAAGCCTTAAACCATCTTCGAAACTCATAGCTCCAGCAGCTGCCAATGCTGAAAATTCTCCCAAAGAATGTCCAGCCGCCATATCTGGTTGAAACAGATCGCCCATCATTTGGGCTTTGGCCATAGAGTGAATATAAATAGCAGGTTGGGTAACATCCGTGCGCTTTAATGCTTCTTCATCATCTCCAAATATAATATCAGTGATGCTAAAACCTAATATTTCATTGGCCGTTTCGAATATCTTAGTAACAAATTCATTCTTTTCATATAGATCTTTACCCATTCCCAAAAATTGAGAGCCCTGACCGGGGAATAAATAACTTTTCATATAATAATTATCCTTTAAATTTTAAATTTACATATTTCAACTGCAAATATGGAAAATATTATACTAATCGAACTTAATTATGACCATTACTTATTTTTGTTACCCCCAGCCCCCTAAAGATGGTCAAAAACAAGTAATGTCAATTTCAAAAATGATTAGTATATCAATGAATCTATAAACATTGTGGTATATAGCAATAATTTAATGAAAAAACATTAATTTAAAATCGATTAAGTTTAATAAATTCTTCAAAAAACAGATAAGCCATTCCTATATGTTGTACGATATCACCAGCCAATAAAGAACGTTCGCCCATTTTGTCTGCAGCAAAATTTCCGGCAACTGAATGTAGCTGAGTACCTAACAACGCAGCTTCAACCGTATTATACCCTTGAGCTAATAACCCGGCAATGATTCCGGTAAGTACATCACCTGACCCGGCTGTTGCCATTCCGCAATTACCCGAATTTGAATAATAAATATTACCATCCGGAGTTGAAATTGCCGTATCTGCACCTTTCAAAACAACGACAATTCCCGTATCTAAACTAAATTTACGCATAAAAGAAATACGATCAATTTGAGCTTCAAATCCTCCAAAAAGTCTATCAAATTCTCCTTTGTGTGGGGTGATTATCGCAGGACACTTAATTTTTCCAGACCATTCTTTCCAATTTGCAAGTATATTGAGTGCATCAGCATCAATGACCATTGGAATTTTGTCATTTTTTTCAAAAATATCGTTAATTAATTCACTTTGTTTGTTTTTTCTACCCATTCCCGGACCAATGGCAATAGCATTAATTCGATTACTGTAATCAAAAGGTCCTACACCATATTTATTATCATCCATCTGAACAATAGCTTCAGGAAGTGAAGATTGTAAAAAATCTACTGAACCATATGGGACATGTAGATGAACTATGCCACTTCCGGTTCTCAATGCCGCTTCTCCGGCTAACTTCATACATCCAGCCATTCCATAACTACCACCAGCTATTAAAGTGCTGCCATTCATATATTTATGTGTCAACCTGTTCAGTGGTTTCAATATATTTGTTGCTTCGTAAATATCAATCCAAATATTATTTGTAGAAATTATAGATATTGGGACTGAAAACGATTGCATCTCTGCATAGATGAGTTTACCAACGAAGTCGATTGAATCTGATAAAAAATATGCTTGTTTTATGGTGCCAAGTGCTATTGTAAAATTTGGACGAATAAATGTATTTGACTTGCCTTCATCGCAAAATACGCCACTAGCAATATCTACAGCTATGACGGTAGATTTTAAAGCATTAATCCTATTTATAAAATTGTTCAGTTCATCAGACAATGGGCGATTTAACCCAGTCCCTAAAAAAGAATCAATTAATATATGATGTGGAGGTATATTGATATTATTAATTTCCTTAATATTAAAATATTGGTAATGAATACTTGAATACAAATGGGATAATTTTTCTGTAAAAAAAACCGAAGCATTTGTTGCAATGCCAATAATAAGGACTTCAACAGAATAACCTTTTCTTGCTAAAAGGTTCGCAATAGATAGTCCATCAGCACCATTTTTACCATTACCACATAAAATTAAAATATGCTTATTTGTATTATCAACAATTTTAGTAAATTGCGTTATAAATGAATTAGCAGCTTCATCAATTAAGTCACTATCTGTCAAGTGATTAGATAGTTTTGTCTCCATTTCAATTTGAATGATTTCCTTTTTTTGCAGTATTTTCATAGGTTTTATTATTAATTTGAGATGTAACTTATTGAAATATTTTAGTCTAAATTAGGAAAAAGTATTAATTTTGTTCAAGATTATTTTATAAATCCTAAAAACATAACCACTTTGGAAAGAAAACGTTTACTCAGGTATTTAAGTGTAATCATATTATTGAGCTGTTTAACTAAAGGATACAGCCAGAATGAAATACACTATTCTCAATTCAATAATGCTACGTTAAATTTAAATCCTGCTCTTACAGGAATATTTAATGGAGATAAAAGAATTTCAGGCAATTATAAAAGTCAATGGCGTGCCGTTCCAGTTGACTATTTTACAATAAGCGGTAATTACGATCAAAAAATATATTCGCAAAAGAATGATAAAATATTCTTTGGCGCGGGTGCAAATTTTAATTTTGATCAAGCAGGTGATGGAAAGTTTGGATTGCTGAATTTAAACCTATTAGGGTCATTCACTTATATGGTGAATAAACACTTTTTTGTTACTCCCGGTATAGGATTGGGATTTGGCCAAAGAAGTATCAATTCGGCTGGTTTGAGTTTTGGTGATCAGTGGAGGGGCGATTATTTTGATAGCAATCCCCCTAATGGTGAGAAAATCGACCTTGATAAGATGTCATTTTTCTACCCGGATGCGTCAGCAGGACTCAATTTACGTTTACAAAATAGTTCACGTACAAAAATTGATGCGGGAGCCGGCTTTTGCCATTTGAATGCACCTAAGATTCAATTTTACGATGGTAGTGACTCTAAACTTCCTATTACGATGTCATTATATGGACTTGGATCATTATATATTGCTCAACCATTTGACTTAATCTTAAATGCAGCTTATAGGAAATCAGATTCTTATGATGAAACTTTACTGGGAGCTGGATTGAAAGTTTATTTGAGCACGAGGAAAGGCAAAGAATTTGCAATTGTTGGGGGCGTCAATTATCGTAGTGATGATGCTTGGGTTCCAACAATGGAAGTACATGTAAATCAATTTAGAGTTGGGGCAAGTTATGATATTAACAACTCTCCATTTCAAATAGCGACTGAAAAACGAGGTGGCCTTGAAGTGTCTGTTCAATATATTATAACTGAAGTAAAACCATTGAAAGATTATCGGTCTTGCCCGGTATATTAAGAAATCCATAAGAGAAACATGATGAAACATATAATCGTATTAATTGTGTGCTTGTTAGCCATTGGCAACATAAATGCGCAAACAAAAAAACAATATTTAAAGGCTGCTGAGAAAAATTTGATGTCTAAAGACTATAAGAGCGCCATGGTAAATTATCAAATTGCCTCAGAATTTGACCCCGGCGATGCTGATATATTGTTTAATATTGCTGAGGCAGCCAGAAAATTTCACGCCTACACCAAGGCAGAACAATACTATGCACTATTGCAATTATCTGATAAAAAGAATGATCCGAAGTATAAGGACGCTTTGTTTCATTTAGCGGAAGTACAAACAATTCAAGGGAAATATTCTGAAGCACAGGATAATTTTAATTTGTTTTTGTCTAATAACGATGGTACAGACAATCCAAATGTGGCTATTTCAAGACAGAGGCTTACATCCTTGGAATGGGCAATGAAAAATGTCAAAGACTCTGTTCAGTTTTATAAAATAGAACAATTAGGCAGTGATATCAATTCACCATACAATGATTTCGCACCTTTTGAGAAAAACGATTCATTCTTCTATGCATCAAACAGGTACACTAATCCTACAAACAAATGGCTTGTCGGTAAAACATTATTGAAGGATGCTTCAAAGAATGATGTTCTTTCAAATGAATTTAATCAAGATACCAAACACAATGTAAATATGACCTATTCACCAAACGGGAATAGAGTGTATTATTCAAATTGTTCAAATTTAAATTTTTCTGAAATACGTTGTGAATTATATTATCGAGATGTTAAAGCAGATGGCACCTTCGGTCCACCAGTAAGGATACCGGAACCTGTGAATATGGCAGGCTTTACAACGACGCAGCCTACTATTGGCTTTGTAAATAGCCTTGGGAAAGAGGTGTTGTTTTTCGTTTCTGACAGACCGGGCGGTGAGGGCAAAGATGATATTTGGATGGTTGATGTAAATGGAAATACTTTTGGTAATCCTGTTAATTTGAAAGACATTAATTCATCTGAATCAGAGGTGACACCATTTTTTCATCAAGGATCTCAAGAGTTGTATTTTTCTTCTTTTGGTCAAAAAGGATTTGGTGGCTATGACATATATAAAACATCTGTAGAAAATGGCAAATGGGTACAGCCAGTTCCTGAACCAGCTCCTTTGAATAGTAGTTATAATGACCTGTATTTTGTATTAAATCAGAGTGGTAAAACAGGTTACTTTGCATCAAACAGAACAGGTTCAATGTATTTAGATCCATCTGAAGAGGCATGTTGTAATGATATTTATAAAGTTGACGTATTAAAAGTCAATTTATTGGCCTATGTATTTGATGCTAATACAAGGGATTCACTTCCAGGAGCAAAGGTCGCATTGTATAAAAGAGAGGGAAATGAAATTGCTAGCCAGAAAATTGATACTCGTTCTTCTTATTTATTTGGTTTAGATCCAGGATACGAATACATGGCTGTTGCAAGCAAACCGGGATATTATCCTGATACAGTTTATTTTAGCACTAAAGACTTAAAGGATAACTCAGATATTGTAAAGTTGTTTTACCTAAAGTCAAAAGATTTAGAGTTGGATGTATTGACTTTTGCTAAGAAGAATAATTTACCGCTAAATGGAACGACAATCAGGATAGTAGATATGTCGGATCCTAATAAAGAACAAGTGATTCAGCTTACAGAAAATACCAATATGCACTCTTTTGCTATTGAAAGAGGTAAAAAATATATGATTATAGGCACTAAAAAGGGTTATGCTCCGGATACCGTTTATATCAATACCGCTGACCTTCCTGATAATGTAAATAAAATCGAGAAGAAGTTATTTTTAGGTAAAGGTAATTTAGAGGATTACCTACCAATAGAATTATTCTTTGATAACGATGAGCCGGGCAGAAGATCAAGAGCCATAACGACTACCAAGACCTTCCCTGAGACATTTAATATGTATTACAACAAAAAATGGTTGTATCGTGATAAGTACATCCAACCATTAACAGGTGATGAAAGAACTCAAGCGGAAAAAATCATGAATAACTTCTTTGACAATAGAGTTAAGAAAGGAAATGATGATTTGGTAGCATTCACAGAAGCATTGGAAGAGGTTTTGAGTAGAGGTGAACAGGTTCAAATTGTAATTCAAGGATTTACTTCACCTCTTGCATCATCAGCTTATAACAAGAATTTAGGTATGAGGCGTGTTAGCTCAGTAGTTAATTACCTTAAAACTGCATCAAAAGGATCAATTGCACCATACTTGAAAAATGGTAAGTTAAAAGTTACAGAAGTATCATTTGGTGAGACTAAATCTCCGGCTGATGTTGTTTCAAGTTATAGCGATTTGAGAAATTCAGTTTACAGCGTTTCAGCATCGAAAGAAAGAAGAGTTGAAATCGTTGATTTGAATAGGAAGAAATAAACCCATTTACTTAAATCATTTAAAGTATAATCCATGTACAATATTTTTAAAATGAATATAAAAAATAAAATATTTTCCAAACAACTATCAAATGTGTTCAAGACAGTTTTGACTTTAATGCTATTTGTAATTGGGTCTTTTCAAGCCAAAGCAACCCATATAGTCGGAGGAGAAATAACCTATAGATGTTTAGGTAATAATAAATATGAAATAATTTTAACAGTCTATCGGGATTGTTATTATGGTGATCCAAAAGTTGGTTTTGATGATCCCGCTTGGTTGGGTTTCTATAGTACAGCGACTAAATTACCGATTGTGGCATTAGGCCCACAAGGAGTTGTCAATGTTCCCTATGATGCAACAGACACTTTAGATCAACAGTTAACATCAGAATGTAATATAATCGGTCAAGATATTTGTGTTCATAGAGCAGTATATCGAAAGGTAGTAACTTTACCTAAATTAGCTGGTGGATATACCGTTGTATATCAACGTTGCTGTCGAAATGAGACATTGCAGAATATTGAGGTTCCACTCAATACAGGTGCCGTCTTTTCTATCGAAATAAGTGATAAGGCTTTGGATGAATGTAATAGTTCTCCGAGATATGAAGATTGGCCGCCGATATATATATGTGCAAATAAAGCTTTAAACTATGATCATAGTGCCATCGATGATGACGGTGATCAAATAATCTATAGGCTTTGTAATCCATATATGTCCGGCGATACAGCAGAAGGAAGAGTATTTCCACCGCCGCCTCCGCCATTTGATACTGTAATATGGGCGCCTGGATATAATCTTCAGAATTTATTGGGAGGTCCAGATCCACTTAGGATCGATTTAAATACAGGAATTATTCAAGGTACACCAACAGTGATTGGACAATTCTTAGTAGGCGTATGTGTCGAAGAATTTAGAAATGGTATTCTATTATCCAGAATAAGAAGAGATTTCCAGTATAACGTAAGAGACTGTTCTAATCCTACAGCTGCATGCTTCAATCTTCCCGATACATTGTGTAATACAACAACTGTAACATTTGAGAATTGTTCTCAGAGTACAACAGAATACAAATGGACGTTTTATGATGGAAGTGGAAGTGTTATGTCCACTTCGACTGACTTTGAACCAACTGTATCATATCCCGCGTATGGCACTTATAAAGTTCAATTGATTGCTTCTGAAGGACCGGCATGTATCGATACAATGATTAAAGATATAACCATTAGCCCTACAAATATCGTAGCAGATTTTTCATTGTCTGTACCGGATTGTGGCAATAGTATTACTATAAAAACCACCAATTTATCAACTAATGGTACCAATTTTTCTTGGACTTTGACAAAAGGTGGAAATGTCATTAATACGAGTACACTTGTTGCCCCACAATTTACTGTTAATGAAGAAGGTGAATATACAATCACCTTAATAGCTTTTCATGTAAATGGTTGTAGTGATACGATTCAAAAGAGTATAACAACTCATCTTCTTGGAGATGAAATAATTGATAATTATCATGAATTATGTAAAGGAGAAAGTGTTGAATTGAATCCCAACGGTAATACAAGTTATCAATATACATGGTCACCGGCTACTTATTTAAGCCCGGGCCCTGACGTACCTAATCCTGTATCAACGCCTGATAACGATATTACATATTTGGTTGACATCCTTGACCCTGTGTCAGGATGTAAATTAAAGGATACAGTTACAGTTGCAATTAAAGAAGATCCTAAGTTGAATTTTACTTATACCAATGAGTGCGGCAGCTTGACAGTCATTTTTGCAAACTTAACAACTCCGGCGCAAAATTCATATTCATGGGATTTTGGAGATGGCGTAGGTACTTCAACTGATGTCAATCCAACTTATACTTATTCACAATCAGGATCTTATTGGGTTAAAATACAAAATACAAGTGGATGTGAAAAGATTGATTCACAGCTGGTTAAAGTGAATTATATAGACATAGATGCAGTAAATGATTCAATTTATTTATGCGGGACAGATACTGTATCTTTAAATCCGAATGGCAATCCAAATTACAAGTATGTTTGGCAACCTGCAGACAAGATTATTGGGTCTAACACAGTTCCTAATCCTCAGGCAGTAATTGATCAGTATACAGTATTTACAGTATTAGTTAGCGATCCGACATTTAGTGATTGTAATGTTACCGGTAGAGTAGCAGTTGATTTGGCAAATCTAACGATGGTTACTGATTCCAAATTTGTTTGTGAAGATGAGCAAACTACAATTTCTACTAAGATTGTAGGTGGCGCACCTTCATCTATTGTATGGGCACCAGATGATAATCGGTTAATTTCCGGTCAAGGAACTGCAACTATTACCGTAGTAGGGAAAAGCAATGAGGTTTATACAGTAACCGCTACATTTGCTTCAGGATGTGTAATAAGTGGCAGTACAAATTTAACGGTTGGTACTTATGGAGGAACAGTATCTGCGAGTATTGCGTTAGATACTATTTACAACTCTGAAACGGTTCAATTGTTTGCTGAACCTTCTGGTTTATCTTATGTATGGACACCGGCTGAGGGATTGAATAACCCAAATACTCAAAACCCAATATATACTCCTGGACCAGAAGGAAATAAGGTATTTACAGTTACTGTTACAACAAAAGATAATTGTTCTAAGAGTGCAAGTGTGAATTTATATGTAAGACAAACATTATGCGATGGTAATCATGTATTTTTACCAACTGCCTTTTCACCAAATGGTAAAGGTGATGCTAGAAATGAAGTCTTGCAATTATTCAATGATGGTATAGTAGATAAAATCAATAAGTTTGTTGTCTATAATAGATTTGGACAAGAGGTATTCTCTTCTACTGATTTGAATTTTAAATGGGACGGTAAGTTTAACGGAAAAGAATTGGATCCCGATGTATATGGCTACTATTTAGACGTAGAATGTATTGATGGTCAGAAATTTAAATCCAAAGGGAACATTACTTTGATTAAATAAAAAGTATTTAAGTTATACATGAAAAATCCGATGTCTTAAGATATCGGATTTTTTTTATTCCCAAATAGAAGGGCCCAGCTCATAATATAATACCGGATTGATTTTTAAAATAGACTAATTGATGGAAAGATATATTGGTAAATTTAAAAATATCAGCGGTATTACGATTGTATTAAATAGATTGATATACTTTACTTTTACAATTCGTATTTTCTATTGATATAATACATTTTAATAATATATAATTTAATGTATCAAAAATACTTGAGTGTATAATCTTTATTTGATAGTAAAAAGATAAGGAGAAATTCAACATGGTTTAAAAATTAACCATGAAGTTTACCTTTCCGTTCCAATAATATTTCATTTGATTCACGACGATCAGGGTCTGGAATACAACAATCTACAGGGCAAACTGCTGCACATTGTGGCTCTTCGTGAAATCCCACACATTCTGTACATTTATCTGGAACGATATAATAATAATCATCGGATACAGGTGGCATTAATTGATCATATTTTATTGTACGACCATCTTCAATTGTATATTCACCTACTACAGTTGTTCCATCTTTCATCCTCCATTCAACACCTCCTTCATAGATTGCGTTATTGGGGCATTCCGGTTCACAAGCACCACAATTGATACAGTCATCCGTAATAATAATAGCCATTTTATCTTTCTATTAAATTTATATAAAGATACAACATTAACAATTAACTTTTAGTTTACTTGTCATTTTTAAGCACAAAATAGGTAGCAGTTGTATAAAAGTTCCTTAAGAAGGGTAAAGAATTTAATGGAAAAATTAATTTTTTAACTTTAAGGCCAAATTTATACTGATAAATCGGATTGATAAGCCAATGTTTTTTATTTATAATGGAATAATGTTTTGAAGCAATTCGATTAAACCTTTCTATACTAATACCTGTTTCTTTTAATTCTAATAATTCTGTTATTGTTGTAGCTTGTTCACCGACAGATTTTAATATAAAACGGTACAATGTAGTTGGTAATAGATGTATCCATGGAATTTTAGATAAAAACTTATTTTTCATAATTTGTTGATGTCCTCCGAAGGGCATGTACCAAGGCGGAAAGGCAAAGAAAAGAAAACCATTTGGTTTAGAAAGCTTTATTAATTCGGCAATAATTTTATCTTGATTAGGTATATGTTCGATAACATCTTTTAGTATAATGAGGTCAAAAGCCTCAATATTGTCTTTTATTGGATCTATATCGTAAATATTTCGAACAATAAAAGTAATTTCGTCACCTCTCTCAACCTCGCTAAAAAGTTGCTTAGCCGATTCTATTCGTTTTACCTCCAATTCTATACCTGTGCAAGAATGACCTTTTTCCAAGAAAGCCTTTAAAACTCCAGCTTCACCACAGCCAACTTCGAGTATGCGCAGTGGCTTATCAAAATTGATATAATCCGATAAATAAGGAATAATATGATCTTTTGCTGTAAGATATTGGATATGAAAATACCTATTTATATCTTTATGAAATTCAAGCATTTATAGTTTATTCAAATTATTTGGAAATTCAAAAAATTCAGTTGTTTTACCAGTTTCAAAGTCGATAGATGCTAAGAGCGCTTCAGAACCATTGGCAACCATTAACCAAGGTGCAAAAATAACATTATTGTAAAATACAACTTGATCAATTGCTTTTTGATTTAATTTGATTGAAGGGGCTTTAGTTTCAATTATCATTAATGGCATCCCCATAAGATTATAAATAAGCAAATCAATTCTTTTTACTAATTGATTGTTATAAATTTCATATTCAGATTGCATTCTGGAAATAGGAAAAGAGAAGTCATTTACAAGTTTTAAAATCAAACTTTGACGAACAATTTCTTCCGGTGATACTTTTAAGTAAGTCTTTCGAGTTAAGTCAATCAAACGTTGTTCACCATTTACATATTTGAAGTCTAATTGTCTTGCAAAAGGCAGTAGATCAAATACTAAAGGCATCAACTATGTTTTTTTACAGATTTTTTTATTGGAGCACTTGCGTGAAATTTGTGTTTAATAATTTCAGCATATTTATCCAATAAATCTGTTACTTTTTTATGATTTTTTGCTTTTACAATGACTCCGATATGGTAATCCATGTGTAATTTCCATACAACTTCATCATCATCAAAATCATCATAAGAAGGGCGAAGATCTTTACACAGTGAAATAATTATTCCGGAATAGTTCTTTTCTTTAACAGGAGGAAAATAATCTGAATCCGTTGCAGAGTGAGTCTCTACTTTAGCCCATTCTTTCCACAGCCCAACTCCTGATGCAAATTCAACCATTTCGGCTAAATTAGCACCGCCAACACGAGAAGCTGTTTCTAAAAAGTAAAATTTACCATCTTCATGACATTTGATAAATTCAGTGTGGGTGGCACTATAATTCATACCAAAGGCTTTCATAACATCCGTATTCAATTTATGAAGATCTTTGTCGTCTTTGCTATCATGAACTACAGTCACAGAGCGGAATATCCCACCACCATGTGAAACTTCCATAGGAGTATTGATGTATTTACTTACCTGACAGAAAACAACCTTTTTTTTATCATTAATAGCATCGACATGATAGACATCTCCCGGACGGAATTGTTCAATTAAATATTGAAATCTTTTATCACCTAAAGAATGAATAGTATTCCATGCTTCATTGACATTGTGACATTTAACAATTCCTGTTGCAGAAGCTTCGCCTCGAGGTTTAATAAGCCAGGGTGGACTAACATTTTTTAAATATTGATTTATTTCATCATCATTAAAGAGACTAGAAAAGTGTGGAACATTTATTCCTTTTTCTTTGGCTTTCATCCGCATGGAAAGCTTGTCACGAAAATGTCGTGCGGTAGTCTGTCCCATTCCGGGAAGTCTAAAGACCTCTCTCACTGTTGCAGCTTTCTCAACATCAAAATCGTCTAATGCGACAATCCTGTCTATTTTTCGAGTTCTCATCAAATATGCTGTGCCCGAAATCAAATCTTCCATTTCCCAGTCCTCATCTTCTTTCTCCTGAATATAGAATATGTCATCTAAATGCGAAGTAGGCCAAGCTTTGCCTTGTAATTTTTTGGATGTCACCAAATATACCGTATTTCCGGCTTCTTTACAAGCAATTAAAAAATCTGCTCCTTTAAAATAACTTGAAATGCATAAAAACGTTGCCATGTATTGATCTTATTATTGTGACAGAAAATTTATTATTTTTCTCCGATTACCGTTCCTGACGGAATCACTGCATTCTTCTTAACTACTACGATACCTTCTACAATACAGTAGTTTTCCTCTTCACAGTTAGCCATAGTTGAGTTACCTTTTATGGTCACATTAGAGCCTATTCGAGCATTTTTATCTATTATTGCATTTTCTATATAACAATCATTACCAATGCCCATGATGATTCCATCTTTATTTTTGTAGATATCTTCAATAGTTTCAAAGTAATCATTTCCCATTAGAATGGTTGCTCTAATTTTTGTGTTGTAGCCAATACGGGATCTAATTCCAATGACTGAGCGTTGAATACTTTCAGCATGAATAATAGCGCCCTCTGAAATGATACTATGGTCAATTTTACTGCCAAATATCTTTGAGGGTGGGAGCATCCTGGCTCTAGTATAAATCATTCTTGAATTGTCAAATAAATTGAATTTTGGAACATCATCCGTTAATTCCAAGTTAGCCTCAAAAAAGGAACGAATATTTCCTATATCTGTCCAATAGCCTTCGTATTGATAGCTAACAACTTTTCTTTGATTTTGAATAGCAGCAGGTATAATTTGTTTGCCAAAATCATCTGCATTTGGATATTCATCAAACAAAGCCTCCAAGGAATTACGATTGAATATATAGATCCCCATTGAGGCTAAAAACAACTTGCCTTTACTTTTATTGGATTCAGACATAGGTGAAACCCAGTCATTCAACACTTCAGCACTCGGCTTTTCTACAAAACTAGAGATTTGATTGTCATCATTTATTTTCATAATGCCAAATCCGGTAGCATCTTGCGCATTAACGGGAATCGTAGCTATCGTGAGCTCTGCTTTATTAGCTATATGGAATTCTGCCATTTTCTCAAAATCCATTTGATACAGCTGGTCTCCTGAAAGGATTAATACATAATCATAATCATGGTTCTTTAAATGGTGCATTGATTTTCTGACAGCATCCGCTGTTCCCTGAAACCATTGATCATTTTTGGCTGTTTGTTCTGCTGCTAAAATATCCACAAAACCGTGGGTAAACTTATCAAATTGAAAAGTGTTCTTAATATGTTTGTTAAGTGATGCTGAATTGTATTGCGTCAAAACAAACATCCGCTTTACCCCGGAATTCAAACAATTAGAAATAGGAATATCAATTAAACGGTATTTTCCACCAATGGAAACAGCCGGCTTAGATCTACTTTTTGTTAAAGGATAAAGACGAGTACCTGCACCACCTCCTAAAATCAGACTGATCATTTTTATCAATGCCATGTTGGTATATTATTGAATTAATTATGTAATATTAAGGTATTTTGAATTTATTTTATGTTAATTCTTTATAAAGATTTAAATAATTGTATGCACTTGAACTCCACGAGAAATCCAATGCCATGACATGCGTTTGTAACCGGGTAAATTCTTTTTGATCATAAAATACGCGAATGGCTCGATCTATAGCATTTAATGCATCTTCTACTGAAAATTGTTGAAAACGGAATCCTCTTCCTTCCCAATCTCCATGATCCCATACCGTATCTTTCAATCCACCAACTGCTCTTACAATGGGTATAGTTCCATAGCGCATTGCATACATCTGATTCAATCCACATGGTTCGATACGTGATGGCATCAGTATAAAATCTGCTCCTGCATATAATTGATGGGCCAAACTTTCATTGTAACCCAAAGAACAATCAAATACACCTTGCAAATGCCATTGTAGGTGAAGAAAACTTTGGTGCAAATTGCGCTCACCTGTACCAAGGATTACGTATGCAGCACGTTTATGGGATTGAACACTTCGGAGGATTAAGTCAGGTAATAAGTCAGCTCCTTTTTCTCCTACTAATCTACCAATAAAAACTATCAAAGGTAACTTAGGGTCAATTCGAAATTTTTCACTGATAGCCATTTTATTATATAGTTTGAATTTTTTTACATCATTATTCAATTTATAGGCTATATGAGGGTCATCAGTAGGATTCCAGGTTTCATTATCTATGCCATTTAATATACCTCTACACTTATGCCATTCCGATTTAATTAAGGATTCCAATCCATTACTTGATACTGATAATTCCTCCATATAGGAATATGACACTGTCGTCACTCGCCAAGCGCATTTTATTCCTGTAGCCAAACTATTAATCATCCCGTTCCAGTCGAGAACTGGTGCTGCAAAGGTTCTAAAATAGGGTAGTAAGTCTTTATTATTCCAGCTAAAGATTCCTTGATAAGCGCCATTATGGATGGTTAAAATTTTAGGAATTCTTGCTAATGACTCATACTCAGGACAATAACTAGTCATAAAAGGTATAAGGGCAGTATGATGGTCGTGACAATGAATGATATCCGGCTTGTCACTACTTGAGATAATCCATTGAAGTACTGCTTGTTGAAAAACAAGAAATCTCTCTAATTCATCGCTGTATCCATAACCGGTGTTAGGGTCGGCATAAACTCCCGGTCGATCGAACATTCCTCGGACATTTACTACAAATAGAGTAAAGCCTAATGTATCATTCACTTCTTGTTCGATAGTGTATCTTATATGGCTCTTGTTTAAGCGAACAGAGCCTGAAAAAATAGTCTTGAATGGATGTTCCCACAACCATTTCGTTCCATACTTCGGTATAATGACACCTGCTTGGACCCCAATTCTATTTAAATACTTGGGTAAAGCGCCCACCACATCACCCAATCCACCAGCTTTTGCAGCAGGGAAACATTCTGCTGCTACGTGTAAAACTCTCATTATCTTTACTTTATTTAAATTTCAATGTTTTGAATACAATTAATATTAACTAAGGCAATCCAAAATTAACAAGATTGAATCCTAAAGATAAAAACATAGTTGATATATGAATACGAAGTAGCAAAAGAAATTTGGTAAATACCCATCAAATCGGTAAAAGGTAAAATTTCCTGCCAATTTAATACTAGAATCAACAATTTTATGACGATTTGTCATGTTAAAATTATACCTTTGTGGTTTTATTTAAAAATTTATATGCGTACACAAGAATTAATTGAAAGGCCGCACACCGTTGATGTCCCTGAAGAGATGCAAGGTTCGGTATATTTTCAACAAGGCATCACCTATGGATCTAAAAAGTTTTATATAGAAAGTTATGGCTGTCAGATGAATTTTTCTGATAGTGAAATAGTTGCAAGCATTTTAGTAAAGGAAGGATTTGGTTCGACTGCGGATATCTTTGAAGCCGACCTTGTGTTAATCAATACCTGTTCAGTCAGAGAAAAGGCTGAAGATACAATCCGAAAACGATTGGAATACTATAAACAAGTTAAGAAAACCAATAAAAATATGCTTGTCGGTGTACTTGGTTGTATGGCGGAGCGAATGAAAAAAGCATTATTGGAAGAAGAGAAGCTCGTTGATTTAGTTGTTGGTCCTGATGCATATCGTGATTTACCTAATTTGATAGCTGGTACAGCGGATGGAAGTCGTCAGATTAATGTATTGCTGTCTAGAGAAGAAACGTATGCTGATATTAGCCCGGTGCGCTTAGATTCCAATGGAATATCTGCCTTTATCAGTATAATGCGGGGTTGTAATAATATGTGTTCTTTTTGTGTTGTTCCTTTTACTCGTGGAAGAGAAAGAAGCCGAGATGCACATTCTATCGTTGCTGAAGCGAAAGATTTGTTTGAAGGCGGTTATAGGGAAGTGACATTACTTGGTCAAAATGTCGATTCTTATCTTTGGAAAAGTATCGATGGGACTGAAATGGTCAATTTTGCACAGCTACTTGAAATGGTTGCTCTTGTTAGTCCCCTGATGAGAGTTAGATTTTCAACTTCTCATCCTAAAGATATAACAGACGATGTGCTATATACTATTGCTAAATATGAGAATATATGTAAATACATCCACCTTCCTGTCCAAAGTGGCAGTAGTCGCATACTAGAATTGATGAACCGAACCTATGATGCAGATTGGTATAGAGAAAAGGTCAAGAGAGTTTATGAAATTATTCCCGAATGTGCTATTTCCAGTGATATAATTGCTGGGTTTTGTACTGAAACAGAAGAAGAACATCAGGAAAGTGTAGCAATGATTGATTTTGCTCAATATACTATGAGTTATATGTTTTTTTACAGTGAAAGACCTGGGACGCCTGCTGCAAAAAAGCTTAAAGACGATATACCTAATGAAGTAAAAATCAGACGTTTAAATGAAATTATTGAAAAACAACGTGAAGTTAGTCTGATATCTAATAAAAAAGATGAAGGGAAGATATTTAAAATATTGATTGATGGGATTTCAAAAAAATCAGAAAGTCAAATGAAAGGAAGAACGACTCAAAATAAAGTTGTTGTCTTTGATATCCATCCAAATTATAAAATAGGAGACTACGCCTCTGTTAAGATTACTGGCAGTACAACTGCTACACTTTTTGGAGAAATTGTTCAGGAATAAATTCCAAAAAATATCCCGTTTGTTTATTCCATGATTTAAATTAATTCAAACATTATCTAATACTTCATTTACATGGCACTTCAGAGTATTAAACAAAAATATGGCATACTGGGTATATCTGACGCATTGAATAATGCCCTAAATACTGCCATCAGAGTTGCTCCGACTGACTTGACAGTGCTTATATCGGGAGAAAGTGGAGTAGGGAAGGACGTTTTTTCAAAGGTAATTCATTCATTGAGCCCACGTAAACACAATCCATTCATTGCGATTAACTGTGGCGCCATCCCTGAAGGTACGATTAATAGTGAGTTGTTTGGGCATGAAAAAGGATCATTTACAGGTGCATTAGGTGATCGAAAAGGTTATTTTGAAACTGTCCATGGTGGAACAATCTTTTTAGATGAAATTGGAGAAATGCCTTTAGATACACAGGCCTTTTTACTGAGAGTTCTTGAATCCGGTGAATTTATTAGAGTTGGTTCTTCTCAGACGCTTAAAACTGATGTTAGAGTTATTGCTGCAACAAATGTCAACTTAGAAGATTTAATAAAAAATGGAAAATTCAGAGAAGATCTTTATTTTCGACTTTCTACTGTCCCTATTCGTGTTCCACCTTTAAGGGAAAGAAAGGATGATATTCGATTGTTATTTAGAAAGTTTGCAGTAGATTTTTCTGAAAAGTATAAAACTCAAAGCATTCAATTGACTGACCAAAGTTTGCAGTTGCTTGAAATGTATTCTTGGCCTGGTAACATTAGAGAACTGCGCAATGTAACAGAACAGCTATCTGTATTATCAGAGGAGCGACTTATTACACCTGAAATACTATTGCGAATTGCACCGAATCTAGCAAATAGAAATTTGCCTTCTTTGGTTCGAAATTCGAAGGATGACGGAATGTCAGAAAGGGATATCCTTTATAAATTGTTATTTGAAATGAAGGGCGATATGAATGATTTGAAATCGCTTGTTTTTGAATTGATTACTCGCAATCAATTGAATGTCGGGGATTTTAATAAAATTCGTCAGTTGAATATTCAGCAAAATCCAAATGAAGGCCCTGTATCTTCTAATATATCGACACATTCTACTTTTCAACATACTCCTCAAATTGTTGAAACCGATCAAAAGGTAACACATCAGCCTTATGTATTAGAACACGAAGGTGAAGAGATATTCCAAACTGCTGAAGAAGTAGTCGATACACTTTCTATTGAAGCCATGGAAAAGGAATTGATAATCAAAGCGCTTAAAAAATATAATGGTAGAAGGAAAGAAGCAGCCAAAGAACTCGGTCTTTCTGAACGGACATTATATAGAAAGATTAAACAATATGACCTCGATTAAATTTTTCGGAAAGTATAAGTTTCACAATTTGTAAAGATTAATTTCGTTCAATATTTAATAAATTTTAAAATAATTAATTGTGTTTGGTAATTTTGAAGAACAACAGAAAGAGTTAGAAAAAAAACTCAAACAAATTTCCTTCTCTGAGACATCATCCGGCGATGAGATAAAGATTTCTATGAATGCGGGTCTTGAAATAGAAAATATTTCAATTGATTTGAGTAAAATTGATGTCAGCACTTCCGATCAATTAGAAGATTTGATGATTGTAACTGTAAATGATGCAATTAAGAAAGCCCAGCATCTTCAAGCTATTGAAAGTCAAAAATTATTATCTGATATGATGCCGGGATTTGGCGATATTGGTAAACTATTTGGACAATAAACTAACCATCATTTTTATTATTTTATGGTAAAACCACTTTTATACATTATATTATTTTTAGGCTTTTTTCAACAAGCTACCGGTCAGATTACAGATAATCTGTTTGCTTATTACAACTTTGATGACTGTACTGCAAAAGATCAGATTGGTAAGATTGATGGTAATCCGGCTGTGGCCATTGATTGTGTATGCGGAATTTCGGGCCAAGCTGTTAAGTTTTCAGGTGCCCAGGTTATTCAATTGGGAGATGATAATAGTGGTCTAAATAATACACTTACAGGCGATGAATTCACAATCGTTATTTCTTTATTGACTTCAAAGAAAAATGGTGCAATGACCGTATTTTCAATTACCGAAGATTGCGATAGTTATGGATACGAATTGATATATTCTCCTGTGCAAGGCAGATTTACGCTTAATATTCGATCAAAAACAGAATTGACGTCTATCAACTTTGACGATGATAATGGTGCATGCTGGCAACAAGTTTCAATTAATAGACTTTTCAACCGTCTAGAATGTGTCGTTAATGGTCAATTAAAATATACTCAAAAATGGACGCTTAATCCTGATTTCAGATCATTCGGATTGCCGAAATTAGGTGGCGGTGGCTGTTCCGGTATTTCTACCAGTCGATTTATCGGAATAATTGATGAAGTTAAAGTATATAATCGTATATTAAGTATAGATAATGCAAAAGTGGTCACTTCCAATGTTGTTAACAAACTCAATGACCACTTTCAGGTTATCTTTACCGGACAATCTTATGGTGTAAATTTTATTACTAATTGCCCGGTAAGTGTTGCTTGGACACCTTCAAATGGCGTTTCAGACCCTACATCTAATAATGTTGAACTTTCACCGTCAACGACTACTAAGTATTCAGTTTCGACTACTTATGAAGGTTGCTCTGAGGCGGATACGATTTTAATAAAAGTTTTGGATGAATCTAATATCCACTGTGACAGACTTTTATTACCCAATAGCTTCACTCCAAATGATGATGGGCTAAATGATACCTATGGTATTTCAACTACCTATGCCATTGAAGGAGAATGTTTGTTTCAAATATTTAACAAATACGGTGGAATTGTATTTTCAACCAATGACCCAAATGGAAAATGGGATGGCAAGACGGGTTCGGAATTTGCTCCTTCCGGTGTTTATTTGTATAAAGTGAGATATACTTGTTCCGGGAAAAAATATACCAAAACTGGATCAGTTAATTTAATTCGTTAAGCCTAAGAAGAGATTTCTGAATTTATATTAATTTTGTTGGCTTTATGAGAATGGTCAATTTCAAGTCATTTTAGTATACATGTAATCAAAGTGTTGACTATAAGGGATATGATAATCTAAAATACGATATGAATATATAAATATGCTATTCTAATAGTTTGCTTTAGGTAATTATGTAAAAACTTAGTTTAGCAGTTACATGTATATATCGAAATTTGATAAATATTAGTTACACAAATTTATCCAATAAAATATATTTTCTTTCATATAGTTTCTTACATTTGTTGCATATTAAGTTTGTATGCAAAGAATAATGATAAGACCTATTTTTCTAATTGCCCTTTTGTTTTTTAGTTTCCAACTTTTTAGTCAGAGCGTATTTCGTATTAATGGTATCGTTAAAGAGGCAGATGATAATCAAGGGATAGCAGGTGCAACTTTAACTGTAAAATCTATCCGAACTTCTGTTGAAACGGATGATATTGGTTCATTTAAATTAGAGTTTACCGGGGATTATTCTATTGAAATCCTCATTCAAAAAGAAGGATATCTTGATAAAACCTATACATTACAGCCTGCTGATTTGAATTCTTCGACACCGATTATTTTTGTTTTAAATCGGGATCCGGCCTTTTCCGGACGTATTCACAGTACAGGAACAATTCCAACTATTTCTATAGACGAAGAGAGTTCAAGTGATGGTAGTCAAGAAATAAGTAGTCTTCTATCCGCTTCACGTGATCCATTTATATCTACCGCAAGTTACAACTTAGGTGTTTTTCGATTTAACTTAAGAGGTTATGATGCTGAATACAATACAATTCTGTTGAATGGAATACAAATGAATGACCCTGAAAATGGTGTTTTAGTTTTTGGTGAATGGGGTGGGCTCAATGATGTTTTGAGAAATACAACTGCCAATTTTGGACTAAGCCCTATGAGTTATTCCTTTGGCAATTTGGGTTCTAACACCATAATAAACCTTAGGGCTTCAGAACAAAGAAAAACTATTAGAGCATCTTATGCTATTTCCAATAGAAGTTATAGAAATCGAATCATGGCAACTTATAATACGGGTAAAATGGCCAATGGGTGGTCTATTTCTTCCAGTGCTTCATATCGGTGGGCTCAAGAAGGTTATGCAGAAGGAACATTCTACAAAAGCATTTCTTACTTCTTAGGAATTGAAAAGGAAATTAATAACAATCACTCATTGGGAATAACTATATTGGGTGCGCCCAATGAAAGAGGTAAGAGCAATGGTTCTGTACAGGAAGCTTATGATTTGACGGATAATCCTTATTATAATGCTAATTGGGGATATCAAAATGGTGTAAAAAGAAATTCTCGTGTCGGTAGCAGCCATAAGCCTATAGGTATTTTGCGTCACGACTGGAGAATAAATAAAAATGTAAGTCTTACGAATGTGGTTTCTTATCAAACAGGATTTGAATCCAACACACGCCTGGATTGGTATAATGCTCGTGATCCACGTCCCGATTATTATAAATATCTGCCAAGTGGTGCATCAAGCCCTTCTGGTTCCATTATATTAAAGGACCATTGGTTGAACGATGCTTCTTGGAGACAAGTTAACTGGGATTATATGTATCAAGTAAATAGAGATAAGAATGAGACAGTATATAATGTTGACGGTATCGCAGGAAACCAAGTTTCTGGACGACGCTCATATTATATATTAGAAGACCAGCGTTCAGACAATAAAATATTTAACTATAGTTCAACAGCACAAGCTGTCCTATCCGAAAGGTGGGTTATCAACGGAGGTATCAATTATCAGCGCTATAATGCTAATTATTATAGAGTTGTAGATGATTTACTGGGAGGTGAATACTTTTTAGATATAGATAAATTTGCTGAGCGAGACTTGGCATCCAACAAAGATGCGGCTCAACCTAATTTGGATAAGCCTAATCATGTAGTCAGAGAAGGCGATCGTTACGGATTTGATTATGACCTTAATGTTCAAAGCTATAATGCTTGGTTACAAAATGTAATTACGTTACGAAAAGTTGATGTATTTATAAGTGGTAGCATAGGACAAAATACGAGTTGGAGAAAAGGTAACTTTCGTAATGGGAGATTTCCTGAATTTTCATTGGGCGAATCCACCAAAAATACATTCTTAGAATATGGTGTAAAAGGAGGATTAACATATAAAATTGATGGAAGAAACTATATCCTTGGTAACTTTGGATATTTTTCACAAGCGCCATTGGTAAAAAACATCTACACATCTCCTAGAACTAGAAATGCTATTGCTCCATTGCTTTCTAATGAGAAAATTTTGTCTTTGGAAGGCGGATACCAATATGTCGCACCTAAGTTGAAAGTGAAATTGATTGGTTATCTAACTAATTTTGAAGATAGAACTACACGTACTTCATTTTTTAATGATGTTGATGGGACCTTTGTTAATTTCAATATGACTGGCATCAATCAACAAAATGCTGGTGTTGAAATAGGTACAGAAATAAACCTATCTTCAAAATGGAGAATAAATGGCGTGGCATCTATAGGACGATATTTGTACGCCAATAATCCTTTAGTGACAATTAGCAATGACAATGATTTGATCGTTAAGAAGCTTGTCGTCTATCAAAAAGGATATCGAGTGGAAAATACACCGCAAGAAGCATATTCACTTAGTGTCAGCTACAATTCGCCAAAATATTGGTTTATTACTGTTAGCGGTAATTATGCACGCAAGGCTTATCTTGATATGAACCCTTATAGACGAACTATAGATATAGCCAATCCGGAATTGGTAGAACCGGGTTCGCCCAATTGGTATAGAATTTTAAATCAGGAAGAATTTGCCCCAGCCTTTACGCTTGACCTCTTTGGAGGTAAGTCATGGAAGATAAAAAAGAATTATATTAACCTTAATGTAGGCATAAATAATATATTAAATAACAGGACAATAAAGACAGGCGGGTACGAACAAGCCAGAGTTGATTATAACCTCACTGCCAATTCTTCCGATGCGAAAGTTGATATAGGAAAGTTCCCACCAAAATATTTTTATGCATACGGAATTAACTACTTTATTAGTTTAGGATTTAGAATATAGAATTTAAAATAGGCCAATCATTTATTAATCAATAACAATGAATAAAATACTTAGATTTTTCGCACCTCTGACTCTTCTTCTCTTCTTTTTTAACAGTTGCGTTAATACAGATATTGAAGAACCTCCTTATGTAAAAGATTATCCGGTTTTTCATGCCAATTTTAGCATTAAAGACCTGAGAGCATTACACACCAATGGCCAATTTGAGAAATTCACAGAGGATAAAATAATTAAAGCCGTTGTTGTCGCTGATGATAGAACAGGCAATTATTATAAAACACTTGTTGTACAAGATAGTACAGGTGGTATGGAAGTAAAAATTAATGCAACTAATTTATTCAATACTTTTCCTGTAGGACGCCGTATCTATATTAAATTAAATGGTTTAACAATAGGAGATTATAATGGTAATTTCCAATTAGGCGGTGATGTCTATAAAGATGATTCAAATAGAGATCGTATTGGTAATATCGAAGAACCAGAAATAGATAAATATATTGCGAAAGGTGAATTTAATGTACCCATAACTCCAACCGTTAAAACTATAACTGAATTAGGAGATGCGGATATCAATACTCTTATTCAATTAAATGGAATAGAGGTCGCTGAATCAGACTTAGGTCAAACATACTCTGATGCAGTTAATAAAGTGAACACCAATCGTAGTTTAAAAGATTGCAGTAATAAAGTTATTATCATGAGAACATCCGGTTATGCCAGCTTTGCCGGGAATGTTATGCCACAAGGTAATGGTACAATTACAGCAATATACACTGTATTTGGAACTGATAAGCAATTATTCCTCAGAGATACTGCAGACGTTAAATTTGACGGAAAACGATGTGGCGAAGGTGGGACAGGTGGCGATCCTATAAATATTAGTGATGTTAGAGCTTTATATAATGGTTCTACCTTGTCCTTGCCGGCTAACAAGAAAATAAAAGGTGTTGTAATTTCTGATAAAACATATTCCAATATCACCAGTAAGAATCTTGTTCTTTGGCAACAAGGAAATGCCGGAATAACCATTCGTTTTACAGAGAATGTTCCATTTAATGTGGGAGATGAATTGGAAGTTAACATTTCTGGTCTTGAATTGTCTGAATTTAATGGCCTATTGCAAATAAATAATGCATTGTTAACCAACGTATCTCGTACCGGTACCGGAAAGACAGTAACTCCGACTGAAATTTCAATTGCAAATTTGAAAACGAATTTAGAACAGTATGAATCACAATTGGTAAAAATAAAAGATGCAACGCTCGCTAAATCAGGAGGAAATACTTATGCCGGTATAGTTAATGTTACAGATGCTTCAGGAACAATGATTATGTATTCAACTTCGTATGCAACTTTTGCTAATGAAGCATTTCCTTCCGGAACTGTTGATATTGTAGCTATCGCTAGTCAAGGCGGGAACAATAGTGATCCACAAATCAATATCAGAAGTAAAAATGACATTACAGGCGGTACTGTCAATCCCGGTGAAACAGTTGATATTAGTTCTATTAGATCGTTGTTTACTGGTACAGCTACCACTATTCCTGCCGGAAAAACAATAAAAGGAATCGTCATATCTGATAAATCTTTTTCAAATATTACTGCAAAAAATGTAGTCATTGAGCAACAAGGCAATGGAGGTATCGTTATAAGGTTTACTGAAAACAATACATTAAAGCTAGGCGACGAAGTTGAAGTTGCCGTTGGTGGATTTGAATTGTCAGAATTTAACGGATTGTTGCAAATTAATAATGTAACTCTCACCAATGCTAAAGTATTAAGCTCTGGTAAATCCATTTCTCCTGCCGTTGTTACCCTAAAAGAATTTACAACGAATTTTGAAAAATATGAATCAACCTTGGTAAAAATCAATGGGGTATCATTTTCCAAATCCGGAAGTTCAACATTTGCCGGCAATGTAGATATGACAGATGCTACGGGTTCCGGCGTTATGTACACAACCAGTTACGCAACTTTCGCCAATGATGACTTTCCATCATCCGCTGCAAGTGTGACAGGAATCGGTGGGCAGTTTAATACTCCCCAAGTTAATATAAGAAGTAAAGCTGATATTCAATGATAAAAAATTGATATTGTAAGAAATTTAAAATATTACAGACCAAAATAAAATTGATTCTTTGGTTGTTATACAAAAAGCATTCGTATTTGTTAATCCAATAAAATAATAGATATTAAAGTTGGAAGTCAAAAGAAAAAGTTATATATTGGTTGAAAATTATTATAACCTAATTCTTAATTAAATATTTTTGGAGTATGAATATTACATTTGATGAATTGAGGCAAATGAAACACAGTTTGCCAACAGGTAGTATAAGTAGAATAGCTCAGGACCTGGATTTGGAAGAACAAACTGTTAGAAATTATTTTGGAGGGGATCATTACGATAGTGGTGGAGAAATTGCAGGGCTTCATATTGAGCCGGGACCAAATGGTGGAATCGTTTATCTTGAAGATACTCGGATATTAGAAGCTGCCAAGAAAATTTTACAAAGCGTTGAAAATTAAAATTGTTTAAAAGCTCTGAGCATCTTTTTATAACCTTCAGACCAATCATTTCTTTGTGCTGAATTATACAAAAAAAGATGCTCAGAGTTTACATTTGTTTCTTTATTTAAAAATTGAAAGGTTAAAATCTCCCGAATTACGTTAGAATCTTTATAACTAGAAATAAAAAGTCTTTGTTGAACTTTCAATCCAATTTTATCAACAATAGAAATAAAATTTTCACAAACTCTTTCAGGTAAAATAATAATAAAATATCCACTTTTTTTTAATAAAACCTTTACAGAGTTAATTAATTCTTCAAAATTAAGACTGTCAATGTGCTTTGCAGCTCGCTTTTTATCGTCTATTGGTTTCATGTCATCATTATAAAAGGGTGGATTAGAATAAATTACATCGTAATATTTACCCTCTGACCTAAATTCCTTTAAATCACAACAAATAGAATCACAAATTTCAGATAAGGCATTATTTATAATGTTTTCACGGCATTCAATAGTTGCATTTTGATCAATATCCAGGCAAGTGTAATGCGCTAGGGGATAGGCAGTGGCCGTCATAAGTGATATAATTCCACAACCTGAACCAATGTCTAAGCATCTATCATTTGGTTTTATCGGCTTAGGGTATGCACCTAACAAAACACCATCGGTTCCAATCTTCATAGGGGACCGATGGTGAGATATCGCTAAATTATTAAGATAAAATGGAGTAGGGGACTCCACTATTTTCCTTGTGACTTATTGTGATCTTCTAAAAATTTCTTTAAACCTATATCGGTTAAAGGATGATTTAATAAAGATATAATAGCTGAAAGCGGACATGTAACTACATCTGCACCTAATTCAGCGGCCTTTACGATATGGAGACTGTTTCTAACGGATGCAACTAAAACTTCTGTAGAAAAACCTTGAATCCCATAAATATCAGTAATTTGTTCGACTAACTCCATTCCATCAAAAGAAATATCATCAAGTCGTCCAACAAAAGGAGAAACATAGGCAGCACCGGCTTTAGCGGCTAATATTGCTTGACCTGCAGAAAACACTAAGGTGCAATTGGTACGTATTCCTTTATCGGTAAAATAAGACATTGCCTTAACACCATCTTTTATCATCGGTATTTTAACAACAATGTTTTCAGCAATATCAGCTAAAATTTCACCTTCTCTAACCATATTTTTGAAGTCGGTTGAAATAACCTCTGCGGAAACATCACCTTCAACGATATTGGCAATTTTGGCATAATGCTTTTTTATATTATCTTCACCGGTAATTCCTTCTTTTGCCATTAATGAAGGATTGGTGGTTACACCATCTAGTATTCCAAGGTCATGTGCCTCTTTGATTTGATCAATATTGGCGGTATCTAAGAAAAATTTCATGATAAATTATTTTATATATATAATGTATGAAATCAAAAAAAGTTAAAAAAAAAGAAGCCACACCGATCGCTCAACTCGTCACCCTTGCTGCATTTCTGCCCTGGGGGGGTTCACAAGGAGCTGATCGTATGACTTCCGGGCGCAAATTTACATAAATATTAAGATAAAATAAACTTTTTAAATAAAATATGAAAAAAAATTATAATTTAATGGATGTCAATAGCATTTATTTGACTTTGTTTAGAATTGTTGTTGCAGGTTTAATGCTTTTTGGCCATGGATTGCCTAAATTATTTAAATATTTTGAAAAAGGTGAAATACAATTTGCTGATCCAATTGGTCTCGGTGTTACTTTTAGTTTTATTTTGGTCATTTTCGCTGAAGTCATTTGTAGCTTATTTATTATGGTTGGATTTAAATCACGGTTAGCAACTATACCGTTAATTATAACTATGTTGGTTGTAATTTTCATTGTTAAGCTAAATGATCCATTGAGCGATAAAGAAACTCCCATATTATATTTGACAAGTTTTGCTCTTATTTATTTTTTAGGCTCAGGAATGTATTCAGTTGACAATATTCTCAACAAATAAAAGAAATAGGTTCTTTGATCTAAATATTGTTTTTAATCAATTTGTTTTCCCATAATTAATATTATGTTAAATAGAAAAATGGGTATATCACTGTAAACCCTATTTTATCTGAAAAAATGAATTGTCATTTAGAAATATATAGTTAACTTATAACCAAGTCATTTCCAAATAAGATATAGTAGATGGCTATATATGGTTGAAATTATACTTGTTGAGATTTAGTATGAAGCACTTCCGCATTATGTCAATTTTTGAACTGATGTTCAACTCCTAAGCTTGATTATTGAAAACCTCGATTTCGGAATTTTGAATAAAAAAGCGAAATTCGTTGATACCTTTACTCAGTTTATAAAAAGTTGATTCGACGTACAATTTTATAATTTTAGATTTTTTCAAAACAACAAATTAATCGCTCAAAGCTTTTTTCCAAATAAACAATTTCTTGTATTAGATAATGAATTAGTGATAGCTAATCGAAAATCCATTTCACATTTGACCAATTTGTAATGTGAATTTGATTTTATAAGGAATTTTGATTAATGGAAGCAAATGTGACTTTAACAAATCAAAAAAATATATATTTATTAATATTATATATAACCTCTCCCCTATTGATATATTTATAAAATTAATTAAAACCAATTAGAGGAAAGTTTTTGACAAAAATTTGAATTGAAATAGCAAGAAGCATTACGCCAAAAAATTTACGAATAGCTATTAATCCTGATCGACCTATAGCTTTTTGTATCCAGTTTAAAGATTTCAAAACTATATACACTACAATTAAATTTACTAAAATAGCCGCAAGAATAACCAATTCGTTTTTTCCTTTCGTTTCAAAGGTAGCCTTCAGTGACATGATAGTTGTAAGAGTACCAGCACCGGCAATTAGTGGAAATGCAATTGGTACTAAAGTTCCGGCCTTTGGATTTTCATCTGTATGAAATATATCCCTGCCCAGAACCATTTCTAAAGCTAGCAGAAATATTACAATGGCACCTCCAACTGCAAAAGAGTGTTCATTTAATCCAAATAAGCTCAAGAATGGACGACCTAAAAAATAAAATAAGATCATTAAAATGCCTGAAATTAACACCACATAAAAAGAGCGTATATGGCCCATTTTTTCTTTGAGTGTAATAAGGAGAGGAATAGATCCTAATATATCAATTACTGCAAATATCGATACAAATGTTGCAAAGAATTCACTCCATTCCCATTTTAAAAAATCCATTGTTGAATAATTTACATCTTAATAAATTTACTAAAACCAATTAATTTATTGTGACTCAATATATTAATAAAGTATATACCTTTGCTTAATTCGCTTATATCCAATTTTTGATTATTACCTTTAAAAATTGAAATAAGATTCCCTGCGACGTCAAATACTTTCACTTCATTGAAATCTTTTTTACAACCCAAAAATAGCAGATCGTTTGCAGGATTTGGATAAGTGTTGATGATAATATCATTTATTTTGTTAGACGAATTAATAGCTTCATAATCAACAAGCGCCATATCGTATGTCTCTGTTCCAGGTGTTCGATTGAATACAGCGACGGGACCGATATGATTAGGAGATAAAAAGTAAATACCTTCTGTTGTAGGAATAAATTCTGAAAACTGTCCGCCACCTATGAATTGTGAAACATCAATCCAGCCAAAAATTGGTACTTTAACTTCAAATTTCTGAGCTGGCTTCATACTGAAATCCATTTGTACCACGGGATAATCTTTTTGTGGTAGATGAATCGTCCCATTGCCAATACAATTGAATTTACGCGTTATATCAATTCTTAAGCGGAATGAATCTATTTGAAATGGAATTGAATTCAATATACTATCGGGTATAAATTCTTTAGGAATATTATAGAAAAAAGAAGTTGTTGCATTTCCTTTATTGCCCAATTGCATCGGTAAGTCAAAAAAGGTTATTACCGGTCGAAATTTGGCAGCAATATAACCATTCGGGGCTCCGGGCATCTGAAGAACGCCACCTATAAAATGGCTACCTGAATTATTAACCAATAAAAAGGCATCACTCTGATTGGTTGTTTCTTGCAAAATATTAGACTCCGGAAAAACACTACTATAGGTTGAAGATTTTGAATCTGAATATTTGGATACTATTTTTACTCCATTATGTACCATAGCCTTAAAGTCCCAATCCTGATTTACTCCTGTCTTTTTTAGTTGATTTGTATCAAAACCAATGGCACCACTTTGTGTCAGTACTGTACCTATGACAGGATTAGATGTTGATGTAATAACTTGAGCATTAAGGATATACGCAGATATTATTAATAAAAAAAGACTAAATATTCTCATTTTTTAGGTTTTATACAATGCGAAATTAATTCAATGAATAAATGGAAAACAAAAATTTATGTATGATAAAGTAAAAGCCATTTTCAAATTTTAAAAATATTTACATATTGCTCATATCATTAAACCTGAATTCAGCAATTGAAGTTTTACAAAACCGAAGAATGCTGATTATGATGGTCGTCTTGAAGTACAAATCGTTCCAATAGTTTCTTTAAACAATTGTTTACAAGTCGTACTTCGATTCCACATTTGTCTATTGCGATATTTGGGTTAAAATATAATCAAAGTTATTTAAAATATTTATTTGGTAAGCATATTGATTCTAATTTAATTTAACAAATTTTATAGTTTGCTTTAAATCTTGATATTGTAATGTGGCGCTATAAGCCCCTGCCCTATTTATTCGTTCAAATTGAATGGTATCTCCGGGCATAACATTTTGTTGAGAAATCATTTTACCGGTTGAAAGATTACTTATTATCAGGGTAGATTTTCCGGGTAAATTGGAATTAATTATAATAATGGGTATTTGACTTGGAGATTGTAAGACAGAGAAATAATTTATTGGAGCATTGATTTTATTTGATTTCGATGTAATGCCCCATAAATCTAACCAATTAAAGGCTGCCGGGAACTCTCTTGCCCAAAACCATTCTGAGTGTTGTCCATCTTGCTTGATTAATTTATATATTTGAGAATTTGTTACTCCAGCATTATTTAATAGGTTTATATACTTTTCAATATCAGGCACCATATCTTCATCTTCATTTTGACCAGCTACAAAATAAAACTTTTGATTCGGATTAGCCACATAGGCCTTGACATCAGCAATTAGACTATCAGAATACCAGAAAGATGGAGAAAAGACTCCAACTTTACCAAAAATATTAGGATACTTTATAGCAGAATAAAAACTAATCAAACCTCCCAATGAAGAGCCTGCTATACCAGTATGCTCCGGTTCCGGCAAAGTCCTAAAATGTTGGTCTATAAAAGGTTTTAGGGTTTTAACCAAAAATTCGGTATAATCTTCTCCTTTACCGCCATTATATTTTGGATTCTTATAAGGAGTATATTCGTCAATTCGATCTGTACCGCCGTTGTCTATACCTACAACAATACAATCCAAGTTATCTTTTGATATAACAGACATTGCTTCATCTACCTGCCATTCACCGGCAAAACTTAGAGCTCTATCAAATAGGTTCTGACCATCATGCATATATAAAACAGGAAATTTATCATCATCAGCCCCATACCTTTCTGGAAGATATATCCATATTCTTCGTTTTTTATTAAATGGAGTTAAAGGAAAGTCACTCTTTAAAATTTTTACCTCTTTTTTAGCAGTGTGTGACGAGGACGAATAAATATCTTTCCATGTCTCGACCTCTATCAATACTGTATCAGCTTCTTTATAGGTTAATGTTCTATTACTGATATCTTTTCCAGTAGCATTGCCCTCCACGGCATTCCAGGTTCCCCGTGTTACTTTATATTCCATGATATCTGAAAACTTGGGTATTTCATAGATATTAGACTCGTTAAATTTGGAGAATGCACCCGGATCCCAGTTGTTATTGTTAGAAGGTATATGTAAAGTGTCAAATATTGCACTAAATGTATTTGGTTTGACATGAATCTTAATATACATCTGACCATAACCAGCCACACAACAAGAGGAAATAAACATTAAAATGTAAATATTTTTAAATAAAGTCATACTATTAAATATTGAATTATAAATAGAATACACAAAGAAAGTAGAATTATTTGATACCTTTGTACATCAAAATTAATATAAATATGGCAGGTCAAAATGAAAATCAATTAAATATAGAATTAAATGAAGAAGTAGGTGAAGGTATTTATTCTAATTTAGCGATAATTACACACAGTCATTCTGAATTTGTATTGGACTTTATAAGGGTTATGCCCAATATGCCCAAAGCTAAGGTAAAGTCTAGGGTAATATTAACTCCACATCATGCCAAGCGTTTACTAAATGCATTGAATGATAATATAGGACGATATGAGCAGGCTCACGGAGTCATTCAGGATGTTGAAGAACAAACTATATTGCCGTTAAACTTTAGTTCACCTAAGGCACAGGCATAAATATATCATTTCTAATATTTTGAAGAAAAATAAAATTAAAAGTCAATCTATCTTGATAGTTAATTGACATTATTCTTCAAATAATGTTTGCTGATAACTTTGAGCATTAAATCCGAGATGTTTATATGCTTTAGGTGTAACAATCCTTCCTCGAGGAGTCCTTTGAATAAATCCTGACATTATTAAGAATGGTTCGTACACTTCTTCAATAGTTCCACTCTCCTCGCCTACTGCTGTTCCAATGGTATTGATGCCTACAGGGCCGCCATTAAATTTTTCGATGATGCTTCTTAATATTTTATTATCCATTTCATCTAATCCGCATTCATCCACATTTAGTGCATTTAAACCCATTTGAGCTATTTCAAGGGTAATGACGCCATTGCCTTTTATTTGGGCGAAATCTCTCATACGGCGGAGTAAAGCATAGGCTATACGTGGTGTCCCACGGCTTCTTCGAGCGATTTCATGGACGCCGTCTATTTCTGTTTTTACGTGCAAGATTTTAGCTGCACGTTGAATGATACCTTCTAAGGTCGGAACATCATAATAATCTAATAGAAAGCTTATCCCAAACCTTGCTCTCATAGGGGATGTCAATAGACCTTGACGGGTAGTTGCACCGATTAATGTAAAAGGATTAAGCGATAATTGTATTGATCGGGCATTAGGGCCCGAATCAATCATAATATCTATTTTGTAATCTTCCATTGCAGAATACAAGTATTCTTCTACAACTGTGTTGAGTCGGTGGATTTCATCAATAAATAGAACATCATTGGGCTCCAAATTAGTCAGCAAGCCAGCTAAGTCACCCGGTTTATCCAATACAGGACCTGAAGTAACTTTCAAATTGGTTCCTAATTCGTTGGCAATAATGTTACTTAAGGTTGTTTTACCAAGACCCGGAGGGCCATGTAGCAAGACGTGATCAAGTGCTTCACCACGTTGTTTTGCTGCTTTTATAAAGATTTCAAGGTTATCGACGATTTTACGCTGGCCTTTAAAATCATCTAAATAGCCGGGGCGCAAGGTTTTTTCGATTATCTTGTCATCTTTGCTTAAAAGTTCACTATCTGAATCCAACAATTGATTTTTCAAAAGAATATATTATGAAAAGCAAAGATATGTAATTTTGTCCATAAATTGGTTACATTTTTTGAATATGTTTGTATAACAAATTTCCCTAATGACTTCATTATTTTACCCCTCTATCTCCCCTGAAGAGGGAGAACCAAATAATGAAGTCATTCCTTCCAAAGAGTTTAAATATCAATTAAAGAGTCAGATTTTGAGTGAAATAAAAAATGAAAGGGAAATATGTTATATACACTTTGAATATCAGAATTAAAGTAAAAGTAATCCCAACTTTTATTTACTTGAACTATCTTTACATAAAAAGTAATGCGCCGATTTGGCTTAATTGGATTAGATTTAAAACATTCATTTTCAAAAAAATACTTTGACGATAAATTTTGGAATGAATCTATTAATGATTGCTCTTATGAGTTAATAGAAGTTAGTTCTATTGAAAATATTCGCGAGCTTGTGACCCAATTAAAATTGAACGGTTTTAATGTAACAATACCGTATAAAGAAAGAATATTGCCTTTATGTAATGTATTAAGTCCTGTGACTGAATTAATTGGTGCTGTGAATTGCATAAAAATAGTAAATCAAAAATTAATCGGTTACAACACGGATTATATTGGGTTTTTGAAAGGGTTGCCCAATAAAATTAAATTTAAAGGTCAATTGGCTATTATATTTGGTACAGGTGGGGCATCAAAGGCTATTCAATATGCACTTAAAAGCTTACAGATGGAAATTGTTGAAATTTCAACCTCCAAGAAAAGAAATGCACTATCCTATGACGAAGTCACTCCTAAGTTAATTGAACAGGCTAAAATTTTAGTCAATTGTACACCATTAGGGACTTATCCAAACATAGAGGATTCAATTGAGATTCCATACCAATATATCCATAGCGAACAAGTCTGTTATGACTTGGTGTATAATCCTCCTTTAACCAAGTTTTTAAAATTATGTCAAAAACAAGGTGCAGTATGCATAAACGGAAAAATTATGTTAGAAGCCCAAGCGGAAGCTTCTTGGGAGATATGGAATAATGTGGAAGAAAAATAATTTGGATAAAATTTTCTTTAGAGATTAAAAATTCAATTTTGGAAAGATAGAAAGATTACCTTAGTGATTCAAAAAATTTCTTATGCCGTTATATAATTTTGAAGAAATAGTAAAGCAAATACAATCTAAAAAGGTCCATCCTATTTATGTCTTACAAGGGGAAGAACCGTATTTCATTGATCTTTTAACGCAAAGATTTATTGAAGACTTTATGCCGCAGGAAGAAAAAGCATTTAACCAAGAAGTTTTATATGGAAAAGAGACCAATGTTCCCTTCATTGTTGATTCTTTGAGCCAGTTTCCAATGGGATCTGAATTCAGAATTGTAATAGTTAGAAATGCACAAGATTTAAAAAATATTGAAAATTTGTATGATTATGCACAAAGCCCTTATGAATCTTCTATTTTAATTCTTTCTTTGGTGGAAAAGAAATTAGATGGTAGAAAAAAATTATCAACGTTGATAAAGGCTCAGCATGGGTTATATGAAGCTAAACCTGTATATGAAAACCAACTACCAGGTTGGATAAAGTCTGAAGTTGAAGCCAAAGGTAAAAAAATCAATGAAACCAATGCACAATTAATAGCAGACTTTCTTGGAAGAGATTTACAAAAGATAAGTAATGAAATCAATAAAACAGTTATTGCCATAGGTGATAGCCTTGAAATAAATCAAAAACATATTGAAGATTATATCGGTATCAACCGAGAATTTAATGTTTTTGAACTAGTTAATGCTTTGTTTAACAAAAATGCCTACAAAGCTCAGCAAATAATAAATTATTTAACTTCAAATTTAAATAAACAGCCATTTACATTAATATTGGGATCGTTGTTTAATAGTTTTATCAAATTATATGTACTAAAATCTTCTAATGCTCAATCAGATGCTGATATCATCAAAGTAATAAACACTAAGAGTATATCTGCAATAAAAGAATATAAAACGGCTTTAACGAAATATAGCTTAGCTGAAATAGATTATGCAATGTATTTATTCAAAATCTATGACCAATATTCAAAGGGTGTTGGCTATAATTCAAGTGATATTGGGGGATTGCTAAAAGAATTAACCTATAAATTAATGCATATCAAGGAAATAAATCAAGGTAAGCTATCCCATACAATTTAGAATAGCCTACCTTGATTGCATTATATTAAAACAAATAGTTGTATTTAATATAAATCTGCTCAGTAAAACTTACTTTTTTTCCTAAGCCATTTATACCACCTATAGCGTTGTTATCTGTAATTTGTACCGGGATATCGTCGTCATAAAAAAGACGGGTATTTAAGGTAATAGCAATGCTTTTCCAGATCATCACAGAGGTTTCGGTGGACCAGTCAACATCCACATTTTGAGGATTTTTAAGATAATTGGAGAAAAGGGTCAAACCGGATTTGAAATTAAGACGATCATTGAAAAACTTATCTACATATTGAGCATTAAAAGTAGCTCCTAATTGTAACAAGAATTGTTTAAAGTCTGTCGGACTATTCCATTCGGTACCATGGATGCCCACACCTCCAAAAGGTTGTCCTTTAGCATTGCGAGCAGGTATCGCTGCAATATCCTTACTACCTACTACAATCATTTTTGCTGAGGCAGGAGATAGAAATATAGATAGTTTTGTATTGGGTTTGTAATCAATACCCGGAGCGACAGAAATACGAGCTGGAGACAAGAATTTAGCTATTGGTCCTTGTTCTTTTCCGGATATGTCTCTCAAATAACTACCTTTTACCGGATTAACCAAAGATGTATCTGTATAAGTTGGAGTAATTTGGCTCAAGAAAGATGCATAAACAGAATAATAAAACTTACTTTTTGGACTTGTCTTATATCCTAATTTTGAGTTAAATCTAAATTCATCGATACTTTTTTGAAATGGAACTCTTTCAGAAACCTTTAAGGTTGAATACCCGCTACCCAATTTTTGAATACCAAACAATAGGTCAATATTATTATCCCATGCCAACTTACCATTTTTATAATTAGCAAAGAAGCTACCTACTCCCCCCACTCCTATTCTGTTTTCACCGGCACCTACCGCAGGATTTATTTGCAATAATTGTCCAAAGTCGAATCCTAATCCTGCACCTTTGATCCAACCAATTGTATCTTTTTTAGCTATTGCGGATCTAATCTCCTTGACACGTCCATCATTTTGGGAATTAGCCATTTGTAATCCCAATAATAAAAATACAAGTAATAGTAATTTTTTCATTTTTAAATATAACATTTTATAATATATAAGTATTTATTTTGCTTCATTTTGGTGAATTTGAACAAGTACTTTATTCAATCGACTTAATGGGATTACTGTCTTACCATCTTGGTTTGTTAGAATCAGATCCACATTGGTAATGGATTCAATTGTTCCTTTCACGCCATCTATCGTAACGACATCACCTTCTTTTAATCTTTTGTTGTAAAATCCAGCTAATATACTGGACATCATATCTTTGCTTGCCAGACCATAACCCAATGCAAAAGCCATCACTACTCCTCCTATAATCATGGTAAGATTTGATTGGATAAACTCTGTATCAATACCTGCCTGTGTCAATGCACTGATGAAAACGTTTATTATAAGGAAGTAAAAAATAACAGAGCTAATGACCTTAGCAGATGGAATACCCACGGACTTTCCGGCTGTATAAATACCTTTCCGTATAAATTCAGAAAACAGGAAACCGACAATCAAAAAAGCAAAAGCAGTAAATACTTTCGGCAGGTAGGTTATCAATCCTGTCAAATAGTTGCTAATGGTAGTCAAATGGAGCATATCTGTTATAGCAACAACAGAAAGCATTATAATCATATAGTAAATTGCACCTGCAATAATAGCACTTGGGACAATTTTGATATTATTCTTTGAAATAATATCTATTTCTTCGAATTTCTCAGCCAATTTGTCCACTTTCATTTTTTCCAAGAATATCCTTACTACTTTTCTGACAATCTTGGCAATGACATATAATAATATGAGTAATCCAATAGCTCCTAAAAACTTAGGTAATCCAGCCAATATAGGACTTACAATATTTTCGACCAATGTGAAATTTAATTTTTCCATGATTCAGGTTATCTTTATATCTTTTATTTTTTAATTAACATTATCTTCACCAACATTTTTTCTCTGAATATCCGCTAAAGCTCCTGCAACACCAAATAATTTTGGAACAAATAATTCAATACATTCTCCAATAAAGCTGAATAAATTAATACTTTCGTGCAAACTTTCCTTTACTTCTTCAGGAATGCCACCTGATTCCTCCAGATGCTTTTTCTCTAATTCACTAAACAACTCAAAATCATTCATACAATTCTCAAATTTAACAGATTCTATATTCTTAAAATATCCATGAAAATCTTTTGGAATTTTTCCTTAGCACGCTTGAGGCGCATTTTAACAGCACTTTCAGACAAATTTAATATCTCAGCAATTTCTTTCACCATCATATTGTCTTGATACTTCATCAATAAAATGGTGCGATCTGCTTCGTCTATGACATCAAAAGTTGCTTGCATAGCAACAAGGTTGGCTTCACTAGTTAATGGATCATCTTCCTCATCTGCTATATCGGCAAGATTTTGACCTTCCTCATCAAAAATCATCTTATTCTTTTTCAAACGACGTATTTCATCAACACAATAATTGTATGTGATGGAATATATCCAAGTACTAAACTTCGACTTTTGACTAAATTTAGATAAGTTTAAGATAAGTTTTAGAAAAATATCTTGGGTTGCATCTTCTGCAGAAACATAATCTCCTAATAAAGAATAACATTTGTAATAAATCTTATTGGAATACCGCTTATATAATTCATCAAAATAGCCAATATTCTGAGTAAGCAGATACTCTTCAACTAAAGCATTATCCGACCACTTGGCTATGTCTATATCAATCAACGGTTATTCTGTTCAATTTAAAACGCAAATATCAAAATTATTTGGAATATAAATATAGATAAATTGAACTATTTCAATAAGTAATAAAACAATCAGTACAATTTCTAAACCTGATTATTTTATTACAGCATTGCATTTAAAAATTTAATTTGTATATTGTATTATTAACAAAATATTGATATGGTTTTTGAATTTAAGACAAAAATATATTATATTTACAAAAATAGTTGCTACCTGAGGTTTTTCATTATCGAATTCAAATATTGTTTCAAAGCCGAATCCTGTAAACGAGGGTATCAAATCAAACATGGGCTGATTAGAAGTGTGTTCGATACGCATTTTGATTCAATGCTTTCAAATAACTATTGATTACATGATATTTATCGATTCCGTTTTTTATTATGAGAAATTGGTATAATTATAGATGGAATGATTCAATGTAGTAAGTTATATTTGCATTTGTTCGAAGATTAGAACAGTGGTTATTGTATCAATGCATAAAAAAGGTAATGGCTCTAGAATCATTAAAATTATTCGATAAAATATTTGAACCCTATATTTTAGCAGACGAAATAGACAATCGGATTAAAGAATTAGTATTAACAATACAAGCAGATTATAAAGACTGTCAACCCGTATTTTTGGTTATTTTAAATGGAGCTGCATTCTTTGCTGTTGATTTCCTTAAACAATATTCGGATGAGTGCCGTATCCAATTTTTGCAATTAAAAAGCTATGAAGGAATGAATACTTCAGGGAGTGTTAAGGTCTTAGGGGCTATGCCTACTGACATAAACAACAAACATATTATCGTCATAGAAGATATTGTTGATACCGGCATCACTATGACTCACCTCAAGGAAGTATTAATTCCTGAAAAACCAAAATCCATAAAAATATTATCATTATTGGATAAACCTTCCAGAAGAATAAAGGATTTACAAGTGGATTATGTTGGATTTACCATTCCGGACGTTTTTGTAGTTGGATATGGGTTGGATTATGATGAACTGGGAAGGAATACGCCAAATATATATAGATTGTCTGAATCGTAACTTTTGAAGATATTAATTATTCGTGTTACTCATCTAATTCTTCAAAGAAACCTGTGTCATAGTTTTTTCGAACATTATTCCAAAGGAAATATTTACCATTCATTACAATATAAACTCCGGGAGGGAGTATTTGAACAAAAGCAAGGGCAGAACCAAGGTTAAAAAAACCATCGCTAGAATTACCGAATGCATAAGGAATCATAGCTCCAGTTAAAACAATCGTTTTCCCTTCAATATTTTCCTCTGCAATGGCTTTTGCTGTTGCTGCCATTCGATCCGTTCCATGAGTAATAATTATTTTATCGGCAGTAGATTTTGTACATTGATAAACAATTATATTGCGATCAGCATCAGTCATTTCAAGGCTATCGACCATCATCAAAGTTTTTACATCCGTTTCCAAGATGCTTCTACCTCTAACAAACATACCATTTAGATGTGTGTCTTTAAAATATAATTCCCCGGTTATAAAGTTATATTCTTTGTCAAATGTCCCACCGGTTACAAAAACTTGGATCATGTAATTATCTATTTTTCTACAAACTTAGTTTAAAATTTAAAAAACTAAATCATCAATCTAATAATAATTGTACAATATATTAAGAAATAATCAATTTATTACGATATCAAAAAATAGTATTTATTTGTTAATATCTGTTGCTAATGTAAGGAGAAAGAAACTTTCACTTTTAGCTTCGACACTATGTTGTATTTTGGGTTGAAGAGCCACCATATTGCCTTTAGATAGTGAAAACGAATGGTTTTCTGCGACAAATTGAATATTACCTTCTAAAACTTGTACGCTGATGTAGGTATGGCTCTGGTGTGTTTTTAATATGGCTTGATTATGCATACCGATTATTACAATTCGTAATGAATCAGATTTGTAGATTGTTATAGAATTATGACCGCTTGTCTGCCATGTTGGTTCATTTCTAATTTGCTCAATAAATTTATTCAAATCCATTTCTACAATGGGGGCGTTGAGAATACGGTTGCCTTCAGGTCTCAAAGGCGTTGCATCATTCGATTTATTTTCCATAGTACATAACATTTAAGTAAACTCAATTGAAATATTTACTGATAAAAATTATCATTCAATTCTTAAAGATACTATAATTCGGTGGTTTATTCATGAACAATTTAACTTTTAAATGAAGGAATGCTATTTTTAACCATTTCCACGTATTATTCAAACCTATGATAAAAAATCCAACAATTTTTGAGGCGGCCTTCCAATAATAGCTTTGTTGCCCTTAACAATAATCGGCCTTTCCAGCAATATTGGATATTTCACAATAGCCTCAATCCATTCAGACCGAGACAATTTCTTATCAGCAAAGTGTTCTTTAAAAACAGCTTCACTCCGGCGAATTATACCTTGTGGTTCGACTTGAAGTAACTCTAACAGACGCTCTATATCATCTCTTAAAAACGGCTGATTGAGGTAGTTCACAACTTCGACTTCTTCTTTAAAATCATTTAAAATTGTTAAACATTCTCTACTTTTGGAACATCCTGAATTATGATATATGGTCGTTCTCACTATTTTCGTTGTTTATTTGGATAAAACCGAATTAAGCAGTAAAGGTTTTTAAAAACCGTTTCCGCTTTTAATTATGTGGATTTGTGTTTTATAAAATTGAAAGTAGAATTAATTAATATTATAAAATGAAAAGTCATCGAATGAAAATACTTATTCCATGTCGATGACTTACATAATTAAAAGACAACATTTAGTTCTTTTTCACTTTGATGACACGAACCTTCCATTCGTCCGGGCCTTTAAGGAGATATTCCCATCTAAATGGTTCTGTACTTTCTGCTTCCATTTGATAATACAATGGCTTTGGATCGTGATCATTGATAAATTCAAAAGCCTCACCCGGTTTAATATCCGCAAATGCTTTATAAAACATTTCATGGCGCTCTGTTGGAGGGAAAGGTCGGATATCCATTTCATTTACAACTGAAAAACCATCATCTCCGAGTCCACTTTTTGCTATCTTTTCCACGTGTATAACATGCTCATCAGGGACTTCTTTGACAATAGACCATCTATGCATTCCATTAAATTTATCTTGAAATATTTGATGAATTTCATCTAGGTTTTCCCTAGCAATAAGTTCCATCGTTGTATTTTCTTCCATCATTCCATAACGATGAAAAACAACTTGTTTCCATTCTTTTTTGTCGGCATTGCGTAAATCTAACAATGTTGCAATTCCGGACATATCACGTGCCTTAGAATCTTCTGTTCTCGTAACTTTTACTTTCCATTCGCGCCCTCCTCTATTCAGATATTCCCATCCGACCACATCCCCGTATATTGATTTGAATTCATAATATAATGGGATAGGGTCATGGTCATTGATAAAAGTAAAAGTCTCACCGGCCTTCATGTCTTTAAACAGACCTACTAAAAGTTCGTGTCTTTGAATAGGAATCAGAACCCTAACGTCTAATTCGCCATTCTCATTTTTTTCCAAATACATATTTGATTTTATATTATATTAATTTAATCCATTAGAAATGCCAAGCCATGAGTAACGGGATCGCATAAATCAATGACTTTTTTTTCTCTAAATAATTTATCCATTAGCTCTCTGGCTACTTTGTATTCATTATGAATCGGGCAGGGATGAGTCTCAGAGCACTTGCTTAATCCAAGACCGCATTCTTTAAATACGCCTTTGCCCTCTATCGCTTCTATTATCTTGTAAATAGCTAGATTTTTTTGGGTATCATTTAGATAAAATCCACCTGAAGGACCTTTCAAGCTTATAATCAGCTTTTGCTTAGCCAAGACTTGTAGCGTTTTGCCTATTGTATGTTCGCTGGCATTAATGTGTAAAGCAATATCCTTGATGCCAATTTTATGTTCAGGACTGCTTTTAGCCGCTAAATATATGACAGCTTTAATGGCAGTTTTACAGGTTAAACTAAGCATATTATCTCCCAAGAAATTTACGACCTTCCGGTGAAATCATTTCAAAATTCCAAGGAGGATTAAAGGTCAGATTTACATTAATTTGCCAATCAGGATATGCATCTCTTAGGCTATGTATCACATCAGTCGTAATACTCTCCCCCATTGGACAGAATTGGGTTGTCAATGTCATTCTTGCGTTCAATTCTTTTTGTTCATCATCAAAATTCAATTCATAAATTAGCCCCAGATCAACAACATTTAACCCAATTTCAGGGTCATCCACTTCATAAAGTCCTATTAATGCATAATCGCATTTTTCTGCATTGTTTGTAATAATGTTTGTGTTCATTGTATTAAAGGTTGGTGTATCAATGTTTTGACTACATTTAGTACATATAATATGGCGGCAATTATTAAAGAGAAAGAACCGAATTTTAATATCCAATCATTCGACAATAATAACCCAATAATGAATATTATAAATCCACATATATATGTTATTGTCATCCAGTTATATATATATTCGCTAAATAAGTCTTTTGGTACCGGCGTTTTACTTCCGTGAGCTCTTTTTTGATATACTTTATTCCACACTATAAAAGGCAATGTTTTAAATGTCATTCCTAATATAATGGCTGTTATCCACCCGAACAAAATACTAAATCCATAAAGTAGAGTAAATTTATTAGTATCCTTAATGGTTAATAAAAACAAGGTAATTACTAAAACTATGATGGGTATAATCATTTGTACGACAGATATCAATGATGTCTTCATCTGATGATCCACATTCTTTCTAATTCTGATTTGATATGCCTTGTAGCAATGTCGGCCAAATAGAATAACACCTATTAAAATCAACAAAATTGATATAAACTCATAGCGAATTCCAATAACTTTAGATATTATAAAGTAAATTAATCCCCCATTGATACAAAAGAAAATAGCCCATAACACTTTTTCATTGGTATATTTAGATATTAAAAACATAGGTATTAATCTTGATCCTACGCCTATCACCAATAATAAAAACCAACCAATTAGCCCTAAATGAGCATGAATAGAAAGATAATGCAGTGATTCACTTGGCAATATTGGATGATTGAAATTAATTACTAATAACAAGCCAAAAAAAGTAGTAGAAACAAGCCATAAGGAAGCAGTTATGATAAACCATGCGTGTACATTGCGTTGCTGACTTTTAAAAGAACTCAATATTACATTGGCACAATAACCTAATACTCCCACGTTTATCAAGGTGGCACCGACAACCATAGGCCATCCAGTATTGAAAACATAAAAGCTGTAAATCAACATTGGAATGCCTATCGATGCAAATACAAAAGTACAGTATCCCAAGAAATCACTATCCAATTTCCCTTCGACAAGGACAGGAAGAAGTTGGTGTGATGCTCCCAAAATAATCATTGTCCCCCATCCAAGAGCCATCATGTGAGTAATAGCCAAAGTAGCCGGATTAAAATAATGAACTTCAACAATATCTGTATGAAAAAACAAAAGTCCCGTACCTACTAAAAAAGAAAATGCAGCATAAGTATAAAATGGCAAAACAACTCTATAATTCGTAGTTTGCTGGAGCCCTCCAATTATTGGTCCTAACATACAATACTCTATGCTTTAAAAATAAGTAAGTAAACTTCTCCTGGTTGAATATCTTTTATTCTAAATTCAAAGTTTCTATCTTTCAATTCAGTCAATAAGAAAACAGGGATCCTTTTATGGTGAACGTATAGCGCCATATCTTTAGGTAGATTATCCAATGCTTCCAATATAGTCATCATCGGCATAGGCATTTCGAGATGCCTTACATCAATATTTTGCAATTTACCTTCATAACTTTGCAACAATTCATCCCAATCAGATGAAGTCTCTTGTACATCTTCCAATTGTGGTGTGGAATCAGTATTTGTTGCATTGTTATCTCTATAAAAATAGGTATCAATGCGATCTTCATTTATGTAATTTACATGGGACAAAAACCCTTGTTTTTCAAGCAATTTAATCAAAGGTACCGGTTCAAAATTATTGATAATAACCAATACTTCATTATTCTTTAAATCTCTTACCTTTTCTTGAATTGCACGGAGTGGATCTTGTCCGGAAGCCAATATTTGCCGAACATCGAATTCTTTTATTTGACTTTTATCTAAAGATGTTAGATATTCTGGTAAAGGAGTGTTATCCACCTTATCCTCCACCAATACTGCTGAATCATCTACTTCAAAACCAAGGGGTGCCAATACTTTAAAGAAATCTTCAGGAGAACAACCTCCAACTTTAGAAGCCATAGAAATACTGGTTCGTCCAGCCATTAATTTCCGCAAAATCGGATTTCTTAACTTTTTAAAATCTGGAGCTATTGAAACAATGGCTTCCAGGGCATCGGGATGATGTTTAAGTAAAGCAGCTATTTTAGTTTTTTCATTTATTAGCATCTACATAAATTTACTTTTTATACAAGATATCCATCCAATTTAAAGCGCACGTCCCTCTCCATGTAATGTCTGAATATCAAAATATTACATTCTAAAAACGTCTTGTCCATATTAAACCCGAATGCAACAGTAAAGATTTTAAAAAATAGTATTAAGTTGATTATGAGAATAATATCGATGTATGAATCATTTAAATGATTTCTTTAAACCATTGATTATGAGTCTTAAATCGACCTATATTTGTCTAATATTGAATTTTGGATATAATATGAACAAGACAAAAAAAGTTAATCAAATTTACGGTAAAGTTTTTTCAATTTCTATTGCCTTAGGAAACAATATATTGTTCTCTAAATGAATATGTGTAAATAAGTCATTTTCAAACTCTTCCAACATTTTATATAATAACTTATAACTTGTGCATGCATCAGATGGTATAGCATAGTTATCACTCAACGCTCTTATTTTCTCCATTGCTCTACCGACATGATCATGCTCTTCTTCCGTAGTCATTACAATTTCAGAAAATTTATTTTTGCCGAAAGACAATTTACTATTTGATTTCTTTGCATTGACAATTTCTTTAACCATCGGGAAAAGTATATTTTCTTCATCGACCATGTGTTCCATCATTTCGTCTCTAACTTCCTCTACCAATTCTTTTATTTCCCTCAATTCATTATGCCTATCTCCATGAACTTGGGCTACTTTAATGGCATAACCCATTATTTCCGGTAAATACTTTCTGACATATCTATGATGGATATTAACAATGTAATCTGCTAGAAAATCAGGATTCCATTCGTTGAAATTATGGGTAGATGTTGCATTTCCACCTTGAACGACCTGTTGGAGTTCTTTTTCAATAACAATCGGATCTAGACCTTTTTCTAAACAAATTTGTCTAACTGTCTTTTTTCCACCACAACAAAAATCAATTCCATATTTTTTAAAGACCTCAGCCTTACGCAGATCTTTGGCAACAATTTCGCCTAAGGTTTCATTGCTCTCTGTTCCCAATCGAGTCACTTTAATATCCCACCATTGTGGTCCGTTTTGAAGATAATTCCATGTAAACACATCGCCTCTTTCACTTTTCAATTGATAATACAATGGTTTTGGATCATGGTCATTATGGATAATTAGGCTTTCTCCCGGTTGAAGTTGGTCAAAAGTTTTAAAAATAGTAGGATGCTTTAATCGTGGTTCGAGCGAAGGTACATCGATAAAAATGTCGCCTTTTTCATTTTTTGATGGAGCCGGTGTTAATTGCTCTATTGACTTTTTCGTTATCAGGATATCCCACCATTGCGGCCCTTTGCGCAAATATTCCATGGTAAACATATTGCCATATCTTTCCTTTAGGAGTTGATATGTTTGCGGATAATCTTCATTATTATGTAAAACAAATGATTCGCCTGGTTCTAAATCATCAAACATTTTAATGATAGATTCATCTTTTTTACTTGCATCGATTGTAGGTAAATCAAGTATAATTTTTTGATTTTCAATCGCCGCCGGAACTTTGATTGTAACCATAATATCAAACCAATGAGGTCCTTGTTGAATATAATCCCAAGTAAACGTATCTCCATGCTTGGTTTGCAATTGGTAAAACAAAGGCTTAGGATCGTGATCATTGTGGATAATAAAGGATTCATTAGGATTCATATTCTCAAATACATGAAAAATAGTCGCATGCTTTACACTTGGCTCTAACGCAGGAACATTAATAATCAACCTTCCCTCTTCCATGGGAATCATTGGAACGACACGAGTTACTTTAATATCCCACCAATCAGGACCTTGTTTTAAATATTCCCACGAAAAGATATTTCCTCTCAGATCCATTAACTGATAAAAAACTGGCTTAGGGTCGTGATTGTTATGTATAATCAAAGACTCCCCTTGTTTCAAATTGTTAAAAGTCTGAAAGATTGTTGCATGCTTCAATCGAGGTTCTATAGAAGGAACATCGATAACGACGTCTTTTAAATCTTCTGATTTAACAGGCACATCAGCATTCTTTGTAACTTTTACGTCCCACCATTGAGGCCCTTCTTGCAGATATTCCCACGAAAAAATTTCACCTCTAATATGCATCAATTGATAATATACCGGTCGAGGATCGTGATTATTGTGGATAATTAAACTCTCCCCTATTTTTAACCGGTCGAAAGATTGAAAAATTGTAAGATGTCTTAATCGAGGTTCTATTTCCTGAACATTGATAATGATTTCTTCTATTGTATTCATATTATTTTTTAGAATGGTTATATTTTATAAGTTGCAACAAAGATAATTAATTTATTTATATAAAAGTATTAAAGTACTTCTATGCTTATAATAATTTTTTATTTTATTACAAATAGCATTTAATCTAAATGCCGCATTAGACAAAAATCGTTTACCGAATGGCTATCTATTTATTTCTCGGCTAATTCCCGGATAGTTTTTTGTTTTAACAAAGCCAATAACATCATCTTTATTTCCTTGTATTCAAAGTGGATTTGACATGGTTTTTCATCACTGCAATCAGAGATTCCAAGGAGGCAACTTTCAACAACGTGTGAATCATTCATTGCTTTAATTACTTCAAAAACCGGCAAATCTTTAGCTTCTTCTGTCATATAAAAACCACCTGAGGGACCGGGAATGGATACGACAATACTATTTTGTTTATTTGCCAGAAGTTGCATTATTTTGGCCGTAAATGGTTTTGGAGCATTAATTCCCTTGGCGATTGACTGAATACTGGCTTTTTTTTCATACGATGCATTTTCAGCTATATAAATACTGGCACGCAATGCATACTCTGTTGATTTAGAAAACATAATATATTAATTCTTCAATCAGACCAAAATTAACTGCTTTTCGCCAATTTATTAACTTCACCGGCAACCTTTGCAACATCAATTTCAAGACCCTCTTCCTGCATAATCAATTTTCCTTCTTTATTAAATATTGAAATAATATTAGAATGTGAAAAGTCAACAGGTGAGATCTTTTTATATTTCATTGCAAGAACATTGGCAAATTCTTGTGTATCAGCTTCATTGCTTCGTAAAAACACCCAATGATCCGCCTCCATACCACTTGTTTTGGCAAATTCGGCTAAACGCTCAGGTGTATCTGTTTTAGGATCAATACTTACCAATACCATTGAAACATCTTTTAAATTGGAGGGCTTTATTTGTTTTTCGATTTTTTTCATATCGGCAACCAAAATAGGACAAGCAAATTTACAAGTTGTATAAATCATTACAACTACCAATGTCTTACCTTGTAGGTCTTTTAATTGCAAGGAATCATTATGTTGATTTTCCCAAGTTGAAGTCAATTGAAAGATAGAATCCGTTGGAATTTCTTTTGGTTTTTCTTCTTTTTTGCATGAGAAGAAAGAAATGCATAATATTAAAAGAAGTAAATGTTTCATTAGAAATTTATTTAAAATATATAAAATTATAAGTTTCACATAATTAATGACTTATGTGGACAATTAAAAATTAGTTCTTATTTGCCGAATAATCTTTAGCGCAACGGAAACCTAAATTATTTACTGTATAGTTAGCCTTCAATCCTGCTCTCATGCTAAACCGCATAAATGCAGCATAATTCATTATATCTGTTGCACTGGTCGCACCACCGGCGCAAAACATATTTTTGTCTCCATATTCACCCGAACGTGAATCCCCGGTGATTAAAATTGAATTGAAATCGTCCGTCCATTCCCAGACCAAATCAAACATATTGTAAATGCCCCAATAGTTGGGAGGCGACTGTTTGACGTGATTAAATTGTCTGTTTTTTATTAAGTATAAATCTATAATATCATCAGAATAGGATTTTTTATCTCTTGCATTCGCACTATTCTGATCAGCCATAGCGACAAATTCCCATTCATCTAATAGTGGAAGCCTTTTGCCAACTGCTGATGCATAGGCTTTAGCAGCATGCCAGGAAACTTGTGTTATTGGAGCATCCAAAGAAATGGTATCCGGCAATGAAGTATCTGATTCCCATATCTTTAAATAATTGGAGTCAGCATATATTCTCTTAACATTGGAGCGTCTCCATTCCGGATACGCTTTTACAAATTCTAAAAATTCGCCATTTGTAACCGGTCTTTCATCAATATAAAAGGGCTCAACCTGAACGATAGAAGTATCTGTACCAAAGAATGGCTTGTATTTCCCACCTTCCAATCTTATCATCTTCACTGAGGTTGTAATTGATTTACTACCCTCTGCAATAGCTTTTGGTGTCGTTGTAACTTCTTCAACTTGACAAGATGCCAGCCCCAATAAGATGAAAGAAAAAATGGTATTGATTAAAACCTTCATACTGAATAAAATAACATAATAAATTTCACAAGTGTTGTATCAATGACCAAAATAATCATATTGTAGATGATTACTTTGGTCATATCAACATCAATTTTTCAAATATTTTACTTACTTCCTCCTTTCTTGAATACTTTCGCATTCTCTTCACCGGTTACTTTTAATTTACCGATTGCGCCTTTGTTGAATGCTCTAAATATCGAGTGATCAACTAAGACATATTCTCCCGGAACGTCCACCTTAAATTCTACAATAGCAGCTCCTCCAGCCGGAATAATTGTTGTCTGCACATTATGATTTACAACAGATCCTCCTTCAGGATATACATTGTCGAATATTTCACCAATAACATGGAAAGAAGATACAAGGTTTGGTCCACCATTTCCTACGAATAGACGAACGGTTTCACCGACTTTGGCTTCAATCATATTTTTACCTAACAATGCTCCTTTCTTACCGTTGAATAATACATAATCAGGGATTTCAGTGTTACCTTTATCGTTATCAAACTCAAGTAAGTCGGCGGTTTTAGCTTTAGTGTAGAATTCACCTTGCATGATATAATATTCACGATCAACTTTCTTCAATCCACCTTCAGGTTCTACTAAAATAAGTCCATACATACCATTAGCTATGTGCATTGGAACTGGTGGTGCAGCACAATGATAAACATAAAGTCCTGGATTTAACGCTTTAAATGTGAATACGGCTTCCTGACCGGGTACCGCTGTAGTGGCTTCGGCTCCTCCGCCTGGTCCTGTAACTGCATGCAAGTCAATATTGTGTGGCAATACGCTATTAGCGGCATTCTTGAGGTGTAGTTCTACCTCATCCCCTACTCTGATTCTAATAAAGCTACCAGGTACAATGTTGTTAAATGTCCAAAAAGTGTACTTTTTCCCATCGGCTATTTCTGCCTCAATTTCAGTGGTTTCTAAGTTTACAATAAATTTTTTAGGTCCTCTGTCACCTACTGGCTTAGGTACATTGGGAGCAGCTGTAATTTCAGCGACTTCCGGCTTGCCATCTACAGCCATAGTAACAGCCTTATCTCCTGATACACCTTGATTGTTGTCAGTATTTGTTTTGCAACTCACAAGCATGAAGGCCAAAAATAGACTCGGCACAATTAGTTTAAATGTCATGATCTAACTTTTTGATGAATAATATAATTAATTTAGAATTTTAATATTTCCGGTTGAACTACTATGCTCAACCATGCAAAGTTCTGCAATTTTTTTGGTTCATTTACTTTTTTCAATAAACCAATTGTAGGAGTGGTAATATAAAATGAATATCCACCCATTACTTTAACACTTTTATGCATTGAAAGGACAAAATCGATATCAACTTCCTGTCCCAAATTTTTTGAGTATGTGTCAACATTAGTTTCTATTTTATTAGGTGACATAAATTGATGTAGCGCTACATTCCACTTCCATTTAGTTCCGGCAGTAATCGTAGATTTTAAGTAATAATCCACAATGCCTACACCTCCATGACCATTGCCGGAGTAAAAATAATCCATTGAGCCGTAAAATTTATGCCCTGTAGCAAAGTATGGATTAAAGGAATGTGTTGTTGTACCAACCGTTCCAAAGGAATTACCACTAACATAATCAACTCCTAGAGCTAATCTTAATGTGGAGGAAAAATCTTTTGACAAGGAGGCTGCAAACATATAACCCATCACGTTTTTACCATTTGCATCTTTGCCCATTTGATAATATCCGGATGCATTATAGTTAAAATCATTTTGCCCACCAAAGTAATTTAATCCTACTGTTTGGTTATAATAGGTTTTTGTTGTGTCGTCTTTCGTATCCGCTTTTTGAAATCCGAGATTAGTACCAATGACACTTATAGAATTATTTTTATCAAATGAATATTTACCCCAAATGGTCTGCATCCATTTATACGGAATTCCACCTTGTGGATTATATAAACTGCCCGAAGGATTGCTTAAATTATTACCATACAAATCGTGATAATTTTGGTTATAGGCAAAATATGCTTTTAAGTCTATCTTTTTGAATTTCATAAAATATCCCAAGGCATCGTGTGATCTTCCGCCTTGTGCCCAGTCTAATTCTCCAAAAAAGCGCTCATCATCTAACGAAATGACTTGCCTTCCAATAACAAATGACGAAACGGAGTCTAAACTTACTTTGGCCCAAGATTCAAATAACTTGAAGCCATTATTGTAATTAACACCTTGTGTCATCCCTTCCTGTCCCCAAATAGAAACAAATTGAGGAGTGAAATTTAGTTCAAATTTATCATTCCATTTATGCTGTAAAATCAACCGACTTCTTTGACTTGTCAATGCGGCAACTTTATTTGACTTGTTGAATGGTTGAAAAGTACCGTCACGCAATTCAAACTTAGGTCTAAATTGTACTTTAACCATAGTGCTATGCTCATCCGTTGAGTTGTTTTGCGCTAACATTGCATTGGAAACTGAAAATACTAAGGCAATTAAGGCACAAATGGAAAGTCTATCTCGATACATATAAAATTATGTTAAAATTCTTTGCAAAGTTAATACAATATTTGAAATAAGGATATATTTATCTTTATATATTTGAAATTTATTTAGACAAGTCTAAAATATTAATATTTTAAGGTTGATTCTAAAAATAGTGTTTCAATGATGTTTGAAATACCATTGTAATATATTATATATCTTAGGTTTACAAATAAATAATAAATATATATTATAAAGGACACAAATATTTTAATTTTTAAAAAGTAAAAATATAGTATCTTAGAATGAGTAATAACCTAATTTATTACAGAAAAGTCAATATTTCTTTATCATAAAGGGTAAATATTATATGACTCTAGTCATAGAAATCAAAATTTAGTTGGTAGATATTTGTTATTTTGAAAGGTTAATAAATGATTGATAGATTTAAAGTTTCCATTTTTCTAACACTAACTGTATTATTTATATGTTATACTTTTTATTTATATCATATAAATTATAAAACTCAAACACATGCCGATTTAATGGCAGATAAAGGAAAACATATATGGCAGGACTTGAATTGTTCGGCTTGTCACCAAGTGTATGGTTTGGGAGGATATCTTGGTCCGGATCTGACAAATGTTTGTTCAAGGTTAACTAATCAACAAATATCTTCTAAAATACATACAGGCACTAACATTATGCCTTCTTACAATTTGAGTGAAGAAGAAACATTACAACTTATAGCATATTTAAAAAGTCTAAATGCCAGTGGAATTGCATCACCATCAAAGCTTAAACTTAATATAGATGGAACCATCGAAAGGTAGAACAGAAGTAAATTTTATTAAAGTCGGGCTCATATTTTTATTCATAGCCTTAGTATTTGGAGTTGTTGGAGCATTGCAGTACGTTATTCCAGGCTTATTTAGGAGTAACTTTTCATTTGAAAAAGTCAGACCCCTCCATGTATCTTCTGCAGTATTTTGGATATTAATTACGTCTTGTGGAGTTGTATTACATTATCAACGCAAAGTTATGGGCCAAATATGGTCCAATAAATTGATAAAATGGCAATTATTCTTCTTCCTTGCTGCCATGATTTCTATTTTATCTTCTTATATACTGGGGATATTTGGAGGCCGTGAATATTGGGAATTTCCACCTTTTTTAGCCATTCCATTTGGGATAGCCTGGATATTATTTACAATAAATGTATTTAAATCAGTATTAGTTTATCGCAAGCAGCCGGTTTATATCTGGATGTGGCTTACAGGCGCTGTATTCTTCCTCATAACGTTTTTAGAATCCTACCTTTGGCTTATCCCTCCTTTTAGAACAAATATTGTCAACGATATGACTATTCAGTGGAAGTCGTATGGCTCAATGGTAGGTGGCTGGAATATGCTTATCTATGGAACAAGTATTTATTTGATGGACAAAATCTCAGGAACGAAGCATTATAGCTATTCTAAGATTGCATTTTGGCTCTATTTTCTTGGACTTTTTAACCTTATGTTTAATTGGGGTCATCATATTTATACACTCCCTATTCCTAAATTCATTCAATATATCAGTTATTTGGTTAGCATGACGGAGTTGTTGCTCTTAGGTCGTATAATCTATTACTGGAGAACAACTGTCAATGCAGCTGCAAGGCACTTTCATATATTGCCTTTTCGCTTCTTATTTGCGGCGGATATTTGGATATTTTTGACGCTTATACTAGCTATCGCCATGTCTATACCGTCCATCAATGCATATACCCATGGAACACATATTACAGTTGGTCATACAATGGGTGCAACCATAGGCATCAATACCTTTCTCCTATTAGCTTATGTGACAGATATATTTAATATTCACAACCCAAAGGGAGTGCGCATCATCACTATATTTTTATATATTACCATGTTGGATCTATTTATTTTTTGGATAAGTTTAATCATTGCAGGGATTATTAAAGCTGATTGGCAAATGCATTATCCTGAAGATGCATTTAGTCTAATGATGTACTCATTAAAACCTTATTTTATGTCATTTTTTATATCCGGGACTTTAATGGCTACAAGCTTTACAGTAATAATTTGGGCTATTTTCAGGTATTCAAACATACATTCAGTAAAGGATAATAAAGGCTGACATATAATACTTAATTTTGGTACGATAAGTTGAGTAAAAATATATCAGATGGTTTTACTTGTTTTGCATAACTTCGGCGCTTGATATGCAATTGTCTATCGTCATCGTCAATTATAATGTTCGTTATTTTTTAGAACAATGTCTGTTATCTATTGATAAGGCAAGACAGGGTTTTGAAATTGAAGTAATTGTAGTTGACAACAATTCAACAGATGACTCTTTGGATATGGTTAAATCCCGATTTCCAGGCGTTATTCTGATTAAAAACGAAGCCAATTATGGATTTTCCGCTGCGAATAATCAAGGTATAAAAATATCTAAAGGTCAATATGTTCTTTTATTAAATCCTGACACCATACTCTCAGAAGACACCCTTACATCATGTTATCATTATATGCAAAATCACGACGAAGCAGGTGCAGTGTGTGTAAAGATGATAGACGGAAGTGGTAAGTATCTTCCAGAATCTAAAAGAGGCAAACCTACCCTATCGGCTTCCTTTTTTAAGATGACCGGTTTGTATCAGCTCGCTCCCAAAAGTAAATTTTTTAATGCATATTATGCGGGGCATATTGATCAGAATACCACTGCTTCGATAGAAGTGATGACTGGTGCATTTATGTTTTTAAGAAAAGAGGTAATCGATAAAATAGGCTTTCTAGACGACACATTTTTTATGTACGGCGAAGATATTGATTACTCGTACAGAATCTTAGAAGCCGGTTATAAAAATGTTTACCTCCCTACCACAACAATAATACATTTTAAAGGCGAATCAACTAAAAAAGCAACACTCAATTATACAAAGATATTTTATCATGCTATGATAATTTTTGTAAAAAAGCATTATAAAGGGAAAAGCAGCCTTTATGTGTTTTTTTTACAAATTGCAGTAATCTTTAAAGCCGCTTTTTCTTTTATTTTAGAGCGTTTGTTTAAAGCTCTTCCCGTTATCATTGACACAACCTTCATATTTACTTGCTTATTATGGTTGAAAACGTGGTGGGGTAACATATACTTCGAAGATGCCGGCCACATAAATGAAACATTTGACACTATAAATGCACCAATATATACGATATTTTGGATTATTGGATTACTTTTATCTGGACATTATAGAAAAAATACGGCTTGGTTTTCTGTCTTTAAGGGAATAATATCCGGAACGGCGGTTATTTTAGTTGTCTATGCATTGCTTGAAGTCGAGTACCGTAACTCCAGAACAATTATCCTTTGGGGAGGATTGTGTTCATTTGCAATTGTTGTTTTGACCAAATGGGTAAAAAATTTTATTTTTAATAAGAAATTTGGTTTTCTCAAAAGTAAAAAAATAAAATATGCTATCATTTCTCATTCAGCCGAAAATGATAGAATAAAATCTTTGATTTCAAAAAGTGGCCAATCAACCAATTATTGTGGTAGAATCAGTCCAAATGGAGATGAAGAAGGTACTCTGGGTAGCATTAAGCATTTGAATGAAATAGTGGATGCGTATAAATTAGACGAATTGATTTTTTCTCAAAAAGACATTTCCGCATTTGAAATGATGAAAAGTATGGCGGCAATGCAACAAGAAGTGGATTTTAGAGTCGCTCCGGATGATGCTTTAAGTATTATAAGTAGCGGTGATAAAAATAAACAGGGAGAATTATTGACAATTGGGCTCAATTTTCAGATTGCAACGCAAAAGTCAAGGCTTAATAAAAGAATATTTGATGTTGTATTGGCTATAAAGCTATTAGTATTGAGTCCGATCATTATCTTATCGCTAAAAAAGAAAGGTCAATTATTTTCTAATATTTTTGCTGTTCTAAAAGGAAATTTATCATGGGTCGGCTATGCCATACCTATTGATACATCCTTACTACCAAACATTAAACCGGGGATCATTCCATGTGCTGATATTGAACAATCGGAGGCGAGAGAAGAAATTGTCAATAAGGAAAATTTATATTATGCCAGAAATTATAACTGGTGGAAAGATTTTGAAATTATTTTAAAAAATATCAATCATTTAGATGCAAAAATCAAGTGAATACGCCAAGGAATTAGATAAAAATGATGAATTGAGCCATTATAGGCAAAAATTCTATATTCCTCGTAATCAAAAAGGAGTAGAAAAAATTTATTTGTGTGGCAATAGTTTAGGTTTACAACCCATTTCGACTCGTGATTATATTGAACAAGAATTGAATGACTGGGCGCAACTTGGCGTAGATGGACATTTAGAGGCTAAAAATCCTTGGTTGCCTTATCACGAAGCTCTTTCGGCACCAATGGCACAAATTGTTGGCGCAAAGCCTTCTGAAGTTGTGATTATGAACTCCCTTACTGCCAATCTTCATTTCTTATTAGTCTCTTTCTATAATCCTACTCCATCAAAGTTTAAAATTTTAATAGAATCGACGACTTTTCCTTCAGATATTTATGCCATCAAGTCTCAATTGCGTTTTCATGGCATTGACCCTGAAGAAGGTTTATTAATGCTTAAACCGAAGGAAGGGAATGATTTTATAGAAAAAACGGATATCGACGAAATGCTTCAAACTCATGGTAACGAGATTGCTGTTATTCTGTTGGGTGGCGTCAATTATTATAGCGGACAATTCTTTGATTTAGAATATATATGCCGTAAAGGTCACGAATACGGCTGTATTGTGGGATTTGATCTTGCGCATGGGGCTGGAAATATAGAACCCAATCTACATGAGATAGGTGCTGATTTTGCATTATGGTGTACGTATAAATATTTAAACTCAGGTCCCGGAGCATTATCGGGCATATTTATACATGAAAAACATCATCATTGGAATAACAAGCCAAGGTTTGAAGGTTGGTGGGGAACAAATAAAGCCAATAGATTTAAGATGAAGCCTGATTTTGAACCCATTATTGGTGCGGAAGCATGGCAATTGTCCAATCCACCTATATTGGCTATGGCACCGATTAAGGCATCGTTGGAGATTTTTTCTGAAGCCGGAATGCCTAATTTAAGAAAAAAGTCTATCCAAATGACTCAATTTGCCATCGAGTGCTTCAAAGATCTTGATCACCAGAAGATTAATATTCTAATCCCTGAAAAAGTCGAAGAAAGGGGTTGTCAAATATCAATAAAGGTAAGACAAGGAGATAAAAAACTATTTCATTACTTAGAAAAAAACGATGTCATAGCCGATTGGAGGGAGCCGGATGTCATTAGAATTGCTCCAGTTCCTTTGTATAATACATATTCTGAAATTTTTAGGTTTTCACAAATCATACAATCAGGATTATTAACTTTATAAATTATGTCAAAAATTGTCATTGCCGGAGGAGGCTTGTGTGGTTCACTTTTAGGAACATATTTAGCTCAAAATAATCACCAAGTAATTGTCTTGGAGAAAAGATCTGATGTTAGATTGGGAACAGCGGAAGCAGGACGTTCAATAAACTTAGCTTTGAGCAGTAGAGGCATTAAGGCTTTGAATTTGATTGGTTTTGGTAAAGAATTAGCTGAAATATCCATTCCAATGCCTGTAAGATGCCTTCACCAAAAAGATGGATCTATTAATCTTGTTCCATATTCAGGAAGACAAGGTGAGTATATCAATTCCATTTCAAGATCAGGTTTAAATGCTGTTTTGTTGAACTATTTGGAACGAAATAAAGATGTAGAAATTAAATTCAATTCAGAAGTTCACAAGATCGATTACGACTCAAATGAATTACATTATAAAGACATTAATGGTTCACATTCATTAAGTTATGAGTTTTTGTTTGGAACAGATGGTGCCGGGAGTATCGTCAGACAAAATCTTTTTAATTTAAAATTGGAAGAACAGAAAATAGATATATCATTTTTAGACTACGGATATAAAGAATTGCATATAGAACCTACGAATGATGGAGGATTTGCCATTGAGAAAAATGCTTTACATATTTGGCCCAGAGGTCAATTTATGATGATAGCTTTGCCCAACTTAGATGGCAGTTTTACTATGACACTCTTTCTTCCTCTTAAGGGACCTAATAGTTTTGAGGAAATTGATAACACAATAGGAATAACGTCCTATTTTCAACAAAACTTCCCTGATATTCTTGATAAAATACCATCATTGGAACAACAATATGCCAAAAACCCTATCGGACCTTTAGGGACAGTTAAATGCAGTCCTTGGAACTATCGAAACACCTGTCTTTTTGGTGATGCTGCACATGCCATTACTCCATTTTATGGTCAAGGCATGAATTGCGCCTTTGAAGATGTCCTATTTCTCTCAGAATTAATAGGACAAAACAATCGACTCAGTGAAAGCACATTAGAACTATTCGCATCACAAAGAAAGGTAAATGGGGATGCTATTGCAGATTTAGCAATTGATAACTTTTATGAAATGAGGGATCACACTGCTAATCCAATATTTCTAAGAAAGAGGCAATTAGAAACAGCACTCGAAAAAAATTTCCAAGACTATTTTTCCAAATATTCAATGGTTACTTTTAGACCGGATATTAATTATAATGAAGCTATGGTAAAAGGCAGAATTCAAGATGAATGGTTGATGGATTATTGTAGTAATAATATATTAAATCTTGATAATCTCAATGATACATATGTGAAACTAAATAATTACTTAAAGCAAGGTTAGAAATCAATATCCAATGAAAGGAAGAATTTTATTTTGGTCCATTCAAATCTTTCGCTTTAAGAATCAGCCTAAGAGACTGGTCTCGTGTGAAATAGGATACTGACCAATTAAGTAAAATCAAAATTTTATTTTTTGTACCAAGAATTGAAATCAAATGGACAAATAACCAGGTAAGCCAAGCAAAAAAACCATTAAACCGCAATCCAAATATTTCAGCTATAGCCTTTTTCCTTCCTATTGTCGCCATACTCCCCATATCCTTGTACACAAAAGGAGTTGGATCTTTCAATATTAATTCAGCTTTCAAGTTTTTTGCCAGAGTAACGGCTTGTTGTATTGCCACTTGGGCGACCTGTGGATCTCCATGAGGTTTATCTTCAGACAGCATCAATGCGCAATCTCCAATGGCATAGACATCTTTTAAGCCAATTACATCATTTTGTTGGCCTACAAGAATCCTTTGGCGGGCGCCATAAACATGTTCTGGCAAACCATTGATTTTGCCGGCACTGATTCCGGCTGCCCAAATAAGTTTTTTAGACTTGATGATACTTCCATCTGAAAGTGTAACATGTATTCCATCATAATCTTTGACGACAGTATTTTGAATCAATTTAATACCCAAAGATTCCAGACTTTTTTTGGCATTTAAACTAGATTTTTCAGAAAAACTGGAAAGGAGATTAGAACCCGAATCGACAAGGTAAATATCCACTTCATCTTTATTTAATTCTCCATAATCCTTTGGCAATATATATTTCTTCATTTCAGCCAGAGCTCCGGCAATTTCCACTCCAGTGGGCCCGCCTCCTACAATTACAATATCAAGATATTGTTGACGCAGATCATAGTCCGTGATTGAAAGTGCAATTTCATAGTCCCCCAAAATCCTGTTGCGTAAAGTCAAAGCTTCCGGAACTGATTTCATTGGAATAGCATATTTTTCAATATTGTCATTCCCAAAGTAATTCGTTTTGGCGCCCTGAGCAAAGACTAATTTATCATAATTTACTCGTCCTATTTGTTTTAAAGTCAAAAACTTATCTTCAATATTAACGGAAATGACTTCATCAATACGGATATGTACATTCTTTTTATGTTGAAATAATTTCCGCAAAGGGAAAGCAATGCTACTAGGTTCCAGTCCTGCTGTTGCGACCTGATATAATAAGGGTTGAAATGCATGGTAATTTTCCTTATCTATTAAAACGATTTGATACTTGGTATTAACCAATTGTCGTACAAGCTTTAAGCCTCCGAAACCGGCTCCTATGACAACAATACGAGGCAATTCTGTTTCTGGAATATTAGCTATCATTTCAAATGTTTTTAATGCAACAAAATATTAATTGCAAAGGTTGAAATATTTTGATAATTAACGAATTTAATTTGGCATAATTTTACTGCAAAATTTCAACTTGGTTAACAATAATTACACTAAATTTAATAATTAATACAATTCATTTCTTAATAATGAAAAATAGTGATTCTATGGATTTAGATAAACAATTCAATATACCTGACGTCTTTGAGGTATCTGTACAGAATTTACCTTTTGTTATTCATCGAATTAGAGTTGATCCTTCAAATAGAAATTCATTAGAACCGACATTTCCTATTTTGAATAGTAGTCTTCTATTTACCTACCATAAAGTTTCAAATTTGAGTGACCAGCACTTTGAACAAATTCAATATTTTTCTTATCACCTACTAGAATCGGACGAAACTGAAAAATGTCCACGTTGGGAACTGAATCACAAGATTGAAAATAATGAAACATTTTATGGATTGGGCGACAAAGCTGTATCACTTAATCTTAGGGGCAGAAAATGCATACTTTGGGGGACAGATACTTATGCATTTGGCTATGGCAATGAACCTTTATACAAAAATATTCCATTTTTTATACAAACTAATGAAAATCAATGTATTGGATTTTTCATTATCAACACTTTCAAACTGACATTCGATTTTGGTCACACCAATCCGGATCAACTCAAAATCACTGGAGATGGTGGCCCAATCGACATTTTTATCCTTCATGGAGATTCTCCTTTGGATATTATAAGCATATACACCAAGATTACCGGCTGCCCTGAACTGCCGCCACTATGGGCATTGGGATACCATCAAAGTAAGTGGTCTTACTCGCCTGAATCAAAACTTCGCCATGTTGCCAATAAATTAAGGGAACTTAAAATTCCTTGTGACTGCCTATACTTAGACATCGACTACATGCGTGGTTATCGGATTTTTACGTGGGATAAAAGAAGGTTCCCCGATCCGGCAAATATGATACATGACATGAACCAACAAGGATTTAAAATTGTCGCCATCCTAGATCCAGGAGTAAAAATTGATAAAAATTATTTTCTTTATAATGAAGGACTAAAAAAGAATTTATTTTTAAAAAACCCGGATAATACGCCTGCAACCGGACCGGTTTGGCCTGGGTATTGCCACTTTCCGGATTTCACTTCAAAAGAAGCCAGATTATGGTGGGAAGAACATATTGTAAACTTACTGAAAACCGGCTTATCAGGATTATGGAATGACATGAATGAAATAGCCTTATTCAATAAAAACGATATGATTCAAACCCAAAGAACATTGAATAATGACATATTAATGAGTTTTGAAGGCAATACAGCCACTTTTGCGGAGGGACATAATATTTATGGTATGATGATGTCTCATGCCACCTATGCCGGTTTAAAACACATTTCAAACAAAAGACCTTTTGTTCTAACGAGATCAACATTTTCTGGGGGTCAGGAATATGCTGCCGTATGGACAGGCGATAATGTAGCGTCGTGGGAGCATTTGAAGATAGCCAATTATCAGTGTCAAAATCTCGCAATAAGCGGTTTTTCCTTTACAGGAAGTGATATTGGTGGATTTGTGGGAAATCCTGATGGAGAATTATTTTGCAGATGGTTGCAACTGGCTGTATTTCACCCATTTTTCAGAACTCATTCCTCGAAAGACTTTGATGCACAAGAACCATGGTCTTTTGGAGAAAAATGGACAGATATCGCCCGGTCTATTATTGAGTGGAGATATAAAATTTTGGGATATATATACTCTGTTTTCAAAGAACATACTGAGACAGGAAAGCCAATTTTACAACCGATTATTTTAAAATACTGGAAAGATCAACGTTATAGGAGGCATTACGATAATTTTATGCTGGGAGAAGCTCTTCTGGCTATTCCAATAACTGAACCAGGCTTAAATAGTGTTGATATTTTTCTACCACCGGGTGCTTATTACTGTTTAAATACCTACAAAGTATATTATGGTGAAACAAATTGTCAAATTCCTATTTACTGGGATACGCCTCCTGCCCTACTACGTGGAGGGTATGTATTGCAGATTTGGCCAATTCAGCAATATGTCCTAGAAAAGAAAATAGAAAGTGTAGAATGGTGGCTTGGCTATAGCAATGAAGCATTTGTTCAAAGTTATTACTATATGGATGAGTTTGATGGGTATAATTATTCACAGGGTGATTTTCAAAAAGTTATGTTTTCTTTTGAAAATAGAGGTCATGAAATACATATTTATATTCATTCAGAAGGAAATTATTGTCCTGAAATAAAAAGCTATAAATTAAAACTTTTGGGCTTTGACCTAAAAATAACAAGCATTAAAGTTGATAATATGAATGTTATATATAAAAATGAATCATCATACATAACCTTCAATTCCATACCAAAACATATTATTATCTGCCTCAAAAGCTAAATGAAAGTAATTGTTGAATAAAATAACTCCACAATTCAGGTTTTAATAACAACGTAAATAAAAATCCGAAAAAGGCTCCACTTAAATGTGCCATGTGATTGATATTTCCTTGTGCTTTTCGATCTTGATAAATACTATAAACTACAAATAGTATGGCAGCCAATACAGTATATATTGGGATTATTCCATATAAGTATATCTTTGACCATGGATTAAATAATACATACGCAAATAATACCGCACTTACTGTTCCGGATGCACCCAAACTACGATAATAAGACTTGCCTTTGTGCAGAAAATAGTCTATTGTATTGGGTATAATAACACCTAAAACAATCAATAAAGCATACAACAATTTTCCATATTCACCAAATAACTGACCATACATGGCCTCAACAAATCGACCAAACTCATACATTACAAAGAGGTTGATAAACAAGTGAATATAGTCTGCATGAATCAATCCAGAAGTAAATAACCGATAATATTCACCGGATTGGGCAGTTCGATAGGGCCAACCAATTAATTTATCTATTAATTCCCTACGATTAAAAGCGAGAATAGATAATATTCCTGATATAATTACAAAAATTATGGTTACTGACATAAAAATTCAAGTTGACGCTTCAAATATAGTTATATAAAACAAAACATTATTCTTTTCCTAATCATTATGATATGGATGATTATGTATAATAGAAAAAGCACGATACAACTGTTCTAGGAATATTATTCGGATTAACTGATGTGAATAGGTCATCTTTGAAAGGCTAAGCATTTCATTGGCGCGATTATACAATGTCTGATCAAATCCAAATGCCCCGCCGACTAAAAATATCAATCGTTTGGCTGTTGTATAAGTTAAATGTCTTTGAATTGAGTTGGCAAATTCTCTACTATTATGGCTCCTGCCTTTTTCGTCTAATAAAATCAAATAATCTTCTGGCTTCAATTTAGAGAGTATCTTTTTTGCTTCTTCAGATTTTAATAATTCTTTTTCTTTGTAAACTTTAAATCCGCTTATTGTTTCAACCGAAAATGGTATATAAGTAGAAATCCTTTTAGAAAAATCTGCTTCCAATTCGACAATTCCCTTGAAATGAGTCTTTCCAATTACCCAAAATAAAATTTGCATATTATGTCTTCAGAATTTTCACTAAATGTTTGCGCCCTCCATAATTGTCTAAAATATATCTTTTGAATATTTTCAACACTTCATCCTGATGCTGTTTATTCAAAACACTTATTATTTCTTCAATAACGGAATTATAATGGCTTCCAAGATGAAGATCAAGAAAATATTTAGTACTGTTGATTAAAAGAGATGTTGCCCTATCAGAGTCATCATCTAATAGTAACGGTAAAATACCCGGCATTTCTTCAAAAAAAGGAAATTCTTCACCAAATTGAAATACTTTGGTGGCATTCATAGCTTTCGAAACAATGCGCAGGTACTCATTTGGGTTATTGACTTTAATTTTGGCAATTTCTTCTGATTCAGAAATGAGAGTTGCGATTTCCGGATTTTCTAAAGCTACATTTAAATTAATAAAACTATTTAGAGCATTCAAATCAATAGACAATTGGACCAACTTCTTGAAAAGGAGTACATATAAGTCAACTTTAGCTGTTTGAATCAAGTAATCAGCCAATCCAATACTAATTGACCTATTGGAGATATTGCCTTTCAAAATAACCGCTTCTATGATTCTATCAAGGTTAGGATTGTTGGTATTCTCATTTTTAATGATAGCCAGAAAACCTATTAAACATTGATCATCGTCCAAATAATTTGTATAGAATTGTATAAAATTGAAGTCTCCTATGGCATGATCATAAAGAAATAATTGAAATACCCATTCGGATTTCAATTCAGGCGTGACGTCGATTATTTTGTTTTCCAAAGCTAATTTCATATCCAACGCATTGCTTTCCGCAATATGGGTTGCAATCTGAACGGCATTTGGATTAGTAAAATATTGATAATGAATTGAATTCACCAAGTTAATAGAAAATTTATATAATTTACGTTTGAGGCCGGGAGCAATTTCTTGATTTACGACAAGATAAAGCATTTCATGTGCTTTTGTTATAAGATGTTTAGTTGATTTAACATTTAATTCAAAATCAAATTGATAAAATCGAGTCAAAATCGATTTTAAAATTTCTACTCCATTGTTAAAGTCACCTTGTTGAATCAATGATTCAGCCCTTACTAAGTGCATTTCAAATATTTGATACAATTGCCTATTTGCTTTTGCATCTAATTTTCCGGATACATTAAGGTAAGATATAATTAACTCATTGAGATAATCGTCAAATGTCTTCCCATGTCCTATAAACTTATAATTAAAATATTGTTTAAAAATTTTATTGAATCCTGTGTTGTTAGATGCATAAAAACGAATAAAAGAAGCCAATTCATGAAATTGTGTTACCTCTAAAACGGAATCAAAACCAACCTTTCTATTTTCATTAACAGGAACCAATCGGATTGATTTGTTTTTTAAATAATAGAATAATCCGGTAACATGCTTGCATCCTTTTGCTTCAGTGAAAAGCAGACAATCACATGTAAAATTTAATATATATTGATTTGTTTTATTGATTTTTGCATGAATTGCAGGAAAACCAACTTCGTTATAAGTTCCTGATAATGATGATTTATCCTCAATTATCTTCCAGTTTTTCTTTATATGACTTAACTCAAGCCCTTCATCTAGCAAAGAAGCGCTAAAAATATTTTCAAATTCATCTAATCTGGGTTTTCTTTTCACAAGTTTTATTCTAAAATAAATAAATTAAAATAATTGGTTATAAATACCTGTATGATTGGTTTTACCCAAATTCCGCATTAAACAAATGCAGAATCGATTTACGACTCGTAATCCATGGTTTACTGAAACAATTGAAACGATTCATACTTCGGGATTAACCCTCATAATCAGCCATATACGGTTTTTCAAAACCTTTACTGCTGAATCCGGGTTTAATTGAGCAAGGTAACAAATAAAATGAATATATTTGTAATATGAAGACCATTTATTTAATAAGACATGCACATTCTTCACGTAGCAACTTTTATATGCTTGAAGATCATGAGCGACCACTCGATGAAAGAGGCAAATCTGAGGCAACTGTACTTGCTAAATTTTTAAAAGATAAAAATATTAAGCCTGAATTCACACTGTGCAGCACTGCAAAGCGCACTAAGGAAACTTATTCATATTTTACTGAATATTTCTCAAGTATTCCGCTTAGTTTGAGCAAAACTCTTTATTTAGCCTCATCATTTATTTTACAAAATGAAATTGCGGCAATACCCAATGAATTTTCAACTTGCTTTCTGATTGGACACAACTCGGGATTGAGTGACCTTGTTTCAGCTATTTTGGAGCGCCCTGTTGATCTACCTACTTGTTCTTTCACGCAAATCGAGTTTCCTGTCGATGATTGGAAAGATATTAACCTTCGAGATGCTAAAATCACAGCTTCTTTTACGGCAAAAGATTTATTAGAATGAGAATCTTTTTAATAATTTTTTCAACTTTATTGTTTGGTTGTTCAAAGCAAAAGCCAGTTTTGAGTCAATCCGATCGTGAATTTGCATCTATAATGGTTGAAGTTTATTTAGCAAATGGGTTAGCCAATCAACTCAAAAATGGAAATAGGGATTCTTTCCGTAATGTATTAGTTTACGATATTTTAAAAAATAATGATTTAGACACAATGACTTTTAACCGTCAGATAAAAAAATTTGAACAAAATCCAGAAAAGTTTAAATTGTTATATGATACAATTAATCGAAGATTAGAAGTTTTAAGAGGAAACAAATAGTATTTTAAATTAAATTAAAAGCTAAATTGTATTCTAAATGTCAACAAATCATCTTTTAAATCCTTTAAATTTGAATCGATAGCTTCATTCCATATTTTATCATAATATACAACAGCTTTGACATGTTTATTCATATTAAATAGGTATCCTAAGCCAAAAGTTGTAAATCGACTATCACTTAATTCAAAATCGCTATACTGAGCAAAATTACTTGCTGTATAATCTAGATTAGGGTCATATATGTCATATTTTAAGATTATTTGGTGTTTGTGGTTAAATATGTTTTGCAAAAACATGGCATAACCCCCGGCAAATCGCCTATTAAACAATGGTTCCAAGTTTAAAGTATTTGAAATATTATTGGATAAATAAGACCCCGGCTGGTTTCCACTAATATATTCTATTCGTAACTCACTTGCGCCAAAAGAATACGAGCGTTTTATCTGTAAGTCAGCACCGAAATATACCCGTTGAATCTTCCTCCCTACATTTAAAATGTCTTTATCTTTTTTTCTAAAATTATTTTTATAAGTAAAATAATCTTCGTTATGTGACTGAACATTCCCATAGTACCCTGAAATGCCAGCTGCAACAGAGGTTGATTTACCAATTTGAATTGAATGAATCTGTATTCGGGTAATCAAATTTTTATAACTGTCATTTTCGTTGGTAGAAGCAAGCCCGCCCCCATTAAATAAGCCCATGGATGCTTTTATTTTACCCCATTTATTATCACTAGCCAATGTACTGTTAAATGATACCATTATCCCCAAATCACGTTCACTGGGTAATAATATTTGATTCATTCTTGTTCTTTCCGGGGATTCGCGCACTGATGAACTCATATTGGTTTCAAATCCAAAAGGAACAGAAAATAATCCTGCATACAAAGAAAATTTTTTCCATTTGGGTTCGATTATCTGTCCATACATATCTCTCAACGAAACCCCTTTTTCAGTTGCATTAATCTGAATTGCTAAAAAAACAATAGGACCGGAACCCGGCTTGTCATACAAATAATCAAATTTGACACGAGCTCGCCTTAATGCGAATCTATTGTTAGAAAACTGACTAAAGTCACCTCCTCCATAAGATTTAGCACCTTTACTTTGGGCTATTTGAAATTGCGGTTGTATATATCCTGATATATCGATATCACCATATTCTGTTTGAATTAATTTATTGGTATCCGATTTTATAATTGTTGAATCAATGGTACTTCCCAAGTTAGATTGACCAAATATAAAAGATACATCAAGGAATAGGATTATTAATATAAAAATATGTATAATATATTGATTCAATTTCATTTAAATATTCTTTTCTAATTTAAGGAGAAATTATAGTCAGCCTTTTTGACTGGATGATTTTGCCAAGTCCATCAACCAAAGCATATATGTATATACCTGGCTTTAAATCAGATATATCGATGGTATCAAACTTAGAATTATTGATATAATAAGGAATGGATTTTTCCAAATTACCTATGAGTGAATACATTTTGAAAGTATATCGCCCTGCTGGGATATTAGCAAATTCCAATTTTATATCTTTTGTATATGCCGGATTGGGATATAAAGTAATCGAAGGTTGTCCGGATGGTTTATCTCTTAATAATGCAATTTTAGCTGGAACCATATAATCAGCGGTATTGACATTCTGTGAATTATCCATGTTGAGTATCAATACAGGTAAGAGGTATTTGTTGTTATAAAACAAAACTTTTGTATTCTGCACAGGCAACATGGCAAGATTATCTTTAAATAATTCTGTTGCGTCAGTCCATCTGTAATTACCTACCTTAGTATCAACTGTATAATCATACGTCTCTTCCCGGGTAATGCGAATACATTCGTTTAATGTTATATCCGGTAAAAAAAGCTTACCTGTGCCATCTACCCTATTTCTTCTAGTTATCAATACATTCAAACGAATACTATCCGGCATTAAGGGTAATTTTTTCAAAAAAAAGTCTCTGATGTTGTCCAAACCATATTCTATGTATGTTTCACTGACCTCAGTTTTAACTTGATTTATTTTCATAGAACTGAGATTTTCCTTAAATGAGTTAGTAAAGGAGATATTAGATCTATAGCCAAATCCAAATGGATCATCTGAACTTTGTCCTATTAATGATAAATCTTTCTTACCTACGATGTAAAAATGCTTTTCACCTTCCGCAGTCACCATTACTATATTAGCTCTTTCGGGAAAAAATTCTTTTTTCGAAATACTTTGAACTTTATACTTCGTTATAAATGGGGATTGAAGATAGGAATAATCCCAGAACTTGACTTTACCTTTCGCAGGGCTCTTTTTATTATTGGGAGATTTGTCCGTTTGGAAATAAAAAATATCACCTGCAACCGGCATACTAGGTTGACAATACGTCTTAACCCATAAAAACATCAAAATAAAAAGTAAACAAAATCTACTCAAATCCTTTTTATACCATTTTCTATGATAATCACAAATTTAATCAACTTTAACAAAATTGACGTTATCAATTCAATATTACAAACGATAAATTATCATATACACTCAAATTTCAACCTGAATTCAATAGCGCCGGTTTTGAAAAATCGTAAAGTGCTGATAATGACATACGTCCATTTGAATGAATCGTTTCAATGATTTTATAAAAATATTGATTTCAAATCGGATCCCGGTGCAAATATATTTTAACTTGAATATGGGTTAAAATTAAATGAGATTACAAGTCAAGATCATTTCCTAATTTAATTAATTATACCACCTTGATAATCATATAGATTAACTTTGCCAAAAGATTGAAGTTTTTCAATGACCTCAGGACTTCCAACAACCATAATGTGTAAAGAATCTGCTAATAGATATTTATTTGCTACGCGGATAATATCATCAGATGTAACTGACTGAATATACATAATTTGATTTTCAAAGTAATCAGACGGAAGATTGAATTTTTTCTTGGCAAAAGCAAATTTAACAATAGTCAAAGGATTTTCAATTGATCTTGAAAAATTACCGGCAACGACATTCTTCACCATCTGCAATTCATCCTCTCCAACAATTTCATTTCTTAAACGATTGATTTCTGCGATTATTTGATTCAAAGCTTCACTTGTAACTTCATTACGTACATTGGCAGATGTCGTGAAATATCCCAAATACTCATCCGTCTTAAGTGTTGATTGTATCCCATACGTATAGCCTTTACTTTCTCGTAAATTTAAATTAAGTCGGCTTGAAAAAAAACCTCCCAATAATGTATTCATTACATTTACGGCAACCATATCCTTGCTATATGGCTTAATATCAACAGCAAAGCCGATACTTATCAATGATTGTACGGAACCCGGTTTTTCAACAAAGCTAACATCAAAACTATCCTTACTAGCATTATTAGAATAACTTTTAAGATTAAGGATCTTTTTTTCCCATTTACCAAAATAACGCTGAGATAAATCTTTTGCCTCTTCTAAAGTAATATCACCCTCGAATAACAAATAAGACGCATTTGGTAGGAAATGTGTTGCATGCCATTCGATACAATTGTCGAGTTGGATTGATTTAATTGATTCTTCAGTTATTACCTCGCTATATGGATGAGATTCAGGGAATATAACCTTTTTCGTAAGTGACGAAAGTATAGCATCCGGGTCAGATTTTTGAGATTGAATATTAGAAAGATATTTCCGTCGTAAATTATCGAAATCTTCGATGTTGAAACTAGGAAATAAGATTGCATCAGAAAAAAGTTCAAATACTTGTGCAAAATGCTTTTTTAATGCAGAAGCATGTCCACCCTGAGACGAAGTCCTAACAATACCTCCCCAAAAATCTATTTTAGCATCCCAATCAAATTTAGTATTTTTTTGATTCCCGTATGCAAGCAATTGACCCGTCATGCTTTCAATACCTGTTATTGGAGCCTCACATTCAATTCCTCTATCTATGATAAGCTGAACGGTTATTCTGGGCAATTTGTGATTTTCAACGACAATAACTTTTATTCCATTTCCTAGTTCCGCATATTGCTCCTTTTTCAATTGTATTGGTATTGCAGGACTCGGTATTGGTTTATTTTTTCTAAAATCTTCCATAAAAACGAATAATTATCTAATTTTAAATATTGGATTCTTGATCCTTCGGCAGCCAAAAAAGCGAAACTCGATTATTGGGTTGAAAATATTTTTGCGCTATATTTTGGATATCAGCTATACTGACAGCGGTATATTGCTCTAATTCTTTATTATACATATTGGTATCATTAAAATACGTATAATATGTTGATAATCCTTCAGCAATAGATAACAAAGAAGATTTTTCATTAACCAAACGAGTTTCAGTTTGATTAATTAATTTCTCTAATTCTTTTGACGTTAAGCCGTTTTGGATAATTTTATTTATCTCTTCATCCATCATAGTTTCTAACGTTTCTACAGATGAATCCGGATTCCCGATAGCAAATTGTATAACTACCCCGGGATGTTCCAACTCAAAGGGAAATGAACCTACTTGAATAGCCACCTGACTCTTATCTACTAATGATTGGTACAATTTGCTACTGCTTCCATTACTCATTAATTCCGAGAAAAGCTGAACAGCATAATAATCTTTATCTGCAAAGCCGGGAATTCTATACATGTGGACAACTGCTGGTAACTGAACGTTATCATATACAACATCTCTGACCTCTCCAGATAAGGGTTTTTCTGCTATAGTAGGTCGCTTGATATCGGATTTACCTCTTGGAATAGTTGAAAAATATTTATCTATCAATAGTCGAGCATGCTCTATTTCAAAATTTCCGGCAAGACACAATACAGCATTTTGTGGAACATAATATCGTGTATAAAAATCTTGAAAATCATCTTCATTTGCATTGTCGATGTGATCCATTGAGCCTATGACTGACCATTGATAAGGATGCAATTTATAAGCTCTTTTCATACATTGTTCCACAATAGTTCCATAAGGTTGATTATCATACCGTTGTCGCCGTTCTTCTTTGACTACTGATCGTTGTGTTTCAATGCCTTCATGATCAACCAGAGCATGTAACATTCTTTCAGATTCAAGCCATAAGCCAGTCTCTAAGTGATGTGCTGAAAAGACTTCGTAATAAAAAGTACGATCTTGTGTCGTGTTGGCATTGAGTGAACCACCTGAATCTTGAACATAGTTAAAAAACTTACCTCGAGGGATATTTTCTGAACCTTCAAACATCAAATGTTCGAAAAAGTGAGCAAATCCGGTTTTATTCGGGTCTTCATTTTTACTTCCTACATGATACATCATTGAAATTGTGACTAAAGAAGATGTATTATCTTGATGTAATATCACATGAAGACCATTATTTAAATCATATTCAACAAAATCGATATGTACATTATTAAGTATTTTATCAGACATTTACCTTTCGTATTTATATTAAAAGAATGTATTCAAAGATTGACAATTGAATAAAATAAAGTTATTGTGAAATAGTTTATACAATGAAACATATTTTTAAAATGATTTTCACGTTCTTTGCATCATAATATTAACATGATAAGGATAAAAACATTGGATAGGATGATATTAAAGGGATTTATTTTACCCTTTATTGCAACCTTTTTTATTGCACTTTTTATTCTTACCATGCAATTTTTATGGGTATGGGTAGATGACTTGGTTGGTAAAGGTGTTGGTGTCTTAATTATTCTTGAATTACTTTTTTATCTATTACTTTCCTTTTTTCCTATTGCTTTTCCAATAGCGGTTTTATTGAGTTCAGTAATGTTAATGGGTGGATATGCTGAAAGATATGAGCTATCGAGTATGACTTCGTCCGGACTTTCATTGCTTCGGATTATGAAACCACTTATTATGCTTTCCGTATTTATCGCATGTTTAAGCTTCGGATTCAGCAATTATCTTTGGCCTGTAGCAAATTTAAAATACAAATCTCGCCTTTTGGATATTAAAAATCAAAAACCTACACTTAGTATCCAAAAAGGTGTTTTCAACCGTGACTTTGCCGGGTATGTCATCAAAGTTGACGATAAAGAAAGTGACGGAAAAACAATTAAGGGCGTAATGATATATGATAACCAACGCCAATTGGATAAAATAAATCTTATCACTGCCAAAACAGGTGAAATGTTTTCCGAGCCCAATGACAACCTTTTTGTAATGAGGTTATACAATGGGCATCAATACCAGGAAATTACTCCACAAGGCGGAAATAATAGCAAATATCCATTTGTGAGGATGAACTTCAAAGAATACACCAAAGTCTTTGACATGAGTCAGTTTGACTTTAATAGAACCGATGAAAACTTGTACAAATCACACCAAACCATGATGAGTCTGAGGCAATTAAAGACTTCGGTCGATAGTATTGATAAGCGCATGAATAATTCGTTAGCATTGATTAATTCTTCGGTATTTAATTCTATAAATTCGAAATACAGTAACGTAGATAGAAACTTTGAAAATAATCAATCACAAAATTTGGATCGCCAATATTTCCCTAAACGGGACGTTGAATCAATGGCTAAGTTAAAAAAAGAAAAATTAGGGATAGAGAGGGATGAAGTTATTCCCACTTCCACAAATGAATTAATTTCCTCCGGTCAACGAAATATGAACAATGTTGGTGCACAGGAATTATTTATACTAAACTCGTTTGATCCCAAGAAGCCACTTTTCAATCAAATCAACAACAAATACCGCTTAGCGACAACAAATCTCGCAATCTCTCTTTCAAATAGTACATTAAGTACAATTGAGCTACAAAATAATATTTATGCTGCCGAATTAGATTCAAGGATAAGACACATCTTTGAAATGAATATGAAATTTGCTTACAGCATTATTTGTATTGTGTTTTTATTTATCGGGGCTCCTATGGGTGCTATTGTAAGGAAAGGTGGATTTGGATATCCTCTGCTTGTGGCAATCATTTTTTACATGATATTCCAAGTTTTATATACCATGATGAAGAAATCAGCCGATTCCCAAGTTGTCGAGGCTTGGCTCGCCCCGTGGATTCCTGTTATCACTATGAGCATTATTGGCTTCTTTGTTACAAGGAGAGCAATGTCCGATGGAAGCATGAATCTTGAAATTTTGATAAAAGCAATAGGAAAGATATTTGAAAAAATTTCAGAAGGTTACTACCAAATTACTGAATTTTTACTCAAATATTTGAAATTCAATAAATAATGCTTCATCAGATACAAACATAAAACTTTGGCTTTGCTCTACTGAACCGTAACGTATGAAACCTTTTAAAGATATTAGACCAAATTGATTTATAAATCAGTCCAACATTTTTTGGTATTCGCTAAAAACGGAATTTCCCTATATTCAAAATGATAAAACATTCCTTTTATCTAAGCAATAATTTCTGATGCAAAATGCGAATACAGGAATTACTAATATTTTAAAATTTCTTCAATCAAACTGTCCAACCTTGAATTGGCCATATAGTTTTTTTCCAATGGTATAGAAAAAGGAATTGGTGTATCCAATCCGGCACACCGCTTAACCGGAGCATCCAAATATTCAAAGCATTTTTCATTGATAATTGCAACTATTTCACCACCTAAGCCGCCAAACATATTGTCTTCATGAAGTACAATAACACGATTGGTCTTCTGAACAGAATGAATAATTGTTTCTATATCCATTGGGACCAATGTCCTTAAATCAATAATTTCAATACTTGCATTATTAATATGTTTAACTGACTCCAATGCCCAATGAACACCTAATCCATACGTTACAATAGTTAGATCCGTACCTTCATGAGCAACAGCAGCTTGACCGAATGGGATATTGTAATAACCTTCAGGTATTGCTTGGTTGTGGGATCGATACAAAGCCTTATGCTCGAAGAACATAACCGGATTATTATCCTCAAATGAAGTAATCAAAAGACCCTTAGCGTCGTACGGATTAGATGGATACGCTATTTTTAACCCTGGAACGTGAGCAAACCAAGCTTCGTTGCTTTGAGAATGAAAAGGCCCAGCACCTACTCCACCGCCTGTGGGCATTCGAATCACAACATCAGCTTTTTCGTTCCACCTATAATGTAATTTTGCTATGTTGTTGACAATCTGATTAAAGCCACAAGTGACGAAATCAGCAAATTGCATTTCGACCATAGCTTTATAGCCCTTTAAGCTCAATCCAAGAGCCGATCCGATAATAGCGCTTTCGCATAAAGGTGTATTTCTCACTCTGTCCTTTCCGAATAAATCCACAAAGCCATCGGTAATCTTAAACACACCCCCATATTCGGCGATATCTTGCCCCATGAGTATTAAATTTGGGTGTTTGATCATAGCATGTTTCAAACCATCTGAAATAGCATCAATCATTCTCATTTCCTTTTGAGGAGAATCATTTTGTATATGTTGAAAATCAAACGGAGCATATACATCAGCAAGTTCTTCATCTGTATTAGGTAAAATGCCCGGGTGGTCTAATGATTTATTTACACTTTGATTGATATCAAGTTTCATGTTAGTTCTAAGCTGAAGCATTTCATCTTCTGACATCACATTACCTTCCAACAACATGGTTTCATATTGAGCTATAGGATCTAATTTTGCCCAATGTTCTAATAGTTCATGTGGCACATACTTTACTCCTGATGCCTCTTCATGTCCACGCATTCTAAATGTCATACATTCCAAAAGAACCGGATGAGGATTAGATCGCATTTCATTTGTAAGCGATTTAATGGTATTATACACTTCTATCAAATTATTACCATCAATGCTCAATGATTTCATTCCATAACCAATACCCCTTTGGCTTAATTTACTGCAATTGTATTGTTCGTTGGTTGGAGTGGAAAGTCCATATCCGTTGTTTTCAATAATAAATAAAACAGGTAAACCCCAAACTGAAGCTACATTTAGAGCTTCATGAAACTCTCCTTGACTTGTTCCACCTTCACCAGTAAAAACTGCAGAAACTTTCTTTTCTCCCGCCAACTTGTGGGCTAATGCAACACCAGTAGCATAGGACAATTGAGGTCCAAGGTGAGAAATCATCCCGACAATATGATGTTCAACCGACCCAAAGTGGAAAGACCTTTCACGCCCTTTAGAATAGCCTCCCTGAGTACCTTGCCATTGGCTAAACAAGGATTCTAATGGCATATTACGAGTAGTAAAAACCCCTAAATTGCGATGCATAGTAAAAATATATTCATCTTCATCCAATGCAGCAGCAACACCTACGGATATCGCCTCTTGACCTATTCCCGAAAACCATTTGCTTATTTTTCCTTGTCTAAGGAGGTTCAACATTTTCTCTTCGACCATCCTAGGATAGACTATCTTAGAATAAAGCTGTCTTAAAGTATCCTTATCCGGTGCTATATCCGTACCGGGCAATTTATCTAATACGGGATTTGAGTCATCTATTATCTCCATTACTAATCTTTTTAAGTTGTAGTTTCAGTTATTCTGATTCTTGATTATCGGTCTTCTTTTTTTTACGATCAAATAATTTATCAAAAAACTTCTTTGACTTAGTAGTATCTTTTACCGAGGATTCATCCCCTCTGTTTGTATGGACTCCATCTACATCGTCATCTACAGCTAAAGAATCTAATGCAAGGGAATCTAATTGAGTAGAATCGGCAACATAATTTGTAAAAGCACAATTCAATTTCATTCTTGCTTCTTCTGAAATTGGTGGAAACTTCTCTTTTGTATAATCTATTAGAGCTTTATCTTTTTCTACACTGTGCAAAAATTTACCTACGATGGGTAAAGCAGTAAAGGCTCCGGTAAAGTTACCATTTAGATGGATTTCAGGAAATTCTCCCCCGACCCATGCTCCAACAATTAACTTTGGATTAGAAGCAATAAACCAACCATCGCTACAATCCTGACTTGTGCCGGTTTTGCCTGCAAGATCTTCTGTAACTTGATACCGCCACTTAACAGACCCGCCGGTACCCTGATTTATGACACCCTGCATCATGGATCTAATCATATCAGCATTTTCGACGGACATAACTTGTTCCACTTTCTGTGCATCAGGCTTAGTATTATCAATTAAAACATTGCCGTCAGAATCTACTACTTTCAATATATAGTTCATGACAGGGCGTCTGCCTTGATTTATTAATGTTGAATAAGCACGAATCATGTCAATCAAAGAGATATCAACAGCTCCAAGGCTGACGGATGGTTCATAGGGAATTGCCGAAGATATCCCCAATTTTTTCGCAAAGTCAACAACTGTATCAATCCCAGTCTTTAACATGATATCTACTGTAGCACAATTCAATGATTTTGCCAATGCTCCAGCCATTGAATATTGTCCGCCATACCCTCCTTCAAAATTTCGAGGAGACCAATTGTCATACTGTGGATAAGTTTTCTGTGTATTGTCATAATATGCACATGGATCCAATCCTTTTTCTAAAGCAGCTGCATATACAATCGGTTTCATTGTGGAACCAACATGGCGCTTGGCTTTGACGTGGTCATATTGAAAATACTTATTATCAATTCCACCGACCCAAGCTTTTATATAGCCGGTAGTGGGTTCTGCGGCAAGGAAGCCACAAGATAAAAACTGAAGATAATAAATTAAGGAGTCTTTAGGACTTAATTTCATCTTTTGTTCGCCTTTGGGGCTAAAGACCATCATTTCTCGAGGTGCATTAAATACGCTATCAATATAATGTGCAGACATTTTATTCGCTGCTAAATACTTATAGCGTTCTGTATTCATTATTGCTTTGTTTAAAAATGCGGTATCTTTCCATGGAAGCTTAATCCACTTCATCTGTTGCGTATAAAGATCTTGAAGTTCTTTCATCTGCTCATCTACAGCAGTTTCAGCATACTTTTGCATACTAACATTGATTGAGGTATATACTTTCAATCCATCGGTATATATATTGTAACTCGACCCATCGCTTTTGGTTAAATGTGCCAATTGATTATCCAGATCTACTCTTGCAAATTCTCTAAAATATGTTCCAATACCCTCCGTATGTGTTTCATTGACATAATGGAGTTTAATATCAAGTCTTGAAAAAGAATCTAATTCTGATTTAGTAATATAACCATACCTTTCCATTTTAGTCAAAACGGTATTACGCCGTTTTTGAGCTAATTCTATGTTGTTTAACGGATTATATTTAGTTGTTGCCTTGAGCATTCCAACCAATGTTGCCGCTTCTTCTGTTTTTAAATGTATTGGCGTTGTACTAAAATACTGCTTTGCAGCTATATCTATTCCAAAAACATTACCACCAAAAGAAACTGTATTAAAATACATAGTCAGTAATTTTTCCTTGGAATACATTTTTTCGAGTCTTTGGGCAATGATTATTTCCCTTATCTTATTTATTAGAGTCGTTCCTCTCCAATAGGTGCGTCTTTTAAATAAATTTTTTGCCAACTGTTGACTTATTGTACTCCCTCCACCTGATGAGCTTTCTTTCATTAAAACGGTTTTAAACAAAACCCGGAACCAAGATTTCCAATCGATTCCATTATGTTCATAATACCGTATATCTTCGGTAGCTATCAATGCGTGAATCAAGTTCTTCGGAAGAGAATCAAAAGTTGTATTCGTTCTATTCTCTATATAATACCGACCAATTATGGTAGTCCCATCATCGGCATACAATTCAGTTCCTTCAGGATTGCTTATCTCTGCCAATTCTTCATCAGAGGGCATGCCTCCAAAAAAGCCAATCCTAGCGGCAAAAATGAGTAAAAACAAGCACATTAGACATGTTATAAGGATACTCATTCCGCTCTTAAACAATATATTTATAATCGAATGATTAGCTAAGTAATTATCTATATTACCCCCTATTTTTCGAATACTTTGAATATAAGGTTTAAGGAAACTAATGAATTTATTATTTACCATCTATTAATATGAGGTTCTTCTTTTAAAAACGAATATAAAATGAAGTGTAAATATACGGGATAATGGCTGAAACGAAAGCTAAAAATATTATCTGCATAAAAAAACCGTGTTTCAGAAATTTCCAAAACACGGTATATTCATTGCATAATTAACTATGCATCAATCATTCAAATTATGCTTCGTCAGAAGTTTCTTCAGCAGTTGTTTCAGCTTCATTCACATCTTCTTTATCAGCTTTCTTTGCTTTAGCAGTTGTCTTTGTCTCTTTAGCAGCCAATTTTGCTTTAGCTTCTTCAGCTTTCTTTTCACCTGCTTCGTCAAATTGTTGCTTCAATTGAGAGAAAGCATCAATATCGCCTAAAGTAGTTTTTTCTATTTTAGACTGCTGATTCTTGATAGCCGTTTTTGTCTCATTTTCAGCTGTGTCTTTATCGCGCTTAATCAAATTATCAGCTTCCTTCTTGATATCTTCCAAATATCTTTGGTGAGATACTAAAATACGCTTATCATCACGATTGAACTCGATAACCTTTACTGTCAATGTTTCATCTACTTCAGCAGTTGAACCATCTTCTTTCTTCAAGTGCTTAATAGGTGCAAATGCTTCTAATCCATAAGGCAATTGAACTGTAGCTCCTTTATCATCACGTCTCACAACAGTTGCTTCGTGATAAGACCCAATTGGGAACACTGATTCAAAGGCATCCCAAGGATTTTCTTCAATTTGTTTGTGGCTTAACGACAACTTTCTGTTTGTCTTATCTATTTCCATGATTACAACTTCTATTTCATCACCCACCTTAGTAAACTCAGAAGGATGTGAATATCGTTTAGTCCATGAAAGATCTGATATGTGAACCATTCCACCGATGCCATTTGATATTTCTACAAATACACCATAAGGAGTCAAATTCTTAACTATTCCAGTGTGGCGGCTATTTACAGGATATTTTTCTTCAATTTCATTCCATGGATCTTCTTGAAGTTGCTTCAAGCTTAATGACATTTTACGCTCATCACGATCGATAGTCACAACTTTTGCTTCAAACTCTTGATCAATCTTAAAGAATTCACGGGCAGCAACAGGTTGATTACTCCATGAAACTTCAGTAACGTGAATCAAACCTTCAACACCCGGACTTACTTCCAAGAATGCGCCATAATCTTCAACGTTGACGATTTTTCCTTTTACAATAGACCCCTCAGCGATGTCCATACCTAAAACTTCCCATGGATGAGGCGTAAGCTGCTTCAAGCCAAGTGAAATTCTCTTTTTGTTTTCATCAAAGTCTAATACAACAACGTTGATCTTATCATTGATCTGTAGTACTTCTTCCGGATGATTAATTCTACCCCAACTGATGTCAGTAATATATAATAATCCATCAACACCTCCAAGATCCATGAATGCACCAAAGTCGGTAATGTTCTTAACAACACCTTCTAGAACTTGACCTTTCTCAAGACCTGCAATTATTTGTTCTCTTTGTTCAGCAATATCACTTTCAATTAAAGCTTTATGGGATACGACTGCGTTTTTGATTGTTTCATTTATTTTAACAACCTTAAACTCCATAGTCTTTCCTACATAAGCATCATAATCAATAATAGGCTTGATATCTATTTGTGAGCCAGGTAAGAATGTTTCTAAACCATATGCGTCAACAATCAATCCACCTTTTGTCTTAGAAATTACAAGACCCTTAATGATGGTTCCATTATTAAATGAATCAACAATAGTATCCCATGCGATCAACAACTTAGCCTTCTTTCTTGAAAGAACTAATTGACCTCTTGCATCTTCTTGATTCTCAACATATACATCAATATAGTCACCGATTTTTAAATCCGGTGTATCTCTAAATTCTGAAAGGGAGATAATACCATCTGACTTATAGTTAATGTCCAAAACGACGTCACCTCCGCTAATCGCTTTTACAAGACCTTTCACAATTTCATTATCCTTAATCGACGTTAGAGTCTTTTCGTATTCTTCCAAATACTTCTGTGCTTGTTCAGCAGGATATTCAATGTGATTTTTTTTGCTTATTGACCAATCAAATGCGTCGTGAGCAGTCTTAACTTGAGGTGTGTTTTCGGGCGTTTCTTGAAGTAGATTCTCATTTTCTGACATGGAATCCAAATTTTTAAAGGTTAAACAATAATTTTAGCGCCGCAAAAGTACAAAATATTTTGACACAAACTATTATTTCCTAATTATTTTTTTTATCCTATTAATTATCAATTGCTTATAATTTATCTTAAGAGTAAAACAAATCAATACTAATACAATCCTTATCGAGCAATCAAAACATTATTCATTAATTAAATAAAGGCTGACCACCAAAATAGTTGATGATCAGCCATTGAACTTTTATTTTCTTAGTGTTGTATGACAAGTTTAGTCATAAATGTTTGATGATTACCTTCTATTTTCAATAAATAACTTCCATTATATAAATGATTCATATCCAATTGAATAGAATTCTTCTGTTTAATCTTTGATGTCAATTCAATTTTACCTAAAACATTATAAATAGTGAGGATACTACCTTCTAAATCAGCTGATTTAATAGTGAAAATTCCATTTGACGGATTTGGGTAAATGGTTATTGGTGCTTTAGTCCAACCATTTACTGCTGAAACAATATCAACTGTAATCTCATTCCCTATTACAACACATCCATTTTTATCTATAATTTTTACTGTATATACGCCCGGTGCCAAATTAGAAGGATTCTGATCTGTAGATATTACTTTTCCAGCCTTAGACCACTCAAAAGTATATCCGGGTGTTCCACCTTTTACATCTATATTGATGGCGCCATCATTAGCTTGATTGGAAGAAGCCTGAATAACTGATACCAATTCCATTTCTATTTGAGGAGGATTGACAATATTAAATGTATCGGAAGACATGCATCCGTTACCATCAGATACTGTTACCATGTATTGGCCGGCATTTAAATTAGAAATAGTTGGCGTTGCCGCTCCATTGCTCCACAATATTGAAAAAGGCTTGATTAAACCAACTGTATCGACCGTTGCACTTCCATTAGGTACATTATTACAAGTCATATCTTTGGCTGTTAATTTAACTGTTAAACCTTCTGTTACTGTAATCGTAAAACTGCAAGTACTTTTGTTACCGGATTGATCTATCACTTCATAAGCTATCGTGGTAACGCCTATTGGGAAAACTGTTCCAGAGCTATAACCTTGTGTTTGGGTGATAGAACTTATGTGGCAATTATCAGTTGCTGTAGGAGTCTCCCAACTAGGGCTTCCTTGGCAAAGCCCATGTTTAAAGCTTTTAGGACATTGTAGATTAGGTGCTATTGTATCGTGAACTACAACAATTATAATAGATTGAGTTGCATTACCAGCATTATCCGTTCCGATTGCGACAACAGAATTTGAACCGAGACTATTACAATTGAATAGCAATTTATCTAAACTTAATAATGCCATACCACAGTTATCGGTAAATAAATCGGTCGGAATAACCCAATTTAAATTTGCATTTCCTTCAGAATCAAGGTAAATATTAATATTGGAATTAGTCGCAACTGGAGGTTGATTATCAACTGCATTTAGCTGATAGGTCGCACTACTACTACACTGATGTGAATCAGTTATTGTAACCGTATATGATCCGGCTGACAATCCAGATATACTTTGAGATGTTGAACCATTAGACCAAGCATAGCTATAACTTGGAAAGCCTCCACTTACCTCTAAATCAATAGAGCCATTGCTATTAGAACATGTAGGTAAAACAAATGTCGGAACAACTAAAATAGAATTTGGAGCATTAATTGTTACGGATTTGACTACATTGCATACAGCATCTGTAACTGTTACGGTATAAATGCCTGCAGCCAAATTAGAAATCGATTGGCTTGTTCCACCATTAGACCAAAGATATGTATAGTTTCCGGTATGATCTGTGATATTGGCTATCGCTACCCCATCCTGTGCGCCATAACACGACACATCTGTTTTAACAGTTTCGACTTTTAACTTACATTCTATTGATTCTATGGAAAAGTTCAATATCAATTCACAATTATGTGAATCCGTTATGGTAACCGAATAGCTACCCACAGCTAAACCGGTTATCTTTTTACCAACAGCGCCATTAGACCACAAATAGGAATAATTAGGACTACCACCATTGATTACTGCTTCTGCAGTACCATCTGCTGTAGAAGGATTGGTTGTCTTGGTCGTGGTAACCTGTCCAACTAACTGTGAAGGTTCAATAAGCGAATATGTCTTATTAACCGTACAGTTATTAGCATCCGTTAATGTCATTACATAGTTCCCCGGACCTAAATTCGTCCTAATAGGATCATTGGATCCATTTTCCCACAAGTAAAAATAACCCGGAGTGCCACCATTTGCGTTAGCAACTATAGTACCATTGTTAGAGCCATTGCAGGAAATTTCAGAAATTGTTTCAGTAAGAAATAATTCGGGTGGTTGACTTACAATAAATACACTTGATTTAAAACAGAAATTGGCATCAGTTACTGTAACCGTGTATGTTCCGGCAGGAACGTTTGCTAAAACAGCAGAACTCGCTCCTGTATTCCAAGTATAATTGTAACCGGGTGTTCCGCCATTTGCAGAAGCAATAATTAATCCATTAGAGTTTCCAAAACAAGTAGCATCGGTGACATTACCTTGAATTTCAATTGCAGTTGGCTCTGTAACTGTAAATGCTGCTTCTCCCGGACATCCGGCAGCATCCAGAATAGATACTGTGTAAGTACCGGCTACAAGGTTTAATATATCTTTGGAAGTCGCACCATTAGACCAAGTGTAAGTATATGGTGCCGTTCCTTCTGTCGGTTCATTTAAAATAATTTGACCATTGTGACCATTATTACAAGTTGCATTCTGTACATTAGCAGTCAGTACAAAGGTAGGACACTGGCCGGCACATCCAGACAAACAGTTAGCTTGAGTTACTTTTTGACGAATCTTATTACCTGGCAGAGGACCAAAGCCATTGTTAAAATTTATTCCATAATTTGTTAAGTGACAATAACTCATGATTGTTCCACCATTTGTAGGTGGTGGGCCTTGGCTACAACTTCCTTCGGTTGTATAACAATTGTCTATTGCTCCACCCGGCCATCCACACCAATGTGTATGATTAGAACCAATATTATGCCCCAACTCATGTGTCACCACTTCAACTGTCCACGAATAATTTGGGAAGTTGCTGTATGACATAGAAATATCCGAATAACTATGTTTGTAATTATTACTGCATAAGACATCCAGCCAAGCTATGCCACCATTGTTGTTGCTTGTTTTAGCTAATAACTGTGCAATGTTTCCGTTAAAATTAGTTCTGTAATCTGTATAAAAGTCCAATGCCGCATTAGAGCTACTCGTTGGAAAAGGATCACTTGAAGTCCATACATTTATTTCTGATATGGCTACATTAACATCCTCGTTATCGTATAGGGTCGATACTACGTTAAAAAATCCATTGACATAATTTTGAACTGCTGATACACTTCCCTTATTTTGGTAAATTGAATAGGAGGTTTCAAAATAAATGTTGACGCAATCGTTAGCACCTCGTTGTTCTAATCCAACATTATCGTCTATATTTATTTCATCTGAATCTATGACGCCACATTTATAATTAAAATTATATGCCATCGTAGAAGACTGATAAATAACATGCACATCGCCCTTATCTATTTTGCCTACATCAAATTGACCTTCATCGGTTGAAATAACACCATTCATTTCGCCATCAAAGAAACTAATAGCAACCAAGCTTTTGTCAATGCCAGCCACTACTCCACGATAAAATGCACCTTTATTCATGGCATATTTTTTACCGGTATTAGTGGTTACTATAGCAGATTTAGTGTAGGGTTGCTTATTATACATAAACAAAGTAAAAGTCTTACCTTCAGTACCATAAGGAACAGTTAGCATCAGCAATTCAGGTTGATTTTCTAATATTCCATGAATGGCATCTTTACTAACGCCAAAAAAAAGAGCATCCCCTTCTTTATGTATATTTTTCAATGTTGCATCCTGTCGTGAAAATTTCTTATTAACTACATAATATTCTGAAACATCATACATAGTTTTCTGTATTTCCAGCTCTCGTTTTATTTTATTTTGAGCTTCTATACCGGAGTTAAAACCGAAAATTAAAAATAAATTTAAAAATAAAAACAGCCTCATTCGTTGATTTTAATTAGATTAAATACAATACAATATTTTAGTGAAAGGTTGCTTATATATAGCTTTTGTCAATTTCTTAGTTCACGACGTAGGATTTTTCCGACATTAGACTTCGGCAATTCTGTACGGAATTCTATCTCTTTGGGTCTTTTATAATTGGTTAAGTTTAATTTTAAATGTTCCATCAACTCTTCTTTGGTCAAAGATGGGTCTTTTTTTACAACAAATAATTTGACATGCTCGCCGCTCTTTTCATCAGGAAATCCAACTGCTGCTGCTTCTAATACTTTATCACACAATGTTGCCACCTCTTCAACTTCATTAGGAAATACATTAAATCCGGAAACCAATATCATGTCTTTTTTTCGATCCACTATCTTAAAATAGCCATCCTTTTCCATCAATCCGATATCACCTGAACTAAACCACCCTTCTTTCAATACCTTCTCCGTTTCTTCAACTTTATTAAAATACCCCTTCATGACTTGTGGTCCTTTAATTTGAATTTCTCCAGTCTCACCAACGGGTACCTCTTGACCTTCGTCATTCACTATACGCATATCTGTAGATGGCACTGGATATCCTATCGTGCCTAATCTGTCATTTCCATCTAATGGATTTACACTTGCTACCGGAGATGTCTCTGTAAGTCCATAACCCTCAATAATCCTAATTCCGGTAACCTTTTCCCACTTTTCTGCAACGGACGTCTGCAAAGCCATCCCTCCGGCAATCGGAATCTTGAGATTGGAAAAATCCAACTTTTGAAAGTCTTCGTTGTTCAATAAAGCATTAAACAATGTATTGACAGCGGGAAAAATAGAAGGATTATACTTTTTCCAATCTTTAACGACAGAAGGGATATCTCTTGGATTCACTATCAATACAGATGGGCATCCCAATGAAGTAAGTACTAAACAGTTTACAGTGAATGCAAATATATGATACAACGGCAATGGGCAAAGTCCGACTTCTTCTTTTTCTTTTAGTTGAGAAAGAAATATTGACTTCACTTGTTCCATATTGGCAAGTAAGTTCTGATTGGTAAGCATTGCTCCTTTAGCAACACCTGTTGTACCGCCTGTATATTGTAAAATTACGGTATCGTTTTGAGCGGATTGGTGATTGGGAACAGGCTTCCCCCGACCGATATTCAATGCAGCCTTAAAACGAACAGCATCGGGAAGGTTGTACGAAGGAATCATTTTTTTAATTTTCCTAATAACGAAATTAACAATTGTCCCTTTAATTCCCCCCAACAATCCACCTATCGAACACAATACCACATGCTTAATTTCCGTCTCATCAATAATCTGTTGAAGGTTATTGGCAAAATTCTCTGCAATGACAATAGCCGTCACACCGGCATCTTGAAACTGCAATTTCATTTCACGGGGTGTATAAAGCGGATTGGTATTAACAACTATTACTCCAGCCCTCATTGCCCCGATTAGAGCAATCGGATATTGAAGGATGTTGGGCATCATCAATGCTACCCTATCTCCCGGCTTTAGACCTTTATAAGCTAAATAGGCTGCGAATTCATCTGCCATTTTATCCAATTGGCTGTATGTAAGCTTTTTATCCATACTGATAAAAGCAACATTATCTCCAAACTTTTTTAATATACTATGCAGATATGAATTTAAATTGGGGAATTTAGAAAAATCAACTTCATGTGGGATATTATGTGGATAATTATTTAACCAAATTTTTTCGTGCATAGGTAGCAAAGATAATTACAGCAATTAACAAGATTCAACAAGGCACAAAATTAAGAAAATATAATATATTACCAATAATTATTCTATGTATTTTATATTTTGACTAATTTATTAATACTTATTGACAATAGTTGCTTAGCATAAATTATTTTTATTATAAAACAGATGTTTGTATTTTTAATGAACCGTTTTTTTAAACCATTTTTTCTTACTTTTTAATTCAAGCTCAAACCATGATTTTACGGAAAGCTTTATTCAATGATTTACAAGACATTTGGATGATTATCCAAGCAGCTATAGAAAGAAGAAAAAGAGAAGGTAGTGAACAATGGCAAGAAGGCTACCCCAATGAAAACACGCTTAAGAATGATATTGCTTTGCAACAAGGCATGATTTTAGAAGACAATAATCACATACTTTCTTATGCAGCTGTAATCTTTGAAAATGATCCGGATTATGATTATATAGAAGGCAATTGGCTAAATGACGAAAAGTATGCTGTCATTCACCGCGTTGCGACCTCCAATAATATGATTGGCAAGGGAATGGCAACAAAATTATTCTTATTAATCGAAGATTATTGTTTGCAACACAATATATCCAACATTAGAGTTGATACCAACTTTGACAACCACTCAATGTTACATATTTTGGCCAAATTAAATTACATTTACTGTGGTCAAGTTTACCTCAGGGGCGCTGCAAGGCGTGCTTATCACAAAATATTAAAGCATCAAACTTAAGTTATAGTATTGTATTTTGGAAAGACTTTCACTGTACCAATTTGAAATACTAAGATAGACACAACACAGCATATCAACATGATAATATAAATAAGGTGTCCACCATGATGAGGAATAACATTTACAATGCCGGTCACCATTGCACCCATACCAAGCTGCAATGATCCCATAAGAGCCGAAGCCGTGCCCGCATTGCGACTAAATGGTTCTAAAGTCATAGCAGATGTGTTTGGAAATATCAGTCCCAACATGGACAAAAAAATGCAAATAAAAATTACTGTTGTAAAGAGGTTGACCCATCCGACTTCATACATTAGTAACATAACAACTCCAATTATACATTGAATTACCAATGCATTGAATGTAATTTTCTCACTTGAAAATTTTTTCAAAAGGATAGTATTTATTTGTCCCGAAATAGTCATTCCTATAGATATAACAGCAAAGATTATACCATATTCCTGTTGGCTCAATTTGTAATAGTTTAAAAATAAATCCGCCGACCCACCGATATATGCATATAAACCCGAAAAAGATACAGACGATACCACAGCATAAATATAGAAATGCGGATTAATCGCCACTTCAGCATAACTTTTTAAAATGGATTTTGGCTTCAAAGATTTCGTCTTATCCGGTTCTCTCCCGGAAGGTATCCAATATACCGTGCTTAAAATTGTCAATATACCTATAATTCCTAAGGTTATAAAAATGGATTGCCATGGAAATCGAAAAGCCAAAAAGCCGCCAAATGTTGGTGCTATGATGGGTGATAATGCTATTACGAGCATCAAATAAGAAAATGTCTTTGCTATTTCACTAATTGGAAATAAATCCCTAACCAATGCCCTACTTGCTACCATCCCCGCACAACTTCCCAATGCCTGAAAAAACCTCAATCCTATCAATTGGTCAGCATCATGCACCAAAACACTGGCAAAAGAAGAAATAATATATATACCCAACCCAATATACAATGGACCTTTGCGCCCAAACCTATCCAATAATGGACCGTAAATGAGCTGTCCTACAGAAATTCCTATAAAAAAACTGGATAAGCTCAACCCTATATGTGCAATATCCGTATTTAAATCAACTGCAATTTCATTAAAGCCCGGAAGATACATATCAATGGAAAAAGGCCCAATAGCAGACAAAAATCCTAGTGACAATATGAGGTATAACTTTTTCTTTCTTTCACTCATTGTTAAAATTTAAAAGCTTTTCCATGAAATTTTAAAATGTATTCTATATAAAATTGATGATAAAAGCAGTATATTTTTATATAATCAACTTTCAATAAACCACTTTTTAACTAAATAGTTGATTTAAAATTTTTAATGACAAATATTCAAAGAATTCAAATATTATATTTTGCGTAAATTGTAGTTGCGAAAAATAATATATCAATTCTATTGTTTTTTTATTAGCTTTACGGTTTATTATTTGCTTACTAAATTCACTTGTTGTGACTAATTTACAAAATCTATCGATTGAGGATGAAGCGTTTTTCCAAGACTTAAGATCTACAGAATATAAAAGATTGGATTCTGAATCACCACACATCTATTTAGATTATACTGGGGGTAATTTGTATGCCGAATCATTAATCAAGAAGCATCATAATTTTCTTTTAAATGGCGTATATGGCAATCCGCATTCCATAAATCCCACTTCTGAGATATCGACTCACCTTATAGAAGAAGCCCGTGACAAAGTCATCAAATTCTTTAACGCAGATGATTATTTCTGTGTTTTTACACCAAATGCATCCGGTTCCTTAAAAATTGTGGGCGAAAGTTATCCTTTTAATAAAGACAGCCACTTTGTCTTACTGGCTGACAACCATAATTCAGTAAATGGAATTCGAGAATATTGCCGCAACAAAAGTGGACAATTAGAATATGTCCCTGTACAATATGAAGACTTACAAATCAATGACGCAGCTTTGAAAGAATCCTTAACAAAATGTGCCCACGCCGGCAATAATCTGTTTGCCTTCCCTGCACAAAGTAATGTCAGTGGCGTCAAACATTCACTTTCCTGGATACAATATGCCCATGACCTCGGATATGATGTTCTTTTAGATGCGGCAGCTTTTGTGCCCACTTCTAAACTTGACCTAAAACAAGTTCATCCGGAGTTTGTCACAATTTCATTTTATAAAATATTTGGTTACCCGACTGGCATTGGTTGTCTGTTGATCAGAAAATCAGTTTTCCATAAGCTTCAAAAGCCGTGGTTTGCCGGCGGGACAGTTACTATGGTTTCCGTGGCAGCCCCCAATAGCTTTCTTGTCAATAACCATGAAAGATTTGAAGATGGAACACTCAATTACTTAGACATTCCGGCAATAAAAAATGGACTTGAATATATTGAATCAATTGGAATAGACAGAATAAATAATCGAATTAAACATCTAACAATTGGTTTAATTGACCAACTTCAAAAATTGCAGCATAGTAACGGTGTGCCGGTCGTAAAAATATTCGGCCCAAAAGATACAAATGTCAGAGGCGGCAATATCGTCATGAATTTCTACAACGCTGATGGATCAATTGTACCATTTGAAACCATTGACATCATTGCCAAAGAAAAAAACATATCAATCCGCTCGGGTTGCTTCTGCAATCCCGGGATCGATGAAATCAACAATTGCATCACAAATGAAGAAATGACTCAATATTTTGTGAGTCGCGATGAAGGTGATTATCACGATATGGTCCATTATCTTGGTAAAATGCGCGGCGCTACAAGAGTTTCTATGGGAATAGCTACTACAACAAAAGATTTAGAAATATTTATTGACTTGCTAAAAAATCATTTTAATCTTTCCTAAGCCGTTTTTATCGTTTATTGCTGACTTCCCTGCAACTTGGATTAAATTCCTATGTTTGGATGTTATGGTAAAAAACCATAATGTACTAAATTTCCACTCTTATAAATCTTGGCTACTCTGATTCACGACATTTATTTTCATAAGTTTAAATATGTAATTAAAACATAATGTAACTAATAATGCAATCAAACAGCCGATCACAACACATATCAACCTATCCATAGCCAATCGCCAATCATGTACCGGTCCGTTGTATAACATCAACACAACAAGTGCAGCCAAAGCACTTCTTATAGATCCTTGAAGTTCAAAATACAACCCTACTATAATAACAAGAACAACTCCGATGCAAAGCATTATTAAACTGGGTGGATGAATAAAAAACAACATGAACCCTATAGCGCAACCTACTAAATTAGCCTTCATCCGGTCAACAGCCAATGAAATCTGGTTATCAGGAGATATCGCAACGACAACAGACACCATAGACCACTGGAAAGGAAGCTCCGGATATTGTATATATAATATGTAACACAATACTACACCAATGATACATCTGAAGGCATACAATATATTGTCGGTATTAACAATAGTATTCAGCTTATTTAAATCTTCGGACATACATTACATTTTGATTTGATTCAAATATACTAATTTGAAAAAGATGTGAGTTGATTTAATCATTGCATGAATCTTTTATTAACAAAATCTACAATACGAAATCTTATTTTTTAAAAATGATGAATAAAGTGTAATGTTAATGTAATGTTAACACCTCTTTAATACTTGATTATATATATATATATATTGCCAAACATTTATTAATCCGGATATCATAAATGAAATTTTTATAATCAATTAAATTTTTGTAAAATGAAAAATTTTGTTTTAATTTTAGGTTTTGTAATGATAATGTTTGGGCTACATGCTGACAATATCAAGAATACGGCTACAAGTACTATGGAAATTTCAACTGTAAAAAATGACAAAATTGAATGGAAAGTTAAACATTATCCGGATGGAACAATTACGATATTAGATGATGGCTGCAACGGAGTTTACTCACATTGGGATTTAGTATTTGATGATATAAAAGGAGAATGGGTATGGTTTGAATACCAATGGAATTGTTTGTGCCCGGACTGTAGTTGCACGTGTTAAATATAGTAAAATTATCTAAAACAAGGAGGCTCATTATTGGGTCTCCTATTATATATACAAAATTATGAGGTCAATTTTAATATTTTTCTGCCTTTTAAGCTTCAATTTAATGTTCGCTCAAGATATATATCATGGAGTTTATCATATTACTAAACCAAAACGAAAGATGGTTATAGATTCATCTTCCAATATTCCAATTGACGTACAGATACGTGCACAACAAGCTAAATTACCGGATTTACGCAAGGAAGTTTGGTACAAGAATGATACGATAATCTCAACCGATCGTTTGCCTTATGATGATTTGGATAAATTAGATTATTCTTTGATTGATTTAACAATAATAGTTCCTCGTAATAATGAATTGTTGGCATTCAATCCAAGGAAGAAAATTTATGCAAAAAGACCTTTCCGTGAATCCGAAAAATATGTGATTGATTCTTTGCATATAGAATACAACGGAAATATTGTCAATAGTGCAATAAATAAAGAAATTCCATGTCGAATATGGTACAAGCCGTCTTCCATAGCTTTTACTCCGAATGCCGCTTATGACTTTACCGGTATTGTTTTAAAATTAGCCTTTCCTAATGAAATTTATATCCTAGAAAAGTTTGAAAAGGTCCCAATGTTTAATATTCCAGACATCAAAGGCTTTAAAGAGGTTCAAATGAAAGACTACTAATCTGCCTAATAAAATGCAACATAAAAACTTGAATCTTTTTTAAATGAAACAAATACTTATAGTGTTTTGGTTAATTTTACATACCAATATTGCTATGAGTCAATATCAAATTTCCGGGGTCATTTATAATAGTGAAAACATACCTGTTATTGATTGTGAAGTTTATTTCAGACAACCGGATAGTTTATTTATTGGTTCGACCGTCTCAGATGCTAATGGACGTTTCAGTTTTAATTCAAATCAAAGTCAATGCATTGTATGTTTTAGCTCTTTTACCACGTACGACACATGTATGTCAAAAGAATTATTACCAGGAAATAATGTTATAAATTTTTACCTAAAATCTTTCGAACATATATTAGATGAGGTTATAATAAAAGCTGATCCGGCAATAGAAAACAAAGGCGATTCAACAGTATTCAATAAGAATTATTTTGAAAAAGCAATAGACAATTCGATTGGCGATGTTATAAGGCATATTCCTGGGTTTGTATTTGACGAAAGAGGTATATATTACAAAGGTCAAAAAATAACAAACATTAACATTGGAGGTCATGAAATTTTTTCCGGAGATGCCAATGCATTAAATAATGCCATACACAAAGACAACATAGAAGATATCACAATAATATTAAAAAAAAATACTGATAATCAAGAGATTTTCGAATTATATCTTCCTCTGAAAGAAGAATCAAAATCGCGTATTAATGGAAATGCAGAACTTAAATCCAATATTAAAAGATGGAATTCAGATATTTTACCCTATTTTATAAATGATAAATATGGCATCAGAACAAAAGTTAATTATAGAAAAGATGATGGAAAAATTAACATATTGAATAAAAGTTATAATAAATGGGAAAACCTTGCAAAAATGGCAGGTGAAACGGAATTTGGCGACTATTCCTTTATGAGCGAATCAGACTTAAATGTTGCAAACCAAAACGATGATTTACAAGCTGAAATCAATTTTTCCAACAATGGGAAAAAAATGAAATTGATAGCTGATACATATTTTGGTACTATTCATAGGATATTTGAAAACAAAAATGAAGTATTCAGCAACACTCATAATTCTTCCATTTCAAACATTTATTCTGGGGTTGGAAAAGCTAAAACATTGGCTGGAAATTTTGGTATTAAGTGGGATATCAATAAAAATTATTCATTAAATATAGACTTACCGGTTAGTTTTTCTAATTATGACATAAATAAATTATTTGATAATAAAAATGATAATTTCAATAATGCCGGAAAACGACAAGAAATTGTAGGGCAATTATCCATAATTCGGAATTTGAAAAAAGGGACATATAACCAAGTGCAATTCAATTATAATTCAAAGTTACAAAATAGAGAACTTAACCAAATTGCAGTTATTAATCTCCAGGTTGATTCACTTTATCAAAAAAATTTGTATAGAAATAATTCAATTTATCTAAATGAAAGATTCCATATAACCATTGATAATTATAAATTTTCATTCAACATAGGTTATCGACAACTCCGAGATGAATTAACCAATATATCATTAAATTCAAAAAATAATAATTATATGCAGGTAACAGAAATCCCTTCCTATTTGGTGTCAGAGTATGATAATAAAAAATTAAGAATTACAGTTAAAGCCGAATATCCATTATTTATTCAACGATTTTATTCTGGTCAATCCAACATATCAAAATTCTTCGATTATTCCAGTTCAATAAAATATAATTTTAAAAAAACCAGAGATAAATATATTTTTGTAAACCTAACTAAAAAGACCAATTTACCAAGTTTATACCAATGGGACAGCACTTTAATATACAATGATTTTAAATCCGGAATTAGTGGGATGAATTCACTCGACAAACCCATTAAATCATTAAGTGGAACTTTGGGATGGAATTATTCTATCGACAATTACAGCAATATTTATCTGAATTACAAGATTTCCAAAATTCAAAATTATATTAACTTTAATTCCTACCAATTAGATGGTTATAACTTAATCTTATTAGTCAATGACAGTTTGACTACCATCCATTCCTTTAATACACATTATGACTTTAAATTAAAAGGTCAATGGGAAAATACCTTTAGAAACGAATTGTTTATTTCCAAAACAAACAGCATAAATTCAAAAGGAATCCACAATAACATTGAATCTTATTCATTTAAAATAAATATTGAAACCATAGTTTCTAAAAATATATCTATAAACAATACTTTTAACATAAAATATAATAATTTTATTTATAAAGATGTAATAAATAAGGCTTTCGAACTAAACTATGTCCCAACTATTCAGGTAAAACTGAATAACTTTAGATTTAACGCCTCAAATTATCTATCTTTCAGTAAAACGAACGAAAACACACAAATAAATAATTCTTTCAATCCTTTCGTATCCTATTCTATCCCCAAAAGAAACTTAACCTTTTTTATCCAAGGAAATAATGTTTTAGATCTTAATCCAAAAACTTTTCTAACTACAAAAATCTCGAATGGTTCTATTGAAAATACGTATTACAATACCATACCCGGTTATATTTTGATTGGGATTCAACTTTTTAGGTGAATTTAATTGCATCACAATTTATTTCCTTTTAATTTGAATTCGTGTTTAACTTTATCACATGAACAAAGCCCAAAACAATATTATCCTATTCGATGGTGATTGCAATTTTTGCAATAATACAGTGCAATTTATCATTAAACATGATCCAAACAAGATCTATAAATTCGCTTCTTTACAATCAGATTTTGCTAAAAAGTTTCTAAAAGATTTTCACTATAAATCCTTGCCTGATAGTATTCTTTATATTGAAAATGATAAAATTTATGATCGTTCAACAGCGGCTTTAAAAATAGGACGAAATCTTTCTAAACCGTGGAATTATACATATTTCTTCATTCTAGTGCCTCGGTTTTTAAGGGATGTCGTGTACGATATCATTTCAAAGAAGCGATATTCTTGGTTTGGGAAAAGAGATAGTTGTATGATTCCTTCAAAGGATATTTTAGATAGGTTTATATAATACAAAAATCCTAATGATTACGGGTGAGCTACACACAAAAAAAAGTTTGTAATCTGACTAAATTACAAACTTTCCATTATAACGATTAAAAATAATATTTCATATCGTCGATGCGGAGAGAGAGGGATTCGAACCCCCGGACCTGTTACAGTCAACGGTTTTCAAGACCGCCGCATTAAACCGCTCTGCCATCTCTCCAAAACCTTGTCTTTTTAACAAAGAGTTCGCAAAGGTATATTAATCTTTGAAATATACAAATACATACAATTATTTTTTAGAATAATTTTTTTCAGCAACATCCCAATTGACAATATTCCAAAAATTCTTCACATAATCACCTCTCTTGTTGGTATATTTTAAATAATAAGCATGCTCCCATACATCAATTCCTATGATGGGCACACCTTTATATCCCAACGTTGACATCAATGGATTATCCTGATTAGGAGAAGAATAAACGTATAATTTACCATTGGCTCCTTTAACTAACCAAGCCCATCCTGATCCAAATCTTTTGCCGGCAGCATCTTGAAACACCTCCTTAAATTTATCAAATGAGCCAAAGTCTCTGACAATTGCGCCGGCTAACGCACCGTTCGGTTCTTTTGCTCCACCCGGCTTAATAATTTCCCAGAAAAATGTGTGATTAAAGTGACCGCCGGCATTATTTCTCGTAGCCATATCTTTGTTATCGGCAAGAGAACAAATTTTTTCAAGTGAATACGTTGCCAATGCCTTTCCTTCAATAGCTTTATTCAAGTTATTTACATAACCCTGATGATGCTTGGAATAATGTATCTCCATCGTCTGAGCATCTATATTAGGTTCAAGTGCGTTGTAATCAAATCCCAACTTTGGTAAAATAAATTTTCCATCAACGGGCAAGATTGGATCGGCTAAATACTCCCCTTCTCCTATAAAATCATAATTAAAATCCTCTGATTCTTTACTAAAGCCAAACAATTTAGTCGCCATGAATGCCACTGATGTTAACCCTATTCCTTTTAAAAAACTTCTTTTATTCATCACTTTCATTTTAGATACAATTAATTAAATGATATATTTCAATATTTGTTCAAAAATGGTATTAATTTTATAATAGATTACTACATATATGCATGATTATCAAGGAACAATAAAATATTTAAATTAAAATGTTTAAATTTCTTTCTACATTATAAAATAGTCTTATCTTTGCCAACCAAAATACGGTGATTGTAGCTCAGTTGGTTAGAGCGTCGGATTGTGGTTCCGAAGGTCGTGGGTTCGAACCCCATCATTCACCCCAGAAAGGTCGGTTCATCGAATCGACCTTTTATTTTTTTAAACAATGGCCTACAGTTTTTTCATGACTATTCAAACGAATTAAAAGGATAATAAAACTTTAGATTTGTGAATTGTATGAAAAAGCCTATTTTTGGCGGTATAATTTAATAAGAAATGGCAGATGCATTAATGATGCCCCGTCTAAGTGACACTATGGAAGAGGGCAATATTGTAGGATGGGTTAAAAAGGTGGGCGATAAAGTCTCCCCGGGTGACGTTTTGGCTGAAGTAGAAACAGATAAGGCCACTATGGATTTAGAAAGTTTTTATGAAGGTACATTGTTACACATTGCCGTTCCTCAAGGACATATTGCTGTAGGCGCATTATTGGCGGTAATAGGTAAAGAAGGAGAAGACATATCTGCTATTTTAGCCGGAAGTAATGCTCCTAAATCATCACCTCAACCGACTACAGACATAGTCGAAAAGGCATCAGAATCTAAAGAAAACATACAAGAGACAGTTGTTAGCTCAGTAAATTCAGATAGAATAAAAGCCAGCCCCTTAGCCAAAGCAATAGCCAGTGAAAAAGGTATTGACCTCTCTAAAGTCGCCGGTACCGGTGAAGGTGGTAGAATTATCAAACAAGATGTCGAAGGCTTCAAAGGTTCATCCATTCCTGTTCCTACTGCGTCTAACTTTGTCGGATCAGGTGAGGCATACAAAGATATTCCACTTTCTCAAGTTAGAAAGACCATCGCTCGCAGATTGGGAGAAAGTAAATTCAGTGCTCCTCATTTTTACCTTACTATTGAAGTGGATATGGATAATGCCATCGCCGCAAGAGAGAGCCTTAATAAAAACGGAGATGTAAAAATATCCTACAACGACTTGGTCGTCAAAGCTTCTGCCCTTTCTTTAGCCAGACATCCTCAGGTTAATTCCAGTTGGATGAATGACTTCATTCGTGAAAATTATTTGGTCAATATTGGTATAGCTGTTGCTGTGCCGGATGGACTGTTAGTTCCTGTTGTTAAAAATGCGAACTTCAAGTCCTTATCCGAATTGAATCAAGAAATTAAAACACTTGCAGGAAAAGCCAAAGACAAAAAACTTGGATTGGATGAAATGCAAGGCAATACTTTTACTATTTCTAATTTAGGGATGTTTGATATTGACAACTTTACCGCTATCATCAATCCGCCGGATGCGTGTATCTTAGCTGTTGGAAGCATTGTTAATAAACCGGTCGTGAAGAATGGCGTCGTAGTGCCAGGCAACACCATGAAACTGACCCTATCCTGTGATCATCGGGTGGTAGATGGTGCTGTAGGTGCTCAATTCCTTCAGACTCTAAAATCTTATCTGGAGCAGCCGCTTACGATGTTGTTGTAATGTCATTATATTTCCATCCCCTTTTCGGGTAAGTTTAAGTTAAACCGTCTGTTAAATCCGACAATTCCTTGACTTCCCCCTGTGTGGATATATACAATCTTCGAATAAGGTGGAAAATACCCATGTGACAGCTTTTCAATTAGACCGAATAATGCTTTTCCATTGTAGATTGGATCAACAACCATACTATATTTTTCATGCCATGAGGTTATAAAATCCAACAAAGTCTGATTAAACTTGGCATATCCACCAAAGTGATATTCATCGAATGATTTTAAGGCATCGAAATCCCGGTGAAAAATCTTCAAAAGATGTTGCTTAGGATTGAGTTTCAGTACCGGAATGGCAATGATTTCAATGCTTCTCAAAGATGCTTGATAAATCCCTGCCGTCGTACCGCCACTTCCAAATGGCAGAACTATATGGGTCAAGTCAGGCATTTGTTGGATGAGTTCCGCATATAATTCCCCGGTCCCAATAAATGATAAGTTATTGCTGCCACCTTCGGGTACAAAATATTCATATTCTCTAGTGGAAAATCCTTTTTCCTTGATATGTAAAAATTCCTTTTTTGAAAGCGGTACAATCTCCATTCCATTATTAAGGCATGAAGAGAGCGTAAAATTATGTACATCGACATAATCACCATAAACAAATCCTTTCGTCTGAAACTGATAATATTTACCAGCTTGACTAAGCGCCAATAAATGATTGGAATATGCACCTCCAACACTAATAATGGTTTTCATTTCTTTTTGTAAAACCTCAATAATGTTGTATTTCAGCTTTCTCCACTTATTGCCTTCAATAATAGGATGAACTAAATCATCTCTTTTGATATACAGTTCAGTTCCATCCTGTTGTCTCAAGATAAATTCGAGAGGGCTGGCAGGTATATCTGATGTATCAAATGTCAACGCAATAAGATTTCATCGCAGAAAAGCCAAGCTTCGTGTCCGGCACCTTTCTCACCATCAGGAATAATTCCAAAACGTTTAATATTCACTTGAAGTACAGAAACATCAACCGGTTGTTTAAATTGAATAAACGCCTTGGATATATTACCCATTTCATTGATAGTAACTTTACACGGGATTTCAGTTAAATTATTATTGTCATCTCCACCAAGTATAGTAAATGACTTTGGAGGATAAATCCAATTCCCTCTGTCATCATAAAAACGAATCTCCACTTGACTAAGAGCCGTTTTTGAATTAAACTGAAAATTTGCATTTATATCTTTCCCTGAAAACCCAAGCCATTCATCACCCCCAAAACTATCGTCAGTGCCATAAAATCCATTTTGCAAAGCCACTACTCCACCTAAATTATACTTTTCACTGGGCTCAGCATCTAATTTCATCACAGCAGAACACCCGATATTTGAAACATATTCTTTGGAATAAATAGGCATATCAACTTTCTTTTCATCATCCACCATTCTCGCTTCTACAACACCCATTCCATTTGGCATATCGATAGGTTCTGAATAAGGCAACCATGCAGTAGTTGATTTCCCTTCAGTTATACGATATAATATATTAGCCGGTTGAGCATCAGTGGTAAATGAAATTTTTTGTCTGTCATTGACATGGTTGGATTTGATCTCAAGCGTGTAAAAATGGTGGGCATAATTGATCTTCCAAGCATCCAATCGTGGCAATTGCACTTTTAATCTTCTTACAAAGTCAGCATAATTTTTACTATCTTTAGGAGACCAAAGCACTTCTGACAATGCAAAAGAGCGCGGATAGGCCATATACTGAACATGTTCGGGACTTGCAATATATTCAGTCCATAAGTTGGCTTGCCCTCCAAGTATGTATTTTTGTTTGTCTAAAGGCAAGCTTTGTGGTGTTGGGTCAAAGGAATAAACCTTCTTCAAAGTAGTCAAACCACCAAAGGCAACCGGTTCACCTGGGCGGCGAGCTTGAAAATGGTCAAAGTAACAGTATGCTCCGGGCGTCATGATGACTTCATGATTTTGATTAGCTGCTTCAATGCCGCCTTCAGTGCCTCTCCACGACATCACAATAGCATTTTCGGCCAATCCGCCTTCCAATATCTCATCCCACCCTATTATAGTCCTGCCTTTAGAAGTAACATATTTATCTATTTTTTGAATGAAATATGATTGAAGTCCTTCCTCATTTTTTAATCGATATTTTTTTATCAAACCCTGACAGAAATCGCAATTTTTCCATTGTACCTTTGGAACTTCATCTCCACCAATATGAATATATTTTGATGGAAATAGCATCATAACTTCATCTAAAACATTTTGTAAAAATAAAAACGTACCATCTTTAGGGCAAAATATATCTTCGAAAACGCCCCAAGTAGTAGCAGCCTTGACGGGTTTGCCGGTGCATCCGAGTTCTGGATATGCAGACAGTGCCGCTGAGGCATGTCCGGGCATCTCAATTTCAGGAACAATCGTAATATATTTCTTTGCCGCATAAGCAACAATTTCTTTTATTTGCTCTTGCGTATAGTAATGGCAATACTTTTGACCATCATACCGCACAGGCTTATCTCGATAATGTCCAATTAACGTCTCGTCACGGCAAGAAGCTATTTGAGTCAATTTTGGATATCTTTTTATCTCTATCCTCCAGCCTTGATCATCTGTCAAATGCCAATGAAAATAATTGTATTTTTGAAAAGCCAGCATGTCAATGTATTTCTTCACGGCTTCCATCCCAAAAAAGTGTCTACACTCATCCAAATGCATCCCTCTATACGCATATCGAGGATAATCATATATCTGACAATATGGAACTTTTAATGCTTGCTTGAAATTTTCCGTTGAAAAACTGCCTTCCACAGGACATAGCTGTTTTAAAGTCTGTGTAGCATAAAAAGCTCCGGCTTCATCTTTATATCGTATTTCAACACCATTCTCGTTAATAGTCAACAAATAAGCATTTTTATGTGAAAATGTATCTGTCTGCACAAAACGAATGGCATTTTCTGGTTTTGCAGATCTTTTCAAGTTTAAAGCATAATATTCTTTTCCCCAAGATAAAAAATCAGACATAATGTCTTGAGTGGGTGCATTGGAATAATAATAAGATTCCATTTTCCGAATGTCTAATTTGCCATCCAGACTAATTACTTTAACAGGTTGGGGAACAATGTTTATCTGAGAAAACCCGACAATAGGTATTAAAAAGAATACAAAAAGAAATGCTTTAGTAAAAGATAGAAAATTATACACGTTAATATTTTTTTGCGAATATAGGTATATTTACAAACAAATAATAACAATGGACAAGATGCATTAATTACTTGAATCCGCCTTTTTATTAACTGAATTGAATTTGATAAATAAACTTGGAAACAATCTATTATCTCACTAATGTAATGCTACCTTTTACAATTTGAATCCTGCCATTGAGAAATTCAACTTCCGAATAATAGACATAAACATCCGGATTGCATTCTTTGCCTTTGAAGGTTCCGTCCCAGCCTTCACCATCATTTCCCGGTCTTAGGTTAGAGCCTTCATACACACATGCACCCCAACGATTAAATACAAGCAATTTCTTAATGGTTTTGGCACCACGGTTTGGGAAAATATTAAAATAATCATTAATCCCATCATAATTAGGACTAAATATATTAGGAGCAACAACATCCGTTATATCCACTATCCTAATCTCAATCGAATCCTCCGCAATGCAACCTTTATTATCTTCTACTAAAACATGAAAGATATCGTCCTTTACAGGTATTAGGCTAACGGATGGACAGGTAAAGCACTCTTGTATTAAATTAGCCGGAATCCACTCATATTTTACAGAACCTACGGCATTAGTAACAATACCATTCAAAGTAATTTTATCACCAAGCAGTACAACATCTGATGGATTAACCGTTAAGTCAACACTCAAGGGATCAACGCAACATTGAGCCACAAAGTTTTTTACATAAGTATCAACGCAACCGTCTTTAGATGTTATCGTTAAAGATACGGATTTATATCCGGGACTTGCGTACTTCACTTTGGGCGGATTGGCATCATTGTAAGAATTAGGATTCGCTGCATTGCCAAAATTCCATTTATAATCAACTATTGGATCGGTAGGTGCAATGGATTTATTGATAAAAGTAAGTGAATCTTCGAAGCATGTTCCATCCGGAATGACATCAAAATTAGCTCTTGCGCCAAGGAATTCACCGGTACCTCCAAATTCCATCGTATAACCCTTACCGGATTTAGAAAAATTGTTGACAAATAAAGCATAACTCTTACCTTCTTCCATATCAATATACTTGACATAGCTGTCATTACCATTGCCACAGCCAGGTTGCTCTTGCTCGTCGGTGCTTGTAAGGTTCATCCCTGTTGGTCCGGTACATTGTTTCCACAACTCATAAGGTTGGTCAACGTTTTCACCTGATGCACAACACCTGATCATACGTTTAGATGCACAATCATCTATTCCGCCTGTTAATTCAAAAACAGCAAAATCTAAATCATCATCCAGCTTGGTAGGTGACAATTTTAACGTCAAAGTGCCGGATTTACTACATGTCCAACGAAACCAAGAAGAAGCTTTTTCATTCCCTATGCAAGTGAAATTGGGTATCTCATTCGTTATTTTGCCGGGATCAAATACTGCATCGATAAAAACGGTAGATTTGTCACATAGCTTTCTACTTGTAGGACAGTCGCCATCAGGAACAAAGTTTTGATTATAGTTATTAATACACAATTGAAAGGTACCGACATTATCATTACGAGCACTCACATTAATATAATACGTCTGACCAGGAGTCAAAGGCCCGGCAAAAATTTCTACATTATTGTTTTGAAAAGCATCGCTAATACAATCTATTTCTACCAATGCATTGCATGCTCCGGAATACAATAAAAATTGAGGAGACATCAACGTTCCACCCGGATTGTTGGGTGATTTACCATTGACAACTAAATTGACATAATTTGCTATAGCGACAAACTTAAACCAAACATCTTTCGCAGTAGCATCATTGGGGATACATATATTACTATTTGGAATAGAAGGCTTTGCTCCAAAATTATTATAAGCTCCATAATCAGAACAAAAATTACTAATATTGGTAAGTTCAGTGGCTGTATTACAGACATCATTGCTTGGTTGAGCTATTGCTGTAACTGAAAAAATGATAAGATTAAGTAATAAAAATAGCCTCATTAGCCTTACAGATTAAAATAAAATTACAAGTTTTAAACGAATATAACTACAATATAGTTTGAACTCCGGTAATTTTTGTCAAATTTGTCAAAAAATAAAGATTCATGCTCAAGCATTTACCAAACACTTTAACCTTAATTAATTTATTTTGTGGGGCATTAGCCGTAGTTAGTATTTTTCATTTACACGTTGAAGAGGCCTTAATATTCCAAGTAATAAGTTTGGTTGCCGACTTTTTGGATGGAATGTTAGCCCGTAAACTCAAGGTAAATAGCCCATTGGGCATACAACTTGATTCTTTGGCCGACGTTGTTTCATTTGGAGTATTTCCCGGTGCAGTAGTTTATATTACATTGGTTCAAGCTTTGAATATTGATCCTTCCGGTGGCGATTGGTTAGATCGTGCTATGCTATATCCTGCTTTTATTCTAACAGTATTTGCTGGGCTGCGTCTGGGCAGATTCAACATTTCTGACGATCAATCTGACAAATTTATAGGCTTACCGACTCCCGCTATGGGCATGTTTTTTACAGGCTGGTTACTCATTCAAAAGGGCGGAAATATTGATTTGATATCATATTTAAAAGATAGCTCTTTGATTTATTTATTTATTATACTTTTTTCGTATTTAATGAATTCAAAAATTGTCCATTTTAAAATAAAATTTAATAAAGAAACCTTGTCTAACCCTTATATACTATTACTCTTAGGCTCTATAGTGGGGATGGGAATATTCTATCCATATATCATGTTGAGTGCATCTATTTTATTGTATATTCTTTTTTCTATTATTTCCAATTTTGTCAAAATATAACAATGGCTGATTCGGAAGGAATTCTATATGTTGTGCCGACTCCTGTCGGTAATCTGGGCGATATCACACTGCGTTCATTAGAAACTTTGAAGATGGTTGACATCATTTTTGCAGAAGATACCAGGACAACCGGCAACCTTTTAAAAAAGTATGAAATTTCTACTCAACTTCGTCCTTACCATGCATTCAATGAACATAAAGAAGTCGAAGCTATAACCCATTTACTTCAAGAAGGCAAACAAATAGCTTTGGTTTCTGATGCAGGAACTCCAGGAATCTCTGATCCGGGATATTTACTAATTCATAATATCGTTCAAAAAAAGTTACGTATAACCTGCCTTCCGGGAGCCACCGCCTTCGTTCCAGCGTTGGTTATGAGTGGTTTGCCGACGGATAAATTTTTCTTTGAAGGTTTCCTGCCACATAAGAAAGGGCGTCAAACAAGATTAAAGTATATTGTCGAACTACCATGCACAACAATTATATATGAATCTCCTTTTAGACTACTTAAATGCATAGAAGAATTAATTGAGCATGCGAGCGCAGATAGAATAGCTTGTATTGTGAGGGAAGTTTCCAAAATATATGAACAAGCAGTTACCGCACCTCTTTCAGAATTGTATGAAGCAGTGACGTCCGGGCAAATTCCCGCAAAAGGTGAAATAGTCATCCTTATTAACGGTAAGCCAATAGAAAAGAAAACAAAAAAGTCGTTTTCCAATGCTAAATTATAATGTTTATCATATTGAATTAGCAAAACATCCTATGACTATTTTGATTTTTTGTTTATAGTCGTTTCAAATAGATTAAAAATCCTTTTATATTCATCCGTCCATGCCGCAGGACTCTTAAATCCATGTGATTCCATAGGATATGCAGCAAGTTCCCAATTATTTTTACCTTCTTCAATTAAAACCTGTTGTAAGCGTACCACATCTTGAAAATGCACATTATCATCCACCATACCATGACATATCAACAATCGATCTTTCAGACCATCTGCAAAGTTTATAGGACTGCTTCTGGCATAGGCAATACTATCCAATACCGGTATATTTAATATATTCGATGTATATCCATGATTATAATGACTCCAATCTGTTACGGGACGTAAAGCAGCACCTGCTTTAAAAATACCGGGTTTTGTAAACAATGCCATCAAGGTAATAAATCCACCGTATGAACCACCGTAGATGCCGATATTCTCTTTATTTACGCCAAGGTGCTCAACCAAATACTTTGCTCCATCAACCTGATCCGACAGATCTGTCCCTCCCATGTGTCTATATATAGCAGTCCGCCAATCTCGTCCATATCCTGAACTGGCGCGGTAATCAATGTCTAAAACAGTATAACCCAGATCAGCTAACATATTGTGGAACATATACTCTCTAAAGTAAGTGCTCCACCATTTGTGTGCATTTTGCAGATAACCGGCACCATGAACAAATATCACTGCCGGATTATTCTTATTCGCTATAGCCGGTCTATATAGCCTTGCATAAATATCAGCGCCATCCTTTGCTTTATAGGTAACAACCTCCGGTATTCGCCAATGATACTTTGAGAACTCTTCACTACGTGCTAAACGTGTAATTTGAATTACTTTGCCCTTAGGGATATTGTCAGCAATGTATAGCTCATTAGGACAATTAGGAGTGCTTGCTAAAAAGACAACTTTCTTATTATCCGGAGAAACACTAACGTCTTGCAATCCACCGCCCAAATCAATGATAATACTTTGTTTTTTATTCACAAGATCTAAATGAACAAAAGTTTTACTTCCCGGATGTGTCTGATTTGTCACCAAATAAAGCGTTTTCTTATCTCTCGCAATATCAATATTTTGTACTTCATATCGTCCGGAAGTCAACGATTCAGTATTTCCTGAAAGAATGTTATACCGATAAACATGGGAATATCCGAATTTTTCAGATGCATATAAAATTGAGGTATTATCCTGCCAAACACAAAAACCTGGCCAATAATTACCTCCAATATTGGGCCCGCCTATCCAAGCATCATCATGCTGATGATCAATCACTTTGAATGAATTATTTTCAATATTATACAACACAATCCATCGATCTTTATTATCAAATGAATAAATCTGAATAACGCATAAATAGCCCGCCGGCTGCCACAATGGATTGAAAATATTGACATCCTTGTTAGAAAGCTTTTTTGATAAACTATCATACACTGCCGGATAATCCTTTAAATACGCAGGGATAGATTTAATCCCCGGTAATGGATTGATATCTAAAATGTAAGTGGTATCTTTTTTATAATCATAAAACTTTAATTCATATTTAGAAAAAGACTCACCCACCTTTGGTCTAGTATCCACAACATCAGTATAACCACTCTTCGTGACATAAATTGGCATTATTGTTTTATGTGGAGCAGGAGCATCTTTTGAACATCTTATAGCAACAACACGAAAATCATTACTAATACCGGTGTTTAAGACTTTTTCGTTATCGAACCTATACGTGTAATAATCTTTGTTTTTTTGAGGCTGTTCATTAGATTTCTTTTCTTTTTTATAAGATTGGAACAATGCTATTTGTTCATTTTCTAACCATTGGTCACGAGGATTTAATTTTTCAGCGTCACCGGATTTTATGAATTTCTCAATTTTTAGATGTTGCACGATTTGACCTGTGCTGAGATTGTACGAATAAATTTCATTTCCCACAGAATATATTACTTTGGATCCGGAATCATCAAATCCCAATGCCCATTCGTATTGTGCTGTCTTAAAAAGCCGTTTTTTGGTCTTGCCTTTTTCAACATAAAATATATCAGAATATTTATTATATATATAGTTGTTATTTATTTTATTATATATGATATCATCTTTAAATATAATATCACTATTTTTCAAATTGGAATTTTTATAGGATAAGTTTTTATCATTTAGGACAAATAATGAGTCCTTGTCAGTGTTAGAGGGATTATAGTTGAAATAAAGATTCCCTTCATTACTCCATTGTGGATTGGATGGCGAAACACCTATCCACTTAGGATCTTTCATAATATAATCAACCGATAATACAGGGCTTTGGGCGGCAATATTAGAAGCTATCCCCAATATCCAAAAATAACGAAAATTCATACAACCAATATTTTTCAATAACTCACCAAGGTAATAAAAATGAATCTATTTACGCAAAAGAGATTTAATGGTCGAGATATCAAAAATTAAAATTGCATGAAATAAGTAATTATTAATGCTTTATCATAGGAATTAAAATGCGTTCTCGTTGAGATTGGCAAAGAAGTTATTAACTTCAACTTCACTGTGAAATAAAACTTCTCTTGGCTTACTTCCTTCATTGGGTCCTACAATTCCCAATTCTTCCAATTGATCCATTATTCTACCGGCACGATTATAACCGAGCTTGAGCCGTCGTTGAATCATAGAGGTTGAGCCATGCTGATTTGTAACTACCAATAATGCGGCTTCTTGAGCCAAATCATCTATATCAGACAATTTCAATTGACCTCTTTCACCTCCACCTTCTGCATCATCCGGCACATCCGGCAACATATATGGAGTCGGAAAACCTTGTTGATCTGACACAAATTGAACGATACGATCGACTTCATGAGTATCAACAAAAGCAGACTGAATACGTACAATTTTTCCATCAGCCGATAACAGCATGTCGCCTCTTCCGATGAGTTGATCTGCACCTCCTGCATCCAAAATTATCCCTGAATCAATTTTGGAAGAAACCTTGAATGCGATTCTAGCCGGGAAGTTGGCTTTAATGATACCGGTTATTATTTTAACTGAAGGTCGTTGCGTTGCAATAACCAAATGAATGCCAACTGCCCTTGCTAATTGAGCTATTCGGGCTATTGGTGTTTCGATTTCTTTTCCGGCAGTCATGATTAAGTCTGCGAATTCATCAATAACAAGGACAATAAATGGCAAGAATCGATGGCCTTTATTTGGGTTCAGTTTTCGTTCAGTAAATTTCTGATTATATTCTCTGATATTACGTACACCTGCTTTCTTTAACAAGTCATATCTGGAATCCATCTCTATTACAAGAGAATTGAGTGTTCTAATAACTTTTTTTGTGTCTGTAATAATTGGTTCATCCTGATCCGGCAACATACACATAAAATGGTTCTCTAATCGGCTATAAATAGACAATTCAACCTTTTTGGGGTCAATGAGCACCAATTTCACATAAGCAGGATGGTTATGTTGGATGATAGAAAGAAGAATAGCATTAATTCCGACGGATTTTCCTTGTCCTGTTGCACCGGCGATCAATAAGTGAGGCATTTTAGCCAAATCAGCCACAAAGACTTCATTGCTAATAGTTTTTCCGAATGCTATCGGAAGATCCATCTGAGCAGTCTGAAAACGTTCAGAATTCAGTACTTCTTTCAATCCTACGATTTGCTTGTTCTGATTAGGGACTTCAATACCGATTGTTCCTCTTCCAGGAATTGGAGCAATAATCCGAATACCCAGAGCTGCAAGTGACAAAGCTATATCATCTTCCAGATTTTTAATTTTAGATATCCTAACACCCGGTGCAGGTACTATTTCGTATAGCGTCACTGTTGGGCCAATTGTTGCCCTAATTTTTATGATTTCTATTTTATAATTCAATAAAGTATTGACAATCTGATCTTTATTTGCATTTAAGACAGAATGATCAACTTGCACCATTTTGTCTTCATACGTATCAAGAAGGTCTAATCCAGGTTTTTGGTATTTAGAAAGTTCCAAAACAGGATCATAAGGCTCATCGGTATTATCCAATTCAGCATTTATTTTGAGTAAATCTTCTTCATCAGCAGACAACATGTTAATTGGCGGCTCTTGCTCATTAGAAGGCTCTACAGTGTCAACTGATGGAACATTATGGTTGTTCTCCTCTATTTCAAACCCGATAGGTTGATCGCCTTTAATTTGGGAAGATAAATGATTGTTTTCTGTTTCAATATTTTCAAATTCAAAAGGGACTTCATGGGAAACATTTTTCTTTTCTTCCTTTGAAGTATCTAACTTACCATAATTAAAATCTTCTTCTACTTCTTCTATGTTATCAGATAAACTATCTACTGGCATAGCGTCATCAGATAAATCGGATTGTTGCACTTCAGCTTCTATATTATCATAATACTCCTGTTCTCGCTCGCGCATTCGCTTTTTTAGACCATCTATGAAAGAGGAAAAATTAAGAAAAGAGAAAAAGTTTTTATTTATTTCAGGGAAGAAGCGCTTTAGTGACCATAATTCTGGTTGTGCATTACGAAACCAAACGGCTATTGCCAATAAAACAAAGATAAATAACAACCAAGTCCCTGGTTTACCGACATAGGTTATACCCCAATCTACTATCTTCTTTCCATAAGCACCGCTATAGGCGAAGGATGCATCCGGTAAAATTAATTCAAAAAATGTACAGCCCAATACCATTGTAAAGAAAACATTTCTAAACATAGGCCAGATGCGGGCACTACCTTTTCCATTGATCAATCGATATCCTATTCTAATTAATAAAAATATTAATGCAAATGAGCATATCCCAAATGTCCAGTATATAATAGATTTCGAAATAAGAGCTCCAAATTTACCAAACCAATTTTCGGCTTGAATACTTGAATCAAATAAATTATCCCATTTGAATGGCCTCAAAAAGCTATCATCAGCCTCCCATGTAAAGATGTATGAGGAAAAGGAAATGAATAAAAATAATGCTAATAAGTAGCAGAATAAGCCGGAAATTTTGGGAATCCGATCATCTGTCGTAATTTTCTTAACTTTTTGTACAAAAGAAAGTGGTGCTTCCTTAGGCTTTCTTGTTGCCATAAGATTTATAAAATTATGTAGTTATCTCATCAAATACTCTGCAATTTTATATATATGCTTAGAGCTCAAGAACAAAGATAATAATTAATTTTAATATATGGCAAGTCTTTTACAACTATTCATAAAAATTTTATTCTTAACTAAATAAGTAAATCCCTTATAACTGTTCAGTCGTTACGTGAAAGTCTATTTCCGGATGATTTTCCCTTACGGTTTTCAAAGCCCATTGGCTTTCTGCCAGATAAACCAACATTCCATCCTGATCTCTGGCAACATCTTTTTTACGTCGCTGAACAAAAGCATCCATATCGGATTGTTTTGATGCTGTTATCCAACACGCTTTATATAAATGAACCGGTTCGTATGTGCATTTTGCACCGTATTCGTGCTCCAACCTAAATTGGATCACGTCAAATTGCAATGCGCCGACAGTTCCAACAATTTTTCTACCATTATCTTCTTTGGTAAACATTTGAGCCACACCCTCATCCATCAATTGCTCTAAGCCTTTAGCGAGTTGTTTGGACTTCATAGGATCGGCATTATTGACAAATCTGAATTGTTCAGGCGAAAAGCTTGGCAAACCTTTAAAGTGCAGTATTTCTCCCTCCGTCAACGCATCTCCAATCTTGAAGTTGCCGGAATCATATAGACCTACAACATCACCCGGGTATGCTTCTTCCACAATTTCTTTTTTTGATGCCATAAATGTAGTCGGATTACTAAACTTCATCTGCTTTCCCTTTCTCACGTGGAAATAGTTGGTATTTCGCTTAAATTCACCCGAACAAATGCGTAAAAATGCTATTCTATCACGATGCTTGGGATCCATATTGGCATGAATCTTAAAAACGAAACCTGAAAATGTATTTTCTTGTGGTTTGATGATTCTTTCTTCCGTCTCCCTTGGTTGAGGCGGTGGTGCGATTTGAATAAAACAATCCAACAATTCTTTAATTCCAAAATTATTGACTGCACTTCCAAAAAACACAGGTGATTGTTTACCCTCTTGATACAATGTTTTATCAAAAGAAGGATAGACTCCAAAGACAGTCTCCATTTCTTCCCTTAATTCTTTTGCAGGTCGTTCACCCAAGAGCTTATCGACGGAAGGCTCATGTATATCAGCTATCATAGTTGTTTCTCCCTCCTGCTGCTTACCGTGAGCTCTAAATAACGATATTTTTTTCTCAAAAATATTATAAACTCCTTGAAAATGCTGCCCCATCCCTATTGGCCAGGACAATGGACACGCATTCAGGCCAAGTTTTTGTTCGATTTCATCTAATAAATCAAATGCATCAAGCCCTTCCCTATCCAACTTATTGATAAATACAATTATCGGAGTATTTCTCATTCTGGACACCTCAACCAATCTTTCCGTCTGAGGTTCAACTCCTTTTGCAACGTCAATTACGACAATGACACTATCCACTGCTGTAAGTGTTCGATACGTGTCTTCTGCAAAGTCTTTATGGCCCGGCGTATCTAATATATTGATTTGCAAATCATTGTATTCAAAACCCATAACCGATGTTGCAACCGAGATACCCCTCTGTTTCTCAATCTCCATGAAGTCAGATGTGGCAGTCTTTTTAATCTTATTGGACTTAACTGCTCCTGCAACCTGAATGGCTCCTCCAAAAAGAAGCAATTTTTCCGTAAGTGTTGTTTTTCCGGCATCCGGATGACTTATTATACCAAACGTCCTTCTCTTTTCAATCTCTTTTAACCTATCCATAGTGTATTAAATTGAGCGCAAAAGTAATGAAATGAGGGAAAACATCCTATTTCTTCAAATTTGAGTAAATGCTTAAACAAAAAAAATAAACCGACATGAAAATGAAACCTTCATTATAATATACAGTAACCTTATCAAGTTAACCCCGAATTCAGCAGTAAAGGTTTTGAAAAACCTTATAGTGCTGATTATGAGGGGTAATCCCGATGTACGAATCGTTTCAATGGTTTCTGTAAACCATTGATTACGAGTCGTAAATCGAATCCGGATTTGTCTAATGCGGAAGTTGGGTTAATAAGTCAATGCTTTTATTGCTGCAACTGCATAAAATCCTGCTGTCTCAGTCCGTAAACGTGACTGACCCAATGAAATAGGATTAAAACCATTTTGAACTGCCAATTCTATTTCATTTGAAGTAAAGTCACCTTCAGGACCAATTAGTAGAATAGATTTTGCCTCCGGAAAAGATGTATGTTTAAGTGTCAATTTGTTAGTATCCTCACAATGAGCTATAAATTTATTATACAATTCATATTTTTGATTCGCAAACACATCTATATATTTAATATGCTGTATATCCGGCATATATACATTATTGGATTGCTTCATGGCTGCCTGCACAATCCGATTAATTCTATCAATTCGAAAGTTAGATTTCTGGCTTCTTTCACAATGCAAAAACAAAATGGATTCAACTCCCAGCTCAACAATTTTTTCAACAAGCCATTCAATGCGATCCAAATTTTTCAACAATGAAATCCCCAGTGTTATGGCGTGATTCCAATATTTTTGCGCGATTCCAGAAGACATTACAACCGTATCAATTTGATTTCTTGCCACATTGGTAATGACGCAATGATAGATTACACCGCTACCATCAATCAAATCAATTTGGTCGCCTACTTTTTGTCGAAGACTTTTGGTTATATGCCCTACGTCGTCGCCTTCAACAATAAGTACGGAGTCATTAATCTTCTTTCCCCAAAATAGCTGTAACATATTACAATAATATATATGGACAATATTAGCAAAACAAATATAAACATTTACCTTTGCACCCGAAAAAGTACAACTAAAAGCACAAATCAACGTTTGTACAAAGTAAATTAATTAAAACGAAAATTGATGGATATATTAATCATGATTGCCCAATTAATACTCAGCCTTTCAATATTGGTCATATTGCATGAATTAGGACACTTTATTCCGGCTAAGCTGTTCAAGACAAGAGTAGAAAAATTTTATTTATTCTTTGACCCTTGGTTCTCCCTTTTCAAATTCAAAAAAGGAGATACAGAATATGGTATTGGCTGGCTACCATTGGGTGGATATGTAAAGATATCCGGCATGGTAGATGAGAGCATGGACAAAGAATTTACCAAAAGACCTCCACAACCATGGGAATTTAGATCCAAGAAAGCATGGCAAAGACTAATTATAATGATAGGAGGCGTAACTGTTAATTTTATTCTTGGTTTTTTAATTTTTGGATTGCTTCTTTATTTTTATGGTGAAAAAAAGCTTTCCATTAAGGAAATGAAGTACGGTATTGCCACCACTCAACTTGCCAAAGACATAGGCTTGCAAGATGGTGATAAAATCGTTAAAATCGGTGACAGAACATTGGATTATTTTAATGGTGCTGAAGTGGCAAAAGATGTATTACTCAATGATGTGAGGAATATTGAGGTTGAAAGAAACGGCAAGATTACTGAAGTTACAATTCCGGAAGCTGGTGTAGAAAAATTGAAATCAAACCAAAGTGAAGCGGCAGGAATGATCGCGCCTCGATTTCCCACTATTGTATTTAATATTGACCCGGCCTCCAATGGCGCTAAAGCAGGGCTTCAAAAAGGCGATCAAATTATCAGTATTAATGGTGCATCTGCCCCATTTTTTAGCGACTTGTCACCCCAATTGAAAGAGAATAAGGGTAAAAAAGTTGATATTGGGATAATTCGCAACGGCGATTCTATGACAATCAATCAACTACAATTGTCAGATCAAGGTCAAATTGGCTTTAATCCGGCTCCATTATCAGAATTTTTCAAGTTAGATACCGTTAAATATTCATTTTTTAAGGCTATGCCAACCGGTTTTAAAAATGGGTACGATTTTATATCAACTCAGATATCTGCTTTTGGACAGATGTTTACCGGAAAAATAAAGCCTTCCGAATCATTGGGCGGCTTCGCAAGTATCACAAAACTATTCCCTTCTCAATGGGATACAGAAAGGTTCTGGAATATTACCGCCATCCTATCGTTAATTTTAGGCTTTATGAACTTATTGCCTATTCCGGCACTTGACGGCGGATACATTATGTTTCTATTGTGGGAAGTGGTCACTGGCAAAAAAGTCAATGATAAAGTAATGGAAGTAGCAACCACAATAGGGATGATATTATTGTTAGGCTTATTGTTATATGCCAATGGATTAGACGTAATAAGAGCATTCAAATGACAAATTATTTCAAATGGTTTTCATTAGAAAAAGCTTATAATATAAACCATACTTTGTTAAGAAAAGCTTACTTGGCTAAATCAATGGAACTTCATCCTGACAAATCTAATATAGATGAGGCTGAAGCTATTACTCTTTCGGAATATAATAATAAGGCGTATGCCATATTGAAAGGTGACTACACCCGATTAGAATATATTCTTCAATTGGAAGGTATCATTATTCCCGATGAAAAATATCAGTTACCCCAGGAATTTCTTATGGAAATGCTTGAAATAAACATGGACATTGAAAATGCGAAGGAAAATAACGATGAAAAAGCAATAAATGATTATAAATTGCAAATAGAGGCAAAAAAAATCAAAGAATTTGAATCCGCAAAAGTTATTCTAAATCAATATGATACACATACTATTGACTCAGATGACTATAAAAAATTAAAAAAATTTTATTTTATTAGCAAATATCTATTGCGTATTGAAGAAAGTATTAATACTTTTGCCTCCCATTGAAACGCATTTTACGTTTTAATGACTTTGCCGCTGTGGCGGAATTGGTAGACGCGCTGGATTCAAAATCCAGTGACAGCGATGTCGTGTGGGTTCGATTCCCACCGGCGGTACAAAAAAGGGAGCCTAATGGTTCCCTTTTTTTTACTTTTTTAACCCAAATTTTTGATTGGACAATTTTGGAATCTTTACCAACGATATGTTCTCTCATAGTTTGGGGTCAATTCAATTTACCCTTTAGTTATAGATACTTACTATACCTAAAAAAATATTAGTTACCGACACATTAAACATTGCACCTTGGTCTTTGCCACTATTTATTTCTACTGTCTTTTTACTACCTTTGCCCCTTAATTTGAACAATCATTATGTATTTTAATAATATTCTTGAAACAATCGGCAATACACCATTGGTGAAACTTAACAAAATCACCTACGGTCTTCCGGGCACTATTCTTGCCAAAGTTGAAACTTTTAATCCAGGACACTCTATTAAAGATAGAATGGCGCTTAAAATGGTGGAAGTCGCTGAGAATGAAGGCAAACTTAAACCGGGTGGAACGATCATCGAATGCACTTCAGGCAATACCGGAATGGGTCTAGCCCTGGTCGCCGCAGTTAAAGGATATAAAGCTATTTTCACAACCAGCGACAAGCAATCCAAAGAAAAAATGGATATGCTTAAAGCAATGGGCGCTGAAGTTATCGTATGCCCTACCAATGTGGAACCGACGGATTCTCGCTCCTATTATTCCGTTGCACAAAGGTTGAGTAATGAAATACCTAATTCATTTTGGTTTAATCAATATGATAACCTCGCCAACACCCAAGCCCACTTTGAAACTACCGGACCTGAAATATGGGAGCAGACAGAAGGTAAAATCACTAAATTGATTGTTGGTGTCGGAACAGGTGGAACAGTGAGCGGAACTGCAAAATTTTTAAAAGAAAAAAATCCAAATATTGAAATTATTGGTATTGACACCTATGGATCAGTTTTCAAAAAGTATAAAGAAACAGGTATTTTTGACGAAAAGGAAATTTATCCATATATTACGGAAGGTATTGGAGAAGACATTCTTCCTCAAAACGTCAACTTCGATTTAATTGATAAATTTGAGAAAGTGACCGATAAAGATGGCGCTTTAATGGCACGGAGACTTGCCAAAGAAGAAGGATTGTTATTGGGATACAGTGCCGGTTCCGCTATGGCGGGATTACTTCAGATAAAGAATACACTGAAAGAAGAGGATGTCGTCGTGATAATCTTTCATGACCATGGCAGTCGATATGTCGCCAAAATATTCAATGACGATTGGATGAGAGATCGTGGATTTATTCAATCTGAATTAAAACTTAGCGACCTCATCAAAAAGAAAAAAGATACAGGTCTCATCACAGTTGCTAAAAATTCCAAATTAAATGATGCTTTTAAACTGATGAAAGAGAATGATTTCTCACAAATGGTTGTCACAGATGAAGATAAAATAGTAGGTTCTGTCACAGAAACCGACATCATTGGCAGTATTTTAACCAATCCCGACAACATATCTACTGTTTCTGTTGGTGAAGTTATGCAAGACCCCTTCCCTATTGTGGATGAAAGCCTACCAGTAAAAGCCCTCAGTAATTATATTTCAAAGCAAATACCAGCAGTAATTACAGTGGATTCAATGGGTCAGCATCATATTTTAACTCAATATGATATTATTCAAAATCTCGCTTAGTCAGTATCTTATCTTAGGTAACTAATCTTAGCAAAGAATCTGGCATCTCTAGCTCTCAACTTGTCAGCTATTTCAGGTGATACGACAATCATAACCTCATCAGGATAGGCATTAGCTGAAATACTCCCTGCGACTTTGGCGTAAACCGTGGTGCCAAACATTGGATTACTAATCTTAATGACGGACCCTCGAGGAGCATTTCGATGCAACACATACAATCCTTTGTTACCGCGCATTTCTTTATGCCAAAACGCAATTCCCTGATCTTCTACTTTTTGTCGTTCACTCTTTTCAAACTTAATTTTGTTTGATTCTGTGGTATTTAGCGCTTCCTCTTTTTCGACTTTTTCAACAGCATCAGCGACATTGGCTTTTGCAATATCTTTTTCTATCGCAAGTTGGGAGGGATTCTTATCCTTATTTAAATCCTTCGAAGGTATAGGTGCTTTTGTTTTTAATTTTTCCTCTTTCTTAGTATCTTTTGTGATTTGACTTTTAGCTTCATTAAATAAGTTCAACGGTATCCAACCGATGAGTAATAACTGACCAAGTTTTAATTCCGGAGAAGTCATACCATTGATCTGCATCAATTTTTCGGGCTTTATTGCAAAATAATTTTTCGAAATTTTATTTAGTCCTTCGCCCGGCATGACTTCATAAAATATAGGTGAATATTTAACATTATTAAGTGGCAAAGCGGATACCCGAATCAATTTCGCACTAATAGGCACCTTTACTAATTCTCCAATTTGAATTCCCCTAACTTTCAATGCCGGATTCAATTCCTGCAATTGCTTTTGTTTCAAACCATAGAATCTACATATACTATACATGGTCTGTTTGGGCTCGACCTGATGGTAAAAATAATTGATACCTAAACTATCTTTTTGAATAAAAATGGTATCTTTTACCGTAAGAATATGTATAGAATCTCCTGTACCAAAGGCTTTGCCGAAAAAGCAAAAAAACACAACTATGAATGGAATTATTTGAATTCTTCGTCTCATCTTAAATTTTTACCTATCACCATTTATCTCACAATGAAATAAAATCAATTCTATTACAGCTCCTTTCTAATTTATAGATAAAAATGAAATAAATTTAATCCTTTATTACAATGTGCTTGTATGTAAATGCAAATAGTCATTAAAAAGTTCACAAATATAGTAAAAATATGATATATTATACAAGATTAATCAGTTAACAATAAATTTAAAATAATCATAATGTAATATATTTTTATTCCATTAATGAATTACTACGAACTTTTCAATCCTACATATATTATCTTTTTGGATATTCAAATAATAAGTTCCAGGAGTTAAAGATTTTGCATTAAAAAATAACTTTTGAGAAACCGGAAGTTCTAACCCATCATACAAAGTCATCACGATTTTTCCGGAAGCATCATTGATATATACCTTCGTCTTTTGGGTGAATGTGCTTTGAATATCTACGCAGGTGATGGCATTTGCAGGATTGGGGTATATTTGAACTTTTGTGGCATTGTCCAAATTGTGTGATGAACTGGAGACCATTGCCCTGGTAGTAAAATACCCATCAGGAGCAGTCATTGGCCTTGAAATAGATTTCCCTGATAAGGCAATACCTTCTACATAATAGAACATGATAGAATCAAATTTGGGTAGTGTAGCAGTATAATAATCGTTATTTCTTCGTTCCATTCGAATTCTTTCCCACGCTGATTGCTCTTTATCTTCAGAATAATACAGCCAAACAGCTTCAATACCTGATTTATTCTTGACAATTGCTGTCACCTTCCTATCTTGTTCAATATCGACATTTATAAAGGGAGCGCATTGATCTACGGATATCATCAATGGATCCAAAACACCTACTTCCTTAGTGATACAATGTATTGCGCCTAAAGATGGAATAATCTTATTACAATCAATTCCGACGACATTATAACCTGGAAGAAGATTTTCATAAATTCTCCTTGCTATGGTATCGTATTTTTCCTCATAGAAGGGAACAATGATTGTTTTATTTACAAAAACAGAATTGGTATATGTCCTATAATCACCATTGGTATTGGGATATTGACCATTAGCTGCAGGTGGCATCGGGATGTAATGTATCTGAAAAGGTTTGCCAAAAGTGTTTTTAAAGTTGGACAAGATATAATCTACATTAGCATTGATTTGTGCTCCATCAGCTACATTATTATTATACCTACCGACAAGGATATTCTGTTCATCCAATATCTTCATGTGCATATCGATATGGTGAATCTCATCATAAGGCAAAGTTTTCATTTTGACATAAGTCTTAGTACCCATATAATTTTTCATTATAGTATCAACTTCTGCTTCAGAATGGTTTGAAAATCCATATGAGTTATTGGGTCCATTCTCATTCATGACCAACAATGATGAAAAGGCAAAACCCAGTCCATCCGACATGTAGTTTCCACCGGTATGCACTAAATCTGTCGGAATACTATTTGTCTCCAATAGTGGCAAATTCAGAGATCTGCTCAACTGTCTGGCTATTGTATCATCTTGATACCTTGGCCTATTGTATATCCAATCTGTAAAATACAACGAATCGACATCATTAGAATACACTGAATTAGGACAATAATCTCTTACCCAAACAGAATTATATTTACCTACAACATACTGTATTTGGTCACTATCTTGAATCCCCTTCGAAGTCAAATATCTCTTCACAGCATCTTTTTCTGTACAGACGATGATTATTCGACATTGACCGATTGTAGCTTTGACAATCTCTGCCTGAATCTCTTTATAACTATTGACCCAAGAAATAATTAATCCTTGCAATTCTTCCCATTCCGCCATACTTCTGACCTCTCCGGGCAACTGACTCCTATGATGCAAAGGTGTATAATTGGAAACCTCGGTTAAATACTCCGGCATTTTAGACAATTCGTCTTTATCAAATCCTCTCGGCAGCTCTTGTCCAATCATCGAAGTTGTAAACAAAAACACAAAACATAGTGATATACATCTTCGATTCATAATAATCCATTTTTAAAAGTACAAATTAATGCCTATACTTGGAAGTATCGGTAATTGATCTATTCGTTCATAAGTCAGACGATTGACATAGAATATGTTATTCCTATTGGTAACATTAGAAACACTTGCATTCAATTCTAATCTAACGTGATTGCTAAAATGGAAGGTTTTCTTGGCTGAAACATCAAAACGAGCATAATCAGGTAATCTTCCCTGATTGCGCTTACTTTCATAGATTATTCCAATCTGACCATTAGCAGATCCAAAGTCTGTACTTAGGTCAGTGCCCGGGATTTGGTCAAAAAAGCCGATCGCTCTGGTAAATGGAAAACCTGACCCAAAATTAAATCGCGCACTCAATTCCAAAGATTTGTCTTTACCGAATGCTACGGAACCTAACAAATTAACGTTGTGGGTTCTGTCATAAATTGTTGGATATTCTTGCCGTCCATCATCTCTGGTTACATTTCCATACGAATAAGTTCCCCATAAATAGTAACGACCTCGACTATACTTTGCAGTAAAGTCAATTCCATAAGCTTTTCCAGTTTCCAATATATAATTGGGATCAGTGGACAATTGTTTCCCTCTATTTAAGTTGAGTAAAGTTGCAAAATCCTTGTAATAAGGTTCTAAATTTAATTCTAAATAAGGATTAACATCATATTCTATACCAAATACAGCGTGATAGGCTTTTTGCAATACATTGTTCAATAATTGATTTTTCCCGAAGTCATATATAGATTCTTCCGGACCCGATAAAAATCCATTGAATAAGTTTACGACGTCTCTATCATCCACCGTACTCAATATATTTTGAGAATATACGCCCGCAGCAGCTTTTAACCTGAACTTGCTATTCAAGTTATATTTCATACCGATTCTTGGTTCAGGACTAAATTGACCCAAAGAGGCATAATAATGCAATCTTATTCCGGGCTCTAAAACTAAATCACCCAACAACAACTTGTCTTTAAAAAAGAATGCTATCTCAGTTGTATTGTCATCTTGATTAATTGTATTCTTTAAGTAGTTGGTATAGTTGAGATTGGTGGCATTGCCGCCTATTTCGATACCAAATTGAAGTTCTGATTTTGAATAATAATTAGTGAAGTTAGCGCCTACAAAATAATTGTTAAGTGAGGAGGTTCTTGGATTTTGCTCTAATTCGTTTAACTGAATAGAGTAATTGGTCAAGTTGGCATTGACAGCAATATTAAAATTGGATCCTGTAGGATTGAGAACAAAGTTAATACCACCACCGGCATTATCCCACAAGAAGTTGGTCGATTTGGTATAATCTACACGATCTTTAAATTTAAAACCGAAAACATCAATTTTGCTACCGTTATCAAATCCAAAATTTATTTTGCCATAATAATCTTCAAAAGAAAAAGGCAGTCCATCTTTATTGATGTAACTATAAAGTGACTTGGATGTCAAATCAAGTAATGAACGCTTATAGGAAACCAAAAATGATGAGCTAAAGGCTTTTTCTTCATTCAATTTAACCAAAGGCCCTTCCAAAACAGCTTTTGCATTAAATGGGCTCACACCGACGACTCCACCGAATCTCTTTTTATTTCCATCTTTCGTTTTAATATCAACAATAGCAGATACTCTTCCTCCATGTTCAACATTGAATCCGGCGGAATTTACATCTATCGTTTTTATCGCCTCTGTTTCAAATACTGAAAAAATCCCGATACTATGAAATGGATTAAAGATAGTCATACCATCAATCATAATCTTATTTTGTACTGGCGCACCTCCACGGATATAAATCTGACCACCTTGATCTCCTGTACTGACAATACCAGGTAATACGGGCAAATATTGTGCTATATCCGCATCCCCACCAATAGAAGGCAATTGCTTAATCTGCTTAGGGCTTACCGTAATAACACCGGCTTTTACAACGGTACGCTTTTCAATTGAACCAGCCGTAATCTGCACTTCCTTCAATACTTGCGTAGATTGTACGATGGACATTTTTTTATAATTAATTGTTCCCGGCAAAATATTAACATCAACAAACAAAGTATCATAACCAATATAAGTAACCATGATTGTATGATTTCCGGACGGAACATCATTTAAATTAAAATATCCATTATTGTCAGTCAAATCAATTTTATTGGTACCGACTAAAGATACAGAAGCTGCTATGACAGAGTTTCCATCTTCATTATCAATAACATTACCACGTAAAACAGTTTTTTGAGAAAAGGCGGAAAATGAAGCTAAGAAGAGTATAAATAAAAGTATGTTTTTTAACACTATGCGTATATTTTATGTCGTAAAAGTAATATTTTTAAAAATTTAAAATTAGTTTCTTAGCAAATTATTCACTAATTAAGATAAAAACTCGATTTATCCTCTAACTTACATTCGTTCAGGCATTCCAATGCCCAATAAGCTCATGCCCGATTTGAGAATCTCTGAAATCTTTTCAATCAAAAACAGTCTCATTTGCTTTACATTATCTTCTGTGGCAGTTAGAATAGGAATATCGTGATAATAACGGTGTAAGGATTTAGCCAAGGTATATAAATAATTAGCCAGCTGCGAAGGATCCAGATTTTTGCCTGCTATACGGACTGTTTCTTCATAAACAACCATATTCTTTATTAAATCGACTTCTAGATCATTTAATGAAGTAAAAGGAATAGAACTTATTTTAGCTTTCTCGCGTCTTAGAATACTTTTTATTCGCACATAGGCATTTTGGATATAAGGTCCGGTTACACCCTGCATATCCACTGACTCGCGGGGATCGAAAATCATTTTTTTCTTGGGAGTGACCTTAATCATGTGGTATTTTAAAGCGCCCAATCCAATAATTTGAAAAATTTCATCTCTACTATCGTCAGTCAATTCTGCTACTCCGCCCCTATCTTGACCGGATTGGGCAGCTTCAGTAATAACTTCTGTCATCAAATCATCTGCATCGACCACTGTACCTTCCCTTGATTTCATTTTACCGCTTGGCAGTTCAACCATTCCATAAGCAAGATGATACAAGGCATCAGAAAAGTTCATTCCCAATTCTTTCATGATCTCGAAAAGCACCTGAAAATGATAATTCTGTTCATCGGCCACAACGTATATCATTTTATCAAAGTGATATTCATCATAACGCTGCAAAGCAAGACCTATATCTTGTGTCATATATACCGATGTACCATCCGAGCGAAGCAACAACTTACGATCTAAACCTTTATCACTTAAGTCTATCCATACAGAACTATCCTCTTGTCGATAAAAAATTCCTTTGTCCAGGCCAAATTTGATGGCTTCCTTGCCCAATAAATAAGTTTCACTTTCAAAGTAATTTTTGTCGAAATGAATTCCAAGACGCTTATACGTTTCATTCATGCCTTCCATTACCCATGAATTCATTGTCTTCCACAAATCAATAACGTCCGGTACACCGGCTTCCCAGTCATTAAGCATTTTACGAGCCAATTGACCAAGATAACTATTATTATTGAAATATTGATTTTTGTAACCTGCAAAAAAATCATCCCTTTTTTCAGGAGAATTGGATTGAGATAGTAATAGAATTGCATCTTCAGAGTCTTGCCAAGCCTTATATTCTTCTTTGAATTTTGATTCAAACAAAACATACATATCCCCAACATAGTGATCCCCCTTGACTTGTAAGACATCGGGAGTTTTCTTATCTCCAAATAATTGATATGCTACCATACTCTTACAAATAGCTATACCCCTATCATTAATCACCTGAACCTTTTTAACATCATGGCCAAGAGATTGTAAAATATTCGTTATGGAGTCCCCCAACAGCATATTCCGAATGTGCCCAAGATGAAGAGGCTTGTTTGTATTCGGCGAAGAAAACTCAATAATGTATTTTAATCTTTCATCATCAGGATTTATCGAAGTACTAATATTGTTAAGTGTTTCAATCCAATAAGATGCTGTTAAGGTAAAGTTTAAAAAGCCTCCAGCTACATCAATAGAAGAAATTTGTTCATTCTTATTTTCTAAATATTCTTTCAGACTAATGCCCATCTGATTGGGATTAGTTTTTAATTCTTTGGCAAAAGGAAATAAAGTCACCGTAAAATCACCTTTAATTTCCGGTTTAGTATATGTAACGGGTATATCCTCCGGCTTTACGACAGCATTATATATTTGATTAATTCCTTGACAAACAAGCTGCTGTATCAATAACTGCATCGCCATATCTTACAATAAATTTTAAAAATGCAAACGTACGTAAATTTTAGAGACAATTTAAGTGAAGCGTAAGAAATAGGAATATAAATGAATCAAGTATCCTATTCGCAAATTCAGTCATTGCTGTTATACAAAATCGAATAGCGCTGATTACATGGAACTCCAGATTAAGGAGATATTTCAATGATTTTTTAATTATTTATTACAAATCCTTTATCGATTCAACATGTTCAATAGTTGAATTGGGATTAATACACAAGCCAATAGATTCTATGATCTCTTTGAGTATAATTATTACGGTAATTCTTCGTGCAATTGCCAAGTTATCAACTTGATTTCAATATATATGGAAAGTTTGTTACTTTTGCGTCAAATTTTAAAAAATGTCAAGAATATTAACATTAAGAGATGCCTTAAGAGAAGCGATGGTAGAGGAAATGCGCCTGGATCCGAAGGTTTTTCTTATGGGTGAAGAGGTAGCAGCATACAATGGTGCTTATAAGGTAAGCAAGGGGCTGTTGGATGAATTTGGTCCGGAAAGAGTTATAGATACGCCTATTGCAGAGTTAGGATTTGCCGGTATAGGTGTAGGTGCTGCGATGAATGGACTTAAGCCAATTGTTGAATTTATGACATGGAATTTTGCTGTATTAGCATTTGACCAAATAGTGAACAATGCTGCCAAAACTATGAGTCAATCGGGAGGGCAATTCGGTTGTCAAATCGTATTCAGAGGTCCATCAGGAGCTGCCGGACAATTGGCTCAACAACATAGCCAGACTTTTGAGTCCTGGATGGGAAATGTTCCTGGTTTAAAAGTTATTTCTTGTACTGATCCCGCTGACGCAAAGGGGTTATTAAAATCAGCCATTAGAGATCCCAATCCGGTATGTATGATGGAATCCGAAGTGTTTTACGGTGAAAAAGGCGAAGTCCCTGAGGGAGAATACTTAGTACCTATAGGCAAAGCCGCCATAAGAAGAGAAGGAACGGATGTAACATTGGTTTCATTCAACAAGCAAGTAAAAACATGTACTTTGGCAGCGGATGAACTAGCTAAAGAGGGAATATCCGCAGAAGTTATTGATTTGAGAAGTATTCGCCCATTGGATATCAACACTGTAATCGAATCTGTTAAAAAGACTAATCGAATCATCGTTGTTGATGAAAGTTGGCCAATGTTTGGAGTCTCCGCTGAAATAGCATACGAAATTCAAAAATATGCTTTTGATTATTTAGATGCTCCTGTTACAAGGGTTAATGCAGCCGATAGCTCATTGGGATATTCTCATGTCTATGTCGATGAATATATGCCTAATCCGGCAAAAATCATTCATGCTGTAAAAGAAGTCATGTATATCAAAAAGTAAGAGTTGGTACTATTCCTTCTGAAAACAGATATATTCAACCCGAATTCAGCAATAAAGGTTTTTTAAAACCGCATAATGCTGATTATGAGGGTTAATCCCGATGTACGAATCGTTTCAATGGTTTCTGTAAACCATTGATTACAAGTCGTAAATCGATTCCGCAATTATCAAATGCGGAATTTGGGTTCAAGGATATACTTTATTCTTTCAACTCGATATCGAACATTTATTTATCCACGTGGAATAAATTAATTCTATGCGTTTTTCAATAATAACAGCATCTATTTTGGGCATCACAGCTGTAATTTTGGGGGCATTTGGAGCTCATGGTCTAAAACCCGTTATTTCAGCAGAATCTCTTGAAGCTTATCGCACAGGAGTGAGCTATCAATTTTATCATACTTTAGCTATTTTGGCTTGTGGTATTTTATATCACATATCGCAAAACAAAGCATTTCTCCTTGCATCAAAGTTCTTTTTAGTAGGTATAATTTTATTTTCAGGTTCCATATATTTTTTAAGTACAAGGCAATACACCGGTATTGAAGGATTAGGATTTTTGGGTCCAATCACGCCTTTGGGTGGATTAACTTTTATTGCAGGATGGGTTATTATCTTAATTTCTTCTTTAAAGTTGAATAAAGGATAAAATATCAGACATATTTCAAAGAAGTAGTATACTTATGGAAATCATTAATCCAATCGCAAAAATTTCTTTTGCTTATTTTTTAAGCCAAATAGCCGGATTAAGGGGATTTTCCTTATTCCACAATTCAAAGTGCACTTCTGTATTGCCTGAATCAGCATTGACTGCGGCGATGCCGACCATTTCACCGGTTTTTAGTTTCTGACCTTTTGATACAGCGACAGATTCAAGATTAGAGTAAATGGTATAATATTTACCATGATTTATCATGACTGTATTCTTATATCCTGACAAAAATGCTATATGGACAACCTCACCTTCAAAAACCGCATTAACCCTAGCATTTGTCTCTGTTTTAATATCTATTCCATTATTAACAATAGTAACATGACTCAAATCAGGATGAGCTTGTGTCCCAAATCGTTTTATAATAACTCCCCGACCAACAGGCCACACCAAATTACCTTTATTAGACTGAAAATCAGCAGACAAAGCAGCACTTTTGGGTGTTTCTGTGATTGCAACTTCCTTTTTTTCTGACACTGTTTTGACAGGCTTCTTTTCCGGTGATTTGACAGGATTAACATCTATAGCAGCACTTCCTACATCAGGTTTTTCATTATCTGCAGCAGCTTTTGCCTTAGCAGCTTCAATTGCAGCCAACCTTGCAGCCTCCTTTTTTCGTTCGCGTTCAGCAAGTTCGCGTGCTTCCTTTTCTTTTCGTGCAATTTCCCGCCTAATAGCTTTCTCAATATCAGAGGCAATGGCACGTTGTTGCTTTTGCTGACGATTTAGGGTAGTTATTAAGTATTTTTCATCTTTAGACAGATTGGCGAGTAGCTTATCTTTATCTTGCAAATCTTTGGATAAAAGGTCGGATTGATTTTGTTCCTTTTTAAGCAATAGCTGTTTTCCGGATTTTATGAGTTCCAGGTTAGAAAGTTCTGATTCAAGTTCCAACTGTTTGGCTATAATAATGGCTGCTTTCTGTTTGCGATCCTTTTTAATCTTCTTCAAATATAACCATCGATGAAAGGCTTGATTCATACTTGTTGAGGACAAAATAAGCATCCATTCATTGGTCAACAAAGAAGCCTTATAAGCACTTTTCATTATATTCCCATAATCATATTTGAGCTTACTTATTTGATTTTCGAGTCGGATAATATCGTCATTTTTCCCGGACAAGGAGACTTGAACCGTTTTAATTTCTGATTGAACACCGGAAATAACATCTTTACGAACTTCAATCTTTTTTTGAATCTTGTTATAATCCTTTAATGTACTCTCTTTACTCTTTTTTGTATTTTCAATTTTTTCTTGGGTGTGTTTAATATTTTGTTCGACCTTTTGTTTCTTTTTTTCTAAGGCTTGCGTATTTTGACTATAGCCACTGGAAACAAGAAAAAAAGATAGTGTAAGTGTCAAAAATATGGGTTTAAGGAGCCATGGGTTTATATCCCACAGGAATTTCAAAAGGGAATTTGAATTTAGTATTTCTTTTGACCTCATTAAATGATAAATTTATATATAGTAATTTTACATTATTCGAAATAATCTCTAAATCACGAAGGTAAGAAAACTTTTTTTTATCATATAATAATTTATAATCTGCTAAATCCATTTTTAAATATATATTTTTTGACAAATCTTCAATCATATAAGAAATCATCTGTTCAAATACAGCATTTATACCGATAGATATACGGTTAGAATCTTTTCGGTTCGTGATAATTTTCATATTTTCAGTTGATCTGATACTATCTTTACCCATTTCCATGTAATAAGGATTTCCTGCAATTAATTCATATAATATATTAAAATCAACCGGTGCATTCATTTGGGTCTGAATTTCTTGCCAGCTTTTTTTCATATAGCTGCGATGAATTCTATCAATGACATACATAGAATCTTTATTTATCAAAATTCGGGCTCCCTCTAAACCAAATTTTTTCAACTGCATCCAAATTATACTATCCTTGAGAATCCTTATATTAAAGGCAAAGTTGTATCGGTCTGTTGTATTTTCAAGAACCATTTCACCTGTCATCTCAGCTGATTGGAAGTCCAATCTTAGTGGATTTGTAGCATTTTCGATTGAAAAATGACTTACAGGCCCTTCTTCCTTGTTTGTATCTTTCGAAAAAGTTTCAGTTTTTTGAATTGGCGGCGTTACAGTTGAATCCTGTGCATTTATTTGTGACTTTTTATGGACGTGACAAGAGGTTAAAGACAAAATTACCAATACTATCGAAAATAATCTCATGATTTGTTTATCTAAATAATCGCCAAAGTTTAAAAAATATTATCACAATGCGTTTAAGAAAATCATAATTTTTATCACCTTTACAGTTCATTGACTTAATTCTATGGATTAAATCAAATAAAAGCTTAATTTTTATGTATCCTGATCTTTCGTATGTTTTCCATGATTTATTTGGCACACCGGTTGACAACTGGTCTTCCATAGTAAAAATGTTTGGATTAATGTTGGCCATTGCAATATTATGCAGTTCTTATTTCTTGAGTCTTGAATTAAAGCGAAGGGAAAAGGATGGTTCCATCAAGCCGATTAAAATAACAAAAGATGGAAAATCTACAACGATATGGCCACATGAGAAAGTTGGAGACATCACAATGGTTGCTGCCATATCAGGTGTAGTCGGTGCCAAGTTATTCGCCGTATTTGAAAGTATTGACTCTATTAAATCATTTATTCGGGATCCATTTCACACATTATTCTCCGGCAGTGGATTGGCCATTTATGGTGGATTGATTGTCGCATTCTTTGCCGTAACATGGTATGTAAGAAAATTTGGAATAAAAATATTAACTATATGTGATGCCACTGCACCGTCCTTGATGATAGGATATGGTGTTGGTCGCATTGGATGCCAGCTGAGTGGTGATGGAGATTGGGGTGTAGTTGCCGCCAATAAACCCAATTGGTTTATCTTACCGGATTGGTTATGGTCTAATACCTATCCGCGAAATGTCGCACAAGAAGGGGTAAAAATGGTTGATTGTGTCGGAAATTATTGTACAGAATTAGCTCAAGGAGTGTATCCAACGCCAATTTATGAGACGATATTGGCATTCATCATCTTTGGCATTTTATGGTCATTAAGAAAAACACTGATCAAGCCGGGTCAGATATTTTTCTTATATTGCTTACTGAATGGATTAGAACGTTTCTTTATTGAAAAGATACGTGTAAATGATACTTTTGACTTCGGTGTTTTTACAGCATCACAAGCAGAAATTATCGCTTTCTTTTTATTTTTTATCGGAATTGCAGGCTTCATGATCGTTTCTAAAAAACCATTACATAAAGTTCAAGTATAAATTAAAATTGCGTTACCGCATTTAATCAACTCCATTAACGTATAATTCGAGCACTATACATTATTAGATTTTGTACATATTTAACTGTTTATATATATTATTATAAATATTTATTATTTATATATTATCAATTTTATTATTCTACATAGGATTCTAATATCTTTTTTAAATCGTTCAATACTTTGACTTTGTTTTGATCCTTTTTCATAGTCAACATTCCTATTACAAATTCGACGTTTTCTATTTCATCAAAGATATGCTTCAAATTACCGAAATTTTCAATTACAAAAACCAACTCCTTCTTCACATCATTATAGGCGAGATCTAATTCTTCTTTGGTTTCAGATAACAACAACTGCATCATATAAACCTCTACTATTGCCTTATTCCTACTGTACATCCTAAATCCATCTTTATCAATAAGTAACTTACCCTTAATATCATTTATAAATGCATTCAATGTTGTATAGTCTTTTTTCATCAATTTATTCATTTCGACCAAAAGTGTTCTACTTCCGGTTAAATAACTTCCAAGGAAAAATCCATATAGTATATAAATTGAATCGACAAGCATCGTTTTATCAATGATGCCATAAGCTTCTCCATAATATTCCTTCATTTCTAATAAACATTTTGAACGCTTATTCACATCATTTCTTCTCAAGAAAGATATTCGCCGGAATAACAAAGCCTTTAGTGCTCTTCTTTCAGCAGTAACACCAATCAGATCCAAAACCTTGATATCAGCCAACAATTCATCCAGTAAAGAATCATTTACCATACTTGTTTCTCGAAAATTATCCAGTAAAACCTTGCCTTTCAAACTACAATACAGTTCTAAAGAAGATACAGAGAAATCTGCCTTTTCAATTTTAAATAAACCATCCAACTCTTTTAATGACATTTCAGATTCACCCAACTCTGCATATATCTTTGCATAAAGCTCTTTGATATACCCGGTTTCGAGATTGTTAACTCGTACCCTATTAATGATATTCAGCAGCTTAGAAAGATGATCCCTTTTGCTGACAATTTGGCTTGTAATAAACGAAATCTCATTTTGAAGCTCAATGATTGCTTGACTCTCCGTAACATACGGTGTATTATTGATTTTTGTTATTGACTTATTAATCAGTTTATAATAATGATCACCATAACATTGGTAAGCTCCCCATGTGTTATTATCCGGGTGATTGTCATAACATTTTCGCCGGGCTGACAAAACAGCATCGCCAAATTCGTATCCATCAAACAATTTCCTGTATAACTCCGTAGAAAAAGTATGTGCAGCTGCATCATTAACAGCCCATCCGGCAGCGACGACAGCTTTGACTCCCATTTTGATTAACTGAGTGCCAATATTTGCGGCTAAATTAGATCTTCCCTTATAATATTTTTCATCCAATCCCGTCATATCTATTGAATAACAGCAGTTAATAAATATAAATTCAGGGACATACGACAATTGGTTGATCATCCCAGGTTCGAGAATCAAATCCTTTCCTAATACGATTCCAACCTTTTTCCTAACTTCTCCATTGACTTCTTCATCCTGATACAACCCATGTGCGGCGAAATGCATAACTCTATACTGTTCGGAATACAAATCGGTAATGATATCTTGCGCATTTCTTCTAATGAGCGATGTCACTTGAAACTTATTGTCATTCAACAACCTTGTCACTTCAATTGCTTCACGCTCTGCTCCGCTTAATTGAGAAAATCCACTATCTGTGTAATCCGGATCACCCACTACAAAGGCTTTATTCTCTTCTGCCATGATAGGGTTATTCCTGTATTTATCTGTCAGCAATTGCCGTATCATACCGGTATTGACAAAAGTAGGTGTTTCATTTCGTGCATTATCAATAGATGTGTAGTCATGAAACATTTCCCATGGAAATTGAGCAGAGTATTCATCCATCTTCCAAACCATATTATTTTGATTGCGGATTATACTTTTGAAATCATTTGGAACTAACAGTTCAAACATAGTCTTGGAAAGCCTTACATCCCAATTACTTCGGTGTGAAAACTCTCGAGCAAGGTATTCAACCATCTTCAAGTCGGTGGCTATTCCATCCTGTTCTATGCGAGCTCTACCCGACGTCGAACTAAAAGATAGACCCCTTGGCGTACTATAACCTTGTACATAAGTTGCGCTTGTGTTGAATGTATGCCACCAAGCTGCACCTTCATATAAAGATAACCTTCTACGTTTGCCTAAACCCTTTCTAAATTGACCTACAGCTATATTTAATGAATCATGATTTGATTCAATGTCTTTAAGTATCTGATAACACTGCTGGGCAATATCCTCATAATAATCCACAAACTCTATTTCCTTTATCGTTTTTAGACCCGAATTTAGCTGCACCATCCGTTGATTAGCTCGTTGCACACCTGACAAGATAGCCCGGATACATTCAGAGACGGGCAATCCGGCAAAGGAAGTACCCAAAAGAATAGAACTTATTCCGGTTGCTATGTTTTTATTTTCGACTCTGCTATAATTGTCTCTGAAGAAAAAAGCATATTGGATAATTGCTTTTTCCACTGTGATAGAAAGGCGATAAGCGGTCAATTGATCCACCGGCCCCAGACCGGCTATCAAAGCACCTTTTGGCTTAGAATCACTCTGATAGGTCACTTCACTTGCGCCAATGTCTCCCGGATAAAATCCCAATCGATGACGCTCACTTAATTTTTGTTTTAAATAGGTATCCAAACTCTTTTCAGCACTATATAGTCCGTCATGGAGAAAATGTCCAACAAGGACTGGATGAGCAGCATATTTTAAGTCAGCATTCAAAACTGTAACGTTAACAAGAGAATCATCTACTTTTGATTTGTTTGACTCATTGAATCCATCAAATATTGTTTCGATTATTTGATTATCATTCTCTACAATAATATCGACATCTTTCTTATCTTCTTCCACCTCCAAGCCACGACTGACGGGCGGCACTTGAGGCAAAAATCCGGAAGAACCAAATTGTATGATTTCACGAATTGTTTCAAATATTACTTCTTCATTAGCTAATGAACCATGGGAAATTTCGCTATAATAGACGTTGGTAGTTGGCACTTCCGATGGAATTCCTAATTCCCATGTCACACTACCATCACCTAACATTGTCGTCTTGTAAACTAATTTCTTCCCACCAAACAACTTGGTTTGAAGATCATATCCATTGACTGTTTTGCTATGTCCGGCTATATAATAGACTTTTTTGAAAAGTTCTACAGGCATCTTATAGGATTGGGTCGAGTTTTTATAATTATGATACAAAGTCAGCATTTGTTGATTAGGTACTGCTGTATCATTTGCATAATTACTTTTATCTTGCCAGAAGGATGCTGTCTCAAAACCTTCATTTGTCATCGGCAACAATTGCATCACACCCGGGTAGTTAGAAACAGATTGAACAATTTCTTTTTTTGTGTATTTAAAGTCAATGAAACTAAGTAACTTAACTCGATCTGAGTGTCCGGTTAAGACTTCCATGATAAGGTGTGAACCAAGCCATGGAGTGCCTAATAAAAACAATTTATTGTTTACTCCCTTGCTAAAATTATCAATAGTTTGTGAATGATTAATCATGATTTGTTTCATCACAAGCCCACCCATTGAATGGGCAATAATGTGAATGGGTCGATCATAATCCATATATTTATCTATCAAAGAAGCAAGTTCCTTTGCTGCTGATGCCAAATCCAATCTCCAATCAAAGGCAAATACTTTTAATTCATGGTCTTTCAATAAGAAGTTACCAATTTTACTATAAAATTTATCCATAGCACCGGTCGGATAAATCCCTTTAGCGCCGATATTCATTTTATCTATTAAAGCTCCTTTGTTGAGTCTTAATATAGAAAGCCACAAGTCATTCTCTTTATCGGCGAGTGTTGAACCCATAATTCCCGGGATTAAAATGGCAATAGGCTTTTGACCACTTATGTTATCACAACTAAAAACTTTGGATTCAAGCTTTAGATTAACTCCTCTGGAATCCTTATCTCTGGCAACTAATTTAAATTCTATATCGCCTTCTTTGGGGATTCCATTAATCGCCATTGATATAGCTTTCCTTGAATTTTCATTTTTAAAATAATTAAAATGATTAGTCTTAGATATATCAGACAGATAATAAAAATAATATCCATCAACACTCATCAATCCCTTATTCATTGAATTAGTGTCCACAACAAAGTCATTCTGTCGCCAAAAATAAATATTTGTCAATATGACCATAATTGAATTGCCGACACTTCCCCCTATAGTGGCATCACCCGCTATTATGTAGCGTTCTGCATTAACTTCAATATCATTTCTGTTGTTCAATTTTTGAAAAGTGGAAGATGTGACCATAGACCATAGTCCGGGCATACTTCGAGCATCCATTCTGTGTGACAAAACATCCATCACAAACTCCGTGACAGCACTAAATATTGGATTGGCTTTTGTCCCAAACACCATTCCTATTAAATTTAAAATAGCATTCAGATAAACATCTAATCTGTTTCCCAAAATACTCGTACCACTGCTTGGACTGGCAACGCGGACAAAACGTCCTATCTTCAATCTCTTTAATTCAGCCAATTGATTCATCTCTTTCACAAGATTGTTGAATTCCGGTGCATCCTGACTTAGAGATTCCATTTCAGGCAAAGAAAATCCTTTAATTCTATTTCTTGAATCGCACCGACATAACAAGTCACCAATCAAGCCTCCACGGGATTGTGACAAAATATCAATTGTTGCGTTGGATGGTAAAGCTTTTAGTATATCAATAACATTGGTAATAGGTGACACCGAAATAGTATAATGCTGTAACGCCAATACATAATCATATCTTGAATGAATAGACTTCCACAAATCACCGTTCTTCAAGTCACCAAAAGAACCTTCTGTACTGCTCAATGTCCCATGCAACAACAATAATATTTTGCCACTCACCTCAGTCATTGAGTCGTACTTCGTCATGTTCATGTCTTTATCAATCACGAACAATCCCGGGTTGGCCATCACTCTTTTGTCCACCTTTTCCGCAATATAGGCGGCTGTTTTACTCGTTGCATCCGCCTCAAATACATGGAGTAACTTGCGCTTTATATACTTAAAGACTCCCCTATCATCAGAAATTGAAACGCCGTCGGTTAGGACTTTGTACTCTCCAACATCAGAACGTTTTATTTCTGAAGAGAAAACCTCATCCAGATCTCCTAAATAGCCAATCCATATTGAATCATCTTCCATGACAGCCTGACCAATTAAATTAGCGTCCAAGAGTTCCACCTTTTTACCTTCCCCTCTTGTTTGTATACTTTTAAAGGTGCCTATTGCCTTATATTCACCAATTATGGGTACATTGGATTGGGTATCCTGAACGCCTATTATTCCAATCTTCTCAAATTTTGGGTTATTCGATGAAAGAATATTTTCTGGTGAAGGTGATTGATTTTGGTCACCTTGATTAGGATCATTTGCCATGGTAAATTGAATAAATAGTTAGAAAAGTATGTTAATTTGAAAGTTTATAATCAATATTAAATATGATAAATAGAAATATGCGTTATTTACTTATTTACAATATATTATAAATTATTACTTGAGACCTTTCTACTGTATAAAAACTTTAATTTGTATTATTTCGCTTATTGGAAATAGTTACATAGATTTAAAGTGATTTAAAATTCAAATGTACTAATAAATGATTTAAATACACACTTTTACCTTTTAAAAATGTATATAAAATTCCTTTTCAATTTTTCTATCATTCAATTCAACCAAAATTCCTCTAAAATGCCAAGTGTTGAAGTTATTGTAAATTGATATTCATTTATTTATTTAGGAGATTAAATCTCATACAATAAAGAAATCATGCTTAAAATATGAATACTATCCATTTCGTCATCTTCTCATATTTATCATTACTATATTATTTAAAATTGAACTAAAAATTTAAGAACGTGTTTGAAAAAAAATAATTCTATGCAATTACTGTTCAAATACTTGAGAAAATATTCAGGTTTAATACTGTTTACATTGGTGTTAGCAGCTATAGGACAACTTTTCAGTATGATGGATCCGTACATCATGAGGCTTCTAATAGACAATTACACCAATGATTTGAGCAAGTTTACTTCCCGGGATTTTTTAAAAGGCGTCTTAACTTTAGGTCTTGCGATAATTGGTGTAGCCATGGTATCGCGCATAGCAAAAGCTTTTCAAGATTATTTGGTCAATTTAATTACGCAGAAAGTTAGTACTGAAATTTATAATGATGGACTGAAACACGCATTAAGTTTGCCTTTCGAAGTATTTGAAGACCAAAGAAGCGGAGAAACTTTGGGAATTTTACAAAAGGTCAGAACTGACGTCCAGCGTCTATTATCAACAACTATCAATATATTATTCGTCTCTTTGATAGGAATAATCGCAGTCACAATATATTCATTTTCTGTATATTGGGCTGTTGGACCATTATTTGCGATAACCATTCCAATATTAATTATCCTAAGTGGTTATTTGACCAAAAAAATTAAGAAAATTCAGAAGACAATTGTAGCAGAAACAACTGCATTGGCAGGCTCAACAACCGAATCACTTAGAAATGTCGAATTAATCAAAAGTACAGGCCTTGTTGAACAAGAAATTAACCGTCTCAACGACACAACCAATCAAATCCTCGAATTAGAAATTAAAAAAGTTAAATACGTCCGCAGCCTTTCATTTATCCAAGGCACTGTTATCAATTTCATCAGAACGACGATTATCGTCATAATGGCTTACCTAATCTTTCAAGGGAAAATAAGTGTCGGCGAATTCTTCTCTTTGTTTATGTATAGCTTCTTTATTTTCGGGCCATTGAATGAAATCGGCAACTTAATCAACCTGTATTCTGAAACGCTTGTTAGCCTCCAAAACTTCAAAACACTCATGGAAATGAAGCCTGAATTGCCGCCACACGATGCTATTCCAGTAGGCTCTATCGACTCTATTGATTTTAATAATGTGTCCTATCACTATAATAGTACGCCTAAAAATGCTTTAAACAATATAACTTTCAACGTCATGCAGGGCGAAAAAATCGCTTTCGTTGGTCCTTCCGGAGCCGGGAAAAGTACACTTATCAAACTTTTGCTTGGTTTGTATCAACCTGTCAGTGGTGATATGCATTTTTCAAATATACCTATAAAGCGGATCAATATGAACGACATCAGACATCAAATAGGTATCGTCAATCAAGATACTCATCTATTTGCCGGGACAATAAGGGATAATCTTCTTTTTGTTAAACCGAATGCGACGGATGACGAAATAAAATCTGTATTACGCAAAGCCTCTGCACATACATTATTGGACAGAGCAGAAAAAGGAATTTATACAACAATAGGAGAAGGTGGAATAAAAGTTTCGGGTGGAGAAAAGCAGCGGATATCCATTGCAAGGGCATTATTGAGAAATCCGCATTTGCTTGTTTTCGATGAAGCAACATCAGCCTTAGATAGTCTAACAGAAGAAGAAATCAACGAAACGATTGAAAATTTGCCGGATAACGATAAAAGAATAACGATTCTTATAGCTCATCGCCTTAGCACTATCATGAATTGTAATCGAATTTATGTATTGGAAAATGGAAAAATAGTAGAACAGGGCAATCATACTGAATTGTTAGAGAATAAAGGTCTTTATTTTGCCATGTGGCGTCAACAAGTAGGTATGGAAAATGAAATTTTATCCATATAATAAAAAAAGTTAGTTAGAGAAAATCATTTCCAAATGGTGGAATTAACCCTTCCGATATCTAACCAATTTTATATCTTTGCGCCATTTGATAAAAACCGACTTTTTGGTTATTAATTAAAACATAAATTTTAAAATGAAATACGACGTTTTGGTATTGGGAAGCGGTCCCGGAGGATATGTAGCAGCTATCAGAGCTTCTCAATTGGGTTTTAAAACAGCCGTTATTGAGCGTGAATCTTTAGGAGGAATTTGTCTCAACTGGGGTTGTATCCCCACTAAAGCCCTAATCAAGAGTGCAAAAGTGTTTGAATATCTCAATCATGCATCAGAATATGGCATTACGGTTGAAGGGGGCAAAGCTGATTTTGATGCTATTATCAAGCGAAGCCGTGGTGTCGCAGATGGAATGAGTAAGGGTATCCAGTTTTTATTAAAGAAAAATAAGATTGATACTATTTTTGGCAACGGCACGTTAAAAAAAGGCAAAAAAGTCGAAGTTACATCCGCCGATGGTAAAAAAACAATATATGAAGCCAATCACATTATTATTGCTACCGGAGGTCGTGCCAAAGAACTTCCCGGCATTGCTATAGATCACAAAAATATTATTGGATATAGAGAAGCTCTTGCATTGGATAAATTACCTAAATCAATGGTCGTTATAGGCGCCGGAGCTATAGGAGTTGAGTTCGCTTACTTTTACCATTCTCTTGGAACTAAGATTACCGTAGTAGAATTTATGGAAAATGGCCTTGTACCAAGAGAAGATGCTGACGTTTCGAAAGAGTTGAATAAAATTTATAAAAAGAAAGGTATTCAAGTTTTGGGAAATACGGCTGTCGAAAAAGTTGAGTCAGCAGGAGGCTCCAGTAAAGTCACCGTTAAAGATAGAAAAACCGGAGCATCCCAAGTAATTGAATGCGACATCGTCTTATCCGCTACTGGTGTAACACCCAATGTCGAAAACATAGGCTTGGAAGAAGTTGGTATTCAGCTAGATAGAGGTCACATAAAAGTAGATGCATTCTATAAAACAAATATTGATGGTTATTATGCTATCGGTGACGTCATTCCAACGCAGGCTCTAGCCCACGTCGCTAGTGCGGAAGGAATAACTTGTCTTGAAAAAATAGCCGGACACAATCCACAAGCCATCGATTACAACAATATCCCGGGATGCACATACTGTTCACCGGAAATAGCATCTGTCGGCTATACCGAGGAAGCAGCCAAAGCAGCAGGCTACACCCTTAAAATCGGCAAATTTCCATTTTCAGCTTCCGGTAAAGCTGCAGCAGCAGGAGCTAAAGACGGTTTTATCAAATTAATTTTTGATGATAAATATGGTGAATTGTTAGGTGCTCACTTTATTGGCGATAATGTGACTGAAATGATTGCTGAAATAGTGGTAGCGCGTAAATTAGAAACAACAGGACATGAGATGATTAAAGCTATCCATCCGCATCCGACGATGAGCGAAGCCATCATGGAAGCAGCGGCTGCGGCTTACGGGGAGGTGATACACATATAATCATTTGATCCTTTTGAAAGAAAGATCAACAAAATTTGGATGTTTTTGATTTCATCGATTTGATATTCAACAACATCCAAATACTTTAACTTTATCCATTCAAATCTTAATATATTCTGGTTTAAAAAATGAACCATACTTACCATGATTTAGTTAGTCAAACCTTCTATTTTCCACAAGAAGGTTTCGGTTTGGAAGAAAATACCTTACTTTTCCATGGTATTCGTTTGTATGACTTACTCGAAAAGTATGGAACTCCTTTAAAATTGGTCTATCTCCCTAAAATATCCGATCAGATAAAAAAAGCAAAAAATTATTTTGAAACAGCTATTTTTCAACTTCAGTATCAAGGAAAATATAATTATACATACTGTACTAAAAGTTGTCATTTTAGATATGTTTTAGAAGAAGTATTGAAAAATGATGTCCATTTAGAAACATCTTCGGCTTTTGATATCGACCTAATATGGAAATTACATGCGGAAGGATTGGTTGATAAAGACAAAATAATTGTAAATAATGGATTCAAAAACGATGCCTATATCCGCAGAATATGCGGTATGATACAATCAGACTTCAACAACATCATCCCCGTCATGGACAATTGGGAAGAACTCGATATATTCCATGATTATTTAGGTGATAGGAATTTCAGTATCGGCGTCAGAGTAGCAACTGAAGAAGAACCCCATTTTGAATTTTATACCTCGCGACTCGGTATCCGAAAATCAGAAATTCTCGATTTTTACAAAGAAAAAGTTCAGAATAAATCCAATGTAAACCTCAAGATGCTGCACTTTTTCGTGGATACAGGCATCAAAGACAATGTCTATTATTGGGATGAATTACGCAAAGGAATTAAAACATACTGCGAACTTAAAAAAATATGTCCTACCCTAACTGCTATTAATATCGGAGGCGGATTACCTATTAAAAACAGCCTTGGATTTGAATATGATTATGGCTATATGATTCTTGAAATCGTGCGGCAAATTCAAGATGCCTGCATTGAAAACAATATTCCCACTCCTGATATATTTACAGAATTTGGAAAATACACAATCGGTGAAAGCGGTGCTCACTTTTTCTCTGTAATCGGCCAAAAGCAGCAAAATGATAACGAATGCTGGTACATGGTTGACAACTCTCTGATGAATACACTTCCCGATGCATGGGGTATCAACGAACATTTCATTCTCCTGCCCATAAATCATTGGGACCGTGATTACAAAAGGGTAAATATTGGAGGATTAAGCTGTGATAATTCTGACTATTACAATTCAGAAGCTCACAGCAATCAAGTATATCTCCCTGCCATTCAAAAAGATGAAAAATTATATCTGGGATTCTTTCATAGTGGTGCTTATCAAGATGCCCTCAGTGGTTACGGCGGCATAAAACATTGTCTCCTCCCCTCTCCCAAACATGTATTGATCGATAAAGATCCGGAAGGAAAATTGATAGATTGGGTCTGGGCAAACGATCAGGACTCAGAATCTATGTTGAAGATATTAGGTTATTAAAATTATACAATAAGAATATTGATTCCTTATTTCATTAGAGGTAAATTTAAACATATCCCTAAAAATTAATTTCATTTAACCTTTTTAAGTATTCTAAATTTTTGTCGATTTTTTTATCCCTTTCGTCGATATTCCAAATTTCAAATTTATCCTATTTATTCTTCAATCAGCCATTTGCGATGCAGATAAAAAGTACAATTTATCAATTTTACAAAATATAATTTGTTCAATGTTTTAAATTTTAAAATTATACACATCGGAAACGTTTTTTGTGATATTTGTTTCCCATTGAAAAAAATAATTACTTTTGCACCTTTATATAATTAAAGTATTTCAACTTGACCAACACGAAAGATATTATTGAAGAAAAAGCGGTACAAGTTTTTTTAAAATATGGCTTTCGCTCAGTTACAATGGACGACTTGAGCAAAGAATTGTCTATTTCAAAAAAGACATTATACCGATATTTTACAAACAAAGAAGATCTTTTAAAAGAATCAATTCGGGCATTTCAACAAATGAAGCAATCTCAATCTGAAGAACTGCAAAACACTGCGAAAGATCCTATAGAAATGATATTTTTAGTCATAAAGAGTCATTTGGACAAATCCAGAATCAATTTTGTGTCCAACTTTTTAGACTTAAAAAAATACTATCATGACATTTGGGAAGAAGTCGTTTCCTGTAATGAAAATTTTGTCAGAAAAAAAATAATGAAAAATATTGAAAAAGGTATCGAGCTCGGATTATACCGACCAGAAATCAACAAAGATATTATCGCACATTTATTTTATCATAAATCAATCTTCATATCTGATCCTAACAATCATGTTTTAAAGAACTTTTCATCCGTAGTCATTATTAAAGAATTAGTTACATATCATTTAAACGGAATATGTACAACCAAAGGAAGAACTCTGCTAAATAATTATCTACACACTTATTTTAACGCATAAGACAAAACAGAAAAATATGAATCGATTTATTTTAACTTTTATTATCCTATCTGTTACATGGTATTGCGGCTTACAAGCTTATGCTCAAAATTCTTTTTCTTTAGAACAAGCTGTTCAATACGCTATTAAAAATAGTAGCGAGACTCAAAAGGATTTGAATAGAATTGCTGATGCTAACGCACAAATGAAGGCTCTGATGGCAACAGGACTTCCACAGATCAATGGTTCAGCAGAGTATCAATACTTTGTCGAAGTACCAGAAATGGTAATCCCAAAAGAATTTGACCCGACAGGACAAGGTGGAACAATTTCATTTCAAAAGCCCAACAACCTAAGTTTCGGATTAAGTGGAAGTATGCGTGCATTAGATGGTTCTTATTTAGTTGCAATTAAAGCTGCTAAGTTTTACAAAGAATTTACTTTGGCACAAACTGAAATCACACCTGTTACAATACGTAAAAATGTTACAGATGCTTATTATACTGTCCTTATAGCTCAAAAGTCCATGACTCAACTTGAGAAAAATATTGAAGTAATGCAGATAATGAAAAAAGATCTAGAGCAAATCTTCAAGAATGGGTTAAATGAAAAAGTAGATATTGATCGAATTGACTTAAGTATCAGTAATTTAACATCGACCATCAACAATTTAAAAAGGAATATTGAGATTCTGAAAAATGTCCTCAAATTCCAAATGCATTATCCCATTGAAAGTGCAATAGAATTAACGGATAATTTTGATGATGCTTACAAAATCGCCTCCAATGACAATGAAAAGGCAATCGAAAAATTAAATATCGAACGCAGACCGGAATATAGGGCAATAGGTAAAGGTATAGAGTTAGCGGGCATGGATATTGAACGATATCAAAAAAGTTATTTGCCATCCATGTCGATATTTGGTTCCTTCTCAAGAGGACTTCAAGCAGATAATCTTTTTGCCAAAGGAGGTTATTGGATTCCAACTTCAGTCGTTGGGGCGACATTATCTATCCCAATATATGATAGTGGGTTAAAGAAGGCAAATATTCAAAAAGCTAAAATTGTTGTAGAACAAAATAAGATTGATCGCAACGACTTTGTAAGGGCAACCGAATTGGAAGTTGACAATACTCAAAAAGCATACCTCAATGCTCTAGCAACCGTAGAAGAAAAACAAAAGTCTTTGGACTTAGCTCAGGAGATTTTCCGAATTGCACAAGTTAAATTTAAAGAAGGTATAGGATCTAGCTTTGAAACAACACAAGCGGAAACGGATCTTTATGCAGCTCAATCTTCCTTAATTCAAGCTCAAGGAGAGGTAATAACATCCCGATTTGCCATCCAAAAAGCTTTGGGAAATTTCGAATAACCTACACATTTTTAAATCTAATAAATCCATCATATGAAAAGGTATTTTTTATTTTTCATTTTATCAGGCTTAATCACTTTCCTTCCTTCATGCGGAAATAACTCGTCAAATAGTTCTTTAAGTCAAAAACAGAAGGAATTAAACAATAAAATTGCGCAAAAAACTAAGTTAGAAGCAGAAATAGCTGTTCTTGAAAAAGAAATAGCTGCCTTAGATACAGCCAACCAATCGAAGGTCGAGAAGGTTGTAGAAGTTGAAGTTGTTTCACCGGAAGCTTTTGCATCAACGGTTGAAGTGATGGGTAAAATAGATCTCGATAACAATGCCTACCTTTCTGCTATGCAAGGGGGAACAGTAACCAAAATCTTTGTCAAAGAAGGAAGTTACGTCAAAGTCGGACAAACTTTAGCCCAACTAGATGATGAAGTTATGATAAAAAGTATGGCTCAGGCAAGGCAAGCAGTCAGCTTTACTACTGATTTATACAACAAACAAAAGGCACTCTGGGATCAAAAAATTGGAAGCGAAGTTCAATTTTTAAACTCTAAAAACAATATGGAAAGTGCACAAAATCAACTAAATACACTTTTGCAACAAAAAGAGTTGATGAAAATTAAAGCGATCTATCCCGGTGTTGTTGACCAAGTGGCTATTAAATTAGGTCAATTGGTTTCTCCAGGTATACCAGCATTTCGAGTTGTTGGGACAAAAGGTCTAAAACTTAATGCTTCTATTCCGGAATCTTATATTGGTAAAGTTCAAAAAGGAAATTCTGTCAACATATATTTTCCCGACTTGAATAAAGAAATCTCCGGTAAAGTCAATTATCTGAGTAACATCATAGACCCATTGAGCCGTACTGTTACCGCAGAGATATCATTACCAGATAACCATAAAGAGCTAAAGACCAATATGGTAGGCATATTGAGAATAAATGATTATTCCAGAAAAGATGCCATTGTAATCCCCGTTAAAAACCTATTAAAAAGTGCAGACGGCTATTATGTTTTTATTGCAGAAAAGTCGGATAGTGGACTATTAGCCAAAACAAAAGTTATAAAAACAGGAGTTGTAAGTGGTGATAAAATCGAAGTTCTGGATGGTCTGAAAAAAGGCGATCAGTTGATCACAGTTGGTTTCCAGTCTATTCATGATGGTGACAACTTAATTATATCCCAATAACTTCAAGAAATCAAAATACGCAATTGGTATTTATAACACTTATTGATTTAATTAGCTATGCAAGACCAAAATACAGAATTTAAGCCCACCACCTGGGCCATTAAAAATAAAACGAGCATTTACTTAGCTACGTTATTTATTACGCTCATAGGCATATCCACTTATCTGAGCCTACCAAAAGAAAACTTTCCGGAAGTCGTAATTCCCAATATATTCGTTGCTACCGTATATGCAGGAGCAGCTCCCACGGATATGGAGAATGTCGTAACTAAGGTTCTTGAAAAAGAAATAAAGGCTATCAGCGGAGTAAAGAAAATTACTTCCAATTCCATGCAGGACTTTTCTACAATCATAGTTGAATTTAATACTGGTATAAAGATAGATGTAGCAAAACAGAAGGTTAAGGATGCCGTCGATAAGGCACGTCCCGATCTTCCAACCGATCTAACCAAAGAGCCCGAGGTTATTGACATCAACTTGTCAGATTTACCCATTATGAACATCAACTTATCCGGCGACCTTGACCTGATGCAATTAAAACAATATGCGGACGATGTAAAAGATAGGCTTGAATCAATCAAAGAAATCAATAGAATAGAGATTGTCGGCGCATTGGAAAGAGAAATACAAGTCAATGTGGATATGTATAAGATGGCGGCTGCTGGTGCTTCATTTATGGATATAGAAAATGCTATCAAGTATGAAAATATGACTATTTCCGGCGGAGAATTAAATATAGACGGAACAAAATGGGCTATCAGTGTAAAAGGCGAATATCGAAATCCGCTTTTGATGAATGAATTAGTCATTAGGACAAGCAACGGTGGCACTATTTACCTAAAGGATATTGCAACGGTAAAAGATACTACAGCAGAACAAGAATCCTTTGCACGATTGAATGGTAAAAATGTAATTACCCTCAATGTCATCAAACGTGCCGGAGAAAACTTAATATCAGCATCAGAACATATAAAAGAGGAACTTGACAATATGAAGGGGACTGTTTTAGATCCCAAAATAAATGTTACCATTACGCAAGACCAATCCATAGAGACAGAAATTACTTTGCATGATTTAATCAATACCATTATCCTAGGCTTTTTATTCGTCACATTCGTATTGATGTTCTTTATGGGGACAGCCAATGCACTATTTGTAGGCCTAAGCGTACCAATATCTGCATTTCTGACCTTTATAGTCCTTCAAAGCTTTGGCTATACAATGAATATGATTGTGCTCTTTTCATTTCTTCTTGGGCTTGGTATAGTGGTAGATGATGCTGTGGTAGTCATTGAAAATACACATAGAATCTTTGCCAATGGAAAGATGAATATATTTAAAGCAGTAAAAATCGCTGCCGGGGAAGTATTTATGCCTGTTTTAACCGGAACAATAGTCACCTTAACGCCATTTATTCCTTTGCTATTCTGGCCGGGTGTAATAGGTGACTTTATGTACTATTTACCATTTACTTTGATTATTATGTTACTGGCATCACTATTTGTGGCATATATCATCAATCCGGTTTTTGCGGTCGATTTCATGAAAGCACATGATGGACATGCACACTCAAAAAAAATAACACGCAGCTTTTTAATCACATCTGCCGGCTTTATAGCAGCCACGATAGTTGGGTACATTTTTAATTTTGCATTAGGCAATTTGATATTAACAGTATTTATCTTTGTCTTACTCAATAAATTTGTATTTTCTTGGGTCATTGATAGATTTCAAAATAAAGTTTGGCCTGCAATTCAAGAAAAATATTTTAACATAGTTTCCTACTCCATAAAAGGGAAACGACCTATCCTTGTCTTTTTAGGCGGAATTGCTCTTTTAGTATTATCCATAATATTTACAGGAATCAGGTCACCAAAGGTTGACTTTTTTCCAAAAGCAGATCCAAATTATATAATTACTTATTTGAGAATGCCGATAGGTACGCATCAAAATGTTACCGATTCCATTACACAAGTATTAGAGAAGCGTATTTATAAAGTTATTGGAAATAACAACCCGATAGTTCAATCTGTTATTACCAATGTAGCAATTGGCGCCGGAACTCAAGAAGATAATCAGACGCAAGCAATGCCACACCTGGGCAAAGTAACTGTAGCTTTTGTACAATATGCCAAAAGAAATGGGGTTTCAACAGTTGATTATTTAGCTCAAATAAGAGAAGCTGTTAAAAATATTCCCGGCACCGAAATTGTCGTGGATCAAGAAGCAGCAGGACCGCCAACGGGCAAACCTATCAATATTGAAATTGCAGGTAACAATTTCGATGAATTGGTCGAAACATCATCTAAACTTAAGTCGTTTATTGAATCCAAACAAATTCCGGGTATTGAAGAACTTAGATCTGACTTCCAAGCAAACAAACCTGAAATTGTTGTTCATGTAGATCGCCGTAGAGCCAACCAGGAAGGAATTTCCACAGCTCAAGTAGGTGGAGAATTGAGAACATCTATTTTTGGAAAAGAAATTTCTAAATATAGAGATGACAAAGATGAGTATAAAGTTCAACTGAGATTGGAAGAAGATCAACGAAAGGATATTAGTAATATTCTCAATCTACCTTTGACATATAGAGATATGGCTATGGGTGGACGTATCAGACAAGTGCCGTTGTCTTCAATAGCTAAAGTCGAATATTCTAATACGTATGCCGGTATCAAACGTATTAACAAGAAAAGAGTTATTACCTTATCTTCCAATGTATTGACAAGTCATAATGCCAATGAAGTAGTTTCTAAAATTAAGGCACAAATATCTTCATTCCCACATTCCGAATCAATTTCAATTAAAATGACCGGTGAACAAGAAGATCAAGCCGAAACAATGTCATTCTTGTCCAAAGCTTTCCTTATAGCTTTTGGGATGATTTTCCTAATCTTGGTACTTCAATTTAATTCAATGTCAAAACCGGCGATAATACTTGCTGAAATCATATTTAGTATCACCGGAGTGTTGCTTGGGTTTTCATTATTCAATATGAATATAGTGATAGTTATGACAGGTGTTGGATTATTCGCTTTAGCTGGAATAATAGTGAGAAATGGTATTTTACTGGTCGAATTTACGGATATACTTTTGAGTGAAGGCATGGAATTACGTGCTGCGGCAGCTGAGGCCGCCAAAACAAGGATGACGCCAGTGTTATTGACAGCAATTGCCGCCATTTTAGGACTTATACCTCTGGCAGTAGGACTTAATATTGACTTTGTATCACTCTTCTCAACGGGAGACCCAAAAATTACGATAGGAGGTGATAATGTTGCTTTTTGGGGACCATTAAGCTGGACAATGATCTTTGGGCTAATATTTGGAACCTTCCTTACCTTGATTCTCATCCCATGTATGTTGGTGATGGTCGAAAAATTTAAAGAAAGAATTTTCAGACTATTTGGTAAAGAATATTCAGCCGAAAAGGCTGCTCACGAACGGAAACACCATGATTCACTAATTGAAGAAATCAAATAATTATTTTAAAAAAGTCAGTGGAGTTTATTTAATCCACTGACTTTTTTTCTAATCAGATAGCCAATTAAACCCGAATTCGTATTAAAGGTACAATAGTTTCTTTAAGAAATATATGATAATCAACATGTTGCGATTTAGTTAGATGTAATTCCTATTAACGTCAATATTTTTGCTTTTAAATGAAATTTAGTGTAACTATTCAGTTATATTGCTTATAAAAATCATTCATACCTTTTTGATCGGACTGTATCCAACCCCATTTTTTATCGATATAAACCCGAAGGGTTGTCATTATTATAGAATCGATTCAATAGCAGAAAGCGGAACCCAGAATGGGTGAAATGATTATTCCATTTATTAGTTCCCGTTTTTTGAGCAGATAGTTTTTTTCTTGGTTTATAAAAATGTCATCTCTTCGGGATTTTGAAAATATTATTCTATATTTTCTATATAAATATCATCCCTTCGGGATTATGCTGTCCAGAGTGTTCATCATTATTCAGCCCGAATTCATATTATCTATACACAACTCACCATCAATCGGTCAATAAAACCTTAATACGACTTTGTAATTAAGGATGGTCTCTCCTAAATAACCTCATTCTTTATCTTATTTCAAAATGAGAAAAAAATGTTTTTAAAATTGAACTGCATCAACCTATTTTCAGTTTAATCGATACAAAACAGGCACCTATCCCCTATGCTCACAAAATAAAATACGGATAATTGACTATATATAAAATCTATTAAATTATTTAGATTTAATATAATTAATATTTATTTAATTTATTTGCATTAATTTTTAAATATTTCAATTCAATTTATCATTAAATTATATGTTTCTTGAAACTTAACTTTTTAAGAAAATTTTATTTTATTTTTTATAAATTATAACAAATATTTAATTATAAAATTGACTGCAATTCCATATCTTTGCGCATCTAAAATCAAAATTATTTTTATTTATGAATGGTAAGTTATTTACACTGTTAGCATTGTTTTTTGTTTCTTTCGGACTTAATGCTCAAAGAATCAATATCAATACAACCAAAGAAGCGGTAGCAACCAAAGTTATTCCGTTTCACAAATCCAATTACAAAAGTCATACTTATTTGACCAACATTGACTTCAAAACGAATGTTCCTATCAACAGAGGCTTAAGAAAGTTAGCTTTGGTAGAAGAATTTACGAATGCATCATGTGGCCCTTGTGCATCACAAAATCCTGCCTTTAACTCATTAATTAATGGAAGTGAAGGTAAAGTTGTCGCTGTAAAATATCAAGTTTGGTTTCCGGGATATGACCCGATGTTTGAAACCAACAAGGAGGAAGTTCAGGCAAAATGGGGTATTTATGAAGATTATACTACAACTTTGTACGGAAGTGACAACGGTTTAGGTGGCGTTCCTACTGCATTCTTGGATGGTTACATGGGTAATGGTACTTATGGTGGTGGCAACTGGACTCAAGCATATTACGGTGCGCCTGTAGGATATAATCAAGCTGCATTTAATTATGCTGCCGGAATTGTTAGCCCTCTTGATATTCAGGTAACTCATTCTTATAACCAATCAGTAGATTCAGTAAATATTACGGTAACTGTTACCAACAATAGTGATTCTACTTTCAATATTAGCAAGTACAATCTTCACACTTACCTACTAGAATCTAAACTTAACTGGCCTACTGCTCCAGGAAATAATGGCGAAAAAGAATTTTCCCATGTTTTTAGAAAGGCAGCAAGTGATATTTTTGGAGACAATGTACTTCCTGCTTCTATGGATGCCGGTACTTCAGCAGTTTATACTTATTCTGTTGCATTGAAAAATTATATCTTTGCTTTGAATCAAATTGAAGTTATTGCATTTATTCAACGTACAGATGACCTGTCAGTAATGAATGCTGCATTGAGTGAACCAGTTGCATTCCCTGATGGTACTGCTGTCGGTGACCCTGCAATATCTAACGGCTCAAAGTCAAGCAACTCTTACTGTCCTGAAGATTATACAGCAGAACCTATTATTAAAGTAACCAACAATAATGCGGATCAAAGTGATATCACTCAAGTTACAGCTTCTTATACACTGAATGGAGTTGAAGTAACACAAGAATTTGATACAGATATCAAATCAGGTAAGACTGCCGACCTTAGCTTCGGAGTAATCCCGGTATCAGGTGGTAAAAATACAATTGCAGTCCGCTTAAAGTCATTTAACAATGGAGCTATTGATGGTAATTTAATTAACAACAATACAACAGAATATTCTTTCGTTTACTTAAGCGAAGAAGGTACTGCTGCACCTAAATCTTACACCAATGAAGGCACAGGTGATTTGAATAATACCTTGTTTATGCAAGATCCTGCTTTCCCTTATATCTTTACTGTAAGTCCTGATCAGTTTAATCCGGTTAGAAATGTAGGTGGATTTGGCAAATCTCCAAATTCACTACTATTGTATTTCTTCCAGTGGAATCCGGCAAGTAGCTCACCAACAATGACTGTTATTACAGATAAAATCAATATGCCATCCAATCCGGTATTTACTTATGATTGGGCTTATGCCGGCTATATTGAAAATGGTGTTAAATATGACGGTGATAAAGTTGAATTCCTATACTCTACCGACTGTGGTGCAACATACAAAAGCTTTAAAACACTTTCCGGTAATGCGATGAAGACTGGAGGTGACAAAACAGCATTCTTCGTTCCAACTGCAAACGAATGGAGAACAGATAGCATTGATTTAATTGAATTGGCTAATACAAATGATGTTGTTTTCCAAATAAAAGTTACTTCAAATTGGGGTAATGCAGGATTCTTGGACAATATATTCGTAGGACAAAATAAATCATCTGCTGTCAATGTGATAAAAAGCTTTGATAATGTAAGTGTTTATCCTAATCCTACTTCGGACAACATAAATATCCGCATCAACGCTAACCAACCTTCGACTGCTAAAATTTCCGTTCTTGATTATACCGGAAAAGTGGTTAAATCGTTGAATGCAAATCAGACAATTTTCAATGGTTCTAATGATCTATCTTTCAATGTTGGCTCATTAAACAATGGTACATATATCATAAAAATTGAAAACAACGAAGGAGTTAATACACAGAGATTTACTATTATCAAGTAATTTCTTATCCTTTAAATTTACAAAAAGAGGCTGTCCGGAAATGACAGCCTCTTTTTTATTTACTAATTTCCATTTATCTTTGAAATATTAAACTCACTAATCATGATTAGGCTTGAACACGTTGGTATAGCTGTTGAAAATCTGAAAGAAGCGAATGCTTTATTCGAAAAATTATTTGGCCGCCTTCCCTATAAAGAAGAACACGTGGATAGCGAAAAGGTAACAACTTCTTTCTTTCAGATAGGTGAATCTAAAATTGAACTTGTGGGTTCCGACGAAAATCAAACAACGGCTATTTCAAAATACATTGAAAAAAGAGGTCCGGGTATCCATCATCTCGCTTTTGAAGTAGATGACATATTTCACTCTATGAAAGAAATGGAGGAAAAAGGATTTCAACTATTGTCCCCTACACCCAAACTTGGTGCAGACAATAAATTAGTTTGTTTTCTACACCCAAAAACAACCAACGGTGTGTTGGTTGAGTTGTGTCAATCTATTAAACCTTAATATCACAAGACATTTCAAAAAGAAACGCCTTCTTTAAGTATTATTTGTAGTAGCTACTATTTGCTCTTTCCTATAAATGATTTCATCATCCAGGTTGTCTTTTCTTTGAATTGCATAAAGGCATTAACCATATCATTGGTACCTTCATCTCCCGCTTTTGATGCGGCCTCCATGATGTCACGTTCCAACTCAATCAACTTTGTCATGTCGTTTATTACCTCTTTTACCATTTTAACATCTACCATATCAACAGTATCGACTTCCTGAATTTCAGATACTTTAATATATTCAGCATAAGTTGAGAAAGGCGCCTTACCAAGAGTCAGTATTCTTTCAGCAATGGCATCTATGGTGGTTTGGGCATTATTATACAATTCTTCAAATTTCAAATGAAGTGTAAAAAAATTTTCACCTTTGATATTCCAATGCATTCCTCTCAGTTTTTGATAGTGAATATGATAATTGGCTAAATAATCATTCAAAAGTTCAATAACAGGTTTAACTTGTTTTTTGCTCAAACTAATTTCGTTCATTATAAATTTTTTTTGTGTTTACTTCAGCTTTCGATTTTATTGTATAATTAATAAAAATCCTGAATGAGGTTTATTTTTAAACAACCAAATTTTGAATTAGTTGAAAATATTAATTTAATTATAGTTTATAATCCTCTATTTCTAAATAGTTTAAATTTAAATAGTATAAAATCGTTTTTTATTATTTTGAAATTTTTTCACTATCACACGGCAATTTTAAGCAACAAAAATCTTATATTACTTTCCACAATTTTTCTTAATAAATTTTACTTTAAGAAGATTAAGAGGGTTGGTATTATAATTTGTGATTTGAAGTGAGGTAAAATTGCTTATGGCATCATAAAATAGAAAAATAACAGGACTCTCCTCGATGAGTATTTTCTCCATTTCATGATAAAGTTCATAACGTTTGGCGTTATCCTTACAAGCTAATGCCTCTTCATAAAGGGCATCATATTTTTTATTGTGAAAATGGGTATAATTAGGCGGTGCTGGATTTTTCCCATAGAATACAGTTAAAAAGTTTTCAGCATCCGGATAATCAGCTATCCAGCTTCCACGAAAAAATAAAACCTTGCCATTGCGCATCATTTCTCTTACCGTGGCTGATTCGGCTAATTCGACTTTACATCTTATTCCCAGCATTTCCCATTGTTTGGCAATATACAAACAAAAGTCTGAATAATCCTTTGCTGTATATAAAGACAAGACGGGTCTCTTGGTAAAGGGCAATTTCAAATAACCGGATTTTTCTAATAAAGTTTTAGCTTTCGCCGGGTTGTAGTCAAAGCCTGGAACTAATTTTTCATCATAGGATGGCAATCCATAAGGTGGAAAGGAAGAGTTTGCCGGTCTGCCAATATTTCTTTTTAATGTTTCCAATAGTCCCTTACGATCAAATCCATAATTCAAGGCTTTTCTAAAGTCTCGATTGAGTAAGGGGCTATCGCTATCCCAGTTTAAATTGATGCCAAGGTACTCAGAGTTAAGATATGGTGATTGGTAATTGGCAATAATAGATTGATATTGTTGCCTCAGTTTACCGTCATTCGCAAAAATTTCTGTTGTCATTGACGGATCAAAGCCACTCATGAAGTCTAAATTACCTTCAATCAACTGTAAAAAAGCCGTCTTACGGTCACCTATAAAAGAGATTCTGACAACGTCAACATAAGGCAAACGAACCTTGTTTTCATACTCAAAATAATCCTTATTCTTATTCAAAATCATTGCTTGCCCTTCAACCCATCGTTTTAAATAAAATGGACCACTACCTACCGGATGGGATCTAAAAGACTTCCCATACATCTCGACTGCTTCTTTAGGGACAATACTGCAATATTGCATACACAACAATTGTAAAAAAGGCATAAATGGCTTATTTAGCCGTATTTCAATGACTGAATCATTGACCGCAGTAAATGGCTTGGTAGAATCAACTCTACCATTAAATATCCAGCTTCCGGGGCTGGCTACTACCGTATCGATGATTCGAGTTAGACTATATACGACATCGCTCGCACGAATCGTTCTACCTTTACCTCCATTAAAGCATGGATCGTCATGAAACTTAATATCTGTATTTAAAGTGAAACGATATAACTTACCATTCTCTTCAATTGTCCATTGCTTAGCTACACAAGGTTGTATGTGCAAGCTGTCATCCAATTGAATCAATGTATTGTACAAGTGATCAACAGCCCATATATTAGATTGATTGCGAGCAAATGCAGGATCTAATGAAGTAATGTTATTCGGTTGATTGTATCGGAAAACACATAGGTTACCATCCTCATTTGGTGCGTTACACGAAAAACATAATAAAACAATAAAAAAAGTAACAACTTGAAATCTCGACATAGCAACAAAATTACAAATAACGAAGTAGAAATATACTATGTTTTGGTATAAGCTCATTTTTGTTCAGAATAATATGTACCTTTGCAGTCCGAAAAGGAAAACAGAATTTAACCTAATTGTCTAACAATCAATGCACTGAATCAATGAATCATTTAAAATACCTCGGGCATTCATGCTTTTCGATTCATCTGGAAGGTTATAAAATATTAATCGATCCTTTTATTCGACCTAATCCATTAACAAAGAATCTGGTCGATGTAGATAATTTAGAAGCTGACTTTATCCTATTAACACACGGCCACAGCGATCATGTGGCTGATGCACATGAATTGTCCAGAAAAAATGGAGCACCAATAATTGCCAATTTCGAAGTAGCAACATGGTTTGAAGAGAAAGATTGTACTGTTTTCGGTATGAATATTGGTGGCAAAAGGAACTTTGGCTTTGGTGACGTTCGTATGGTAAATGCAATTCATTCAAGCAATATGCCTGATGGAAGCTATGGTGGCACTTCAGCCGGCTTTCTAATAACTTCAGGCTCTCATGTTTTGTATTTTGCCGGAGACACTGCCTTAACAATGGACATGAAGTTGATTCCTGCTTATTTTGGTAAACCTACCTTGGCCATATTGCCTATTGGCGGATATTTTACAATGAATCACCAAGATGCTTTAATAGCTTCCGATATGATAGAATGTAATAACATTATCGGTTGTCATTTTAATACTTTTCCTCCTATTACAATTGACAAACAAGAGGTCTTGCAATCATTTGAGGATCAAGGAAAAAAAATAATCCTACCGGAAATAAATGAAATAATTAATTTGTAATTTATGGGAAAAGTAATTGCCATTGCCAATCAAAAAGGAGGTGTAGGTAAAACAACCATTGCAATCAATCTAGGAGCATGTTTGGCTTTGATGGAATATAAAGTCCTAATCATAGACGCTGACCCGCAAGCCAATACTACATCCGGCACTGGAATTGAAAGTAGTCAAATTAGTAATACACTGTATGATTGTTTTATCAACGAATTTCCTGCCAGTGATGCTATTGTCTCTTCACCTACTCCAAATTTGGATATTTTACCATCAAATATAGACCTAGTAGGTGCTGAATTAGAGTTAGTTAGTCGTTTTAAGCGGGAATTTATCATGAAGGACTTTATTGAGCCTATTAAAGATAAGTACGATTTCATATTTATCGACTGCTTACCATCTTTAGGTATAATTACAGTCAATTCATTGACAGCAGCTGACAGTGTAATCATACCGGTTCAAGCTGAAATATTCTCCTTAGAAGGTTTAGGCAAACTAAAAAACACTATTTCCCTTGTGAAAAAGCAACTAAATCCTGCGTTAACAATAGAAGGAATAGTTTTAACTATGTACGACAAGCGCCTTCGACTTGCAAATCTCGTGATCGAAGAAGTTCAAAATCATTCTAAAGATCGGGTTTTTGACACAATTGTTCATAGAAATTCGAGAATTAGTGAAGCTCCATCTAACCACCAACCAGTCATCATGTATGACGCTGGAAGTAAAGGAACAATCAACTTTATCAATTTAGCTCATGAATTTTTGAGTTTCCAGACAACTGAAAATAATCCTACAACTGTAAAAAATTAAATCTACAAAAAGTGAAAAAAAAGGAATTAGGTAAAGGAATTAGAGCGCTGCTCAATAGTATGGATAATGACGATGCTGTCCCAAGTTTTGATACCGTAAAAGAATTGTCAGGTGGTATCGCTATGATTTCTATTTCAGAAATAGAACCTAATCCAACACAACCAAGAACCAGATTTAATGAAGAGCAACTACAAGAATTGGCGCAAAGCATTAAGAGTTATGGCATCATTCAGCCTTTGACTTTAAGAAAAATAGCAAGAGATAAATATCAAATAATTGCCGGTGAAAGGCGATACAAAGCGGCACAACTTGCCGGTCTTACTGAAGTTCCATCTTATGTCAGACTCGTTGACGATCAGGAATTATTTGAAATGGCTTTGGTGGAGAACATCCAAAGAGAAGATTTAAATGCCATTGAAATAGCTATTAGCTATAAAAGACTAATGGAAGAAACCAATATGACTCAGGATATACTGTCTGATCGCATCGGCAAAGACAGAAGTACTATTTCCAATTATGTTAGATTATTAAAACTACTTCCCGATATTCAAAATGCAGTTAAAGAAAAACATATTTCAATGGGGCATGCCCGTGCACTCGCAGGAATTGACGACATCGCCCTCCAGTTGGCATTTTACAAACAAACCATTGCTAATAGTTGGTCTGTACGTCAATTAGAAACCAATATCAGAGACCACTTTAATAAGAAAGAAAAATCTCAATCTACATCAAGTCCTAAAGATGCCGAAATTGAAAGCGTAAAAGAGCGATTACGTACGATTCTAGGACTTAAAGTCCAGATAGAAAGGAATGATAAAGGGCAAGGATTTGTACGAATCTCATTCAACTCCACGGACGAATTAAATTCTATTATTGACGTTATAGACAATTAACCAACTTTTGAGGCTAAAAGCCGTTATTTATTATGTGATTATATATCTAATCAAGATTTATAACAATGATATTTTTTATGATCATTCCTAAAAGTAAGTTTGCCTTTATAATTAAACCCTTACTCGATATTATAGCTATTATAATATTGATATTCACTTGCTTAGACTATTCTTATTCACAAAATAGCGACTCTCTATTTTTACATCGAGATTCCACTTATCAAGCGTCAGTTAAAGATACTACTCACACCTCTCAGCCAGTTGACCTTTATACTCCTAAAAAAGCTATGATTAGGTCTATCATCTTACCTGGGTTGGGTCAGGCTTACAATAAGCAATATTGGAAGATTCCGATAGTATATGCCGGAATTGGCGCTCTCATTTATTCAGGTGAATGGAATAGGAAAAATTATCGTCAATTTAAAGATATCTATAAAGACATGATTGATGGCGTCCCCACTCAATATGACCGATATTCCAAACAAAACATACGTGCAGTCAGAGATCAATATCGAAAAAACATGGAATTATCTTACATTGCAATTGTCGGTGTATATGGACTAAATGTTTTAGATGCTTTCGTATCAGCTCATTTGAAAACATTCGATATCAATGACGATATTAGTTTAAAATGGCAACCTAAAATCAACTACACAAACTACGGCAATGTGCCGGAAATATCGGGAGGCATAAGCTTTTCCCTTCTTTTACATTAATCCCAAAAGCTTAACATATTTCATTATTTCTCCGGGATTTGATACCTTAAGTTTTCCCGTCATCAAAGCCATCATAGGATTGGATTTTCGTGAAAGTAAATCATTGAATACGACATCACTTGTTCGGATTGTTGATTTAGCATCGCCAATTAAACCTTCTTCGACACCTATGACTCCCTGATCAATCCTCAAAGTATAAAGTCCGCCCAGATCACCACTTATGTCAAAATGAAGCACCGTTCTTACATTTTCAATTGCTTCTTTAGCAACTTTTGTATCCAACTGATTCAGAAAATCCTTAATAGAAATCATATTTTTTTCCAAAGTTAACAAAATAAACATTTTTAAGTTTCTATTTTATAAAGATAGAAAATGCACAAATTTATATATTTCTCTATAGTTATGAATAACAAGACATTATTGAATGAAGGAATATTCTTGATGACTAAAAAAATAAAAATTTCTAACAAAGAAACTTAAAGGATAGCATATTAGACAATTAAAGGCTAATTTTGCGCTATTTTTTAAATATAAAATATCTCTTATGCAATTTGAAACATTATTGACAGAAGAAGTTGATTCCATAATTATTCTTACAATAAATAGACCTGAATCTTTGAATGCATTGAACAAAGCCGTTTTTGATGATTTAGAAAGATTTTTTTCAGAATATTTGCCTTCCAAGACTGACATCAGGGGTGTTGTCATAACCGGAGCAGGAGAAAAAGCATTTGTTGCCGGGGCTGACATAAAGGAATTTGCCAATTTTAGTTCGGAGGAAGGAGCAGCCTTATCCAGAAGAGGTCAAAATGTTTTCCTATCCATTGAACAGTGTCCTATACCGGTTATCGCCGCTGTCAACGGCTTTGCATTAGGCGGAGGATGCGAATTAGCAATGTCATGTCACATGAGAATAGCCGGAATGAAAGCTAAATTTGGCCAACCGGAGGTTAATTTAGGTTTGACACCCGGTTATGCTGGAACACAAAGGCTGATTCAGCTGGTTGGTAAAACAAAAGGCATGGAATTATTGTTGACAACCAGAATGGTCGATGCCGAAGAAGCTTTGCGTATAGGCTTAGTCAATCAAGTTGTAGAAAAAGGTCAGGAAAAAGAAGCGTCACTTACAATGCTAAAAACCATAGCAGAAAAAGCACCAATTGCTGTTGCAAAAACAATACAATGCATCAATGCCTATTATGATAAAAACATAGATGGTTTTGAGGAAGAAGCAAAACAGTTTGGTCTGTGTATGGAAACCGAAGATTTCAAAGAAGGCACGTCCGCATTTATAGAAAAAAGAAAACCTACATTTAAAAATAAGTAAGCAGTGATAGAGACTGATATTGCGATCATAGGAGCTGGGCCTACCGGTCTTTTTGCGGTTTTTGAAGCCGGATTATTGAAACTTCGATGTCATTTAATTGATTCTCTACCTCAGCCGGGCGGACAATTAACAGAGATATATCCTAAAAAACCAATTTACGACATACCGGGTTATCCTTCTGTATTAGCAGGGGAATTAATTGACAACTTAATGAAGCAGATTGAACCTTTCAAACCTGGATTTACTCTGGGTGAAAGGGTTGAATCATTGGAAAAAACCAATGATGGGAAATGGCTTCTTACCACCTCTCGAAATACAACTATAAAATCAGCAGTCGTTGTAATTGCAGCAGGTCTTGGCTCTTTTGAACCACGAAAGCCTGCCATACCTGAATTGGTAAATTATGAATACAAAGGAGTAGATTATATCATCAAAGATCCTACTATATATCAATCGAAAAAAATAGTCATCGCCGGAGGCGGAGATTCAGCCTTAGATTGGACTATTTACCTTTCAAATATTGCAGAACATATCACTTTGGTGCACAGAAGAAAAGAGTTTCGAGGTGCGCCAGATAGTGTGGACAAAGTACTTTCTTTAGCTCAAGAAGGAAAAATAGATCTGATAACGGAAGCAGAAGTCACAGCTCTTAAAGGCGAAACCGTATTACAATCCCTTCATATCAAACATGACACGAAGGGAGAAATAACGATCGACGCAGATTATTTTATCCCTCTTTTCGGATTATCTCCCAAACTTGGTCCTATTGCTGAATGGGGACTCAATTTAGACAAAAACGATATTCATGTCAATACATTCGATTATCAGACCAATATACCCGGAATATATGCTATTGGTGACATCAATACATACCCCGGTAAGTTAAAATTAATCTTGTGCGGTTTCCATGAAGCTACTTTGATGTGCCAATCTGCCTTCCATCATGTTTATCCGGACAAAAAGCTTTCATTTAAATACACAACAGTAATGGGGAAAGATGCCCTTACGCTATAAATAAATAATATGATACAAAGAATTCAAAGTGTTTTCCTTTTGTTGGCAGCTACTTGTATGTCATTTTTATTCCTTCCGAGCTTTGATTATGCTGCCTCCTCTGATGCTCAAATTATGACTACTCCATTGTTTAAGGATAGTGTTTTCAATACTTTTGACAATATAGCCTTAATGGTTATGACGGGCATTACCTCACTTTTGATTTTTATTAACATATTTTTATTCAAAAATCGAACCCTACAATTGTTATTAGTTAAAATATTAATATTTTTAATTTTTGCTTTGATTATTAGTGCTGGGATAATATTTTATCTTAATTTTAATACTCAATTGGAAGAAATAGCACGAATTCAAGTGAGATTGGGAACTTTTATCCCCTTTATCGTTATTGTTTTACTATATTTCACAAGCAATTACATAAAGAAAGATATATCTATTGTAAAATCGATGGATCGGTTACGTTAAGTTTTTTTCGGTAGCCGGTCATAAAGTATAAAATAACCGGAAAAAATGGGAACGACGCCTCAACCGAATGATCCAGAAGAAGTGTTGCTTATTCAACGCTCTTATAGGAATTTGCTTAAAAGCATTAAAAGCAATCTAACAAAGGAAGACAAAGAAATGATCCGTCAAGCCTATGAGATTGCTGTTCAGGCTCATTCAAAGCAACGAAGGAAGTCTGGCGAACCTTATATCCTGCACCCTATTGAAGTCGCCCGAATCTGTGCCGAAGAAATAGGATTAGGACCTACTGCTGTTGTTGCTGCACTTCTTCATGATGTAGTAGAGGATACGGATGTTTCCTTGGATGACATCAAAAAACAATTTGGTGATAAAATATGCCGATTGGTCGATGGTCTTACAAAATTAGACAGCTCCTATAACTCAGAAAACCCACAAGCAGAAAATTTTAAAAAAGTCCTCAGTACCTTAAATTCAGATGTTCGGGTAGTTCTCATTAAAATGGCCGACCGCTTACACAATATGCGGACACTCGGCTCAATGAAAAGAGAAAAGCAATTAAAAATAGCTTCAGAGACCAGCTATATTTATGCTCCGCTCGCCCATCGATTGGGACTTTATAAGCTCAAGACAGAGTTTATGGATCTGTGTCTTAAAATCTTAGAACCATCTTTTTATCAAGAAATAGCCAGAAAGCTACAGGAGACTAAGCGAAGCCGTAATCACTATATCAACGAATTTATAAAAGGGATGAATGAGCAACTTGATGAGCTCAATGTGCCCTATAAAATCATTGGCCGCCCCAAATCCATTTCTTCTATAGCAGATAAACTTAAAACCAAAGGAGTACCGTTTGAAGAAATATATGACCTCTTCGCAGTCCGTATAATCATCGATGTCGAACCTAAAAAAGAGAAAAGCGCCTGCTGGCAGGTATATTCAGTCATTACGGATGTATATACACCCGTACCGGAGCGTTTGAAAGACTGGGTTACTATGCCCAAGTCAAATGGATATGAGTCACTTCATACGACGGTTATTGGGCCAGGTGGTCGATTTGTAGAAGTGCAAATCAGGTCTGAAAGGATGGATGAAATCGCAGAGAAAGGATTTGCTGCACATTGGAAATACAAGGGTGTCAAACAAAGTACACAAAATGTCTTTGATACTTGGTTAGATTCTGTTAGAATGTTGCTCGAAGACAAAGATAAAGATGCACTCGAATTCATTTCAGAATTTAAAACCAGCCTTTATGGTGAAGGAATATATGTATATACACCTAAAGGTGATATGGTAACACTTCCGAAAGGGGCAACAGCTTTGGATTTTGCTTTTAACATTCACTCGGACGTGGGATATCATACAATTAGTATTAAAATCAATAATAAATTGGTCCCAATGAGTTATGTTCTGGAGAATGGAGATCAGATTCAAGTGAATACGAATAAAAATCAAAAACCAAATGAAAACTGGCTAAAAATGGTAATTACCTCCAAAGCCAGAACTAGAATCAAACAAGCCCTCAAAGAAGCCAATAAAATACAGGCAGACTATGGCAAAGAAGAGTTGTTTAGGAAACTTTCTAATTCTAAACTCGACTTTGAAGAAAATATTGACTTTTTGGTGAAGCATTTTGGATTCAAAAATCGATTTGAGCTTTTCCTCGCCATATCTTTGGATCAAATCAAAATCGATCTCAAGAAATTCAAAATTGATGGTTCTAAACTTAGTGAATTCAAAGAAGTCCAAAAAGTTAAGACTGAAGAAGTTAGCGACGAATTGGGAAACACATATTATACCATAAATCCAACTAAGAACAAATCTCTACTACTTATTAATGGTGAAAGTGCGGATAAATTTAGTTTTCAATTTGCATCATGTTGTCATCCCCTTCCGGGTGATGATATTTTTGCCTTTGTCACTACAGCCAATACTCTAAAAATACACAGAACGTCCTGCCCAAACAGTGAGCACTTACTTGCTTCTTATGGATATAGAGTATTAAAAGCAGACTGGACAAATGTAGCAACAACTGCATTTGTAGAAGAATTGATTATCATTGGTTCAGACAACGGTCCGGGCATCATACAGTCAATTACTGAAAATATCAACAAATTTGGACTCAATATTAAATCTTTCAAAATAGACGGTAATGAAGGTATTTTTGAAGGAACAGTTAAATTGGAAATGCAAAACCTTGATCAGATGAATGCATTAATTCGAACTTTGAAAAACCTTCCTTACGTTTCGAATGTTAGAAGAGGTAATTAGTCTATTTACAGATAATTATATACCTTTATACCAAAATAAAAGACAAATGGCTCGCAATATTGATAAATATGACCAGGATATCACAGTTGAAACTGGCGTAGAAATACCGCTTAACGAAAAATTGTTTGCTGAAGTAAAAGTCATTTTCTCTGATTATTTAGAAAAAAATCAATGTAGGAAGACACCGGAACGGTTTGCAATTTTAGGTGAAATATATCGACGTGGAGATCACTTCGATGCCGAAACACTCTATTTTCACATGAAAAACCACAACTACAGAGTATCCAGAGCTACTGTTTACAACACTTTGGAACTTTTAGTCAATTGTGATTTAGTGAAAAAGCATCAATTTGGCAAAAATTTAGCTCAATATGAAAAGTCTTATGGATGTAAGCAACACGATCACGTCATCTGTGAGAAATGTGGCAAAGTAGTTGAATTCTGCGACCCTCGAATCCAAAATATAAAAAACATGATCGGTGAAATGTTACACTTTGACATAACACACCATTCTTTAAACCTTTATGGTGTCTGTGCCGGTGGTTGTACATCCAAAGAAAATTCTAACGATTAAAGCAATCTAATGATCTTTTGGGTCTTTGCTTCTATTTCATTTTTTTTAGCAGCCATTTACTCTTTGGGATTTTTATATGCAACAATCCAATGGCTTAAAACTAGAACATTCGAAATAAATCAACCACTTAAACCGCTTCCTCTTTCAATACTCATACCTTTCAGAAACGAAGAAGCCACTATTTTAACTTGCCTTAATTCTTTACTCAATCAAAAGTATCCAAAAGAATTGGTTGAAATAATTTGTATTGATGACCATTCGACCGATCGTTCCTCCAGTATAATTCAACAATTGTCTTTCAACAATTCACATATAAAGTTAATTGTCAATAAAGGGTCGGGCAAAAAGGATGCCATTAGAACAGGAATGGAAGCGTCGGAACACAACCATATACTCTTAACCGATGCCGATACCACAAGAGAGGAAAATTGGCTCTATATATATTCTAATCTATTTAGATACAAAGGCATCAAAGTCATAGTGGGTACCGTGTTGATGGAAGGGCAAAGAAGTGGACCTTTCACAGCCATGCAGGAGCTCGATTACATTGGCATGATGTCACTGACTATTACAGCCATCAGAAAACATTGGTTTGCCAATGCAAGTGGCGCTAATATGGCTATAACCAAAGATATTTATCTCGAATATATTGATTCAACTGATGACCGTGGAATAAGCTCAGGTGACGATGTTTTCTTAGTGCAATATGCGCATAAGCATCATCCCGGATCGATTCTGGCTCCTAAAAACAAAGATATAATCGTAAAAACATCTACAGAAAATGGTTGGATGACATTTTTTAGACAAAGAATTCGATGGGCTAATAAATCTTTCCAATATTCTAATTACAGAATGACTTTAATCTGGGCTTTTATTTGGCTCTTTCATTTGTCTATTATAGCTTTGTTCCTTATTGCCGTACTTTTTCAAGGAATATTTATAAAACTATTGGCATTTAGTATTTTTTCAAAATTATTGACCGATCTCATTTTTCTGTCCGCAACAACTACATTTTATAAAAAATCAGTTATAAAATATTTCTTTATTTCAGAAGTATATCACTTTATTTATGTGGTATTTATAGGCTTTGCAGCCATTTTTAAAATTCCTTTCAGTTGGAAAGAAAGAAAATTTAGTGCTTGATAAACAAAAATTAATTTACCTTCATAACTTTATAGCCACATATTTTAAGCATTACAAATATGTAAATTGATTATCATCCACATACCGAATAGCAACGGTAAAGCAATAAATGTAACCATGAAGTTAACGCCCTCAGTTCGACAAATTATTGCAATAGCTCTTCCTATAATGATTGGAAGTGCCGCACAGAACGTATTACAGCTGAGCGACAGCATATTTCTATATCACCTTAGCGAAACGGATTTTGCTGCCATTGGATTTGTTGGAGTCTTTTATTTAATGGTCAATGCTATCGGCTATGGTTTCAGTAAAGGTGGTCAGATCATCATTGCTAATATGTCCGGACGGCAAGACATAGAGGGGATTCGACGTAATTTTCAAGCTCTTGGTTTATTTGAAGCGGTTTTGGCAACCGTGATGTTCCTTTTCATGTATTTCATAAGTCCCTGGTTTTTTGGATTATTTTTACAAAATCAGGATGTGCTTCATGCATGTACCGAATTTATTAAATATAGGTCATTTGGCGTGTTTTTTTCCTACATCGGCATCACTTTAATTGCATTATATACCGGTATAGCCAAGACCAAATTCATAATGATTGAGACTATATTTTTACTTGTAGTCAATGGAATATTGAATTATGCTCTGATCTTTGGCAAATGGGGACTACCCGCTATGGGAATTGCCGGAAGTGCTTTGGCAAGTACCATTGCTGAGGCAATGGGCGCCTTAGTATTCATGCTATACTTATATTTTGATAAAAATGTCAAGCACCTCAATATATTCACCAAGTTTAAATTAGAGTTCAACCTCATCAAAAACCAATTTAAACTATCAGCACCCATCGTGACTCAAAATTTCGTTAGTTTGGGAAGTTGGTTTCTTTTCTTTGCTATTATTGAAGATATGGGTGAACGTGCCCTTGCCATTTCTAATCTAGTAAGAATAGTTTATCTCATTCTTTCTATCCCAACATGGGGATTCAGCTCAGCTACTAATACGATTGTCGGTAACTTAATGGGTCAAGCTAACTTCCGTCCCATTATGGCAAGTATGAAAAAAACAGCTTTAGTTTGTTTTGGTATGACTATGATTATAGCCTTACCCATTATAATTTGGCCGGATGTAATCCTTTATCCATTATTGGGTTCAACAGACATGACTTTGATCAATGATAGCCATACAACTTTATACGTATTGCTTGCTATTATAGCTTTTAATTCCATCATTTCAATATATGTAAATGGAATTGCCGGAGTGGGCGCCACCATGACAGGGCTTAAAATACAGACAATCAGTGCGATTGCGTATTTATTTATGATCTATTTGGTAGTAGATGTTTGGCACAGCACATTGAATGTCGCATGGAGCACCGAAATAATCTATTGGTTGGTTCAGATGTTAGGAGTAATATGGTTCTTCTCCAAAGTAAAGTTCAACAAGTTGACTTATGGAACGGAATAATCCATTTCTGTTGATTACATTCGGGATTAATAACTTAAAACACAACTAATTCTTTCCCTTTTTGTACTTCCATCATCATGAGTAAATTGAAATTCTATAACGTAAATGCCCGGTAAAGCTTTACTTATGTTGTCTGTGCTCCCATCCCAACTAATAAAACCATCTGTTCCGGTCAAAATACCACTATTGTTGTTTTTTATTAATCTGCCTGCAGCATCAAAGACTCGCCATCTAAGGATATAACCCGGTTTGTCAAGATGATATGTAACGATAAATTGGTCTAAAAATCCATCCTGATTTGGTGAAAAATGTTCCTCGGTCTTAACTAATATTTTATCTGTTTTGGCAAAAACCCTTCTTTGACTATTTTCATAACCGGGTGTTCCACCTCCTACATCTGTAGAAGCAGACTGCCAATTGGAGTTATTATTTGACGGTTGTTCCCATGAAACCCTTTCCAACGAAATTCCTTTAGTACTCGATAAAAAAACATTTTGCATCTTATCAGAATACCTAAAACTATCGATTACAACTTGATTATCCAACAAGCTAATATTTCCCATATCACTATTAAACGACGGTATTGCCATTTCAAAGATATTGTCAGGATACTTAACCCTATAATTAGCTGACAACCATGCCTTGGATGGACAGAATGCAAGATACCCTTTGGGTTGTATAAATGCTGTCTGTGTTATGCTGGCAGATTTATTCCCTTGGGTATTCAATATTGTCATTCCTTTTAAATCAAATATTTTATCTGTATTGTTATAAAATTCAACAAAATCATATCCACCCGTTGCAGGATTATATAATATTTCATTCACAAAAACATCTCCCGGTGCTGGCTTCTGAAAACCTTTTCCAAAGCCAATGATGGTGTCAAGTTTTAAAACAGTCCCCAAGCAATTCTGAAAACGGTCAAAAAGCTTGATTTCATACCATATTCCATCACTTAATGATTCTTCAAATTCAAGGATGCAACAAGATGCTACCGGTGAAGGGCTAAACACGTTAAATTCCGGAACATTTAAACCATGAAATGATGAAGTAGTAACGAAAGTAGAAAAATCCAATGTTTTTGAAAAACACAATTGGACATTATAATCGTCTATAATTTCAATTCCGGTGACTTCAAGGTTTATAGGCGATATTGATTTATTCGAATTTTCACGTCCCGGTGTACCACCACTTGCATCCGTAGAGGCAGCATAAGCATTCTTCCCATCGCACACGCCTGATTTTCCAGAATGTTCCAAACTCCAACCGCCATCTTTTTTTGCATTATCTTTATAAGAGGATAAATCATACGACATAGAATGAATTTCTTTTCCAACAGAATCTATCAGAGATAAACTTGTCCCATCATTATTTAAGGAAGGAAAGGAAGCTAAACCAACAACATTAGGAAACGAATTCCATTTTGCTACCTCATTACCAGGAACCAAAATAATATATTCATTTGGCGCAAATACTCTTTTGGGCAAGGCATATAATACATTGGTTTTCTGGATTCTATATTGAGACAATTGAAGGGTTTTTTCACTACCATTCCACAATTCAATAAATTCTCCATCCGGCAATCCTATAACCGGCGTAGGATCTGGCAATAATTCATTGATCAAAATATCATATAATAAAGCAGATGAATAAGTTATAAGTGAAAATTGGAGTTCTTGTGATTCCATCAAATTACCAGCCTTGTCATGTAAACCACTAATAATGATACGATTAGGATTATTATTTAATGGAGATCGCGTATATATAATGGCTGACAAACCGTTCCCTTTAATGGAATCTATTCCAATTTTATCATTTAGTCCATTGAAAATCTGATAATTAAGTGTATCCACCAATTCGTCCTCCGGGACTATTTCATTCAAATTAATCTGCAAGGAATTTAGGTTAATTGCATTTACTCCAGTCACTACAGGGCCTTGTGTATCCGGAATATATTTATCGATAAATATATCATCTATGAAGAAGTTCTTGACATTGCTCGATGTATATTTCATCAAAAAACCGAAATATGATGTCGAATTCAATATAAAACCGGGAGGAAGTGGGCCATCATATACAAGCCAATTAGTCTGATCCGGGTTGGTAAATTTGATAGTTATGCGTTGTTCGGTAATTAATCCACTGAAAGTGCCATCGACTCCATTGGCAAATAATCCTGCACCGGATTCTGCAATAATAGTTGATACCATTTGGTCTCCGACAGCAAGAGTAACACCATCAGTATCACCTGTTTTGCCAATATTCATCATGATTCCATTACTAAAATTAAGATCTGATTGATTGCCACTTAAATACATACTAATCTTATTGTTGTTAGATGGTGCAAAATTCATCTTTACATAAAATGAAAATGCAAATGAATCCTTCCACACTAGCGGAGTTGAAATATATGATGTTCCAGCCCCAGTGGCATTAAGCTGGCCTTGTCCCTTATTATTAACAATAAATTGATCAATGTTTCCCTCCCATATTCCGCTTGAATTAAAGGTCTGCCCGGAAAAGTCTTCCTTTACCTGGGAAAAGGCTGACACATGTATAAAACCAAAAATGAAAAAAAAGAACATTGGAGTCAACACTCTATGTTTTATATTATACATAGGCAACTTGAAAGAATTTCTTAATAAATAAGCAAAATTTGAAATATAATCCCCACCAATATTATTAAATGCTTGCTTAGAATACCAAGTCAACATATTATTCAATTGAAAATATTTAAATACAAATACCATCTAATCTTTATCTTTACAGTTTGTAAATATAGTTGGAATTTAATAAAAATCATTCAACTACTTATATTTATTCTATTTGTTAACCATAAAGTAAAAGAAAAAAATTTCATGAAATTAGCAGTTTGTGGAGTTACAGGTTTAGTCGGAACTAATATGTGTAAAGTATTAGAAGAAAGAAATTTTCCGATAGATGAATTTATTCCTGTTGCCAGTGAAAGGTCTGTTGGAAAAGAAGTTGAATTTCGTGGTAAAAAATACAGCGTAGTCAGCATGTCTGATGCTGTAGCGATGAGACCTGATATTGCCTTGTTTTCAGCAGGAGGAAGCACATCACTTGAGTGGGCTCCACGGTTTGCAGAGGTAGGAACCACCGTTATCGACAATTCATCTGCTTGGAGAATGCATCCCGATATCAAATTGATTGTACCGGAAGTCAATGCCACAGAATTGACTGCTAAAGATAAAATTATCGCTAATCCTAACTGTTCAACCATCCAAATGGTCGTTGTTCTAAAGCCTTTACATGATATATATAACATTAAGCGAATCGTCGTTTCAACTTATCAATCTGTAACAGGAACAGGAGCAAAGGCTGTCCATCAGATGATGAATGAAAGGCAAGGTATAGAAGGCGAAATGGCCTATGCCTACCCTATTGATATGAATATCATACCACAAATAGACGTTTTCATGGACAATTTATACACAAAAGAAGAAATGAAAATGGTCAATGAAACAAGAAAAATTTTGTCCGATGATTCAATACGCCTAACGGCCACAGCAGTTAGAATTCCGGTAGTAGGCGGGCATAGTGAATCTATCAACATCGAATTTGAGAAAGATTTCCAAATCAGTGATATCGTTGAAGTCTTGAGTCATTCAGAAGGCATAGTTGTTTTAGACAATCCCAGTCAATCGCTATATCCTATGCCAAAGGATTCACACGACAAGGATGATGTCTTTGTAGGAAGAATAAGAAGAGATGAATCTCAGCCAAATACGCTTAATCTATGGGTTGTTTCAGATAATCTGAGAAAAGGTGCTGCAACAAATGCCATACAAATAGCAGAATATCTATTGAAACATCAGTTGTTGAATAAAAAAGAAACAATGTCAGCATAAACTCCATTTGGAGAAGTGAACAATTCTGAAATCAAGAAACAATTACTACCTTGTATTACAATATTATACATATATATAAATTAATTTATAACAAATAGGGAAAATATTTTCCTTTTGAGAAATAAAAGTTGTTTCTTTGCATTACTTTACGAAAAGTGTGATTAGACAATTTTTACATAGTTATTTTCGTACTTAATTTACAAATGTTCATGACGATCTGAAAAGATTGAGAAAAAAACGCACAGATGAAATCAAAATTGGTTATTTGGGGTCAACAAAATGATCAAAAAGTATTATTGGCTATCGCTCTCAGAGCAAACGATAATAAAATAGACACGTATGTCTTCCCTGAAAGTATGGTTACTGAAGAATTTTCCAACAAAATGTCAACAGATTGGAAAAATGATATTGCAGTAGATTTTCCGGAAGGTTATACTCAATATGAAACAGAGTTAAATTCTTCCGGCGAAATATTACCCGAAGGAATTAAAGTAGAAGGAACTGACACTATATCCCGCGCACAAATTGAATGGCAGTTTTTTGTACTCTCCGCAAAATTAGCAACAAGCTATGAAGCAGAACTAGAAACTATTAAGGATAAAATAGCCCAACTTAAAGAATTTAGTCAGCCGTTATGGGATGATTTAAAATCATTTTGGGATAAAGTTCAAAATCAAATTAGAGAGAAAAATATCCTCGGAAATCATATAACTGACCTTCGCAAATCAACCAATGATGCTTTTGAAAGTTTGAAGGAGAAAAGAAAAGAACTAGATCAAAAGTTCAACGAAAATTCATCTTCCATCAAAGCAAATTTTATGAATGCTCTCCAGGATATTAATGATAAGATTAGTAAAGGAATGAGCCTCCACCCTATCTTTGAAGAACTAAAAAATCTGCAAAATGATTTTAAAAAGGCTACAATGACTCTTTCAGATAAAAGAAATGTCTGGGATAAATTAGATGCTGCATTTAAAGTCGTTAAAGAAAAAAGATTTGGTTCAAAAGAAGGAAAATCATCGGATCAAAACAACGTAAAAGACAGACTTAACAATCGCTATAATGGTTTGCTCACTGCCATATCTAAAATGGAACAGTCAATAGATTTTGATAAAAAAGATATTGACTTTCAAACCAAAAAAATGGATGGACAAGTAGGCCAATTAGAATTACAGATTCGTCAAGCTAAACTTAAAATGATTGAAGAAAGGATTCAGTCTAAACAGGCTAAGTTGGCAGACATGGTGGCCACAAAATTAGAACTCGAACAAAGAAAGGAAAAGATCGAAAAAAGTGAGGCTGCACGTGCAGAAAAAGAAGAAGCTAAAAAAGTTATTCAGGATAAAATAGCTGCTGAAATTAAAGCAGCATCAGATTCTAGAACAGATAATGCTGACGACCTCGAAAAAGCTGCACAAAAAATTGCGGAATCCAAGCAACGAAAAGAAAAGCCTAAAGATGATAGCATTTTAGACACATTACAATCCAACATTAGCGAGACTGTTGAAGATGTTGTAGATACTGTAAAGGCTGTCAGTTCAGTGATCGGTGATAAAATCGGTGATTTAGTTGATGATATAACTGCCAAAGCAGCTGACATATTGGAGGGAAAGACAGATGAAGACAATACTTCAGTAGCCTCCGAGGAGCAACAAGAATCAGTATCTGAAAATCCTATTGCAGAAGATTTAGGCAACACCGAAAATACGGATATAAAAGAAGAAACTTCCGAAAATATAGAAGACGAAGAAGAAAAAGCGTAAAATCAACTAAACTGCATCTGTTTGCCTATTTGCTGTAAAGTTGTATTGTCTTGAAGCGTATTCTCCTTCAATAATTTATAAAATTCATTTTGACTTTGCCATAAATTAATTGGCAAATTTAATTGTAAGACCCATTCCAATAAGCGTATAATCAATTGCAGTTGGATTGGGTCTTTCTTCTTTTGTCGATATTGCCTTATTTTATCAAACAATTGTTTTTCAGCCAAAAAAGCCAACCGTTCAGGATCTTCAAGATTAACATTCCATTTTTTTAAGTCAGCACTCAGCTTTTCAATTTTTTCCATATTCAATCCCTCTCTCTCGGATAACTCATCTATTAGGTCGGCATTAATAACAAATTCCGCAATCTCCAAATACCCTTTTGAAATGGGGAATCCAATACTTTCCATTTCATGAAGAATATCATAATTTGAATTGTAAAAATTGCGAAATCCGGATACTGCCTTCTTAATATTTCGTTTTGATATAATATTTAATAGATTGATTTTCTCATCATTAAACAAATGCGAAAATCCAAAACAATCAAGTCCAAAATGCTTTCTCAACATTGATTTACAACTTTCAAATTCTTCACTTTTAAATGAACCACGTATCTTATTTATTATTGTTTCATAATCAGATGTCATTGTTCCCGGTTTCAAATAACCTATGATGTCGATTCCGCCCATATACATAACACAAAATGAATATTCGAAATAAGCATGTGTCAGCAACGAAGTCATTATAGTATGTCCTATAATTAATTGATTTTCACCGACTATTTCTCTTTTAAAGACTATGTGGTCAGCAGAAAACTTATATAAGGTCACTTTTTTGGGGATTCTTTCAAATATCGACAATACCGATATATGCATTGCCACTTGTTGCAATCGAATTTCTTCAGGCAAAACTAGTTTTAAATAAATGTCTCTACCATTAGCAAATTCCTTTTTATTAGAAGGACATTGCTCCAACATATTCTGGAAAATATTTTCTAGATGGAGCCCAAAATACTCACCATGCGTGATAGCTCGTCTGGCATATTGTAAAATTTGAGTTGACTCCAGTCCACTTAATTCATCAAAAAACCAGCCACAACTTGTGTACATCAATTGAGCATGATGCATCATCTCCAGAAGTTTCAATGCATCAATACAATTTTCCTCCAAATGACTTTCGACGACATGTTTATTTAAAAAATAGCGAACATTATTATCATTCCTATCTAATATTATGTCAATATAATCAAGAAGTGCTGCATGTGGATTCTTTAACACATCGGTTTTCCCATAAAATAAAGTGGACAACTGTTCCCTTAACCAATCCAACGCATCTCTTAATGGCTTTCTATACTTCTGATTCCAATCAGGATGTCCGCCTGTATTACATCCACAATCAGCTCTCCATCTCTCTACGCCATGGTAACAACTCCAACTCGTATTTTCCTTAATCTTAATTTCCATCTCAGGAGGAAAGAGTTCCAAAAAATGACCATAATTAATCATACTGATATTTTCATCTTTCTCCATATTATAGATACAGGAGGCCAATGCCATCTCACCAAAACGATGATGATGTCCATAAGACTCGCCATCTGTAGCAATATTCACAATGCCTGATTTCGACATCTTGTGAGCATCATTGATTAATTCCTCAGCAAATCGAGCACCATCATTTAAAAGGCCTTCAAATGCAACTTTTTGTGAAATTGTGCCATTGTAAAAGAAAACGGCAATAGATTTGCCATTTGGCAGAATAACTTTATAAGATTGATGTGTATCTATACTCGATTCATCGAAAGGCATCCATTCACCTGTAAGATTTCGAATGGATTCAATCTGCCGGGGTGCTAAAATTGTAAATAAAATACCGGCTTCACTCAAATACTGAAGAGTTGAAGTATTCACTGCTGTCTCACTTAACCACATTCCTTCAGGCTTTCTGCCGTAACGAAACTCAAAGTCTTTAATACCCCAATGAACTTGTATTTCCTTTTCCAAATCATTGGCAAGTGGCATTATCAAATGATTATAAATCTGCGCAATTGCATTTCCATGCCCATTATTTGCCTTGACACTAAGCTTATCAGCCTCAATGATTTCTTTATAGACACTTGATTGGTGTTCTTCCAACCAAGACATCAACGTCGGTCCTATGTTAAAACTAATTTTTTCATAGTTATTGACAATTTTTAAGATTTTCTGATTGCTATCTAAAATGCGTGCAGCACTATTGAGCGCATAACATTCATAACATATCCTTTCATTCCAATTAGTAAATGGTGCGGCGGATGGCTGTGATTGAATTTCATTGAGCCAGGCATTTTCACGAGGAGGTTGATAAAAATGTCCGTGAATACAAATATATTTTTTAATCATAACTTCTTCTTCATAACTACTTTTTGATCTATCGTTTTCATAATTTAATTAGAAGAATCTCAGCTTTTATCGTTATTTTTTTGGATACCTTTAGGCTTATTTGGTGCAAGAATTAATATGGCAAGTGGCGGACAAGTAATACGAATAGAATAAGGTCTATCATGTTTAGATACCTTCTGTGCCTTAATTGTTGCCGCATTTTTAATACCACTTCCACCGTAATCTTTTTCATCACTATTCAACAATTCTGACCAAGAGTTATTTTCATGAACACCTATCTGATAATCTTCTCGGATGACGGGCGTCATATTGAGGATAACCAGCAGTCGATCCGACTTATTCTTTCCTTTTCGCAAATAAGCCAGAACACTATTCTCGCGATCATCTACAACCATCCATTCAAAGCCTTCCGGCTGGTAATTATAATAAAAGAGTGCATTATAACTTGTCAAAAGGCGATTTAATTTCTTTACTAATTTTTGAACTTGTTTGTGAAAATTAAAGCGCAACAAATGCCATTCCAGCCCGTTGATATGGCTCCATTCCCAACTTTGTCCAAATTCACCGCCCATAAATAACAGCTTTGCACCGGGATGTGTAAACATATATCCTAATAGCATTCTGAGGCTGGCAAACTTCTGCCATTCGTCACCCGGCATTCTGGTAAGCAGGCTTCCTTTTCCATGCACTACTTCATCGTGTGAAAAGGGAAGAACAAACTTTTCAGAAAATGCATAAACCATACTGAAAGTAATCTGTTCATGATGAAATTGCCTGTGAATCGGATCCAATGAAAAATATTTCAATGTATCATGCATCCAACCCATCATCCATTTTTGGTCAAAGCCCAATCCTCCATCATGTACAGAGGCTGTAACATACGGAAAAGAAGTGGATTCTTCTGCAATAGTAAGTACGTCGGGATGTAGAGCATGTATGGTTTGATTCATATCTTTAATAAACTCGATGGCTTCCAAATTTTCCCTGCCACCAAATTTATTGGGAGTCCACTCCCCTTCCTTACGTGAATAATCCAAATGAATCATGGACGATACGGCATCTACCCGAATGCCATCAGCATGATACATCTCACACCAGAAGGCAGCATTGCTGATGAGAAAAGATTTGACTTCTTTCTTTCCATAATCAAATATCAAACTCTTCCAATCAGGATGATAGCCTAATTGCGGATTTCCGTGCTCATATAAATGAGTTCCATCATAATAACTCAACGAGTGACCATCACTTGGAAAATGGCTCGGTACCCAATCCAAAATAACTCCAATTCCGGATTGGTGAAAGGCATCAACCATCTCCATAAACTCTTGAGGGGTGCCAAATCGAGAAGAGGTGGCATAATAACCGATAACCTGATATCCCCAGGATGGATAATACGGATGCTCCATAACCGGCATCAATTCAACATGTGTAAAACCCATTTCTTTGACATAAGGCACAAGCTCATCCTTCATCTGAGTAAAAGTCTGAAAACTACTTTCTTTCCTTTCAGGCTTTTTCCAACTTCCTAAGTGAACTTCATATATGGACATGGGTGAATGCATCTTGTCAAAATCACGTCTTTGTTGAATCCATCCATCATCCGTCCATTTGAAATTTTGGATATCCCACACTATACTGCCGGTATCAGGGGGCGTTTCCCATTTAAATGCATAAGGGTCACCTTTTTCATAGACTTTGCCGTCAGCACTAATAATATTATACTTATAGACAGCGCCTTCTTTGACTCCCGGCACAAAGCCTTCCCATATACCACTTTGATCCCATCGAGGATTGAGTCTATATTGTGAGGATCGCCATTGATTAAAGTCTCCCATTACGGTAACGTCTTTGGCTGAAGGAGCCCATACAGCAAAGTAAACACCTTGCTTTCCATTGACTTCAACAAGATGACTTCCTAAAAAATTATAAATCCGATGATGCAATCCAGATTGAAATAATTGGATATCATATTCAGTGAAAAGAGAAAAAGGAATAACACCTGTTATCATAGCCCTTAAATTTATTATAGAGCTAAATTAAGTTAAATATTAAGAATGAAGCATAAAAAAAGCCGCCCTGAAGCAGCTTTATATTGTCATTAATTCAAAGAAATAATTATTCAATTGTTGAAACAACTGAATTTGGTTCGCCAAATGGGCTTGGAACTAAAGAATCAGCTTCTGTATCATTTACCCAGTTATTACCATCAACCAAGTATTTGAACTGATATTCCTGTCCTTTATCCAACTCTAAAACACCTTTAAAAGAACCATCTTTTTGCTTCTTAAGTCCAAAACCTAATTCAGGATCCCAATTATTGAAATCACCAAGTACGATTACCTCTTTTCCACCATTAATAACTTCTGCAGATGGATTAAAAGTGACTTTCGCTACAGATTTTGATTTTACAAATTGCTTTTTCATTAAAAATTTATTAAGTATTGAGAATATTATTCGGCAAAGATACAATTAATTCTCAAAACACAAAGAATTGATTATCACAGTAAAACACAATGAAAGAATTTTTTAAAGTTGATTATTAATGTTTTATAAATAGGCATTTACCAATATTAAGTTTGTTATTATTTTCAAGGAATTAATTTTTACCATATTTTATTTTGTTAAAATCCTCATATATTCATTTTATAATATATAATATTTTGTTATTCATTTGTTAAATTAAGCATTTATTTCCTATTTAGTACAAAAAATAGAGCCAATAAAACAGTAAAAATATTTTTACCCGATGAATTCACAATCCAATAACCACAAAAGATTACGATAATTTGAACGACATACCGTCTAAACAACTATTTGAAATTTTAAATTATAAAGCTACTTTTATGACAAGAAACTTACCTTTGGTATTCATTTAATAATATGTCACATAAAATATTTTCTACCTTTCAGGAAGCTGAATCATTCCTTTTCAATAGCTTACCGTTTTTCCAAAGACAAGGCCCGGCGGCATACAAAGCCGATATCGGCAACATTTCAGCATTGTTGGCATACGCAGGTAACCCGCACCTCGCTCCTATAAAATTTATCCATATCGCCGGCACCAATGGCAAAGGTAGTCTCACACATCTCGTTGCATCATACATCCTTAGTTGTGGCTTTAAAACAGGGATTTACACCTCTCCACATTATAAAAACATGCGGGAAAGAATTAAAATCGGTAATTCTTTGATCCCGGAATACAAAATAATAGAATACCTCAACTTTTTTATACCGGTCTTAGATGATATTAAGCCTTCCTTTTTTGAATTGTTATGCGCTATGGCATTTATGTACTTCAAAGACGAAAAAGTGGATTATGCTGTAATAGAAACAGGTATGGGCGGAAGATTGGATAGCACCAACATTATACAACCTATATTGAACGTCATAACCAATATTAGTTTTGACCATCAAGCCTTTTTAGGCAATACCTTAGAAAAAATTGCATTTGAAAAAGCTGGTATCATAAAACCAAACACTCCGGTCGTTATCGGTCAAAAAATCATTGAAACACAAAATATTTTTATCCAAAAAGCGGAACAATCCAACTCCAAACTTACATTTGCCGAGGACAATTGGTCTTGCCACTTATCAGATTTTGATGGAATAATTTCAACCTATCGCATTGCCAATCACACAAATAACACTTCCTTCAATTATTCTTCTTCCCTTCATGGAAACTATCAAGAACAAAACATTCAAACATTCATGGAAGTGTGCCTCCAATTAGACCATTATCACCATATTCAATGGAAGGATTCAGCCATCAAAATGGCTTTAGCTCAAGTTGACAAGCTAACCTATTTTATAGGGAGATGGCATGTTGTCCAACATAAGCCTACCATTATATTGGAGAGCGCACACAATATAGACGGCATACAGTATGTAGTTCGCCAATTAAAATCAATGTCCTATGACAATCTTTATATTATTTTCGGTACCGTGGCCGACAAAGATGTTGGACCAGTATTAACATTATTACCGAATACCGCACAATATATTTGGACAAAGGCTAATATTCCAAGGGCGATGTCAGAAGAAATACTGTATGGAATGGCGCAAAAAGTTGGCTTGGGCGGAGTTTATTTGCCAGATGTAGCCACTTCTCTTCAATATGCGATGAAAAAAGCAACAAAAAACGACTTAATTTTGGTAACAGGCTCCATTTTCATTGTAGGTGATGCATTGAAAATTTTAGAATAATATTGAATATTAAATTATTTAATCCATTGAATTACAGTATTCCTATAACAAGGACTGTAGCTTTCAAATTTATTCGTCAAACAGACTTTTGTAAAATATTAATATAGTGATAAGGATTTTTTAACTACTTTTTTCTAATCTTTGCGTCTTAAAGGTGTAATTATTTTCAAAAAGATAAAAACCAAATGAAATGAAAAAATATTCAGTTTTAATTTTGGCCCTCGTCATAGGGTTTGCATTTAATGCCAATGCACAAGGATATATTGGCTTCAAAGTGGGCTACAATGCGGCTTCGACCTCTGCAGCCAATTCTTTAACCAACATATTGCCGTTAAAGACGTTACATGGATTTACAGCCGGAGCAGTGGGCGGATATAACTTTGGCCCATATTTTGCTCTTCAGGCTGAGTTAAATGCTACTCAGAAAGGATTTAGAATTTCTGAATCAAAAGGTTTTGAAATTTACGACTTTCCGATTGATGCTGGTTTGGAATATTGGAATCGGTTTACCTACATAGATGTTCCAATTTTGGCAAAAGCTAAAGTAGGCAATGACATCATCAAAGTATATGGTGCCATAGGTCCTCAATTCAGTTTATTAGCGAAAGGAAGGGCGAAAGCCAATGCCAATTTGCTACTTCCCATAACTTTATTTGACCGAGATTTAAATCTAGATAATTTAGGCTTTAAAAGATTTGAAGTTTCAGGAGTCGGAGCTTTAGGGCTTGACATAGCTGTTAACTCATCCGTCAATATATTTGCTGAAGGCAGGTATGTAATGGCATTTACGGATTATTACCAATTGCCTCCTATCGGGCCTTTGACTCTTGACACGGATATTAGAAATAGAGGTTTAGCGTTTAGTGCCGGTGTCACTTTTAATTTGGGTAACGTATCAGGTGGCAATAGAAGCAGTGGCAACCGATTTTAACCCAAATTCCGCATTTGTCTAATGCGGAATCGATGTATGAATCGTTTCAATGGTTTAAAGAAACCATTGAAACGATTCGAACATCGGGATTAACCCACATAATCAGCACTATACGGTTTTTCAAAACCTTTACTGCTGAATTCGGTTTAACATAAAGATGGTGCAGGGCTTCTTGTTCCAACAATTTTCGTTATACTATCTCGAATAAAATTCGGCAAAATCGTATTATTGGTAAGTGATATTTTCGCCGGATGGGCAAGATCCCTGACCATCTGATGGAGACGTTCTTCGCCATGTTCGGCTATTACACTATTTTTCCTATCTTCTTGATTAAAATAATCATACATTCCTTCGGCATAAGCTTCCGGATGAAATTGAGTGCCAATCATTTCAGGTGAAAATCTTACAGCCATAATGGCACGCTGGCGAGGCTCCATAGGGTTAATTTGCTCTAATGCCAATACTCGCGGATAATCTTCTGTCCTTGTTTCATAATCTTCTTTAATTACTTCAAAAGAACGAAAATCCGCAACATACATAGGATTGGGTAGTCCGTCAAAGACTTCTTCATATAGACCATTTCCCGTCATATAGCATGGATATGTACCAAATGATTTTTTATTTCTCTGCCTCACCTCACCAAACTGAAAGTGAAGGCATGCCATTTGAAATGAATGACAGATAAAAAAGACATATTTCTTATTGCTATACATTAAGTTGTGTTGATACACCTTATCTATCCATTTTGAATATGCTACCTCCCATGTACCATCACCCTCTCTAGGATCACCGGGACCACCGGAAGAAATGTACATATCAAAATCCAATGAAGGAATCTCGTGCTTGTGCCTGACATCAAAAATTTGATAACTCACTTCATCTCCGAATGAATTGGCATGTTCAACTATTGAGCCTAATCCAAGGTTAGGGGTATTATCATTGAGGTCTAAAATCGCTAACTTAATACTCATAATGCTTATTTTGGATGTTAGGGCAACATCCCTTTATCACCGCAAAGGTATGAAATCATCTTGACAATTATCAATCATTAAAATATTTAATTTAAAATGCCAAGTTACACCAAATAAACACCTCAATATCCTATATTTTTCAAATCAAAATATGCATTATCTTTTTTGAAATACAAAAATCACCTAAAAAATTGCTGCTCACACCATTTAGTGAAATTTCACAAGTAAAAAGTTACTATTTCAATTTGTGGACTAATGATTCTTGTCTCTCTCCTCATATAAAAAGAAATAGCAATTACGAGTCATGTTATACCAAATTGATTTATTAACTTAGTCCAACTTTCTTTAAATTCAAAATGCTCCCGAAACTTCGGGATGATAGTCGTTTAGGAGCAAATAATTGGACTATTATGAATATCCAATAAGTACAACTAAACAAATTTTAAAGAGACAAAAAAAGCCGATGCGCTTTCTTTCTCGACGCATCGGCTTATATACTAAACTATAAAATAAACTTATTTGTTTTCCGTATTATCGTTGGTTACGTTATTCGGCGAATTAGAAACAGTCGTTTTTTTAGTTGCTGCTTTTTTAGCTACAGGAGTCTTTGCGGCTTTAGATGCATTGGCTTTAGGAGCAGCGACTTTCTTTTCGGAAGTCTTAGCAGCAGGTGTAGCCTTCTTAACAGCAGGAGTAGCTTTCTTAGCGACAGGCTTTGCTGGAGTAGTTGCCTTACTTGCACTCGTAGAAGCTGATTTTGTGGCATTTGTTGTAGTTGCTTTTGCTGCGGGAGAAGCTTTTTTTGATGCCGGTTTTGGCGCAGCGGCTTTCTTCGCAGCAGGTTTTGCCTCTTTAGCTACAGTTTTAGATTTTGTTGCTGCTTTTGGTAAATTCTTTGGAGTTGTAGCAGGCTTCGCATTTCCTGCTGCTATTCCGGCAACACTATTTTTTACAAAAGAACCCCATGTCAAGTTGTCTTTACCATCCTTATGTGCAAGAGCTCTTTCTATAGCCATAGTTGCAGCATTCTCTACCACCCAATCAAAGTTTTCCTGACCAACAGAGAACAAGTCAGCATCCGGTGCGGGATTACAGAAATCAATAGCATAAGGAATACCGTCTCTTACTGCAAATTCAACTGTATTGAAATCATAACCCAATGCGTTATTCAATCTTAAAACATAATCCTTAATGGTTTCTAATAATTTCTTTTCAACCGGTCCACCATTAGTCACATATCTCAAGTGGTGCGGATTACGCGGCTCATATTGCATGATTCTAACATACTTTTGTCCGAGGCAATAACATCTGAAATAAGAATCAAACTGAATTTCTTCTTGTAAAAGCATTACCAACTGACCTGTTTCAGAGTAGGAACTAAACAAGTTTTCTACATCAGTTACTTTATATACACTTTTCCATCCACCGCCTGCATGAGGCTTCATATAGGCAGGAAATCCAATTTCATCAAAAATACCGGACCAGTTAAGAGGGAATTTTAGATTTCTGAATGAATTGCTGGAAGTATCCGTAGGCATTTCTTTTGAAGGTAGCAAGTAAGTCTTGGGAACTGGAACGCCAATTTTAGATGCCAGTGCGTTGTTAAAAAATTTCTCATCAGCACTCCACCAGAAAGGGTTGTTCATAACCGCAGTTCCACTAATAGCAGCATTTTTTAAGTAAGCTCTATAGAAGGGAACATCTTGAGAAATTCTATCCAAGATAACAGCATAATCAGTGGCTCTTCCTTGGAAAACCTCATCAACCATCACAAATTCAGCGCTAACGCCTTTAACTTTCTTTTCGTTGATTCTATCAACAAATGCCTGTGGAAATGAATTCTCCTGGCCAAATAAAATTCCAATTTTTTTCATTCAGAAAATTGTTTTAATAAAATAATATTGAAGCATTTAAATTTTCAAAAAGCAATATGTGTAACTTTTTGGAAGTAAAACTTTGCCATTTTTAAAAATTGGCGCAAAGATAATGCATTACTATGTATAAACCAATTATTATCAGGAGTTTTTCTTTTATGACTCCTTAGAAAAATCAATATTTATCCGTTGCTTTATTTTTAGATGGTAAAAATTTATTTTCTTCATTAATTTCGACATTAACAATTTATAAAATCAGTTTTTTATTCTAAATTTTAGTCCATCAATATCGTTAAGATAAAAATCTATTTACATTTATACAATTTTATTATATTACTATATTCCATACCATGGATTGATACCACTTCTTGTACCGCCCCCACTTTTCATTTATTTTTTGTATCAAGGCCGATTCAGTACTTTTCTTACCATTCATTGGTTTATTTATTATCGTATTTTCATCACAGATGGTCTCAACTGATGTGGCAAACCATGTAGTATATAATCGTGGCATCACAACACCCAACACCATTCCCGGCAATCCGCCAAAACTCTCCGGACCGGAATTACAAGTAATATCATCTGTATAATAAGCTATTACATATAACGAATCGTTAAATATTGTTACCGCTTTTCTGCATTCAAATCCGGCTATATCCCTAAATTCTCTGGTCAACTTCCACTGAAACTGCTTCACACTATCTAACAGTAAAAAATCATTTTCATAAAATTGTTTAATTGACTTAGATTCCATTGTTTTCATATTCTTATAGACAATATTTTTGGAAGCTACATCATCATCGCCCCACATTCTATAAGATTCTTTACTAGCTTCTTTATTGTAATAATAGTAGCTTTCAATAGGGTTAAATTGCATCACAAATTGTTCTGTAGAATAATTTGGGGCTCTCTTGATCATATCTTCCATCCAAAAATTATCTTCATCTTTGTCTTGTGAGGCAATCAACTTCTTTTTAACGCTAACCTTCTTTTCAAATTTTATTGTACCACAAGAGACAATTCTCGTGTTTTGACCACCCGTGTTCTCTATATGAAAGAAAATAAATAGAACTATTAAAAATATATATTGCTTTTTCATTTGTTGTTTACTTTACTCTTAATATTATAGATTAGACTTATGAACCCATACCTTTTTATCGTATTATATCGACTCTCTTGGGTGGAATATGTACTTACGTTACGGCGATAACCGGTATTTTGATTCAAAATATCATTGATAGCTAACTGACATACAAAATTTTTATTTTTATCTATCGTCCATTCTACACTAGCATTCCATAAAACTTGATTGAATTTTTGTGAAAATGCATTCTCTGCACCTTGATAATCCCAATTTAAATCAGTTTTCAATTCAATTACTTTTGAAATTTTATATTTCAAAGAAGTGCTAATACTTTGCGAGAAATAATCTCCTGCTCCTGCGACCAAATTACCAAAAGAGCGATTAAAGCTAGGATAATATGAAATATCACAATCTAATTTTTCTTCAATCTCTACATTAAAATTTACACCTGGTGAAAAAGAATAATTCATTACATCCGTTTTAACAGTATTGACAAATGAAACCCTCTTGCTACCATTGCCGCTTAAACCTATTCCCCCTCTGAAGTTTTTATTAAACCGCATATCAAAATTAACATACACATAGGAATTAAAACCTCCATTGACATTGGTATAAGTCGTTATTGACCTTCGTGATTCATCAAAATAGGTATTGGTTACGATATCATTGAAGGTGTTGGAAAAGCTGGCATACGACCACAAACTAAAATCTGATAACGCTTTCCACATATTATAAGAAATATTCATATTTTGACTATAAGATTGTACCAAATCAGGATTGCCCTTGATTAATACAGTCGGATCCGAATTATCTCTAACAGGTTGTATTTGGTCAATTGTAGGCTGTCTTGTCGAACCGGAATACCTAAGGCGAAGGCTTGATGTCCTATTAAATTTATAGTTAAAATTGGCTGAAGGAAGCCATCGAAAAGTTTTATTATTAGTCTTAGTAGTATCTATCTTATTTTCTCTCAATGTAGTTGCATAATCGGCATTAGTTCCAAGTCTAAAATTATACTTTTCAGATTTATAGTTAAAAGCTAAACCGCCGCCATTGGTAGAGACTACATAATTAAAATCACTGCTAAGAGTATCAATATATCGATTATAATGTTGTGTTTCATCATTAAATTCATTCGTTATCCGGGAAGAAAGATTGCCCGTTTGTCTGGAATATATATTTCCTTGTGCACTCCACTTATCATTAATAGGTTCAGAATAAGTCACGCTACCATTATAAGATAGATTTGTATTGTCTAATGTCTGCAACTGATCCAATTCTTGAAATAATTGTTGAGCATAAAAGTTATTTTCACTTACCAGACCCAAAGACCCCTTACCATCAGAATAATTCAATTTTCCATTAACGCCTAAAAACCTACCCTTCTTTCGAAACTTTCTAGATAAAGCCACATCACCATTGAAAGATGTCGTCTTCTTATTATTACTCAATGCTCTATCGACCGTAGTTATCAGTGTGCTATCAAGGCCAACCTGCCTCGTATGTACATCTTTAAAATTCTCATTATCTTTCAAACTTGCAGAAGTATTGACTATTAAATTGGTAAATGAATCAATCTCAAATTCTAATTTCAACTTTCCGGAATTAGTCAAAACCTTACTTGACAATTGTTCTATACCGGTTTGAGCATAGCTTTTATCTTGCAAAAAATTAGTAGAATTGTCACTTACATCCTTTTGTAATCGAATATCTGAATATCCATAACCACCGGAAATTTTTACCTTATCTTTAGCTAGTTTAGTGGAAAAAGAAGCACCCCCACTGATTGATTTGGGAAGTCCTTCGCCATTATACCGACCGTCCCAACTAAAATCATCATCATCTGAAACATAAGTAACTGTCATCATTCCATCGCCCTCATAAAATGACGACATTCCACCTCCACCACCATATTTGTTCATATCGTCAAAATTCAAGCCCGTAGTCCCTGTATTACTTGCTATACCATATACTGAAAATTTAGTTTTACTTGTATATGCCTGTAACATCAATGATTCATCATAATAAATCGGATTGAGACCAATACCTGCAGTAGCTTTCCCAAAATATCCCTTTTTATACTCATCTTTCAGCGTCAAATTAATAGCTTTAAACTTCTCATCGTCCGGAATACCGGTCATTTCTTCCATTTTAGAAGTTTTGTCGAAAACCTGAACCTTATCTACTGCCTTTGCCTGAATATTTCTTGTTGCTATTGTAGGATCTGAACCAAAAAACTCTTCTCCATCGACAAACACTTTTTCAACTTTTTCACCAAATGCAGTAATTTCTCCTTTTGAGTTAACCTGAATACCAGAAAGCTTCTTCAGCAAATCTTCCACATTGGCATTAGAACCGACCTTAAAACTATCCGCAATAAATTGTATTGTATCACCTTTAAACTTTATCTTACTACCATCAATAATGGTAACTTCATTCAGCATCTGGCTATTTTTAATCAATCGAATAGTATCTAATTCAAATACTTGATTTTTTAATATTTCAACATCTGTAGCATATCCCATATAATCCGGATATGAAATAAAAATATCATACTTGTCGGGCTGAATTTTACTAAAATTAAATCCGCCATTCATATTGGTTCTCTGAAAGCCTATCAAAAGCGAATCTGACGTTCTCATTAAGGTAACTGTGGCCTTCTCCAACCCATAACCATTTAAATCATCACACACTATTCCTTTCAAACCTTGACCATTTACAACAAAGGCATAAAAAGTCATTAAAAGCAACAAATAAAATTTCTTCATACTATTTCATTTCAAAAACACCTCATCTATCCTACAATCCTATCGAGTGTAGAATTAAATTTTAAATAGACAGACACTACGTTTACCTTGGGAAAGTTTCTTTACTTAAAAAATAAATATATTCCATAATTCAGCCAAATATACAATTTATCAAAAAACAAAGCTGTTTTTAATCAAAAAAACGATGAAATTTCAGTTATTTCTCTTGAAATCCTATATAATTTAAATACATATATATAATTGTATTATATTTGACAATTATTATAACAATTAAATCATTAAGTTATGGGATTTTTAAAAGAATTTAAAGAATTTGCCGTCAAGGGAAATGCAATGGATTTGGCAGTCGGTGTTATTATTGGAGCTGCATTTGGGAAAATAGTTGACTCTATTGTCAATGACCTGATTATGCCAATTATTGGAATTATGTTTAATGCAGATTTTACAAACCTCTATATTCCGCTATCTGACAAAGTTACACCGGGGATGACATTAGAACAAGCCAAAGAAGTAGGCCCTGTTTTTGCTTGGGGTAATTTTATTACTATTTTATTTAATTTTATTATTCTTGCATTTATTATTTTCATAATGGTAAAGGGAATGAATAATTTAAAGAAAAAAGAAGAAGCTCCTGCTGCACCAGCAGCTCCATCGGCAACAGAAACATTGCTTTCTGAAATAAGAGATGAATTGAAAAAGAAAAATTAAACACAAAAAAAAAGAGTTCCGATTTTGTCGGAACTCTTTTCACAATTTAAATAATCAAAATGGAATAATCGTCACCCCAATGTTCCAAACATTCAACTGAGGCCCTTCATTTTTCTTATATAGAGAGGCAAGGTCATACATTCCAAATACACTCCACTCTCCTACTCCAAGGCGCACTGTTGCCGACACGTCAAATGGGTTTTGATGGAACTGGGCAGAACTTGTTTGTTGAATTGTCGTTTTATAATTCGTATAGACACTTTGCTTTAAAAATTGCTTAAAACGGTATCCTACAACAACTCCACCATCGATATGAAAGTTATATTTGCTTTGCGGTTTTGTATTAATGTTTAAAAGTAGTGGAATCTGTATTTGACCTAAAACCAAATTATTCTTTTTTAATTCAGAACCGTATGGTGAGGGTAAAATTTCTACTTTATCTCGAGTATTGTTCAATGTTACATCATTTTTAAAACGTAAAACATCCCATTGAAAACCAAGTCCTGTGACAAATTTGAGATATTCAGTGCCCAACTTAAACTTATGTTCAAACAAATTTACATGGAAGCTAACGGAGGGTTGGTCAAGCTTCCATAAGTCATGATTTTGGTCGGGTTGAAATTCTAAAAAATTATTGGAAAGGCCTACGATAGACATCTCAAAACCAGCCCAGACTCTTTGAGCCGGCCACCATTTCATTTTCTTCTTGTTCCACTTTTCAATATTTTCATCCAAATCAACATTACCCTCAATATATACATCTTCCGGCACATTAGGTTCAACAATATCAGAAGGTACAGGCTCAGGGATAACAGGGTCTTTCAAAATTTCGATATTTGATTGGTCATTAATCTCAGTATCCACAAATTTACTTCCTGCAATCTTAATATTGGAAACATCATAGGATTTTCCAAAAAAATAGTCAGATGTCATATCTCCTTCAACCAAGGAGGCGTCATTGGATTTAATATTGAGTGACTTACATGATCCTGCTAACTCTATTTTAGTTGCATCATTGCCTTCAACTACTACGTTTTCCAACGTAGCATTAATATTAATTTTACTTGCATCATTTCCGATTATTTCTACTGACTTAGACAGTCCACCACTTACAGTTATCTGGGCTACATCATTTCCTTCAATTTGACTGACATTAGAACATGCAATCGTAACATTTTTTATTCCGTTGATATTAAGGACACCATTCTTAACATCAAAATCCAATTTTTTACCGTTATTGTCTCTTATTCCCGGTGTCCCATCATCTTGTTTTATAGTTACAATGGCATTGTCATTGACAACAATTTTACTAAATTTAGATAAGTCTTGTTTGGAATTAGCACCTTCAGAGGAATTACTCTGAGCATACATATTCATCGAAAGAAATAGTATCAATGTGCTGAAAATGAGTTGTTTCATTTTAAATTAAATTTCAAAAGTTATGTAATAATTTCAATTATTTGGCAGTACTTATTTCAAAGCCTGCAATTCTGATAGCCAAGCCATCAAATTTTCCTTTTTCATCATAGGTACTAGCTATATCAAATAGTCCTTCTGATTTTATAATACCACGCTGATTTTCAACAAAGCCGTAAATTGCAGCAGATTTTCTATCCAGATATTCAATTCTTTGCTTGATGCCCTGAAGAACCATTGGTTGTTCTATTTTTGTCTCTTTTCTTTGTCCTAAGGCAATATCATCAATACGATATCGACTTTCTGAAACGATACGACTTAATCCCAACCTTGCAATCCGAGGTAAAAGTGGCTGAGTTCGGTCAACTGACTTTATTTCATTTGAAGTAATTTCGATTTCAGAGTTACCTTCTTGATTCAAAGATGATTTTTCATTTAAATTTGCTATAACAGGATTAATGTCAGCATTTAACGTATTCTTTACATCAATATATTTCTGCCTTTCATAAGTCAATGCTTGCTGCTTAGACGATTTAAATCCTTGATTTGCGCTTGTCAAGTTATGCTGACCTTGGTTCGAAGTTATCGTCTTCGATGGATTTTCTACTACATCAGACGCATTATCTATTTTACTTGAAATTTTTGTTTCATTTATTAAGGACCCATTCGTTTTCACAGCAATTGGCGGCATTTCAGCATTATTATTCATATAACCGTTTAAACCTATGGTCAACATTAGTCCAAGAATGCTGGCTGCAACGGCAACATAAATCAATCTTCGTATAACTCCTTTCTTCTTCAATTCATTTTTATGTGTATAAATCAACGCCTTATCCGGAATTAATTTAGTTGCCTTCATAGCGTCAAAATGCTGACGCAAAATATCATCTTGTTCAAGCCAATTATTTAGCCTTCCTAATTCTTTATCATGAATGGTACCTTCAACTACACCAAACATCAACTCTTCCTCCTCAATTGAAGGCTTGTTTCGCTTCAAATGATTAAATGATACCTTTGAATCCGGTTTTTTATCTGATTCTTCTTTTGAATCATAATAAAACAAATCATCCTGTTGAAAATTTGCGATACTATTCCGTTTCATAAAGTCAGTCAATGCTACATCCTCTTCAGAAGTTAACCGCCCCTCAATCCGATCCAGGATGAAAGCCTCATAATTTTCAAATGTTATATCAATTTTCTTCATCAGATAATATTTCTTTTGATATGCTTTTCTGTGCAATTCTTATTAAAACAATTTAAATGTATAATCAATCCCCACATCACTTTATACATTAATCGGAAATAGATTTCTATTTTCAATCAACCTATCTTTCATTGACTTGCGAGCGCGAAACAAGTAAACCTTAACCTGTGATGCTGACAGTCCGGTTATTTGTTCTATTTCTTCATAAGAATATCCTTCATAATCTCTTAATAAAATTACTGTTTTTTGATTCTCTGGCAACTTTCCTAAGGCGTAATCCAACATACCTTTCAAATCATAATCTTTCTCCTCATAGGGCTCAGGACTCTGATTGGATAAATACGCATCTCTTCTTTTCTTTGACCTGATATAATCAATCATGGTGTTATAACCAACGGTAAACAAATAACTTTTCGCCTTTACAAATTCAACATCACGCACTTTAATCCACATCTTAGCAAACGAATCTTGCACTAAATCATGTGCTGCCTCTGTATCACCTATATTCTTCACAAAAAATCGATATAGATTATCAGCATATTGATCTACTGTTGTATTATATTCATTTATCGTCACTTTTATTTCATTTTTGTCTTCATCTAATTCAGCTTAAAAAAACTAATTTACAAAAATAACCTCTTACGTTTTTCTTTTCGATTGACATTTACCTTGAGTAGCATTATAAATCGTTCGTTTTTTCTGATTTCTATTATTATACGGTCAAGTAGTCGTATTTGTTACAATTGTCTATAGAATATTTTAGGATTGAGTAACATTTAAAATCTTGATATTCCAATATTCTTACATTCCACAGGAAAAATTAGCAAAGTTTCGAGAGAAAACCTTATATTTGGAATGTAGAATAAATTCGTTGTATTTATAAAAAATCTTCCATCAGAGAAATAAACTAATTATAAACCACCGATTTATCTATATATCTTATATACCATGAAGTTTAAATTAGGAATTTTATTTTGTATTTTAGCTGTAGCTAACTGGTCTTGCCTTAAAGCACCGGATTATCCCATTGAACCTGTGATTAATTTTATTTCTTTAAGTAAAGATGTTGTCAAGCAAAGCCAATTTAATTTGGACAGCACTTATATAACATTCGGTTTTACGGATGGAGATGGCGACTTAGGAGATAGGGATTCGGTCAATATCTTTTTAACGGATCAGCGTATCAAGACCAATCCGATTGTTTATAAAATACCTCTATTAGCACAGAATTCAGGTGCGAAAGGCATTTCAGGAGAAATAAAATTACGTGTTTATTCTGAATGCTGCATATACCCAAATGGTGAAACTCCTTGTTTTCCTTCAACTACTTATCCAACCGATACCCTTGTATATAGCCTTTATATAAAAGATAGAGCCGGTCATAAAAGCAACATTATTTATACACCTCCAATCATTTTATTATGTCAATAGCAGCATCAGAACTTGTCATCAATGAAGATGGCACTATTTATCATTTAGGACTTCATCCGGATCAATTATATCCAACAGTAATTACCGTAGGCGACCCTGGACGCGTGGAAAGACTTAGTAGGCGCTTTGATCGAGTTGATTACCGCATCCAAAAAAGAGAATTCGTCACACATGGTGGTAAATTAGGAAATAAAGACATCATGGTCATTTCGACAGGAATCGGTACGGACAATGTAGATATTGTGTTAAACGAAATCGATGCACTCGCCAATATTGATTTTACGACCCAAATGATTAAAGAAAACCATACCTCACTGGATATTATGCGTGTAGGCACATCGGGTACGATTTTGCCTCATATTGAAGTAGATAGTATTATTCTTTCAAAAGGCTCTATTGGCTTGGATGGCTTGATGCATTTCTATCAAAGAGAAAAACTTAAGGAAGAAATTGAGTTACTCTCATGGGATATCAGATGGCCCATTCCTCCTTATTTTAATTATGGAAGTCCGATGCTTTTTGAAAAATATAAAAACATAGGTATCCCCGGAATCACTGTATCCAACACCGGTTTTTATGGACCTCAAGGTCGCACTCTTAGACTTAACCCGACAGAAAAAAATCTTTTTGACCAATTGAGTGGCAAATCCATTGGAGGTAGTCCAATAACAAATCTTGAAATGGAGACCTCAGGGTTATATGGACTATGCGAACTTTTAGGCCATCATTGCTTATCCGTCAATGTTATCCTTGCAAATAGGCCAAATGGTAAATTTAGCCGAGACCCTTACCAATCCGTAGAAAAAATGATAGATGTAGTTTTTGAGGCAATTACCCAAGACGCATGATTATTGGGGAGAAATAAGTAGAAAACAGGAAAATCTGTGTGTAATTAGTTGCTTCATTTTAAGAAATTATTTTAGGTTGACCAACGATACAACATTGATTATCAAGAACATATTAAAACTTTTAAATCGAAATAGTTTTTGGGTTAAATAAACCATATCTTTGCACCTTAAAAATTGAGAATATATGGCTTTAAAATGTGGCATTGTAGGTTTGCCAAATGTAGGTAAATCAACCCTTTTCAATGCTTTAACGTCTGCTAAGGCATTGGCAGCCAACTATCCATTTGCTACAAAAGAACCTAATCTAGGGATCATTACGGTGCCAGATGTCAGGCTAGACCAACTTTCGGATATCGTCCAACCTCAGAAAGTACAACCGACAACGGTAGAAATTTTGGACATTGCCGGATTAATAAAAGGAGCTAGTAAGGGAGAAGGTTTGGGTAATCAATTTCTTGCTAACATACGTGAAGTTGATGCCATTATCCATGTTATTCGTTGTTTTCAAGATGACAATGTCGTCCACGTGGATGGTTCTATTAACCCGGTCAGGGACAAAGATGTAATAGATACAGAGCTTCAATTGAAGGATATTGAAACACTTGAAAAGAGAATAGACAAGCTCCAAAAAAGCGCCAAAACTGGAGATAAAGCTGCTAAAGCAACTTTTGATTTAGGACAAAAACTTTTAACACATTTGGAGGGAGGCAACAATGCTAGATCTTTCGAGGCAAGTGAAGAAGAGTTGATTGAAATATCCGAATTCCAACTACTTACCTTTAAGCCCATATTGTATGTTTGTAATGTGGACGAAGGGTCGGCGATAACAGGCAATGAATATAGTAAAACTATCGAAGATCTTGTAAAAACAGAAAATGCAGAAGTGGTATTAATATCTGCAGGAATCGAAGCAGATATTGCTGAATTAGAGACTAAGGAAGAAAGGCAAGAATTTTTGGAAGCAATCGGATTGAGTGAACCGGGAGTCAATAAAATTATCAGTGCAGCATACAAACTACTTGGTTTGATTACTTACTTTACTGCGGGCGTAAAAGAAGTTAGAGCATGGACCATCAAGGAAGGGACTAAGGCTCCCGGGGCAGCAGGTGTCATCCATACTGATTTTGAAAAAGGCTTTATTCGAGCTGAAGTTATCGGCTACAATGACTATATTACACTTGGTTCAGAAGCTGCTGTAAAAGAAGCAGGCAAGATGGGTGTTGAAGGCAAAGAATATGTTGTTAAAGATGGTGACATAATGCACTTTAGATTCAATGTATAAACATTTAATAATTTTAATATAATATATCATGGAATATCCTAAGGATCCATACATTTCAATTCACTACCGCAAATATCTGGGTTTGGATAAAATATTAACTGCCCAACATCTAAGAAGTGTTGATTTAAACAAGCCGGCACATGATGAAATGCTATTTATCGTCATTCACCAGGTGTACGAATTATGGTTTAAGCAGATAATACACGAATTAGAATCCATTTCTACGATGTTTAAAAATGACTATTTAGACGAAAGTAACATTGGTACGGCTGTTTCAAGACTCGATCGGATATTGGTTATAATGGGTGTATTATTAGAACAAATCAGAGTAATCGAAACTATTAAGCCGATGGATTTTCTGGAATTCAGAAACTATCTTTTCCCTGCAAGTGGTTTTCAAAGTTTCCAGTTTAGAAAGGTTGAAGTTATGCTCGGGCTACCAAGCAACCAAAGAGTGACCTACAACAATTTGCCTTATCACACTCCATTTACAGAGGAAGAAAAACAAGAATTGGATTCCATCGAACAAGCAGGTACTTTAGTTACTGATTTGATTTCGTGGTTAGAAAGAACACCTTTCCTTAAGTTCAACGAATATAATTTCTTAAAGGTATATAAAGATGCTGTCAACAAAATGATTGAAAAGGAGCAAAATGCCATTAAAGAAAGTAAATACCTTTCAGAACAAGAGAAAGATATGAGGTTGAAAATGGTAGGGACAACCAATAACTACTTTGCCTCTATTTTTGACCAGGAAGCACATGACAACCTTGTCAAAGAAGGTAAGTTAAGATTCAGTTATAAGGCAACGCTCGCGGCTCTATTCATAAAATTGTATCGCGATGAACCTATTTTACAATTGCCCAATCAACTATTAGAGCGTTTATTGGATATAGAAGAACTTTTGACAGCTTGGCGTTATCGACATGCACAGATGGTTCTCCGCACATTGGGCAGAAAAATAGGTACAGGCGGCTCGTCAGGTTATGATTATTTGGCTAAAACAGCTGAAAAACACCACATATTTTATGACTTATACAACCTTTCTACGATGATGATACCAAAGGAAGACCTTCCAGTGTTGCCTCAAGACCTGAAAGAGAAGTTAAGCTTTACCTTTTCAACCCAAATTCCGCATTAGACAAATGTGGAATCGATTTACGACTCGTAATCAATGGTTTACAGAAACCATTGAAACGATTCGTACATCGGGATTAACCCTCATAATCAGCAGTATACGGTTTGTTAAAACCTTTACTGCTGAATTCGGTTTCAACAAAATAAAAATTTATTCAAAAAACTCAATTGGCTAAATTGAGATGGTTATTATCCATTCTCAATTTAGCCAATAATACTAAAAAATGTTGGACTGATTTATAAATTACCCTAATTCTGCTTTACAAAATAAGAATTAGGGTTTATAACACTTCATATATCCCTGCAATGCCTTGACCTCCACCTACACAAGCCGTCACCATAGCATATTTTTCTTTTCGCCGCTTCGCCTCATTAATAACCTGAATAGACAATTTAGCACCGGTACATCCCAATGGATGACCCAAGGCTATCGCTCCACCATTCACATTGACTTTCTCTTCATCTAATTTCAGTTCATTAATAACCGCTAAAGATTGTGCTGCAAATGCTTCATTCAATTCAATCAATCCGACGTCTTGCTGTTTAAGCCCGGCCTGATGTAATGCTTTGGGAATGGCTGCACACGGACCTATACCCATATACAATGGATCCACACCTGCAACACAACATGAAATAAGTCTAGCGATAGGCTTTAGATTATACTTATTCACATATTCCTCACTAACCACGAGTACAAATGCTGCCCCATCAGATGTTTGAGAGGAATTTCCTGCCGTGACTGTCCCACCATTGGTAAATGCGGGCCTAAGTTTGGACAAAGCTTCCATATTGGTATCTCGGCGTACACCCTCGTCAACCGCCACTGTCCATGAGCGATTTTGCTTTTTATCATTTTGGACAAAGATTTCTTCCACATCAATGGGAACTATTTCATCCGTAAATTTACCCAAATCTATCGCATTAGCAGCTCGCTGATGGGATCTAACTGAAAATGAATCCTGTGCCTCTCGACTAATACTCCATTTCTTAGACACCGCTTCAGCGGTATGTCCCATACCCACGATATAATTGGGTGTTGTCGAAGCGATATTATAATTGGGTGCAAACTTATATCCCGTCATCGGAATGAGACTCATACTTTCTGTCCCTCCGGCAATATAGGCATGACCCATACCTGCTTTTATCTTTGCAACGGCAATAGAGATAGTTTCTACTCCAGATGCACAATATCTGTTAACTGTCATACCGGGAACATCTTGTCCAAGCGCACGCAATGAAATTAATCTACCGATCTGAAGCCCTTGCTCACCTTCCGGATTGGCGCACCCGACGATACAGTCGTCAATCAAACTTTTATCAAAACCATCAACTGATTTTATTAAATGTTCAATTACCTTGATTGCTGTATCATCCGGTCTCATAAAACGAAGACCTCCCTTCCCTGCTTTTGCAACTGCCGATCTATATCCGGCTATAATATATGCTTCTTGCATTATTTTATTTTATTTTAATTTATTAATTGCGAAGCGGCTTCCCTTTCTCCAACATAAATGAAATTCGCTCCAAAGTCTTTTGTTCTCCACACAAACTTAAAAAGGCTTCTCTTTCAATATCCAATAAATATTGTTCTGATACATGTTGTGCACTTGAAAGGTCGCCTCCACACAATACATAAGCTATTTTTTTGGCAATCAAAATATCATGTTCTGATGCATAATTACCAAGTTTTAATGTGTGTGCTGCGGAATATAAAGCGCCCAAGCCGGTTCGCCCTAACACCAATATATCCTTCCTTTCTGATGGTGGCACATAACTCTCAGATAATGCAATCACTTTCTCTTTAGCTTTGTATATAGCTTCAGGTTGATACATCACTACTTCGTCTTTTCCATTGAGATATCCATAATCAAATGCTTCATAGGCGGAAGTCGCGACAGAGGCTGTAGCAATCGTTTTAAATCGCTCAATTAATGTTGGAATCTGAACATCTCCCTCATAGAATGAATCAGATATTCTAACTGCAAACTCTTTAGTTCCACCACCACCCGGTAGTAACCCGACGCCGACTTCTACCAACCCAATATATGATTCAGCACTAATTGAAGTGGCATCACAATGCATTATCATTTCACAACCGCCACCAAAGACATAACCTTGAGTGGCAGCAACCACCGGTATTTTACTGTACCGGCACCTCATAGTTGTCTTTTGAAAAAGATCCACAGCTCGATTGAGTTCATCAAATTCCTGTTCATAAGCCAACATAGCGATAAGCATCAAATTGGCGCCTACCGTAAAATTTTTACTATTATTTCCTATCACAAGTCCACGCCATGAGCCTTCTTCCGCTATCCCAATGGCATCTTGAACCCCTTGTAAGATTCCCGCACCGATTGCATTCATCTTAGAAGTAAATTCCAAACATAGGACATCATCGCCTATATCCCAAAGCCTAACCTCATCATTTTTATAAACAATTTTTTCTTTTGGAAATAAACCAAACTGAACAATCTGTGCTGATCCCGGAACCGGAACATAAGAACTTGATTGAATATCGTAGAATGAAACCTGACCATTATCAGTCGAATAAAATGAAGAAAAGCCTTTGTCTCTCATTGTTAAGATCCATTCAGGAAGGCTATATCCAGCCTCCTCTATGGCTTTTATTCCTTTCTCTAATCCGATAATATCCCAATATTGAAAAGGTCCGTAATCCCACGCAAAGCCCGCTCTCATAGCATCATCAATAGAATACAAATGATCCGCTATTTCCGGAATTCTATTAGCTGCATACAAAAAGGTATAACATAATGAAAGCCTAACAAGCTTTCCACCATTATCAGGATGGTCAAATAAAACTTGAATTCGTTTAATAGGATCTTCTATCTGCTTTGAAGTATTCAGACTTTCAAGGGATTGGCCTGAATCGACTTCATATTCAAGGGTATTCAGGTTATATCCTAAAATAATTGGCTTACCCTTTGCATCTTTTTCACCTGTTTTTTTATAAAATCCACTTCCTGTCTTGTCTCCCAACCATTTATTTTCTATTAAATGATGAAAAAATACTGGAATTTGGGATTCTTGAATCAATTGGTCGTTAGGGTTATTCTGTCGTATTCCTTGTAATACGGACATAGCCGTATCCAATCCAACCAGATCCCCCAATCGGAAGGTGCCGGTTTTTGGCCTTCCTATGGCAACTCCCGTTAATTTATCTGCGGTCTGAATAGTTAAACCTAACTCTTGGGTCAACTGAAAAGTTTTCCCCATAGAGTAAACTCCTATTCTGTTGGCGATAAATGCCGGGGTATCCTTTGCAAGTACAGTACTTTTACCAAGATAAGTCTTACCAAAGTTCATCAAAAATGTGATAACATCTCGGTCAGTATCTTTTCCCGGAATAATTTCCAATAAGGCTAAGTATCTAGGAGGATTAAAGAAATGAGTCCCACAAAAGTGCTTTATGAAATCTTCACTTCTACCTTCTGCCATCATGTGAATAGGAATGCCTGAAGTATTGGAAGTTATCAATGTTCCGGCTTTTCTAACCTTTTCGACCTTTTCAAAAAGCGCCCGTTTAATATTTAAATCTTCTTTAACAACTTCAATAATCCAATCACATTGACTTAATCTTGATAAATCATCTTCAAAATTTCCGGTTTCAATACGACTTCTGAACTTTTTTGAATAAAGCGGAGCAGGATTAGTTTTGATCATCTTCTCTAAAGCCGCATGAGCAATGGCGCTTCGGTCGTTTCCTTCACTCGCCATGTCAAGCATAATTACTTCAAAACCTGCGTTGGCAAAGTGGCAAGCAATACCAGAACCCATCACTCCAGATCCTAAAACGCCAATATTTTTAATTCTTCTCATATATATTTTGTGAAAATATCAAATTTACAAATTATAAAATAAAATAATATGTATCTTTGTTTTTGAAACCCAATAATAAGAAATTTTTCTTTGTAACGTTATATTATTTTAAACTTATATTATGCCTTCAAAACAAGAAAAAAGGGAAGTTGTTAATAGTACAAAAGGATTTAGCTCAAGTCTATTTATCCATAGCCTATTAATTTTAATTGGTATTTCTCCATTGGCAACCTTCAAAGCTCCAATCTGGGAAGAAGAACAACCGGGAATGGAAGTTGCGTTAGGATTTCCTGATGAAGGGCAAGGAAATGACGAACCTACGCCCGGTAATAATGAACCGGGAGGATTGCCTCCTTCAAGTCATTCATCAGCACCAGCAGCTACTTCGCCCCCTCCTGCAACGACTTCACCATCAACTTCTTCATCTGCCACAGAGCCTGCATTGACCAATGACAACAGTGAAGCTGTCGAAGCTATGGCTGCTAGTGAAGCAAGGAGAAAAAAGGCAGAAAGAGAACAAGTGGAGGCTGAACAAAGGCGTAATGCGGAAATCCTTGCAGAGGCAAATCGTAAAGCTGAAGCAGAACGTAAGGCTCGTGAAGCGGAATATGCAGCTTCAAAAGGAAAATATGGTGGACTTCTAAAAGGAAGTGGATCGGGACGTGGCAATACAGGTAAAGCTGGCAATCAAGGAGATCCTAATGGAGACCCCAATGCTAAAAACTTAGAAGGTATCCACACCGGCAAAGGAAGGATTGGTGGTGGACTTGGTAATAGAGGCTTGGTTTCAGAACCTAAAATCACAGATAATAGTCAAAAAGAAGGAAGAGTTATTATAAAAGTTTGTGTTAATAGTGACGGTAATGTTATTAGTGCTGACTTTACTCAAAGAGGTTCTACTACACAAGACGCATCCTTGATAAATATTGCCAAAGCTAATGCACGAAAATTTAAATTCACGCCTTCCGATGTATCACAGCAATGCGGGACAATAACGTATGACTTTAAGTTGCAATAAATATCAACATTAAAAACTAATAACGATAACCTTTAACATAAACTAATTTACAACTTCGAGTAAAGGTTTATAGTAAAGCTTATCAACATTGACAAATGTAAAGAGGCTGTCCAAACTTTTCGGACAGCCTCTTTTTATAACTCTCAGATCGAATGGAGTAAAGCTCTGCTATTAAAAAATACTTATTTCAATGCCTCCATTTTCTTTTTATACTCTTCAGCTTTATCCATTTGGTTTTTACGTGCATAAATCTCACGTAAAGCTATGAGTGTGTTTTTATCATTGGCATCACTCTTTTCAGCTTGAAGGAAAAAAGGCAATGCTTTATCAAACATACTCAACATACTTGCCTGAGCTGCATCATATTTCTTCATACCATCTTTAGACAAATCTTCTGCTAGTGAATTCATCAAAGTAACATAGCTTGCGGCTTTGTTATAATATAACGTACCCATACTATAGTTGGCAAAGTTATTAGTAGGCTCTTTAGCTAAGGCCTTCTGGTACGTCTCCATAGCCTTATCCAAAAACTTATTAGCATTTGATGTATCTCCTTTTTCGGTTGCATCCTGATATAATTTATCATACACATTCCCCAATGTATTCACTACACTTATATTATCAGGTTCTTTACTGGATGCAAGTTCCAATTTGCTGATAAGGTCATTCAGTTTACCTTGACTTAAGTAAAGGTTAATTTCGGAAAACAGTAAATTGTTGTCATCAGGGAATGCAGCTCTACCTTCTGCCAGAAACTTCTCAGCTTTAGAGGGATCACTTTTCATGTAAGAGCGAAATAACCCATCATACACCTCAGCAGTTTTATTATCACCCTTCAGGGATTGCTCGTACAAAGCTCCTGCTTCTGCCAAATTACCACTATTATATGCTGCCAATGCTGTGATATAATATTGATTGTTCAAATCTTTAGGCTCATCCAATGCAGTTTTGTACTTTGCAACTTTTAAGACATCATACGCTTTTAAGATTGAATTAAAATCCCTGTATGCCTTCGTATAGTCTTGAGCATAGAAAAATTCTAATCCTGATGTACTTAATAAAGGAATCAATTCAACCAATCCATTAAATGCATCTTTCTTGGCACTTTCTTTAGGAGCTAGCGTCAAACTCTTATTATAAGCAGTGAATGCGATATCAGCCGCTTCTGGATTCTTAGATTTGGCATCTGGTGTAACCATTTTGATGGAAGCATCTGCCTGGGCTAATTGCCCATAAATCTCACCTTTGACAGCCCATGCAGCATAATCATTATCAATAGATCCGGTGGCAAATGCATTATCAATTAATGTCTTAGCTTCAGATAAATTCTCTTTATTTGTTGGATCAAGAAAATATCCGGTAATAGCTTTTTTAGCTTTCTTAGCTAACTTACTTCCATCTTCTTGTGCTTGAGCATTTAAATGCATAAATCCCAATAAAAACAAAACCCATAATACGTTTTTCATAAGGTAAATATTTTGTTTTACTTAGCCAAATTGGCTCATTTAATAAATTATGTTAATAAATTCGATTTTAACGATTAACGCTATTTTATTTTCTATCGTTTCAGGCAACACGTACTTATTTATTAAATATTTCTTAAAATAAATATTGTATTATTCTTCCTCTGTGCTGTCAGCCAACATCGATTCTTTAATAACAGCGATATCGGCAATTCTATCCTTAGCATCCAATTTAATCAACCTTACACCTTGAGTAGCTCTTCCCATCACTCTTATCGCCTCTAAAGCCATACGAATAATTATTCCATTGCGAGTGGTTATCATCATCTCATCCAATTCATACACTTCCTTTATAGCTATCAAATTCCCTGTTTTATCAGATATCTTCATCGTTTTGACACCCTTACCGCCCCTATTGGTTACCCGATAATCTTCCAATGCAGAACGTTTTCCGTTTCCATTTTCAGAGACAACAAATATCGTTACCAGCATATCGGCAGGATCAACACATACCATGCCGATTACTCCATCATCAGGACCTTCTAGCATCATACCGCGCACACCGGCTGCATTGCGTCCCATAGAACGAACTTTACTTTCATTGAAGCGAATAGCCCGTCCCATTCTATTGGCAAGTATGATCTCATTCGCTCCATTAGTCAGTCTGGCTTCTAATAGCATATCACCTTCATTAATGGAAATCGCATTGATACCATTGGATCGCGGCCTTGAGAAATCAACAACCGGAGTCTTCTTGATTGTACCTTTTCTTGTACAGAATAGGATATAATGATTATTCAAAAACTCTTCATCATTCAAATCAGTAATTGGAATATACGCTTTTACACGATCATCCTGAGGAAGGTTAATTATATTTTGTATAACACGCCCTGTAGATACCTTGCCGGCTTCAGGTATTTCAAATACCCTCAACCAAAAACATCTACCTCTTTCTGTAAACAATAGTAAGTAATTGTGATTAGATGCCACAAACATGTGTTCAATAAAGTCTGCATCCCTTGTTTTGCTTCCTTTAGAACCTCTTCCCCCTCTATGCTGAGGCTTATATTCGTCCAAGTTTGTACGCTTAATATATCCAAGGTGAGAGATTGTGATAGCAACAGCGTCATCGGCTATCAAATCTTCCATACTTATATCGCCATCAGCATGAGTAATCTCAGTTCGTCGTGGATCTCCAAACTTATCTTTTATTTCAACCAATTCGGTTTTAACTACATCTTTTTGCAATTGCTCACTACCCAAAAGTTCTTTCAGATATGCTATGATCTTAAGCAACTCCTGATATTCATCCTGAATTTTTTGTCTTTCTAAGCCGGTTAACCGTTGCAACCTCATTTCAAGGATAGCTTTGGCTTGGATATCAGAGAAATCAAATCTTGCTACCAATCCGGCATGAGCTTCATCCACTGTCTTTGATGCCCTTATCAAAGCGATTACCTCATCCAGATGGTCTAAAGCTTTGAGCAATCCTTCTAAAATATGAGCTCTTTCTTCAGCTTTCTTCAAGTCAAATTTAGCCCTACGAACAATCACTTCGATTCTAAAATCAATAAAGTGTTGCATCATTTCTTTCATGGAAAGAAGGACCGGACGACCTTTGACTAGAGCTATATTATTTACTCCAAATGAACTTTGCAATGAAGTATATTTGAACAGTTTACTCAAAACTACACTAGCCATTGCATCCCGCTTTACTTCTACCACTATCCGCATACCATTTCGATCTGACTCATCACGGGTATCTGAAATACCAGTGATCTTGCCCTCGTTAACCAGTTCGGCTATCTTTGCAACTAAATCCGCCTTGTTTACCTGATAAGGTATTTCTGTAATGATGATAACCTCTTTGTTAGAATGATTCTCTATTTCAGCTTTGCCACGGACAACTATTCTACCTCTACCTGTTTCAAAATATTCTCTAATCCCGGATGTACCGTAAATGATACCTCCTGTGGGAAAATCAGGACCTTTGATATGATGCAACAACTGATCTGTTGTAAGATCTCCGTCCTCTACCAACTGAATCAAGCCGTCTATTACTTCAGATAAGTTATGGGGAAGCATGTTGGTTGCCATACCGACAGCAATACCACTTGCACCATTGACAATAAGATTGGGGATTCTGGCAGGCAGTACAGTAGGCTCCTCAAGAGTATCATCAAAGTTTAGTGTAAAATCAACGGTATCTTTCTCGATGTCCCGAAGCATTTCTTCAGCTATGCGTGAAAATCGTGCTTCGGTATAACGCATCGCAGCCGGGCTGTCGCCATCCATAGAACCAAAGTTACCTTGTCCATCGACTAAAGGATACCTCATACTCCAATTTTGAGCCATCCTAACCATCGTATAATATACTGAAGAGTCACCATGTGGATGGTACTTACCAAGCACCTCTCCCACAATTCTGGCAGATTTTTTATGCGCCTTATTATAGTTGAGACTTAGCCCATCCATCCCAAACAAAACCCTGCGGTGTACAGGCTTCATTCCATCTCTCACATCAGGAAGCGCTCTCGAAACAATTACCGACATAGAATAGTCGATATATGCCGTCTTCATCTCCTCATCCAAATTGATTGGCACAATCCGCTGATTGTCTTGCATAATCTTTTTCTTACTTTAAAATGTGCGCAAAGATACACAAATAAATTTGTTTTTTAAATATATAGTTTTTAATAATAAATCAGGTTTTATCACCCCATGTTAACCAACTTTTTATTACCCTATACTTAAAATATTACTTTATTCCGCTATCTTTGCAGCCAAAAATCAAGATATTCACATGGGAAGAGCTTTCGAATTTAGAAAAGAAAGAAAGATGAAAAGATGGGCCGGAATGGCCAAAACCTTTACCAGAATAGGTCGTGAGATCGCTATCGCCGTTAAAAGTGGTGGTGCTGACCCTCATTATAACCCTTCACTTAGAATGGCTATCAACAATGCCAAAAATGCCAATATGCCCAAAGCAAACGTTGATGCTGCCATAAAAAGAGCCTCTTCGAAAGATGCTGAAAACTATCAAGAAGTCATCTATGAAGGATATGGACCTAATAAAGTGGCTTTTATAGTCGAGACAGCAACTGACAATCCAACCCGTACTGTGGCAACTGTGAGAATGCATTTTTCTCGCAATGGGGGTGAAATTGTCGAAAGTGGCACACATAATTTTATTTTTAGCCATAAAGGTGTAATAAAAATCAATCCTCCGGCAAGAGATTTGGATGAATTGGAATTACTGTTGATTGACTACGGTTTAGAATCTATCAAAGAAGAAGATGATGACTTAGAAGTTACTGTTGATTTTTCAGACTATGGAACGATGTTAAAAGGATTGGAGGAATCCAACATAGAAGTCCTTTCAGCAGAAGCTGTATATGTACCGACAATTGTAAAAAAAGTTAGCGATGAACAAGCTGAAGCGATCATCAAATTAATTGATAAGCTTGAAGAAGAAGATGATATAACCAATGTATTCCATAATATGGACATGAGTGACGATTGATCCCCATTTTGTTAATTCATAACGATAGCTGTTTTTAAAGAGCTATAATTTCAACATATACAATCTTTATAGATAAATTAATTTTCTTTTACACTAAATTAATTGACATTTGGCTGATTGGAACATAGGACAGAAAAGCAGTGGACTTTTAAAAGTTTCCGAACGAGCTGTTATAGTGGGTCTGATCTATGGAATGCAGACAGAAGACCAATTGGAAGACTATCTGGATGAATTAGCTTTTCTGGCCGAAACAGCGGGCGCAATTACCGTCAAAAGATTTAAACAAAAACTTCCTCATCCCGACAATAGGACTTTTATTGGTAAAGGGAAAGCCGAAGAAATAAAAGAATTTATTGAGGAGCACGATATAGATTTGGTGATATTTGACGATGATCTCACCGGAAAACAAGTTAATAACTTAGAGGCCCTATTTAAAAGAAAAATCGTAGATAGAAGTACGCTCATCTTGGATATCTTTGCAGAAAGGGCACAGACTGCTCAATCAAAGACACAAGTTGAACTGGCTCAAATGCAATACCTCCTTCCGAGGCTTAAAGGGCTTTGGACTCACTTAGAACGCCAACAAGGAGGTATCGGAATGCGAGGGCCGGGTGAAAAAGAAATTGAAACTGACCGCCGGATAGTGAATGAAAAAATTAAGCTACTCAAGGATAAATTAGCATTAATAGATCGACAAAATGTCACCCAAAGAAAAAATCGCTCTAATTCAATTCGTGTTGCTTTAGTGGGCTATACCAATGTCGGGAAAAGTACTCTTATGAATGCACTCACGGAAGCTGAAGTATTTGTAGAAAATAAGCTTTTCGCTACACTTGACACAACAGTCCGAAAGATTACATTAAATAAATTACCCTTCCTTTTATCAGACACAGTCGGCTTTATCAGAAAATTGCCGCATCATCTAGTTGAAAGCTTTAAGAGCACATTAGATGAAGTGCGAGAAAGTGACCTCCTACTCCACGTCGTTGACCTTTCTAACCCAAGGATGGAAGATCAATTAATCACTGTCCAAAAGACTTTAAACCAGCTTGGTGCCGACCATATCCCAACAATTATTGTCGGAAATAAGATCGATACTTATCGCGAAAACCTATTTGACGATTATCTTACAGAGACAGAAAAAGAAGAAATATTGTCTGAACAATTATCCCACTTTAGAAGCAATTTCGAAGGTCCGTGGATATTTATTTCAGCATCTAAGGGAGAAAACTTAAATTCCTTTAAGGAGCTTTTATATCAAAAAATTAAAAGTCTTTCAATGGAGAAGTTCCCATATATCTACAACCAAAAATATCATTCATAAACTGTATATAACTATTTCATTATGCAAAAATTAAACGTTTCAACTGTAAAATGGATTGGTCTTTTGCTCTTTTCTTTTATACTATTTAACCAGACAGAGGCTCAGGTAAAACTTTCTAAAAAAGAGAAAAAAGCTCAAAAGACTGCACCGGCTCAACAAAATTCCATGCAATCGGTCAACGACTATTCAGGATATTATCCGTATGTCGAATATGGCAAATTTGATAATGGTAAAATGTGGACTTTCAGCTATCCGCCGACTCAATATTTTAAAGACACGTATGGCTTCGAACCTTCGGAAGAATGGATAGAAAACATGCGTATGTCTGCCCTTAGATTTGCCTCTTATTGTACGGCTTCTTTTGTCTCAGAAAACGGTCTCGTCATGACCAATCACCATTGTGGACGTCAGAGTGTAACCGAAGTTACCAAAGAGGGCGAAGACCTCCCTAAGGACGGTTTTTATGCTGCTACATTGGAAGATGAAAGAAAAGTGCCCGGATTATTCGTTGACCAATTGGTTACTATGCAGGACGTCACAGCAACTATCCTCAAAGCAGCAGAAAACGGCAAGACGGATGAAGAAAAATCCAAGATGAAAAGTGATAAAATGAATGAACTTATCAAAGACGCAGAAGCCGCTTCCGGTCTTAAAGTTCAGATTCACACATTTTATAATGGAAGTATCTATCAAATGTATTCTTATAAGAGATACAATGATGTTCGATTAGTGATGGCTCCAGAAACAGATTTAGGTTTCTTTGGCGGCGATCCGGACAACTTTACTTATCCAAGATATACACTTGATTATACTTTCTTTAGAGTCTATGACGAAGATGGTAAGCCATTGAATACCAAAAATCACTACACCTGGTCAGAATCAGGTGCTAAGGAAAATGAACCATTATTTGTTATAGGTAATCCTGGGACAACAAAAAGGTTGAGCACCGTCTCAATGTTGGAATACGACCGCGACTACAGTGTACCACACGTTATTGACTTATTAAACACACTGGGCACGGCGTATGCGGATTATATAGAGCAACATCCGGAAAGCAAACTGGAACTTACTGATACTTATTTCGGCTATATGAACAGCCTAAAAGCATATAATGGTATTTATGGTGGACTTAAAGATCCTAACTTAATGGGTAAAAGGGCTAGCTTCGAAAAAGCATTCAAAATGGCAGTTCACGAAAACCCTACTCTTAAAGCAAAATATGGAGATCTTTGGTCTAAAATATATGCGTCACGGACACAAATGAAATCTTATTTTGGCAAACAAATAATTTTCTCACCGGCAGGATCCAACTCTCGACTTTTTGCTATCGGCGCTCGAGCAATTGATATTGCAACTGAAATGAAAAAGCCGGCAGACAAAAGAAGTCCAGGGTATTCTGACGATAAAATCGCTGAAAGAATTGCAAAGCTAAAATTAGACGATTCTTACCATAAAGAAATTGAGGAGAAAATTATCGCTTTCCAATTAGGAAAAATCAGCAAGTGGTCGCACAACAAGTTGAAATTAGTTGATGGAGCCAACAACCCTGCATTTATCGCAACTCAAGCCAAAGCAATAGTATCCAACTCTGTAGTGGCTGATCATGACAAATTAAAAGCTTTGTTTGATCAAGGACCGGACGCAGTCCTTCAGTCTTATGACCCAGTTTTAGCCTATGCCAAGATGTCAAAAGATAGTTTAGCTTATTACAAAGGTTTAATTGATCCTATCATGACAGAAGAAAATAAAAATATCCAATTATTGGGTCAAGCTCTTTATGAGGTGTATGGGACAAGCATACCCCCAGATGCCAACTTTACGCTGAGATTTGCAGATGGTGTGTTAAAAGCTTATGATTATAATGGCACTCAAGCACCAGAATTCACAACCTTCTATGGGTTATATGACAGATACTATTCATTTGGAAAAAAAGAACCCTGGAATCTAACTCAAAAATGGTTGGATGCTGAATCTAAAATCAACAAAAGTACTAAGTTAAATTATGTCACTACACATGATATTATAGGCGGTAACAGCGGTAGTGCCATGATTAACCAAAAAGGTCAAGTCGTTGGTTTGATTTTTGATGGTAACATTGAAAGCTTACCCGGCAGATACATCTACGATACCAGTAGTAACAACAGGTGCGTTGCCGTACATTCTAATGCTATACTTGAGTCGCTTCGTGCAGTTTACAAAGCAGATAGATTGGCTGATGAATTACAATTTTCAAAAATTAAATAGAGTATTGAAATGCTCATAAATTCAATTAGGGAAATATAAATTAAAGACGATCCGGTTTCTTCGGGTCGTCTTTTTAATTGATAAGAATGAAAGTTTGCGGTTTTACCATAATAAGAAATGCGGTTAAATATGACTATCCCGTATTGGAAGCTATTACAAGCATATTGCCGTTGTGCGACAAGTTTGTCGTGTTGGTTGGCAATAGTGATGATGATACACTTGAATTAATCCAATCTATTGATTCAGATAAAATTATTATCAAACACTCTACGTGGGACGATTCACTCAGAGAAGGCGGGCGAGTATTGGCCGTGGAAACCGACAAAGCAAAATCTTTTATTCCTGCAGACTTCAATTGGGCTTTCTACATTCAAAGTGATGAAGTCATACATGAAAAATACCATAATACGATATTGCAATCCTTGGAAAAATGGAAAAATGATCCAAAAGTTGATGGACTGTTATTTAAGTATCTTCATTTCTATGGCTCTTATGATTATGTAGGCATTTCCAGAAGATGGTATCGTCATGAGATAAGAATAATTAAAAACGACCCTCTAATCCATTCATATCGTGACGCTCAAGGCTTCAGGAAACAAGGCAAAAAACTAAAGGTCAAGCCGATCGATGCTTTTGTCTATCATTACGGTTGGGTAAAAAATCCTTTAACACAAGCAAAAAAGCATAAAGATTTTAATAAATTGTGGCACGATGACCAATTTGTAGCTCAATTTACCGAAGAAGTATATAATTATTCAGATATCGACTACTTAGAGTCTTTTGATGCTACTCATCCGGATGTTATGAAAAAAAGGATTTTACAAAAAAACTGGGATTTTGATGGAAAAAAGTTGAAGAGTAAAGTAAGTTTTAAGGATAAATTACTGTTTTGGTTTGAACAAACTACCGGTATTCGTCTTTTTGAATATAAGAATTATCGTATAATTTAATAAATATTCATGCACAATGATACAATCGGTGTAATACTCTCAGGAGGGAAAAGCTCTAGAATGGGCAGCGACAAATCATTACTCAAATGGAACAATTTAGCTTTTTATGAAGTAATTGGTAAAAAACTTTTAACCTTATTGCCAGAAGTATATATTTCATGCAGAAAAGAACAAAAACTACACTTTGGATCGTATCCTTTGATTATCGACCAGTACGCCGAAATTGGTCCATTATCCGGAATACTATCGTCAATACATCAATTTCCCGAAAAATCAATTCTTTTTATTTCCTGTGATATGCCCGGTATAGACCAACAATTAATTCATAAGATGTTAAATGTCAACACAAAAAGCAATAGCGGAGTTTTTATATATGACCAAGCCGGAAGATTGGAACCGATGCTTTGCCTATTGAATCCTTCGACGTATGCATCATTTGAAAATGGGCTTTTAAATAAAATCTACTCAATTAAAGAAATAATATTGCAATTACCATATCAAGTCAAACTATCCTCTGATACTGTTCTTGCTAATATCAATAATCCGGATGAATATCAACATTTTTTAAAAAACAACTAGTCGTATCCATTTCGTGAGTCATTCAAAAATTTATATCTTTATATTTGTTATTAAAAGAAATGAAAATGTTTAACAAAGTTCTATCTCTTATCTTATTTTTTTCCTTCACAATAGAGGCAAATGCACAAAATCCACATACTCCTACATCTAACAATCCTAAATTAGTAGTAGGAATTGTCGTGGATCAAATGAGGTATGATTTCTTATACCGATATTATGATAGATTGGGAGAAAACGGATTAAAACGTCTTATTAATCAAGGCGTCAACTGTATCAACAATCAGTACAATTACACGCCTACCTATACAGGCCCAGGACATGCCTCTATTTATACAGGTTCAACACCGGCCATCCATGGCATCACCAGTAATAACTTTTATGAAAAGAATGCAGGGAAAATGTACTATTGTACAGAAGACAGTACAGTTCAAGGCGTTGGGAGCACGGGTGAAGCAGGGAAGATGTCACCAAAGAACCTCAAAACTACTACTATATCAGATCAATTAAAATTGGCAACCGGCTTTAGAAGTAAGGTAATAGGTGTTGCTTTGAAAGACAGAGGTTCCATTTTACCCGCCGGTCATAGCGCCGATGCTGCTTATTGGTATGATTATTATACCGGAAACTTTTCTACTTCAACGTATTATATGTCAGAATTGCCGCAATGGGTCAAATCTTTTAACCAAAAAGGTTATTCTGAGAAATATCTCAATTCCACCTGGGAAACTTTATATCCAATAACAAGCTACATACAAAGTGATATTGATAATCAACCTTATGAACAACCTTTGAATGGCGAGGAATTCCCTGTATTTCCTCACACATTTGCACCCGGCAAAGAAAACAGATTTGAATTGTTGGCAACTTCGCCGTATGGCAGTATATTAACAGCTGATTTTGCAATAGCCGCTCTTTATGGAGAACAATTGGGCAAAAGAGATGTGACTGACTTTTTAGCTATCAGTTTTAGTTCCACTGATTATATAGGTCACGCATTTGGTCCCAATTCTATTGAAGTTGAAGATGCTTATTTAAGACTGGATCGCGAATTTGAAAAACTATTCAATGCATTGGATAGTTATGTTGGCAAAAATAATTATTTACTCTTTCTGACAGCAGACCACGGAATATGCGATGTCCCCGGACATAATAAATACTATAAATTACCGGGCAGAACAGTTGTCAAAAATGCATTCACTAAGGATTTGAATGAATACCTTAATCAGGCATTTACTCCAGGTAAGTATATTAAAAACTATGGTTCGTATCAATATGTTGTCGATATGGATTTATTGAAGCAAAACAATATTTCATGGGATGTATTCTTTGAAACTGTAAAAGCTAAATTGTTGCAATATGATGGCGTAGCCCAAGTAATAGACTTACATAATTTCTGTAACGCACTCTATCCGGAATATTTTTTACATAAAATTAAAAATGGTATAAACCCAAAGCGTTCAGGAGATATATTCTTTATTTTAGAACCGGGTTGGCTCACTTCATCCACAACTGGTACTACACACGGTAGTTTATACGAATACGACTCTCATGTTCCCCTTATATTTTATGGATGGAATTTAAAACCGAAGGAAGTAGTAACTACTGTAAACATCACGGATATCGCACCAACAATAGCCGCCATGTTGCATATTTTGGCACCAAATGGCAATATTGGTACACCGATTAAGGAAATAATCGATGCTATGAAATAATTCCATAGACATATTTATATAAAATCAAAATGCGGATAAACTACAAGAAATCATCATTAAAAAGCAATCAAATTTAGATGTCAATCATATTACCGGTCAATAATATCTTTCCAACGATACCTCAATCCGTATTTGTTGCACCTAATGCTACCATTGTAGGCGACGTACAAATGGGCGAAGAATGCAGTATTTGGTTCAATGCCGTTGTAAGAGGCGATGTAAACTCAATCCGGATGGGAAATAAAGTTAATGTCCAAGATGGCGCATGCATCCATTGTACCTATCAAAAAACGATTACAACCATAGGTAATAATGTTTCAATCGGTCATAATGCCATCGTACATGGATGTACCATAGAAGACAATGTGCTAGTAGGAATGGGAACAATTATTATGGATAATGCCGTCATTGGATCCAATACAATTATAGCGGCTGGTGCTGTAGTGTTAGAAGGCACTATTGTACCTGCCGGATGTATATTCGGTGGCGTTCCCGGCAAAAAAATAAAAGAAATAAGCGAAGAATTAACCCAAGGTGAAATAAACAGAATAGCGAATAATTACGTGTTTTATAGTAAATGGTTTAAATAAAGTCGCCAAATAATTCAAGGATTTTTATATTATCTACTTCGTCCATCTTTAAAACACACCTCGAAGGATACATCATAATATCAAATAAAAAAAGGCACGCTTTAACAACATGCCTATTTTTATTTTCTTATTCTCGATTATCTATTGAGATAATAACGCCGGGCCGGCTCCACCACCACTATTATTGACTAATATGGCAGCAACAATACAAAGGACAAACATTGCTGCAGCCAAACCCCAAGTTAATTTTTCAACAAAATCAATTGAATTTGATGCACCAAAGATTTGATTAGCTGCCTGTCCACCGAAATTGGCATCTACTCCACCACCCTTTGGATTCTGTATCAGCACAACTACAACCAATAAAAATCCGATGATTGCTATTAAAATTGTGACAAAATTTATCATATTATTTATTTTCTTTATTTATCTGGATAATTTTCGCTGCAAAGATATGTTTTTTTTCTGGAAACTTAGTAATTAATTTTTCATAAATTTTTATTGCCTTCTCTCGATAACCTTGCGCATGCAACAATTCGGCAAATGGCTCTGATACCAACAACTCATTATCAAGGACACTTTGCTGCACCAATCGATCTACTAGATGCTTTTTCTTCTTCTTCTTAGGTTTCCTTTCTTGCTGTTCAGGCTTTATTTCTTTTTGACGCAGAATCACAAGATCGGCATCACTTGATTCAATCTCCGGCGTTTCTCTGAATACTTCTTTATCCTCAATAGGTTGGATGATTGACTCCTCCTCTTCCCCATATTCAATAACACTTTTAACCTTTGTTTTCGTCCTTAAAAATTTAGCAAAGCCGGACAACTCTTCTTTTTCTGGTTCAAAGTAACTATACGCCTCATCTATCTCTGGTGGCATTCCATTTTTTATAAATATTGAATTAAATACAATTCTAGGTTTAATTGGTACTTTTTGAATAATTACCTTTGTCAATGTTTTACCTAAATCGCCTATCCCTCCTTCTTCACCTGCAGAAAGCGCTTCTTGCAAATCTTCATTTGTCTGTTCCCCTTGATCTACAACCGTTTGGATAGCATCGGTCTGATTTAATGAATCATCCGCTTGAGAAACATCCACTTCACCATCATCAACAGCAATCACCGAAGATGGATTGTCTATATTATAACCTTGGACAATCTTACCTAAAGAACTTTCTGTTGATTCTACTTTATACCCAACTGATTTTTGATTCAATTGCGACATTTTATACCAGGTAAATAATGTATCGTTAGCCAACACAGGCGGTACATATACCGCATCTTCATCTATTTGATGAGATTGACGACGAATTGATTGTAAAATGTATAACAAACTAAAAAATGGATATAATAATAACTTTTCAACAATCACACCATCGTCTATTGAACGAAGCACCGAAGGAAAATGTATCAAACGATCGAGCAAATCCATAGACTATTAGGCAAAAATCGCTGCAAGATAATAAATTTGTAAGATTTGATGCTAATTTTACCAATTGGTAAATGCCCTATTGTAAACATCTTCTGATAATTGATCAAAAATGTCATTTGCGAGACCATCTCTCACGTCTATTAGGTTGGCATCTTTGCTATAATCTTTGAAAAACGTAAAATTTGAATTCCATTTATTCTTCACATTCTTGTGGTCAACAAATTCCACATTAATAGTTATTTCCAACCTATTGGCAGAAGGTGCTTGATTATTCTGTGGAGCCACAGGAGAGACCGTATAATTAGTTATTTTTCCTGTAAACTCAATATCTGGATTTACATCGTTGTACTTCAGACGTGTTTCTTTTCGAATTTTATCTTTTAACTTCTCCGTAATTAACTGAGCCAGATTAAAAGGCGCATCATAAGTATCTAACGTAAAATTTGAAATATAAAAAGTGTTCGTATTTTCTGGAATTGACGTTCCTTTAAAGGAGTAACAACTTGACATCCCTAAGATTATTCCAGTCAATATCAAAGCCTTATAGAATGAATATTTCCTCATTTTTAAAAGAATCTTTCAAAGGATGACATATTTATTAAATCAACCAACGTACAAATAGAACAATATCATTAAATATTAATTTTTCTCCTCTACCTGCCTTTTTTTATCAGTCAATGACATTCTATCTGTCTGCAAATCCTTAATAACTTGCATTGCTTCTTCAATATAGACATCCTTTTTGATATTTTTTATAAAAGTCTGATTGCGAGCTATACTTGCGCTATCTCTTTGAATCAACTTAGCATCTTCCGGTATATTTTCAACTGACAGACCCGGAATTTCTTTAAAAAGTGCATTAAATTTCTTAGTTTGCTCTTTTCGGTTGTTCATATCCTTTTTATAGGAATCTAACTCAAGAGTATAGATTTTTTTATCACTTTGCTCTTTTATTCTATGAGCATTTTCGTCAATAGCTTTAAATAATGGATTCGTCTCAACCCTCTTCTTTGACTTTGCCTTAATATCGTCTATATTATTTATGACAAAAACATTTTGACTATATCGTGCTGGCGCAATCTTTGTCCACTCCATAGCCGATTTATTTTCCCGCTCACCAATTTTTATGTAATTAAATGCATCCGGCAAAACGATATCTGGTGTAACACCTTCCAACTGTGTACTTCCACCATTAATACGATAATACTTTTGGATAGTTAGTTTTAGTTGACCCAATGGTTTTAAATTATTGGCCACAGAAACTGTTCTATCTAAATCAACAAATCGCTGAACAGTACCTTTTCCATATGTTGAGGTACCTCCAATGATTACAGCCCGCTTATAATCCTGCAAGGCGGCAGCAAGAATCTCTGAAGCTGATGCGCTCTGGTGGTTGACCAAAACAACCATGGGTCCATCATACGCATAGCTTTTATCCTCATCGTTCATCACATACGGTTCATTCTCCCTGGATTTAACTTGTACTATTGGCCCCTGTTCAATAAACAAACCCGCCATTTTTACTACGTCATTAAGCGAACCACCCGGGTTATTACGAAGGTCTAAAATAATGCCATTGACATTTGCTTTCTTAAGTTTTTCCACTTCTTTGGCAACATCTGTAAAGCTAAATCGACCTTTGTTATTATCAAAATCAGCATAAAATTTAGGTAAATATATATAACCAATATTTTCTAATACACCTTCCTGACCAATGATAACAGACTTTGCGAAAGATTCATCCATCAAAACCTCATCGCGCGTTATTGTAATATTTTGCATAGTCCCGCTGACCTTCTTTACAGTCAAAATAACTTTAGTGCCTTTCTTACCCCTTATTTTTGATACTACATCATCTAAGCGCATTCCTCTAATGTCTATTGCCGGTTGACCTTCTTGCGCAACTTTCATGATAACATCTCCTGCTTCAAGATTTTTTTCTTTCCACGCCGGACCACCTACAACAATTTCACTCACTTTGGTATATTCTCCATCTGCTTGAAGCCTTGCTCCTATGCCTTCCAATCGACCTGACATTCCGATATCAAAATCTTCTTTATCGTTCGGGCTAAAATATGAAGTATGAGGATCAAACTGTTCTGTAATGCTATTGATATAATCACTGAAACGGTCTTCTCTACGAAGCTTTTCCATTCTTTCAAAGAGTCTATCATAGTCCTTCAATACCTTCTCTCTCGCCTCTTTTTCAATCGTTGCAAAGGACTTTGGTTCCGATTTATCTACTTTAAGTGAGTCATTTTCCTGTCCATTTTGAACTTGTACAATTTCATCAAGAACATTGGCTTTTAATATTTTTTCCCACCTGGCATACAATTCCTTTTCATTTTTAGCATAAGGCATCTTATCAAAATCGTATGAAATAGTCTCTTTCTCATTAAAAGTCATAGGCTTAGCCAAAATCTCTTTATAAAAAGATTTAACCCTTGACTGTGCAGCATTAATTATATCCAAACTAGCATTAAAAAAATTTAGTTTGGTCGCAAGAATTTCATCATCAATCTGCTTCTCATAAGGTTTTAGTTTATCAACATCCGCCTGAATTAAAAACCTTTTTCCACCATCTAATAAGTCCAAATAGCTCTGATACACCTTCTTTGAAAAATCATCATTGATATCTTTTGGCTTAAAATGCGCTCTTTCCAAAATATTTACCACAGACTTCAATATAACAGCTTCCTTTTCAATAGGATCTTCTATTTGTCGTGGATACAACGCAAAAAGGCTAACCACACCAATGATAAGCCCAAATATTAAAAAGGATTTTATCTTCATAAGAAACTCTTTCAAGTATTAATTTTTTCTTGATATTATAATAAACGTACAATTTAACACGATGATACGTTCTTTGTTTTAAAATTAAATAATTTAAGACCGGCTTAACTATTTCTTAGACAAAGATATATTATTTCAATATAAGTTTTACATTTCAAACCTTAATTACATTCAATTGAAATGATCATTCCCTACTATATTAATTACTGTTCATCCCAAATTGATATGAAAGGTAAAAATATTGTCTTCAATAATTCAACAATATCCAACAATAAAAACTCGGATATAATTTGAATTCGGGTATAATAGATACAATTCTACGGTTTTTAAAGAAAGTTATCCACCCTCAGCATATCATACAATACCATTCACTATCTATCTTTGCTTTCACAAGTTGGATACAAATATTTTGTCCTTTTGAAAGAAATAATTATGTTTACAGCAGATTTTAAATATATATATATGTTATCTAAAATAACGACTATTAGTCTTTGTTCTTTATTTGTTTTATTCTTTATACAAAATAATCTGGAGGCCAAGCCTCGTACTCTAACAAATATCGTCATACAATACAATTCAGGGGGGAATGCATTCTATGAAAACTGTAATGCCTTAGATGGGAAGGTTATATTTACATTTGAACAAATTACCTCACCGGGCAAATATCTTATTCAATTTGGAGGAGCTGCCACCTTTAACATAGATTTTACATTACTTGGTTTTTCTAACGATACTCTAAATATAACACCTAATAACCCAACAATAGAATTTCCTATTCATGTCATCAAAGATGGAATTGTAGAAGGCTCTGAAGACATTATTGTCAATTTAATTGATTTAGCCACCGGACAAGTTGTTGCCTCTTTGACGACTTATATTTTTGATAATTTTCAAGTCACTATAAACAATGATACAGATATCGAGGCATGTCCCAATGAAGACATAACTTTAACTGCTTCTGATGGGAATTCTTTCTCTTGGACACCATCTTCTAATGTCAGCGACCCAACAGCATCTTCTGTCAAATATACCGGTAATGGAACAAGTCAGGTTACTTTGACTGCAACCATAGGCACTTGTGAATCTTCTGATAAAATCAATGTCGTTATTAATAATACAAGCGTTGTACTTACCTCTTCCAAGGACACTCTTTGTGGTGGAGAGTCAATTAAGTTAACAGCAACTCCGGAGACATCGGGCGGTATCTATTCTTGGGAACCCGCACAATTATTCCCTAACCCTAATAGCAATATTCAAAATGTTTATATAGATAAAAACACTCAGGTTATAGTTACTTATACACTGGGAGATTGCTTTTCTTCTGATACATTGTCACTTAAACTAAGACCCGGCACTGAATATTTTCCCCCTTTTAATGATACTACAGTATGTTATAAAGTACCGGTATCATTTGGAGACTTTTCAAAAGCTAAATTTTATGAATTTGATCCATCGTCAGGCATCAACTTTACAGACATCAATAATCCAATTTATATTGCCTTAAATGATGCCAATTACACAGTAAAGATAACTTCTACAGACAAAAAGTGTAGTTTTGAACATGACTTTCAAATTAAAGTCAATGAAGGTAGATTTTCATTAAAAACACCGGAATATGTCGAACTTTGCAAAGGCGACAGTACTAAGGTTGAATACTCCTTCTATCCCAAGGCTTCAAAGGTCATCTGGACTCCGGCCGATTCAACTTTTATTGTTGTCAACGATAGCGCATTTATAGCAAAACCCACAGTCACCACTACCTATACAGGTACATTCATTGTAGGTAATTGTGTTTATACCGAATCCGTTGTAGTACGAGTTGACAGCATACCGGATATTCCGCTGGATCATCAGCCTATCAGACCATTTTATTGTAAAGGTGAAGTCGTTGCAATGTTTTCGCCACAATACGATAAAAGCTTATACCCTGATATTACCTTCAATTGGGGTAATGCTTTAGGAGCTGTTGACCCGAAAGATCAACTAAATTTAGCTATTATAACTCAAGACACCTTTCTTTATATCAGAAAAACTGTAAATCATGCTTGTTATCGTGAAGATTCACTTCAGATTAATGTTAAAATTCCCAAAATCCAATTTTCACTTACTGATACCTTAGTCTGTGAAAACGAAGAGGTTAGAGTCGACCTTAATACAGATATGACCGATATTGAATGGACACCGGCCGAAAGTGTTACTTGTTTCAATGATTGCAAAACAGCTGTCATTAAAACTGCCACTACAACAACTTACACGGTTACAGGCAAAGCAGACGGATGTCCCGGCACTGCAAATATGACAGTTCGAATTAATAGACAAATCATAGGACTTTCAGTCACAGACACGACAATCTGCCCAAATGAACCGGTCAAAGTAAGTGTTGTTTCTGCAGCATCCAATATATCATGGTCTCCTGGAGAAAAAACCAGTTGTAAAGATTGTCCAACCACAGTTTTAACAACCGATAAAGACCAGAACTTTATTGTATCCGGAATTCAAGACGGCTGTCCGGCATACGGGGGAATCATCGTTAAAATAAGCCCTCCTTCCATCTTTGAAATCACTGTTTCCCCTGCTGATAATGTTGCTATAGGCAACCCTGTTACTGCTAGCGTAGTTAATCCGGTACCAGAGGGCACTTATCAATGGAAAATAAACGGCAGAGACTTAGGAACACATGGCAGTTCTTACGAAATTGTATTAGAGTCCAAAGATGACCTTATAGAAGCATTCCTCATCCCGAGTGGTGACAATTATTGTTCCGGTTCAGGAAAAGTCCAAGTATCGGGAATAACACCATATATCAATATGCCAAATTCATTCTCTCCCAATGGTGACTCAAAGAATGATGTTTTCAAAGCCGTAATTCCGGATGGAGTAAAATTACTAGAATTATCTATTGTTAACAGATGGGGGCAGCAAGTGTACAATGAAAAAAATTCTAACAATGGGTGGGATGGCACTTACAAAGGAAAAGAAGCTCCAAGTGATACCTACGTTTTCATCGTCAAATATCAACTTTCACAAGGTGGCATCATCGACTCCAGACGTGGCGAAGTCACACTTTACCGTTAAATATAATCATTGATTTAAAGCAGATGTGTCAATCTTCACATCTGCTTTATCTTTTAATTCTCTATTACTATTATCCAAATATTTTTAAATTGTTTGACCCGGATATAAATCAAGTATTTGACAAACTTAAGGATGGGGATAAAGTGTTTCTGGCAAGAGCAATTACCTGGATTGAATCAACCAACAAGAACTATCGCCAGAAAGCTTTAGATCTCTTACAATTATGTAAAGACCTTCCATCAAATTCCCTCAAAATAGCAGTTACCGGCCCTCCAGGTGTGGGAAAGAGTACCTTGATCGAAGCAATAGGTCTCATATTGGTGGAAAGAGGTCATCAAGTTGCAGTACTTGCAGTTGATCCTTCCAGTGAACAATCAAGAGGAAGCATTTTAGGGGATAAAACTAGAATGAACCTCCTGGGAAGCCATACAATGGCCTTTGTTAGACCAAGTCCCTCAGGAATGGAGCTGGGAGGTGTGAATCAAACAACTAGAGAAAGCATATTAATGTGTGAAGCTGCGGGTTTTGACATCATTTTTATTGAAACAGTCGGAGTCGGTCAATCAGAAGTGGAAGTGAAAGACATGACCGACCTGCTTTTACTCCTTTTGAATCCCGGTGGCGGCGATGACTTACAGGGTATAAAAAAAGGTATCATGGAAGCAGCCGACATCATTGCTATAACTAAATATGATCACCATCTCATCAAAGCTGGTGATGAATCAATGACCCATGTCAGACATTCTTTGCGCATAAAAAGCACCGAAGGGCAATCCATTCCGGACATAATCACTGTTTCGGCAGAAGCTAATCACAACGTAGAACGACTGATTTCGCTAATATTCCAATGTGTAAAACAAAGAAAAGATTCAGGCGAGTGGCAACAAAAGAGACTTCAACAAGAACATAAATGGTTTAAACTAGGACTATTACGTCGATTATCCGACCTTGTAGCTAAAGATGAAAGGGTTCAGCATGTAATTGATGATTTTATATCTCACCATCAAGTCGCTGACAATTCAATTCCTATTGCAATTGAAAAAGAATTACTCAAATTAAAAGATAGATTTTTATTAAAAGAATAATGTTGCATATTTATTTATTGGCGTTGGTTCAAATTTTTGGATGTAAAGAATTTAACCAACCTGACGTCGTTATTCATGAACGTCCAAAACCGGTAATTGTCAAAAACTACTTTAGAAGTCCGGTAGATCATACATTTAAAATAGCAGGAACATTCTGCGAACTAAGGCCCAATCATTTTCATACAGGCATTGATATTAAGTCGTCCAATGGCGTACAAGGTGACAATATTTATGCCATAGCCGATGGATATATCTCACGGATAGGTATTAGCCCAACAGGATATGGTTATGCACTTTATATTACGCATAAAAATGGATTTACAAGTGTATATGGTCATTTAAAATCCTATAGTCCTGAAATATTGAAATTTGCTCTCGCTGAACAAGAAAGGCAAGAAAGATTTGATATCCAATATTATCCGGATTCGACTTTGATTCCGGTAAAAAAAGGTCAAATAATTGGATATATGGGCAATTCCGGTTCCTCTAATGGCGCTCACCTGCACTTTGAAATACGAGAAACAGACTCAGAAACCCCAATTAATCCTCTTTTATTTGGTTTTAATAGCCAAGATTCAATGAAACCGGGAATCAGTTATGCCCGAATTTACGACTTAGACGATGAGTTTAATGAATACAATGCTAAAAACTTGATGGTCAAGAAAAGAGGTAATTTATTCGTCCCTACCTTAGGCGATACGATTACTACCCTATCACCCACAATTGGATTGGGAATCAATACCAGAGATGGTCAGGAAGGGAATTGGAATAAGAATGGCGTTTATAGTATTAAATTACTTGTAAATGATAGTCTTACATATTATATAAAAATGGATTCAGTTTCATTTGAAAAAACCAGGATGATTAATGCACATATTGATTATCCGGAACAAAGATTAAAGCGCAACTACGTTCATAAATGTTATTCTCTTCCCGGAAATACACTCCCCATTATTCAATACCAACAATTAAGGGGTCTTATATCATTAAATGAACTGGAAAAAAAGAAAATAACCTTTATTGTCTCTGACTATAACAACAATATTTCCGAAATGACATTTTTTGTGAAAAGGAAAATTGGCAATCCTAACTTTATAAAACCTCTTTATAATTATATCGTGCCTTATAATAAAGCAACATTTATAGAAGATTCAGGCATCCATATATTTTTTACAGATAAAACTTTTTTTAAAAATCAATTCCTTACATTATCCAAAAAAGTAAACTTAAATAAATCGATATACTCTGCATTGTATGATATTGCTAATCCCGACATCCCTGTCTATAATTATTATAATTGCAAGATACTCGCTAACGGAATACCACAACATTTGAAAAACAAATCCTTCATTGCCAGCATAGAAGGTGTCAATCAAATTACGAATTGGGGTGGTACTTGGGAAGGCGAATGGTTGAATGCTCCGGTGAGAGCTTGCGGTACATTTTTTATTGCAGTAGATACCATCCCACCTTCCATTGTTCCTCTTATTTTTAGTAAAAACCTCACAAGGACATCCCGAATAGTTTTTAAAATTGATGACAATATTCTCCCGGCCGGACAGACACCGTATCTTAATTATAAAGCATATATTAATGACAAGTACATCCCGATGGAATATGATCTTAAAACAAAAACGATAGATTATGTGTTTCCTAAAGGCTTTCAAAAAGGTACTTATACCTTCAGATTAGAAGTATTCGATGCTTTGAATAATACAAAAGTGTATTCAGCTACTTTTATAAAATAAAAACCATGTCATTAACCTTGTCTATAGGAGATAAAGCTCCGGATTTCAACTTGTTAGACCAATACGAAAAAAATGTCTCTCTATCCTCTTTCCTTGGCAACGAATTAGCATTATTCTTTTATCCTAAAGATAATACACCAACTTGTACGACAGAAGTATGTAACTTGAGGGATTATTACGCTGACTTAAAAAATGAAGGCATAGAGGTTGTTGGAATTAGTCCGGATTCTGTGAAAAGCCATTTGAATTTTGCCTCTAAACACAATCTTCCTTATACATTACTGTCAGATGAAGATAAAGATATAGCAGTAAAATATGGTGTTTGGGGCGAAAAACAATTGTACGGTAGAAAATATATGGGTATCATCCGCACGACTTTCCTAATCGATGCTGAAGGCAAAATAAAACAAATTTTTGACAAGGTAATTTCAAAGGATCATGCAAATCAAATTTTAAAAAACCTATAATATACATTAATAATGGCGTACACATATAGATTATTTATAATATATAATTAAATAAGCCTTTTCGGCCAATCTATAGTATATTTGCTCATAAAACATAATTGAATGATTTCTGAAACTTTAGCTACTGAACTCAATAAACAAATAGAAATGGAAGGATATGCATCCTCTTTATATCTCTCCATGTCTTGCTGGTGTGAACACAAAGGTTTGAAAGGATGTGCTGCATTTCTTCGTCGGCAATCGGAAGAAGAAAATATGCACATGTTGAAAATAATAGATTATATGCTGGATGTCGATGCAATACCTGTTATACCAAGTATCAGTAAACCGCCTGCACAATTTGATTCAATTGTTACATTAATGCGCACCGTTTTTGAGCATGAAAAAAAGGTTACTCGCTCCATACATCAATTAGTAGAACTTTGTTCAAAAGAAGAAAATTCAGATACCTTCAATTTCCTCCAATGGTATGTTATTGAACAAAGGGAGGAAGAGGCGCTTATGAGAGATATTTTGGATAAAATAAATCTCATCGGTGATGGACCACAATCTTTGTATTATATTGATAAAGAAGTGGAAACCATTAACTTAAAACAATTAAGTGCCCCTAATAAATAACTTTTTTGATTCATTTAAATTTTATATTTTGACATTAATTAAGTCAATTTCCGGAATGCGCGGTACAATAGGCGGTATTCCTGGGGATAACCTAACGCCTATAGATATTGTAGAAATGACTGCCGCCTACGGTGAGTTGATTAAAAGAATAAATCCAAAGCCATCGATTGTTATAGGTCGAGATGGTAGGATGTCCGGATCTATGGTATTACAATTATGTGCAAATACTTTGGTTGCGCAAGGATTTACTGTTTACAATGCCGACTTTTCTACAACTCCAACTATAGAAATGGCAGTTAAAAAATTGGCGGCCGATGGTGGAATTATTATTACAGCAAGCCACAATCCGGCACAATGGAACGCATTAAAGCTTTTAAATAAAGATGGAGAATTTATAAACGCTTCTCTTGGTGAAGAGCTTATTCAAATTGCTTCTGAAAAAAGATTTTCTTTTAATGATGTCTATCAATTGGGTTCTATCATTGAAGTAAATGACTTAGTTCAATATCATATTGAGGAAATATTTAAATTAAATTTAGTTGATATTCAACTTGTAAGAAAAAATAAGTATAAAGTAATTGTTGATTGTATCAATTCTACAGGAACTATTTCGGTAGCTCCCTTGCTAAAAGCTTTGGGCTGTGAGGTTATCCTTCTAAACGAAGAAATGAATGGTGACTTTGCCCATAATCCGGAACCTTTAGCTCAACATCTCGTAGAATTATGTGAAAAAGTAAAAAGTGAAAAAGCTGATTTAGGAATCGCAATAGACCCTGATGTTGATCGTCTTAGTTTTATTTGTGAAGATGGTAGTTTGTTGGGAGAAGAAAACACATTAGTTGCCATTGCAAAATATGTTTTAAGCCAAACTCCGGGTACGACAGTTTCCAATCTATCATCGACCCGCGGTTTGCGCGATGTAACTGAAGCATTTGGAGAAAAGTATTATGCTGCCGCCGTTGGTGAAGTCAATGTCGTAGAAAAAATGAAATCAGTCGGTGCCATTATCGGAGGAGAAGGAAATGGTGGCATCATATATCCCGAATTACATTACGGCAGGGATGCATTGGTGGGTATTGCTCTTATGTTGACCTACATGGCAAAGGAAAATTTAAGTTTAATGCAGATAAAATCAAATTTGCCGATCTATTATATTTCAAAAAATAAAATTGATTTACAACCGCATTGGAATGTCAATAAAGCCATTGAGAAGTTGATTAATCACTATTCCAATGAAGAAGTCAACACAGAAGATGGCTTAAAAATTGACTTTGAACATGGCTGGGTGCAGTTGCGTAAGTCAAACACTGAGCCGATCATTCGAGTGAACAGTGAAGCGAGAGATGAATCAGAATCTATTGCTTTGGCTAATAAAATCATTGACCAATTCATACAATTAGTTTCTATTTAATCCCTAATATTCCATTTTTATTACCAAGTCATTAATGGCTCAGATTTCTGTATTTTTTAATCTCAAAGCATGAATAGAATTTATTTCGATAACGCTGCCACAACCATTTTAGACAAAGAAGTCCTTGACACCATGGTAGATTCCATGAATTCAATTTATGGAAATCCTTCCAGCACGCATACCGAGGGACGTAAAGCAAGAGCTCTGGTAGAATCAGCCAGAAAGACTATTGCTAAATGTATTAATGCCTCTATCAATGAAATATTCTTTACATCAGGCGGAACTGAATCCAACAATACAGCATTAAAATGTGCTGTCCGGGATCTAAACATAAAAAGGATAATCTCTACTAAAATTGAGCATCACTGTGTTGGACATTCCTTATCTCAGATTCAACGTAGAAGTGGCGTTGAAGTTGTTTTGTTGGACAACGATCAAGAAGGTCATATTAGTCTTAATCAGTTAGAGCAATATTTACAGGCAAGTCCACTAAAAACCCTTGTTTCAATCATGCATGCCAACAATGAAATTGGAACAGTCTCAGATATGTATGCTATCGGCGAATTATGTAAAAAGTACGGCGCCATATTTCATTCTGATACAGTACAGACCATCGGGCATTTTCCGATTGATGTAACCAAAGTCCATATTCATTTTCTTTCAGGTGCGGCACATAAAATACATGGACCGAAAGGTGTTGGCTTTCTTTATATTAATTCGGATAATCTAATTGAACCCTTTATTGACGGTGGATCTCAAGAAAAGAATATGAGAGGAGGAACAGAAAACCTTCATGGTATAGTCGGCATGGCCAAATCTTTTGAATTAGCTGTTAAATATATGTCAGAAAGAACGGCATACATTACAGGGTTAAAAAACTATTTCATTGAAAATATTGTAAAAGCCATACCTGAATGTGGATTTAATGGCGATATAAGTTCAGAGTCACTATTCACGGTACTAAATGTTGATTTTCCGGATCATCCCAAAAATGAAATGCTATTATTTAATCTCGATATCCAAGGCATCGCAGTTTCAGGTGGAAGCGCTTGTACATCAGGTGCAGAACAAGGAAGCCATGTTATTGCCGCTTTGAACAAGGAACCTTCGCGTAAAGCTGTTCGATTTTCATTTTCACATCATAATACGCAGGAAGAAATCGATTTCACGATTGAAAAACTTGCATCTATTTATTCTGAATAAACCCTAATTTAATATTAGAAACTGCCGAATCGATTTACGACTCACAATCAATGGGTTAAACCCGAATCCAGCAGTATAGGTTTTGGAAAACCTCGATTGAAGAATTTGGATTAAATTCGGATAAATTTTATTTCAGACATTTATTTCCGCCATAAAAGGCCAAGAAGTAACCAACAAGTACATGCTGCTATAAAAACGACAAAGCCTTGTTGTATTTCAACCTGATCACTAACTATTTGTGAGATAAAATTTCCATCTCCCATAGCCAATACATTCGTCTTATAATTAAAATAAGCATAGATTGTCCACAGCAAAGCAATTAATCCTGAAAAAATAAAAATTTTATTCTGAAAACCGGTAATAGCTGTTGCCCATTTGCCCGTTACTACAAATAAAATATTGATTATTAAGATGACGATTGGGACAAAGGAAAAATCCAAATCGATACCCTTGCTTGTATCTATCCACGGCAATTTAAACCACGTCAGAAAGAGAGAGAGAAAAGCAACTACAAGAATAAATATAATTATACCTTTCTTCATTCCATTATTTATTATTCTTTCTATGGTAATAAAAGGCTTTACCTAACAAAAATGTCGTATTTTGTATGTTTACAATAATAGCAATCCTTTCAATAGCAAAGCAATGCCCAAAAAACAATCTTAAACCCGAATTGAGCAGTAAAGGCTTTGAAAAACCATATAGTGCTGATTATGAGGGTTAATCCCGATGTACGATTCGTAATCAATGGTTTCTGTAAACCATTGATTACGAGTCGTAAATCGATTCCGCATTTATCTAATGCGGAATTTGGTTTAAATTCTAAATATCCAATTTATCTTGTTGCTTTGAACACACCATTTACACAGCCAAAGCCTTAGACACTTGTTCGGCAGCTTCCTTCAATTCAATAGCAGATAAAACTTTTAGACCTGACTCATCAATCATCTTCTTAGCTATTTCAGCATTTGTCCCTTGAAGTCTTACAATGATTGGAACAGGAATATTACCAATATTTTTATACGCTTCAATTACTCCTGCTGCTACTCTATCACATCGAACTATTCCTCCAAAAATGTTAATCAAAATAGCTTTTACGGATTGATCTTTCAAAATTAGATTAAGGGCTTTCTCAACACGAGCAGCATCTGCAGTTCCACCGACATCCAAGAAATTGGCGGGTGCACCACCTATCAATTTAATCATATCCATAGTTGCCATTGCCAATCCGGCGCCATTAACCATACATCCAACATTGCCATCAAGCTTGACATAGTTCAGGTCAGCTTCTTGCGCTTCCAAATCAGCCGGATCTTCCTCTAACTTATCATAAGCGGCTTCCAAGTCTTTATGGCGATACAATGCATTTTCATCAATAGACACCTTTGCGTCAACCGCAACCATTCTATCATCTCCGGTTCTTATCAACGGATTAATTTCAAATAAGCTGGCATCAGATCCGATATATGCTTTATACAGCTTGTCGATAAACACAACAAATTCTTTGAATGCCTTACCAGAAAGTCCTAAGTTAAAAGCTATCTTTCTACCCTGAAATGGCAATAATCCCAACATAGGATCAACCAATTCTTTTAAAACCAAATGAGGTGTCTCTTCTGCCACTTTCTCAATATCCATACCCCCTTGAGTAGAATATACTATGACATTCTTACCACTGGTTCTATCCAAAAGTATTGATATATAAAATTCTTTACATGCAGCAAAATCGGGAGCATAAGAATCCTCAGCAATAAAAATCTTTCGAACCAGCTTTCCAGGACCTTCCATCCCTCCGGGAGTCTGTGGTGTTTTTAAGTACATACCCAATATCCTATCTGCTTCAGACTTTAACTCCTCTAAATTCTTCACCAACTTGACGCCTCCTCCTTTACCTCTTCCTCCGGCATGTATTTGTGCTTTAACGACGGCAAATGAAGAGCCAAACTCATTATTCACTTTATGAAAAGCGTCAACAGCTTGTTCGACATTTTCAGCAACAATACCTCTTTGAACGGCAACACCGTAACTTGCGAGCAATTCCTTACCCTGATATTCATGTAAATTCATGTTATATTTAAATCTTTTTTCTTACCAATTTAGCTGCAATTATACAAAACTATTTCTAATATAATTTTGGAATTGTAATCCAATAATTGCAAACCAATATTATTTTATTGCTACGATTATTGAATGATTAACTTGCGACTCTCCATACCTGTATCGCTTTTCAAGACGACTAAGTATGTTCCCGGCACCAACTTAACACTCTTAATTTCAATCGATTGCTTACCGATATTGAAACTTAACTTTTGATGATGTGATATAAGGCCGGCACTATTGATAATACTAAGTTCCATATCAGATTTCTTACTAATATCAATATTTAGTTGGAACAAATGTCCTGATGTAACCACATTTGGATTTACTTGCCAGCTCTTAACTTCTGTCAAAACTTTATTACTAACTACGTTAACCAAATTGAATGACATCGGAGGATTAGTTTGAACGTTGCAGATGGCATATTCATTCATGGCTGTGACACGCCAATAACCTGTAGCAAGTCCACTTGGGAAATAAGAGGCCGGAATAGTATATTGATTGGTTTTAACCACTTCTGTTACAGTAACATTTGAATCAAATCCTTTTTTTCTAGAATATTCAACTATATAAAAAGTAGCATTAGGGACAGGAGCCCATTGTAAAAGTATAGGTTCTGTCTTTACCACATCTTGACCATCAGCCGGCAATTGGTACTCAATATCATTGCTAACAGTTGTAGCTGGTGGCGTATAGGTTGATTTCAAATAGTTTCTCTTAGCACTATTCAAATCTGCCCATATCACATCCTTCTGGCCTTGGGTAAAATGATATCCGGTGCATCCAAAAAAGTATGACATATAGTTATTCTGAGAAGGCCTGATTAATTCATTGTTTTTATCGTAAACATCAACATTAAAATCTCGGCAATCATTAGGCCAGCCAAATCCAAAATTATAATCAGGAGGGGTATCACATACTTTATCGGCTGCTGTAGTACAATTAGATCCATTTACAAGTTCTACCTGAGCCCCATAACATGGTGCAACAGTAAATGTAACAACTTTGCCATGATCGGCCATATTCCATGGTTGACATTCCCAACCATAAAAGGTGTGTCTCAAACTAAAAAAGTGTCCCAACTCATGTGGTGCAGTCTGTGATTCATACGTAGCTTCGACATTTTTAATCACCATAATATCGTGTTCAGGGCTGTAGAATCCCAAAACACTTCCGGGATTATCCGACTTAATATCAGCTGTAAAGAAAAAATTAAGAGCATTTTTATCTTTTACGTTTTTCATGATATTGCCGGCACCCTGACTCTGTGGATCAGAATTTACCAAATCATTATTCAGATATTTAAAATCATCTTTCATGTAAAATTGAATATTCTGATTCGCATATTCATCATTCAATTTACACAACATTCTGAATGCACTTTTTACATTAATACCTCCTTTTCCGGCAGCTGTTTGAACAATGATAAATCTAACAGGAACATACCGTACTTGCCTGACTTTTAATTCATCTTTGTGAATCGCCAAATAAGCAAGGTTAGCATCTAATTGTGCGTCAGAAATTGGGCTGCTTTGAGTACCACAATATCCAACAACATTTTGTGCACTGACAGAATAAACGAATAGTGCGAAAAGTCCAATAAAAAAGTACTTACTAAAAAGTTTCATTTAAATAATCTAATTTAAGTTTAAGTTTGCAAGGTACAAAGAAATCGACAAGTACAATATAAATAAACCAATATTTGCTATTTATTTAACAGTTAAAGCCTTACTTTTGCGACTTAAATTAACTATTAATCTCAATTAAAATATAATGAGTAAAGTAACCGTTGTAGGCGCGGGTAATGTAGGCGCCACAGTAGCCAATGTTCTGGCACATGGAGACTTCGTCAATGAAGTTGTCCTTTTAGATATTAAAGGTGAGATGGCACAGGGCAAAGCACTTGATTCCTGGCAACAAGCCCCAATAGACCATTATAGCACCTTCCTTAGAGGTTCTGGAGACTATGCTGATACTGCCAATTCTGATGTCGTTGTTATTACAGCAGGTCTGCCCCGCAAACCAGGAATGAGCCGTGATGACCTTATTTCTACCAATGCTTCAATTGTCAATGGCGTTACAAAAAGTATCCTTCAATATTCACCCAATGCTATCATCATAGTGGTTTCTAACCCATTGGATGTAATGACTTATGCGGCACACAAGACATCAGGACTTCCCGCATCCCGAGTTATAGGAATGGCAGGAATCTTAGATACAGCCAGATATAGAGCATTTTTGGCGACAGAATTAAATGTTTCTCCAAAAGATATTCAGGCAATATTAATGGGAGGCCATGGCGATACAATGGTTCCACTGCCAAGATATACTACTGTGGGTGGAATTCCCGTTACAGAGCTCATTGATAGTGATAAGCTTGATGCTATTGTGGATAGAACTAAAAAAGGTGGTGGAGAACTGGTTCAATTGATGGGCACATCAGCTTGGTATGCACCGGGAGCAGCTGCAGCCCAGATGGTTACTGCCATTTTAAAAGATGAAAAACGCATCTTCCCTTGTTGCATCAAAGTAGAAGGACACTACGGTATTGATGGCGTATATGTCGGTGTTCCTGTTGTATTGGGTCGTAATGGCGTAGAAAAGGTACTTGAACTTGACCTTAATGATTCTGAAAAAGCACTGCTTGCAGAGTCAACAACCGCCGTTAAATCCGTCATGGATGTTTATGATAATATGGGACTGTAAGAATTTTCATAGAATAAATACAAAAAACCACCTTCATTTTAGGTGGTTTTTTTGTATTATCGTCTTTCGTTTTAAATACTTATGCTATAAATATGGATTCATTAGTTATAAAAGATGCTAATATCGTCAATGAAGGCAGCATTATCGAAGGTGATGTTTTAATAAAAAATGGAAGGTTTGAACAAATAGGTTCAGTCAGTAATGGCGGGCATCATCCGGAAATTCATTTTGATGGAGATTACTTAATCCCGGGCATCATTGATGATCAAGTTCACTTTAGACAACCTGGTCTCACACACAAAGCAGATATCCGTACCGAATCAATGGCAGCAGCAGCTGGAGGCGTTACTACTTTTATGGAAATGCCCAATACCATTCCTCCGGCAACATCCATTGAGCTCTTAGAAGAAAAATATCAAATTGCTGAAAGAGATAGTATTGTAAACTATTCTTTCTATTTAGGTGCGACCAATGATAATTTAGACGAAATTATGAAGGCCGACTATTCTACAATTTGTGGTCTCAAAATATTTATGGGAAGCAGTACTGGAAACTTATTGGTGGATAATGAAGCAGCTCTTGATCAAATATTTAAAAATGCCCCGGCACTCATCGCAACCCATTGCGAGGACGAATCCACCATCCAAAACAATTTATCCCTATTTAAAGAAAAATATGGTGATAACTTAAATGCCAGCCATCATCCTTTAATAAGAAGTGCACAAGGTTGTTACATTTCAAGTTCCAAAGCTATCGATTTAGCTAAAAAACATCAAACACGCCTGCATATATTGCATATCAGTACAGAAATAGAGACGGCTTTATTTGAAAATAACATTCCTTTGGCTGAAAAAATGATTACTGCAGAAGCTTGCGTTCATCATTTATATTTCTGCGATCAGGATTATTCAGAATTGGGAAATAAAATCAAATGTAATCCAGCTATAAAGTCTTCAAAAGACCGCCAAGCTATAATAGAAGCACTTAAATCCGGAAAAATAGACGTCGTGGCCACCGATCACGCCCCTCATACACTCGAAGAAAAAAATCAACCCTATTTACAAGCACCATCTGGCTTACCCTTAGTGCAACACAGCATAAATATCATGTTGGACTTTGTCAAAAAAGGTATTTTTTCCTTAGAAGAAGTCATAAACTGGATGTGTCATGCTCCAGCAGTTTGTTTTAAAATAAAAGATAGGGGTTATATACGTCCGGGTTATCACGCAGACTTTGCCAGACTAAATTTCTATGAAGACAATACTATTTCAGATGAATCCCTATTCTATAAGTGTAGATGGTCGCCACTCTCAGGTAAAACACTGCCCGGTAATATTATCTCAACTTGGACCAATGGAACCTTGGTGTATAATGAAGGCTTGATTCTTACCAATGCCGGCCAAAGACTTAAATTTGCTAACTAAACCAAAAATTAATTAAAAGATATTAATCCACAAACCTTATTTCAATCCGGTTTCAGCAGTAAAGGCTTGAAAAATTGTATAGTGCTGATTAAGAGAGTATTACCGTTTTACAAATCATCTCTATGGTTCAATGAAATCATTGGTTACGAGTCGTAAATCGATTCAACTTTTATCTAAAGTAGAATTTGGGTTGAGAAGGGAGCCGTATTAAAAAGTACCTATCGACAACATAACAAGTGTACATGCCTCTACCACCTCAATTCCTGCTTCTTCCAATTTCAACTGATTTTCATGATTTTCTGTCCCCGGATTGAATATTATTCGTCTTGGTTTTAAATCCAACAATAATGGCATCCATGCCTCTTGATGACGTGGCCCCACATATAATGTAACCGTATCAACACCATGGACAGGTTTTTTATCCGTTATGACGTTAATTCCCAACACATTGACATTCCGCAATCCATAACCTATCACAGGGTAATCGTGGGCCAACAATTGTTTTGCTGCTTTATAAGCGTATCGATCTGGATTATCTGACAATCCAATGACCGCACATATATATTTATTATCCATAACTTCTTCAACCACCATGTAGAGTATTTGTTTCAACGAAATTCCTACATCATTAAAAGGATTGAGGACAAATTCCACTTCGAATACCGCCGCAAGCAATTGTCATGTGGAAATTGAGCTGCAAATTACTTAAAGTCAAAACCAATTCTTTAAAATTTTTTAATTTTGACCATGCTTAGAAATGTATATTTAATAACATTTATATATTTATTTGGTCTAACGACCGGATTATCCGCATTCTCTACCAACCCTACCTCATTTCCAAAGGATACTATTAAGTGCGATTCACTTTCCATTCCATTTGCCAATATATTAAATACCTTAATCCTTCAATCCAAATGGCAAGAATCGTATCAGCTAATTGATCAATGGAAAGAAACCTGTGATGCCACTGAAATAAATTCTCGAGCAGCAATTTTAGTAGCCTTATCCTCAGGCGTTAAACAAGAAGAAGCTATAAAATCTTATTTTCAGTCGGATTTTCATTTTGTTTATAAATATCGAATGCAATATAGCGAGGACGATCTTTATCAATATTATTTTCAAGAATATAGGACATATTTTAATTATATACCGCTCAGACACCCTTTGGATTCAACACTTTGCAATATAGCAAAGAAAATATTTTCAAGAACTGATTTGTCAAATGATGAAAAATTAGCGTGTAAATTATTTTCCGGGGATTTCAAAAGTTTCGAAAAGGAATCTAAAAAGAAAAAATATATCAACTCTTACGTTCGTAATTTTCACAATGCAGACAAAAGGTATCTTGCAAGTCAAAAAATGGGCTTTCAGCTATTTTCAGGCATTTACAACAGCATGGATGAAGGACAATATATTGGCGCCAACCCTTCCTTGGGCATAGGCTTAAACTCTCCTATCGCTGCTCAATGGATGTTTGAATTTCAAATAAGATGCAGAATCATGCAGGGTGACAAGAAGTACAATTTTGTTGCTCTCGGTGATAATTATTTAGTTGATTCTAAGTTAGGCATAAACCTGAATATCAATGTTATGTATCAATACTCTGACATTAAAAATATATTTCTTTATCCAAAATTTGGACTTGGATATGAAGCCATTTTTACCGGAGTAAAAATATATAATCCGATCGACGAAGTTACTAACTCCTATGATATCAACACATTACACAGCAATATTGGAATTTTGATATTAACACCTTGTTTTCGAAAAAATTATATCGGTCTCGAGGCATCGTATCATTATTGTCCTTATAGATGGTCAAAAGGATTAAAGTCTAAATTTAACAACAATGCTTTTAGCTTGGAACTAATATACCGTTTCTAGAAATTAATATCTATATTTTTATAATGTTTATTACATTATTTTACAATATATATTCAATAAATATAAACCAAATTATTTTAGAAGTATTTAATAGAATCAAGGGAAATTAAATGTTTTTACCTATGAGAAACATTCAAATTTTCTTATAATATTAAGATAATGATATGAATAGAGTTGTGATTACTGGTATGGGAATATACTCATGTATTGGATTGAATCAACAGTCGGTTTTAGAATCTTTGAAAATCGGTCGTTCCGGTATTGTATTTGATCAGGAAAGGAAAGATTTCGGATATCGCTCAGGGTTGGTTGGCTTAGTCCCAAGACCGGAATTAAAAAGCATGTTGGACAGGAGAGCTCGCATTATGCTACCTGAAGAAGGTGAATATGCTTATATAGCGGCTTTAGAGGCATTTAAACAAGCCAAAGTATCGGATGACATAATACAAAAATACCAATGTGGAATAATCTTTGGCAATGATAGTACGGTAAAGCCAGTCTATGATTCCATCAATCTCGTTAAAGAAAAAAAAGATACTACCCTTCTTGGGTCTGGTGCCATTTTTCAGTCCATGAATTCTACTGTTAATATGAATCTTTCGACTATATTCTCACTTAAAGGTGTAAATTTTACATTGAGTGCAGCGTGTGCAAGCGGCTCACATTCAATTGGTATTGGATATCTTTTACTTAAACAAGGATTACAACAAATGATTTTGTGCGGCGGTGCTCAGGAAGTCAATATATATGCATTTGCAAGTTTCGATGGATTGGGGACATTCTCTATCAGGGAAGACAATCCAACCATGGCTTCGCGACCATTCGATAAAGATAGAGATGGTCTCATTCCAGCAGGAGGCGCTGCTGCCTTAGTTCTTGAGACCCTCGATTGTGCTAAAGCCAGAGGGGCCAACATCTTAGCGGAAGTCATTGGGTATGGCTTCTCTTCAAATGGTGAACACATCTCTGGTTCAAGCAAAGAAGGGCAAGTCCGATCTTTGAAAATGGCACTCGACCAAGCCGAATTAGATACTAAAGCAATAGATTATGTAAATGCTCATGCTACAAGTACACCGGCAGGTGATATCGCTGAAGCACAAGCCATAACGGAAGTTTTTGGACACAAAGGCGTACCTGTCAGCTCAACAAAATCTATGACTGGTCATGAATGTTGGATGGCTGGAGCAAGTGAAGCAATTTATTCGATACTCATGCTGAATCATAACTTCATGGCACCCAACATAAACTTTGTGAAAGGAGACGAATATTCAGAAAAGCTTGATATCATCACGGATACAAGGAAAAAAGAATTAAATACTGTGCTTACCAACAGTTTTGGTTTTGGCGGCACTAATTCAACATTAATTTTAAAAAAATATCAGGATTAAAGATTTCTCCAAGAATCTTATTTTAATTACAGATTAATCTTAAACTTTAACCTAAGATTGATATATACCTAATATTCATTAAGATACAATAGCTTTTTTTGCAATTTCAGAAGCAACATATTCTATAAAATAGCTTCCTGCTACAGGGTCAATTTCTTTGCCAAATTGTGATTCTATCATTGCAATGTGGCCTACATTGCGATAAATTCTCCTTTCATTGCTTTCGACATTATGTTCAAAAACAATAGAATCTGCCTGCGCCATTGTCGCTGCCACAATCTGCAAGGTATGTGATATAACTGAATCTGGATATGAAGAAATACATGGCAAATACACTTCCAAATGATAAGGCTTCACAGGCTTTCCTAAAGAAGATAATATATTAAACCATGCTATCTTTATGGCCCTTGCCTTAATCACATCGTGAACAAACTGTCCACTGAAATTGATATTTATTTGAAAATCATACACATCTATCTCATTGGCAAGCAATTGTAACTTTCGTATAAATGGAATAACTGCTTCATTTGTATAATATTCCAAATAATGCCTTGCGGGTGAATTATCCGGTAATTCCGCATTATAAAGGCGCAACTGACTACTTTCAATGTCCTGGTGAGTAGATAGAAATTCTAACCATTTAGAAAATGAAATATTATCAGCATAAAAAGAGGCATTGATAGCATTGAGTTGGATTCCATCAAATAATTTGAACTCAGTTTTATCATCCACTTTAAAAACCGGTGCAGAAAAATCGTTATTCAAGGACTCAATAATATCGATTGTTTTGACATCTTCGTACGTTAAGTCAAAAATTTCACCAAATAATATTTTGGAATTTTTCTTAGGCAAATACCCTCTCGGAATAGCCATTTCATCTGACATCAGTGGTTGAAATTTAATGCCGTCAATCACAAACAACATCTTATCAACATGCTCATTACCAACTTCTTGTAAAAACGAAGCTTGCCAGTCAGCATAATTATAATCTTGAAATAATTTTATTATATCGCTCATATTCATACCCGTATAAAAACAAAGGTAGAAACAAATACTGTACCTTTTGTAAACATAATACATTATTTGTGGTTATATTTGCACCAATTTATTTAGATTATATAAAAATAAGTGATGAACAAAAGATTAATATATTTAGACAACAATGCAACAACACCGACTGATCCAAGAGTTGTTGATGCGATGTTGCCTTATTTTTATGAGAAACCGGGTAATCCGGCAAGCCGTAATCACCCATTTGGCTGGGTTGCAGAAGAAGCTGTGGATTATGCCCGAGAACAAATTGCTGATTTAATTCACGTCGATTCGAAAGAGATTATTTTCACTTCTGGCGCTACAGAAGCGGATAACCTTGCATTGAAGGGTGTTTTTGAAATGTATCATTCAAAGGGTAATCATATCATCACAACGAAAACTGAACACAAAGCTGTTTTAGACAGTTGTAAAAAAATTGAAAAAATGGGTGGAGAAGTCACCTATTTGGATGTTCATAATGACGGTCGAATAGATTTGGATGCTTTGGATAAAGCCATTAAGAAAGAAACCATTTTGGTTAGTATTATGTGGGCCAACAATGAGACTGGTGTCATTCAGGACATGAAAGCAATAGGTGATATTTGTAAAAAACATGGTGTATTATTGATGTCAGATGCAACACAAGCAGTTGGCAAAATCGATGTTGACCCCAAAGCTGTTGGCGTTCACCTAATGGCATTCTCGAGTCATAAAATGTACGGTCCTAAAGGTGTAGGAGCTTTGTATGTATGTAGAAAAAATCCTCGCGTTAAAGTCACAGCGCAAATGGACGGTGGCGGCCACGAAAGAGGCATGCGTTCAGGCACGCTTAACGTTCCCGGAATAGTTGGATTCGGAAAAGCTGCTAAACTCGCAAAAGAAGAGATGGATGCGGATGCAGCAAGACTTTCAGGCCTAAGAGACCAATTACAAAGTCGGCTTATTGAGAATTTAGAAGAAGTATATGTCAATGGTGACCAAAATCACAGAATGCCACATGTTACCAATATTTCTTTCAAACACGTTGAAGGCGAAGGCCTTATGATGACATTCAACCAAGAAATAGCTGTATCATCCGGTTCAGCTTGTACATCTGCTTCACTTGAACCCTCTTATGTATTGGTTGCATTGGGACTGGGTGATGACTTAGCCCATTCTTCTATTCGGTTTAGTCTGGGAAGATTTACGACACAAGAAGATATAGATTACGCTGTAGAGGCTTTGACAGAAGGAGTTAAACACATGCGTGACCTAAGCCCAATATGGGAAATGTACAAAGAAGGTATTGACCTGAACAATATGGTCTGGGACAATTCACATTAAAATAAAATTCAAATTACAATCTATTTTCACTTTAAAATATTTTAAATCATGGCTTATTCAGATAAAGTTTTAGATCATTTCAAACATCCAAGAAATGTTGGGACTCTAGACAAAGACAAAAAAAATGTAGGTACAGGGCTCGTAGGAGCGCCGGAATGTGGTGATGTTATGAGACTTCAGATTGAAGTTGATGAGGCAACAGGCATCATTGCTGACGCCAAATTCAAGACTTTCGGTTGCGGTTCCGCTATAGCATCTTCTTCATTGGCTACTGAATGGCTAAAAGGGAAGACTGTAGATGAAGCCATGGCCATAGACAATATGGACATCGTAGAAGAATTAGCTTTACCGCCGGTCAAAATTCACTGTTCAGTCTTGGCTGAAGATGCAATAAAAAGCGCTATTGCCGACTACAAGACCAAGAATACCATTCCCGCTGAGGCCTAATTATAAGAGAATGCATACCATTTTAGTTTCAGTATGAAATGGTATGTATTCACCACTTTTATTATATAAATTAAATAATTTTACCATGTTGTATGTTTCAGATCCGGCAAAAGAACAAATCAATCGAGTCAAGTCCAAACAAGGAATGTCGGATGATTACTTTATAAGGGTATCTGTAATTAGTGGTGGCTGCTCAGGTCTATCCTATAAGATGGATTTTGATAATGAAGAACAAGCCCAGGATCAAGTCTTTGAAGATAATGGCATCAAGATAGTTACTGACCTAAAAAGTTTCTTGTATCTGTTTAATACGACCTTACAGTTTAGTGGTGGCTTGTCTGGCAAAGGCTTTTACTTTGAGAATCCCAATGCTGTAAGAGAATGTAATTGTGGAGAAAGCTTTGCTGTGTAAAAGGACAAAGATTTTACATGTATTAATTCCTCTTTTGACCGAATAATTTCTATTGTAAATTACAACTTTGAAAATTTATTTACATACAAAGAATTACCCCCTTTGATTCTGATTATATAGCATCCCGCCTCAAATTGAGAAACATTAATCAACTCCTTCGACTTTCCATTGATTGATTTAGAAAAGACTTTCATTCCATTAATATTAAATATTTCCAACTGTGCGTTTTCTAAAATATTTTCTGGCATTTCTATTTCTATCAGATCTCTTACAGGATTAGGATACAATTTAAAATTCAAGTTTTTAACAACCTGAGAATCAGATTTGTACCCTTCAATCATCTTCAAAAGATTTAACCTCCCACCCGTCTTAGTAATCCCTTGTAAAGAAGGCAATATATCCACATTGTCTAAAATTGCATTTCTTACAGAACGAGCAGCCTCAATAGGATAATTGATATAATCGTCTTGCAATCCGATATTAGGAACTGAATACATTAGCGCAATGGCACCTGCAACATGTGGAGTGGCGCAGGAGGTTCCACCAAAAGATCCGATGCCAGTTTCATCAACTGTAGAAACACTTCCTTCGCCCGGCGCACCTAAATCAACCGATTTACTACCATAACCGGCAGCACTATATTTTACGTCAGTCGTTGAAACAACATTCGTTACAACAATAAGATACTCACTTTCACACGTACTTGGCAAATCACCGACTACATCAACATCTACGTTATCATTGGCAGAAGCTCCTGCACTGATTATACCGTATTTCCCCAATGAATCATACATATTACACCAAATAGGTTGATCAGAAGGCCATTGATTTCTCACTCCTGCAGATAGGTTGCTGGCAACAACTAATGCTCCCTCCTGTCCCCCACTCTCATTAAATTTCCTACGCAATTCTTTTACATATTCGTAACCTTTGATCAATAAACTGACGCTAGAAACAGCATTGGAAACTGACAACAACTTAATATTCCAATTTACACCGGATATCCCGAGTGAATTATTTCCTTTTGCACCAATTATTCCCATAACACCGGATCCATGGCTAGCTTTCTCAATAATCCCGCTACCGGTGGCAAGGTTAACTCCATTGACATCATCAATATACCCATTTTGATCATCATCAATTCCATTGTTCGGAATTTCTGCCGCATTCACAAACAAATTATCTTTTAACTCCGGATTATTGATAAAAAAACCCTTGTCTAACACTGCTACTACAATATCGTGTCCATGTGTCGTTACACCACCCGTCGTATATTCCCATGCCTCTGGCGCCTTAATCCATTGCAATCCCCTTTGACTACTATTGAATAATGGATCATTTGGAATTTTGACCCTCTCCTCTAAATAATAATCTTTTTGAACAGCAACAATTCCATTTGTATTGGATACTAATTTCAAAAATTCCTCCCAGGTTAAATCTTTACCTTCAACAATTAGCACACTTGAATTGGGACCACATTTTTCAACTCGATATGAATCATTTGAACGACTCACATTTGCATGAAACTCTTGTAGATTCCTTTGATTATCAAACTGCACCAAATATCTTCCCGGAAAACTTAATGTACCTTCCAAAACTTGAGCTTTCCCATGCGAACATAGAAACATTAAACCCATTATAAGCCAAAATACTTGAATATTCATATCAATTATATTCTTTAAATTACAAATTTAAACAAAATATATTATCCATTGAGACTGATTCTTAGTAAACATTTACTATTTTATACTTAGGCATCAAAAACCTATTTAAATATTAAAAATTCTGTTCCTAACGATTACAGTTGTAAATTCACGTAAATTAACCTTCAATGGTTGCAAAATACTCCATAGCAAACAAAGGTCTTATGCCATACCAAGAAAACATCTGTCCGTCAACAAGAATAATCTTTGAATCAGGAAAAATAGTAGCAAACTCCTGAAGATGGCTCTGCTTAAACGGATATGGCTCTGTCGATAAAAATATATAATCCGGACATAATGAAATAATCTCCTCTTTTGACAAAACCGGATAACGTTCTAAGGAAGAAGTTACATTTTCAAAACCGGCATGATGGATCATTTCATGGATAAAAGTATCTCCTCCGACAGTCATATATGGCTCTTTCCAAATCAGATATAAAACTCTCTTATTGCGCAGTATTGCTCCTTGCGTATATAGCTTCGTAAAATTCTGAACGATGGATTTATAATCAGACTGTATATCAAATTGAGCCAATAAAGAATTAATCAATTCAATATTATCTTCAATAGTGGCAATATCTGTAACCCACACCGCTGTTCCATCGTGCATCTCATGAATATCTGAATATCGATTTTCTTCTTTAGACGCTATGATAAAATCCGGATTAAGCAGACGAATACTATCAATCTTTGGATTCTTCGTACCCCCAATTATTTTGGGCTTCGGTATTTTAGCTTCCGGTAATACACAAAATCGCGTTATCCCAACAACATATTTTCCCAGTCCAAGATAATACAGTAATTCGGTCAATGATGGCACCAACGAAATGATTCTGCAAGGAGGATTATCATTCAAACTTATCCATCTATTGCCTTGGTGAATCATCGTATTAACTTTTCGTAGCTCAAACGCAAATCAAGCATTAAAAATACAGAATCGATAAATAACTCATACCTCGGGACATCTTGCATATTCAAAACACTCCGGCTATGAATAAACTTGGGTACTCATTCGGATTAAAACTTGTTAGCACTTGTAAAAAGCCTATTCCAGCGGATTTTACTTCCAAATTGATCGGTATATTTAGAAAAGAATATAAATAATGGCTTACCTACAATATTTTCCTCAGGTACAAAGCCCCAAAAACGAGAATCTTCGGAGTTATCCCTATTATCGCCCATCATCCAATAATAATCCTGCTGAAATGTATATGTATCTGACAATGTACCATTGATAAAAAACTGACCACCCTTTTCTTCCAACTTATTTTTCTCATAAACTGAAATTACCCGTCTATAAAAACCTATATTTTGACGCGTCAACTGTATTGTCGCACCTTTTTTTGGAATCCAAATAGGCCCATAGTTGTCAGGAGTCCAAGTTGGGAACAAGGAAGCATCATGTGGAAAAACATTACCCGCATACTGCTCCGGATTAGCATATAGAATTTCTATTTCAACTTGAGGAACTTCTTTTTTAATATATTCCATTTGAGCCTTTGTCAAAGAATAAAATCCAACTTCCGGATTACATTCATTCAGATTGACGCCTATTTCTCCTAAAGTTTCCAAAGCAATAGGTTGACTTGGAGTTACACGACAGTTGACCTGTAAACCGGAGGGATCTTCTATACGCATTCCATTGATAAAGACTCCTTTCGCTTTAATCTGGAGGCTATCGCCGGGCAAGCCAATACATCTCTTGATGTAATGATCCATTTTGTCCATAGGACGTGTTGTCAATGGATAGCCTTGTGCTAAACGTGGGTCTCGACGTACATCGTATATGCTAAAAGTTCGCATCGGTGTAACATAAACACTATCACCTTCAGGATAATTAAACACCACCGGGTCAAATCTTTTTACAGAAGTTAAGGCAGGTAGCCGGAAATAAGGCAAACTTGGACTTTTTAAATAAGATTCTCGGTTGACTATCGGTAGCCTGTTGTGTATCAAAGGCACCATCGCCACGGTCATAGGTGTACGTATTCCATAGTGCGCTTTACTCACAAAAAGATAGTCTCCCACAAGCAAGGATGACTCCATCGAAGAGGTCGGAATAACATAAGCTTCAATCAAAAACATTCTGATAAATGCTGCTGCAAATACAGCAAAAACTATAGAATCAGTCCATTCTCTAAATTTTGACTTTTTAAAAGGGTTATTGGCTTCCAATTTTTTGATAGCAAAGTCATCTTTTCTATTATATGCTGCCTTCAAATCCCTATTATAATCTCTTTCTTTTGTTACTGATGCCCCTTTGTACGTATCACCTGCAACATTCATGAGATAAAATTGCAATGGTGCATAAATAACGGCAAGTGCACTATCTTTAAAACTATTCCTCCCAAACGAAAGAACCATATCTACTGCCATCCCGCAGAAAATAAAAATATTTACTATCGGAAATAATAACCATAATGCATAAGTGGGTTTACGCCCGATAATTTTACACCAGGTTATAAAATTCTTTCCTGGAATGTATGCATCTATTCCGGATTGTCCCGCTGCAACAAAAAGTGGAGCTAAGGTAATACAAAGTAATATATAAAAAACAATGATGAAAATTAAAATACTCACGTGTTATATTTATTTGAAATGCAAATATAACAGAATATATGAATGTTAATAGGCAACCATTCTTTGATTTTCGACCAATGCACCCAATAGTCCGGATGTTGGACGTAAAACTAAATACTATCAGGAATTAAAGTGCTGTAGGTTCACTTATTTTATTTACACTAAAATATTTCATCTTAATAATAGCATAAGATCCAAACAATAAAGCACTAAATACAATATCTCCAATCAAAGTACCTCTAAAAAAAGGAACTCCTGCAATATAACAATCCATAAGACCCTTTATATCAGGTGTGTATGTTGTTCCGGGCCAACATGCAAAGTTGGTCACCAAAAAGAATATTACGGCTGCACCTAAAGCCCCTGTCAATACTCGCATGACATTCACTTTCTTAATCCACCATGCTCCTAAAACAACTATCAGTGCATAAGTACCGTAAACCCATAAAGCACCATCATAAAACAATTGGAAATCAGAACCTTGTGCATAGACATAATTGTTTAAAATCAAATCACTTACAAAAATAGCTACCAACGGTATAAAAAATGACTTCCAGTTCCACCCAAGGTAAGCGCCACTAAACAATGCAATGGCTCCAACAGGTGTTAAATTCATGTTATGCGGAATCAATCTGCTAAATGCAGCAACGAAAATTATAAAGGTGACAACAAGTACTTGTATTAGTGTAGAACGATTTTTCATTAGCTCAATAGTCTCTTTTAATAATCACAAAGTTAAACATTTTATAAAGAAAGTAGATGCAATTGATAATAAATATAGCTTTGCATGCTCTTTTTAATTCAATGATTATGCCCTAACTGAAAATACTTTTGATATAACCTGATTATTGTCAATCAATTAACTTTGTGACTCCATTTTAATTTACCTACATATAAAAATGCCTGAAACGCAATGAATCAGGCATCCTATATTCAATTTTAAAGTTTATCAAATGACTAACGCCTCTTCCACACGTATTGTAAAATGGAATGTATCTTCTATTTCACCGGTTCTTAATTGATTGATTGTATCTTTCAGACTCTTCGATAGTGACCAGGCATCTTCTTCAAAAGTTATGGTATTATCTTGGTATGTCAACGATGATACATTGGTTACAACAGCAGCTGTTCCGGCGCCAAACATCTCTACCAAATTTCCTTCATTGTATTCTGCCATTACTTCATCTATTGAGATCAGCTTTTCTTCAACTTCAATTCCTCTAGACTTCAAAATCTGAATAATCGAGTTACGAGTTACACCTTTTAGGATAGCTCCATCTTCAGCCGGGGTTATAACTTTGTCTTTCAGCACAAAGAAAATATTCATTGTACCTACCTCTTGCACATATTTATTGTAAATAGCATCAAGCCATAAAATTTGATCAAATCCTCTTTCTCTTGCCAACTTAGCAGGATATAACGATGCAGCATAATTACCGGCAGTCTTAGCCTCTCCAACGCCACCCTTAACAGCACGAACATAATGATCTTCAGCAAGCAGTTTGACGGGCTTGGAATAATATACTCCCGATGGACTTGCAAGCACAACCAATCGATAAGTAGTAGATGCGGCAACTCCCAAATATTCGTCAGTAGCAAACATAAATGGCCTCAAATACAGAGAAGACCCCGGAGTAGTAGGTATCCAAGCTTTTTCAATAAGGACCAATTTCTTCATCCCTTCCATTAGTACTTCAAATGGAAATTCAGGCATACACATCCTCAACGCTGATAAATTCAACCTCTCTATATTCTTATCCGCTCTAAATAGAATAGGTGTACCATCTTTGCCCATACTCGCTTTCAGTCCTTCAAATATGGATTGACCATAATGCAATGCCATATTTGCCGGATGAATACTCATTTTTTCTACCGGAACAATACGATGATTTTGCCACACCCCATCTTTATAATCAGATACAAACATGTGGTCTGAAAAAACCTTACCAAATCCCAAGTGTTCAAAATCAACTTCAGATATCCTTGATTGTGTTATGTGGTTAATTGTTATATTTGCCATTTTATAGGGTTTTGGACAAATGTAATAATTTTTTCTCAAAACTTCTATACATTTTTTCACATATCAATATATTATTATTTGTTTTATACACTTTAAATAACAATTTGACAATATATAATTTTGACAATGCTATATTTTCCGACTAAAATATATAAAACTAAAAAGAAAATTGAACCAATATTTTTTTCTTATCCTGAAAAAATAAAATTGGTAATAGGAATGCTTTCCGAAGAATTTCAAAATGATATATACAAAGGGAATATTCAGAAAAGTTGTGAAATTTTTAATTTAAATCTGGACACAGAATTTAAAATTATCGGAATTAATGACTTCGAAGCATTTAACTGGCAAGGTCTTTCAGATATTCCAAACCTAAAATTGGCTTTTTTCGGCAATGAAATAAAACCTTTCCCTACTTTACCTTTAAATATTCCGATTACATTTAACCAACATTCTCTTTTCGTCACATATACCATGGCTGAAATAGTTAAAAATGATATAAAGAAAGGTGAATTTTGGAACGCTTTTAAAGAATTTATTTTAGAATGACCGAAGTTTTATTAGCAACTGCCAACCAGCATAAATTAGAAGAATTTAATGCCATTTTATCTCACAAACTCATCATCAAATCCCTCGTAGAGTTTCCGGATATCCCGGAGATAGAAGAGACCGGCTCAACACTCGAAGAAAATGCTGAAATCAAGGCAGCCACTCTTCTAAATTATACACTAAAAGCCACAATGGCCGACGATTCAGGGCTGATAGTACCATCGTTAGGAGGAAGGCCGGGTGTTCATAGTGCCCGTTATGCAGGAATTCATGGAGATGATGCTGCCAACAGAAAGCTTTTACTGGAAAAAATGACAAAGGCAATTGACCGCTCAGCGTACTTTGAATGTGTAATAGCTTGGGCACGGCCCAATGAAAAGGTGATATTCTTTTCCGGCAAACTACATGGCCACATTGGCTTTGAAGAAAAAGGAAATAATGGATTCGGATATGATTCAATCTTCATCCCAATTGGATACAATATAACCTTGGCACAACTTATGCCGAATGAAAAAAACGCTATTAGTCATCGTAGAAAAGCAATCGATAAACTTATGCAATTTATTGATTCATAGCCTTAATCCACAAAGGAATGTACTCATAGAACCTATTCGTTCATTTTGTACACATAATTTTCTCCAAGATAACTGACTGTCACTTTCATTTCCGTGTCATCAGACACTTCTACTCTACCAATTACATCAGCATCTATGTTAAATGACTGTGCGATTTCAATAATTTTAGCTGCTACCTTTTCATCGGTATAAAATTCTATCCTTGTCCCCATATTAAACACCTTAAACATTTCCTCCCAACTGGTATCGGCACTTTCCTTTATAATCTGAAAAATAGGTGGAACCGGCAACAAATTATCTTTCACGATATGTACCGCTTCATCACAATACCTAAGAACTTTGGAATGTCCACCACCTGTGTTGTGAATGATACCGGCTATATCATCCCGATATTGACCCAAAACCTGCTTCAATACAGGCAAAAATGTTCTTGTTGGAGAAAGCGCTAATTTACCTATTGGGATCATCTTCCCTTCACACTCCACCATATCAGTCAACATCTTTGTACCTGAATATACATATTTCTGATCGGTCTGAGGTGCGTATGTTTCCGGATATTTTTCCGAATAACTGTGGTGAAACAATTCATGCCGAGCCATAGTCAAGCCATTAGAACCTATTCCACTATTATATTCATTCTCATAAGTTGACTGACCATAAGAGGCAAGTCCAACAATAACCTGACCGGGGCGTATTCGATTGATAATTAATTCTGATTTGGGCATTCTAGCGAAGGCAGTAAAACCAACATCCGCCGTCCTGACAATATCCCCAACATCAGCAGTCTCTCCACCAGCTAAAATAATATCTACGCCCAAATTCTTCATTTTATCAATAAACCCGGATGTCGCCTGAATCAAGTTCGCTAAAACCTCTTTTTTGATTAATGCTTTATTTCTACCGATAGTACTTGATAAGATGATTTGGTCTATACAACCTACACAAGCCATATCATCTGTATTCATAACAATTGCATCTTGAACAATTCCTCTCCATACTGAAATATCATCTGTCTCTTTCCAATACATATAAGCAAGCGAAGACTTTGTACCTGCTGTATCGGCATGCATGATGTTGCAAAATAATAGATCATTCCCTGCCAAATCAGGCAATATTTTACAAAAAGCACTTGGATAAAGCCCTTTATCTAGTCCTTTTATTGCCTCATGAACATCCTCCTTGTCCGCTGAAACTCCCCGTAATTTATATTTAGATGACATATTTTTTTATAATTATATATTACAATTTATTTTAATGTGTTATCTTTGTGTGAAATTATTAATTTAACTCAATAATTCGGATAACTTATGAACTTTAAAACTCCAAGATTACGTTGATATTTTAACTATTATAATTCCTAACAATTTATCTCATGTACCGTTCCATTAATCAATTATCTCAGGCAAAGGTTATGAAGAAAAATGCCATTTTTACTTTTATTATTTTCGTTGCCATAATGTTTTATCTCATTTTGACTATTTCTCATAAGAAAAACGAGCCTATGTTAAGTCAAAACTCTTATTTACTTCATGAACAGACGCCATAATTATGAAAACAAGCCATTCAATTCACCATCTATCAATTCAATTATGAAACCCAAATCTTCTTTATTTTGTATAAAATTAAGTTTATCCACGTCAACAATCAATAGCTTACCGGTATTGTATGTCTCTATCCATGATTCATATCTTCTGTTAAGTTTCTGTAAATAATCAAGGCTCATACTTCCTTCATAGTCCCTTCCTCTTGTCTGAATGTGATCGACCAAAGTTGGAATAGATGCTTTCAGATAAATTAATAAATCAGGTGGTTTGACTTGCGACGACATTGTCTTAAATAAATCAAAGTAATTATTAAAGTCACGTTGGCTCATGAGTCCCATTTCATGAAGATTGGGTGCAAAGATGTATGCATCTTCATATATTGTCCTATCCTGAATTACAGTGTGATCGCCTTTTTGGATATCTAGAACTTGCTGATATCGACTATTTAAGAAATAAATCTGCAAATTGAATGACCATCGAGTCATATCAAGATAAAAGTCAGACAAATAAGGATTATCTTCCGTATTTTCGTAATGTACCTCCCAGTCAAAGTGCCTACCCAATAATGAAGTCAAAGTAGTTTTACCGGCGCCAATATTCCCGGCTATTGCAATATGTTTAGGTATTGGTTTCTCCTTTTCCATTGCCCAAATGTAAGGTCAAAGATTGTCTTTTCAAAACAATTATGCTATTTAGGCGATAAAAAATCGATGCCTATCGAATTTTTATTTTTAACTTTATTGAATTCTCTATCATTGTCATCTAATTATAAATGAAATTAAGTGGAAGAAAACAATATTATTTTAGTCGAAAAGCTCACTAAAACGTATGTAATGGGTGCACAAACCCTTCATGCATTACGGGAAATATCTTTTAATATTAAGAAAAATGAATATGTAGCCTTAATGGGACCTTCAGGATCTGGTAAATCAACCCTTATGAATATACTAGGATGCCTTGATTCACCGACCTCTGGATCCTATTATTTAAACCAAACGAATGTCAGTCAGATGAAAGATGCTGATCTTGCTATCGTTAGAAATAAGGAAATTGGATTTGTCTTCCAGACATTTAATCTATTGCCCCGAATTTCCGCTTTGGACAATGTCGCCATTCCGCTTATTTATGCAGGTATCACCAAGAAAGAAAGGCTTGAGAGGGCAAAGCATGTCTTACAAATGGTTGGACTAGCCGACAGAATGGATCACCGACCCAATGAACTATCGGGAGGTCAACGGCAACGTGTTGCAATTGCACGAGCCATTGTCAATAATCCCGCAATCATTCTGGCTGACGAACCTACCGGGAATCTTGACTCTAAAACTTCAGTAGAAATAATGAGTATTTTTTCAGAAATACATCGCGCAGGAAACACTGTTATTTTGGTTACTCATGAGCCTGATATTGCTGAGTATGCACATCGAATTATCCGTCTGAAAGATGGGTTAATCGAAAATGATCAACCCAATTCAAATTATATTAGAATGGAATAGGTTTAACCCTAATTCAGCAGAAAAGGCTTTTAAATACCGTATAGTTCTGTTTATTAAGCACTTACATATATATTAAATATTACAATCATTTTCTTAAACCATTGATTAGGAGTCGTACTTCGATATAGAATTTGCCTATTGAAAAAATGTATGTAACTATATCACAAGTAACTGAATATCAATATCATCCAATACTGTGCTTTTGGCAATATTTTAACCTCTTGAATCTAAATTTAGCATTATATCTCTTATCTAAAGTCATTGACGACTTGAGTAAGATACTTTTTATCGGTTAAGCCCATATTTTCCCACTTCATTTTGCCATTTCGATACAATTGCAGATAAGGAATAGAGTAAATCTTAAGAGCTTTTGCCAACTCTTTATTGTTATCGGTATTTATATAGATTACCTTCAATTCTCCCTTCATATCTTTTTCTATCTGCTCAATGTATGGCTTCATCTTTTTACAAGGACCACACCAAGGTGCATTAAAATCGATGAGTACATACGGATGTGACTTTGTAAGATCTTCAAATTGTTTTAACGTCAGACCATTGGTAGATGGGGCTTTTTCATCCACCACTTCAGGCAATCCTGCTTTTCGCCATTGTAGAATGCCACCTTCCATCTCATACACTGTGAATCCCTTGCTCCGCATTTTCTCTGCGGCAGTATGACTTCGTCCTCCACTGAGGCAATAAATATATACAGCTTCTTTCGAATCTAATTTTGAAATTTGTTGATCAAAATCACTGCCATTCCAATCAATATTAATGGAATTAGCCAAATGCCCTGACTCATATTCCGAAGGGGTTCGCACATCCAACAGGATTTGACCTTTTTTATCAATCTTTTGTGAAAATTCTGTTGCTGACATTAAGTAATTAGCATCATTCTGGGCTTCAATATGTGATAAGCCCATAAATACGATAGCTGCAGCCAATAAAAACGGAAAAACTTTCATGTAAATTTAATTTTTAATCCTTATATAACTCTTTCCTTCCACTAAAAGTTCAGACGTTTCATTTTCTGTTCTAAATAGTGTTTTAAGCGTTTTCTTTCCTCGCTTCGAAGGAACATATACCTCAAAGTGCAAGTGCGGTCCGGAAGCATAACCAACCTTACCACTATATCCAATCTGTTCACCAATAGCAATAGTGTCTCCGGCTTGAACTAAGCTACCATCTTTCATGATATGGGTATATTCTGCAAAACTCCCATCACTGTGCAAGATGAGTATAAAATTATTGTATTTGACACACTCTGGATCAAAACAAGTCCTGCTATTTTTTTGAACTACTTCAACGACTATACCATCTCTGGATGCAGTAATTACATCACCCACTGCCATTGAAAAATCAAGTGCATTCTCCCCTTTATGCGTAATCTTTCCATTGTAACCTTGAAATACTTTGTACGTCGAACCCACCTGATAAGGCAATTCATAGACAAATCCCATATCAACAGAAGCATTAATGTCCCCCATAGTCAAGCCGGTCTTTACTTTATATCCGTAAACCTTTTTAGCATCGTCAACGGTCAACTTAGTCACAACATGTTTCATAGTTTTTGCTGGAACAACAACGGTAAAATGAGCGCCTAAAGTAGATTTCATGTTCTTTAAATCAAACTCAAATTCAATGGTAACCGGGAAATATTCATCATTATCCACAAAAAACTCAGTTATTCCGGCATCAGTTTCTGAATAAATTTTAACCTCAAAATCTCGACTGATCAAATTACTTTGAATGCAGAATAATATATAAACTATGAATAAAAAACGCATAAAAAAAGGGCTACTTTCATTATAACGACGAATGTAGCCCTTTTAAGTCATTTTAAAACAACTTCCTATTCTTTTATAAAATTTTTAACACCGATACCTTCTTTGGAGGCTACTTTCAACCAATAGCAACCCGGCAATAGCCCATGAGTATTAATTTGGTTGAATCCGGAAGTCTGTACTCCGACGACCTTTCCTATCGCATCAACTATTTCAATTTTTTGAATATTCAATTCAGATGATAAAAACAATTGGCTCTTTGTTGGATTAGGAAAAACATTAATCTTACTACTAACCAAATCTTTGGTTGAACTCTTTAATATTAAATCCTCTTTACTTCTCGGCAAAAGTTGATATCCTTCAGTATATGGCGAAGAAGAATCAAATTGACCTCCAATACCGATAATATCAAATATACCGACAGGCGCATCCAATTCGGACAATGTAGTTAAATTCACTACTCTAATAGCATAATCATTAGTACCATCTGTTACAGTAGCATTAAACGATGTTCCTTTTTTCCAATCATCAGGATTCTTTAGATGCATTCCTGATAATTTTACCAAATCTGACTCAATTTGCTCATCAAATGCATTGACTTCTTTCGGATTAAATAGACTGTTATTTTGAGAATTGACCCACATGGTATCCACTCTAATCTGTGTCAATCCATTAAATTGATCGATTTTCCCACGCACTGTCAATTGATCTCCTTCTGTGACTGTATAACCAAATGTTTCATTGCTACTAAAAACTCCAATACCATCTCGATTCGAATCAATGATCGTGGTGCTAATCCCGCTGGCTCTCATATTAACACCATATACCACTCCCTTTATTTCACACAATATACCAAGAGAATCGGCCTTTCCATCAGCATCGACAGAACTCACCTGACCAATTGTTCTAACCGGATATGAAACCGTAGGTGTGTTGGGGATAACATGGACCTTGCCCTTCATAATAGTAGAATGAGGATCACAGACATAGCTATAATCTCCAGGGATATTAAATGTGAAGCTGTATGTGTAGGGAGCAGGTGCAGGTTCTCCGCTTTTAAAAGACTCCGGATTAGAAGGAAATGAGGAAATGGTGCCATTGACATTATGGTGTCCTTCCTTAAAGTCCCAGGTGACCGTTTCGCCTTCTTTTATAGTAATCTCAGAAGGTGTAAAGGCATAGTCTGTCACAGTAACCGTATTGGGATTAACAATAACGCCACAAACAGCTGTATTGAGACTTCCGGGGCTCCCGGCGACTTCTTTCCCATTGATGGTAATTCCTGTATTTGATCTTGAAAAGCTCCAATTAGCAACATCATTTGGATTGGCATTAATATCACACAATTCTAGTGAAGCACCATTACCGTCCGCTTCTTTTGGCCAACCACCAGAACCGGAAGCGTATGTAACGCTTGCAAGGACTACTCCATTTGGATTGGCAATAGTAATCTCTTCTCCACCATTCTTCAATGCATCACTTTTCCATTGTCTTACATTGACATTGATACTTGAAAAAACATTTTTAAAAGCTTTACTATTTTTTACGAATACAAAATATCCATTAGCTGGAACTACATCATCAGATGTAAAGGTATCCACCACCCCTTTTAAAAAATAGCAACCATTTAAATTAAAATCAAAATCTATCAAGCTCCTGATTTCAATATACTCCAATGAATCATCACCTGATTCCGGTGGATTATACATAATTTCACTTATTACAAATGGTGTAGTGCCTGTGGTATTTTGCCCCATTACTAAGGCTGCAGATAGAATAAATACAAAAGTTAAAATCTGTTTCATCGAATTGAAATTTTAAATATTAAATAAGAATTGAAGTTAGTAGTGTTGCTTGATGATACTACAAAATTAATAAATTAGATGAATAATTTGTAAAAAAAAAAGAGACTATCAAATGACAGCCTCTTCTTTATAAAAATTTAACTTTTAGAACATATATCTTGCACTAAACTGCATACCCCATGTACTTGAGACTGTGGTCTTATCTCTATATGGAGTAGTAGCCAACTTTCCATCTACTGCCAACATATTGAAGGTAGGTGCAGACGCAGAAGCTGATGCAACTCTCAAAAGTGGATAGTTAAAGGATGAGCCACCATTTAGCTCTTCGTATATCCCCCAATCTGAATTAATTAGATTACCTATATTGAAGATGTCTAATCCAAGTTGTATGGTATGCTTTGTGTCACCATTTTTCCCTCCAAATGATATGTCTTGAAGAATTTTAAAGTCAAATCTATTAGCCCATGGAAGAATACCACTATTTCTCTTAACATAAGTACCTCTTGCATCAGCCAATTCAGGAACAGAGTTGATGAAAGCATCAAATGCAGCAGCTTGTTCTTCAGGTGAATAGGTAACATCCTTTACTTTCAATGGTGCAAAGGTCAATTCACTTGCACTTTTTGGAACATACAGCAGATCCAAACTAACTCTATCACCATTGATATCATTTCCGTACGTATAAGCAAAGCGTCCACCATTAGAGCCATTGTAATATAAACCTATGGTTGTAGCAAACATATTGGCATAACTAATTCTATAGCTAAAATTAGCTCCAACTCTATGTGGTACAGCAAATTGTGAATAACCCAACAAAGCTTCATTTGGGTCATTGACAGAATAGTTGTTTGACCAAGCAGAACCGGCAGCTGATCCGGGATTTCCGGTAACATCTTCAGCATTGGTGTAGTTGTAAAATATTCCAGCCGATACACCTCTATAATTAGAAATATTAGCAGCTATCGTTCCTACAAAAGCTTGACCTTTGTTGATATTAGTAAGTAATGGAACAGTTGCATTCAGACCTTTAGCACTATTATAAACGTAAGAAGTGGATGTCCAGAAATCTCTGTTATCGCCTGAATAGCTCATTTTCTCTGTCGCCGGCTTTCTATTAACATTGTATTGATATACGCCATTAATATCTTTTGTATAAATACCATCTAAGCTTACAATTATAGGAGTAGATGGGATTTTAACATCAACACCTAAATTAGACCTCCACACTTGAGGCATTTTAAAATCAGGATCAATCAAACTTAAACCACCAGGGATACTTGCGCTTGGAGTTGTTGGAAAGTCAGAAGCTAAAGCATTAGGCCAATACTTTGGATCAGCTTCAAAGTGATCAATCTTAGCAAGTACGCCGGAACTTACCGGTTCAAATGTATTCTGAATAACACCTGCATTAGTAGGCATATTGGTAAACCATACAAATGGAATATTTCCTGTGAAAATACCCGTTCCTCCTCTCAATTGAAGTGTTTTATCACCCAATACATCATAATTAAAACCTACTCTTGGAGAAAACAATGGAACAGATTTTGGCCATTTAGCTGTCGTGTAATTTGCTTTAGTACCTTCAGGGCTATAAAATGAAATGGTATCAACAACCGGATTAGATACCGGCTTATCATGGAATAATGCCATATCCGCACGTACACCTACGGTTACATTTAATCTATCTGATAAAGTAATTTTATCCTGAATATAAAGACCCGCTAATCCAAACTTAACACGTGCAAAAGGATCTTTTCCTTGATAAACATACGTTACACCATAAGAAATTGGTGGCGCATCATTCAAAAAGTCATCTACTGTCTTATATCGATAATAAGAAGAACCCATTCTCTGGTAGCTATTGGCAAATGACATTAATTGATAACTCAAGCCAGCAGTTATAGTATTATTTCCCACTACATAGGTTAGGTTGTTGGTTGCAATCACATTATTATTTATAACGTCATTGTTGACAGAGAACAATTCAGTACCGAAGCTCATATAGTTGCTGTAACCTGTAGTAGCTTCTCCATCTCCTATATCCACAAATGGGAACAATTTACCGGGTGTTTCTCGGGTATCTTGAATTCGGCTATAAGTAACAATCAATTGATTGCTCAATCTATCACTCAATCTTGAGTTTAACTCAGCTGCGATAGAGCTTACAGTATTTTTAAATGAATAATTAGCATTTTCAAAAGCTATTGACTGTTTTGAAATACGACTATTAGAAGAACGAGGGTTAGGACCTGAGCTACCATTCGTTCCTTGATCATTGGTACCCTGCATAAATGAATACCTTGCAGTGAAGGTATTTTTGTCATTTATATTCCAATCCAATCTCGCTAAGCCTTTGTAGTTCAAGCTGTTGTAAGTATTAGAATAATTTTGATAGGCACCTGCATCATAACCATATTTAGTACGTAAATAATCCTTAACACGAACTAAATCGGATTCTTTAACACGTGTAACGTTTGGATCAGTAGAATTAGTCCCGTTGTCAGCAACCCAGTTGTTACCAGCGGATTCAGAATTTTCATATTCAAAGTTGACAAAATACAATAACTTATTCTTGATGATTGGTCCGGATAATCTTGCACCATATAATTTGGATGCAGCTCTCGAACTCTCACTCAGTTCATTATCACCTACTTTCAGACCCGTAAAGCTTTTTGGACGGATATAAGCATACACCGACCCATGAAGATCATTGGTACCACTGCGAGTTACAGCATTTATACCTGCACCGGTAAAGCCGGTCTGCCTTACATCATAAGGAGCCACATTCACCTGAACTTCTTCAATTGCATCCAAAGATATAGGGTTATTACCTCCACCGGGTAGAGGATCACTGCTAAGTCCAAATGCATTATTCAAGTTGGCCCCATCTATCTGTAGGTTATTCATACGACCATCTCTTCCCGCAAAACTGTTTCCATTGGCTTGAGGTGTAACCCTGGTAAAATCTGTGATACTTCTACTAATAGAAGGTAGCCTCTCCAACATCTTACGATCGATATTGGTAGCTGCACCGGTACGATCTCCATTAATAAGAGCATTTCTATTGTCCGTAATGACTAATTCATTAAGTACAGTAGCGCTTTCTTGTAAAACAATATTATTGACTAAAACATCACCCAAAGTCAAGTAAATCCCTCCGGACTTGTATGTCTCCGAACCTACAGAAGAAACTTCAAGTGAATAAGGACCGCCAACCCTCAAATTGACAAGGCTATAACGTCCATTATCTAATGTGACTGTACCATACACCGTTCCGGAGGGTACATGCGTCAAAATTACAGAGGCTCCAATCATGGAAGCTCCGGAGGCATCTTTTACAATACCAGACATGCCTGATGTCGTAACCTGAGCCGATAGACCGGTTACACACAACATGAGCAATAAAAACAAAGTACTTTTTAAATTCATAGTTACTATTTTTGGTTCAAAAAAATGAAATAAAAATATCCAAATCTAATACTATTCATTAAGTTATTGTTAAATTATTTATACATATTTTTAATATATATTCTATTTTATAGAAGATTAGTTTATTATATATATAATTAACTTAAAATATTACGTAAATTAATCTTAGAAGAACTGATATAATGGTATTTCTAACTTCCTATTTAAATATTCTGCCTTGTACAGGGGTGTGTACAATGCAGAATAATCACACGTCAATAATTCCATATTCCGTATTAGACAAAAATGGAATTTGAGTTAAAACATTATACCGATTGAGCCGATTAAACGAGTAGGGTTATCTGAAAAAGAATAAGATTTGTCGCCAAATTTAATGTGATCACCAAACTTAGAAAAATTGCCTTCATAGCGAAGGTCAATTGTTATTTTCCAAATGTCAAGACCCATTCCGGCTTGCCAACCCCATTGCATCTTATTAAATTGCTCACTATAACCGGAAACTTTAAAAAGATCAGATGAACTATCTAAATACAAATGCCCTACAGGTCCGGCATTCAACCTCAATACTCCAGACTTAAAACCAATCATTAACGGTATATCCACATTCCGAATAGTTTCTTTGGCTAATATTGTATCAATAAGCCCACTTATCCTTCCGGTCAACTTATAATTAACATTGATTGTATTGACTAAAACTTCCGGCTGTAAGATAAATTTCTTAATCCGTAGCTGGAGAGCAATGCCGCCATGAAATCCAACCCTGCTGTCTTCAATAACCATCTTAAAGTCATCCGGATCCGTAACAAACAATTCTTTAAGTCCATAATCCGTCTGACTAAAGCCTGCTTTAATTCCAAAATTAAATCCCACATTTTGGGCATTCGAATTCAACCATAAAATTGATATAAATAACACCAACATTAAATTTCTCATTGGATATAGCATTCGTTTAAAATAAAAGACAAATATAATAAATAACTATAATGTGTTGTACCTTTTATACATCGAAACGCAAGTTGTTCAATGCTCATTGGATACCATCAAACTCATCATTACAATATACAGGTTCAGTTGCAGAGTTTTAATTCATTCGATGTGAAAGATATTGCACTATAAATTAAATTTTAATACATTTTATTGCACGATTTCTCAATTTTAACACATTCGTTCGAAAAAATTTAAAACCTCGTTAATAAAAATACTCATGAGAAAGTTGATAGGAATAATTGACTTTGCAAATTTTATAAATATCCAATACATCATAACTTCATAGCATCACATCAATAATGAGGTTATCAATTCTTATAAAAAACCAACTTCTCTTTCAGAAATATTGTTATCTTGTAGGATGAAAATCAAAACGGATATTCGTTTTATAGGAATAAGGCATCACGGCCCTGGATGTGCAAGAGATTTAAAACAATTTCTCCATAATTTTCAACCGAACTTAATCTTGATGGAATTTCCGGAAAACATCAAAGAGTTGCTCATTTCTACTGACATTGACAATATAAAGCCGCCAGCCGCAATTTTACTATATAAACAAGGAGATGCCACCAAAACATTTGTTTTACCTTTCGCTTCTTTTTCACCTGAATGGATAGCTCTTTCCTATGCGAAAGCCAATCAAATCCCCATTGAGCCAATAGACTTACCCATAGGCGTAACACCCATTCATTCCGAAAACAATGAAGTTACTGATACCTCCGACTTTCCATTAAAAAATAGCGGAGAAGCATTCAAATTCTTGAGTGAATTACAAGGTATAACTGATATTGAACATTGGTGGGAAATCAACTTTGAACAGACATCAAATCCATCCGGTAATTTCAACAAAATAGAAGAAATTATAAACGCTATTCGACCGGCACTAGAAGCAGGAAGCGACTCTAATAACAAGGTTAGAGAAGCATTCATGCGCCTTAAAATAAAGGAATATATTAAGTTAAATACATATCAGAAAATCGTTGTAATTACTGGGGCTGCACATCTACCATTTGTTAAAGAATACGACAGTTTTACGGTAAAAGAAGATAAAACAATCACTAAATTAATGCATTCTGAAAAGTTGACCTGCGATTGGATACCTTGGTCCTATCAAAGACTTAGCTCACTCAACAACTACGGAGCAGGAATTGAATTCCCCAAGTATTATGAACACATTTATCTATATGGATCAGGTGCACCGATTACCATCACCTCTACCCTATCCTCTTTGTTGCGCAAAAAAGGATACGATATAAGCCTGGCACATACACTTGAAGCAGTGAATCTCGCTCAAACATTAGCTACGCTGAGAGGCTGGGAAATACCAGATATCTCCACTATCATTGAGTCGTGCTCGGCAGTCTATAATTTAGAACAAAAACCAAATCTTCAAAGCTTAATACAAGAAGCATTTATTGGAAACGACTTGGGTTCCGTCCCTGTCAACACTGAAAATCAGGCATTGATTCAAGACTTTTGGATCAAAATTAAAGAAGCAAAGTTGTTTAAATATACCAAGGATAGTAGCGAATATGAATTAACTTTAGATTTGCGTGATACAGCCCAGCTAAATGCTTCTAGCTTATTATGGCGTCTAAGACTCTTGGGTATTGAATGGGGCACTCCAGCAAATCCCTTTTCTGTTACGAAGGGAACCTTCAAAGAATTTTGGAATTTAAACTGGAAATCCGAGTATTTAATCATTTTATTCCACCATTGCATTTATGGCTCCAATATTGAATCAGCCGCACTCAACACAACTATCAACGAGCTCAAGAAATCAAATAATATAAACCTTTTACAAAAGTTATTAACTGCCATTATTAATTCACAAATAAACGAATTAACTACATTTTTCTTTCAAACTATTGAAAATACCTTATTTAAAACAGAGGAATACAAATCTTGGTTTAATTTAACACCTCAACTCTGCTTTTTCTACAATTATGGCTCAGTAAGATCTCTTGAATCAGCCAAATTACTGGAATTGATTAATATAATAACCCAAAGGCTAAATGTCAATATGGATATTATATTATATGCAATTCCTGACGATCAACAAGAAGATGATCTTGAATCGATTATCAAGATTAATTCATCCTTAAAAAATTTAAACATTCCACAATTATACATTGAATGGATTGATTCATTGGCTCATACAGCTAATAATTATAATACTCCTGCTATTTTCCGCGGATGGATTACTGGTATCTGCGTAGAAAGCAAAAAGATAGAATTGTCAGAGGCATTCAACAAATTGAGTCAGGAGTTGAGTGATTTAGATCAATTAGATCAAAGTACATTATGGCTTCATGGATTTTTGCAAAGTCAAGCTTTATCACCTTTTGCTGTACCATCCATCACAAAAATATTAGATCTATGGCTGTCAACTATTGAATTTAATCGGTTTAGGCTCATCCTTCCTAGTCTGCGCAAATCTTTCTCTGAAATATCATTGCCGTTGAAAGAAAGCTTTAAAATTTATACAGGAAAACAAAAACCTGCTTTAGAAAAACACCATTCACATCATCATATTAATGCTGAATTGGCCCAAGACTTCAAAGAGTATATTAACAGTTTTCTTGTCAATTGAACATATCCTCTTTGGGCAAAATAATTTATAAATCATTGGCTATCTATTAATTAACTACACACTTCTAAACTTGACTACTTATTTCAAATATAAATCAATTAACTTTATATAATACCAAATTGATTTATAAATTAGTCCAACATTTTAGTTTATTAACTCCAATATGTTCTTGATTTTGAGGGATGTCCTGATATGCGAATCTTAGCTATGGGTTTATATACCTTTGATTAAGCGTTGTTACTCGACTCAGCATTTGAATAATTCGGAATTTGGGTTAATCATATTAAAAATATTTACATTTTATCTTAAAATCAAAAAAAAATAGTGTACTTTTACCTCAAATTATATTCTATGAATTTGTTAAAATCAATATTTTTTTTAGCTTTTATCTCTCTTGTAATTAGTTGTAAAAGTGATCCGAATTCAAGCGGCAACGATGGTCATGACCACTCACATGGAGCACATGTATCCACAATAGATAGCACTCAACCGCCACTTTTCAATGAAATCATGGCAATACATGATGAAATTATGCCTCGCATGAGCGAAATTGAAACTTTAAAGCAAAACATCAGAATGAAGATGGACTCTATTGATGCTTTAAATGGCAATGAAGAATATAGAAAACAATTCCGTCATGCTATGGCCGAATTAAATAGAGCTGACAACATGATGTCTGACTGGATGTTTAATTTTAAAGACAGTTATGATACCATACATGCAGAATCTTTAAAAAAATCTTTTTTAGAAGCTGAAAGGGCTAAAATTGAAGGTGTCAAAATGACTATGAATGAAAGTATTCAGGTAGCACAATTGACGCTTAAAAACACACCTATTAAATAAATTCATTATAAATTATTTCGTGAATATTAGGTATATATCATTAGTTTCAAGCTTTATTTTTATTTTACTGTCTTGCCAAAATGCCCCTCAACCTCTCCCTTATTTAGGAGTAAAAGAAAATCCGGAGGATAAGCCGGCAATTCCTGATTATCATTTCATAGACCAGCTAAATAGACCGGTTACACCGCAGACATTCAAAGATAAAGTTTATTTAACAGACTTCTTTTTTACTTCTTGTCCCACTATATGTCCCATCGTGACCGGTCAGATGCTGAGAATTTATGAGCATTTTAACAACGACAACCGAGTGGCTTTTCTTTCTCATTCAATAGACACCAGGCATGACTCTGTCCCTCGCTTAAAGGCATACGCAGACAAGCTTCACATTAATGATGATAAATGGAGATTTGTCACAGGAAAAAAAGATGATATATTTTCAATATCAAAAAGTTACCTAAGCATTGTCCTTGAAGATCCAAATACACCGGGCGGCTTTAACCATAGCGGTTATATCATTCTCGTCGATAAAGATCGGCACATCAGAGCATTTTGCAATGGAACTGATCCAAAAGACGTAGATAAGTTTATCCCTAAGATTCAGCAGTTATTAGATTCGGAATGAAAAGGTGGCTTTCGATATTTTCTATCGCATTCCCCTTGGCTATCTACAGTTGTACAGACTATCAACAAGGAAAGTCAGTTTACACTGAAAGTTGTGCCAATTGCCATGGAGATAAAGGTCAAGGTCTCGCCTCACTATACCCTTCATTGCAAAAATCTAACATACTCAGTCACCACCCCGATCAAATTCCATGTATTATTCTAAAAGGCATTAAGAGAGATAGCATCCAACACTTGTCTTTAGAAATGCCGCCACATCCTGATATAAAAGAAGTGGACATGACCAATCTTATTAATTATCTTTTAACACTTACAAGAAAAGACGCTCATGTGGTAACTATAGATTCTGTAACAATGTGGATGAAATACTGCAAATAATAATTGTTTTAGAAATCAATAAATACGACCAAAAAACTATATTTTAGTTAACTTTGACGACTAAATTAGTTCCCATGTTTAATAAATATGTTGCTCATCCATGGCACGGCATAGATCCCGGAGAAAAAACTCCGGAAACTGTAACAGCATTTATAGAAATAACACCTCACGACAATGTAAAATACGAAGTTGACAAAAGTTCCGGCTTTTTAAAAGTTGATCGTCCTCAATTGTTTTCCAATATAGTTCCTGCATTATATGGCTTCATTCCCAAGACATATTGTGGAGATGAAATTGCAAAGATATGCATGGAAGCTACCGGCAAATCAAATATTATTGGAGATGGAGACCCTTTAGATATATGTGTTCTGACGGAAAGAAATATTATCCACGGAAATATTTTAGTACAATGTAAGCCAATCGGAGGATTTCGGATGATTGACAATCAAGAAGCTGATGATAAAATAATTGCTATCATGCAGGATGACCGGGTATATGGCGACTGGGATGATATCAATGAGTTACCAGCGAGTCTACGCGATAGATTGCTCCATTATTTTTTGACCTACAAGTTGGTTCCGGGTGAAAAATCACAACCTACTGTTGAAATTACTCATGTTTATGGAAAGGAAGAAGCTTACCGGATTATTCAAGCAAGTTTGATTGATTATCAAAATCTTGTATCTTAGATTTCTTTCCAAAGTCGAACGGGTATGCTGACACTCAACTGTAGAGGTAATATAATTGATATTAGGAAACCACTTATAATGGGTATCCTAAATATAACAAATGATTCCTTTTATTCAGGTAGTAGAACACCGGAACTTAAAGAAACTATCGCCAAAGCCGGAAAAATGTTAGAGTCAGGTGCTTCTATCCTTGACATAGGTGGAGTATCCACTAGGCCCGGCTCTTCCGAAATTCCAATGGATATCGAATTAAATCGTATCATTCCGGCAATATCCACTATCAAAGAACGATTTCCTCATGCTCTAATTTCTGTCGATACCTATCGGAGTAAAGTAGCTGAAAAGTCAATAGTAGCAGGCGCAGACATCATAAATGACATATCATCGGGAGATATAGACCCAGAGACACCACTTGTCGCTCAACAATATCATTGTCCATATATTGCCATGCACATGCAGGGACGACCATCCAACATGCAAATTAATCCTCATTATAAGGACGTCTTGACAGAAATACTTGATTATTTTATTGTTAAGTTGGCATATTTTAAATCAATCAATCTGATAGATGTTATTTTTGACCCTGGTTTTGGATTTGGTAAGTCAATACAGCACAATTATGCGTTATTAAATAACTTAGAAATATTCCAAATCCTTGATAAACCCATTTTAGCCGGTTTATCAAGAAAAGGAATGCTTTGGAAGCCTTTGAACTCTAATCCTGATGAAGTTTTGCCGGCTACTATTGCTGTAAATCTCTTAGTTTTGCAAAAAGGTGCAAAAATATTAAGAGTTCACGATGTTGAAGAAGCGGTTCAATTAGTAAATCTTTTTGAAATAATCAACCAACAAACGTTCTGACAAGTGCAGAAAAAAGAGAAAGAGAAAGAAGAAAAAACGACGGGTAATTTCTACCTTAAGTCTATCATTAACAACATTCCAAAGTTCTTTTGGAATGTTGTTAAACATACTTTCATTTTTTTAATTCTTTTTACGATAGGTATCTACTTTCTAATGCAGTTGCCTTCATTTCAAAACTATGCAGCTAAGAAAGCTACTGAATTTTTGTCAAAAGAGTTAAAATCAGAAGTCTCCGTCGGTAGAATAAGAATTACCTTCTTTCAATCCGTTGTTATTGAAGACCTCCTTGTTAGAGACCGCCAACAGGATACATTGCTTAATATAGGTCAGTTAAAAGCTACATTAGATGGTGGATTTTTCGACCTTCTTGATGGAAAAATTAATATTACCTCTGCATATATTAAAGATCTAAAAGGTCATTTAGTCAAGACTTGCCCCGACTTTAACAATAATTATCAGTTTCTGATAAATTACTTTGAAAATGGACATCCTGATTCCCTCTTTTCAAGACCTTCCGGAAAGAAAACAGCTATAAAATTAAATTTCAAGGATATCGACTTGAGAAAAGTTAACTTTGACTATACAGACAAATATGTCGGTAAAAAACTATTCGCTTCTTTCGATCGATTGAGTACTGATTTCAATGAGTTTAGTATTGATAGTAATTTATTCCTCCTAAATAAGTTAAATATAGATCTACCCATCTTTTACATTGAAAAAATCAAACCGGAAAAATGTAATGTTCTCCATCTTGAGGATCCTTATGCCGCTTTAATCGCAGAACAAAGGAAAAAAAGACCACCTAAACCAGACTTACATGTCGAGGCTCAATACATAAGTATAGAAGAAGGAAAATTCTCTTTTCACGATTATAGATGGCCACCTATTAAAGCGCATAACGGTAAAGTACTTGATTTTTCTAACATAGATTTAAACAATATAAATATCGGGCTTGAATCTGTAATTTTCGACGGTAAGACGGTATCTGCATCGCTTTCACAATTGGCAGTTAAAACCGGAACCCCATTTAATATCAATGATTTTAATGCGGACAGAGTATCTTATTCTCCCAATGAAATATCTATTGAAAAGTTCGCTTTAACTACTGACAATTCACATCTTGAAGATTCTTTACGACTAAGTTATCAGGACATGGAGGACTTTCAAGATTATGTCAATAAGGTTAAGATGACAGGCCATTTTACAAATAGTCAAGTAAGTGTCAAAGATATTATGGTATTTGATCCGAAACTTAGCAATATAGACTTCCTAATAAAAAACAAAAACAATGACTTACATCTTGAAGGTAACATATATGGCACTGTCAACAACCTAAGAGGGAAACAAGCGAAAATAAGTATCGGAAACTATATGACACTTGAAAGTAATTTCTCCCTTCAAGATATTACCAAAATCGATGAAGCCACACTTAATTTATCGGTTCATTCTTTAAAAACCAATGCCAACGGTTTAGAAAATATCATCCCTGATTTTAAAGCGCCTAAAGAACTTTATAAATTAGGGAATATCACCTATAGCGGAAAATTAGATGGTTTTATTTTGGATTTTGTAACGTACGGCAAGCTGAAATCTAGCCAAGGAAATGGTAATCTCGACCTTCATTTAAATATTAGAGACGGATTAAAGAATGCCAAGTACAGCGGATTGCTTCAATTAGACAAAGTCAATGTAGGAAACATTATCGACAACCCCGATTTTGGAACTTTGAGTGCATCGATAGCAATAAAAGATGGAAAAAGCTTCTTACCTGAATCCATCACATCACAACTATCATCTAATATTCAATCATTTACATATAAAGGTTATAACTATACAAATCTAATTATCGATGGTAAATTAGATAAAAACACATTCGATGGAAAGTTAAAAGCTATTGATCCAAATATGGACTTAAATTTTAATGGCAAAATTGATTTCTCAAAGAAAATTAAAGTTTTTGACTTCGATATGGATGTGAGAAATCTCAATTTGTCTAAATTGAGGCTTGCTGACTTAGCAATACAAATAAAGGGAAAGGTAAAGTCTCAATTAACATTTAGCGATCTAAGTGATATGAATGGTTTCTTTTCAGCAAAGAACCTATCCATTCGTGATACGTCGGGTCATCACTTAGATTTAGATACTTTGCAGTTTGTTGCTGTCAACTTAGGACAAGGAAAGAAAGACTATACGCTACATTCCGATTTAGCGGATTTAAAATTAACCGGAAAGTTTCAAATCGAAAATCTCATCAATGATTTGACCAAAGTATTTCATTACAACCATCCCAAATTGGCAAATCAATTGGGGATTCAGTCATCAAAGAAATCGGTATTCAACAATGATTTCAATTTCAGCATTCAATTAAAAAATTCGAAAGATGCATTTATTGTATTCAATCTTCCGATAGAGCCTATCACAAACAGTACATTTGCGGGAGTTTTTTCCAACACGGATTCAACCTTATACCGCCTCAACATCAATGCAGGTATTCCTTCCTTGAAAGGTGAAGGATTTGCTTTTAACTATTTATATTTTGAGGGATTAGGAAATCAAGATAACTCAGAATTCTTTGCGTACGCCAATAGCGGGAATTTATTTGGAAAGGAGTTAAATCAGATGGACATAAGTGCAACCTTAGAAAGAGATAGCATTTTTTATTTTATCAAAACACCACAAGTTGAAAATATCATTAAAAACATCAATATTGACGGATTATACACAGTGGATGATGGGTATAATATCATAAAGTTCCAACAATCTAAGTTTGACTTCCTCGACGATGGATGGACTCTAAACAAGGATAATTTTATTAAATTTGGCAAGCATGAATTGTTTATTCGTAATTTGGAGATGACCAATGGTAAACAAAACATTTCATTTAACAGCTATGGTCCACAAGGACTTGAAATAAATGTTAAAAATTTTGATGCCAAACTATTAGATAGCTTATTGGTCAATCAGGATCTTAAAATTAGAGGTATCGGAGACTTTAACCTAAAAATCGATAGCGTCTTTACACAAGAAAATATTGCTTTAACATCCCACTTCGACAGTATTTTAATCAACGATACTCACATGGGCGCGCTCAACCTGGATGCCAATGCTCAATCTTTAAAACAAAAAATAGGCTTTGACATAGATATAGGAAGTCAAGATAAAAAGTTTAACTTAACGGGATTATATACTATGCCTGGTTATAACGCCTTTGATTACCCTCCCGAATATCTCGATCTATTAGTGAATGCTGAAAATTACCCGCTTGAGATTGCAGATATATTCCTGGGTGACCTTATCAAAGATACCAGGGGTACTTTTATGTCTAATTTTAGACTTAGAGGCAAGACCAACCAGTTAAGTATGAATGGCAATATACAGGTGCATAACATGGCAACAACAGTGAGATATCTTGGTACCAGATATTATATTCCTTCATACAACTCCAGATTAACCAACAACTTGATAGACTTAGAAGGTCTTGTCTTATTGGATGAACGAGGAAATACTGCCATAGTATCGGGTGGGCTATTACACAATAAGTTCAATCACTTAAATGCTGACATTGAAATATCTTCGGATAATTTTCTTTTATTAAAAACCAATGAAAAAGACAATCCCAACTACTATGGTACAGCATCTGGAAAGTTCAATGGAAGGTTCAAAGGCCCTCTAAATCAACTAAATATAGATATAGATGCTACAACAGGCACAGGAACTGAATTCTTTATGCCCGTGGCATCATCAAAAGAAATTGATGCGCTCACTTTTATTGAATTTAAAAACAGATTTGACACTGCCGTTCAAAAGGATATCAACAGAGTGGTCACTTCCACCGGATTATCTATAAAAATCAATGCAGAATTAAATGAAAAAGCAACTCTAAACCTCATTATTGATAAACAAACAGGTGACATTATCAAGGCTCAAGGGAACGGCATTCTTGAAATATCCATCCCTCGAAATGGTAACCTGAGCCTTTTTGGCGGTTATGAAGTAACCAGTGGAGAATATCGACTCAACCTGATTCCACTTTATAATCTTTCTATATTTGGCGCAAAATTTTTAATTAAAAAGGGTGGAACTTTGATATGGAATGGCGATCCTATCAATGCTCAAGTAAATATTGATGCAGAATTTAGAGGCGTCAACACTTCTCCCTACAACTTCATAAGCGAATATATTCCTGAAGGTGATCTAAAGGTCCAAGCGGAAGCAAGTAGGCCGACACCTGTTGACCTTACGCTCAATCTTAGAGGCGATTTATTAAAACCTGAAATTACTTTTAAAATAGACTTCCCTCAGATATCTCCAGAGCTAAAAACTTATGTTGACAGCAAATTAAGAGCTCTTGAACAAGATCCTAATGAATTGTACAAACAAGCTGCTTCTTTAATCTCCTTTGGCTCTTTCATCCCCAAAGACAACTTTAACTTATCGGCAGTTACAGCAACCGCTTATAATACATTATCAGACCTCATCTCAAATCAATTGACCCAAATCCTCTCACCTATGTTGACCGCAGCAGTAGCCGACGGCAAAGTACTCACAGGTGTGGATTTGAATCTAAATTACAACTTCTATGAAGCCAACACCACACAAGGCGCCGGCATTCAAAACCGTATTGGCAGTGAACTTTTAATAGGCCCAAGTCTCAAGTTTTTCAATGATAGATTAATCGTAAATACCGGTGTTAAAAGTGGAGAACAAGGAAGAAATCAAAATTATGTTGCCGGTGAAGCCGATTTACAATATTATCTCTCTGCTGACAAACGATATATTTTAAGGATATATCAGAATAACGATGCCGTCCTCGAGGGCAGAAGGATAAAGAGTGGAGTGGGCATTTCATTCAGAAGGTCAATGGACTCATTCGCCGAATTGTTCCAAAGAAATAAAAAGAAACGCGCAAAATCTAAGTAGCCAAATGATTCATACATTTAATTTAGGTAAAAATTTGTTTTGGTTCATTGTGGTATTCACGATGATCTCTACAAATTCATATACTCAACTCTTAAACAGCAACATTAAAATATACTTCACAAGACCAATCTCCTCAAAATACGTTATATCCAATATGTATCCATACCAGTCCGGTGGATCCATTGTTAAACAGCAAATATTAGACGTAATAAAATCTGCAAAGTTTACAATAGATGTCTGCGTTTATAACAATTCAGATGCAGATATTGTATCAGCCTTAAAATTAGTGAGGAACAAAGGATTGCGAGTTCGGTATATTACGGATAAAAGCACTTCTAATCCAGCTTTAAAAAATTTAAACTTTCCGATTCTATACCTTGGTAATGAAGGTGGAATTATGCACAATAAATTTATTATTGCTGACGCCGGATATGCTAATGCCACTCTATCCATAGGCTCAACGAATTTTACCCCAAATGGATTTAACGACGATGCAAATAATCTTCTTATTATCAACGATATACCTATCTGTAATGCATTTGTCAAAGAATTTGAAGAAATGTGGAACAGCTCAACCGCTACTCCCGGCAATAATCCAAAATCAGGAAGCCAAAAATCGGATAACACTCCTCATTCATTCAACATCAATGAAATCCCAATCCAAGTCTTTTTTTCTCCAAGTGACCAAGTCGAGACGAATATCCTAAGTCAATTAGATAATGCTGATTATAACGTACGATTCGCCATTTTTACTTTTACATCAGATAGCCTTGCAGAAGCAATTGTTAATAAAAAGAAAGAAGGCTTGTCAATACGTGGCATAACGGATAATAATTCTGATTTCCCCGGCAAATTGAAATATATGCAGGACAACGGCGTCGATGTCATTGACCACAGCCCTTCCAGCCAATTACACCATAAGTATGCGATTATTGATGCAGAATATGTGGACTCCGATCCGGTTGTCATTACCGGTTCTCATAATTGGACTTGGTCAGCCAATAATATCAATGACGAGTCAACATTATTTATTCACGATAGTGATATTGCCAAGCTTTATTCCGCTGAGTTTAATAGTCGATATTGCGAGCTTGCTCCATGGGATTGTAATCTCTTAAAACAAGACATTTATTCAAATATTGATGTTAAAATTTTCCCTACCTTATTTTTAAATTCTATCTCTATTATGCTCCCTGAAAATATACATAATATAGCTATTTCTATTTTGGATATTAATGGAAAGCCTGTATTTTTCAACAAATTGGATTCCAATAATCTAATAAATCTCGACTTATCATTTTTGCCATCAGGAAGTTATTTCATTCAATTGCAAAATAAATCTGATAATTACGGAACTTTCAAGATTATTAAACTTTAGGGTGTTTTATATTTTAGTGTTTATTTGACGTCCACTTTTGATATAAATGTGTCAGTTTTTTTGATTCTGCATTCCAATTAAATTCTTTGGACGCAATGACAGTGTTTGCTTGAAGTAATTCATAATATTGGGAATCCTTGATCAATGTCGCAATACTTGTCTTCAATGTTGAAACACTACAATCTGGAGCCATTACGGCGATGTTATATTTACTGTTTATTTTGCGATATTCCGGGAAATCAATACAGATCTGAGGTATGTTGGCTTGGATATAGTCAAAAAACTTATTAGCCAATGAAAGATAATAGCTCTTACCCATATTTTCCAATAGATTCACGCCAATCCATGCATGTTGTGTCAAAGATTTCAACTGAATCGGAAGTAAATTTCCTGTAAAAGTTATGTTATCGATATGTAATTCCGCTGTCATTTTTTTCAAAGTCATCTCCAAATCACCTTTTCCGGCAATAACTAAATGCAATTCAGGATAAAACTGCATCACTTCAATCAGACTTTCAATCCCGCGTCCTACATTCAATGCTCCTTGATATAAAATATATTGCTTCTGTTCTATGTTTGGTATCGATACATTTAAAATACTTGCCAAATCAACTTCTTCCGGAATATTTCTTACTACTTCAAATCCAATATTATATTTTTTTTCCATCTCATCAGCAATTTCTTCGCCAACTGTATAAGCGTAATCACTTCTTGGAATACAATAATTGCCGATCTTATTCCATATTTTACGTTTAAAAGGACGATTAACTAATTCAGGCGATTCCACAAAATATTCATGAGCATCATAAATGACGGTATGGCCTTTTATTTTTTTTGCTACAATAGCCGAAATCAAAGTATCTAAGTCAATGCTGCATACTACCGTCCGGGATCGAAAAAGTAAAAATATCAAAGCCCTCAAATTAAATTCTATATAGGACAATGGACCGCCTTTAAATAAGGGCTTGTATCTCGTTGTACGATAGTTAGATTGGAGTTTTTCGGAAAATAAGTTCCTAGCAAATACATGAATCACAAATCCAGCCTCCTGTAATACTTTAATAGTTCGTCCCAATCTCTGATCATAAAACACATCACCAAATGATAAAAATACCAACTGCTTATTGTCTTTCATAATGATTTAACAATCTTAAATCCGACAAAATTAATCTTTCCTTCTTGTAACAAAAATTGCAATGCTGCCTTGGTCTGAGCCGTATTTTCACGGTAAAAAGAACTGGATAGCAACTCAGAAACACTACTATTTGACGACTCAACCAAGTCCAAAATATACTGTATAGCTTGATTTGTGTCAATATGCTCTTGCTTACTTTTTTTATTTTCAAGACAAATATCGCACATACCACATTCTTTTAACAATTCTTCTCCAAAATAATGGAGTAATGGAATATTGCGACATACCGGACTTTCCACGATAGATATCATAGCATGAATGCGGCTTATATACCTTTCTTTTAATCTTTCTTGCAACTGAAAATCAAAGACCAGGCTTGATGAAGGATATCGAAAATCCCCAAAAGATATCCCCGGCTTATCTCGTTGCTTTTCAAAAGAAACAACTCCGGCTTTATCAAGATATATCAAATAGTCATAAACTATATTTTCAGGCAACCTTAGCTTTTCACCAATCATTTTGATATTTATCTTAACAGGCATAGTCATTATACCTCCATAAAGACGTAGCAAAACAACTATTAAAGGATCGTATTGAGGATTCCTCAATTGAAAATCATACAATTCTCTTTTTGAGTATAAAATTCTTACTTGGTTAGGCGTATAAATGCTTTCTGTCAATAATATATATGATTGTCTCTCAAGTTCTTTCAGCCCTTTTACCAACCATAATGGGGAATATCCATAAGCTTTACAAAACTCCGCAAAATCGAAATCATAGAATATATCTTTCTGAGAACCTGAAGCCACATTAAAATATAGCGCTAATTGATGGTATAATAAAGATAATTGTTCTCCGTCAGGAAAGTTATCCTTAACACTTTCTAACAATTCAGTAATATCCTGATCATCATAAAACAATGCGGCATAGGCTTTATTGCCATCTCTCCCTCCTCTACCCGCTTCCTGATAATACTCCTCAGGATTTGGAGGTAGCGTCAAATGGGCAACAAAACGAACATCAGGCTTATCTATCCCCATTCCAAAAGCCGTCGTAGCAACAATAATCCTTGTTTTCCCCGTCATCCACAATTGTTGAACTTTCATCAACCGATTGTTATCAAGTCCGGCATGGTAAAAATCAGCAGAGACGCCATTGCTCTTTAAAAAATGAGCAACATCTGCTGTTGCCCTCCTACTTCTACAATAAATTATCCCGCTGCCACCTATTTTATGTGTTAAGTTTAACAATTCCCGCCGCTTATCATTTGTCTTTCTACATACATAACTAAGATTATCCCTAAGAAAACTATGCTTGAATTGATGGGCATTCTCCATTTTTAAAATAGAGCAAATATCGCGAACGACTTCTTGAGTGGCAGAAGCTGTCAATGCCATCATTTGCGCTTTGGGATAAATCTCTTTTATTTCAGAAATATTCAAATATTGTGGTCTAAAATCATACCCCCATTGAGATATGCAATGCGCTTCATCGGCGACAATCAGAGCGACCTTAAAATTCATCGCAAACTCTCTAAAGATTGATGAGGCAAGTCGTTCTGGCGAAATATATAGCAATTTAACCTTTCCGGTTAGACAGTTATTTAGAATCCTTGTAATATCACGTACAGACATTCCACTATAAAGAGCTTCGGCTGGCACTCCGACACTTCGCAACCTATTGACCTGATCCTTAATCAAAGATATTAAAGGACTTACCACAATGGTCATACCATTTAAAAGCAAAGCCGGAACTTGAAAACATAAAGATTTGCCGCCACCTGTAGGCATTAGAACTATAGCATCGCCACCGGACATCATATAATCAATGATCTCACCTTGACCTCGCCTGAATTCATCGTAATGCCAGTATTTCCTTAAAACATCTAACGCTGTCATCGCTCTTTGCGTTTTCAAAAAGCGAAACTAATCAAATCTAATGAAAACTAAAAAGTTGGACACTTCACTTTCTTAGAGAACATATCTCCAATAATATTATCTAAATTAAAAGACAAGCCTGTCAGCCCAACAAAATACAAATCCTTCGTCTTAGGATTTCCTCTACCTTCCAAATCAGGATACTTCTTCACCTCTCCATCCTTTACTATTCGGCGGTCTGATAAATAATAAGCAATATCTCCTTTGCTACTTTGCAATACATTACCTATGGTATAGCTTCTACTGACATCATCCAGATAATCTGTAAAGGTTATCCTTGGTCCAAATTCAATAAAAAAATTAATTCCCGGTGTAATATTATATTTTATTCCACCTAAAACGGGAATAGACAGTTGGATTAAACTATAAGGCTTCACCTCCGGAACATTATCCAAGCCCTGACCTTCAGTACTTAATGGATGAAGTGCATAATACTCACCTAAAAATTCAGCTTTAGGATTATGATAGAATACAGCAACTCCTGTCGAAGCATACAAAGTAAATGAATAATTCTTCTTTTCAGGATAAAAAGGAATCAAATAAAATTCACCTCTTAAAGCAAATTCCCAAACATTGGATTTAAAAGATAGATTACGCATCCTTATACTTTCTCTACTATTTAAAGCATCATTACCTATCAAAGTAAAGTTTTGTAATCCTGCTAAAACAGCCCATCTATTATCAAAATGATGACTAATAAAAACGCCTACATTAGGTCGCACCAATTTAATATTATCCACCGCATTATCAAGGGTAAGGTCGCCATAATAAACAGCTCCACCCACACCTAATCCGACCTCGGTGAATTGTGAATAAACATTACCTGATTGTAACATTAAAAGCAAGAAGAAATACCGGAATAATTTCAAAAACGTATCTAAATAATGTTGAAAAAATGGAAAGATTCAGATGCAAAAATAAACATACCTTTTATATATTAAACTTTTTTATAACTTATTTATCAAAAAATTCAACAAAATGAACAAATGCATATCAAATAAATATCACTACATTTGCATCCTTTGAACGAAAAATAAATAAAACATATTATCTAAATCAATTGAACTATTCATTAAAATATTGATTTACTTACCATAATATTTTCAATAACATTAAAATCCAATCAATTTCATGAAAAAAATTTTGTTTCTTACTTCTATTCTGATAATATTTCTTTTTCAGAATATAAATGCTCAAAATACACCACTGGATAATTGGTTCAATTCTACTCCTGAAGTAAGTAATGTACCCGGTATAAAGATGGATAAAGCATATCAAGATCTACTCCATGGCGTAAAAGGCAAGCCGGTAATTGTTGCAATCATAGATAGTGGAGTTGAAGCTGACCACGAAGACCTAAAAAGTAGAATGTGGAACAATCCCGGTGAAATACCAGGTAATGGCATTGATGATGATCACAATGGTTACATTGATGATATCCACGGCTGGAACTTTATAGGAGGCAAAGACGGTCGCAACATCAATCAAGATTCTTATGAAGCAACTAGAGAATATATAAGATTGGACAAAAAATTTAAAGACGTAAAAGCGGATCAAGTAAAAAAGAAAGATAAAAAAGATTATGATGAGTATTTAAAAATCAAAGAAGATATTGATAAAAAAGTTGAATCTGCTGAAAGCAATTTGAGCCAAATAGAAACAACTCTCAATATGATTCAAACTTCTTTAAATGCTATAAAAGTCGAATTAGGTCGCAAAAAAGCTACTTTAGAAAACATAAATGCTATTGAAGCCGGAGAGGATCAAAACCTCAACATGGGAAAAATGATCATGACCCAAATTATCAATTCCGGTGAATTTCAAACAACGAATATGGATTCTATCATTACGTTGGTTAATGATGAATTAAATGAAGGCGTTAAACACTTCAAAAATCAAATTGACTATTCCTATAATTTAAAATTCGATCCGAGAAAAGACATCGTAAAGGATAATTATGATGATTACACTGAGAAGTTCTACGGCAACAATGATGTTGAGGGTCCTGAAGCTTCCCATGGAACACACGTTGCCGGAATTATAGGAGCCGATAGAACCAACAAGATTGGTATTCAAGGTGTTGCAGACCAAGCTATTCTAATGAGTGTAAGAGCTGTACCAGATGGTGATGAAAGGGATAAAGATATAGCCAACGCCATCATCTATGCTGTTAACAATGGCGCTAAAGTTATAAATATGAGCTTTGGTAAAGGTTATTCTCCGGGGAAAAAATATGTGGATCAAGCTGTAAAATATGCAGCTAAAAAGGATGTTCTGCTCGTCCACGCAGCAGGAAACTCAAGCGCTGATAACGACGCCACTCCTAACTTTCCCAATCGCCGTTATGCAAAAAAAGGAATTTTCGGCAAGAAATCTGCTGACAACTGGATTGAAGTTGGTGCTTTGAACTGGCAAACAGGTGAAGATATCGTAGCTCCTTTTTCTAATTATGGAAAAAATAATGTCGATATTTTTGCGCCAGGCGTTGACTTAAATTCTACTGTACCCAATCAAGGATACCGCAAATTAAGTGGAACAAGTATGGCATCTCCTGTAGTCGCAGGTGTAGCTACCATGTTGAGATCATACTTCCCAACACTTTCTGCAAAAGAAACGAAAGAAATTATTCTGCAATCAGCTCACAAATTGAACGAAAATGTAAAACTACCCGGAAGTGACAAAGTGGTACCTTTTAGCGACCTAAGCGTTACCGGCGGATATGTAGATGCTTATGAAGCTGTTAAATTGGCATCAAAGAAAACCGGTGTTAAGCTAAGCATGCCCTAAAATGTATTAGAATAATCCGAATATTAGAATGTATTCCAAGATAAAACTAAAATCAACCCATATTCAGCAATAAAGGTTTTGAAAAACTGTATAGTGCTGATTATGAGAGCAATTCTGATTTACCAATCGATACCGCATTTGTCTAATGTGGAAATTGATTTAAAGTGACGTGAATAGATTGATAGAGGCTGTCTTTTTATAAGGATAGCCTCTTTTTTTTCATTATTATCCTCCCCAATGAGAATGAAATCATCTTAACAAGGTAAAAGACCCCTTATCTGTCACTTCCTTCCCATCTATTGTGATATATTTAATATAATAAACAAAAACACCCGGATTCATCTTTTGTCCATGAAAATTACCATCCCATCCAATTGTCTCATCCCCTGAATCAAAATTCTTCGCTCCATATAAATGATTCCCCCACCGATCATACACATTTAGTTCCAAAATGGATTCGATAACCGGACTATATGGGATGAAAAATTTATCATTGTATCCATCGCCATTTGGTGAAAAGATATTGGGGACAAATATTTTTTCCTTATTTTCAATATATATTAAACGGCTAGCAGTATAAATACACCCATATTTATCTTTAATAATTACGTCAATCTTTATAGTTCCCTCCGGAATCAACCATTCTCCTTTGCCTTGGTAATAATAATTTTTACCATTCATAAAAACTTCCATTTCTTGAATATTTGCTTTTGGAAATGGAATATCAAACCATATTTTTTCACCCAACCTCAAAGTCGTATCGCCTCCCAATGTCAATGAAAAAATATCTGCTGAATCTACATCGAAGCTAATTTGATACATACAATTCTTGGCATCTCTTACAACTAAACTATGTAATCCAAAATCTATATTATAAAATTGCAAATATGTGGTCGGGGCTCCACCATCCATGCTATACTCATAAGGTGGTGTGCCGCCAGCAGGGATATCCAACACTAATATTGACCCACCTGTACTACAATCCGGCAACAGATTATAAATAACCGTATCAATAGGATTCGAATTATCTAAAATTTGATAGTGAGTTGTATCCTTACATCCCGTAACATCATCTGTTGCAATAAATGTATATACACCCGGTTGGTCAACTTTTATACTATCACTACCGGTTGATGTATAGATAATTGAATTATTAAATAACCATTGTGTTGTAGTACTGTTTTGGTTGCTATCTTTTAAAGTAATTTGACAATCTTGGGAAATACAATCCAAATACCCCAATCCTTCAACTTTTAATACCGGATTTGAATGAATCGTTATATACAAAACAGCCGTATCACCCGGACAGGCTTGGGTAGCGGGCACTATTTTATACACAATATATGTACCAACCTTTAATTTCCCGATACTTAATTTATGACTGGTAGGTTCAAATGCACTATAAAAACTGACATTATCTACCTTCCCCGGAATCCATACTCCATCATTTCGCCCATTCTTTAATAACGTATCTAAATCAACTTCAATATTAGTTCCCTCACACACATTCATAATATAGTCATCACCTGCGTATTGACTCGCCTCTACTTTTAAATTTATGATTGCTGTATCAGCACAAGCACCCTGCCAATCCGCGCTTGTCTGTAACATAATTACAAGGTCACCTGATATATTCTGTCCCAAATTAATACCATTTCCGGACAATTGTACCTTATTACCACTTGTTACGTCATACCAACTCACGGATTCACTAACTGATGAAAGGGAATCCAGATTTAGCCATCCGTAATTATTACAATATATATAATCATCAACCAAAGTATTTAGGGCAGGTGGATCACAAGTACAATCTTCCACTTTGAAAACTGTAAAATAGCTTTGATCTACACATGGCGCAATTGCAGTGTTTGTCTTAAAATTAACTGTATATACACCTACTGCTACCTGAGACAAATTAATACTATCATTTACAACTTTAATGCCTGGAATATTGCTAAAATTCCAGCTACCGGAGGTCTCACCGGAAGTAATTATATCCGGTAAATAATATATGGGAGGCCCGAAACTTCCAAAAGTATTGCAAACAATTATTGTATCTTGCAATATAGTAAGCGGCTGATTTTCTATTCTAATAATTGAAGTATCATTATTTAATTGGCTACAGGTCGTAAAACGAGTATTCATAGAATCTAACAATACTAATGTTGTCATATTGCAAGGTATGTCTAAATAGTTCACTCCTGGCATAACAATAGCAGTATATCCTATTCCATCCACTTGATAAAATAATTCTCCGGAGTGATTCTTAACCAATATGGGTATCCTATATAAACCTGAACCACAAAAGGCGGTATCGCTTATACTATACTCCGGAAGTCGCTTTTGTAACAAGCTGATTTGACCACTTACATCACAGCCTTCTATAAGACCTGAATAAACAAGTTTAATACTATCCACATTCGGTTTGATAAATCCATTGACATCAGTACCATTATTTAATATCGTATAATTACTCCCACCTTTCGGATCAGCCCAACTAAGACTTATTCCACTTCCCATCACTTGAATTTGAAATGCTCCATTACATGTTACCGTATCAAAATCCATACTAAAAATTGGCATATCTCCCACAATGACTTGCTGACAAAGAGTATCTGATGTTCCACATTCATTGGTTGCCCATACACAAACCTTGTAAGTACCAGGCTGTTTCCATGTTATAAATAGAGAATCTTTTACCAATTGGCTTGTATAATTACCTTCAATACTAAAATGTGCGATATCTCTCAATGTATCCGGCTGCAACACTATTTTAGTTTGAAAAAGAGCACATGGGTTAAATGATTTCAAAAGTGGCATTTCAGGAGGATAAACCTGTGATTCAACCTTTTTAGATATCTTATATTCACATTGAAGATTACCATAAAGAATGATAATATGCAAATAATATATTCCCGGACTATTGACGACAATCGATCCACTATTGGAAAGAAATTGTCCACTCCCGTCCAACCATTCATAATTTAAAATCACTCCATTCGGAACTTCCATTCTAAAATCGGAGGTATCTATTTTTGCAGAAAAATTGATACAATCAATCGTATCAGCATGTAAGGCCACTTGAATATTGGTAAATTTTAAATCAATATTGACGATGCTATCACAGCCCCAAATCGTTTTCAATGTGTCTCTAATAAAACCACTTGAAACATACTTTTTTCCCGAAACAATCAAGCTATCGCCACTACAAAGGATGATCTCTTTTGTTGGTAAATTATAATATTTATGAATATCAACTCTTGCAGAATCCACACTTAAATCTCCACAAATTGTCGTAGAACTAACCTTTCCCTTTAATGCTTGAAAAGGAAGTCCTACATACGTCAAGACTAAAGGTTGATATGATTTTAAATAAGATAACAAATAAACATCATAACTTCCCGGTGCTAATAAACCATAGTTTATCATGTTAGCTATATTGATAATATTGCCATTATTAGTCAAGACAAAATCATAATTGTACAAAAGGTTGTCGGGTGGATTTTGACTATAATCAATCGGAATTTGAAAATTATTAAGCGCAGTGTCGTTTTGACAGAATGTATAATGCTTATTAATATATTGACCGACTGCTGCATCGCAAGGCGAACACTCCTGTCCGGTAGGATCGCAAAAGATCAAACTGAAATCAATCAAATTACCCGTATAAAACGGCGCATTGACAATATGAAGCTGCCAAATCCCATTCGCAGTCCCGACATTGAAATCTTCCAAGCAGCCAAAATTTGGATAATAAGAGCCCGTGTACGTAGCTCCAATGACCCAAGGAGCAATATTGTCATATTTAGAAGGAAATGTATTATCTGGAATTACCGCATCACCGCACCGAAGAAAAGTGATATCCCAAACGGTACCGCTTGTAAAATTACCCAAAACAGTTGGACCTACTAAAAGAATTTTTTGTCCAGCAGGCGAAATAAGCTCAATCTGGAGATTTCCAATAAATTCATGCCTAAAATGCAATTGTACTCCACAAAGAGACTGATTTGAAGCCAAATCATTATTGACCAATCCTCCTACATTGGCCTGGACATAAAAATCCGCATTAGCGACAATTGTATCATTGACACTAAAAAAGCATTGACATTGACTACTATTCCAAATCAACATCAAAAATAATACAGCAAGAATCTTTTTCAATTTTGCCTGTTATGGGATTCGTTTACAAAGATACATCTTATACCACATTGATTTATAAATCAGTTCAACATTTTTGGTATTCCCAAAAAGTCGAGATTCCTTTAAAATTAAAATGCTCCCGATAGCTAACGAGATGATAGTCGCTTAGAACAATTTAATTGAACTTTTGCGAAAATACAATCGGTATTATTTATTCCATCCATATAAGTTCATTAAAAGTATATATGGAACAATTAGTCAACAAAAGAAAACTTCTTTCCTTACTATATAGAGTATAAAAATATCAAAAACGCTGAAAAAAAAGAAGGCGACACATAATGTATCGCCCTTCTCTATAAATAAATTAAAACTAATTTCAACCCAAATTCCACATTAAACAAATGCGGAATCGATTTACGACTCGTAATCAATGGTTTTCTGAAACCATTGAAACGATTCGTACATCGGGATTAATCCTCATAATCAGCACTATACGGTTTTTCAAAACCTTTACTGCTAAATTCGGGTTCAATCGATAAAATTCATCTTGGATGTAATCACAGTGTCGCCCATATCCAAATTAACAAAATATGCACCTTTAGATCCAATCTGGCTTTTGGAAAGAATCACTTTGTTTAAACCTATTGATACTTCTGTCGGAATTTTTTTGATCAATTGGCCACGAGTATCATATACAGACATTGTAAACAATCCACTTTTTTTAGAACTAAATTGCAAAAATGTATTTTCAACCGATGGATTTGGATAGGTATCAATATTCTCTGTTTTTATACCAAGAGTACTAGAAGGCTTATATGGCAAATATTCTGTTGCTATTGGATAGGTATCATTTTCAAAAAACATTTCACTTTTACTATAGGAGTCTCCATCTTTAAACCTATATGCAGCTAAAATACGGATGACATCTTTAACTCGACAATCATTGACCACATTAAATTCAAAATCAATCATATCATGACCATTATATGGGGCTGAAATTACATCTACCGCACAAGCTATCAAGTCAGGATTTCCCAAAGGATAAATATTCATATTATCCTCAGACCATCCAGAAATATAATACTTATTTATACTATTAAAAGTTATGTTTGCCGGGTCAAATTGAAGGCAAAATTGGAATCCCAACGCTCCACTTATACTTTCTCGCACTTTCATCTTAAAGGTATGAGTTGTTCCCGCCTTTAATAAGGTATCCTGAAACTGAAAATGTATTGAATCAACTTGTGCTCTAGCCCCAAAAGCAAGAAGCATACTGAATAAAAAAATTACTACTCTGTTCATAAAATTTAATTGTCTTTTTAATTAATACCCTCCTAATGTAGTACTTTATAAATTGACCTTTCGCTGCCGACAAATCATTTATTATAAAAACTTTAACAAAAACTAGGGCGAATCATCCACAAATATAAGCACAATATCAATATATACATTATATTTTTTTATCATGCATATTAAACCATAACAAAATACAACTTTTCACTTAAGCTTCTAATTGTTTATCATTATCAAGTTAAATCTTCAAACCAAAATTTGTAAATTATTTCTTTCATTTATAAAATACGCATTAATATGTCAATATGGCATAATGTTTTTGCCAAATCGGTCATATTGGCATTTTATATTTGTATGTACCTGACTTTTAGACACATATACATCAAAGGAACGAACCTTGCATTGAACAGGTAAATAATAAAATTAAAAAAACATGAATAGCGTAATTTTTAGAACTAAGAACATGAACTTACCTCAAATTGAAACAACCCAAACGGTTAGCCCTTTATCCAATCACATCAAAAATGACAAAGGATACAAAATCGAATTAATGGTACCCGGCTTTACAAAAGAGGAAATAAATATTCAGGTAGAAAAAAACAAACTGATTATAAAAGGTAAAAAATCAGAAAACAACACCGAATCTACTTCCAAGTATCTTCGTACCGGTTTCAAAGTCGCAGATTTTGAAACAACCTATACCCTATCAGACAAAATTGATTCAGAAAACATAACTGCATCAAACAATGAAGGCATTTTAGCCATTTCATTACCCTACAAAGCAGAAATACTTCCTGTTATTAAAAAAATAGAAGTTCAATAAATCATCAATAAAAAATTAAATATTAAAATCATGAGAAACATTAGTAAAAGAGAACTAAGATCCTTTAACCCCTACAGACCGTTTGATCAATTTTTCACCAACAACCTGAATAATTTCTGGGCTGGAGATTCATTTATGGAATCACCTGCATTCAATATTATTGAAACAGAAAAAAAATACATGATTGAGCTGGCAGCTCCCGGTTTAGAAAAAAAAGATTTTCAAATTGAAATCAAAGATCAGATTCTGACAATTAAAGTTCAAAAGGAAAACGAAGTAATTCATACTCAAGAAGATAGTGAGCCAAAATATATTAAAAAAGAATTCAGCTTCCATCAATTTTCGAAGAGTTTTACTTTAGATAATACAATCTCTCAAGATGAAATTGAAGCATCTTATTTCAATGGAATCCTGGCAGTTTCTTTGCATAAAAATACCAACAACGATATTGTCAAGAAAGTAGATATCAAATAAAATAGGCATTACAACAAAAAAGCCGGAGCACAACAACTCCGGCTTTTTTATTTTAACCCAAATTCATATTAGAGGCAAAAATATTGTCTTTAAAAGGAATTCGGTTTTAATTTAATGGTTTTATTTTTATCAAATCTCCCGGTTTGGGCATTTTATTTTTTGAGATTCCATTTAGTTCAATGATACTCTGAACTGTCACACCTGTATATTGATTGGCAACATCTGTGATGGACTCCTTAGAACTCAACCTATGATAAATGAACTCATTATTTGTTATTACATGGGTAGTGTCCTCATTGTTTAGACTAGCCAATGAGGCTATTATAAAATCACCATCTTCCATCATTGATTCCACTTTTACAAACTGCTCTGTTAAAGGATGCAAGGCGGCGACAGGCATTGAAGCCACAGCAGGCATATTGCTCAATATATACAGTTTAATGATTTGACCTTCATTTACACTAAAACTGCTTAAACCGTTCCAGAGCTTTAATAAATTTATTGGAATACTTGTTTTGTCCGCTATTGATTGCAAGCTTTCTCCTTTTGCTACAGTATAGTACATTTCTGCATAACTGGTTTCATTGAGCGCTGTATTTAATGTAACTTCTTCGCTATTATTAAATATTTTTGCATCAGGTCGAGGCAAACTGTTCTTGAAATTATTCATGTACCTTGTAGGCAAAATAATATTCATAGCATTATCTGAAGCAGGGATAACACCTTGACGATACATTGGATTAAGAACCCTCATAACATCGTATGGTACACCCAACTTATTGGACAAATCTTTCAAATTAACTTTATTATACAAACTCGTCATATCCGTTATTTGAAGATCTAATTCAGGAAAAGTAGGCTTTAGCTGGTGCTTAGTATAATAATTAAATACATAACTAATGGCTATGAGCTTAGGGATATAATTTTGGGTCTCTCGAGGTAAATACTTTCTAATTGCCCAGAAATCTTTTTCACCCCCAGCGGCATCAATTGCACTCAACACTCTATTAGGGCCACAATTATAGGCTGCTAATGCCAAATTCCAGTCATTAAATATGGAATACAACTTTACAAAATAACGCGCAGCAGCATCCGCTGATTTTTTAGGGTCTCGTCGCTCATCAACAATCCGATTAAAGTCCAAACCCATCAATTTGGCTGTTCCGGGCATAAATTGCCATAAACCAATTGCTCCAGCCGGACTTACAGCATTGGGATTCAAAGATGATTCAATGACCGAAATCATCTTCAATTCCAGCGGTAAATTATACTTCAACAAGGCTTCGTCAAAATATTGAAAATACATTGTAGCCCTGCCAAGCAACTGCTCCGATGTGCCTCGATATGATTTAATATAAACTTTTAAAAACTTCTCTACTTCAGGCGTGTACCTAATATCCAATGAAGAATTGAGTTTTTTCAGACGAACTTTTATTACACTTTCATCGAACTCAACTTTATCATCTTCTAAGACTTTTGTCTCTGATTTTAAAGAATTTTCGTGTGCAAGCGCATGCTTAGGGAATGTACAGATGCAAAATACTGCTAGTACAATGAGAGTTTTTAACTTCATTGTCAGTCTTTTAGTTATAAAATAGAATTTCTCTGCAACATGTTGCAAGCGCAAAAATAGCATAAATCCAACGTTTCAAGCACTTTTAGACCTAAAAATAGTGCATATTAACATATATGTAAATAACTTAATATGTGTACTTTCTTTCCTTCACAAGCAACTTTTGAAATCTTTTTCTTGCACAATTTTTAAAATATCAAATTAGATGTTTGGCACAATAACGTAGGTCACAAAATAATAAATGTCGTTATTTCTCGATACCTACCTTATATTTTGAAAACCAAATTACTTTTTCCAAAGAAAATTATACCGTTTACGCACGGAAGGTTTTTATGACATTAACAATACAAATCAAAATTATTGTGAATTTGTTAATAGACATTTGAACAACAAGCGGCAAATACATTATTCACCTATAATGAATGTTCTTTGATTCGAGAAATCAATTCTTCTACAGTTACCATTTCTTGATTACCTGTTTCCATATTTTTCAACGTGACCTTACCTTGTGACCGCTCATTGTCCCCTACCAAAGCAACTCTAAGGAATCCAGACTCATTGGCAAAAGACATTTGTTTCTGCAATTTAGCAACTTCCGGATACAACTCACAAGCAATATTATTTGATCTTAATTGATCTACAATTTGTATTGAATAAGGAAAAGATTCTGTATCTATACAGGAAATCAATATACCTTTCCCTTGAGATACTTCTTTTGGAAAGAGTTGCAACTCATTCATTACATCATATATTCTTTCAACACCAAAAGAAATGCCCACTCCTGACACTCCCTTCAATCCAAATATCTCCGTCAGGTTATCATAACGACCTCCGCCGCCAATAGAGCCCATATTGACACCAAAAGCATTTACTTCAAAGATGCAACCTGTATAATACCCAAGCCCCCTCGCTAATGTAGCATCCAACTTCAACATATTATGCATTGGGCTACTTTCCAAGTGTCTCATTACTTCCTTTATCTCTTCTATTCCTTTCAATCCGGTCTCGGACTTCATTGAAATCATAAGCTCTTCTAAATGATTACATTCAATCATATCAAATAAAATATTGATGCTATCTTCACTGAAATTTTTTGCCATTAATTCAGCTTTGACACCTTCCTTCCCTATCTTATCTAATTTGTCAATAACTACTGTAACCAGTTGAAATTCATCGACTAAACCAGCTGTCTCTATAATCCCATACAATACCTTGCGGTTGTTCCAGCGAATTACAACGGGCACATTCAATGCCTTAAATACTCCGTCATAAAGCCTGATAAGTTCCGCTTCATAATACAACGAAGAGCTTCCTGCTACATCAGCATCGCATTGATAAAACTCCTGATAACGACCTTTTTGTGGCTTGTCAGCTCTCCACACAGGCTGAATCGCTGATCGTTTAAAGGGAAATTTAATATTTTGCCTATTCATCACAATAAATCTGGCAAATGGAACTGTAAGATCATAGCGAAGACCTCTTTTTGATATTTGTCTGATAAGTCCTTGACTATCTTTTCTTTCTATTAAATCATCGCTTACCCCCTGAAGGTAATCTCCATTATTTAAAATTTTAAATAAAAGCCTATCCCCTTCATCGCCATACTTACCCATCAACGTTTCCAAGCTTTCCATAGCAGGAGTTTCAATGGCATCATAGCCAAACAGTTTGAAGTGGTGCCGTATAGTTGTAAAAATAAAATCTCTCTTTTTTATATCTAATGGCAAAAAGTCTCGAGTACCTTTTGGTAATGTTGGTTTCAAAATATTTGTATTTAATTTGACCTCAAAGGTAGGGCGTATATTAATAAAAACCCATATCTGTCTATTATTTTCTAATAAAATGGAGCTATCACGTATTTTGCCTTGGATGAAAGGATAATTATAAATATTAGTAACATACAATATCAAAAAGCTACAAGAACATTTTAAGTAAATGATTTACAATATTATAGTAAAATTAAATCAATTATAAAATTTTATTTTTTACGAAACACAAACTAATCAAAGATATTTTTCGTTATAGGGATGATATCTTTTTTAAATATATGAAAATAAAATTTTTCTGGCATTTTAAAAAAATATAATTTTGCGCATTACTTTTTCCCCTTTTTAACGTCATAATGTTTATAAAAGAAGGTCTTAAAAGGCTAATAAAAGTATATTTGATTAATATTCAACTTAATAAATTAAAATAGATTATTTAACTAAACCAAAAAAAATGAAAAAAATATTTGGATTTTGGAATTTGATGTTATTGGTGACAGGCTCACTATTTATCGTTAGTTGTGGAACTGATGAAGATCCGATAACTTCTAAAGGCCCAACTGCAACTGAAACTCATACCTTCGATGCAACTGCAAACCAAGATGCCGGTGCTAAGATAGAATTTACTGTAAAAGGTGTAAAAGGTGATGCAGAATTAAAATCAATAACTGTAAAAGAAGATGGTGTGAATTTAGATGTTACACGCTTCACAGTGGATGGTGCAACTCCAAGTTCATCAGCTATACTTATTTTAGGTGCTGATAAGCAAGGATTTAGCAAAGTATTTGCTATCACTGCCCCAACAGTTAGCGGAACTTATAAATATGAGTTTGTCTTAGCCGACGATAACGCTAAAAGCAATACTGTTTCAATAGAAGTTAAAGTTAAGGCTGTGGAGACCATCACTTCCGAAAAAATGTATAATTACTTAGGACCATTAGCTGGAGGCTTGGATCTTTTAACAGGTAAAGCAGTAGTTAAAGGAAGTGATGCTAATAACGAATGGGGAAGTGCTCATATTAGAGACAATGGTAATGATGTTGTAGGTAGCACATATCCTTGGAAAGGTGAGTTTATCCCTTGGAAAGGTAGTGTTGTTCGTAGTGTTGCATTATCAAGCTGGGAGACTACAGTTAGCTCTAAGCAAATTGTAGCTTTATTTGATGGCGGAACATCTGACCTTGCAAGTGCAAAAATGAAAGTAGGTGATGTTTATGCTGTTAAAAATGGTACAAACTACTTCCTTATTAAAGTAAAAGAAGTTAGTGATGATGGAAGTGCAACAAAAAATGATGATTTCTCTTCATTTGAAATTAAGCAGTAATTCCTTTTCTAGTTCTAAATAACAGATTCTGATTATTTAGATAAAAATAAGAATTAGAAGCTGTCCAACAGGGCAGCTTCTTTTTTTTGTGGTTTAGAGTATGGTCTTTCTTTTCGGGAACACCGAAAAATGTTGGACTGATTTATAAAGAAGCAATTTGGTACTTAAATTCTAGTGTAAAGGTGTTGAAAAAACGTAATGGTGATTATGTGGACTAACTTGATTTACAAATCGTTTCAATGATTTAAAAAAATATATAATTAAAAGATGCTGCCCAAAAATCTGGGCAGCATCTTTTTCATTACAAAATTTAGAACTTTCTAAAATAAAGTAAATAGACAATAATTAAAATCGCCAAAGTTATTCCAATTAAAATCATAAAGAATTTCTTTTGATCCTTTGCATCTTCTGCCAATTGTTCCTTAGTCAGTTTGACTTCTTGATTTCCACCTTGAGTATAAGTAACATTTTTACGGAAGGTACTGCTTTTGGAATGCGCTTTTCTATTTGATCTAGGCATATTTAACTCACTCTAATTTGTTTAATAAAGAGCAATTTTATAAAAAACAACTGACATAAAGAATAATTCTGCCATTTATTTATATTAAAATTGCGAACTATTCCCAAAAATTATTAAAGTTCACGATAAGAGAAACTGAAAGCTGGGCTCATTCCAAGCTGTAGATGCTGATTTCCTGCAATGTCAACTCCAAATTTTCTACCCAAAGGAATTCCTATGCCTAATCCGATAACTCCGGGATTGGCCATAGCAGAAAAATAAATATTCAACTTTTGCTTTATATTATAAGCTATTCCCGCTGAAAAATTGAAGGGATGCGTATCATTAAGTGTTCCCGACACAAAAAGACCCAAATATTCCGACGGATAGTAAGAAATCCCCAACATAAACTCAGAAGCCAAATCATTTGATTTTTCTTCTCTGAAAAATCCAAGCGGATTAAAGGATGACATCCCAATACCTACTTGAGAATTAATCATTGTTCTAGCGCCTATAGTAAAGGTATAAGCATAAGATGGGTCGTTCTCCGGAGAGCTAAAACGAATTCCATGTAATTTCAAACCAATGGAAGTATTATCCTTTAAAGACACTGCATAAGCTAAGGATGATATTGCTTCTGAATACACTTGATTGCCATAAAAATACATTTGAAAGCCTGCTGCATGGTGGTTTTTAAATCGATAATTAAATATGAAATTCCCTTGATTAATATCTTCAATTAAAAAAGACCTTTGCGCCCCAATCGACACATACATACCATTGCCATTGACCATTGAGGCAGGATTAATACTGCCACTTTCAATCCTTTTTGAAGATATATCCGAATTACTCAAAGCTGAATTACTCGCTGTATAAAACAGATTAACGCCATTCTGAGAAAAACTCAAAAGCGGAAAATATAAAATAGCAAATATTAACAATCTATACATGGCTAACTCAAAGATATAAATTCCTGTGTATGTATTCATAAAATTATTTCATATGCTTCGATAAAAGAGTAAAAAATATTATTCAATCATCCTCAAGTATATAACCATTTTGTCCTAATCATGTCCACCTATTTAACAATAAATATCCTATCTTTACCTTATAATTATTAGAAATATATATTTTGTCAAAGCTATATGCCATAGTAGATATTGAGACTACAGGAACAGGAACGACACGAGATAAAATCACTGAAATCGCTATAGTTCACCACGATGGTAGTAAAATTACCGGCTCCTACTCCACTCTTATTAATCCGCAATGCTCGATTTCTTCATTTATTACCGGTCTAACAGGAATAACAAATGAAATGGTATCCAAAGCACCAAAATTTTATGAAATCGCCAAAGAGATTATAGAATGGACGGAAGGAAGGATTTTTGTTGCACACAACGTTCATTTTGATTATGGTTTTATAAAAGAAGAATTTAAAAGCCTCGGATTTACATTTACAAGGCAGACGCTCGATACAGTACGTCTAAGTAGATTGGCATTTCCCGGTCACAAGTCCTATAGCCTTAGCAATCTTATTCAAAGACTTAATATCCAAGTAAAAGACAGACATAGAGCACTCGCTGATGCCATGGCTACAGCAGAAATCTTCGGTTTAATCATGGACTCAGGTTCATATACTGGCTCTATTGACAATTTCATTACCATGGGTATAAAAACCACTAATCTACCTATTGGAATTAGCCTAAATTACATATTAAACTTACCGGAATCACACGGTGTATATTATTTAAAAAATAATGACGACGCTTTAATTTATATTGGCAAAAGTAAAAACATCAAGAATCGAATCGCTCAACACTTTACCCAACATTCTGAAAAATCAACTAAAATAAGACAAAGAACACATTCTATCGACTTCCAACTTACCGGGAATGAATTGGCGTCTCTTATTAAAGAATCCATTGAAATACGTCAATTCAAGCCTCTTTTCAACAAAACTCAACGTACACCATCCTTTCCGTATGTTGTTATACAATCCGAAAACGATGGTATTCCGCAGCTTATCATCTTAAAATCCAAGGATTTAACTCCTAATCAAAAATGTGTAAAATATTTCACCCACAAAAAATTGGCGGAAAACTTTATTTCAAACAAATTATTTGAAATTGGCAATCTTTTGGAACAAAATTTTACTTTTGGCAAGATAGATAACCCACTTTATCGAAAGAGTTTACTTTCAAATGAAGCCATATCCAATGACATTGAATCTTTCAAAAGGCTATTTTTCGAAACAATTGAAAAAACAAGATTATGGTTTGACGAGGATTATGTCCTCGAAGCCGAAGGAAGAAATCCAACTGAAAAATGCTTATTCTTAATTAAGGATGGAAGATTTTATGGGTTTAACTACATTGATTCATCTGTAACCATCAATGGTATTGATGATTTAACCTTCCATATCGAACCTTCTCCATATCATCCTGAATTGGATCAACTAATCCACACCTATTTAAAGAAAGCGACAAAAAATATCAAAGTAATTAAATTATAAATATTCCGTGAATCAAAGGCAGATTTTTCTTAACAATATCGCCCAAACAAGCCCATTTCCTCTGGAATTAGAGGTTATTAATGCTAAAGGTATATATATTACGGATGCTTCCGGTAAAAAGTATATTGATTTTATAAGTGGTATCGGCGTAAGCGCAATAGGTCATTGCCAACCATCTGTTGTTCAAGCTATACAACAACAATCTGCTGCTTATATGCACACCATGGTATATGGAGAACACATACAATCGCCTCAAACCCAATTGGCTCACTTTTTAAAATCCATACTTCCACCAAGTTTAGACAATATATTTTACGTTAATAGTGGCGCTGAAGCTGTAGAAGGCGCCCTCAAATTGGCAAAAAAATACACCAAAAGACATGAAGTCATAGCCTTTAAAAATGCGTACCATGGGAGCACGGCAGGAGCAGCAGCACTTATGTCTGACCCGATACATACTTCGGTAAGCGGGCCACATGTCTCCGGTGTTAAATTTATTGAATACAACAACGTTGATCATTTAAAAAAAATAACCAGTTCCACAGCTGCTGTAATATGCGAAATAATTAAAGCCGAAGCAGGAATTATTATTGGAGAAAATCAATATCTACAACAACTCTGCAATCGATGTAATGCAACAGGTACTCTACTCATTGTTGATGAAATACAAACGGGCTGCGGACGAACAGGCACCTGGTTTGCCTTCCAGCAGGCAGACATTATTCCCGATATTCTTCTGCTTGGGAAGGCCTTCGGTGGAGGATTACCATTAGCCGCATTTATTGCACCCAAATCAATAATGCAAACATTATCTGATAAGCCTATATTAAGCCATATAACAACTTTTGGTGGCAATCCGGTATGTTGTGCTGCTTCTTTGGCTACTCTTACTTATATTTCAGAAAACAATCTAATTGACGAAGTTTATGAAAAATCACAAATAATGGTGGATATCTTATCGGATTATACCATCAGAAACGCTGGATTAATGGCAGCTATCCAACTCAATAGCTTTAACGATGTTATGAAGGTATGTCAAGGATGTATGAATAATGGTGTCTTGATAGATTGGTTCTTATTCAATAATACCAGTATTCGTTTAGCACCGCCATTGACCATATCAACTACTGAAATGTTAAATGCCGTTACTATAATACGAGATGAAATAAAAAAACTTTAATTTTATCACGATTTACCTTAAAAACATGAAGTCTAAAATAATTCCTCTTATTCTTATTTCCCTATTCTATATTCATATCAATGGTTCATCACAAAACTATTCATACATCTATGCCCAAGTTGAAAAAGAAGGGGAAGACCTTTTCAATGCCATGGATGGAGGCTTAAATAGTCCACAATTTTCGCAGTTTGATATCGATGGAGACGGAACAAAGGAAATTATACTTTTTGACAAGGTGGGTGATATTTTCAACGTTTACAAATACAACCCATTAAAGGAAAGGTATGAATACTGGATAGATCCGCCGGTAATCTTCCCTCGAATTAATGATTTGGCACTAGTTCGAGACTATGACGGAGACGGCATCATGGATTTATTTGCTATTCCTACGGATGATATCATCGGCTTCGCAGTGTGGAAAGGAAAAAAAGTGAATAACATTACAGTTTTAGAAAGAGTCCAATTAAAAAAATGGTATTTTAACGTATTAAGTTATCCGGGCAATAATGGCCCATTAAATGTCTATATTACCGTTACCGACATACCGGACATCCAGGATATTGATGGAGACGGTGATTTAGATATTTTTTCTTTCAACGAACAAGGTTCACACATGGTATTATATAAGAACAACAGCGTAGAACTCGGATATGGACGTGATTCGTTGCTTTATACACTGGAAGACATGTGCTATGGAAAATTTATTGAAGGCGGATTAGACAACACAATAACACTGAGTAATAATCCCAAAACTTGTGCAACTCATTTTGACGATACACCCCTTGAAACCCGTCATTCAGGTTCAACAATATTGGTTAAGGACATTGACAAAGATGGGATTAAAGATATTTTACTGGGTGATATCTCGTTTAACAATGTAGTTTATCTCCGAAATACCGGATATAACTTAAAAGCGTATATCACAGAAATAGACGAGCATTTTCCAGCATCAGAAGAAATAAATTTAGGACCATTCCCTTCTAATTATGATTTACAACATGGCGATAATAACACTGATTGTATAATAGCCACGAGCAATGTAGGATCGTTAGCCACTGAATCACAACTGATATGGCGATATATTCATGATACACTTGCCGAAGGGAAATACAAGCTTTTAGAAAAGGACTTTTTGATTAAAAATACAGTTGACTTGGGATTAGAGTGCAGTCCTGTATTGTATGATGTTGATGCAGACGGCAAATTAGATATAATAGCCGGGAATAAATTCTATAAAGATGAAAATTCTGCGCAATATGGTCAGTTGGTTTATTTGAGAAACACATCTGCTGCGGGTCAGATCTCATTTGTAGTCGAAAATGATAATTTTGCGGACTTAAAGCAATTTGGAATCAAACATTTTGGGTACAAACCTCTATTTGTAGATATTGATAACAATGGATTTATGGATCTTTTAATAGGTACAGAAAGGGGAACATTGCTTCATTTTGAAAGCAATACACCGATTGGACACCCTTCTAATTTTGTCTTAAAATCAGAATCTTATCAAGACATCAAAGTGCCTTCAAGAGCCGCTCCAGCTGCCTTTGACTACGATAACGATGGAGATATAGACTTACTTATTGGAGACAAAAATGGAAACTTTTGTCTTTTTATAAATACAGGATCTGCTCAAACTCCATATTTTACGCCGGGCTACCAAGATGCACCCAATGTTTATCGATATGGTAACATAACAGTTAAAGAGGTAGGAGACACCGAAGGCGATGCCACACCATCCTTTATTCGATTTAATAACGAAAATATATTAGCTTCAGGATCCTATAATGGTCAATTATATTCATTTAATGGCTTGAATGGGACATCTATTCCTAATTTGACTAAAATATCATTAAATACTGAAGCTCTTTATGTTGGAAGACAAAACAAACCAGTCTTCGGCGACCTTGATAATGACGGTATCTTGGAATTAGTACAAGGCAATATACGAGGCGGAATGAATATTATGAAAACCAACATAACTACGGAAGGGACAATTGGGATAAAACAAAATGAAAGTAAACCTCTCCTTTTTTATCCAAACCCTGCTACAAATTCTTCCAAAATATACCTTTCCCAAGCCAACATAAGTCATTTAACGCTGTATGACATTCAAGGCATGCAAGTAAAAAGTATGCATATTTCTGACAATCAACAATATTTTGAACTGAGCGGGGATCTATCATCGGGAATTTATATCATAAAAGCGACATTGAAAAATAATACAATGGCTATTTCTAAGTTGATCATCTTATAATACCAAGTAATAACCCAAAAGCTATTGACCAATCAAATCAATTACATTATATTAAATTGTATTTATATCTCAAGGTAATTCAAGTCCTTATCAAAACTTTCTTGTAATTGACTTAAGGCAAATATTGCAATAGCTGTAAGTAAAAATATCATTATATAACCGGCAGTTATAATATTGGTATAAGAAACAATCCATTCAAACAAAAATGTGCTTGGAATCAAAGCACCTCTAACAAAGTTTGGTGCTGTAGTAGTCACGGTTGACCTCAGGTTGATACCAAATTGTTCAGATGCTATTGTAACGAAAGTTGCCCAATACCCTACTCCAAGTCCGAGGAAGAATGCTATCCATTTGAACTGAATAACAGTGATTCCTTGGCTACTAAGGTACCACACAGAGCTCAAAATTATTCCAATCTGGAACACAAAAACCGATAATTTCCTTGATTTAGTTATCTGTGCTAATAAGCCGGCAATTAAGTCGCCCAATGAAATACCCAAATATGTAAATAATATCCCTGTACCAGCACTTAATTCAACGGGTGCATTGAGTGCTCTTCCAAATTCAGGAGCTTGTGTCACAAAAATTCCAACAACAAACCAAATTGGCAGTCCAATCAATAGACAAAATACATACCGTTTAAGCCTTTTCTTATCGGCAAATAACATACTAATCTTGCCTTTTTTAACCTTAGAATCATTGGTCTGTAGGAACATACCGGACTCTATTGTGCCTAATCTCAATATCAACAACAACAAGCCCATGACACCGCCAGCGATATAAGCATTTCGCCATTCAAAATGCTCTGCAATGTAAAATGCAGCTACTGCGCCCAGCACACCTATAGTTGCAATCAACATAGTACCATACCCACGCTTACCTTTATCCATACTCTCATTAACCAATGTAATCCCTGCACCCAATTCCCCTGCTAAACCAATACCTGCGATAAACCTTATTGCCGCGTATGTATGTATGTCTTGTACGTATGCATTGACAATATTCGCTACTGAATACAATAAAATTGAACCAAACAATACTTTAATACGTCCATAACGGTCTCCTATAATACCCCATAATATCCCACCCAGCAATAGGCCGGCCATCTGCATGTTCAAGATATATTCGCCGTCAATACGCATATCCGATTCATTAATACCGATATCCTGAAAACTGGGCACTCTGACAATTGAAAAGATAACTAAATCGTATATATCAACAAAATAGCCTAAAGAGGCTACTAAAACAATAAATACGACATTCTTTTTATCGGATTTAAGATATTCCATGAGCTATATTCACTTCATTCAATGGTTTATACCCGAATTCAGCAGTACAGGTTTTGTAAAACCGTATAGTGCTGATTATGAGGGTTAATCCCGATGTACGAATCGTTTCAATGGTTTCTGTAAACCATTGATTACGAGTCGTAAATCGATTCCGCATTTGTCTAATGTGGAATTTGGATTAAAGGTAAAAAATAATATTTTAAGTTGTAAATTTACCTTCAACCCCAATTTAAATTAGTGGTATAGTCGTTTAAGAAAAAACTACTGGACTATTACGAATATCCTATTACCTATACTATTGGTAAAAATGAATAGAATCATCAGAAAAAATGAATGGGCAAAAAAAAAGGCTGTCATAATGACAACCCTTTTCATAATCTTTTCGAATGTTCTTACATTTTAGAAGAAGCATCAGAGTTTTGTTTAGGCACATCAGCACTTGCACTTCCTTTCTTTGAGCAGCAGCTGCTTCCTTCCATCTTGTCTTTCTTAGAACAAGCTTTGCCGTCTTTCATTTCACCAGCGCAAGCCTTACCGTTAGATTCGCTTGTAGCATTTACAAATTTAGCAGAAGCTGCATCATACACTACAGGAACACGTACTTTTTTACCGGTAGCAGGATCTTTCATCTTGCGTGTGTAAGTGATTGTGCCATCTTTCTCTTTCTTAGACTTTATTGTTTTATCCGCTGAGGCAACTTTTGCCATTTCTTCAGCCGAAACTTTAGTATCAACTGCTGCTGTCTTCTTAGAGCAGCAAGAAGCACCTGATTTTGCACATTGAGCATTTAAGTTAGAAAACCCAACAAAACCCAAAAATGCTAATACAAAAAATAATCCTTTCATTTTTTCTTAAATTTTAATAGTTTAACTTGACGCAAATATAACGCTTTATTTAGTATCTTTGATATGTTAATCCCCTAATTTACTAATTTTTAACGAATTTTTAATTATTTTTATACGATATAAGCTATAAAACTTTAATACGCATGAAATATTTCGGATTTATTGTACTATTTCTATTTTCCTTTAGTTGCAAAACACAACAATTGCCTCCGGACCAATATAAGGATGCTCAAATTTCATTTGGCTCCGGCGGAGGATTTTCAGGAGAATATCACGAATATACCCTACTTGATGATGGACGACTATTTCAGAAAAACCGCGATGGTCAATCTTATACATTTTTAAAAAAACTAAATACATCAACTACAACTCAATTGTTCCAAAATATCAAGACTTTTGGAATAGATTCTTATAAATATAATGAGCCGCAAAATTTGTATTACTTCCTTTCCTATTCTACACCAAACACTACAAATAAAATAGTTTGGTCCGGTCAACCTGAAAACAAATTATCTACTATCAATTCTATGTATAAACTATTGGTAACTCACACTAAAATTTCAACCAAATGAAAAAATTATTAGTCTATTTAATCATACTTCTTTTACCTGGATATTCTTTTGCACAATTCGGTAAGATAAAACCTTCAAATAGCAAATCAGACTCACCCAAGTCTGTAAATATCGATTTTAGCAAAATAAAACCAAATCAAGGCTCTAATGTATTTGATATTCCATTTAATCCCGGTTCTTTTGGAAAATTAATAACCTCTTCACCGGAAGCGAAAATAAAAGAATACAGCTACACCGGACTGCCTATATGGATAGAAGGAAATTTACTTAATTCTAATCTGATAAGTCGTCAAGATGTCTCTGCCACAGCCTTCAATTTTCTGACTATCAATCAATCCGATTTTAAAATTAAAAATGCGAGAGAAGAATTTACAATAACAAATATTCTTTCTGATACAGATAATGAAGCACATATAAAGTTACAACAAGAATACCAAGGCATCGAAGTATGGAATGCAGAAGTTATTGTACATACAAAAGATGGTATTCCTTATCTATTCAATGGCCGTTATATTCCTACACCCACTGACATCAATACAATACCGAACATAAGTTTGGAAAAGGCATTGCAGATCGCACAGAGCTTATATCCTATTCCAAACTATACCAAACAACAACTCACATTGATTGGCAACAATCCAATTTCCGGACGTCTCGTGATACATACACAAATAAATACATCCGACAAAGGGCAACTCGCCTATCTAATTCAATGCCATCCTAATCTTGTTACTGAATATACATTATTTATCGATGCGCATACGGGCAATGTAATTGATGAATTCAAGTCTTCCTGCACCTTTGATCACCATCACGGTGATGTTCATTCCCCAATTGTCAATTTTACAAATATTCCGGAAGCTACTTCTTCTAATAATATAACTTCTTTGTCAGCACCATTGGATGGCCCGGCTACTGCCAACGCTACAGATTTAAACAATGTAACAAGGACTATCAACACATATCAAAAGAATGGAAGTTATTTCCTTCTTGATGCGTCTCGTTCAATGTTTGCAGGCGGTAACATTCCGGATGATCCCAAAGGAGCTATTTGGACGATCAATGCTCAAAACACATCGCCTGAAAACAACAACTTCAGCATGGTTCAAGTATCTTCGTCAAATAATACCTGGAATTCCAAAACCGCCGTATCCGCGCATTATAATGGCGGTATAGCTTACGAATATTTTAAAAACACATACAACCGAAATTCCATCAACGGCTCCGGTGGAACGATCATTTCCATCATCAATGTCAATGAATCAGATGGGAGCAGTATGGACAATGCCTTTTGGAATGGCTTTGCTATGTATTATGGAAATGGCAATCAATCCTTTAAACCCTTGGCTGGAGGTTTAGACGTTGCAGGACATGAGATGTCACATGGAGTCATTCAGGCGACAGCTAATTTGACATATCAAGGTGAATCGGGGGCAATGAATGAATCCTTTGCTGATGTTTTTGGAGTACTAATAGACCGAGATGACTACAAAGTCGGTGAAGATGTTGTCCTTCCGGGAGTATTCGCCGGTGGAGCATTAAGAGACATGTCTAATCCACACAATGGAGGCAATAGCTTGAATGATAGAGGCTGGCAGCCAAATCACATGAATGAAAAATACAATGGTTCGCAAGATAATGGTGGCGTACACATTAATAGTGGGATTTTAAACTTTGCGTTTTACAAAATCGCCTCTAAATTAGGCAAAGACGAAGCAGAGAAAATATATTACGCAGCATTAACAAAATATCTAACCAAATCTTCACAATTTATTGATTGTAGAAATGCAGTAATTCAAGCTACTAAAGACAAATATGGCGCCAATTCACCCAACATTGCGCTAATAGAAAACTCATTTGCTGAAGTGGGTATTGGTGCAGGCAATGGCACGACACAACCACCAGACTATGGAACTAATCCAGGCGAAGATTTTATCATTTTTACCGATCCTAATTATAATCAAATTAAGCTTGGAAATATTGCATCCGGAAGTGTCAACACTATCAATCACAATGCGGGATTAGCAAGTAAAATCTCTGTTTCAGATGACGGGACATTAGCCGTATTTGTTGGAAAGGACAAAGCCATGTATTATATTCAATTTGATTGGAATGCCGGTAATTACAATTTAGGAGTACTAGATAATACCAATCAATGGCGAAATGTAGCTATTTCTAAAGATGGTTTAAGATTAGCTGCTTTATTGGATGAGGACCAGCCTTACATATATGTCTTTGACCTTGCCGGCAATACAAACCAATCATTTAAGTTATATAATCCAACTACCGGCAGTGGCGGCATATTTACGAGTGATGTTGAATATGCAGATGCCATGGAATTTGATCATTCCGGAGAGTATTTGATGTATGATGCATTGTCAACATTGGGATTTTTTGGAGCAGAATTTTGGGATATTGGATTTATTTATGTGTGGAACAAAAGTGCTAAAACATACGGTGACGGGACTGTTGAAAAGCTTTTCTCATCTTTGCCAGACGGAGTAAACGTAGGGAATGCAGTCTTTTCAAAAAACAGTCCCAACGTCATTGCTTTTGATTACTTTGAAAACGGTGGCAGTACTTACCAGCTACTTGGTGGCAACATTGAAACAGGACAATTAAATGTAATCTTTGAAAACAATGTTCTAAGTTATCCTTGCTTTTCTAAAGATGATAAAACCATTATATTCAACGCTCAAGACAACAATGGAACAGACGTCATTGCCGCTCAAGCTTTGAAAGCAGATAAGATATCTCCAACAGGCGATCCTTTTATTATTATTGACAACAGTACGCTTGGCACTTGGTTTGCAACGGGCAAAAGAGTACTTAACAATGTAAAATCGGCCGAATCAATGGGAAATTCAATCTCAATTAATCCCAATCCAACGCATTCAGATGTCATTTTACACTGGACTTCGGCAAAACGGGAAAAAGCCGTAATTAATATTTATAACCTGTTTGGACAAAAAATTTCTACACTTGAAATGGATTTAAATCCGGGTTTAAATGAACGGAAAATTAATACTGATCATTTCATTCCGGGAGTTTACTTTATAGAAATGGTAAAAAACAATCAAAGGGAAACCCTTAAATTAGTAAAAAATTAAATTTCTTATTTTCAACTTTTCTTTAAAATCCTTCTTTATTCAAAGTAGAGAAGGATTTTTATTTATTTCTAAAGCATTCATTCGTGAAAGTATTAATTGTCAGGTTTAGCTCAATTGGGGACATCGTTTTGACCACACCTGTGATTCGTTGTATTAAAACACAAATTAATGCCGAAGTACATTATTTGACCAAACCTGAATATCGAAATCTGTTGGACCAAAATCCATATATTGATAAGTTATGGCTATTGGATAAACCAATGAAGGAGCTCATCTCCGATTTTAAGAATGAACATTTTGATTATATTATCGACCTTCATAAAAACATCCGCTCATTGAAGCTGGCGATTAGCCTACGTACGAAAAGGTTGACTTATCACAAAGCAACATTCGAAAAGTTATTAATGGTGTATTTTAAAATGAATGTACTTCCCAAATCCCACGTTGCAGACAGATACTTAAAATCTATTGCAAAATTAGGGGTAACGAATGATGGAAAAGGCTTAGACTACTTTATCCCGAAGGACACTGTAAATAAAATATCCGAATTAAATCAACCCTATTTTTGTGCAGTCATTGGAGCAACTCATTTTACCAAAAGGCTTCCGGTTCAAAATTGGATTGAATTTATCAATAGGACTCAACAGACTATCGTTTTAATAGGCGGAAAATCAGAGATGCAAGATGCTAAATACATCGTAGAAAATACCGGAAAAAATGTAATAAATACAGTCGGTGAAACAAACCTCGCTGAGTCAGCTCTAATTATACAAAATGCAGATAAAGTCATATCGAATGATACCGGTATGTTACACATAGCGGCTGCCCTAAAAAAGCCGATTATATCACTATGGGGAGGCACATTATGGCAATACGGCTTTTGGCCTTATTATCCGAATGGTTTAGACTTAAATAAAAATATAGAAATCAAGAATCTGGTATGTCGCCCTTGTTCTAAGTTTGGGCGGGACGATTGCCCTAAGAAGCATTTTAAATGTATGAAAGAGATTAAAATAGAAATCTAATACCGATGTGATATTCGAACATGGTAACGTCTCTCATAATCATTACACCTCGGTTTTGGAAAACACAATTGTTGAATTCGAGTTTGACCCTTACATTTCAGCAACATCAAAATCGAATTTCATACATCAAATGAGCACCCAACATTTGATACCTCTCTTTAAAGGGCACGCTACTTGAAGCAAAGTTATTGGGATTAATATTAGCCCTGATGGATAATGACAATATGTTATTATAAAGTGGAACACCTATATTCATTCCGGCAATATAGGATACACCCAATCGCCTTCTGTACAATGCCGCATCATTAATCAATCCAAACTTATCAGGTGAAATCATGATATATCCAGTCTGATCGGCAAAAAGATTAATACTAACACCTGCTTCTAATCCGACAATAAGCGAATTGAAATTAGTTTGGAATCCCACCAAGACAGGAAGACTCAACATGTGATGGTAATAATGCCGTTTTTCATACTTATGAACGTTAGTTTCTGTATAAATTGGACCTTTAATAACAGTAATCGTATCGTGATTTTCTGATTCTGTGATTGAAATGATTCCTATTGTTGTATCGATTTTAGTATAATGGTCTTCGTATATCATCCTTCGTGTTATCCTACTGTAGTTGAGCCCGGATTTAAAATACAACGGACCATTGACCTGATACAACTTACCATATAATGCTGCTTGGATACCTTCTAATGAAACCTCATTTTTCTTTCGTATTCTAAGAACTTCATTTTGGGTGTCGTCACCATCCATTGATGCCAAAGGATAAAAAACTCCAATCTCCGGGCCTATGGAAAATGAGTAAACTTTTCTTTGTCTAAAAGTAGGACATTTGACATCCGGCAGAAAACTTATATCTTTATTTTTTTCCAAAGAAATAAAAGAATTCATCACTGGCAACTTCACAAAATCAATTGAATTATAATCTTTTATGAGTACCTTATCGACTGAATTTGCGTAATCAAAATGATTAGCCGATACATTATTCTCCTTCTTTTTAACCAAAGGATAAGATTTTTTTTGAGTATTATTTTCAGAAGATGAACCCAAAGCAATATTGGATATTGAATAATCTTTGCCGGATTTCAAAAATGTAGTACTGCCTTTAACTGCTTTGTTTTCTTTCAATTTGGAGCTTTGACTCAAATTGTCATTTAAATTGGAATGATCGACTATTGCGTCCCCGGAATTAGAGGAAACATCCTTTTCATTTGGAGATATTTGACCACGTACATCTTGCTGTTTGACTATGCTTTGTACATCATTTGAAACTTCTAAAGGACTAACATCCCCCGTCATAGTCCAAATAAGCACAAATGAAGTTATAATCAAGATGCATCCAGCAAAATAACCCCATAAAGGAAAAAATCTCCTTTTCTTGTCTTGAGGATTGAACAAAGCTTTAATAAGGGCGTCTTCATCCACTTTTACTTCGTGATTAGATAATTTTTTCTTGATGTTAGCTTCAAACTTATTATAATTCATAAGAAAGCTATTTTAGAGTTAAAAAGAGAGTTATTATTTCGGTCTTCCAATTTTTGTATCATTTCAATCAAGCGCATTCTGGCACGAGTCAACGTTGACCGTGAGCTACTTTCAGTAATATTTAATTCTTCACCAATTTCACGATGACTGAAGCCTTCTACAACAAACATGTTAAATACAATATATTGGCTATCAGGCAATTTTTTAACCAATTTCATTATCTCATCAACCGTTAAATTACTATAAGCTTCCGGGATATAAGAATGATTAGCAAATCTCGCTTCTGCTTCTTCTACAAAATGAAGTTTAAAGTATTTATTATTTATTCTAAGACAATTATTGACAGCTACCTTTCGTGACCAAGTAATAAATTCAGAATCACCATTATATGTATGTAAATATTTAAATATATTTATAAAAGTCTCTTGCAATGCATCTTTTGCCATTTCTTTATCCTTACAATATCGCTCACAAATAGCCAAGAGCTTAGGTGCGAATGTCCGCACTAAAAGCTCTTGACTCTTTTGTTGTCCATTAAGGCAACCTTGTAGTATATTGTCAATATCCACCTATAAGATTTTAACCTTTTTATGTGCAATAAAACAACCGGTAATAGCATCTTTTACTACAACATAATAATATCCGGGCGGCAATCCGGTTTTATTTATATTTACATAATCAACACTAAGATCAAATATACTATAAATAGCTACATTTCCGGCATCACAATTATAGCAGCTTCCTGTTCCAGTATTATATTCAATTTTATTACCTTCAATAATTTCTTCATTTAACATATTGGTGATCTTCAATCCATCGTAGTTGGGCAATTTAATTTCAAAGTTTTTTTGACAATTCGCTCCTCCATATATATCACCATACACTTTATAACCCGTTTCAAAGACATTTAATCCTTCTAAATCAGCTTTATTTGTTAAATTTTTATAGAATCCATTTTCCCCTTGTAACTTTCCACTGACAAAGTTGCCACTTAAATTATAAAAATTGGCTTGGCAATAGGAGATATTATCAATATGAGGATAATTTTTGGGATCGATGGTAACAGAAATTTCTTTGCTGCACCCTATAGAATTACTTACTGTTACAGCGTATTCAGTAATATGATCAGGGCTTACAGTAACTTCCTTATTCTGACTTCCTGTTGTCCATTCTACTTTATTGAAGTTTTTCCCTTCCACACGCATGACTATCGGCCATTTGCAATCGGTAACTTTAATTTCTGCATGAATTTGTCCGGATACTTCTTTACTAAAAACTTTACTACAACTTTGATCTAAGTTATCTGTCACTGTAACAGCATACACATGCGGTTCAGTAGATGTTATTGAAATACTATTTCCGGCAATGCCATTACTCCACATGTACGTATATTGACCACTCCCACCCGATACATGAATCGATAAAGAGTCGCATTGGGCGATAAAGTTCCCACTGAGATTACACCCATTTTTACATACATCTAAAGAATAAAGCACATTGGATTCAACAAATGGTTCATTTGCGGAAAATTTACCGGTTGACATTTCAATTCCAACTATCTCAATATCTTTTAATTCACAAGCATAATTATATAAGTTGAAGACAGTCTCACCGGACTCCACATCTAAAATAACATATTGCTTATTTTTCTTAAGTAGTATTGCCGAACCTTCAACCAAATTATCATTGCATAAGACCCGAACTGTTATCATTTTTCTATTAGAATCAATGACTATATCATCCAATACAGTGTTCTGACTAAGCGCTGGCGTTTCTTTTAATATAGATTTTTGTGGACATGTAATCGATGAAAGTTTAATATGAAGTGCAATTCCTTTGGGTAATTTACCATTAAAAAAGCCTTTTGAATCTGTATATCCTGAATAAACAGGCAAATTAAGTCCATTTGATGTACACGTAATATCCACTTTAATTTGACTTAATGGAATGCCTTGAGCATCAACAACACGACAGCTCAAGTCAATAAGTTCAAATGGTTTACCCAATATATAATGCCCTAATTGTTGAATCTCTCCCGAATAACCATTTCCATTATTAGAAGCCAAGGAAGATTGAACCCACATTCCTTGATTTAAGTCGAAGCGCCACAGAGGTAAATTTTCATTACCACCACTTATAGGAAGGTCTATTACTGCTCTCTTTTCTTCATTCAGAATCAATGGATTGCCAAATTCGCTATAAGCGTTTATACAAAAAAGAGCTGCAGCGCCAATAGAAACACGGCTTTCATTATTATCAATTCCGATGAGACCGCCAGGCATGACTATACCTAAATTTGTATCTGTAGGCTTATAGTTATATGCATCAATAAACACTATCCCATTATATGGTTGATTTTGTTCAGTTATAAAGGCATTTGGCGGGAAAGTAATTTTAACTCCGTCAGTTAATTCAATTATGCCACCTGAGGTAGAAGACAATTTAAAGTGAACTTTATTTCTTCTCAATTGAATATAACTGTAACCGGTGCTGTTAGACTGAGGATAAATAAAATCCGAAGCATTATTATACCCATCTTTTGATACTGAAATTAAGGTACCTTGTACATCCATTTTTGTCTTTTTAAATACAAAAACTCCGGATTCATTGGTTGTCGTTTGGGTATTATAAATTTCGACCTTTGCATGTGGTATAGGATTCCCGTCCTGATCGACGACCAAGCCATATACATTTGAAACAACCTCTTGATAAATAATTGGACTCTTTTGCTCTTTCTCCTTGATATCTATATCCAAATCATCTCTATGACATGATATAGATGAAAACCCTAAGATTAAAATAAACAAACCTAAAAACCTTGACATAAGCTTCATTCAGTTATTGAGCTTTAACACAATCTCATAATATAAATATAATGTATCAATTTTCAACAAGTTAGATAATTTTTAAATCCAAATCCAACATAAAAAACGCTGAATCAAAAAACGATTCATAAACAATAATTCTATTTAATCATAGATATGAGTCGCTAATTCGGACGTGCCTCAAAATCCAACTGACATCAACTTTGATACAGCATATATGACTTAAAGAGTTAAAATTAATTAAAAACGCTGCATCGCAATTATTAAAATTATCTACTAAGCAAACAATTATCTCATTTAGCTATAAAAATGGAAAAAATGAATGTCAAGTTGAAAATCAAATTTGCCAATGATCATGTGTATGGAATTGGATATCATTAAAAATCACCTTCATACAATGCAAAATGCTTCATCTTCTCATTAACAGCCTTTTTAACTGCTTCAATTTTATTCTCATTACCCATATTCATTAGCACTTCATCAATAAAGCCAACGACTTCACGGCAATCATTTTCATTAAAGCCTCGTGTAGTAACTGCAGGTGCGCCGATTCTAATACCTGAGGTAATGGTAGGTTTTTCGGTATCAAAAGGTACCATATTTTTATTTACCGTAATATCGGCTTTAATAAGTGCATTTTCAGCATCTTTACCTGTAATACCTTTAGAATGGAGGTTGAGCAAAACCAAATGGTTATCCGTTCCGCCACTTAATACATCGTAGCCTTTCTCCTTAAATGCATCGCTAAAGGCAGCCGCATTATGAATAACCTGTTGGATATAGTTTTTATAAGCTGGTTGCAATGCTTCATGAAATGCAACAGCTTTTGCTGCAATCACGTGTTCCAATGGCCCGCCTTGCATTCCCGGGAAAACGCCACTATTTAAAACAGCAGACATTTGAATAGATTTTCCCTTAGAAGTTGTTCTACCCCAAGGATTGTCAAAGTCTTTTCCCATCATAATTATTCCACCACGAGGCCCTCGTAAAGTCTTATGTGTTGTCGAAGTTATAATATGACAATGTGGAACGGGGTCATTCAAGAATCCGGTAGCTATCAATCCCGCCGGGTGCGCTATATCAGCAAGTAAAATTGCGCCTACTGAATCAGCAATCTCTCTAAATCTTTTATAATCCCAGTCTCTGCTATATGCCGATGCTCCACAAATAATCAATTTGGGATGCTCTTTTTCAGCAATTTCCGCCACTTTGTCCATATCAATTAATCCGGTTTCTTTCTCAACGCCATAGAAGACCGGGGTATATACCTTTCCAGAATAGTTTACCGGTGAACCATGCGATAAGTGGCCACCGTGAGACAAATTAAAACCCAATACTTTATCAAAAGGGTTGAGGCATGCCAAAAAGATGGCTGCATTGGCCTGAGCGCCACTATGTGGCTGAACATTGGCATATTCTACACCAAATAATTCCTTCAACCTATCAATGGCAAGTTGTTCTACTTCATCGACGACCTCACACCCGCCATAATAACGCTTACCCGGATAGCCTTCCGCATATTTATTGGTAAGGACAGTGCCCATCGCCTTTATAACTTGGGCAGATGCAAAATTTTCAGATGCAATAAGTTCAATACCTTCTCGCTGTCTGTGTAGTTCTTTGGCAATTAATGCCGGTATAATATGATCCATTTTTTAAAATTATTAGCAAATTTAATATTAATAAAGTATCAATAGGTGGCGATGTAGCTATTTTCCAATACAATTGTTATTAAAACCAAATTCCTCTTTAGAAAAATGCGGTATCGATTTACGACTTACAATCAATCATTAAAAAACCATTGAAACGATTCGCAATTCGATATATCACTCATAATTAACACTATACGATATTCAAAACCAATACTACAGCATTCGGGTTTAAATAAATTGGACAAGTAAAATAATTTCATTTGACCTAATAACCTATTTAACAATAATTACTTTAGATATCCCCACTCTATTATCCAACGATACTTTTAAAACATATACACCGCCGGGAATCTCATTGACAGGCAAAGACAAAACCGGTCCGATATCAGTAATTTCAACTTGTTTGATAACGATACCTGAAAGGTTTTGAATTGCAATTTTTATACTGCCAAGATTATTTTCAGACATGACTATATTCAGCACATCGCTTGTGGGATTGGGAAACACTGTAAAATCCAAGTCACTACGATTCAACGGATTAGACGAAAGGATAAAACCCGGGTTATAAATTTTCTTATTTAAATATACTTTATATTCTCCTTCTTTGAGTGTAATTTGTTTAGGAAAAACATTACCTTGAATACTATCTATCCCAAGGTAATTATAATACCATTCATTTGTTGGAAAAGTAATAGCTTTACTTCCATCCGTTACGTCAAAATTACCAATAACAACCATTTTCAAATCATCATTGTCGGCAATAATTGATTTATAAAGCCCTGACAAGTCATATTCTATATCTCCGGAACTAAACACTTGACTAAAATGATGTTTTAAATGTGTCAAGCCGGCAATTATAGAATACAATTTACGTCGGTTTACTTGATGGACATAATCCCATTTTATTGGTTTCGGATCAGTCCTGCATCCATTATTAATCGAGCCATCGGGACAAGTATTGATAGAATAGTCATAGCCTACTTCGCCAAATTGCCATATCATTTTTGGGCCGGGAATGGTATAAAAAAATGCTGCAGCCATACCTACTCTATCCAAAGCAATATTTTCATTTTTAATATTATAACCGGCGGAACTTGATTTTCCTTCACTTTTTGCTTTGAACATAATCCTCTCCTCATCATGGCTTTCCATATATGAAACAAGGTTTGGATCTCCCCAACCTCTTTGTTTATAAAAACTCCAGCTCAAGTTGGCTGCATTGCCTTTGACATTTTCACCATAATCAAAAGAGCTATTTCCCCACAGCATCATTCCATTTTCACTCAATTCTTTCTCTTCTTTATTATCCGCAAAGTGTTCCAAGATAATATAAGCATCCGGGCTTACAGACCTAATCTGATCTGCATAACCTTTTAAAATTGCTATCCTCGATGCATCATACTGTCCCCATTTGTTTACATCATTCGGATTATTAGTTTGTGTAAACCCTTTAGACAAGTCGAAACGGAATCCATCAAATCGGTATTCAGCCAACCAGTCTTTAAGTATTTGATTGACATATCTCTTGGTTGAAGGGCTTTCGTGATTAAAGTCAAACCCAACATTATAGGGATGTCGAGCATCCGGATTAAACCAAGGGTTATCATTGGCCGGTTTATTTTGGGATGCATTCCAATACATTTGAACCATTGGGTTCTGTCCAAAGGCATGATTAAAAACAACATCTGCTATCACCGCAATGCCTTGACTATGTGCGGCATCTACAAAGGCTTTTAACTTTTGACTTCCTCCATAATATTTATCTATAGCATTGTGTAGGGATACATTATAACCCCAACTAATATTGCCTTCAAATTCACTGACAGGCATAAGTTCTATCGCATTGACTCCCAATCGCTTAAAATAGGACAACGTATCTATTAGATCCTTATAATCATGCGATTGTATAAAGTCCCTTATAAGCAATTCATATACTACCAAATCGCCTTTTTGAGGCTTTACAAAATTTGTATTGACCCAATTATAAGCATTATACATATTGATATGAGATACCAAACCTTTGGTTTTACCTTTTGGATAAGTTGGCATTGACGGGTAGGTTATTGCTTCAATATACTTGTCATTGGCATCATCTAATACTTCTTTACTAAGCGGATCTGGTATTCTTAAACCATCTTCAAACCAAATTTGATAATTAAATATTCCTTCAAGCCCTGACGTATCAACCTTAGCCCACAAAAATTGGCCATCTTGTGATTGGTGCATTTGAAAAGCCGACACTGGAAACCAATTGCTAAAATTACCCACTAAAAATGCTACATTCTTTCGAGGCGCTTCTACGACAACGATTGCTTCGTGTTGATCATAATAATTAAAACCTAATTTCATCCCTTCCGGGACATCGATTATTTCAGGTGTTTCACCAACTGACCACACAAAAGAGGTATCGATAACTTCATTGTCATCTTGCATTTGTATGTTAAAAAAATACGTTCCGGCAGCATTAAGCGAATACTGTTTTTGCAAAGAAGTCCCATTGACATCGGAGACAATACTATCATTTATACTTAAAGTTATTCTTGCCGCATGGGACGTCAACAAATCGAGGTCAAAAATGGTATTGAGTGGAACGACTTTGCTGATTAGCTCCGGTTTACTGACAATAAATTGTAAATTTGTGCTATTATCGGGCATATTATAGAAAATATCACCACCGGTAGAAGTTTTGCCTTCTTTACTTCCATTGACATTTCTAAAAACAAAAGCAAGTTGTTTCACGACTTCTCCGTCAGGAACGCCATAGAAACTTTTGATATTGTATGAAATAGAATAAAGATTGTCTGCGACTTTGGTCATTTTTACCTTTGGGTCATTTGTACCCCAATTTCCTTGAACATATTTCCAGTCAGATCCACTGCTGCTTTTATCAGTAATTAAACCGGTATGCATATAAACGTCGCAATTACAGTCTTTAAGCCCACCATTGCCTTGAGTGGCATCATAATATACTGTAATTAAGGAATTAATATTGGGAAATGCAGGCTCGATAGTTACCTGACTATATCCACAATAAAAAGATAATAAAGCCACAAGGCAAAAAAAGTACTTCATAAATATATCAATTATTTAAATAAAGATATAAATATACTATCAATTCCAAAGAATTAAAGTCAAGGTTCATAAATAAATTAAAAACTAAACAATGGTCAACACCTAATTCATTTACAATATTATTATATTTTATTATATATATATTCTACTATGTATCTGTATTTTTTAAAATTAATTGGTTTAAAATTTATATTTTATAATTGACTTAGGATATTGAATAAATAACTCACGTACAACATTCTAACTTAAAATATTAAAAAAAACTCTAAATATATCTTGAAAATCAACATGTTTTATTACCTTTGCGCCGCTAATCAAGATCTTAGTGATTCAATTTGGTAACCTTAAAAATTAAAAATGGGTATTTATCTTAAAAAAGAAAAAGTAAGCGAAATATTCGCTGAGCATGGTGGATCGGCATCAAACACTGGTAGTGTTGAGGGTCAGATCGCATTATTTACATTTAAAATAGAACAACTGTCACAGCATTTAAAAAGCAACCGCAAAGATCATGCTTGTACACGTTCTCTCTTAGCTATGGTTGGTAAGAGAAAAAGATTACTTCAATATTTGATGAGAAATGATATTGTAAAATATCGAGCCCTTATCGAAAAATTAGGAATACGTAAATAACAAAAAAGGGGTGTTTCAAATAAAAAGAAACACTCTTTTTTTTTATCACCTTCCAACATTTTACTTCCATTCACTTAATTTTCTATTCATTTTATAAAAATAATCCTAATGGGAAAACAAACTCCTATTTCACATAACTTTACCTTACCCAATGGCACCGAAGTAACGATAGAAACCGGCAAACTCGCCACTCAAGCTGATGGTTCAGCTTTAGTTAAAATAGGCAAGACAATGATTTTGGCTACAGCCGTTTCTTCTAAAAAAGCCAAGGAAGGTCAAAACTTCTTTCCTTTATCAGTTGATTATCAAGAAAAATTTGCTGCTGCTGGACGTATTCCCGGCAATTTCTTTAGAAGAGAAACAAGGCTTTCAGATTATGAAGTATTGATCAGTCGATTAGTTGATCGTGCTATTCGCCCTTTATTCCCTGACAACTACATGAATGATACTCAAATTATTATCAACCTCATCTCAGCGGAAAAAGAAACACTTCCTGATGCATATGTAGCTTTAGCAGCATCGGCAGCACTGACAGTTTCGGATATTCCATTTGAAGGACCAATCTCAGAAGTCAGAGTAGCTCGTATTGATGGCAAATTTGAAATTAACCCGGGCAAAACAGCCTTAGAAACTGCAGACATTGATCTGATTGTTGCTGCGACAATGCGAGACGTAATGATGGTAGAAGGTGAAGCTAAAGAATGTCAAGAGCAAGACCTTATAGATGCCATAAAATTTGCTCATGAAGCGATAAAAGTTCAGATAGAGGCACAATTACAATTGGCTCAAAAGGTAGGCCCTGCAGCACTTAACAAAAGGATTGTTGAGCCTGTAGAAATCAACCAAGAAATATACGCTCACATTAAATCAGTCGTTAAACCTCAAATACTTGATGTTTGTACCGCTGCATTGAGCAAGCATGATAGAAAAGGCCGATTTGAGGAAATGTTTGAAACATACATTACCAACATTACAGAAGAGAAAGGCGAAGAGTATGTAGAAGAAAATTCATCCACAATAGGTGAGTACTTCGACAAAATAAAAAAAGAGACTATCCGTGAATATGTGTTGGATACACAAAAAAGATTAGATGGTCGTTCTACTACTGAAGTGAGACCTATTTGGTCAGAAGTAGATTATATCCCTTCTGCCCATGGAAGTTCAATATTTAATAGAGGCGAAACTCAATCTCTTACTACATTGACCCTTGGGACAAAGCTGGATGAGCAAATGATTGACAAGGCAGTTGAATTGACCTATGATCGTTTCCTCTTGCACTACAACTTCCCGGGTTATTCAGTCGGCGAAGTAAAACCAAGTAGAGGTCCGGGTCGTAGAGAAGTCGGTCATGCTAATCTGGCTGCAAGATCACTACGTCAGGTTCTACCTAAGGGCAATCCATACGTAATGCGATTGGTTTCCGATATCCTCGAATCAAATGGTTCTTCTTCCATGGCTACGGTATGTGCTGGGTCACTTGCCTTAATGGATGGAGGAATTCAAATTAAAGAGCACGTTGCAGGTATTGCGATGGGTATGATTGCAGAGGGTGATCGCATGGTTATTTTATCCGATATCCTTGGCGATGAAGATGCTTTGGGAGATATGGACTTTAAAGTTACCGGAACATCAAAGGGAATTTGTGGTTGCCAAATGGATATCAAAATCGACGGTCTTCCTTATGAGCAATTAGAAAAAGCTTTAAATCAGGCAAAAGAAGGGAGGTTACACATCCTTGGTAAAATGAATGAAACCATTCAAAAGCCAAATGATGACCTCAAGCCTCATGCGCCTCGTCTCATTGAAATTATAATAGACAAGAGCTTCATCGGTGCTGTTATAGGTCCGGGTGGTAGCATCATTCAGGATTTGCAAGAAAAAACCGGAACAGTAATTACGATAGAAGAAAAAGAAGGAAAAGGATATGTCAATATTTCAAGTTCGGACAAAGCCGGTATTGATGCAGCAGTTGCAAAAATCAGACAAATAAGCTTTAACCCTGAAATAGGTGATACTTTCGATGCTACTGTCAAGGAAATCCTTGCTTTCGGAGCAGTAGTTGACTTTGCCGGCAAACAAGGGCTTCTTCACATCAGCGAAATAGCGCACCAACGTATAGCAAATGTTGAAGATGTACTTAAAGTCGGTGACAAAGTAAAAATTAAATTACTCGACATCGATCGAAAAACAGGTAAATTTAAACTTTCAGCCAAAGCATTGTTGCCTAAGCCTGAAAGGCCAAATGATAAAAGACAATAATTGACAAAAGGCTGCATATAATGTGGCCTTTTTTTATGTCATCATATTTCCCCAAAAACAAATAAGTATTTCCGGCCGGAAAGTCAATGCATTTTTGTAAAAAACTTAATTTTATTCATCAAATACGCCTTTATTGTGTAAGGATTTCAATCATCCTTTGCATTGTTCATATTTGGTATTGGTGTAATATGTTAGTATCTTTGTAACTTATTTGAGTATATAAAGCAAGACAATGTCTAACGAAATAACAAGAGAGCCCAACCAAATTGTTCCTTTAACAGGAATGTACAAAGATTATTTTCTGGATTACGCTTCATACGTTATCTTGGAAAGAGCCGTCCCTATGATTGAAGATGGCTGCAAGCCGGTACAGCGACGTATTTTACACAGCATGAAGGATATGGATGATGGACGATACAATAAGGTAGCTAACATCATAGGACATACAATGCAATATCATCCACATGGTGATGCGTCGATTGGTGACGCTCTTGTGGGTATGGGTCAAAAAGATTTGCTGATTGATTGTCAAGGAAACTGGGGAGATATAAGAACCGGAGATTCAGCTGCCGCACCTCGATATATTGAAGCCAGATTGACTAAGTTTGCTCTTGATGTTGTATTTAATCCGGACACAACACACTGGCAACTATCGTATGATGGCAGAAAAAAAGAACCCATTTATTTACCCGTTAAATTTCCACTCCTACTAAGTCAAGGCACGGAAGGCATTGCAGTAGGCTTAACTACAAAGATTTTACCTCACAACTTCAATGAATTATTAGATGCTTGCGTTGCATATCTCAAAGAACAGCCTTTTACGCTTTACCCTGATTTTTTAACGGGAGGTTCTGTCGATGTTAGCAACTACAATTCCGGTCAACGAGGCGGAAAAGTATTGTCGAGAGCCAAAATAAATATCATTAATAGAAATCAGCTTGAAATCGTTGAATTGCCATTTGGTACAACCACGGATAGATTAATTGAAAGCATCCTTAAAGCCAACGATAAAGGTCAAATTAAAATCAAGAAAATTGTAGATAATACTGCCAAAGATGTCAATATTGCTATTGAGTTAATGCCGGGAATCTCTCCTGATCAAACCATTGATGCCCTGTATCGCTTTAGTGACTGTGAAAACAGCATTTCTACCATGTCCTGTTTAATCATTGACGATAAACCAATTTTCCTACCGGTTGAGGATATCCTTAAAGCCAATGTTGACCAAACCAAAGAACTTCTCAAAGCAGAACTTCAAATTAAGCTAAATGAGTTATTAGAGCAATGGTTTTTTACAAGCCTCGAAAAAATATTCATTGAACAGCGCATTTATCGGGACATAGAAGAAGCCGAAAGCTTTGATGAAGTCATCGTAATCATTGAAAAAGGCTTACAAAAATATGTTTCGACACCTTCTTTTCAAACGCCCACTGTACAGCTTTTAGCGCAATTGCAAAGGGATATAACACATGATGATATCATCAAACTGACTGAAATAAAGATTAAAAAAATCTCGAAATACAGCAGCTTCGAAACCGATAAAGAATTGGAATCGCTTCAAGAAGAAATTGCCAAAGTAAAGAACAATCTAAAACACTTGATTCAATTTACTATTGATTGGTTTCTATATTTAAAGAATAAATATGGCAAAGGCAAAGACCGAAAGACCATCATTTCTGAATTTGAAACGATAGAAGCGACAGCTGTAGTCCAAAACAACTCCAAGCTTTTCGTCAACCGAGAAGAGGGATTTATTGGATTTGGCTTGAAGAAAGATGAATTTGTTGCAGATTGTTCAGATATAGATGATATTATTGCTTTTACAGCAGAAGGTAAAATGGTGGTAACCAGATTGTCTGAAAAGACTTTTATCGGTAAAAATATCATTCATGTTGCAGTGTGGAAAAAGAATGACGACCGCACCACTTACAATTTAATCTATTCGGATGGACCAGGTGGCAAGTGTTATGCAAAGCGATTTAATGTCACTGCAATTACAAGGGACAAAGAGTATGATTTAACCAAAGGCGCTGCAAAGCCTAAACTCCATTATTTCTCGGCAAATGAAAATGGTGAAGCTGAAATATTAAAGGTAACGCTCTCCCCTGTTGCTAAAGCAAAAATTAAAGTATTTGACTTCGATTTTGGGTCTCAACTGATCAAAGGAAGAGATTCTCTAGGCAATATAGTAACAAAGTATCCCATTCGTAAAATTACTTTGTTGGAAAAAGGCGGCTCGACATTAGGTGCACAAGTTCTATATTTTGATGAAGAAACAGGAAAACTCAATGTCGATAATAAAGGAATCTTGATTGGCAATATCGACAATGATGACAAATTGCTCATCATATACCAAAATGGAACATTGGAGCTGACTCCCATTGATTTTTCATTAAAACTCAATCCTAAAGATATAAGTCTTATCACTAAATTCAATCCGGACCTGGTTATTAGTGCAGTCCATTATGATGGAACGAAAGGTTGGACCATGGTTAAGCGCTTTAAAATTGAGACCGACACCGTATTCAATAAACACAACTTTATCTCTGACAATTCGGATTCATCACTCCTATTTGTTACCACTGATGAAAATCCTATTGTTACCTATAATTTAAAAATTAAAAACAATTGGGTTGATGATACATTAGACCTAGGGACATTTATTGAGATCAAAGGTTGGAAGGCAATGGGCAATAAATTAAGTTCTGAAAAATTAAAGAATTTTGTAAAAGTAGTGCAACCAAAAGTGGAGCCCCAATCAAATGATAAGCACAATATCGGAGATACTATTGAGTTTGATGTGGAGACGGGTCAAGGTTCATTATTTTAATCGAGAAAGATGCAACAAATAATCAAAATTACATGTTTTATCATGATTCTTTTAAATAGTATAAACATGCAACCACAATCAATTTATGATTTCAAAGTCAAAAGCTTGACCGGCGGTGAGATCAATATGTCAGACTTTAAAGGCAAAAAAATATTAATTGTCAATACAGCCTCAGAATGTGGATATACCCCACAATATGAAGGATTAGAAGCTTTATATCAAGATATGAAGGATAAAGGCTTGGTTGTTATTGGATTTCCGGCCAATGAATTTGGCGGCCAAGAGCCAGGAAGCAATACGGAAATTGCACATTTTTGTCAAAGAAATTATGGCGTAACTTTTCCAATGTCTGTAAAAACCGTTGTGAAAGGTGACGGTATAGACCCATTGTTTCAATATCTCACAGCAGAAGCCAATAAAATAGGGATACCGGATCCTATCAAATGGAATTTTACCAAATTCTTAATAGATCAGGATGGAAAATTGCTTCAAGTTTTCCCATCAAAAGTCGAACCCTTAAGTACAGTACTTATTAATGCTATCTCTGGCAAATAATATTGTATAAAAATTAAATTCTAATTGATAATCTTATCTTTGCACCAAAATAATTAGACTTGTCAGAAGTTAAACCGTATTCAACCGATAACGATAAAAAAGGTCAAATAGAAAATATGTTTGACAACATAGCTCCGAGTTATGACTTGTTAAACCATTTATTTACGTTAGGAATCGATCGTGGTTGGCGTAAGAAGATGATTAAGATGTTGAGCAATGACCAACCAAAGATAATATTGGATGTTGCAACAGGCACCGGAGATGTAGCCATTAAATTGGCCAAGATGCTCAAGCCAAACAAAGTAATCGGATTGGATCTCAGTGCGAATATGTTAGAAATAGGTCGTCAAAAGGTAGAAAAAGCCGATTTAAGTAATATCATTACCTTACAACAAGGAGATAGTGAAAACTTACCTTTTGAAGAAGGTTATTTCGATGCCGTGACGGTTGCTTTTGGAGTCCGTAATTTTGAAAACCTGAAAAAGGGATTATCAGAAATGAGGAGGGTAACAAGAGTGGGCGGTCAAGTTGCCATATTAGAATTTTCTATGCCTAAGAATAAAATATTTAACTTTTTTTATCGTTTTTATTCGAAGTTTATCATGCCTTTTATAGGTAGATTGACATCGGGAGACCCTTCCGCATATACCTATTTATTTGAATCAGTGCAACAATTTCCGCATGGTCAGACATTTATAAATATTCTTAAAGATGTAGGATTTGAAAAAAATGAAGCCAGACCACTATTTGGTGGAATATGTACTATTTATAAAAGTATAAAATGAGATGTAGCCTTTATTTATTAGCTTTTCTATTTTTAGTGAACACTGTAGATGCACAAAGGAAGCAAAGCAACGACTATCAAAGTTCGAATTATCGCGACTTTGCAGCCAAACCATTTTTCTTTGGGCTTTCTCTTGGCTATAATCAGACCAATTTCAAAGTTTTTAAATCAGGACATTTTCTGGTTTCTGACAGTATAACCGGCGTCAATTCTGCTATCGGACAAGGATTTATAGTATCTGTCATTTCTAATTTAAAAATAGGGGAATCAATAGATTTTCGCCTTTTACCCACCTTTTCATTCACTGAGAGAAAACTACAATTTGATTTAATCAACTCTCCTAAATCCGTATTGGAAAGAAAAACTGAAAGTGTCTTTGTGGAATTGCCTTTCCAAGTTAGGTATAAAACCAATCCATACAAAGATATTAGAGCATTTATTTTGGGAGGCGTGAAATATTCATTTGATGTATCCAATAAAAACAGAACAATTGAAGCGCAAAATATCCTCAAAATCGCCCCTACCGACTTTGCCATTGAAATAGGAGGCGGATTTCAGTTCTTTTTCCCATTCTTTATATTGTCTCCTGAACTCAAGTATAGTCATGGTCTCAATAATATATTAATCTTTAATGGACGAAAGGAAACATCAAAAGTCTTGGATAAAGTTTTTTCTCGAACGTGGACTCTTTCCTTCCACTTCGAGGGATAAATGCCGCTTTAAAATTCTTATTGAACCCAAATTCCGTATTAAAGGTACAATAGTTTCTTTAATATGAATTCGAGTTGAAACTAAAACTTAATCCTTGGATCGGTATATGCATATAGCAAATCAACAATAATGTTTATCAAGACAAACATTATACAGGTAAATATTACTGCACCAAGAACAACCGGTATATCAAAATCTAATAATGCTTTGACCGTAATAACACCTAATCCTCTATAATTAAAAACATTTTCAACAAAAAATGCACCGGTCACCAATGAGGCAAACCATCCGCTAATCCCAGTGATGATAGGGTTCATGGCATTTTTCAACACATGCAAATAAGTAATAGTATTCGCTTTTAGGCCTTTAGCTCGGGCAGTCCTCACATAAGGCATCATCATATTATCTAGCATGGCAGAACGAGTCAACTGAGTAATTATGGATACTGGCCTAAGACCGAGCGCAAATACCGGCAAAATCAAATTTTTCCATTGAAATTCCCATTCTCCATAATCATTTACTTCCAGTAAAGAACCCGTTAAATTGAGACCTGTGATTGGCTTTAGTAAAAAAGCAAATATTACCGCAAAAAAAATTGCAGTGGCATAGGATGGTAGTGAATATCCAATCGTTGACACTATCATTGCTATTTGTTCAATCCATGTCCCATGTTTGACTGCTGACATTATTCCTAAAATAATTCCAAGTATTGAAGCAAAAAGAATTGAGAAAAAAGCCAATATTAAAGTAAGAGGGATAGTTTCTGATAATATATCTATGACTGGTCTGCCACTTTGATACGATTCTCTCAAATAAGGCCATTTGACAATAACGATCTTATTTTTTAAACTTAATATACGTACAAACGAGTAGGACTCAAGAACAACATTATCCTTATCGACCACATTAATAGGTGATAAATCTCTTAAGTAATACATCAACTGTACAGGCAAAGGCTGATCCAATCCCATAGATCTTCGCTTCGCCTCTACCGTCTTGGCATCTGATAACTGTCCAAAACTGAGTCTTGCCGGATCAACCGGAGATAAATATATGATGCTTGAAATAGTACATGCAACGGTCACTATAATTACCAAACCATAGGCAAGTTTTTTTATAGCATACCGAATCATAGCTAAATGGAAGTGGATAAATAAGAATAAACTATTATGACAACACCCAAAATTATTCGATAATAACCAAAAGGTACAAAATTATTTGTCTTTATATACTTCATAAATACCGCAATGACAGCATAAGCAACGATAAAAGAAGCAATAAATCCAAAACCCAATAATGCAAACTGATGAAGATTAAAACCTAATGCATGTTTTAAAAGAAAGTATCCACTTGCAGCAATTAAAGTAGGTATTGCAAGGAAAAATGAAAATTCGGCGGCTACTACTCTATTCAACCCCAATGCCATGCCGCCTATTATGCTACTTGCAGATCTTGACACACCGGGTATCATTGCTAAACATTGAAAGAAACCGATATACAAAGCCTTTGAATACGGTAGGCTGTTGATATGATTAATATTTGGGCGCGTAAATTGTTTTTCAACAAACAATAAAATAATTCCGCCTATAATAAGACTCCATGCAACAACAATAGGTTTTAGTAAATATTCTTCAATAAAATCTTTAAAGAGAAATCCGAGTATCAAAGCCGGAATAACACCAACAATAGTCTTCAACCATATTGATACTTTTTCCTTATTCAATAAAACTTGATCGTCCTCCTTCTTAAAGACCCACAGTTTCTTCCAAAAATATATCAGTACAGATATAATGGCTCCCACTTGGATAAACATATCAAATGTCTTCGAAAAAGCCTCGTCACCAAAAGATGCAAATTGGTTTACCAATATCAGGTGACCAGTACTTGAAACGGGCAAAAACTCAGTCAGACCTTCTACAATACTGAGTATTAGAGCAATTAGCCATTCTGACATGCAATTACAGTTTAAGCCCTTTCTTTGCTAACATAAAAAATGGCATATATTTCAATACCTATTCCAATCAATATCACAATTGGAGCTAATGTTATTCGTCTGAAACTATATATTATCGAAGGATCCCACGTATTGCTATCCGGCATCGCCCCACCAGACATCAGTATAAAACCCAAAACCATAACTCCCATACCGATAAACATCCATTTGAAGTTGTCTCTGTTAAAAACCAAGCTTTTATCATTCGTAGCTTTTTTTACAACCTCTTCAACTTTCGTTTCTACACTTACTTTAGAAGTCGTTGGCTTTAAAGGCTGTGTAGCTGCTGTCGAACTTTTCTTCTTTTGACTCATATTGTTAAATTAAAGGTTCAAAGGTAAGGCGACTTGATTAATTATCAAAACATGTCCTCACGTCTAAGTTTGATATATTTGTTGATAATCAAAAAAGTCGAAAAAACCGTTATAGTAATCCCTGCTACTAAAATCGCTAAAAACAGGTATCCTATTTTTTTATAATCTATAATATATTGTATATCGGGTATATATACCAAAATACCCCAAATTACAAGTACAAGAAAAACACATGCTAAAATAGCGCTTAATAGCCCACTCCAGAATCCTTTCCACAAGAATGGCCGCTGAATAAATCTTTTATTAGCCCCTACCAGTTGCATATTTTTGATTAAAAATCGATTGCTATACATTGATAATTTAAGTGTACTATGCATTATAGTCAAAGCAATCAATAAAAATAAGATGGAAACGATAAGGATTCCGATTCCGATTTTATTCAATGTGGTTATAATTTTTCCAACAAAGGTTTCTTGATAATAAACATTTGAAACATAGTCATGACCGCTAAGGATAGAACGCCTAATTCCAGCCAATTGAGTTGAGTCCAAATATTCAGCCTTGACATTGAATACAATAGCGTCGTTCAAAGGATTCGTCATTTCGTCCAGTAAAAAATCTTCACCCATTTCCTTTTTCATAATTGCCAAAGCATCTTCCTTTGTCACAACATCGACAGATGGAGCCTTCACTGCCTCAATAGTTGATATAAACTCTTTCAAAGAGTCTATTTGCTCAGTTGAAACAGAATCTTTCAACTCGGCTATTACATTGACATTTTCTTTAAACGAATCTATCAACTGAGTCGTATTGAATGTCAACAATGCCATAAAGCCCAGTAGAAACAATACCAATGCAATACTCACTATAGAGAGGAAATAATTTGGTTTGGGTTTGGGTATTCCAGTCCTAAACTTTTGTGCCATGTGTTTTTTTATCCAAAATTATTTTCGCATTTAATTGAATCCAAATTCCGCATTAGACAAATGCGGAATCGATTTACGACTCGTAATCAATGGCTTACAGAAACCATTGAAACGAATTGAACCTCGGGATTAACCCTCATAATCAGCACTATTCGGTTTTTCAAAACCTTAACTGCTGAATTCAGGTTGAATCCACATTCAGCATAAGCTAATACTGAATACATTCAAAGTACAAATATATGTTTTTATAATAATATATTAGCAAATAATCTTTTTAAAACAATAATAAATCAATCATTTATGATAAATAATTGAACACAAATTCAACAATCGGGGCTTTTCAAAACAAATGAATACAGGTTACGAGGGAAATCTTGTTGAAGCCGAATAAGGAGTCCGCATTTGACTTATATGGAATTTGAGTTAAAATAACTATTCGTTCAAATAAAAAAGCCATCTCAAAGTTATTGAAATGGCTTTTGAATTAATTGAGTATTAATTACTTACCTAATTTTGACTTAAGCCCTTGATTTAAAGCCTCTAAGAACTCCTCTGTATTCAGATAATGTGTTCCATGTTCTACCTTATTTCCATGAATACATACAGCTAAATCTTTTGTCATCTTACCACTTTCTACAGTCTCTACACAAACAGATTCTAAGGCTTCTGCAAAGTCAATCAAGGATTGATTGCTATCCAACTTACCCCGAAAAGCCAATCCTCTAGTCCATGCATAAATAGATGCTATCGGATTAGTTGATGTTGATTGACCTTTTTGATGTTGACGATAATGCCTTGTAACAGTTCCGTGCGCCGCTTCGGCTTCCATTGTTTTACCATCCGGCGTAACCAATACGGATGTCATCAATCCAAGAGAGCCAAATCCTTGAGCTACTGTATCGCTTTGTACATCACCGTCATAATTTTTACATGCCCATACAAATTTTCCATGCCACTTCAACGCTGAAGCGACCATATCGTCAATAAGTCTGTGCTCATAGGTTATGTTGGATTGTTCAAATTGTGTTTTAAACTCGTTGTCATAGATATCCTGAAAAATATCTTTAAATCTACCATCGTACTTCTTTAAAATGGTATTTTTAGTAGAAAGATATAAAGGCCATCCTTTGCTCAACGCCATGTTAAAGCATGATCTAGCAAAACCGATGATACTTTCATCTGTGTTATACATTGTTAATGCTACTCCATCGCCTTTAAAGTTATATACTTCAAACTCTTGAATGGTACCATCTTCGCCTTCAAATTTAACCGTAAGTTTGCCCTTCCCTTTGGTTACAAAGTCTGTAGCCCGATATTGATCACCAAATGCATGACGGCCGATACAGATAGGAGCCGTCCAATTGGGAACCAATCTTGGTATATTCTGCATGACAATGGGTTCACGGAAAACCGTTCCATCAAGGATATTGCGTATCGTACCGTTGGGAGATTTCCACATTTGCTTAAGACCAAACTCTTCCACTCTTGCTTCATCGGGAGTGATGGTCGCACACTTAATACCTACTCCGCATTCTTGGATTGCATGTGCTGCATCAATTGTTACTTGATCATTGGTTGCATCCCTGTGTTCGATGCTCAAATCATAGTATTTTATGTCAATGTCAAGATAAGGGAGGATAAGTTTGTCTTTGATAAATTTCCAAATAATTCGTGTCATTTCATCGCCATCCAGTTCTACAACAGGATTGGTCACTTTAATTTTTTCCAATTCTTATTTTTTTACGATTGAACAATTGAGGTTTAGAAGGCACAAATGTAGGCAAAACAGGTCAATAATAAGAGGATTTAAAATAATTTTTGTGATATCTAACAATTTATTATCCCCTCATAAACCCATATTCGGCAGTAAAGGCATTACATATCAGCAAAGTGTTGATTATGAGGAACATCCCGATGTAAGAATCGCAACAATTCATCATTTAAACGATTGATTACATGTCGAAAACAGATTACATATTTTTATAATATATAATTCGGATTAAAGATTACTAAACTGAATAATTTAGCCAATGCATAATAACTTTACCGTATAAAATAATACTTAGCAGATACGGGCTGATAATATATATTGCGCACAAAATCAGGAAGGCGCGAAATACTGATGGGAGCAATATTGCTATTTTGATGGGTGAGGCTCTCATCCAGGTTAACATATAGTTCAATATCATCTTCAGTCAAAATATCGTATTTGCTCAAGCCGACAACGCATTTAACTTTAACTTGATCCGGGATAATGACCGTCTTGGAGTCTGCATTCTTTACTACAACGGGAACAACAAAGCTCTTTTCTGTATATTCTTCCACCTCTAGATTAAGTCGGACTATATTATGATCCAATCGAATCATATCTGTTTTAGGTGCTTCCAATTTGATAGGCATATCCACAATATTTCTATTGAGATTATTGATATTAAGGATTTCGGTATTCCATTTATCAATCTGTTTTATCATCTGATATGATCCTGTAATGACAACCGAATCAGGCACAAAATGGACTTGATTTTTAATATAAAAACCTTGCATATATTCGATATTCAAATTTGAGACCACAGGAACTTTTTTCATAGCCTGATCTTCCAGGAATATTGAAATATTTGCAGGTTTAATTTGGGAAACGGATATTTCATCCGAACCTAACAAAGCGTTTATTTTCTCTGCAATAGCTGAAGAAGGAATCAATTGGCTATTATCTGAGCTCAATTCAACCTCTATTTTATCTCCAATATTTTTAGTTGATTTAGTAACGATATCCCATCCTAAGCCCACCAAGGTCACTTCTATTGTGGAAACGGGTGGCTTTTTAAATACCTTTCCATCCGGCATAGAATAACGAACGGTATAAATCTGGGAAAAACTATAATTACTTGATAGCTTCTGCATTGTCCAAAACACAGAAGCTATAATTATGCATCCAAGAAAAAGCCATCTATCTTTTTTGACCTTTTCTGCCATTTTTCATTAATTATTGATAACGTCACTGATGCTGCCTGCCATAGCATCCGTTAGCTCTTTTGAAATTGACCCTTTTGTAACCTTGATATATGTCTTAGGATCAACTTGCAAAGTGATGATGTTACCGTCAATTCGGTTGATTCTTCCAATGATACCACTGGAAGTCACGACATCATTTCCTTTGGCAAGAGATTCGCCAAACTTATTTTGTTCTTTTTGCTTCTTAATCTGCGGGCGTAACATAAAAAAGTACATTACAGCGACCATACCTAAGAGTAAAAGTGGAGAAGAAAGTGCATCCATATAATTATTATCTATTTTATTCTAAAATTTCTGCTTTTATTGTAAGAAAATATTGCGCCGGGTAACCATTTGTAAAAACAGTTATATTTTTTGTTTGGAATCCGGATTTATTCTCGGAGTTAAATCTAACTTTTATTTCACTTTCCTGTCCCGGTGGAATTGGTTCTTTCGGAATTTCCGGTACAGTACAACCACAGGTAGAGGTAGCATCTTTAATCAAAAGTGGTACTTTTCCAGTACTTTTAAACTTAAAAGTATGGCTGACGATATCTCCTGACTTTATTTTGCCAAAATCATGGCTTACCACTTCAAATTTAGCTGAAGCAACATTTGAAGTATCTTTAACGCCATTGGCAGTATTGGGATTCCTTATTAAATCCTGATAATCATTGCCATCCCCTAGTATTTGTTCTACTTTTTTTTCATCTACCTCATTGTCTTGCTTGCACCCGCCACTGAATAATACCACTCCAACAAGGAAGACTATAACTAGTCTAAACATTCTCAATACACATTAATATAATCCAAATATAAAACTTGTCGGACAAAGATAACAAAATAATATTATTGTCATTTTCTTTCCATGGAATTACCTTCTTTTAATATAATGATTCACTAACTTGAACTTTCCAAATTTTCTGAAATAAATACTAACCAGAAAATGATTTGACCATTTAATTTCCTTGTTTACCCCTACTCTACTTAAGGGAACAAGAATAATAAATAGTCCTTTTCAAGTCATTTTAATATATCTATTTTCATTATATTTGCAATCAACTAACACATTCAGCAAAATATGTCGACAAGAATATATTATTTAATTGGAATGATGGGCGTAGGCAAGTCTTCGATAGGATTAGGCGCTGCCAGCAGGCTCTCTATTCCCTTTATTGACCTTGATGATCGAATCCGTAAAGGTGAAAACAAATCTATTTCAGAAATATTTAAAATATATGGTGAGGACGGTTTTCGTAATTTAGAAAAGAATTATTTACACTCTATCGACTTTGCCGGCAACAATCATGCAGTAGTATCCACAGGAGGGGGAACACCGGCCTTTTTTGACAACATGGAATATATGAATAAGAATGGCAAAACTATTTGGCTTGAAACGCCTTTTGACATTATTATTGATCGATTAAAAGATATGAGAGATGATCGACCTCTGTTAACCTCTATGTCCGATCAACAGGTTGCCCTTCATTTTAGTCAATTATTTAAAAATAGAATACCTTTTTACCAAAAAGCGCATTATCGCTTGGAAAACATTGGCTATGATGATGAAATAATAGCTAAACTGGTCAAAATAATTCAAGATGACCAGATTAATAATTAGCCTAATGTTGTAAAATTGATATTTTTAATTTTTAATTAAATGTTAAAATTTATTTTTTTTACTTAAACTAATGAAAACTACGTCGTAAAACACAACTTTTTAATCAATTGAGTATTATACAACGATAAAATAATTTTCATGGAAGATAATAATATATTAAAATGTCTCATTATTGGGAGCGGTCCAGCTGGATATACTGCAGCTATTTATGCAGCAAGAGCCGGATTAAATCCTGTTTTATACACCGGAAGTAAACCAGGTGGTCAATTAACCATAACGACTGAAGTTGAAAATTATCCCGGCTTTCCGGATGGTGTCCAAGGTCCTGAATTAGTTGAATTGTTTCGACAACAAGCTTCAAGGTTTGAGACACAGCTTCACTATGAAAATATTGTAAAAGTTGACTTTACCGGTCCTATTCATAAAGTATGGTCAGAAAGTGGTAAAGAAATTCTAGCGCATACAGTGATTATCTCTACCGGTGCCGATGCCAAATGGCTTGGTTTCCCTTCAGAAGAAAGATTGACCAATCGAGGTGTTTCGGCATGTGCTGTATGTGATGGATTTTTCTTTAGAGGGCAAGAAGTAGCGGTTGTCGGAGGTGGAGATTCTGCTGCTGAAGAAGCCATCTATCTTTCTAAATTGTGTCCAAAGGTTCACCTGATTGTCAGAAAAGATTATTTGCGAGCTTCCAAAATCATGGCTCAAAGAGTTATGGATAATCCTAAAATCGAAGTTCATTTTAATACTGAAACGATTGATGTCATTGGAGAAGAAGAAGTAACGGGTGCTTTATTTAGAAATAATCAAACTCACGAGGAATTTGAAGTTCCGGTAAAAGGATTCTTTGTTGCAATCGGTCATAAGCCCAATACTGACATTTTCAAAGATTATATTGAATTAAAAGAAGGTGGATATATCAAGACTATCACCGGGAGTGCAGCTACAAATGTCGAAGGCGTATATGCGGCAGGTGATGTCCAAGACAATGTATATCGTCAGGCGATAACTTCTGCCGGAACCGGTTGTATGGCAGCGTTGGAAGCTGAGAAGTATTTAGTTAACAAAGGAATAGAATAATTATTATATATTTGATTTAAAATAAATAATCACATGTCTCAAAAATTTAGGTCTGGAATTCTCCATGGTGACGAAGTAACTGAAGCCTTAAACTATGCCAAGGAGAATGAATTTGCCTATCCGGCAGTCAATGTAATTGGGTCTTCTTCAATCAATGCTGTATTAGAAACCGCTAAATTGGTGAATTCGCCGGTAATTATTCAATTTTCCAATGGAGGTGCAGCCTTCAATGCAGGAAAAGGACTTAAAAATGATAATGAGAAAGCAGCTGTTCTTGGTTCAATTGCCGGGGCTGCTCATGTCGATACACTTGCGCAAGCCTACGGAGTTCCTGTAATTTTACATACCGATCACTGTGCACGTAAATTATTACCCTGGATGGATGGCATGTTAGAGGCTAGTGAAAGACACTTTGAAAAATTTGGAAATGCTTTATACAGCTCACACATGATTGATTTATCGGAAGAGCCGATTCATGAAAATATCGAAACATGCGTGACATATTTAAAGAGAATGTCCGCAATTGGAATTACTTTGGAAATTGAATTAGGTGTTACAGGAGGTGAAGAAGATGGTGTGGACAATACAGGAGTAGATTCCAGTAGGCTTTATACTCAACCGGAGGAAGTATCCTATGCGTATGAAGAATTATTGAAAGTAAGCGACCGATTTACAATTGCAGCCGCATTTGGTAATGTCCATGGTGTTTATAAGCCTGGTAATGTTACACTCAAGCCAATTATTTTGAACAATTCCCAAGAATTTATACAAAAGAAATTTAATACACCTGCAAAGCCAATTAATTTTGTATTCCACGGCGGAAGTGGATCAAGTCGTGAAGAAATCAGAGAAGCTATTTCCTATGGAGCTGTTAAAATGAACATTGATACCGACATGCAGTGGGCTTATTGGGAAGGAATTAAAAATTACTACATTAAAAACGAAGGATATCTACAGGGGCAAATAGGTAATCCGGAAGGTGATGACAAGCCAAATAAGAAATTTTACGATCCACGTGTATGGATTAGAGCTGGCGAAAACAACTTCGTAACAAGACTAAAAGAAGCATTTACTGATCTAAACTGTTTAGACAGAAATATTTAATCCACATTCAGTAGTTTGGGCTTTAATACATCAATTAGCGTTAATTGAGTGAGTCTATCAATCCTATATATCCTATTATTGAATATAGGAGAAAGACTTATTCTTGTTGTAAAGGCAACTTAGCCTTGTCTTATTGCTTCAACCGGATCCATTTTAGCGGCATTGTATGCAGGAATAACTCCGGCTATAATACCTACTATAATTGACAATAACAAACCCATAGATATATTATACAAAGATAGATTCATTTGAAAATCCGAAAAAACAGTAGCAATTTGAAGCGCACCCATTACAGCTATCAATCCCAACACTCCACCCAAAACACAAAGTACAACAGATTCTATTAAGAATTCAAGCAATATAACCTTCCTCTTGGCTCCCAATGCTTTTTTAATGCCAATAATATTGGTTCGCTCTTTGACTGAAACAAACATAATATTTGCCACACTAAACATCCCAACTAAAATAGCAAATCCGCCTATAATTGCGCCTGCCAATTTGAGTACTTTAAATATACTGTCGAATATTTTGTCCAACATTGAAAGTTCATTGAGCGAAAAATTATCTTCGGCTAAAGGTTTGAGCCTCCTTTCTGCTCTTAGAATAGAAGTCAACTCGTCTTTCAAATCAACCAAAGTGACATTTGGCTTTGCTTTGGCATTGATAGAGGATCTAAAATTCTCCCCATTAAAATTGACAAAGCTTTCTGCTGTCTTGTAAGAAACAATACACACCTGATCGAAATTCAAAGGATTAATCAAACTTTTCCCTGTTTTAGCTACAACTCCAATAACTTGCAATCTTTTGCCTCCAATTTTAATATAACGACCAATGGGATCGGTCTGTCCAAACAAATTTTCTGCAACATCATTACCCAATACCGTAAAATCAGAATCACGAATTATATCAATAAGAGTGAAAAAACGACCTTTTTGTAAATCAATCTTAAAGATATCGGCGTATCCTTCACTCACACCCATTAAAAATGTCCCTTCGACAATATTCTTATTAAATCTCAATGTTTTGGATCCAATGAAACAGGAATAAGTAACAATTTCTGCTAATTTACTATGATCCACGATAGCTTTATAATCTTTAAAGGATGTTTCAGGGCGATTGGCATATACCCAAAAGTCACGACCTTCATCCGACCAAGGCCTTTTGTCAACATAAACAATGTCGTCACCCAGCTTCTCAAAACTAGACCTTATATTGCTTTCCAATGAATCTACGGCTGCCTGGATAGATATAATACAAAAAATACCAATCATAATACCAAGTAAGGACAGGAATGTCCTCATCTTATTATTTCTCAACTCAGAAAATGCCTGAATGAAACTTTCTTTAAAAATATATAAGATATTCAACAGCTTAGCTTTAGACTTTACGTCAAAAATAATAGAACACAATTGTTTTGTCTATATTTTTCGACAATCGTCAATATATTAGACATCAAAATGTACAATATTTACTTTAAAAGAACAATTCTTCAATTAAAACTTTAGATGCTTCACTGTTTTATGATTTTCTTTCAACATTAATAAGGATTGAATACCGATGTTGAGATGATCTTCTACAAAATTTTTGGTAACCATCAAATCACTCGCATCCGTCTTTACTCCATCCGGAAACATCGGCACATCACTAACCAACAACAATGCACCGGTAGGAATTCTATTGTGAAACCCTACAGAAAAGATAGTTGCAGTCTCCATATCAATGCCCATCGCTCTAATTTCGTACAAATAATCTTTAAAATTATCATCCCATTCCCATACTCTTCGGTTGGTCGTATATACAACACCTGTCCAATAATCTCTTTCCTGTTCTCGAATTGCTGTCGAGATTGCCTTTTGAAGAGCAAAGGCGGGCAATGCCGGAACTTCACTTGGAAAATAGTCGTCTGATGTACCATCCCCCCTAATTGCTGCTATCGGTAAAATTAAATCTCCGACCTTATTGACCTTTTTCAATCCGCCACATTTGCCCAAGAATAACACTGCTTTAGGCGATATAGCTTCTAAAAGATCCATAATAGTTGCCGCATTGGGGCTGCCCATTCCAAAATTAATAATAGTTACATCATTATAGCTCGCACTCTGCATAGCCCGATCCTCCCCCATTACCGGGACATTGTAGATATTGGCAAAACGAACAACATAATCTTTGAAATTGACTAAAATAATAAAATGACCAAACTCTTCCAAAGAACGACCCGTATAACGAGGCAACCAATTATTAATAATATCTTCTTTTGTCTTCATAGAATATAATTTTTTATTTATTTATAATTTTAAAATATAAGTTTATTGAAAATTTGAAATAATTGAAATAATTGAATAAATTTATCTTTACTTTGTACTATTATCATAACATTGAAATGATGCAACTGACAGAATCGGAGGAAGACCATATACGAGTCATTTTCAACCTGTTTGAACGTACCGGCCAAGCAGTCAACACCAATGCAATTGCCGATCAAATGAACACTTCTGCTGCTTCTGTAACTGATATGATAAAAAGACTTAGCAATAAGCAATTGGTTACTTACCGAAAATATTATGGCGTCACCCTCAATGCTCAAGGAAATTCCATAGCCACAAATTTAATCAGAAAAAATCGACTTTGGAAAGTAATGTTGACCAAACAGCTCAATTTTAAATGGAATGAAGTAGAAAAATTAGCCGATCAACTCGAACACATCCATTCTGATAAACTCATTGATGAAATCGAACAAAAACTTGATTCTCCAAAATACGATATTTATGGAGACCCCATTCCGGACAAAAACGGTAAATTTATTCTCCGCTCACAATACCCTCTAACAGAAGTAAGCTTCGGCCAACAAGTAACCATTGTCGGTATCAGCAACCATGAAGATTCATTTATTTCATACCTGGATACTCAAAATATTCACATTGGGAGCGAAGTAATTATTCTTGAAAAATTTGAATTTGACCAATCTTTTCTAATCTTACATAAAGGGATTGAAAAACAATTGTCCAAAATGATTGCTAAAAATATTTTAGTCCGCTATAAAAATAGAATAACCCATCCCTCTAATGTTTAACCTTTAATTTTCTTATAATTAAATCTAATTCCTATACAAATGCGCATATTTTACCTTTTGTTAGCCTGTTTACTGCCCAATCTTTTAGTATGTCAAACATCAAAATTGTGGATTAAACAAATTCATTCTCCTCGTACACAGCTTCGTATATCTACAACTGCATCAGATTTATATTCACTTGATTTTCTAGCATTGCAGAAAGAGTTGAACAATGTCCCCAATGAATTTCAACGCAATTTGATTCCAACCTCCATTTCCCTCCCTTTAGCAAATGGGGATTTTGAAGAGTTTGATGTCGTCCAAACCAATTCTATTGCTCCACAATTACAGAAAAAATACCCAAAGATCAATAATTATCTCATTCAGAGTAAATCCAACCCTTCAATTTATGGCAGAATAGACATTACATATCAAGGATTTCATGCAATTATAAAAGATAACGAATCAACAACATATATTGACCCCGCATTTGATAACAATCTTAATTTTTATTTGGTATATGATCGCAAAAATGCCATAAGGGATGAATCTTTCAAATGTCATTTTGATGAAAACCATACTCCAGAGCAAGTAAATGTGAATCAAAGACTATCCGATAACAACTTTCGAACATACAGAATGGCACTTTCTTGTACCGGAGAATATGCTCAATTTCATGGTGGTACAGTGGAGAATGTTCTTTCTGCCATGAATACAACCATTAATCGAATAAACTTTGTTTATGAACATCAATTCGCGGTGCGGTTTGAAATCATTCATAATACAGATACTTTAATCAATCTTGACCCAATATCCGATCCATACGACAATGATGATGTTAACATGCAAATCAACCAAAATCAGATTGAATGTGATACAAAAATTGGTACAGACAATTATGACATCGGACATATTTTTAGTACAGGCGGCGGCGGATTGGCTGGATATGCTGTCGTTTGTAACAAAGATAGAAAAGCTTGGGGAGGGACTGGTTCCGGAAGCCCTATCAACGATCCATTTGACATCGATTATGTCGCACATGAAGTAGGGCATCAACTCAGCGGCTCCCATACTCAAAACAATGCATGCAATCGGGATTTGACTGCTTCCTTTGAACCCGGCAGTGCATCTACTATCATGGGATATGCCGGAATATGCCCACCTAACGTCCAGGAACATAGTGACGCATATTTCCATGGATATAGTATCAAAGAAATGGGAAAATATATTGTCAGTGGCCTGGGCAATTCATGTGCCACAAAAACTGAATTACCAGGAGGGATTCCAACCATTGTAACATCCAGTGACGACTTTACAATCCCAATAAGTACTCCTTTCGAACTAAAAGCTCATGCCACCGGGGATGCGCCATTACTCTATCGTTGGGATCAATTAGATAGTGAAATTGCAGAAGTTCAGCCTCCCAAAGAAACCAATACAAAAGGTCCTTTATTCCGTTCTTACTTTGCTGATTCAAGTGGAATAAGAACCTTCCCAAAAATTGAGTACATCGTAACAAATACAAATAATGTATGGGAAGTACTCCCCGGTGTCAGCAGGGAGATGAACTTTATTCTTACCGTAAGAGAGGATAAAAATGGCGGAGCCAAGCATATACAAAAAACCAACCACCTTACAGTTGATAAATCGAAAGGTCCTTTTGTTGTAACGTATCCCAATCAGGAATATATAACATGGTATGTCGGTGAATCTGTTACAATCTCATGGGATGTGGCCAATACCGATAAGGGTCCGGTCAATTGCAAATCAGTTAATATACTTTTATCAGTGGATGGCGGCTATTCTTATCCACACCTATTAGCCACAACGGCAAATGATGGAACAGAAGAAATCACTGTACCAAATATTATTGGAGATAAAATGAGGATTAAAGTTGCAGCAGCCGATAACGTCTTTTTTGATATTTCAAATAAAAACTTTGAAATCAAATCAGGATTGCCACCATTTAGCATCCTTTCAGATTCTTATAGCAGTGAGCTATGCAATGGGGATAGTCTAAGGTTTTATGTCTTTGCCAATTCAATTGACGGCATACAGGATACAATCGAAGTGTCTGTTGAAAACAACAATCCAGGCATATCTGTTAACTTGAGCCAAAATATTTTTTATGACGGTGATTCTATCCTCGTAACAATAAAGAATATTAATTCAGTTACCGGATTAAAAAACCTATTGCTTCTATTCAAATCTGATCAGCTTAGTGTTGCAAAAGGAATATCGTTCAATGCCTATAACTCTCCTTCCAAACCAGTTTTGTTTAGCCCGGTTAATTATGCGCAAAATATACCGCCTAACTCAACACTTCAATGGAACAATGTATCAGGACAGGAAGTTACCTATCATTTAGAAGTTGCAACAGATTTTGATTTTGACAACATAATTATAAATATTCAAGACTTAGAAGGCATAAAATATTATCCTATCGAATTTTTCCAAAACAACGCCATCTATTACTGGAGGGTTAGAGCAAAAGGCAAATGCAATTTTTCTGAATACTCCAATACCGGTGTATTTCATACAGGTAATTGCACTCAATACATTTCACAACTTTCCAACAATATCCCTTTACTATCAGGTGAAAATACAGATAGCATTGTAATAAATAACGCTGTATTTGACAAAATTAAAACATTGGAAGTATTTGGAATCACCGGCCATTCCAATCAAATCAATCACCTTTCAGCAGCAATCAAAACAAATGAAAAATCATCTCAACTGTGGAATGAGCAATGTTTTGGCAATAAAGATTTCGCTCTTCAATTCTCTGATAATTATGTCGTGACCGAAATTCAATGTGACTCATCCACTAATACCTTTGGAGAACCAGGAATAAAAACAAAACCGGTACAATCTTTTGTGAAATTTGTAGGATCCAACGCCAACAATACATATACATTAGCATTAAATAACAGCGACTCAATCACATCAGGATTCCTATCCAATTGGGGCATTACTTTGTGTGGAAACATTCCGGTTTGTGCTCCACTTAGAATTCCGACCACATCAAAACTATATAGTGCAAACACGTCGTGCACCGACAATGACGGTTGGACGCATTATAGCATCTCCGCAGATAAAAATCCGGTAGGCAATTTTGAATTAATGGTGGCTTCCCTAAGAATGAATGAATTTGACATTGTTAATCCAGAAGATGTCAAAATCAATATTCCCTCTTCAGCACGATTTACTAAGATTAACAATGCAGAATATATCCAAGATCCGACAAACTGGACTGTTCTTAATCGATTTTGGCTTATAAATCCGGCTGTACAGCCTTCCGGTCCGGTAGAAATGAGATTTTACCTTACTGATATAGAAATTTCCTCTTTATTAGATGCGGCTAAACTATCCAATGAAACCGATAGCTTAAAAGTTTTTTCTATATACAGTCATGGAATTTTAAATCCTAATCCGACCAACAAACATATTGGAATTAAAGAAACCGATGTAAAATTGCATCCGGCCAAACTTGGCGAGTACAATTTAAACAAATATCTTGAATTCACCTTGTCCTACTTAGCCGATGGATGTATTGGTGCTGGTGGGCAATTTAAAGTACCAAGTTCCCGAATACAACTAAACTTGGATCAAATACAGTTCAATCCTAACCCGGCAAATTCTACCTTATTTACAAAAGGTATTACTAAACCAACTAAGTTATTGATTTACCACATAACCGGTAAATTAGTAACAACATTAAATTTGTTGAACGATGGGCAGATTGACATCTCAGAACTTCCTTCGGGAACATATATCATTAAATACAATATAAACTCAACTCAATATCAAACTAAAATATCTATTATTCATTAAGTTTTATAGAAATAAAAATTAACCCAAATTCCGCATTAGACAAATGCGGAATCGATTTACAACTCGTAATCAATGGTTTACAGAAACCAATGAAACGATTCGTACATCGGGATTAACCCTCATAATCAGCACTATACGGTTTTTCAAAACCTATACTGCTGAATTCGGGTTTAAACAAAACCGATTGAAAACCACCTTTAGGCTTTCAATCGGTTTTACTAAATTATCATCATTTTATTATTATGCATTCGCTTTATTTTTATGAAGGGCTGCACATATTGCTCCAAAAAAAACTCCAATTACAAGATTGGTATAAGCAGAATTTTTAAGTTGATTACTGACAGAGTAAAATTCATCGGCACCTTCTTTAGTAAAACGTCCGTGTTTTACCATATAATTGGCCATATTGGATAAATAATCCGGACTTATTGTCCTTACAAAAATAAATTGTACGAATAAAGATAACACTGCAACAATAAGACTCATTATCAAAGCAAATTTTAAACCTTCTTTAAAATTGATTTGACCATGATAAAAGTTGACCTTCTTATCCCTCAATCCAAAGTAATATATACATAAGTATAAGACTCCCAAAATAACCATAAACCTTAATTGCCTGTCAAGATGTTCATCATGCAATCCTAAATAACGCTCAATTATCAGCCAAATCAAGGTAGTAACTGAATAAATCAGAGCCCACTTCAGCTCAACTTTAAAATCCTTCATATTATTCGTTAAGTCCTAAACTATCTATTTTTGGAATATTGTTAATTTCGGGGCCTTCAGGCATTTGATCCATTAAAAGTTTTAGGTTTGTCAGGCTAGAACCGAGTTGCTTACCGATTATGCTATCCATATCCACCATTAAAAGGAAAATATTCATTGGGTAATTCATTTTACCTTCCATAGTCCATGTCACCTTACATTCTGAAGCACTAATAGGTGAAAATATAATGGAAGCCTTACCTTTTGATTCTTGAGGTTCATTAAATATCAAATCATAATCAACTCGCTGATTATCAACTAAATTACGTATTATCATTTCACCAGATCCGACTTCTTTATTGCCACTCCATTTATAAACAAAGCCTTTGGTACCATCTTTACCTTCATATTCTTTTTTCATTGCCGGATCGAGCATCGCCCAATACGAGTAATTTCCTTGGTTTTTTAAATATTTAACATATTCGTATAGTACCGCATCCGACTTATCGATTTGAATTGATCTTTCAACAACAAACGTCCGATTAGTAAAAAGAGCCAATATTAAAGCGAGCACAATCACAGAAAAGAAAAATATAAAAAAACCTTTGATTACTTTCATTTGATAAATTATGTATAATCACCGAATACTGCGCTAATTTAAGGTCTATTTATAAACAAAACCATATTTATTTTATCCTTTTGGATTAAAACATGAAAATATATTGTTGAAATTTCAGCCTCTATCACATATCTATAATAAAATGAATGATTTGTAATTCTGTAATTAAGGAATAGAAACCAAAATGAAGTATTGCCTTTTATGAATTCCCTTAATCAATGGTTAAAGTATTATTAAATAGTCATATTTTCCACCGGTAATTGGTGCAAAATATTTCTAAAAGTCGTTTATTTGTATAAAAAGTAATTGTTACCTTGAAATTGAATATTTTATTCTGTTTATTTATAGGACTCGCCATGGCATTTTCTGAGGATTCATTCAGTCAGAAACCCGTTGTTGTTAACCAAAAGACACAATCCAAGCTGAAATGGTACACATTGGAAGAAGCAGTTAGTCAAAATAAAATCAAGAAAAAGAAGATTCTTATCGACTTATATACTGATTGGTGTGGATGGTGTAAGGTTATGGATAAAAATACTTTTTCTAATGACAATGTCATCCAATATATTAATAAGAATTTTTATCCAGTTAAATTCAACGCAGAGACACGTGAAAGCATCATTTTTAACAATAAAACGTATAATTATGTAGGCGGCAAGGGTCGAGGTTATAACGAACTAGCCCTAACATTATGTGGTGGAAGACTAAGCTACCCAACTGTAGTCTTTATCGACGAAGATTTAAATGTTATTCAACCAATACAAGGCTATCAGGAACCAAAAGATTTTTTCAAAATTATCCGTTATTTTGGAGAAGATCACTACAAACAAACGCCTTGGCAAGTTTACGTACAGAACTACAATAAGTTGTAGCTTTTTACTCAATTTACCTTACAAAAATTATTCTTTCAATAATCTTTAGAATCTATAAAAATCATTTTCGTATAGCACAAAAGCTTTCATCCCTACTAATCACCAAATCCGTATCTTATCTGAGCTCTAATTTCTGACCGCAATGGTCCATCAATCTTATCATTACCTGAGCCGATTGTCTTTTTGTTTATATATCGAGTCATGTTGTACGATGCCTCCAGGACGATGCCATTGAAAAACTTCCACCTAAGTCCGGTAACAAACCTATTCCCTACTCCATCGAAGCCGATATTACGTGAATCATACGCCTGATAATGTTCATAAGAATATATTCTACTTTGATATGAATCGATATTAAAATAACTAAATCTAACGAATCCGCTGAATGGCTTACCCAGTGGCTTAGCCCACAGTTCCTGATACATTAGATAACCATATTCATCCTTATCTCCCGGTAATTGCATGTGATTAAAATCTAATCTGCTAGACCAAGTCATCAGATTAGAAACCTTTTTATTCAAATGAAGTCGAATATCAGTCTTTTGTCTGGCATACAAAGGTGGGATTATTTCAGAACCTATTCCTTTCACCTCTTCTGACTGATATCTCACCTGAATATATGCATCCCATTTTTTACGTACCTGATAAGCTGCCTTGATAAGGTATGCACTTCCTTCTGATGGCCCGTTAGCTGCAAAGGTCGGCCATTCGTGTTTAAATAAATCTGCATAAGCATTGATTAATAGTCTTGGATTGGGTTTAATCTCAACTCCTGCATAAAATCCGGTCTCATTGGTCGTGGCGGTTTGGTCTGAAAAAACCTTTCCATGAAGGCTATAATATTCTTTAGGCAAATACCGGAATAACAAGGCCATATTTACTTTTGGATGCAGACCGATTAAGGCCCCATTAACCGTTGCAACAGCACCTTCTGGATTGATACCGGTCTCACCGTACAAAACTATATTTTTTAAGTAAAAGGTATAATTAACACTTGAATTCATAGCCTCTTTACCTTTGAAATAGAATCTATTATAGATCCTATCCGTAGGATTGAGTCTTTTGTCAAGTTTATCATAAACAACGTTTAACCCCAATGACATTCGCTTGTGGTTGTACTTTAAAGAAGCTCCACTCGTAAACTGATTAATGTGTCCTTTGTTTCGAATTTCACTTTCTGTCCGATGCAGCCCGGATATTTGAATGGAAGAAACAATTTCTTCGAGATCACTGGAAATTGAATCCGGTAAGATAGCATTTCCATCACTCTTTCTAAGACTAGCAAAGGTCATAAAACTTATCCTTGGAGTAAGGTTTAATTCAATACCGACGCCTCGCAAAGCATTGATTTCATTGAGTGAAGTAGAAGGTCTAAGTGATCTTTCATTTCTCTTAACTGCCGTTGAAAATGAGCTTCTTCCAAAACCATAACCGGAAAATAAAATCAAACCTTGTCCCATGGACGCTTGAAAATCCCCTATTGCTATACTTTGAATGCGCTTATTTACTTTTTCTAAATAAATATGAAACGTAGTAAAGTCAAACAGCAACTTATTATACTTAGAATTAAAAGGCTCTCCTACATCCTTTTCTGCACCTACACCAATGCTGACTCTACCGGGCACGACATGACGCAATCGCACACTAAATTGATCTTGACTTCCCAAGTATTTTGGTGCTTCTCCAAGATATCCGGATTGATCCTGGAGTATTCTACCATATCTAATCATCAATGTTTTACTGCCTTTGTAGAGCATATTCCATTTAAACGGTGAGACTCCTTCCATGCCAAAAGGTCGGATAAATGGCATTATCCGCCTAATATCCTCTACTTCCATACTTGCAATAGACTGCAATTCATATATTGAAATAAATTTTCCATATAAATCACGATGCAACAATATGGCTTTCAGTTGTAGTTCATTTAAAAGCAACAATTCAACTAAAACCTTCAAATCAGATGAATTGATATCCACCTTATTATTAGACAAAGCCGCAACTCTTTCTGTCAAATCATTCAGTTGTGCCTCAGAAAGTTCAGGATTAGAAGCAATTATGGATTCTATTATCTCATTTAATAGAATATCATCCGGCTTGGCGGTTTCAACTTGACTATACAATGTCAAGCTAAAAACTATAAAATATGAACAGAATATGATCCTAATTAAATTCAACTTTGTTAAAGTTTTGATAATACAAATTTATACAATTTTAGAGTAAATACACGAATATCCGCAGATAATGCTATTTTGAAGCAATATGAATATTTATTTGCAAATTAAATAATAAAATACACAATATATAATCTGTTCTAAAAAAAATTTTGAATTACTTTTGCACTGTTTTTAATAACAATCAATATCCAACATTTCCCAACCATGAGTTTAAAAAGATTCAATGCCATTGATATCATTCACAACAGATTTGATATCGCTCAACCTCATTCTGCCCCGGAGCAAGTAAAAATTTCTAGTTTTTATGGTGAGAACGTATTTAATGACGAAACCATGAAAAAGTACTTGCCTGAGGCTGCCTATTTCAGCGTTAAAGCCGCCATTCAGACTGGCAGTAATTTGAATAAGGATGTTGCAGGTGTTGTTGCTGAAGCTATGAAAAAATGGGCGATGGAAAAAGGCGCTACCCATTATGCGCATTGGTTTCAACCACTCACCGGGAAAACAGCCGAAAAACACGACTCTTTTTTCACGATCACCCCTGACGGCAAAGCTATAGAAGAATTTGGCAGCAATGAGTTGGCTCAACAAGAACCTGATGGATCATCCTTCCCCGGAGGCGGGCTACGCACTACTTTTGAAGCAAGAGGTTATACCTCATGGGACCCTTCCTCACCGGCTTTCATCTTAGAAGTTGGAAATGGTCGCACTCTATGTATTCCTACTATTTTTGTCACATATAGTGGCGATTCATTAGACTATAAGTTACCCTTATTAAAGTCAATCAATTTTATTGAAAATGCCGCTCTCAATGTTTGCAAAATGTTTGACCCTGAGGTTGAACGAATCCATATCACGCTCGGATGGGAACAAGAATACTTTCTCATTGATGAATCTTTTTTACTAGCGCGTCCTGATTTGATGTTTACCGGGCGGACTTTACTTGGGAAACATAGTCAAAAGGGACAACAATTAGAAGATCATTATTTCGGCTCGATTCCGGAAAGAGCATTTAACTATATGCGGGATCTTGAAACAGAGTGCCATCGACTTGGCATACCTGTAAGAACAAGACATAATGAAGTCGGACCGGCCCAATATGAGCTGGCACCTATGTTTGAAGAGGTTAACATTGCAACAGACCACAATCAGTTGTTGATGGACCTTATGGAGCGGGTAGCTAAAAAACACAAATTGGCGGTTTTATTGCATGAAAAGCCATTCGATGGTGTTAATGGATCAGGCAAGCACAACAACTGGTCTATTGCCACCAATACCGGTAAAAATCTACTTTCTCCCGGAAAAAATCCCGGGAAAGATCTTAGGTTTTTAACATTCTTTGTCAATACGATACGAGCAGTCATGCATCATGCGGATTTGCTTAGAGCAAGTATAGCATCCGCATCAAATGATCATAGGTTGGGTGCAAATGAAGCTCCACCTGCAATTGTCTCAGTCTATATTGGCAAAGCGCTAAAAGAGGTTTTGGACTTCATAGCAGAAGGAAAAGAAAGCAATCAAATAATGATCAAAGAAGTATTGTCATTGCTAAAAAAAGCACCCAATTTGGAATTAGACAATACCGATCGCAATCGAACTTCCCCTTTCGCCTTCACAGGTAATAAATTCGAAATCAGAATGGTAGGCTCTTCCATGAATTGCTCAGGCCCTATGATGATTATGAATACCATTGTCGGTGATCAATTAAATTCCTTTATCCAAGATGTTGCAGATGTTGAGGCAGAAGGAAAGCCTCAGGACCGAGCAATTATGGCCGTCCTCCGTAGATATATCAACGAATCCTTACCTATTCTATTTGAAGGTGACGGCTATAGCAAAGAATGGGAGGAAGAAGCCAAAAGACGTGGACTCAGCAACTTCAAAAACACTCCGGAAGCTCTACAAGCCTTTAAGACCCAAAAAGTTAACGACCTTTTCAATCGATCAGGTGTTCTCACTAAAATAGAACAAGAGGCTCATTATGCTGTCATGTTTGAAAATTATAACTTAAAGCTTGATATCGAAAGTAAGGTATTAACTGACCTTTGTAAATCTTATATCTTGCCGGCATGTTTGGCCTATCAAACAAAAGTAGCAACCAATATTCATTCATTGATGCAGATTGGACTTCCTCAAGGTAGCTATCAAACGCAAACCAACTTACTCAACGACCTTTCCAATTATATCAATATTGTTGCCTCAAAAACAGAACAATTGGAAAAAGCTATAGATTTTGCACATCATCAACAAGATTATGAGTCCGAAGCTGACATATTTTGCAATACAGTAAAACCGCTCATGGAAGAAATCAGAAATGCTGTTGACTTTTTAGAGGGTATCGTTGAAGACAACCTTTGGCCATTGGCAAAATACAGAGAAATGATGTTTTTTAGATAAAATCAAGACAATTTATTGATTGTATCAAGGAATCAAGCCATTGAAGGCGTCTATGATAATGAACCATCTTCGTAACACAAGATGGTGAACTTCATCAATATGCATCAATGGCACTCTACTTTGTACAATAATCTTATAAAATTCTTGTAATTTCCACTTGTCATTCATGAAAGATTTGGTCTATTTGGATAAAATATTTAAATCAATAGTAAAAGTATTGCTTAATGCTTGTAACTTTGACTCTCAACCCGAATTAGCAGGATGACTATTGACAGTGTATTATGTCGATTATGAGGATAACCTCAATATAAAAACCGTTTCAATGGTTCCAGAAAGCCAATGATTAGGTGACATAAATCGATTCAGCATTTGTCCAATGTGTAATTTGGGTTAATCGGCATAAAGAGACGTCAATCAATTTTGTATTTGTCAAAAATGAGATGAAGGTTGAACAAAACAGAAAATATTTTATTTGAAATATATTATTTAATACGTACGGCCTGACTCAAAAGTCAACTTTATTGAGCAGTTGCATATTAACAATTTCGACTCAGAACTAAATTTAATGATACCTAATAAGACAATAGAAGAAATATTCCAAAAGGCTCGAATAGAAGAAGTCGTAGGAGATTTTCTTGTCCTAAAAAAACGAGGCGTCAATTTATTGGGTCATTGTCCGTTTCATAATGAAAAAACGCCTTCTTTTACGGTATCGCCAACAAAGAATATATTTAAATGCTTTGGCTGTGGGAAATCAGGAACTTCGGTTGGTTTTATCATGGAACACGAAAACATGTCGTATGTAGAAGCATTGCATTATCTCGCTAGAAAGTACAATGTATTAATAGAAGAAGTTGAAAAAAAGCCGGAACAAATTGAAGAAGACAGGCAAAAAGAAAGTCTTATCCTAATCAATGAATTCGCCATGAAGCATTTTCAATATAATCTTATTGAGACACAATTTGGAAGAGACGCCGGCTTGTCTTATTTCACATCACGAGGATTCCATCAGGGTACAATTGATAAATTTGGTTTGGGCTTTGCCTTTCCCGATGGTCATAACTTGCAGAATGAAGCAAAAGTAAAGGCATACAACATCGATTTGATGAAACAATTGGGGCTTATCACCGAGCATAACCGTGACTTTTTCACCAATCGGGTTATGTTTCCAATATATAATCTATCAGGTAGAATTGTAGGCTTCGGGGGTAGAGCACTAACAACCAATGATAAGACGCCTAAATATTTAAACTCATCAGAATCAATTATATACAACAAAAGTAATATTCTGTATGGATTTTTTCAAGGCAAAAATGCGATTAGAAAGGAAGATCATTGTCTTTTAGTTGAAGGGTATATTGATGTAACGACCTTGCATCAAGCGGGAATTGAGATTGCTGTAGCATCTTCAGGAACTTCTCTCACTTTGGAACAAGCCCTGCTCATCAAAAGATTTACAGATAATGTAACCATTCTATATGATGGCGATCAAGCTGGCATCAAAGCATCCTTGCGAGCATTAGATATATTGTTGGAGCAAAATTTAAATGTAAAAATTGCTGTTTTGCCCAATGAGGAAGATCCTGATTCATATCTAAAAGCGCATGGGAGTCAGGCTTTGACCGATTATTTAGCAACAAACTCCATGGATTTTGTTCAATTTAAGCTTTCAATAATCTCAGATGTCGAAAAAAATGATCCTATTAAAAAGGTTACTATTGCCCAAGATATGATTCAGTCCATTGCTCGCATTCCGGATATGTTGAAAAGAGACATCTTTGCGGCAGAAACATCCAAAGTGTTGGACATAAGGGAGGAAGTAATTTTTGCTGAGTTGGCCAAAGCATTGAAAAAACATGCTGACCAACAAAGGTTAGAAGAAATCAGAGATCAGCGTCAAAAAGACAGGGATCAAAGCAATAATACACCACCACATGTTGAAAATTTACTTGAAAAATCAGATCAAAACATGCCATTAGAGGCTATTTTGAAGATTTTACTGTTACATGGTGATAAGGAGTATGACGATGAGTCTAATAAGTTAATCAAAGAAATAATAATTCAAGATCTGGAAGATGAAATTTCATGCTTTGACCAATCCATTTATTTATCTTTATTCAATGAATATAAAGAAAGGTTAGACGCCGGAATCAGTAACTCTTTTGAATACTATATCAACCACCCCAATCAAGAAATTAGAAAAATGGCCCTTTCTTGGATTGATTCAGGATATGAATTCAGCCATAACTGGATTGACAAATATAATCACCACCTTCAATACCAAAAAGCGATCGAAGAAAATTATATCAACGAATATCAACAATCCCTTCTCCTCGTAAAGATGCAAACCCTTAATATTACTGCCGAAGCTAACAAGCAAATTATTAATGAAATGATATCAAATAAAGATGAAGAAGGGCTCACTAAGCTATTGTATATTCAAATCGGCATTAATAAAAAAAGAATGGAATTAGCGCAACAGTTGGGAATGGTTATTATACCTAAGTAAATATTATTCTACTGTAATAATACAACTTTCCTATCTATTATTCAAAGACCCTAATCACCTCATTATTAATAAATTCTATATGAATATCCAATTCCGATTTCAAAATCAGATTTTTTGTTATTCATATATGCAACCGTACCATACACACTATGTTTAGGTGTAAAATGATAGTCTAGTTCAATATTTGCACCATAGCTCCAGCCATCATTCTTGGCTGCATACATTTTATCAATACTTTCGTATGCTTGATTTGTATTTTTAGAAAAGCCTTGAATTCTTGATGAAGCTTGAATAAGCCCTGAAATATTCTCATATCGTGCAATACCTGATGTAGCCAAGGATATCTTTTGATTGATTCGATGGCTATAACCTAAAGCTATGCCGGCATCTACTGTGACAGAATTAACTTTTTGTGAAACAATATCAATATTTTCAGGAACAAAAAGATCCTGACGCAATGAAGCATTTAATTTTTGATTGACATCTTCAACAATCTTATCGTCTCTTGTATGCCTAACCCAAACCGGAACGTGTACACTTATGGCATTCTTCTTATTTATAAAATACGATGCTGACGGAATAGCTTGTATGCCTGAATATTTGATTGCCGCATTGGCAAAACTTCCCAAGGCAAAACTAAAATTCCAATTTCTCCTTAATTTTTTCGTATCAAAAGTCAGACTTTCAAATTTTTCCAATGGAGATTCAGGAATATCAACTGTTTTAATTTCTTTAGACTCTAATAAGCTCAATTCACCATCATTCTCGCTGTTAAATGTCGAATTAAAAGTAGAAACAGGCTTTGCTCCGTTGTATTCTGATGTGCTAAAGCTATACGAGTTATCATTTTTACCATCAACCAAAGTTGAAGGTACTTTACTCTTTACTTGAATAATATCATCAGATTTGGTAATGTAAGTGTGTCCGGGGAGTATCAATTGCTGATTACCTTGATTGCGGCTATTTTGGCGATTTGGTTTAATAATAGTCCCTGCATAATACTTCGAATCATCATTATTATCCAATGATTTAGAACTTTTTACTACGTCATTGTGCGTTACTTCTTCTTTAATCGCGATAGTGTGCTGATTGTCATTCAGTATAAAGGACTCATCTTTCTGAGCAAGAATAACATCTGAGCTTTGATTCAAAATAAAATTATCTAAAAGGATATAGCCGCCCAACACAAAGGCTAAAATGGCAACGGCAACGGGAATCCAATACTTTTTGGACATTGGACTATGGCTTGGCAGTGAATCGTTAAGCCGATGTACCATATCCTCCCACGCTCTATCTTCAAAACTTTTCAACCTACACTTTTTTGTAAATTACTAATACTTAACCAATTTTTCAGTCTCTTTCGAGCTTCAAATAAGTGCCATTTGCTTGTATTCTCTTTAATATCAAGCAATTTGGCGATTTCATTATGTGAATATCCCTCTAAGGCATATTTTGTAAAAACAGACCGAGTTATATCGGGTAATTTGTCAATAAGCCTATAAATATAATCTAAATTCTCATAGGGTTCTTGAACAGCTACCCCGTCAAATATTGTTTCAACCAGAGCAATCTTAGAATTGTAGTTCTTATTTCCTCGATGAAAATCTATCATAGTATTATACACGATTCTACGAATCCATCCTTCAACATTGGTCAAAATTGGCTTTTTGGTTAAATGAATAAAAACCTTTAAAAAACCGTCATTCACCACGCTGAGTATATCTTCTTCAACATGCATATATTTACGACACATAGCAACCATAGTGCCCAAATAAAGTCGATACAACTTCTCCTGCCCGACACGGTCATTATCAGCACATGCACTGATGATTTCTTCTATGGAATTGTATTTATTTTTATTTGACACAGATATTTAATATAGTCTGAATTCCACAAATTTACAACATTCTTGCTTTCACGGTTGCTTTCAGATATAAAATAAGACGAATAAATATTAAAATTAGTTGGGTGTACTTGGTAGTTTAGTAAAAGTTTTATAACTTTGAGTTTTTAATTTCAGATTATTAACCCAAATAATATTCAGATGCCCAAATCACTTCAGAACTATTTATATATAGGTCAAAGTCAACGTAAAGGAATTATCATTGCATTAGTATTGCTTATTTTGTATGGCTTGTTCCGCCATATCTACATTCAGAATAATTCGGATATATTCAATGCTTCCTTTCCTGTCGAAAAAAATACAACTCCTTTCAATAAACCAGTGGAAAAGGCTTCAACCCCCGTTGATATTAATCAAATAACCCATGATGATCTTATCGCATCCGGATTTCCTGAAAAATTAGCCAAAAGAATCATCCATTATCGCGATAAAATAGGAGGTTTCAATCGTTGGGATCAAGTCAAAAAGGTATATGGGCTGACGCAAAACCAGTTACATCTTATACAATCTCAATATACATTATCTCATAACAAGGAAAATAAGGCATTCGCATCACATCATAACTTTGCCAAAAGGCAAACCACTCATGTCAAATCACGCTTCAATTTAAGCCCATTTGACCCTAACACAATAACATACAAGGAATTACAAATGATGGGACTTCCAAAAAATATTATCAATGGCTTAATCAATTTTCGAAAATCCGGCTTTGTATATAAAAAACCTGAAGACCTTCGTAAATTATACGCCATGGATGAAAAAACGTATGTCAAGATCCAACCATTTCTGATTTTCAGTCAAGTAGATCATTCTTTAAAAACGAAATACAAACAACCGAATAAAGTATTTCAATCTATTGACATAAATACAGCAACAGAGGTACAGTTGATAGAATTGCCGGGAATCGGTAAATATTATGCTCGTATCATCCTCAATTGGCGCAATAAGTTAGGTGGCTTTAGCAATATTGATCAAATAAAATCCACATACAATTTACCGGACTCTATTTTTAATAAAATAACTGAATATATCCGATTTTCCACTCCACCAACTCAAATTAATGTCAACACTTCCGATGCATATACTTTAGCTAAACATTTTTACATCAAAGCGAAGGAAGCCCAAATCATTGTAAACTATAGAAATAATCATGGACCTTATGCCCAAGTCGATGAATTGATCAAAACAGGTGCCTTTACAAAGGAATGGCTCACTAAAGTCGGTCCTTACCTAAAAGTATCGGAATGATGACAGTTGGTTAAGGTTTTCGGCCAGACCTATCAATCAACATTGCGCTACCCTGCTGTGTTGAAGTAACCAGCACATCTTGAATATTGACATGTGATGGTCGAGTTAAGATAAAATATATGATTTCTGCGACATCATTCGCATTAAGCGGCTTAAAGTCTTCATATATCTTGGCTCTTTGTGCATCACCATCAAAACGTACTAATGAAAACTCTGTATCTTCGACTGCTCCGGGGCTTACTGATGATACCTTGACACCGTAGGGATACAAATCCATACGCATCGCTTTTGTCAAAGCTTCAACACCAAATTTTGTAGCATTATACACATTGCCTTTGGGATAAGTTTCTTTTCCTGCAGTCGAACCAAGATTCAAAATATGACCACTTTTCCTTTCAACCATGCCGGGACTGATTAACCGAGTCATGTGCAATAATCCCTTTAGGTTTGTGTCAATCATTTGATTCCAATGTTCAAAGGATCCTCTATGAATCTCATCCAACCCTTTTGCCAATCCGGCATTATTAATCAAAACATCTATCACTTTAAAGTCGTTAGGTAAACTTTCCCAAAAATTGAGGCAAGCATCTAAGTCCCGAATGTCAAATGAATATGTAAATACCAAATTATCGGATTGAGCTTCCAGATTTTCTTTTAGCTCATTCAATAGATTGGTTCGTCGACCTGTTAGTATTAACTTACATTGTAATGACTGATTCAATAAAGTGGCGGTTGCTCTTCCAATACCTGAAGTTGCCCCAGTTATCAATATGGTTTTCATAACATCAACAATTTTCCAATTTCTGATTCAAATTCTTGCTTAAAGCTATCATATTCATCTGTAGCAGGTCCACTAAAACCTGAATGAACCTTCACCACTCGATTTTTTTTGTCTAGAAAGATCATAGTTGGATAGGCATCTATTTTTGAAATAAAAGGCACCTTTTTATATGCTTCTTTGTCGGCCATACCAGCCCACAATATTGGATAGGGCAAATTAAGAACTTTGCGATAATTTTTTATTAAAGTGCGGACTTTAGTCGTATCCTTATAAGCCTCAAAAGCAAGTCCAATGACCGCTATATCTTGATGAGAATGCTGCTTTAGATATTCGGTTAGGAATCTTGCCTCGTCTTTACAGTTAGGACACCAAGTTCCAGTAATGGCAATAACTTTAGCTTTACCTTCAAATTGCGTATCGCTTAAATGAACCAATTTCCCGTTTTCATCCTCAAAGGCAAATTGAGCCAAAGCACCCACTGGCGTTCTAAAATTGATGCCGGTATCAGGAAGCTGAGCATTGTCCTTCCGAATGGCAGTCCAGGTTGCCCTACCCGTAAGACCCGAGTAAAACAACCCTTCCATTTGATTGTTATTATCAACTTTTCCGGTCACTAAATAAGCCCAACCTCCATTAAATCCACTTAATAAAACTTTATCACCCTGCACCGTACCCTCTAAATACCCATAATCTCCCGTAGGAGAAGCAAATGTTCCGGTCAAATAATTTCCTTTCTGGACAAATTGCCCTATCATCGTATCTTTTCTTGAATCAAATTTAAATGCCATTTGCCATTTGCCAGATATATCGGCTTTGGGTGTATCTTTCATCAAAGTAAATCGGTAATCTTTTCCTGCTATACCCCTGAAAGGAATCCGCCAATTTTTTCGGGGATTGTACCAAGCTCCTGTCATTACCCCATCTTCAATTTCTGCTCGTAAATAGGTGTCAAAAGCAACAAAATTTATTCGAACAGTATCTTTACCACTTTTCTTGTTAAACCCAAAAAATGTCTCTTCAGCTCGTACTCTTTCTTTACCGTTTATTAGGTCAATCATCATACTATCATCCTTGTAACTTACTTCAAAATTAAAAGGCAATACGCCTTCTGTGAAAGCATTTTTCAGAGATATATCCTGCTCATTTCCGACTTTTGAAATATTGCGGGACATTGGATTGCTTTCATCCAGATACAATTCACCGCGCCATATTCCGGGCATCACTTTGTCATAATTGTTGCTGGTTGTTAAACAAGAAGATAAAAGTATTGATATAAAAAATACCATGCCTCCGAGGGGTATATACTTGTTCATCTATATTAATTTTTAAAATATACGAATGCGTTTTTTGCAATATCCTAACCTTTTTTGCTTTCAAAAATTCGACTATCATGGGTTTAAACCTAAATTCAGCAACAAAGGTTTTGAAAAACCGTATAGTGCTGATTATGAGGAAAGTCCAGTTGTACGAATCATTTCAATGGTTTCTTTAAATCATTGATTATAGGCCTCAAATCGATTCCGTAATTATCTAATGCGAAACTTGGGTTAAAGCCAAAAGCCTTTATATAGAAGGAAAAACATTCACTTTGGTTGACAAAAATAATCAATATTAAACGTTTATTTATAAAATCAACCGATTAAGATTTTTCACCCACAAATTGTTGATCTGCATTCTTAAATAAAACATTAAAAGATGTAAGCGAGCCATAGATTCTGGTAATATATTGTTGCATATTCACTTTATCTTCATCATTCATCAACGGATGGCTATTGATTCTTTGTTCCATAACCCTTACTCTATCACGCAACATCACAATTTTGTGAAAGAAAGTCTCAATAGGAATCTCTTTTGACTTCAAAGAGATATTTGAAGGCCTTAATTCCATGATGCCACCCTTCCACTTATCACCAAGTGGAACAATTTCCGAAACATCAGACCATTGTTTCAGGATTCGAATCAGCGACTTTTCTGCTTCTGAAAAACTGACTTCTTCGCTTGGTTCGACTTTTTCAATTATTGAAAATCGATCGAAATCTTTTGATATTTGCTTAATTCCGTATGTCATAAAGCATATTTCATAATTTTCAGGATTAAGCTTTATCACCACACCATCTCCATAAGATGGATGGCTAATTCTCGAACCAACACCCAATAACTCCATATTATATTTTGATTTAATTTAACTGTAAAATAAAGACAACTTTAATGAATTAAACTCGAATTCAGCAGTAAAGGTTTTTAAAAACCGTATGGTGCTGATTATGAGGGTTAATCCCGATGTACGAATCGTTTCAATGGTTTCTGTAAACCATTGATTACGAGTCGTAAATCGATTCCGCAATTGTCTAATGCGGAATTTGGGTTAAAAATAAAATAATATAATTTCTTTTCAAATATTTGTATTTTATCGAAGCTTTTAAGTTTATTTCCCCATCATAATATTGCAATATAAGATAGCTGCTGTGCTTATTACTTAAAATTTCATCAATTCTTCATAAAGCCTTGCCATAGGAAGACCCATAATATTGCTAAAAGTGCCTCGAATAGACTGCACCCTGCATAGACCAATCCAATCTTGAATCCCGTATGCACCCGCTTTGTCCATAGGATTAAAATGTTCGATATAATAATCAATTTCGGTATCCGTCAATATCGAAAAACTTACTTCAGCAGTTTCACTAAAAGTAATTGTTTTGGAAAGGCTCATCAGCGCAACTCCGGTCACAACTCGATGTGTCTGACCGGATAATTTTTTTAAAATATGTTTTGCATCTGAGGCATCTTTGGGTTTACCTATTATACCTTCATTCAAAATAACAACACTGTCTGCACCGATTACAATAGACTGCTCATCTTTTAATGCCCACTTTGCACCTTTCGCTTTATTATTCGCAATAAACTCAGGGACATCAACGATGGGCAAACCAATTGGGTAATCTTCCTCTACGTCATTACTCAAAACTTCAAACATATATCCCGCTTCCTTCATTAACTGGATACGACGAGGGCTTTTGGAGGCTAAAAACAATCTAAACTTATGGAAATTTCGTAAATCTTCCATTACAACAACATCATTTTTAATTATTTACGCTATACATGACTTTAACCCACATTCCGCATAAGACAATGCGGAATCGATATACCAATCTTTTATCTATTCGGCATTTTCTAATATTGATAAGGCTTAAAACAACATCATTATCAAACCAAGAACTAAATAAAGTTTAACCAATGCGCTTAGTGCTGAATATAGTCTTTTTCCTTGGTATTTGCGATAAACCCATGCTATTCCAAAAACAAACACTATCAAATAAATTATTGTACATATTATAATATTTACATTATATATTTCTTTTATTCTTATTATATTAAGTATTGTAAAAACAATGGCATAAAAGATAAAATAAAAGAAAATAATCCTATTACTCCATTTTAACCCCAAAACAATTGGCAAAGTATGTGCACCCTGTGACCGGTCGCCTTCTACATCTTCACAATCTTTAATCAATTCTCTATTTAATACCAGTAAGAAACAAAATACACCTATACATACAAAAGAGTAAATCAACACATTATACTCTGAAACGTGCGCAGGCTTTAGAATTAGCAAATTGGACCTTTCAACCCAAAATCCTACCAAAGACAGTGCACCACACAATAACGCAATGGTAAAATTTCCTAAAAAGAAGCTCTTTTTAAGATATTTGGAATAAACATATAGAATTAATATTGCCAAAAAAGGTATGATGAAAGAAAATAAGACGTTGTATTTGATCACTAAATATAAAGACATTAAAACTGCAATACCATTCAAGATGTAGTAAAACCTGATTGCCTTTTTCAATGATATATAATTGGGGATCAATGCTTTTTTAGGTTTATTAATCAAATCTATCTTGTAATCAATAATATCATTTATAACATTTCCGGCTCCCAGAATGAGCATTCCAATTAGAATCATGACTAAATAATCAACTATGTTGACTACCGGTTGAACACTATTGGGTCTGTAATAATTCATTATGATGATTCTCGCCACAAGCAAAGCAGCGAAGACCAACATTGCATTTAACGGCCTTGTTAGTTTAATCAATTTCCATACTAAACTCATGGCTTAAAGGTAATAAATACTTCATTAAATAATTACGTCATATACCCGATTTTGATAAAACGTCAACCTTATGAGATAGTTAAAGTATAATGGTGTGATACAAATATTGATCCCATTAGCCTTGTTGGTAAATAAAATTATCTGTTAATTAATTAAAATTTAATAAATTTGAAGATCAGTATGCGTAAGGTAATTAAATGAGGTGATCATTGCTTTACGCAAAATATCACACAAAATTTTTCAATATATGCTTATCAGTGTCAATCCTAAATTGCCTATGAGAGATTTTCAAATTACGAAAAACTATTATATTGATCAATTGGGATTCGAGCCATTTGGTAATCATTATTCAGAAGATTATTTGATGGTGCAAAAAGATCAAGTTCAGATACATTTTTTTATACATAACTCCTTAGACATCAAGGAAAATTATGGCCAAATATATATCAGAACGGACAATATTGAAGAGTATTATAATTGGTTAATAAACAATGGAGTCAAAATCCATCCAAATGGTCATCTTGAAAAAAAGCCTTGGGGTCAAATAGAGTTTTCAATTCTGGATCCTGACAATAATCTATTGACATTTGGTGAATTATATATATAGAATTAGTTTACTGCTGAATTTTATCTGACTTAATTACAACAGGCTGATTATCATACAGCTGAAAATATATTTATTCGTGACTATTTGGATTTAAACACAACAAACAGTTAGCAATATATTTCTTAAAGAAACTATTGTACTTTTAATATGAATTACATCTAACTAAATTACAATAAGTTGAATATCAGTATTATGGAAATTGACTTTTTCCTAACTATTTTGAATGCACCAGGCTATAAGTTAGCTTAATATTTCTTAAAGACAATATTTTTGCCTCTAATATGAATTCGGGTTAATTCATACTCCAAACTTCTCGTCTTCATGAAATTCATGCCATGTACCCTGAAGTTTCATAACCGCTTCAATGATATCTCGAACACAGCCTCTCCCACCCTTAAAATTAGATACAAATTGGGCTATTTGGAGTACTTCAATGACGGCGTCTTGGGGAGCTGCGGCTAATCCAACTTTTCTCATCACCGGGATATCAATCAAATCGTCGCCCATATACATGATTTCTTGATCTGAAAGTTGATGCTTTGTTTTAAATTCATCCAATGCAACCTGCTTACGAATGACTCCGGAATATATATCCTTAATGCCCAATCCATTCAGCCTTATGACAACACCATTGCTTCTACCCCCGGTAATAACACCAACAATATAACCTGAATCAACGGCACGCCTTAATGCAAAGCCATCTCGCACATTCATTGTTCTAGTTTGGTCACCATTTTCCCATAGATGAACCAAAGAATCTGTCATCACGCCATCTACGTCAAAAACAAAAGCTTTGATTTTCTTCATCCTATCCAACAATTCCATCACTTATTGATTATCTCGCCATTCATAGACCCAATGCGTCTGTATTTGCTCAAGGTGACCTTCAGAACAATCTTCCCGTTTTCCAATGAAATTAGGCAACACCAACACCCATTCAATTAAATCCGTAAATCGAATTCTATAAATTTGACTTTCAGAAAAATCATCTCCAAATTTATCATACAGACTCATTGCTATGTCTTCATAGTCCTGCCAGTCAAATGGAATGCCTTCCAAATCTTTCATACTTATTTTGTTTGATTTTAATCTAATGCTCGTGACCTATAATATTACTTTGATCAGGTATTTCAACCACGATATCCGCATCTCCCGATAGGATAACACATTGGCATCCCAATCTACTATTCAGTTTCGGGTTAATTGCCCGATCTATAAAGTCTTCTTCTTTATCTGAAATTTCCTCTAAGTCATCTTCACCTTCATGAATATAAACATGACAAGTACTGCATGCACATACTCCACCACAGTTGTGATTCAGATGAATATCGTTTTCTTCAGCAACCTCTAAAATGCTTAAACCTTCTTCCACATCTTCTATAATGATATCAGGCTGCTTATCTTCAAATTTAAATGTAACTTTTGCCATAACTATGTAAACACAAAATTACGTGTTTATTTATATTTATTCTAATTTAGTTACTCAAACAATCCCAACAACAAATAGTTTACATTGAATACATACTACTTTATGTTATTAAATATCTGATATTTATAAATATATAATAATTAACCTATCATAGTTTTACAAAAATTTATAGTTTTATTATTAACTATTAGGTAATATTATAAAAGATTCATAGTAAAAAATAAATTGATGGTTAAATGGAAAGCAACAAACATTTGAGTATATTGCATTATGTTTTTCACTAATTTCATACACAAAATGATGTGCGCATGTCAAACATAGAAATGCCTCAATCGAAAAAGAGGTATAAATTTAAGGAATTAAAGTGTTATTCCTCAACAGAATGGCTGTATGACAACCAAAAAAAGTATCGGCAAGTATTTGACCGTTATGAGGTAGGATATATATATGCGGAATTATCATTTATCAACAAGCTTTATGATGAAGAAGATTGGAATGCACATATTGAATTGAAATGTTTTCAAACGCACGACCAAAGCCAAAGGACAGAAATTTGTTCATTGCATTTTGATCGTACAATTTACAAATACGACCCTGTTGTGTATTTGCGAGAAGGATGGGGTTCTAAGACGGAAGGGAGCTTTTGGAAGCAGGGCAATTACTATTGGGAAGTTTATATTGATGGAGAAAAGGAAGGAATCAAGCATTTTTATGTGACTGATGCCGAGCGTGCTTTTACTGAAAATGAAGATAATCCGTATTTATTTCTTACGATGGTTAGGCTATATGAAGGTCCCTACGGTGATGTACCGGAAGAAGAACGTATTCCATACAATGAATTTTCAAGTAGTGAAACACGATTAATTTATATAGAAATGACGTTGGATAATTTCCTTCTCAAGAACTGGCAGTGTGAGATATTTGTTCGCATTTATAACAGTAGCAGGGAATTGAAGGGTCAAATAATACGCTTGGTCAATATTAAAAAAGATCAAGATGATTTTACTATAACTGCAGGATGGGGAACCAATGTGAAAGGCAATTGGAAAAAAGGCAAATATACATTTGAAGTCATTTTCATGGATCAAATATTAGCAATTGTGCCGTTTTCTGTTGGCGAATTTTTTGTTGATGGAATGCCTGTTGTTTATACGCAAGATCCATTAAAACCGGTAGATTTGACCGAAAGATTAGAGCAGGATGAGACATTTGAATCTATAATGAATCATATCAATGGATTCATCGGATTAACAGAAATTAAACAAGCCTTCCGTAATCATTATGCTTATATCAATTTCCTGAATATCAGAAAACAAAAGGGGATTGAACCCAACACACAACTCAACCTTCATTCTGTATTTATTGGAAATCCAGGCACAGGAAAGACGACGATTGCCGGATTTGTCGGAAAATTATACAAGAAAATGGGGCTTTTATCCAAAGGCCATATCCATGAAGTCAATCGTGTTGACCTAATAGGCGAATATATAGGCCAGACAGCCCCTAAGGTCAAACAAGCTATAGATCAGGCACGTGGCGGTGTTCTTTTTATTGATGAAGCTTATGCCCTTGCACGAACCAATGATGATTCCAAAGACTTTGGAAGAGAAGTTATTGAGATTTTAGTTAAAGAAATGTCCAGCCCAAGTTGCGACTTTGCGGTAATTGTAGCCGGTTATCCAAAAGAAATGAAACATTTTCTACAATCAAATCCTGGATTAAATTCCCGATTTAAAATGTATTATGAATTCCCTGATTACTTACCACAGGAACTAAGTGAAATAGCTGATTATGTAGCGACGGAAATGAACGTCAGATTTTCTCCCAAAGCAAAACTTTTGTTAGATGAAATAATCTTAGATGCATATAGGAAAAAAGATAAATCTTTTGGCAATGCAAGATATGTATATGATTTGGTTGAAAAAGGAAAAATCAACTTAGGGATTAGAACAATGGATCGTAGCAATCCAGATAAATTAAATGAAGCACAGCTTTCGACCATAACCGAGGTGGACATTCAAAAACTTAAACAGGTCTTATCCCCTGCCCTTCCCAACATACCTATTGATGATGAATTATTGAACCAAGGTAAAAAAGAACTATATGAACTCATTGGAATGAATGATATCAAACAAGATATTGAAGAAGTCATTCAAATAGTGCGATTTAAAAGGCAACATGGAGAAAACATGTTATTCAAATTCTTCTTCCACACTCTTCTAATAGGCAATCCCGGTACAGGAAAAACTACTGTCGCCCGTATATTGGCAAAAATATTCAAGGCGCTCGGCATCCTCGAACGAGGACATCTTATCGAAACGGATCGTCAAGGATTAGTAGCCGGCTTTGTAGGACAAACCGCAATTAAGACATCCGAAAAAATAGATGAAGCTATGGGTGGCATTTTATTTATTGATGAAGCGTATGCATTAGGTGGCAGTAATTACAACGATTATGGCAATGAGGCCATTCAAACCCTACTCAAAAGAATGGAAGATGAAAGCGGCAAATTCTATGTTTTTGCTGCCGGTTATCCTGAAAATATGGATAATTTTATTAAATCCAATCCGGGACTATCCAGCCGGTTTGACAAAACCCTTAAATTCTTTGATTATAGCCCAGAAGAATTGATGCTAATAGCTGTTAAAATGCTTAAAGATCAATCATTCAAACTATCAATCAAAGCTTATAATCATCTGGACGAATACATCCATTATATTTGGCAATTTAGAGACAAGTATTTCGGCAATGCCCGTACCGTAAGGCTGATAATTCAAGAAATCATTAAAAAACACAATATCAGGTTGGTGCATGAAGCAGACACCAACGAAAAACGAAAGAATATTCAGACTATTTCCTTCGATGATGTTAAATTCCTTGAATTAAAAACCGAAAACTTATTGTTTACAAGACGATCTATCGGCTTTGGCAATCATTCCTAAGGAATCCATCCGAGGATATCTCAAAGTGTGTAACAGTCCGGTAAATACCTGACTTTATCCCCAATTCCACATTCGTCACATGCGGAATCGATTTAGAAGTCGTTTTAATGATTTTTTTTAAACCAATGAACCGCTGCGTAAATCAGGATATCCATCAAACCTGCTATATATAGTATTTCACAAACTTTTACTGCTGAAGTCAGGTTTAACTTATATATTGAAATAAATTGCTTAATTTCGACCAAAATAAATTTAGAATATTGAACTAAATTATACGAAATAAAAAAATAGAGCAGTAAAGTTATTTGAGGTTGCAAAATAGCCCATTTTAAAAGTACACTTGGTATTAAAAGTCCAACTAATTTTACTTTTCATATCGATAAGTACTTGGCTTTTAAACGTTTATTACAAAATGCAACTTCATAAATTTTAATTTTATCAAATTGTATATGATAAGCTGGGAAGAAATACTTATTAGATTAACATTGGCTTCACTTTTTGGTGCATTTATAGGTCTTGAACGAGAACGAAAAAACCTAACTGCCGGCTTGAGGACACACATGATGGTATGTGTTGGCTCATGTCTCATCATGATTGTTTCAGCATTTGGATTTTCAGACATATTAGGAACAGACAATGTAAATCTTGATCCATCACGAATAGCGGCACAAGTAGTCAGTGGAATTGGATTTATTGGAGCCGGGACAATATTATTTTTAAAGCAAGGTACAGTGCATGGATTGACGACGGCATCAGGACTTTGGACAGTCGCGGCTATAGGCTTGGCGACCGGCGGAGGTTTATACTTTGCCGCCGGAGCGACCACGGTCATTGCTTTGATAATATTATGGGGATTACAACAATTAGAACATATATATTCAAGTCGGTATAAGCTAAAGTCATTAAATATTGTATTTGAAGAACATGAAAAGGCATTTGATGTCCTCAACGTTATGATCGAAAATGAAGCATTAAAAATGCAAGCTTTTTCCTTAGAAAAAATAAAGGACGACTATGTTTTAAAGGTAAAATTTGATGAAAAAGTCTCTGATAACATTGAAAAAACTATTAGTTCATTGGCTCAACATAAGGAGGTTAAAAGTCTTTTTTGGGAAAATACCTGATAGTCGATGATTAAAATTAAGAAAATTCTATACTGCTTGATATTATACTTATCGGACTTAATTATGACCATTACTTATTTTTTTATTACCCCCAGCCCCCTAAAGGTGGTCAAAAACAAGTAATGGTCAATTTCAAATATGATTAGTATATTACAACTTAACGACACTTTAAAATCATATAATTTTTAAATTTACTAAAATGAAAGATGATAAAAAACGGAAAATGAAACCCGAAAGCCTTATGATGTCTTATGGCTATAAGCCTGAATTATCAGAAGGCGCCGTAAAATGCCCCATTTTTCAAACTTCAACCTTTGTATTCAAAACGGCTGAAGATGGCAAAGCATTTTTTCAAGTTGCTTACGGACATCGAAGTCCGGAAGAAGGTGAAGAAATGGGACTTATTTACAGCCGAATCAACAATCCTGACCTTGAAATCTTAGAAAACAGACTAACTTTATGGGATGAAGCCGAAGATTGCGCCATCTTTGAAAGCGGCATGTCTGCTATAACGACCGTATTACTTGAATTTCTAAGACCCGGTGATATGCTACTCATAAGCAGTCCATTATATGGCGGTAGTGATCATTTTATCAAGAAAATTCTTACTCAATTTGGTATCCATGTCGTTGAATTCAGAGCCGGTTTATCTGAAGGAGAGATTTATAAAATTATTGAAGAGAGCAAACTCTCAGATAGATTGAAATTAATTTACATTGAAACCCCGGCGAATCCAACCAACGACCTGGTAGATATTCAGTTGTGTAAAAACATTGCCAACCATTATAGCAAACTAAATCAACAGCCTATATATGTTGCTGTGGACAATACATATATGGGACCAATATGGCAACATCCTCTCAAGCATGGTGCAGACTTGGTTCTATATTCAGCGACAAAATATATTGGAGGTCACAGTGATGTAATTGCAGGCGCCTGTTTAGGCTCTAAAGAATTGGTTACAAGAGTGCGAATATTACGAACATTTTTGGGAAACATGGCAAGCCCCAATACCGGCTGGCTCTTGTTGCGAAGTCTGGAAACATTAAAAGCCCGCATGGATATTCAGTCTTCCAATGCAGATAAAATAGCCGCCTTCCTGAATAATCACCCAAAAGTTGAAAAAGTGTATTTCTTAGGCAATCTAACAGAAAAAGATGGCTTACAATATCACATAAAAGAAAAACAATGCTATACCAATGGAGGCATGATATCCTTTGACGTCAAAGGTGGCGAAAAAGAAGCTTTCATGTTTTTAAATGCTCTAAAGTTGATAAAACTCGCTGTTAGCTTAGGAAGCACAGAGAGCCTTGCAGAACACCCTGCGACGATGACGCACGTAGATGTTGATCCGAATCTTTTAGAAGAGTTGTCTATTACCGGAAAGATGATCCGACTATCTGTCGGAGTAGAGTATTATGAAGATATTATTTACGATATTAATCAAGCGTTGGAAAAAATCAAATAAAGCCTATTGTATTGGTATTTGATTAATATTTGCTAATAGGAATTGGAATCTCAACAAAAACAAAAAGGAAACTGTACTTTTACAATTTCCTTTTTAAATGTATTAAGCATCACCCTTTCCAAATCTAATTCCATACTGGAACCGGAATTCACCGTACAAAAGGGATAAAATTTTTCCCCCTTTTGTTGATACAAAGATGAAGAGATGATCTAATTTTTAATTCATTGGAAAGTCTGATAATGAAAAATAGTAGTTTACAGTGATAAATTCAGCATTGCCTCCAAAACTCAAAAACTTAATCTTTCAACCTAAATTCTACCTTAGAATTTGTTGACTCGATAAACGATTCGTACATCGGAATTTCCCTAATAGTCAGTATTCTTCAGTTTCAGGCAACCTCGATTTTTTACTTTGAGTTCAGGTCAATTAAAACCTTTTGTTTCTTTCCATTTTCGATAAAGACATAGCCTCCTCCAAATATTTGTTCCTTTCGGGCTGTTTCGCCAATATCCTTTATTCTAACGCGGTTAATCTGGACAGCTTGTCCTTGTATTGCACGCTTTGCTTCACCCTTTGAACTGAAAACACCTATATCTTCAGACAATATATCCAATATTTGTCGTTCTGGTGACCAGCTGGAAGCAGGCATTGTCTTCACTTCAAGTTCACCTTTCAATAAATTGATTGTACTCAAATCCAAAGCCATAATAGCTGACTCATCAAAGTCTTTACCAAATAACAAAGATGACACTTTTTGAACGGATTCAAAATCTGATTCACTATGTACACGAATGGTCAATTCTTTTGCGAGAATCTTCTTTACCTCATTGGGCTGGCTTTCAATCATAGCATCCAATGCCAATATTTCTTCTTTAGACATAAATGAGAAATAACGAAGCAGCTTCGGCATATCGGCATCGCTACAGTTTAACCAAAACTGGTAAAACTGGTATGCATTGGTCATTTCAGGATCAAGCCAGATTGCACCGGTCTCGGACTTCCCGAATTTTGTTCCATCAGATTTAGTCAATAATGGTGTTGTCGCGGCATAAGCCTTACCACCCACATTTCGGCGGATAAATTCGGTTCCGGCAGTAATATTTCCCCATTGATCCGACCCGCCCATTTGTACACGACAATTAAACGTATCATACAATACTTGAAAATCGTAACCTTGAAGAAGCTGATAACTAAATTCAGTAAATGAAATTCCCGTTTCCATTCGTTTTTTTACTGATTCCTTACTCGCCATGTAGTTGACTGTAAGCGTCTTACCAACATCTCTAAGGAAGGTAAGGACATTCATATCTTTATAGAAATCGTAATTATTAACAAAGGTTGCGGCATTAGGTCCATCAAAGTCGAGGAGTTTCCTAAACTGCTTCATTTGTCGGTCAATATTAACTTGAATTTCTTCAACAGTCTTCAATACTCGTTCACTATCCTTAAAGGAAGGGTCACCGATCATTCCGGTTGCTCCGCCCATCAGCACGATTGGCTTGTTGCCGGTACGTTGAAAATGAGAAAGCAGCATAACCTGAACCATGTTGCCGATTGTAAGGGAAGGTGCAGTCGGGTCGAAGCCGATATAACCAACCACAGGACCTTGGTTAAATAAATCCTCAATCCCCGGCGTTGAATCCATCAACATATTGCGCCACTTCAATTCTTCAATAAAATTCATAGTATAATGCGTTGATAATGTTTATTTTATTAATTATTTTAATAATATTGTTGGTATAAAATTTTTTGCAAAGGTATCAAATTGTAGCTTTGCTATGTAAATAAATAATGATTTGAACCTTAGTCTTTTTATAGCAGATCGGATAAATAGAAATGAGAACAGTGCGTTTTCGTCTTTTATTGTCAAGTTAGCTATCATTTCAGTTACATTGGGTGTATCTGTAATGATAATCACAACCTGCTTAGTATTGGGCTTTAAAAATCAAATTAAATCCAAGGTATTCGACTTTTGGGGTCACATCCACCTAAATTCTCCGGAATATAATCAGGCGATAGAACCACGCCCTCTACGACTAAGCACTACTCTACTCGATTCTATTCGTGATATTCGCCATGTTCCATACATTGAAGAGAGGAGTATATTTGGAATGGCGTTGCCTCCAAAGGAAAAGCTGACAGAAACCGGGATAGAGCATATTCAGGGCATAGTTCAAGTACCAGGTATATTGACGGTTCACAATCAAATCGAAGGTCTCGTTTTGAAAGGTGTCGGATCCGCATTTGATACTACTTTTTTAAACAAATACTTATTGAGTGGTGATGGAAGTTTAAAGGATGATTCCTCAGGGCGCACTATCATAATAAGCCAGACGACAGCATCAAGGCTCAAACTTAAAGCAAATACCGAAATAGTAATATACTTTGTTATAGGAGGCAAACAAATAGGCCGGAAATTTCAAATAAGCGGAATCTACAATACAGGATTAGAAGAGTACGATCAAAAATTTGCCATTTGTTCTGCATCAGTACTCCAACAGCTCCTCAATTGGCATGCCGATGAATATACAGGATATGAGATATTTGTAAAAAATTTAGATGATCTTGAACCCATCAACAATTATTTATACAGCGAAATCCTACCTACAGAAGTCTTTAGCTCTACCATCCGCAATAAATTTCCCGGGATATTCGAATGGCTACAGCTTCAGGATTATAACGAAATAGTCATCCTTGGATTGATGATTATCGTATGTATGATTAACATGATTACTATTTTATTCATTTTTATACTCAATCGCCTTAAAATGATTGGCATCCTAAAAACTCTTGGTATGAAAAACAGGGATATGCAAATTATTTTCCTCATGCAAGCATCTCGTATTATCGTATTCGGATTAATTGGCGGTAATCTCCTAGGTTTGGGACTTGCATGGATACAATATCATTTTAAGCTCATTCAATTAAATGAAGCGGATTATTACCTTTCTATCGCCCCTATTGAATTTTCTTTTTCTGCTATAATTATGATCAATATCTTCACCCTCATAGTCATCATGGCATTTCTAATCATTCCGTCAATGATTATTTCCAGAATTTCACCCGTTAAAACAATTGAATATAATTAATATGTGTTTACTGTATTATTAACATAGAAAGTTACCCGTAAAATGCTACTTTTCAGAACAGTACATATAATATTATTAAAATTAATATATTACATTTTAAGCCTGCCGTTGCGGATATATAGACTATTACTTCATCTTATTTATTTGTTCAAAATCATATTTAAATCGCATTCTCTACCAATTCACTATACCTATCATAATAAATCATTTCTCTGGTCTCTTGAGTTGGGACATTATCTAATCGATATCACCGGAATCCTTGAAATTGTTGAATGTTTGGTACAGATAATACATCCGAAAAACAGATCTTTGTTAAATGAAGAAAAAACAATTATTCGTAAGGTTTATGGCAAAGAAATTACAATCAAACACCTGACTATCGACACTTACCGGACTTTTATGACTTCAAAAGCATTGGCCTTTGTAGGATTAAATACATTATTTATAAATACTTCGCTGTCTAATGAATTATTGGTGCACGAGACATGCCATTGTCTTCAATATCAAAGGTATGGTTCAGTGTATATCCTCAGAGCCTTATTGGCTCAAAATTCTAAGGAAGGTTATGAATATGGCGGCTTAAGTTTCTTGAAAAAATGGATTCACTCCGGAAACATCAATCAATTTAACTATGAGCAAATAGCTGAGGTATTTACACATTATTATATTTTTACAAGCAATGCCATTGATTCAGAATATGACAACTATTCCCACTATAAGGATGTATATACCATTGCCCATAAAAAGCTGTTAGAAGCAATCAACAATCAGGATTCCATATCCAAATTCTTACGACTTTGGATATAATTACGCCATTTATCTACTAATTGTTGAAAATCCTCTGGAATAGGGCATTCAAAGAACATATTTTTGCCAGACACAGGGTGTACAAAGCCTAGGGTGCGTGCGTGCAGTGCTTGTCTGGGACAAATCTTAAAACAATTATCCACAAATTGTCTGTACTTCGTGTAAATCGTACCTTTTCGAATTACATCACCTCCATATCTTGCATCAGAAAACAAAGGATGACCATGATAAGTGAGATGAGCTCTAATCTGATGGGTGCGTCCTGTCTCCAATCTGCAATTGACTAAGCTTGTGTAATAAAACGATTCAAATGTGTTGTAATTGGTAATTGCTTCTTTACCGATATTGCCTTCAGGGAAAACAGTCATCTGCATCCTATTGGATGGATTTCTGGCGAGATTACCTTCAATTCTACCATCCGGTGGTTCCATTTCACCCCAAATCAAAGCAGTATATTCACGCTGCACGGTATGATCAAAGAATTGCTTGGCTAAGTGGGACATAGCATATTCCGTCTTAGCAATAACCATCAAGCCCGTTGTATCTTTGTCGATACGGTGGACTAAGCCCGGTCTATCGGCGATGTTTCCTTCTTTTATAGGCAATTCAAATTTGAAATAAAAAGCCAATGCATTGACTAATGTACCATTTCGATTGCCTAACCCGGGATGTACAACCAATCCAGCCGGCTTGTTTATAACCATCACATCATCATCTTCATATACAATATTAAGTGGGATATTCTCCGGCTCAACAGTATGTTCTTCTGGAGGTTCAGGCAATACTATCTGAATGTTATCAAGTGGACGTACTTTGTAATTGGCTTTTATTACCTTGTCATTAACCAAGACATTACCAGCTTTTATGACGCTTTGGAGCTTATTACGAGTGATCTTTGTTATCCTGTCCATTAAGAACAAATCTATCCTGACGGGAGCCTGCCCTTTATCGACAATTAATGAAAAATGAACAAACAATTCATCACCTTGACCAACTTCCTGTTCATCTAACTCTTGAATAAAATCACTCATCTAAACAATATTAATTTCTACCTTTGAACCCAAATTCCGCATTAGACAAATGCGGAATCGATTTACGACTCATAATCAATAGTTTATAGGAACCATTGAAACGATTCGTACATCGGGATTAACCCTCATAATCAGCAATATACGGTTTTTCAAAACCTTTACTGCTGAATTCGGGTTGAAGATAAAATAATTGAACAAATGTCCGAAAAGTTTTCTGAAACTGCATTATCTCTAAATACTATTTTAGCCGGTGAGTCACATAGCCTACCTTCTGAAAAGCCCCATTCACTGCCTGTTTACAGTACTTCGTCGTATGATGTAGGATCATTAGAAAATAGTATAAGCTTATTTGATGGTGATAAAAAAGGATATGTTTATTCGAGATATGGGAATCCGACTGTTGAAGCTCTAGAAGAAAAGATAGCGTGGATAGAATGTGGTGACAACACAGGTAAAGCCGTTATGACGTCATCCGGCATGTCAGCGATATCCATTGTACTTTTTTCAATATTAGAAAAAGGAGATATTTGCCTTACTCATGATGGTTTATATGGCGGAAGCACAGAAGTACTCGAACTTCTTTCAGCGAAAATTGGATTTAAAATTATATATGCCGACCTCAACGATATAGACAATTTGGAAATAATCCAACTTCAAAATTCAATCAAATTAATCTATTTTGAATCGCCTTCCAATCCATTACTCCGTTGTATTGGGATTAAATCACTTGCTGATTTTGCAATGAAGCATCAAATCGTAACAGTCTGTGACAATACTATTTGCACAGCTTTACTTCAAACACCATTACAAGCCGGTATCGACTTTTCTGTCTATAGTACAACCAAATATTTGTCCGGACATGGCAATAGTATCGCCGGATGCATCGTCAGCAAAAATACGGATATTATGGACGAAAAGATTAGAAAAAACATGCGGCTCATCGGTGCCAACTGCTCACCCTGGGAGGCGTGGTTGACATACAACGGAATGAAGACTCTCGCTCTACGATTAGAAAAACAATGCAGCAACGCAAATCATATAGCACAATTCTTAGAGAATCATCCTGCCGTGCAAAAAGTGCATCATAACTCATTGGAAAGTCATATACATCATTCAATAGCATTGGAGCAAATGAAAGATTTTGCACCGCTAATGAGCTTTGAACTAAAAAATGGTCTGGATGGAGTATCCAACTTTCTATCCAATATAAAGATTATACGTCATGCACCAACTTTAGGTGACTTAGATACGCTTGTATTGCATCCTTATTCCTCGTCACATCGCAACATTCCAACTGATATTAAAATCAAATTGGGCATACGTCCGGGACTAATACGCCTTTCAACCGGGATAGAAGCATTAGACGACATAATTCAAGATTTAAATAGAGGCCTAAACAACTGACCTACAATCCCATACAACTCGCCAATTACAATCTAAAATAATTTATTTGGATAAACATGATTTTTCCCCATTTCAGCAAATTTATGCATGGTCGGTTCACGGTCTTCTCTATAAGTCACGCCTATCCATTCACTATTAGAAGGAATAACTTCATACGTGCTTAAATTCATTTTAATCATCATATCCACGACAAGAGGAATAAAGTATTCTTGTTTTTCAGTCGGTTGGGTATATTTCAGAAAGTGTTGGAATCCCTTCCTAAATAGCGGAAAAACATCCGGATGGAATCCCCAGAAATTCATGGAAACAACAGCATCATCAGGCAGTTCATGCAATTTATCATCTTCAGTATAATAAATTACCCCATTTTCTCTAGCTATTTTTGTCCTTTCATTAACTGCAACTAAATTCCCTTTATCATCGACTTCACAAACACCACGAGAAACGCTTCCATTTTCAGACAATGTATTGGACAATTTATAACCTATCAATGCATTATGGTTTGGCTTCACACGATTATCCAAAAAGTCAGCCATCTGGACAAAAGCTTCTTTCCCATAGTAATCATCCGCATTAATCACGGCAAAAGGTTCCTTGATAACATCCTGACACACTAGAACCGCGTGTCCTGTACCCCATGGCTTTTCTCTTTCCGGAAACGATTCAACACCCTCGATCGGGGTATCTACTTCCTGATACACATGATGGACTTCCACTAAGGTAGCATATTTAGAAGAAACACTTTCCTTAAACTCCTGCTCGAAGTGAGGTCTAATCACAAAGACCAACTTGTTAAATCCGGCTTTTATGGCATCATACACTGAATAATCGATGATCGTCTCACCATTGGGGCCCAATCCATCCAATTGCTTTAAACCACCATATCTCGAGCCCATGCCCGCAGCTAAAATAAGAAGCGTTTTTTTATTCATTTCAAATAATACTAATATATATAATTGTAATTATCTTGTTTTTATGATACGATTAAATACTAAGCAAGTTTTTAAACTTAGATTTCTTTTTCACCTCACCGGTACGAGATTTTTTATTCTCTTCATAGTCGGTATAGTTGCCTTCGAAGAAATACACACCTTCATCTTCAAAAGAAATAACGTGTGTCGCCAAGCGGTCGATAAACCAACGGTCGTGTGAAATGACCAATACACAACCGGCATAATTCTCTATAGCTTCCTCCAGGGCTCTTAGGGTATTTACATCAATATCATTGGTCGGCTCATCAAGGAGTATAACGTTCCCGCCATCCTTGAGTGCCATGGCAAGGTGAAGTCGATTGCGCTCTCCTCCTGACAACATGCCAACTTTTTTACTTTGATCTGTACCGCTGAAGTTAAATTTACTAATATATGCCCGAGAATTGACGGTCATTCCGTTTACAATGAGGTTATCCAATCCATTGGATATTGCTTCATACACGCTCTTTTCGGGGACAAGGTCTTCATGAGACTGGTCAACGTAGGCAATTTTAACGGATTCACCGATGATGATATCGCCTGAATCCGGCTTTTCTTGCCCGGTAATCATACGGAACAAAGTTGATTTTCCGACGCCATTAGGACCAATGATGCCAACAATAGCATTCCGAGGTATTTTAATGGTCAAATCTTTATACAACACTCTATCGCCATACGACTTTGTAATATTCTCAATGTCTATCACTTGATCGCCAAGTCGTGGTCCGGGAGGAATGAATAATTCCAATCGAGCTTCTTTCTCAACACCATTTTCTTCAGCGAGTTTTTCATAGGCCGTTAGACGAGCCTTAGATTTCGCATGTCGTGCTTTTGGAGCCATCCTAGTCCATTCTAATTCGCGTTTTAGAATTTTCTGGCGCTTAGATTCCGCTTTTTCTTCTTGAGCCAGCCTATTGGTCTTTTGTTCCAGCCAAGAACTGTAATTGCCTTCCCACGGAATACCCTCGCCGCGATCTAATTCAAGGATCCATCCTGCAACATTATCAAGGAAATAACGGTCGTGGGTAACAGCGATGACTGTTCCCGGGAAATTATGCAAATATTGTTCTAACCAGTCCACAGATTCCGCATCTAAATGGTTGGTAGGCTCATCTAAAAGCAGGATATCCGGTTCACTCAATAAGAGACGGCATAATGCCACCCTACGGCGCTCTCCCCCGGATAGCACATTGATTCTCGCGTCCGGTGCCGGCAAGCGGAGGGCATCCATCGCCATTTCAAGCTTGTATTCGAGATTCCAGGCATCTTTCAGCTCGAGCTTATCGGTAAGTTCACCTTGCTTTTCGATGAGTTTATTCATCTCATCATCAGACAGTTCTTCCGCAAAGCGAGCATTTACATCCTCATATTCTTTGAGTAAATCAACGACCTCCTGAACACCTTCCTTGACAATATCCAAAACTGTTTTGTCCGGATCGAGTGTGGGTTCCTGCTCAAGGTAGCCTATTTTATAATCTTTATCGAAGACAATTTTACCATTATAATTAGGGTCAATGCCGGCAATAATTTTGAGAAGTGTTGATTTACCGGCACCATTCAATCCCAATACACCAATCTTAGCTCCATAGAAGAAAGATAGGTATATGTTATTTAAAATAGCCTTATTGGGTGGAATAATCTTACTCACACCCGTCATTGAAAAAATTACTTTATTATCAGACATCTATTTTATATTAATTTTTGTGCAAAAGTACCTAAATTATTAGGATTTAAATCATTGCTTCCCATTTTTCCATTTCTTCATCTAAGAGAGCTTGAGAGGAATTATATTCGGCCGAAACTCTTTCATAATCCGGGGAATTGTAGAAGTCATCTGACATCATTTTATCGTGCAAAGTTTTTATCTTCCTTTCCAACTCCTGAATTTTCTTTTCAGTCTTTTCTAGTTCTTTTTGTTGCATGTTATCCAATATTTTTGGAGCTTTGTCAGCAACGCTTGGCACAACTTTTTGCGAAGCTTCAACCTCTCTGAAAGTATCCATTTTACGCCTTTCCAGAAAATAGTTGATGTCGCCCAAATATTCTTTGATGGAATTATCCCTAAATTCAATGGTTTTTTCCGTCAAGTTCTCCAAAAAAGAACGGTCATGTGAGATAACGAGCAAAGTTCCATCATACTCCATGATCGCCTTTTTAAGCACTTCTTTCGCTTTGAGGTCAAGGTGGTTGGTAGGTTCATCGAGTACCAACAAATTGATTGGATGGAGTAAAAGCAATGCCAATGCCAATCGTCCCCGTTCACCTCCGGACAAGACAGATATTTTCTTATCCACGTCTTCACCTGTAAACATGAGAGAACCCAATATATTTCGAAGCTTTGTACGCATTTCCGGTGGCGATTCATTTTCCATGGTTTCCAACAAAGTTTTGTCTCCTTCCAGAACTTCTGTCTGATTCTGTGCATAATATCCCAAAAATGTATTGGGACCCATGACGACAGTACCCTGATCCGCTTTTTCTTTACCAATGAGTATTTTGGCAAGGGTGGACTTTCCCATTCCATTTTGTCCTACAAAAGCTACCCGCTCTCCCCTGGTAAGTTTAAAATCGACCCCTTTAAAAACATTGATTCCATTATACGACTTTTCAACATCTTTGGCTTCAAGCAACACTTCAGAGGATCTCAAAGCAGGAGGAAAACTCAGTCTAATTGCAGAAGTGTCTTCATCTTCTAATTCAATACGTTCTATTTTATCCAACTGCTTTTGCATGGATTGCGCCATAGACGTCTTGGTCGCCTTAGCCATAAATCGGGCAATAGTCTTTTCTTTTTGGGCAATCAATTTTTGTTGATTTTCATAAGCAGCCATCATCATAGTACGACGTTCTACACGTTGTATCAAGTAATTGGAATAGTTAGCCTGGTAATCATAAATCCGCCCCAATTCAATCTCAATCGTTCTTTTCGTAATTTTATCCAAGAAGATTTTATCGTGCGAGATCATAACCACAGCGCCTTTATAATCCGCTAAAAACTCTTCCAACCAGATGATTGACTCAATATCCAAGTGATTGGTTGGTTCATCTAACAACAAATAATCCGGCTTGGTAAGTAGCATCTTCGCTAACTCAACGCGCATCTGCCATCCACCGGAGAGCTCTTTAACTTTTTTTCCAAATTCACCCGGATTAAACCCCAGCCCTTTCAGAATCTTTTCAGTATTAGCTTCTTTCTGATTCCCACCCCGGTATTCATACTGTTCAGTCAGGTGAGTAAGGTTGTCAATCAGGTTGGCATAAGAATCAGACTCATAATCTTCCCTTACAGAAAGGTCGTGCTCCGCTTTTGTAATAAGCCTTTCAATCTCATTGAGCTCAGTAAAAGCCAGCATGGCCTCATCGATAACAGTGTTGTCTCCACTAATTTCAATATCTTGATGGAGATAAGCCACTGATTCACTTTTGGGTTTATCTATAACACCTTCATAACGAGTGATTTCTCCGGCTAAAATTTTTAGGAGGGTTGACTTGCCGGCGCCATTCCGCCCGGTAAGTCCGATTTTTTCACCAATATTAATGGTTGTCGATATAGAATCGAACAGAATTCGATCGCCATATTGAATGTATAAGTTGCTGATTGATATCATGATATATAAAAAAGGAGCAAATAAATGAGGTGCAAAGTAAAGGAAAACTTTTCACTTAAAATGCAGAGAAAACAAATAAACCCATTTTACACAATAGAAATACTTTATTGATTAAAAAATGGTATTTCAGCACTATTAAAATTGTTTCAAAAAAATTTAAATATTGGTAACTTTCTTGTCCAAACCAAAATTTCGTATTAGATAAATGAGGAATCGATGTACGACTTGTATGTCACTTCAACATTTTCTAATGCTGAATTTTCGTAAAAAACATCCAATACAAACATTGTGTTAAACAAAATATATGATTTGTTGTTTTATACGCAGTTTTCATAAATCAAAAAATAAAACGCATGAAGTTTATTTCCGGACTATTTCTATTTACAACTTGCCTCTTTTCAGGCTTGGTTCTCAACGCCCAGATTAAGACACCTGCGGCATCTCCATCTTCTACCGTAAAATCCACAGTCGGCCTGGGGGAAGTTACCATCGAATACTCCAGACCTTCTATGAAGGGAAGAACAATATTTGGAGACTTAGTACCTTTTGGTAAGTTATGGAGAACAGGTGCCAATTCAGCTACCAAAGTTACTTTCTCTGATGCTGCAACAGTGGGAACAACAGAACTTGCAAAAGGCACTTATGCCATTTATACCATTCCTAACCCCAATGATTGGACCGTTATTTTCTACAAAGACCTTACCAAAGGTGGTGGATTGACGGATGCCACCATCAATGCTGATGATGTAGCTGCTAAATTTGTGGTTAGACCGGCAACTATCAATCCTGCTGTAGAAACATTTACATTCGATATTACAGATCTTTCTAACAATGGCGCCAGTATCGCTATTATGTGGGACAAGACCCTTGTAAAAGTTCCGTTTACTTACAAAACTGATGAAGCTGTAATGGCCAACATCAAAGCAAAAATGGCCGGTCCATCTGGTGATGACTATTTTGCGGCTGCAAGATACTATTTTGAAAGTGGTAAAGATCTTAAGCAAGCCCTCGAATGGATTAAGAAATCAACTGATATGAATGGTGAAAGATTCTGGGTTTTAAGACAACAATCTCTTGTTGAAGCCAAATTAGGTATGTTTGCCGATGCAATCAAATCTGCTGAACGTTCTCTCTCCCTCGCTAAAGCCGCAAACAGTGACGATTACGTTAAAATGAACACCGAATCCATCAAAGAATGGAAAACGAAAAAGTAACAACAAATATCTGAATATTTGAAAAGGCGTTTCTCATGATACGCCTTTTTTTGTTGGACTACCTGCATTAGCCTCTCAACAAAAACTCTTATCGCCCTATATTTTGGTAAATTTGAATTGCAATCCACCTCATTTTATTGCCAAAGTTTATTTACATTTGGTCATAATTTCACTTAGAACTTATGTATAGAATATTATTTCTTGCCGGGCTCCTTTTGTTTTCAATTATATCGGGATGTGACGCTCCTTCTAATAAGCCTAAGAAAATACTATCACCGGAAGAACAACGTATGAGCGATGCGGAACAAATTTTTAAATCCACTTGCACCCTTTGTCACGGCATTGATGGGACATTGGGTTTAAATGGTGCAAAAAACTTAGCCACCTCCACCCTTTCCAGAGAAGAAAAAATCAACATCATCACACATGGTAAGAACTCCATGGCAGCCTATGGCAATGAATTAGCGCCTGAAGAAATTGAAAATATTGCAGATTATATCGAAAATCTTAAAAAGAAATAATGGAAATATATCATGGCCTGGGTGTTATGTCAGGCTCCTCATTAGATGGAATTGACTTTGCACTTTGCCGCTTCGTTTATGACGAAACAAACAAAAATCCCATTTCCGAATGGCATATCATTGAAGCGGAGACCTTTGAACTCAGCGTATTCTGGGAAGAAAGGCTAAAAAAGGCTTTCCAGGCCTCTGCAAAAGAACTTTGGATGGCACATGTTACTTTCGGTAAATACATAGGTGACTTAGCCAATACATTTCTAAAAAGAACGGACATAGTCCCGGATTTTATTTCATCTCATGGACATACTGTCTTTCACGAGCCACAAAATCACATGACATTGCAACTCGGCCATGGGGCATCTATTGCAGGCACGACGGGCTTTCCCGTCATTTGTGATTTTCGCAGCACCGACGTGGCACTGAATGGTCAAGGCGCCCCCATGATTCCTATTGCGGAAAACTTACTTTTCTCGGAATACCCTCTTTGTCTCAATATTGGCGGCATTGTCAATGTCAGCGCTCGTATTAATGACCATTACATCGCATTCGACGTTAGCCCCGCCAATCAAGTGCTCAATAAACTGGCATCCTTGGCAGGTCAAGCTTTCGACTTAGATGGATTGACAGCTAAAAAAGGAATCCTACAACCGGAACTCATCATTGCTCTTAATAAAATGGAATATTTTTCAGCTCCTTATCCCAAGTCATTAGACAACAACTGGATTATGAAAGAATTTTATCCTATCATTAAAAGCTTTGACTATTCTCCGGAAGATAAACTCAATACTTTTTGTAATTTTATAGCACAAAGAATCGTACAAGAACTTAAAAGTGTCTGTCAGAATGAAAATACCGACTTTTCAGGCAAGAGAATGCTGGTTACCGGCGGTGGCGCATATAATCAATATTTAATGGAATGTATCTCAGACATGTGTAGCAACGAATTAGGCATCCAAGTTTCTATTCCACCCAAACAAATCATAGAATTTAAAGAAGCTCTTCTGATGGCTTTGGCAGGATTGTTACGAATACGCAATATCCCCAACATGCTCCATACTGTTACCGGCTCAAGTGTTGACAATATAGGCGGCTGTATTTATCAAGGCACAAATCACTTAATTTAATAACCCTAATTCCTTTTTCTTGAACAAAGATGAATATAAAATATTAGTAACAGGAGCAACCGGACTGGTGGGCTCCTACGTGGTAAGAACGTTACTTGCCAATGGATTTAATGATGTATCCATTATTACCAGAGAAGGTAGTAGCCTGACGTTGTTAGCAGATGCATTTCACAAAGTCACCAATTATCATACCGATTTAAATGATATATTGGGCTTAGAAGATGCTATTATCGGCAAAACTCACGTTATTCATTGTGGTGCCTTAGTTTCTTTCGACTCCAGAGATAGAAGGGCACTTATCAAAACAAATGTAGAAGGAACTGCCAACATTGTCAACCTTAGCCTTGAATATGGGGTCAAGAGATTGATACACATGAGTTCGATTGCAGCTCTTGGCAGAAATAGCCAATCCGGTGGCTTTACCGATGAATACACCAAGTATGAAAGCAATCCGGCAAATTCTTACTATTCCATAACCAAACACATGGCGGAATTAGAAGTTTGGCGAGGTAAGGTGGAGGGATTAGATGTAAAAGTGTTGTTACCGGGGTTAATCTTGGGGAGCGGCTATTGGAACACCGGAACCAATGGATTTTTTAATCACGTCAGAAGGGGTAGCCCTTTTTATCCGGCCGGGACCAATGGTTTTGTCGATGTTAGAGATGTTGCAGAATTTGCTGTCAGGATGCTTGATTATCAAGGCGAAGAAGAAAAATTTTTAATGATTGGCGACAACATACCCTATAAAACATTTTTAGAAAAAATAGCGCAACATATTCATAAGAAAGCTCCCCATATTGTAGCTAAAAAATGGACATTGGGTCTTGCCTGGCGCTTAGACCGTCTTAGGACGCTTATCACAGGCGGACGACCTATGTTAACAAAGGAAACAGCCATAACGTCCTCCAAAACATTTTTATTTGACAATACACGTTCACTTGCTGTCGGGGGCTTTCAATATACGCCAATTGATGAATCTATTCGGGACATTGCGGAACAATTTTTGGAAGCCTCTAACCATAATTTTAATCCATCCTTTCTAAATGTTCATACATTATGATTGAAAATATAGATCAAATCATTAAATTTTCACGCCAAATATTAAACAATGATCTCGTTATAGATTCGGCTGTCAAAATGGAGGAACTCGTAGAAGCCATTCGCTTTCATGAATGGCGGTACTATACGCTCAATGAGCCGATACTGAGCGATACAGAGTATGATTTTCTATTTAAAAAATTAGAAGAAATCGAGCAAAAACATCCGGACTGGAAGGTCGTCAATTCACCGACGGATCGTGTCGGGCTCGAAATAACCGAAAATGCCCGTCAAATTGAGCATTTACGCCCCATGCTTTCACTGGCCAATTCCTATAACCAACAAGACTTAACAGCATTTGATCAACAAATAAAGCGAATGCTTAAACTCGACACCAATATTGATATAGAATATAGCGTCGAACCCAAATACGATGGGGGCGGCATATCATTGGTTTATCAGAACAATCAATTGGTAAGAGTCGTAACGAGAGGCGATGGCTCTACGGGAGAAGAAATTACTAATAACGGAAAAAGTATCAAATCCATTCCACTTTATGTAGATTTCAATAAAATTGGAATTTCGACCATTGAATTAAGGGGCGAAGCCATTATTTCAACAAAAAACTTTGCAATCGTCAATCAAGAACGATTACAATCCGACCTTCCTCTCTTTGCCAATGCACGAAATGCAGCTACAGGTGGGTTACGCACCAAAGACCCTAAAGATACCGAGTCGCGCAAAATGGATGCTTTCATCTATACAGTATCATACGCTGCGGATGCTGAAGGAAATGATGTTTTAAACAAATTTATGACTCAATTTGAAACCATTGATACCATAGGCCGGTTGGGCATAAAGATACCCTCTCAAGCAAGGAAACTATGTAAAAACATCGAAGAGGTCATTCAATTCTGTCATCTATGGCAGGACCAAAGAGCCACATTCCCTTACGAAATGGACGGTATGGTCATCAAACTCAATCGCATCGATTGGCAAGACCAAATGGGCTTCACGGCTCACCATCCACGATGGGCAATTGCATTTAAATTCCAGGCAAAGCAAGCAGCAACACGACTCATTCATATTGACTATCAAGTAGGAAAAATCGGTTCAATTACACCGGTAGGAAAATTAGAACCCGTTTCTTTGGCAGGTGTCACGATAAGCTCCGTATCACTTCACAATGAAGAATTTATACAAAGTAGAGATCTTAAATTGGGAGATATGGTTGTCGTAGAACGGGCGGGAGACGTGATTCCTTATATCGTTAAACCCTTGACAGATATTCGTACCGGAGAAGAAAAAGATATAGTTTTCCCCACCACTTGTCCCTCTTGCCACACCCAACTAGTTAAGCAGGAGACTGAAGCAGCATGGCGTTGTGTCAACCCTGACTGTCCGGAGCAATTGATACAAAGATTGATATTTTTCGTTTCTAAAGACGCCATGGATATCGACGGATTTGGCAAGTCAATCATTGAGAAATTTCATGAATTAGGGTGGCTAAAGTCCTATCCGGATATTTACCGATTATCGTCCGAAAAAATATCACAATTGGAAGGATTTGGTAAAAAAAGTGCCGAAAACTTAATGGATTCAATCGAAAAAAGTAAAAACAATCCAATACACCGACTCATTCATGCACTATCTATCCACCACGTAGGAAAAAAAGTATCAAAACTTTTGGCAGAAGAAATAGAATCGATTTTTGACCTTCAACACAAAACAATTGAAGAAATCGAATCTATAAAAGATATCGGCCCTATTGTTGCCCAAAATGTTGTCTCCTATTTTCAAGATGCAAAAAACATCGATATGCTCCGACAATTGGAATCATCCAGTGTAAATATGTTGGCAACAGCAAAAGACAGGAAGCAGAACATATCCGCTGACAATCACTATATTTCCGGGAAAACCATCTTATTTACAGGTACATTACATCAAATGGGACGAAAAGAAGCTCAGGAAAAAGCAGAATCATTGGGAGCAAAAAATCTTAGCGCCGTCAGCACTAACTTAAATATCTTAGTAGTCGGTGAAAATGCCGGAAGCAAGTTGAAGAAAGCTCGCGAATTGGGGTCTGTTGAGATTTGGACAGAGGAAGAATTTTTACAAAGGATAAATCTGTAAAGCACTTTTAACCCTAACATTCTAAAAACCAGAATTATTTCCGCAAGTGACCTGCTTTGCATTTTATCTAATATTTTAATACTTTTGCAGTCAATTTAGAAAAAAATGAGTGGAGAACACAATAAGGCTGTTGACAATATGGCAATTGAAATACAAGCATTTGTCATTCAAACAAAAGAAGATTTGGAATCTTTTCGAATAGCCTATCTTGGATCAAAGAACAAGTTGAAAGATTTATTTGCCTTAATGGGTAAAGTTCCTAATGAAGAAAAAAGAAATTTTGGACTGATACTCAATAAGTTAAAAACGGATGCCGAAGCTAAATTTTCAAATTATTCCAATGCATTAAATAACGCTCAAGATTCCGCCAATCAATCAGCACTGGATCTCACTCGTCCGGGATACCCTACTCCATTGGGCTCCCGCCATCCTGTTTCACTAACCTTAAATCGAATAATTGAAATTTTTACAAAAATCGGGTTTACGGTAGAAGAAAACAGAGAAATCGAAGACGAATGGCACAACTTCACAGCTTTAAATACGCCTGACGACCATCCGGCGCGTGACATGACAGACACGTACTATCTCGCCAATGACTTTACCCGGATGCTGCGAAGCCAGACATCTACCGTTCAAGTGCATGTAATGGAGGCGCAAAAACCGCCCATTCGCATTATTTCTCCGGGGCGTGTTTATCGCAATGAAACCATCTCTTCCCGCTCACATTGCCAGTTTCATCAGGTTGAGGGTCTTTATATAGATAAAAAAATCAGTTTGGCCGACATGAAGCAAACGCTCAACTATTATGCCAAGGCTATGTATGGCCCCAATGCTAAAACAAGACTTAGAGCGTCTTATTTTCCTTTTACTGAACCGAGTGCAGAAATGGATGTGTATTGGGGTCTGAATTCAGAGGACGACTATCGTATCACGAAAGGAACGGGATGGTTAGAGATCCTTGGTTGTGGCATGGTGGATCCGGCAGTGTTAGAAAATTGTGGTATCGACCCCAATGAATACAGTGGCTTTGCATGGGGAATGGGCATAGAGCGTCAGGCAATGTTAAAGTATAAAATTACGGATATACGTCATTTCTTTGAAAATGATATTCGCTTTTTACACCAGTTTTAAAGACAAAATACCAATTGGATGCCCGTTTTCAAGGGCTTTAGAGTCTCATTTTGTCTTTCGTTTTGACTGAATCTTAATTTTCTCCTTAGTAGGCTTATCCTTCTGAATCTGATCCACAGTAACTTCAGTATCATTACTAGGCTGCAGATCAGTGAGCGTAAACATTTGAACATTCCCATCTTCAGACCTTAAATCCTTTAAACTCAATGGTCTTCGGGCAATTTCCCATTTGAATCCGGGCAATTGGATGGCAGCATGATTGGCTTTGGTCATTGGATAATATTTGCCATCATTCTGCTTATAAAATTTGACTCTATCTAATTTATTATCTTCAAAATAAGCCGTCAGATTCGAACAATCCAATGTATTGACACCCGTATATTCCTTTTGCTCATTCTGGTTGTAAAATACTGTCTGTGCATTGCGGTTGACATTCAATATTTTCAACTTATTATCATCCAATAAAGCCACAATTTCCTTGCCACCCATTTGATTAAAGTAAACTTCATCCGGACTATTTAATATCAATGCTCTATTCTGCATTAATATTTTAGAAATTGACTTATCTTTTTGGAACAGGAAAATCGAATCAGCAGAATATTGATTGGTCGTATCTGTCCACAAAATCGGATTATTATACATTCGAAATATGGAATCCAGCGATGTATAATACATTGAATCACAAACTCCTTGAACGTCAATGCTAAATATCTTCACATCATGAAATGCCTGTACAATTCTACTCGTATCACCTGACAAGCTATCTTTTTTAAACGACAAAAGCGTGTCCGCACTAATATGCAAGGTATCAGTATCTTGGATAATGCTAAACATGGCTCGTTTGCCATAAGCCTTCATAAATTCCTTCTTCTTATCTAACTCAGTGATCTCAGCATGGATAGAGGTCTTATTCTCCTTATCGTAGATAATAACATTCCCCTTAGATAAGCCTTTACCGGTATCATTATTAAAGTCATTATTTTCTGACTCTATGATGAAATCTTTGTCTTCTATGCGGCTTCGTCCGACCGTCTTTAATATATTTTTTTTCTTATCATATTTAATTAACTTTCCTTTAAGCATTTGATTAGAATCTTGAAGAAAAGCATAGTCATTTCCACCATCTATTTCAAAGAATTCTCTTTTTTGAAAATATTTGATTGACTGACCTTGCACATATCTAAGTGAGTCTTGGTATCGGGCTTCACCGAGGAGATGATAATATTGATTTATACCATCATACACCATTTTTTTCTTGGCTATAGCTTTCTCCTTCCCTTTTTGATATTGCGGATTCCCGATAAATTCCCCATATTTTTTTCCTATATCATAAAATCCTGATTCACTGTATAATCTGGTTCCATCTTTCTGACTTACAATTGCTGGGGCTAAAAAATTTACATACCGCAACTTAGAGTTGTATTTTAGCTTTGATGTTTTTATGTCAAAATCGGGATCCTGGACAAAGACACGATCGCTCAAAATGATATCATCGGTATTGGTGTCGTAAATAGCTGAATGGCTTTTAACCCAGGTGGGACCATTAGTAAAAGTGCCATTGTTATCAAATGTCGCTATTTTGGAACGGGTGTTATAGGATAGTCTTTCGGTATATAATCTTTGTTCCCCTTTAGTAAAGGATACATCTGAAAATAAATCACATTGCCTTGTGTCAGCATTATAATGCAAAGAATCTGCAAAAATAGCCAGCGTGTCCCCTTGTTGTATTAAGACATTTCCGATGGCCCGTATCATTTGATCATTTCGGACAACCGTATCTGCATAAAAATAAACGCCCTTATGATTGAAAGCCACTTCTCCGGTAAAAATACTCATCTTTTCTTTAGAAAAAATAATACCATGCTTTGCTTCTTCAAAGTTGACAAAATCTACCGTATCTTTCTGTTGACTATATGCGTTAATGCTCATGAAACACATAAAGCATATTAAAAAATTAAGTATATATCGGCATTTTCTAGGTATCATCATGCCATCCCTACTGTTAATTCTGCAAGTTGCTTTCCCACGATTGATGAAATAGCTACACCCATGCCACCCATACGGACGCCAACGAATATATCCTGATGAACCTCTTGAATGATTGGCTTTTTGTCACTTCCAACACCCAGTATCCCTGACCAATGAAATTCAATTGCCGGAATCCTATCTAGTAAGATGTGTTTTGTTATGATATTTTTCAAAAACCTTATTGCTTCGGGTGTTGTATCTAATTGGTCGGTGACTTCGGAAACGCCCAAAACATTCCTCCCTCCGCCAATTAATATTCGCTGATCCACTTGTCGGAAATATACATAGCCGCGATCCATGTGATAACATCCCTTTAAGGACAAGCCTTGTATTTTTTCTGTTACAATAACCTGGTTTCTAACTGCATTAACGTCTTTTATGGGCAATAAATGAGGGATAAACCCATTGATTGTCAACAATATTTTTTGTGCATATATTTTTCCAATCGTTTCACATTCAGCATACTTTTGTTCAACATTTAACTTCAACACATGAACTCCAAATAAAAAGCGAACCTTTTTGGATACACATAAGTCATACAGTTTTTGATTCAACAAAGCCGTATTGATGCTACCTTCTGCTTTGTTGACTATATAATTTTCAAAGCCATGACATCCGGGCGGATTGCCACTACTTACTTCAAATACAGATTTAATACCGGTCGCCTGAAAAACTAAATCATTTATCTCATCAAGATGATCGGCGCAGTCATCAAATATTCCATTGTTCTCACTGCTGAAAACATCCATGCCACCACATGGATCAAATTCAATCGCTTCATCAGAAAACAGTTGTCGGCTTAGTTTAAGCCCTTCATACCGCATTCTAACCGTTTCTACGACTTTATCCTTTCCATATATTCTTACATCTTCCAATAATTCGGATGCACTCCCAAAACAAGCAAAGCCTGCATTTTTTGTACTCGCTCCCTGACTAAATGGCCCACGTTCTACGACCATGACATCAAGCGAAGGATTCAACTCTTTTAAATTCAACGCTGTGAACATACCTACTAGACCGGCTCCGACAATCAAGCAGTCAGGTGACCTCAAATAGCCAATATCTTCCCAATAGCTTCTACCCACAAGTTGAATTTGGATTTGGGAACATATTGCTTTGATCTTCCGTAGTGTTATCCAAGCATTTAAAGTCTTTTTCGAGCAATATTCTCAAAACGCCATTGTTTCCATTGTTTTGATCCGCATAAATCCCTACTTCATCGGATTCAGCCCAATGCTTACCCTGCATTATAGGAACATACAAGGATATATTGCCTTCAGTGTATCTTACCTCTGGAGAAGACACATCAGCTAATTGGACAGAATAATGAAAAGCATCATGCGGATTTGCTCCCATACTAAGGGTAGCATGCACACTCCCATTTTCCACCAGATCACGCACATCAGACATCTGCATCCTAAATCTTATAGAATCCTGATAAAGTCTTATTTTCATAAAATTATTTTTTAAGGTTAGTATTTACATTATTTCTTCTTATAACTGTCTTTTAATGAAACTGTTCTATTGAAAACCATATTGTCGTCAGTACTATTTTTATCTAAATAAAAATATCCGAGCCTCATAAATTGAAAATGAGGATTTCCAACATCGTGCATCAATGTTTTCTCCCCTTTAGCATTTTTAATCACCTGCAAAGAATTCTCGTTGATATAGGATTTAAAATCTCCTTCAGCCCCTTGTGGATCTTCTACCGTAAACAATTTATCATATAGCTTTACCTCCACATCAACACAATCTTTGGAATTGACCCAGTGAATAACACTCTTTACTTTAATTCCCGAAGTATCCTGACCACTTTTACTTTCAGCGAAATAGCGACACTTCAACTCTACCACATCTCCATCCCCATCCAATAAAGCTTCATCACAAACAATGATATAAGCATTTTTCAATCGAACCATCTTACCGGGTGAAAGTCTGAAAAATCCATCCTCCGGCTCCATCCTAAAATCATCATGCTCAATATACAACTCATTGGAAAATGACATATCATGACTCCCCGAATCGTGATCCTCCGGATTATTAATAGAGGTCAACGATTCCTCAAAGTCCGCAGCAAGATTGGTAATCGTGATTTTCAAAGGATTCAACACAACCATCCTTCGGAGTGCAATCTTATTTAAATCTTCTCTGACACAGAACTCAAGCAACCCGAGATCAATGACATTTTCACGCTTCGCTATTCCAACCCGTGTCGCAAAATCCCGAATACTCGCAGCAGTATATCCCCGACGTCTCAAGCCCGAAATAGTCGGCATACGCGGATCATCCCATCCCTCTACATATCCTTCATTAACCAATTGTAATAGGCGGCGTTTGCTCATCACAGTATATGTAAGGTTCAACCTCGCAAATTCATACTGTTTTGAAGGGAAAATATCAAGTTGTTCGATAAACCAATTGTATAATGGTCTGTGATGAATAAATTCCAGCGTACACACTGAATGTGTAATATTTTCAATACTATCACTCTGCCCATGGGCAAAGTCGTACATGGGATAAATACACCATTTATCACCCGTTCGATGATGATGAGCATGTTTGATTCTGTATATCACCGGATCTCGCATCAGCATGTTGGGCGATGCCATATCAACTCGTGCTCTGAGAACCTTGGAGCCATCCGGATACTTACCTTCCTTCATGTAATTAAAAAGAGAAAGATTCTCTTCAATTGAACGATTGCGATAAGGACTGTCTTGCCCCGGAACAGTGGGGCTTCCCTTTAATGCCGCAATTTCTTCCGGTGATGAATCATCCACATACGCCAATCCCTTTTGTATTAATTGAACAGCATATTGAATTAATTGATCAAAGTAATCGCTGGCAAAGAACTCATTATCCCATTCAAACCCCAACCATTTAATGTCCGCCTTAATAGAATCCACATATTCAACTTCCTCGGTAACCGGATTGGTATCATCAAATCTAAGGTTTGTTTTTCCACCATATTTATCAGCCAGCCCAAAGTTGAGGCATATAGATTTGGCATGTCCGATATGCAGATAACCATTGGGCTCAGGCGGAAAACGTGTCAACACCCGCCCATTGTGCGTTCCTGCTTTTAAATCATTTTCAATAATCTCTTCTAAAAAATTCAGACTTACATTCTTCTCGTCACTCATGGGATATAAAATTAAATGGCAAATTTAATCTAATATTGGATAATTTAAAAAACAATACGACTTATTGCTTTGCCCTTTCGACTAACAAGGAAATTAAACCCGAATTTATATCATCGGCAAAATATAGGTTTTAATAAGAATTCCGGTACAAATTTCATCATCACAAAAAAACCTGGAAATCTGACAGATTCCAGGTTAACCATGAAATTAAAATAAAACGATTTAAAATTATGCGAATGATCATTCAAATCCATTGTATGTAGAATTGATGATGTATTATAGACGAATGTTTTATTAGCCATATTGCACAAAAAGTGTTAATTTTATGACTTTAACACTTGGAGGTATGACGGTTCATTTGGATATCGGCAAAAAAGGTGAAGATATTGCCATAGATTACTTGATTGAATCAGGATTAACCATTTTAGAAAGAAATTGGCGGTGGAAAAAAGCAGAAATAGATATCCTGGGCATGGATGGAGACACATTGGTTGTCTATGAGGTCAAAACACGATCTTACGACTACTTTGGTGCGCCCGATTCTTTTGTAGATGATAAAAAACTCAATTTACTGTTAGATGCCGGCAATCAATATGCCATTGAAACAAATCACAATTGGGCTATTAGAATTGACTTGATAGGCATTCTGCTCAATGCCGATGGCGGTTTTACCTTGAATCACATAAAAGATGCATATTTCCCAACATTTTGATATTATCACTTCTTTCTTCTGGGCATATTTATGGTCCTACCACACGAAAGGTACATTTTTTATTGGTAAAAGCTGAATCCTATTTTATTCAATGGCATGAAGCCCTCACTTTAAAAGACCCAACAATTTATTATAATTATTGAAAATTCGGGATTGCTCTTCCATCATATATTCCTTAGGTCGCAAAGACTTTTTTATCGGATTATTAATCACATGAAATAATATATCCCGGTCAAAATAGCTTCTAACCTCAATGACGGTAGATTTTTTAAGGTCAAAAAACTCGGTATCCTTGCTTTCTACCATTGCAATTGAATCATAATACATCGGTCGGTTGTATATCAATTGCTTTTCATAAACAAATGACAACTTTCCTTTCAATAAATAATATTCTGTTATTACTTGGTATGTTTCTCCATAATTGCGTGATAAGATTTTCTCAAGTTTGTCCTTATTGTAATAATACTTCGCTTCTCCTCCTTCTAAGGTCTCCTCTAAATCTTTTGAAACAATAGAAGTCCATCTTTTTATAGCATTAATCCTTTTAAAATTATTCCTAATTGGTTTAAGTTTTTTCGTCAAGGAATCAGAATCAACGGTACATTTCTGTTGATAAAAATATGTCCACTCACGACTTCCAGAAACCGCATAAGTAGTTGAGTATTTTGGATTAAAATTCGGAAAAGGAAATGAAGATGCAATAATTACGGGTAAATACATCAATATATTGATTCCAAAAAAAAGAATGAGTATAATTCTATTCATGCGTCTCATCGGATATTATCAAAATAGTAAATATACGTATTAGATCGTAAATTTCAAATAATGTCTGCAATTTTCAATTCATGAAATTCTTACACTAAAACAAATCATACACATTTTTAGTCGGCATTAATAAAGCCAAACTTCCGTCGCTCCAAAGCCGTAGGATTCATTATATTCATTTTTAAATGTATTGACTCCGCTATGCTGTATTAATTTTGTAGCTATTTCATCCTTCAACCTACCATTTCCCACACCATGGATGATAAATATCTGTTGAACCTTTAACTTTATTGCCTTTTCAATAAATCTGTCGAAAACGTTCATTTGATATTGCAAAATTTCTCCTTTGCGCATGGACGATGGATTCTGATGTATCTTATCTATATGCAGATCTAAAACCGGATTAAACTCGGCCCTTTCTTTTATGGCAGCTGATGGCTGACGTTGTGATGCCTTCTTCTGGGTTAGCAAAACAGCCGTCCTTCGCTCTTTTCGGGTATATTCTGATAATGAACCTGATTGTGTTTCTGTTTTTTTTGCTTGAACATAATACATACTTCCCGAAGAATTGACGATAGACATACTTCCATATTTTTTAAAAAAAACGTTTGGCTTGATAACAATATCACTTGTCAAGGGCACATTCGGCTGATTATCATACACCCAATCCAATTCAAAAGTAGGCTGACATTCAAGGGATTTAAACGAAATATGATGAATTAAATCAATGCCTCCGGACGCTAACTTCCCCTTGATTTGTTGAGCAGGGCTGTCTTCTGAATAATAATTAAGGTCAAAAACTAAAGTCCGGTTGGAATGATTATACAAAAATACAGGCAACATCGACTCCTCGTCCATTTGGCCCATCTTGTATTGAACAATGAGATACAATCCTTCTTTGAGGTCTTCTTTATAAAATACATCAGAGATATATCGATCAGACAATGCAGGTTCCTTTTTCGAAACGTCACTCAATATTGGAGCAACATCATCCAAGAATGCCGGTATCTCCTCCTTGTCGAGATCCATCTTGATATAAACCAATTCTTTACCAACTAACTTTGTTACGATTGCCTTTTCGCCCGTAGGCAGATAGATTACTTTATCGCCCTTATTGATTTCCATATTTTTATTTTTCCTAAAGCTTCTTTATTACTTCTTATAATTACTAAAGAGCATCAAAATTAATTAAACCATCAAAATAAGAGCTTACATTCATCTCTAAATGCGCTTGGTCAAAATTATATTGATTATATCTATAATATATAAAAAAGTTATTTATCAGACCATTAAATCAAATTTATTATGATAGCTATAAATATTACTCATAATCCGTATTTCGTTTAAACAAAATAGCCTAATGGTTGGTTTATGGACGGTAAAGATTCCGAATCCATTGTTAAAATTTCGAAAATACATCTAAAAAAAGTGTATTCAATTTTAACCATTTTTTTTATTCAATGAAGATAAGCGTATTTTTGCTCGGATTTTGTACAAACGGAAATACGGATTCTAGTTTTAAAATTACCACAATAACATGGCCTATTCTATAAAAGAAATGTATTATACGATCCAAGGAGAAGGTCGAAACACTGGCAGGGCTATGATTTTCTGCCGTTTTGCGGGCTGCAATCTATGGACAGGAAGAGAAAAGGATAGAATGCACGCAGTATGTAGATTTTGTGACACCGATTTTGTAGGAACAGACGGAATTAATGGGGGAAAATATGATGCATCCGAACTAAAAAACAAAATTCTTTCAATTTGGCCTAAAAACAGCGATTGTCAGGTAGCTGTTGTATTTACAGGTGGTGAACCAGCTCTTCAATTGGACGAGACACTTATCCATACTTTTAAAGATTCCAATATTTACATGGCAGTTGAAACTAACGGTACTATAGAATTGCCTTCCGGTATTGATTGGATTTGCGTTAGTCCGAAAGGGGATTCGATTATACGCCAGACTACAGGCCATGAATTAAAATTGGTCTATCCTCAACCAGAAAATCATCCCAATCAGTTTATTCACCTTTCGTTTGAGAATTTTTATATCCAGCCCTTGGAGGATGAAAATTGGGAAAATAATACGGCATTGTCTATAGAATTTGTCAAAAATAATCCACAGTGGCGACTTAGTGTTCAGACGCATAAGTACTTAAACATTCCGTGATTACGCCATATTTAAAAAAACCAATAAATACATTATTGATTAATTCAATACATATATAATTATTTACCATTTACTTATATATTATATCCACTCAATTATTATTTAAACCAAGCAATAAATTCAAGGTGTATCACACAATCACACATATTTTCATCTAATTTGCAAAGAAACTTTTTCGCAATATTAGTATCTTGCATCTTTTAAAAACGCTAATATGTCGATAGATAAAGATCAATTCATCCATTCAATCCGTCAGGGCATTCCCGATACATTACCGTCTGTATTGGAGCGAGATGTGAGTGTCTCGCATGCTCCCATCAGAAACTTAGAGGGTGTACTGACACCGGAGGAAAGAAAATTGGCGATTAACAACGCATTGCGTTATTTTCCGACGGAGTGGCATTCCGAATTAGCAGTCGAATTTGCGCACGAATTAGACCAATATGGTCGAATATATATGTACCGATTTAGACCTACTTATGAGATGAAAGCCCGGCCAATAGAAGATTATCCGGCGATTTCACGTCAAGCTGCGGCTATCATGTTGATGATTCAGAACAACTTGGATTACAAAGTAGCTAAGCATCCGCACGAACTAATTACATACGGAGGTAATGGTGCAGTATTTCAAAATTGGGCTCAATATTTGATTACCATGAAATACTTATCTGAAATTACAGACGAACAAACACTCGTTCTCTATTCAGGTCATCCATTGGGCATATTTCCAAGCCACACCAAAGCTCCACGTGTCGTAGTAACCAATGGAATGATGATACCCAATCATTCTTCTAAGCATGATTGGAACAAATACAACGCACTTGGCGTCACACAATATGGTCAAATGACAGCCGGTTCCTTTATGTATATTGGTCCTCAAGGTATTGTTCATGGCACAACCATTACTCTACTCAATGCCGGTCGCCTTCTAAAACTTGGTGACAACCTTAGAGGCAAGGTGTTTATTACATCCGGACTGGGCGGTATGTCAGGTGCACAAGCTCTCGCAGGGATAATCACAGAAGCAGTGACCGTCATTGCCGAAACAGACGGAGATGCTGTGCACCAAAGAACAGTTGATGGTTATATTTTAAAGGAAAATATTTTTACTGACTTGTCGTCTTGCGTCAATAGAATGCAACTTGCCAGAGAAAACCGAGAGATCATCACCTTAGTATATCATGGCAATATTGTCGATTTGTGGGAGTACCTGGCATCGCACAACATTTCGGTGGAATTGGGTTCTGATCAGACTTCTTTGCACAACATTGACGACCTCGGATACACACCCGTAGGTTATACCTTTGAAGAAGCTAAGATTTTGATGCTGACGGATAGGGAAAAATTTAAGCAAGCTGTCAAAGACTCCTTAATCCGCCATGTCGTTGCAATAAATAAATTGACGTTACAAGGAATGTATTTTTGGGACTATGGCAATGCCTTTCTCAAAGAAGCAGGAATGGCGGGAGCTGATATCTTTGCTGATGATCAAAGAATAAAATATCGTTATCCTTCGTATGTTGAAGACATCATGGGTCCTTTATGCTTTGACTATGGCTTCGGTCCATTCCGTTGGGTATGTACATCCGGCAGTCAAACGGATTTAGACACGACAGATAAAATAGCCGAAAATGTAATTCTTCAATTGATGAAAACATCAGATCCCGCAATACAACCACAGTTGAAAGACAACCTGCAATGGATAAGAAATGCAAAGCAGCAAATACCTGTCGTTGGCTCGAAGTCCCGGATATTATATGCTGATGCTGAAGGTAGAATCGCCATTGCACAGGCATTTAACGAAGCCATAAAATCGGGTGAATTACTTGGCCCTGTAGTCTTAGGTCGCGACCACCATGATGTATCAGGCACCGATTCACCTTATCGTGAAACGTCAAACATTTATGATGGATCTTCATTTACGGCTGATATGGCAGTCCATAATGTAATTGGAGACAGCTTCAGAGGAGCTACATGGGTTTCTTTACACAATGGAGGCGGCGTCGGCTGGGGAGAAGTGATCAATGGTGGATTTGGTATGGTCCTTGATGGAAGTCAGGATTCTGCTGATAAGCTCACCATGATGCTGCATTGGGATGTTTATAACGGGATATCCAGGCGATCTTGGGCACGCAACCCACACGCAATGTCCACCATAGAAAGAGCAAAAAAGCTTTATCCTAATATGGTGGTAACTATACCAAATCTGGTAGATCCCAAATTATTGGAACAGATATAAAAAATTGTGGCTTTATCTTTGCCCATTTAATCCCCATGTGGAAGGGTCATTGGTTATGGGGATAAATTGATTTTGTTCAAAAAACCGAATAGAAATTTCGCTATTTTCCATAACAGCATAAGATTGGAAAGTAAGCCAATCACCGGTATTGATATATTTTGTATGACTATCGGACAACATGTAATCTATGGGAAGATGTCTATGTCCAAAAATCATGTAATCATAGTTAGATAGGTGTGTCAACTGCTCTTCACAATATTGCAACAAATATTCTCTTTCGGGTCCATGAAAGGTTAAGATATCCTGATGGTCTAGCCTGCTCTTCTTACTCCAAGCATCCGCTATCGCCATTCCAATTGAAGGATGCAACCAGTGGAACAGCCTTATACACCAAGTATTATTAAATATTCTCTTCAAAATCTTGTAAGTACGATCACCAGGGCCCAGCCCATCGCCATGCCCAATAAAGAGCTTTTTCCCCTGTCGTTCAAAAACCATGGGTTCGCGATAAACAGGAATGCCAAATTCATCTGTAAAATATTCAAAAATCCACATGTCGTGATTCCCTACAAATAAATGTATCGGAATTCCACTATCCGCCAATCTGGCTAAAGCTCCCAAAAACCGGGTATAACCTTTGGGAATGACTGATTTATACTCAAACCAAAAGTCGAAGATATCGCCAAGAAAAAAAACTTCATCCGCCCCCATAGCTACATCTTCAATCCACCTTACCAAGGCTTTTTCCCGCTCACCTGATGTAGTAAGTCCTCGTTGACCAAGATGAAAGTCAGAAGCAAATACAATCTTACTCATTAACCGGATGTAATGTTTCGATTAATTTTAACAAAAGCTCACTGGCAGCCTTTGGTATGGTTGTTCCCGGGCCAAAGACAGCTTTTACTCCGGCTTGATTCAAAAACTCATAATCTCCCGGAGGAATGACGCCACCGGCAATGACCATGATATCATCCCGTCCTATTTCTTTAAGAGCTTGAATAGTGGCGGGGACAAGGGTTTTGTGACCAGCAGCAAGCGAACTAATACCCACTATATGCACGTCATTCTCTGCAGCCTGCATAGCTACTTCTTGTGGCGTCTGAAATAAGGGGCCAATGTCCACGTCAAAGCCGAGATCTGCAAAGCCGGTCGAGATAACCTTAGCGCCGCGGTCATGCCCGTCTTGACCGATTTTAGCCACCAAAATACGAGGTCGCCGCCCTTCTAATTGTGCAAATCGATCTGACAATTCTCTGGCATGTTGAAATTCACTATTTGAAGACATACTTTTCATATAAACACCTGATACCATTGAGCTTCGAGCTTGAAATCTACCAAATACACTTTCTAAAGCCTGACTGATCTCTCCAAGGCTCGCTCTCGCTCTTGCAGCAATGACACAAGCTTCCAATAGATTCCCACCGTTCTTGGCAGCCATTATCAGTGCTGAAATAGATTTTTCAAACTCTTCTTGATTTCTATTTAATCTCAGCCTCCTCAATCCTTCTATTTGCTTATTCCGAACTAAAGCATTATCAATCTCCAAAAGCTCTATCGGTTCTTCATCTTTATGTTGATAAATATTTAGACCTATTATTTTTTCTTCACCACTATCTATCATTGCTTGCTTCTTAGCAGCAGCTTCCTCTATCCGCATCTTTGGAACTCCTTTTTCGATAGCAGCAACCATACCTCCGGAATCTTCGACTTCCTTCATTAAAGATTTTGCTTCATCCACTATTTCAGAAGTCAACTTTTCAATATAATGCGAACCTCCCAATAAGTCAATTGTCCGTACGATATCCGTCTCACGTTGAATATATAATTGAGTATCTCTCGCCACCTTTGCACTAAAGTCACTGGGCAAAGCCAACGCTTCATCCAAAGCATTGGTATGTAACGACTGGGTACCTCCAAATACAGCAGCTAATGCTTCAATAGACGTCCTTGCAATGTTATTATATGGATCCTGAGCCAACAAACTCCAACCACTTGTTTGACAATGCGTCCGCAACATCATGGATTTGGGATTTGACGGATTAAACTTTTGGACAATTTCTGCCCATAACATCCGCGCAGCACGCATCTTTGCAATTTCTTCATAAAAATTCATCCCAATACCCCAAAAAAAAGATAATCGCGGTGCAAAACTATCTATTTTCAGCCCCGCTCCTATGCCGGTCTTGATATATTCCAATCCATCGGCTAAGGTATAAGCTAGTTCTATTGCCGGACTTGCACCTGCTTCTTGCATGTGATACCCACTGATACTGATAGAGTTAAATTTAGGCATATTGTGAGCCGTAAATTCAAAAATATCAGAAATGATACGCATCGAAGGGCGAGGCGGATAAATATATGTATTACGGACTAAAAACTCTTTCAGGATATCATTTTGTATTGTTCCAGACAACTTATCCATTAATACACCTTGTTCTTCTGCTGCAACAATATAGAATGCCATTATGGGTAATACAGCCCCATTCATCGTCATAGAAACAGACATCTTATCCAAAGGAATTTCATCAAATAAAATTTTCATGTCCTCTACTGAATCAATAGCTACACCTGCTTTTCCAACATCACCCGTAACCCGCTCATGATCACTATCGTATCCTCTGTGGGTAGCTAAATCAAATGCCACGCTCAGCCCCATCTGCCCGGCAGCTAAGTTGCGTTTGTAAAAAGCATTGCTTTCTTCAGCAGAAGAAAATCCAGCATACTGCCTGATTGTCCAAGGTCGCTTTACATACATCGATGCATACGGCCCTCTTAAAAATGGCGGCAACCCGGGATAAGAAGACTTGCTATAGTCAACAAACTCTTCTTCATCAAAGCTCTTTCTTCCCGCATTTTCATCAAATGAATTATCCAAAACTAAAACATTTATCTTGTAAAGGTAGGAAAAAATCTAAAGCTATTAAATGTCTTTAATTCCAAGTCATACATCAAACAACTATTACTTATACTTCGCTTCAATAAACAAAAACACCCTCCACCGGATAGTGGTCTGAAATAAACCGTCCCTCTGGCTTTTCCTTATTTGTTTTGAAAGATAAAACACGTATCATGTTGTTTACAAAGATGAAGTCAATCTTAATGGATGCAGGAACACTCTCCGAAAAGTTATTGAAAGTCATCCCATCTGTGTCGTCCGGTATCTCTGCTATAGCTCTACTATCAGCCATAAAATCTTGAATCACGCGAATGGGTAGGGATTCGGATTCAGTGTTGAAGTCTCCCATCAAAAAAATCGGTAGGCTCGGATTCAATAAATTAATTTTTGACATAATCAGCCGCGCACTTTCAATTCTTGCTGTTTTTCCAATATGATCAAAATGTGTATTTAATACGTAAAACTCTTTATGGTCTTTTCCCGAAAACCTTGCCCATGTGCAAATCCTATAACACACTGCATCCCACCCCATTGTCGGCTTATTTGGCGTGGAAGAAAGCCAAAAGGTTCCGGATTCTTTGACTTCATATTTATCCGAATTATAAAATATAGCAGAAAATTCTCCTTGTGACATACCATTGTCCCGACCAACTCCCACATAATCATAACCCTCCAAAGAGTCTATAAAAGTCATCTGAACCAATTCAGCCTCTTGAACACCAAGTATATCAGGCTTCTTATTCAGAATGTATTGCTTCAATAATTCTTTTCGATTTTGCCATCTATTTATCCCATCATTTGCAGAGGCCAATCTGATATTAAAAGAGGTAATCTTTATTGAATCTTTTATCATTTCACTCTTAATTCCTAAGCAACTTCCTCCAGGATTAGTCAAACCTAACAATTGAAAGCTATTGCATATAAATAAAAAAAATAAAACTAAATATAACTTCATGAGAATAAATAATTAATGGAGAAAGAATGATATCAAACCAATAATGATAAGAACCATACCGGTTATTTTCTTTTCATTATGCTCAATAAATTCGTTGTTCTTAATAAAATGACTTCCTTTATGAACCAAATATATCATAAGTACAATGGATACAATGCTAAATATTCCATACACCAATGATAATATCAATACACTCTCTAAACCATACCCCCCGGCAGTCAAAAACAATGTCTCCACTTCAAGACATGGCGATAAAAACATCATGCCGACAAACACAAGTACCCACCGGGTCTTATTTCTTTTGTACAAACCTACATCTCCATCTATCTGATTGTGATGATGTGGGGCATTGAGTGAAAAATAAATTAATCCCAAAACAATCAACAACACAGGCGCAATGATATGAGCATAAGATTCGAAAGTATTCGACAACTTAATTCCAACAAATCCCAACAAAACACCTAGAATTATTGTACCCAATACGTGTGCAAATGCAGATACAAACCCAATAATAACAACTTCTTTGGTATCCCACTTCTCAGCTCTCGAAATAGCCACAAGTGGTAGCCAGTGATTGGGTATCAATGCATGAACTATACTCAGAATAATTGTTGCTGTTAATAAACTTATCATATTCTAACTTAAATAGGAATGCAAGAAACAAACATTTAACAAAATAAAAGGATTTTCTTTTCGATTCCAAATATTTTATTGATTTTAAATTATTTACAATTACATTCAAAATAAAATATTTAATGTAACGAAACAATATTTTCCATAAAATATTTTGTTCGACATAAAATTCATTTAAATAATTTCGTAATTCGAAATGTATGTGTACTTTTACACCTTTTAAGCGACTTTATTACTTTCAACATTTAATTGCGTGTGAATACAAATAGTTTAATTAAGCATACTGGATTAGCATTTACCTTCATCCTTTCTTCGTTAATTCTATCAAAACTTCTACCAAACAATTTCGACCTTTCGGCTAAATATAACAAAAGTCAGATTACCACCCTTAATAGTTTTAATGTAAAGTCTCCAACTTTAAAATTCGGTTTTGCCCTTGACACCTTTGAATCCGAAACATTTACTGTAGAAAAAGATGAAACCCTAATTAATATTCTTTCAAAATATACGGACGAAGTTAGGACTGCATTTAATATCGTGGACGCAAGTAAAAAGTTTATCAATCCCCGCATCATTCATCCCGGATTGGAAATAACAATTTTAAAGGATTTAAAGACCAAGCGGCCTGAATACATCGCATTTTACCCTAATGTTTATAGATACGTCGTCTTAGACTTGCAGAATCCGGATAATATTAGCATGGTTGAACTACCTGTTGAAAAAAGTGTAGAAGTCGTATCCGGTACGATGGACGGCTCCCTGTGGGAAACTATCAAAAAGTATAACATGGATACTGATTTAGCAGGTCAGATGGAAGATGCCATGGAATGCGCAATGGACTTGAGTAGGGCGAGTAAAGGCGATGTCATCAAACTCGTTTATGAGAAAAATATGATTGATGGTCAAGAAGTTGATGCCGGTAAATTATTAGCTGCATATTATAAAGGTAGATTGGGCGAAAAGTATGTTTTCTATTTTGATAATGGTAAATACAAAGGATATTTTGACCAAGAAGGCAGACCTATGAAAAAATCCTTTTTAGCTGCGCCTCTAAAATATGCTAAAATAACCTCCAAATTTTCCAGAAGCCGACTCCATCCCATCTTGAACAAAGTTGTGCCCCATTTTGGCACAGACTATGCCGCACCATCCGGCACACCAATCTTGGCAGTTTCTGATGGAATCATTGAAGCTCAAGGTTATAGTGGCGGCAATGGAAATTATGTAAAAATAAAGCATGATAAAACTTATGCTACCCAATACCTTCACATGTCCCGTTTCGCTAAAGGACAACGTAGAGGTCAAAGAGTTCGACAGGGTCAGATAATAGGCTATGTGGGCTCCACAGGACTAGCCACCGGACCTCACGTTTGTTTCAGATTTTGGAAAAATGGAGTACAAGTAAATCCTAAATCTTGCAAATTGCCTTCTCCTAATCCGATTCCCGGAAATAATCTCGCTGAATTTAAAACACAGCGTAACGATATGCTTAGCAAACTTGCTGCTATCGGCAAACCACTTCCCGGCGAAACGGTTATCAAAATGGCAGAAAACGACTTATTCTTAGTCAATCCTTAGATCTCAATTTTATTCATTTAGGGTGCTTAAACACATCATCTATACGATGACATAGGGCTTTGTTTTAGTTAAAGCAACTAAATCTTTCAATAGATCCATTCAATGCTTGGTGAACTATCAAGTTCAGATATATTGTATTAGATAAATTCAACCTATCTATTAGGCTTACATAAACTTCCTTTCCATTTCGTATTTCATACCCCAATTATACTCCAGCCTTATTACAATGAATCCACATTAATCCGAATTTATAGTATAAGCAAAAATATTGTCTTTAATAAATATGAGGCTAACTTTTAGATTTATTGAAATCAAAATAGTGATAAAAAGAATAAATTAAATTGAACCGAAAAGTAATTAATTGCAATTTAACTGGATGTAATTCTTATGAAAGACGCTAAAGAGGCTTTAAAAAACTATAGTCTAAAAATAGAAAATAGCATTCCGTCCCATAGCTCATTGGGTCTGTTTTACAATGGGTTGAGTGAGAAGTAAGAATGGCAGGTTAATCCATAAAAATTATACAATTAAAATAGTCACAAAATTGAAAAATAACAACTATCTTGCAATATCGATTACTCGAATTTAAATCATTCTAAAATCCTGCTAAACCTCAATATGAAAAACACGCTCAATATGAACCAACAAAAGAATGTATTCATACTGAATTTTATTCAATCATTCATTGTACTGCTTATACATTCAAAACCAGCAATATACGGTTTTTCTAAGCCTTGACTGCTGAATTCGGGTATAAAGGAATTCAGTATAAAAACAAAAGGGAACACCAATACTGGAACTCCCTTTTGATTATTAAGAAATTATGAAATCCTGAAACTTACATTTTAATATATTTATGGGTTGCTATCCCATTTCCATTTTTTAGTTGGACAAAATATATGCCATTTGAAGCGCTAGAAAGGTCAATATTGGTCAAATTAACATTGACAGAACTTTGTTTTTTCACTTGTTTAACTATTCTGCCGGACGCATCTGATATGGTAATTTCCATTTCTTGACCAGGAGTATTAAGCCAACTGATATTTAAACTTCCATTTCCGGGATTGGGGAATACATTGCTTACAATAGACTGACCCGCAACTTTATCAGTTGACACTAAGCCATTGTGACGCACATAAGTACCCAATTCATTTGCTTCCACACATTCTTCGTTTCCGCCATCAACCGTTATACATGCTTCACTGTTGACAAACACTGCATCAACCAACTCAAGATTATCAATATACCAATTATCCAATGTTGCATCACCATCAGAAGCTCCATAGAAGAGGCTAAAATAAAGCTCTTTCGTATCTAAAGCCTTTAAATCCGCAAAGCTGTGCACCCATCCTTTAGAATCGCCACTAAATCCTAATAAATTGGGAATAGTGAAACTTGCATAAGCCATATAACCGGGATATTTACCTCTAACTACTTCATCTCCAAAATATTTCCAACTATCGGCATCTTCGGAATATCGAATATTTCCGCCATCCACAGCTCCTTGTGTATTATATTTATGATTGAGGACTAAGTATGGGTGTGCTCCGGCAACCGTTACGGGCGATGCTTTTTCAAAAGAAGTTTTATAATCACCGGTCAATGCTGGTATAGCATAAACATTACTTCCATTTTCTCCTTCACCCTCTAAAAATTCAAAAAATACATTTCCGGTTTGAATGTTATTAAACCAATCTCCATCCGGGAATGAAAATTCACTTTCAAATCCTTCTTGATACATTAATTTTGAAAAATAATCATCATCTACCTTAATTTTATAACTAAAGGTATGCTCTGCAGAAGAAGATAACGAATCTAACTCAAATGTAACCACACCATTGGAATACGTTCCACCTGATCCAGCCACATAAGAAGTATGTTCAGGAATCACATCAGTAACCTTAATATTCTTTGCTGTGGCAAGTTTATATGACTTAAGATTGAAGTCAATGTTGATTTCTCCACCTTTGTCCACCTCTTTAGTAACCTCTTTATGCATCTCCACCTTATCTAAGCAAAACAGGTTAGGTGTAAAATCTACTACATTGTCACCCAGTGAATTTTCCGATCCTCCATCAGCAAAATAACCTAATCCACGACGAGCAAACACTTCCCATATCAAACAATTATTTTCGCCGTTAAACAATAAATTATCAGCCTCAAGAATGGCATCCCGTCCACTTTCAAATCCTACACCGCATGGTTGAATCTTCATACCTTGAAATACAAGCTCCACTGCTTTACTATTTCCGCCATCACCACCCCACAACTTACCATCATCACCGTACTTATCAATCATTGCCCAATATAAATCCCATATCATATCACACCATATCTCTCCTATCGCATGTGGTCCGGATACATTAGCTACATCAGCAAATGTATTGGGGCACTTACTCATATCCGTGCTATAAGGAAACCTTCTGATACCTGAACCTGATGTAGGTTGAGCCTGAACGTAAGTCCCTATCCCACGTGCGTCAGTCCCTTTATCTCCTGGTCGCTTTGACGTAACCAACGACATAAAATCGCTCCACCCTTCGCCCATCTGTTCAGCTGATGAAAGACATCCTGAATTCTGTGGACCTCCGGTTAGACGGGTGGAGATTCCATGTCCATATTCATGCGCTATTACACCATTATCATAGGATGCGTCTAATAAAGCAGGCCCACTGTTATCCGGTAGTTGCAACTTAACTACGACTTTTTCACCTGTAGCAAGGGCTCCTTTAATTTTATCACGAACAGCCTTATTTACAAATACGGAAGGAATTGTCACTGATGTACCATTGGTCCCGCTTGCCATATTAATTACTTGATCTTCAAAATTCATAATAATAGCGGCTACAGCTCCAGCATTCTGGGCATTATATACTTTTTGTGAAAAATCACAACTTCCTCGATCGATAGCAACAATTTTTCCTTGCATTTGATCAGCATTTTTAGCTTCGCCACAGAAATATGAATTACCTCCGGTTTTATCCAATGCAAGCACTACCTCTGCTTCAATTTTATCTGTTGTAATAGCCGACCCAAAATCAGGATCGCCTACTTCATATCCCCCGGCAATACTTGATGGTTCCAATATATTAAATTTTTGTGTGCCATTGTCCCAAAGGAACATCCTCATTTGACCACTTTTACCATCTTCAGGTGTAGAAAAATCCGCATTATTCTTATAATCAGCACTTCCATTACCATATTGTGACATAGCCTTTACAAAGTCCAAACCTTGTCCGCCTTTACCGTAATTGTTCAATTGAAAGTTGCCTGATTGCTCATCAAAACCAAAATGGTATGAAAAATCGTGCATTTTATTTACCATATAGAATAAATTGACTGCTGCGGCTTCTTTAGACTCCTGCGGTTCAAGTGATTGGTCAAAAACTTTATCAAAAACAAGATCTTGTCCACCATCCACTTCAGAATCAGCTTGATAATTACCATCATTATCATTGAACGCATAAGCATTATTCCCTTGTAAAGTCGTATTATCAACACCATCTTGACCGTCTAAGTCGTGCCAACCATAAGGCGAAGCTTCCGGATCATACGGACTAACAGCTATTGTAGAGCTTCCAAAAGATGGAGCCTCAAGAGGCAATTCATACACCCTATATTTACTTGCTTCCGCAACAGGTGGAGGTGTCGGCATTTCTTTAGAAGGTATAATAACACTATGCACGGATTCTCTACATTCTTGATCATGGGTATGATTGGCAAATTGATTAGGCCCATCAAATTTACAGGATAGCTTATAGTTCAACTTATTCATTATTCTACCATCCTGACTATTCACGACAATTTTATAATGATCCATTTCTCCGATCATCTTTATCTGCATTTCATAACCAAGAACGAGATTACCTTGTTCTACATACCATGTATAATGAGGCTCAATAGTTTCTTCAGAAATATTCCCTCCGGCTAAAACAAACTTTTCTCCTCTTGATTCCAATAATTGTGGTTGTGGATTTACAACGCCACATGCCACCGCAGCACTTTTCACTGCATCTTCAACCCTCATTGCAGAAGCTCTATTCCCTTTAATCTGAAAGGAATGAGTGTTAATAAAATTACTTTTAACAGCACCAACTTGACCATTCTTGCCGACATAAAATGAAGTCAAAGCGTTATAAATCGGTATATCATCATAGGTTTGCAATGCATAGCAATAGGATATTCCTCGCTTTTGGTCAGTATAACTTGTTACCATTACAATCTGCGAAGCATCTTCTACGCTCAAACCAAATTTTAATGGGTTTTGTAAGATTTCATTCTTTACCTTTGTCTCCACTTGTATGTTTTGTGCAATCGTATATGTACCGATTAAACATAACAATGACAAAAAACAAAATGTAATAATTTTTTGACTCATTCTTAATAATATTTTATTTAGTTATTTTTAATGCAAGCCAAAGATACAATTATTCTTATTTTAAATATAAAAATATAATATTATGGATAAACAAAATACTTCATATATATACGGACGCCAACCTGTCATAGAAGCTTTAAAAGCTAAAACAAGCATTGAAAAGATATTTTTACTGTCCGGTGGAGACCGTGACTTTGAAAAAGAGATAAGGGAACTGATAAAGTCAAAAAACATTGATCTGGCTTATGTTCCAAGAGAAAAGCTCAACCGGTTGGCTTCAGGAAATCATCAAGGCATTGTTGCTTTTATCAATGATTACAAATATTACGACCTTGATGTCATCTTGCAAAAAATCAAACAATCCAATGAAGTGCCTTTCCTCATCATGCTTGACCACATGACAGATGTCAGAAATTTCGGAGCAATTGCAAGGTCAGCGCTTTTGGGTGGATGTCATGGAATAATTATTCCCAATCAAAATAGTGTAAGTGTAACCTCAGATGCCATAAAAGCATCAGCCGGAGCATTGACACACCTCCCTGTATGCAAGGTTACCTCCTTGACAGAAGCTGCTGACCACTTGGCTGAACAAGGGATTCAACTTTTTGTCACCGGCATGAATAAAGATGTTTATTTGCATCAATTAGACCTACAAGAAGGATGCTGCGTTGTCCTTGGTTCTGAAAAGATGGGTGTTTCAAAACAAGTGGAAAGCCGAGCAGACCAGGTATTTTCAATTCCACAAAATGACAGACTGGACTCGTATAATGTAAGTGTCGCCTGTGGAATTATCACTTATCAACTTATATTAAAGCGCAATTTTAATCTCTAATACCGGGTTTAAATAAAACAACAATTAAAATCATTAAATACATATAATGGGATTTCGTAATTTTTATCAGATTGTAAATAAATATTTTAACTTAAATACTTGGTTATTATTGATGATAACCTGCATTGTAGGTTTAAAGCCCATCTCCGCTCAAACGCTTTCAAAAATAAAAGTAGATATCGTTCAGCCAGAAGAATCACTTCTTTGGAAAATTGAAGGGAAGGGTCTATCGAAACCAAGCTATTTATTTGGGACAATTCACCTAATACCTGAAGATAAATATTTTTTTACAAAAGAAATGGAAAATGCTTTTGCCCAAAGTGATCAAGTGATATTTGAAATTGATATGAATGTTATGAATGACATGTCGCAAATGGCGGCTATCTTGGTCAAAATGAGAATGCCCGATAGTGTATCCCTACAAGATCTTATTTCGCCCGAAGATTATTCCCTTTTACAAGAAAAAGCGAAAGATAGCGGAATGCCTTTGTTTATGTTTGAGAACATCAAACCGCTATTTTTACAAACCCTATTAGATGATGTTAATTCTCAGAAAAGCCAAATGGCATCCTATGAAATAAATTTAGCGCAAAAAGCATCAAATACCGGAAAAGGTATTGGCGGACTTGAGACTATTGATGACCAAATGGCTGCAATAGATGCAGTCCCACTAAAAGAACAAGCCGCTATGTTAATGGAAAGCCTCAAATCACCGGACTCACAGAATATTGATACTCTCATCCAACTCTATGAACAACAAAAAATACAAGAGTTGCACGATATGATTGAATCATCATTTGCACAATCAAAGGACAATTATATGGACTCCTTTTTAAAGAATCGAAATGTTAAATGGATTGATAATATGAAAAGATTAATGTCTGAAAAGTCAACATTTTTTGCTGTTGGCGCAGGACATCTGGCTGGAAAAAGTGGAGTTATCAACCTTTTAAGAGAAAAAGGATATAAAGTTACTGCTATTCAATAAAGAAAGGCTCATTTGAAAAATATCATTGATGCACTCATCAAATAAAAATAATTTTATCCCAAATCCTGAATTTGACAAATGCGGATTCGATGTACAACTCACAATATCGATTGGATATAAGAAATAGCCCAATTGCATCGTCTTAAACATCTATCATCCCGATATCTTTCTGAAACATTCCACTAGTAAACTTTAATTGTTTTTGAATTGATACATTCAAGAGTTAAAAAAATCCGTTAAAACAATGCATACATTGGATAGTCCTGCATCATCAGTACGCTTCGGATTAGGAAAACCTCAATTATGGAATTCGGGTTTAACTGGAAAATTTTAATTTTTGAATTATATAAAGGATAATACTAAATTTGCAGAATGACAACGCATACTGAAGAGAATTATCTGAAAGTATTATTTACACTAGCTCAGACTAAGGGCGAGGCTGGAATAAACGACATTAGCAAGCTTTTAGACATCAAGATGCCTACTGTAAATAGCATGATGAAACGTCTTGCCGATAAAGGCTATGTCATATACGAAAGTTATAAACCGCCAACACTTACAAAAAAGGGGAAAAAGGAAGCTGCTTTAATTATTCGAAAACATAGACTTACCGAAATGTATCTAGTTGAAAAAATGGGTTTTGGGTGGGAAGAAGTACATGAAATAGCTGAGCAGATTGAACACATCAAATCCAATGTCTTTTTTGATAAAATGGATGCCTTGTTAGGCTTCCCGACAGTCGATCCTCACGGTTCGCCCATTCCAGACCCCAGTGGCAAAATCCATCCTATTAATTATCTAAAACTAAGCGAATGTATTCAAGGTGAAAAAGTCATATTTAAAGCTGTAGCCCCAACATCTGACGAGCTCCTTCGCTTTTTAAACAATCATCTTTTAGTGCTAAATACCATCATTCACATTGAATTTGTTGAGTCCTATGATAAAAGCATGACATTATCCTACGGAAACAAAAAAAATAAAATATTCAGTCAATCCGTTTGTGAAAAATTGCTTGTTGAAAAAATATAATAAGGCGGTTGTAACACTGAACACAATAAAATATTAAAAAATTATTGCGTCAACCCAACTAATCACATGAAAATTTCGTTAATATACATATTTCACATAATGTAAATCAAAATGAAATATCTCCTATTCACTAGCATTGTTTTGGCAGTTACTATGTGTCAAAAAGATATTGTGTCCAACGATCAACTTCCATTAAATACGGAAGTACTTATTTACAATAACACTATTTTGTCCAATCAGGAAGAAGGTATCAAGTTAAAAATGAGTGAAGTAGTCAATGATTCTCGGTGCCCCAACCCTTATGATTGTGTATGGGAAGGCGATGGCGCTCCTACGTATGAATTTCACGAAAACAATCGAACACATATCTTCAATCTACACACTACACTGACTCCAAAAGACACCACGTTGGGCCCATATAATATCCGTCTAATCAGCCTCCTACCCTATCCAAATGGCACAACACCCATACCGGCTAATCAATACAAGTCCATTGTTATCATCACTAAAAAATAAACACTTCCTTTTAGCTGTTTAGACAGTTGTACATAACGTTTTTCCCCGCTTATACACCCTTTCAGTATAATGGAGACAATCTAATAACAAAATGAGTCAATTACGACTCAAACATATTTTTAAGCTCCGTAGCTTGATTAGGCTTCATTCTACCACTGAGAACCAATCGAAGTTCGCGCCTTTTTATGGCATTTTCATACAACGTCACTTCTTCTTGAGTTAATGGCAATACAGGCGGCACATTTTGTGGTTTTAAGGTTCCATCCTCCAACGCAACAAAAGTAAAATAGGCATGATTACTACGTTTGGGTTTTTGTCCTTTAAAATCAGCGGTAAAAACTTGAACATGGACTTCTACCGAAGTGTTGAAAGCTCGAGTGACTTGTGCTTCCAAAGTAACGACATCGCCCATCCGGATTGGATGTGTAAAGGATACGTGATCCACACTTGCTGTAACTACATGTGATTCACAATGCTTTCCGGCGCATATACTCGCGATAATATCCATCCATCGCATTAAATTGCCGCCCATAAGATTGCCAAGTGGATTGGTATCATTGGGCATAACAAGTTCTGTCATCGTAGTGCGCGATTCACCCACTTTTTTATCTTTCAATACAACTTCTTCCATTTCAACTATTTTGAGACTGTAAAATTACAACATAATTAAAAATCAATATTTTAACAAATCCCGTATTCATTTGGAGATAAAATATAATTCAAAAATAAATACCCATTATTAAATACAAACTCCAACTTTTATTTTTTTTCTCTGAAGTTTAATAATTTATTTGATAAAAAGATTTTTTTTAAGCCTTTATTTGCCAAACTAATAGACGTACTATCTATAGTTACCTATCAATCATCTCATAGGAAATAACGGATTACATGCGTTATGTAAGAAATATAACGATGCAGCGACATCCCACTTCATTCTTCTAAGGCGGAATTTGCATTTGCCTAAGAAGTTTTTCTTAAATAACGTATAGGTTGCTCTTATTTAATTCTTGTCCAGACGGAGGTTCGACCGATAATTGATATCCCGATATAACCTCGTATATCCAGGCGATCACCATGCAATTTCATATTACATTTATAAGTAGAACCATTTTTAGGATCATAGACTGTCCCTCCGGCATAACTTCCATCACTATATTTTAAATTATTAAGAATAATCAAATCTTTTAATGGTCTATTCCTCAACTTTGGGTCTTCATTCTTTGAATCTTTATTGGAGGTGACGCCATCCTTAGCATACATGCTTTTGCTCCATATTAACTTACCATAATATTTATCGCCTGAACGATAAACACTTATCTTTCCTTCCTTAGTCTCACTAAGCCATGTACCTACAATCTTATCGCCTTGCGATTGTTGTGCTTTTGAGAAAGGACTAATAAAAACCAATAAGACAAATAAAAAAAGAAAACGAGTCATGAACAACAAAATTTTGAAAAATTACATAAATTTACAATAATTAAAACTATATTTTGTGGAAATTTGTTGTCATTAATATTATTACTTTTAACTTTAATTTTAAAACGTAGATATGACGGGCATAAGCCAAGAAATGATGGATCAATTACCGCTAAGAGGTTATTTAGATATTGAAGTCGATCCTACTCTAGATTTAGTTACTGAGATTCAGAAGCTTAAAAAGGAAAAAAATGCAATTATTTTAGCGCACTATTATCAAGAATCAGAAATTCAGGATGTAGCAGATTATATTGGTGACTCATTAGGTCTTTCACAACAAGCTGCTATTACAGATGCCGAAATGATTGTCTTTGCGGGTGTTCACTTTATGGCAGAGACAGCCAAAATGCTATCTCCCCATAAAAAAGTAATTTTACCTGATTTGAAAGCCGGTTGCTCGCTTGCAGATTCATGTCCGCCCCATTTATTTAGACAGTTTAAAGAGAAATATCCTGACCATGTTGTCGTTTCATATATTAACTGTACCGCTGAATTAAAGACATTGACAGACATCTGTTGTACTTCAACCAATGCTGTCGCTATCATTGAAAGTATTCCAAAAGATAAAAATATCATCTTCGCTCCAGACAAAAATTTAGGAGCATACCTGCAAAAGAAAACCGGGAGAGATATGGTCTTATGGAATGGCGCTTGTATGGTGCATGAAATATTCTCTAATGAAAAAATAACCAAACTCCTGGAACGTCACCCCGACGCTGTTTTAATCGCACATCCTGAATGTGAATCACATATTCTTGACAAAGCTCACTTTATTGGTTCTACATCCGGATTGCTCAACTATACAGCTAATAGTGATGCCAATACATTTATTGTCGCCACTGAACCCGGTATAATTTATCAAATGCAATTACGCAGTCCTGATAAAACTTTTATCCCTGCTCCTCCGGAAAATAATTGCGCTTGTAATGAATGTCCTTATATGAAACTCAATACCATGGAAAAACTTTATACTGCCATGAAATATGAGCTACCGGAAGTAATTTTACCCAAATGGGTTATCGATCAGGGCGTTGCATCCATTGACCGTATGCTTGAAATTAGTAAAAATGCAGGATTGATAAAATAATCTCATTTAAATTCATCAACACATCATCATTATGAAGAATTTGTTATACTTCCTTTCTTTCTTCAGCACAACTTTCATCCTGTTTAGCTGCGTCCCTTATAGGTCACTCGAAGATCAACGCATTAAGACCACCAATGCAGAAAAAGACAGAGCACGCATGCTTTCCGAATACAATGCCATAAAGTTAAAAGTAGATAGTATTGAAAACAATCAAATTATCCTTAACAAGACCATTGAATATTTAAAACGGGATACAGCCATGTCCAAGTCCAGCCTACGAACTTATATCGCTATGGACAACGAAAACAAAAAAAGGATGGAACAGCTAAGTCGTACGACAGACCGAATTTTAGATGCCAATTTGGGTGAAAATGATAGACTTAATGCACAAGTTAAGGTACAAAAAGATGATTTGCAACGTCAAAAAGAAGAATTAGAGAAAAAGGAAGCAGCATTTGAAGTTGCAAAATCTGACTTCTATAAAGCTCAAAACCAGCTCTCTGACAAAGAAAGTAAAATAAAAGATTTACAATCAGCCCTTGAAAAGAAAGACGCTGCAGTAAAAGACATTCGAGCAAAAGTTGCCGATGCATTGACAGGTTTTCAATCCTCAGGTCTGACTGTAGCTGAAAAAGACGGTAAGGTGTATGTCATCCTTCCGGAAGCTTTACTATTCAAATCAGGCAGCAAATCTATTGACAATAAAGGTAAAGATGCACTTAATAGCCTCGCCAACGTATTGCGCATGAATCCGGATATCAATATAGCCGTTGAAGGGCATACCGATAATGTCCCCTATCGTCCTAAATCTTCATCTGCTATGGTTGAAGACAATTGGGATTTGAGCGTTCTTCGTGCAACTTCTGTTGTCAAAATATTGACTTCTGCAGGCGTTTCACCAATCAGAATATCTGCTCAAGGACGAGGTGAATTCATTCCCATTAACACCGGAAGTAGTGCCAATGACAGAGCAATCAATCGTCGTACAGAAATCATTCTAACGCCAAAATTAGACCAAATTCTAAAAGCATTAGACTGATATATAGAGAAATTAGATTCTAATTCGTCTTTTACTTATCTTATAAATCAAGGTTTATATTTTTCTATCAAGTCCAAATACGGTTGGTGCAAATGGTGTCTAAAAATAGCATTTGGATCATCAGGATACTTTAGATTATAAACTTCATCAGGCATCAAGACTATGGTAGTCCCCGTCCTGACATAATCACTTGAATGGACAAGATTAGGTATTCGAAGACCAGGCAATTGTTTTTTTACCAACGAATACGCTTTTCTGCCAAGGTATTTTTCATATTTTCTTTGTGCTTTACGAGTTGATTTATCCAACTGATTAAAAATACTTTTCATGACAATATTTGCCGGGAATTTCTGATTTCGAATAGCTTTAGGTGCATTCGCAAAGGGATTCGTTACATTAAAATCATGAATAGTTTGGATGGAAATAGGTGTTTCAGGCACCCAATCTTTAGCATTTACAACATTAAAAGCCCATCCACCTCTTGTTTTATCCTCATAATCATAGGCATAATATAAGTTTCCGGGCTTTGGCGCTGCACTGCAATAGGTTTTAAATCGGATATCTCTTGGCAATGTTCCATCAATCTGCTTCTGATAAAGATAGGATGTGAGTAAGTAAGCTATAGCACCACCCTGACTATGCCCGATTATAAGAATGTCTTTAATTCCTTTCCGGTAACTAATTTCAATCCACGGTAACATCTCATTAGAAAGAGACAAAGTGCCAATTAACCACCCCACATGCACCGCAGCACGAGGGTCTTCAGCCAACTTATAGTCAATACTCGTGGAATCATTGAGCCTCAAATTGCCCTTGGCCGGCACCATCCCTGCAAAGAAATTTGCAAGCCAACTAATTTGTTTACTCGTTGTGCCCCGAATACTAATAACAGCTTGATTGTCCGATTCCCAAAAATCCCACATATTGTCAAGTCCAATAGATTTGGATTGATACAGTTGATGAAACTTTGCCGGTAATGGAAATTTATTGTAATATCCCGAATCGGCCGTACTTCTGGCTGACACATACATGAGTTCGCGATATTCTGCTTTATCAAATCCCGGTTTTAATTGACTATTTAAAAGAGCAGGACTCCATAAAAAACAAATACTCCAAAGAACATATATCTTCTTTTTATAATATAAATTCATACTAATATCTTATTTATTCAAATATATACAATTAATCGGATGATGACAAATTTGAAGCGACAAACAAATTTGATTTTTTTATATTTAAATGAATACATCTATCTTAGCGGAAAGTTTTTCAGATGAATATTAGACCATATTTGATGTTAATGTTATTATTACCCATTCTGTCATGCTCGAGTTGTAAGGATGATATAGATGGATATGGACCTTTTAAGGATCATTTTCCGGTTGAGTTTAATTTCAAAAGTATTGACAATGAAATATCAACCAGAATATATACAAAAGATGGTGTTGATACAGAATTTACTCTTCCTGAAAGAGAAATCGAACTAAATAAACAAATGGAAACGGCTCAAAAACAGATAACCTATATCAAACTTTTGGGGCCTGACCAATCAGAGATCAAAGGTAAATACTTAGATGGTGTTACAGAAGTAATTTTAGACGCTCCTTATACCTTATCCGGCTCTCAATATACATTTTCGAAAGACTTAATCACCCAAAAATTAACGTATAATGCTAACCGTATCGAGGATACTCTCACGATGCGGGGCATCTGCTGCGTCAGATACAATAATGGAGTAAAAAAAGATAGATCGACAACTATTCAAGTTAGTGGCTATACTTTAGCGGATGAAAAAAGTGAAACTCAGGCCGGAGATACCCTTTATTATAGGGAATTTGACGTTAAATTGGTCAAAAAATAATTTTACTTTCTACATACTACCATCCACCGCCGCCACCGCCGCCGCCGCCGCCACCGGAAAACCCACCACCACTTGACCCGCTTGAGCTGGAGCTTGGTTGTGTAGAAGAAGATGTAATGGAACTTGTCAGGCTGTGGCTCATACTATTTGCAAAATTATATGAAAAAGATGATGTTCCGGAATACCATTGATTTTCATATTTGATTGTCCCGTTTTGGATGAGTTTATCAAAGTTTTTACCCCAAATTTCATCCACACCTAAAACAAGTGCATACGGTAAATATTTTTCAAAAAGCTCAGGCGTTAAAGATGGCGGATTATTAAATTGAATCAAATGATTTTCCGCTGCCCCTAAATACATTTTAAAACCTTCTATTTCAGATTGCAATTGTAATACTTCTTTTGACGGACGTCGAATAGCAAAGCTAAAGAAAGACAAGGCAACCATTAATATTATAAAAAAAAGTATCAAAATATTATATGCATTTAGGGTTCCATCTATCGGACTCCATAAAAGTATAACTAACCCGGTAACAATGGCTACAATAAGCCATATCCACCTTGATTTTCGGTAACCAACCACCAAAACAATAATAAAAAGAACTGTATAAACGGCAAAAGTAAATACAGAACCAATTATTTCACCGGAAAGATGGTAATAATGGTCAACCCAAAAGCTGAGACTTAAAAAGAACAAACCCAATACTGCAAAAAAGAGGAATGAAATCTTTTTATGATTGCCCTCATTAATCATTTTTAAGTATTTAGTGTCCAAACTGTTTTGAAATGATTTCACTGCTTGCGCTATATTGGCATCGTATTCCCCATCCAAATGAACAGTATTCCCTTGGTGTGGCAGAAGTGAATTCAATAATGTCGATTCCTCTAAAACCAGATCATTGGTGTCTTCTTTCCGCTTACTAATGGTGTATTCCTCTTTTGAAAAAAAACCTTTCTTCTTTATTTGAGCTATTTTAACATACTGATTGACAGCTAAATTGACAAGTGAAGCAGCTATGAATGATTTCTTATAGCCACCATTAGAAATATAGCCAACTCCGGCAGGAGAGAGATTATTAGGTGGTTCAAATCGTGGGACGACAACAGGTGATTGATAATCTATACCTCTTTTATACCATTGATAAATCAACAATCCAATAAATAAAAGTCCCACAAAAATCAACCATTGCTTCATTTTCTGAGGCTGAAGCCAATCAGGGATAAAAGGAGGCTTTACAACTCCTTTAGAAAACCCAACAGCAATGGTCAACCCTTCCTTTGGATTGAGGTTAAATGCCGCCCACTGATAGGAAGATGAAGACAGCCTTTGTGATGTACATTTTTGCTCTATGCTGCCATATCCACCCGTGTAGCATGCATTCTGGATGATACGAACCCCGGCAGGTAGATTGACAACAGCTGTAACAGTATCGATCGGAAAATCCCATTCACACCCGGTCGTATTCCAATACAATTCATCATAGTTTTCAAAAAATCCTATTTGACGCTTCGTCTTATACTTTATTGCATACGTATAAATACCTGGTGTCAGTATAATATTTTCATTTCCAATATATATCAAATAAAACCCATTGGATGTCTCCGTGTGATAATCCTCCACCGCCCCATTCTTTTCTATTGAAAGTATAGAATAATCAACATCAATATTCTGATTATTGATATTACGATTGTCGGGAAGCATTCTAAAAATACCTCTATTTATCTGTTGATTCAATACATTAACACGGATTGTCTCTGTGACCAACAAATCGCCCGTAGTGTCAACTTGTATATCAACATGATAATTTAAAATTCGTTCTGTATTATAGTTTATAAACTCTTGAGAGTAAGAGTTATTACAAAGCGTGACAAAGCATATAAGCCCTATTAAGCACTTATGCAACAGGCGAAACCTTTTAAAATTTAACTTGTGGAGTTTCCCTTTCAGCTTCATTTTCAACCTCATAATACGTTACAGTATTGAATTTAAAGAAACCCGCAACCACATTGCCCGGAAATGATTCCACTGAAATATTGTAATCCCTGGCTGTACCATTATAATATCTCCGCGCTTTTTCAATATCACCTTCGAGATTGGATAGTTGTTCCTGTAAATTCTGAAAGTTGACGTTAGCCTTTAAATCCGGATATTGCTCTGCAACAGCCATCATATTGACTAAGGCTTTACCCAAACTAGCTTCTGCTGCTTGTTTTTCATCCATATTTCCTGCTGCCATTGCCTTTGATCTAGCAAGGGTTACGGCCTCAAACACACCTTTCTCATGTGTAGCGTAACCTTTTACCGTCTCAACTAAATTAGGTATCAAATCATGCCGTTTTTTTAAGAAAACATCAATACCACTCCACCCTTCTTGCATTAAGTTTTTCTTCTTTATCAACTTGTTATAAATACTGATAAAAAACAATATAATCAAAAAAGGTATAGCAATAAAAAACAAAATAGTTGTCATCTTCTAAGTGTTTAAATGGATTGTAATCAAAGTTACTAAAAATTTTTAGAAATAATTTTTTTCAGTAAAATAATTCTAATGAGCGTAGTATTTACAACAATTATTCTATTATAATTTGCAATAGGTTGTCATCACTCCATTTTTCAAAAAATCATTATATTTATTTTATTTATATATATTATCAAGTTATTTATCTATCTTTTACATAAACAAATAAATTTTAATATTTAGCTTGTATATAACAAATTTCTCTTCCATTTTTTATCAAAATAAACCCGAAGGGTTGTCATTATTATAGAATAGATTCAATAGCAGAAAGCGGAACCCAGAATGGGTGAAATGATTATTCCATCTATTCGTTCCAGTTTTTTTGAGCAGATACATTTTTTCGTGGTTTGTAATAATGTCATCCCTTCGGGATTTTGAAAATATTATGCTACGTTTTCTATAAAAATATCATCCCTTAGGGATTATGCTGTCCTAAATGTTCATCATTGTTCAATCCGAATTCAGCAGTAAAGGTTTTTAAAAACCGTATGGTGCTGATTATGAGGGACGTCCCGATGTACGACTCGTAATTGTCTAATGCGGAATTTGGGTTCGAGGAGATACATAATCCAAAGATTCGACGAAGTCTGATGGAATAGTTTCCATTTATTATATTGGTATTAAAGGGGGAAAATAATGGAGTCATTAGGGAAATTTGTTTTACACACATATTTAGCTTAAAAACAAGGATATATCTATTTTTTTATATTTTCACACAAAGTATATCTATCAATAGTGCAAAATTTATTTACTTTGTTGCATCATGAGTAGAAGTCTCCAGTTATTAAATCCATTTTTAGAATTTATTAAAAAAGAAAAAACGGCAAGTATCCTATTGGGTCTCAATGTAATCATAGCCCTAATTATTGCCAACAGCCCTTTAGCGGAATATTACTATAAAATACTAGAAACAAATGTCGGTTTAACGATACAAGATCAAACTTATTTAAACCATGATATTCTACACTGGATTAATGATGGATTAATGGCAATTTTCTTTTTTGTAGTTGGTTTAGAATTGAAGCGTGAAATTGTCGGTGGCGAATTATCTTCTCCACGTCAGGCATTACTTCCGATAGGTGCAGCTATTGGCGGTATGATTGTCCCTGCAACAATATATGCCATATTTAATATAGGCACTGAAACTGCACATGGCTGGGGAATCCCGATGGCAACAGATATAGCATTTGCACTTGGAGTGCTTCATTTAGCCGGAGATAGAATACCTATAGCCGCTAATGTATTTTTAGCAGCTTTAGCTATTGTGGATGATTTAGGCGCTGTATTGGTAATAGCCCTATTTTATACTTCTGAAATATCTGTTCAGAGTCTGTTTTTAGGCTTAGGATGTGCTGCATTGATGTATGGTTGCAATAAAATCGGAATTAGAAGTATTCTTGTTTACGCTTTATTGGGAATAGGAGGTGTGTGGCTGGCTTTTATGAGTTCTGGTGTACATCCTACTATCGCGGCTGTAATTGCTGCTTTTACCATCCCATCTGACACAATATTAAAGGAAGGAACCTTTGTTTCAAAAATAAAAAGTGCTCTTTCAAGATTTCAAGGCATTGATCCCAGTGATAATAAACCGGCATTATCAGCAGAGCAATTACAGATTATGGAACAAATCAAAGAAGATACAAATGCCGCCACTCCCCCACTTCAACGATTAGAACATGCATTACATCCCTGGGTTTCCTTATTCGTATTGCCAATTTTTGCACTTGCAAATGCCGGAGTATCCTTAAATATAGACATGGGTCACTTATTGGGTAATGGAGTTGTCCCGGGCGTATTTTTCGGTTTACTAATTGGGAAGTTAGTTGGTGTAGTGGGTACAAGTTATCTTCTCAAAGTTCTTAATCTGGCTGTAATTCCCAAAGGAGTAGATTTTATGGGAATGGTTGGATTGGGATTTTTAGCTGCAATAGGTTTTACAATGTCCTTGTTTGTAACAACATTAGCATTCTCTCATCCTGAGCATATAGACCAAGCTAAAATCGCAATATTCATTGCATCAATTCTGGGTGGACTGATTGGTTATCAGATATTAAAGAATAAGTATTCCAAGTCCAAAACTGCGTTACAATAACCTAAGAATTATTCATTCAACCCTAATTCCGCATTACACAAATGCGGAATTAGGGTTAAAAGTCAAATCGGTATTATTTATTCCCAATAACTTCTGCCATTGTCTTTCCGATATCTGCCGGAGAAACAACGACGTGAATACCACATTCACCCATGATTTTCATTTTTGCTTCAGCTGTATCCTCAGCACCACCAACGATGGCTCCGGCATGTCCCATCTTACGACCCTTAGGCGCTGTTTGTCCGGCAATAAAGCCGACTACCGGCTTATTTCCATGCTCTTTATACCACTTCGCAGCCTCTGCTTCCAGGTTTCCGCCAATTTCTCCAATCATTACAATTCCATCCGTTTCAGAATCATTCATAAACAATTCAAGTGCTTCTCGTGTAGTTGTACCGATGATAGGGTCTCCGCCAATACCTATAGCAGTTGATATACCCAAACCGGCTTTTACAACCTGATCAGCAGCTTCATACGTTAGCGTCCCTGACTTTGATACAATCCCAATTCTACCTTTCTTAAAAACAAAACCGGGCATTATGCCTACCTTAGCTTCATCCGGTGTAATAACACCCGGACAATTTGGACCGATGAGCCTTACATTCTTATCTTTAATATATTCCTTTACTCGCACCATGTCTTGAATCGGAATACCTTCTGTGATGCAAACAATATTGCGTATTCCCGCTTCTGCTGCCTCTTGGATCGCATCTGCCGCAAAAGCCGGCGGTACGAAAATAATGGAAGTATCAGCTCCTGTTTTAACGACTGCATCATCTACCGTATTAAAAACCGGCTTATCCAGATGCATTTCCCCTCCCTTCCCGGGAGTAACTCCACCAACAACCGGTGTGTCGTATGCTATCATTTGTTCTGCGTGAAAAGTTCCTTCCTTTCCGGTGAAACCCTGAACGATGATTTTTGAATTCTTATTTACAATTACAGACATGAATAAAATAATTAATTAATGTAAAATGGTCGAAAAATAAATTGAAAAATTAAATAAAAATTAAATCAATCGTTCAACTTACTCTTATTCGACTGCAATGATAAACAAATCCTCATCATTTTTTGTCATTAAATACGTTTCCCGACCAAATTTCTCAATATCATTCTGAATATTTTTGTTTTGACTTTGAGTCCGAGTAATATCTTTTATCAAGCCTTTCTGTTCTTTTTCGTATTGATATATAGACCGCTGCAATTGCCATTGAGATATCCATCTGTTCTTATCGAAAAATGCCATCCATATAAATACCACCATAAATGTAATTATATATTTACGATTTGGCCCTTGTGGCAATTTCTCTTTAACAAAAGTAAGGGAAGATGTAAACCATTTTAACATATTAATAAATTTTATAATACAAAGTTATTTAAATTTCAACATACTATTTATATTATTTTATTTTAATATGTAAATTTTTATTTGTAAATATATAATTTGCTGAATTTCAACAATATTTATATTTTAGATTTTATAAACTTTGATAATCAATAGGTTATATTTATCAATTTTATTTAATTTATAAATAAGATTACGCTCAATTAAAATGGAGAATGGAAAATTGAAAATGGAGAATGGAGAATGGAGAATTGAAAATTGAAAATGGAGTGAGAATTGAAAATTGAAAGAAATAAATTATTTAATCATAAAAAGTTATCCACATTTAAATTACTGATTAGAAAAAGTTGTCAACTAAAATCATGGAACTTCAGAAAATAATTTTCAATTTTCAATTTTCAATTTTCAATTTTCAATTAAAAAACAGTTTTTCATTTTACTATCTTTGCAAAATATTAATCTGAATCAATTGGCGGATCAACTAAATATTTCTTTTCTGGGTAGCTTTTCCAATAACAAAACTTGCCCTGAAACCAAACTTCCTGAATATGCGTTTATTGGGCGTTCTAATGTGGGGAAATCTTCTCTTGTCAATATGCTTTCCGGCAAAACTCACATTGCCAAAGTGTCAAATACACCGGGCAAAACACAGTTAATTAACATTTTTCAGATTGTTAATCAATGGAATTTAACGGATCTTCCCGGCTACGGCTATGCCCGTTCATCAAAAACTAACAGGGCATCATGGAATAAAATGGTAGCAGATTATCTCAAGTCACGAGAAAACTTAGTGCTGCTTTTTATTTTACTTGACAGTCGGCTTCCCGCTCAAAAAATCGACTTAGAGTTTATGGAGTTTTGTGGTAAAAACCAGATACCTTTTGCCATCATATATACGAAAAGCGACAAATCTTCCTCTAACCAATTAAACAAACAAATCGCTGAAATTCAAAAGGCTATATTAGAACACTGGAGTTCACTACCGGCTCAATTTGTGTCTTCGAGTCAAAATAAAACCGGTAGAAAAGAAATTCTGGAATATATTTACTCCATCAATGAGCAATTCGAATCAAGATAATAACACATTTCCTATAATCACGAAGGAAAAAGATATCATTTATCCTCCACTTATCGAGGATATTAAGGATTGGCCTATCCATAAACTGACGGAGAACAGGTCAGCCTTTGTAAAATTGTTAGAAAAGTATTCCTACGAAACGCTCAAACGAAAATCCACCTCTTTTATTAAAGAATTGATTCAAAAGACCATATTTCAAGAAAAAACCAGAATAAAAATGGAACCTTGGCGCATTGACCCGCCCAATGACCGGATTTTCTGGAATAGAGTTAGGAAAAAAATCAATGAAACTGATATAGATACCTCTGAGCAAAAGGAAAAAAATATCGATGAAAGTCTGAAATTAATTATTCATAGATATGCTGAGGAAATTGTCGGTTCTTTTAACATAAGAACTTATAAACTAATACGTAAAATATTAACGATTCTTTTCAAGCGTTTATTAAATAAAGGTATAAAAGTCTCCACATCCAATGTTGCCGATAAGGTTTTGCTGGACAAATTAAACATATATGGACCCATCGAGAAGATCCGAACTTTAGCCACTAAAGGCACCATAGTGATCTTACCTACGCATTCCAGTAATTTAGACTCTGTGCTTATTGGCTATACCATGGATTATAAACTTGGCATCCCGGGACCTGCTTATGGAGCAGGATTAAATTTATACAACTATGGTCCGGCGGCATATTTCATGAATCGACTTGGTGCATATCGAGTGGATCGTAGAAAGAAAAGTGTCATTTACTTAACAACACTTGCCGGCATGTCGAAATTGGCCATACAGAATGGAACACATTCTTTATTTTTTCCGGGTGGCACACGTTCAAGGTCTGGGACATTGGAAGACAAGTTAAAATTAGGACTCCTCAATTCCGTCATTGAATCACAAAGAGCCATATACGAAGAGGGTCGCGACGAAAAAGTTTATGTTGTGCCATTGGTATTATCTTATCACTTTGTACTGGAGGCCAAAAACTTAATTGAGGACTTTCTCAAAAAGACAGGAAAAGAGCGATACGTTAAATCAAGAAATGAATTCACATCATTCCGAAGTTGGACAAAATTTCTATATCAATTTATATCTAAAAGCAGTACCATCACACTTTCTTTTGGAGAGCCTTTAGATTGTTTTGGAAATTTTTTAAATGATGAGGGAGAAAGCATTGACCATAAAGGTAGGATTATCGACACAAAGGATTATTTTTTCATTGAAGGTCAACTTACAGCCAATCACCAGAGGGAGTCTGAATACACTAAAAACTTAGGAAATATTATTGCGCAAAGGTACAAAGCAGAAAATATTATTTTGAGCAGCCACTTAGTATCTTATGTTGCCTTCCAATCTCTCAAAAGGGCTAATCCGAAAATGGACTTATACAGTTTATTATCTTTGCCGGAGGATGAGTTTTTCTATTCCAGAGAGAATTTTGTACAGCAAACAGCCGTCGTTATTGAGTTTTTAAAAACAAAAGCATCACTTGGACAACTAAAATTACCGGAAATATTCGAAAAAGATACTATAGAGATTGTACTGAACGGAATAGAACAAATTGGAACTTTTCATTCAAATAGACCCATCATGGTACACAAAAAAGGAGATTTCTATAGTCAGGATTTCCGTTTACTATATTTTTATAATAATCGCTTAGAATCGTATGCCTTCGACTCCGAAATAGAATGGAATGAGTCTCAGGTCGTATATCAAATAGATTAAATGCATTATATATTATTTGACCTGGAAGCAACTTGTTGGTTAGGTCGACCGCCGGTCGGAAATAACGAAATAATTGAAATAGGAGCATATAAAGTAGATGGCTTTGGAGAATCTAAAGACCATTTTAATCAATATATTAAACCTATATCAAATCCGGTATTATCCGGATTTTGTAAAAAACTAACCGGAATACAACAACACAATGTTGATACAGCGTATAAATTTGACAGGGTCATCGAAGATTTTCTTCATTGGGTAGATATCGAAAATGAGGAATTTTATTTGATTTCTTGGGGAGAAAATGACAGACAACTTCTTTATCAGGATTGCATTTTACACGATATTCCTACTTATTGGCTTAAAAATTGGGTAAATTTAAAGCCTGCCTATCAAGTATTGTCCGGAATGCAAAAACAACTCGGATTAAAAAAAGCACTTGAACGCGAAACCATCGATTTTGAAGGAAAACAGCATAGAGCGATTACAGATGCTTATAATTTAACTAAACTTTTTGTCAAACATTTTGATGATTGGGAACTTTAATATCTCTATTTTGTTTATTTGACTTTACATTTAGGATACAATTTAAATTGATCAATAAATATTATTAAAATAAAAATATGAAAAAATTAAGTTTAATTTTATGTTTCTTGTTTATTGGACTTGCAGGAGCATATAGTCAATATGTAAAATTTGGAGTATCTTCTGCTAAAGCCGACAATGCAGAAATGCAACAACAAATAGATGCATCATTTAAGTCTATGAAAATGGAAACTTATGCAACTCCTGACAAAGTGCGAACAAATATTAATATGATGGGCGGCATGGTTATGATGTCCACTTTTTCTTATCCAGATAAAGAAGATTTTATCATGTATATGGATTTGATGGGTTCAAAAACCAAAGTAGTCCCTACTGCGGAAGAGATAAAAAAAATCACTGAAGATGCCAACAAAAAAAGTGTTGACTACAAAATAACAAAAGTACCCGGTGCAACAAAGACCATTCTTGGTTTTCAATGCCAAAAATACGATGTTAGCTCACCCGACATACAAATGTCAACTTATCTAACTTCGGAAATTAAAATTAAAGCCAATAAAATCCAAGGCATGGAAGGCCTCAAATTGGATGGCTACCCATTGGAATATTCTATCAGTACAAATGGTACCACGATAACTTTCACCGCTGAGAAGTTTGAAAAAACATTCGATGCTTCTAAATTAAATCCACCTTCCGGTAATTACAAAGAAGTCAACTTTACAGACTTCCAAAAACAAATGCCGGGCATGTAATTAAAAAGAAAGACATAAGAAAGCGCTCCAATGGGGCGCTTTTTTTATCTATAATTCCGATAAAGGCGAATTCAGTATTTTTTATGCCGCATTCGTCTTATACCCAAATTCCCCATTTGACAAATACTGAAACGATTTGTACATCAGGATGTCCCTTATAATCAGCACTCTTCGGTTTTCAAAAACCTCGGATACAGAATTCGTGCTTAAAAGGAATTGGAGTTTATTTCAAAAAAGTTTGGTATATTAGCCAATTATTAAAAATATTATAAAAGATTGAAAAAAACTGTCTGGATAATTCGACATGGAGAGACTGAACTAAACGCTTTGAATATTGTGCAAGGTCAAGGCATTAATGCCCCCCTGAATAACACAGGACATGATCAAGCACTTCAATTCTGGCAATATTATCATGAAATACCATTCGACTTGGTATTATATTCCAATTTACTTCGCTCTCAACAAACAGTCAACTCCTTTCTGACCAAAGGTGTTCAAGCTGCACAATTGGATGATCTGAAAGAAATAAATTGGGGCGTAAATGAAGGACAAGCGTCGTCGCCTATCGTGATGCAAAGATTCCAAGATGTTCAGAATGCTTGGCAAAATGGCGACTTTGATGCGCGTATAGAAGGTGGAGAATCAGCCAATGAGATGGCTCTGAGAGCAAGAAATTGTATCAATTACTTAAAGGAGATAAAAAGAAATCAAATATTGGTATGCTCTCATGGTAGAACAATAAGAGCACTTGTATGTTTAATGCATTACGAATCATTGGAAAAAATGGAAGAATATCATCATGCAAACCTTGGCTTATATAAATTTGAATTAGAACATAATAAATGGAATTGTATCTTAAAAAATGATACCAAGCATCTAATGAAGTCTTTACAAATGAATTAAAGCTGATTATTGTAATTTTACCAATTATTTACATTTATAGGTATTCGAAAAAAACCATTTATGCTAAATATAATTATAAAATCAGGAAAAACCAACCAGTTCCATCACCATTTATTTTTATAGAACAATTTAATCATTTTTACAAATGAATAATATTACTACAATAGGCGCATTAAAAGCATCAGGCTATATATATAAATCAATAAAAGATGAAATCAGGTCCAATCTGATAAAAAAGCTCCAAAATAAAGAAAAAGCCTTTAAAGGAATATTTGGTTTTGATGATACTGTTATACCTGATTTAGAACGAGCCTTTTTATCTAAGCACAATATTCTGCTTTTAGGTCTAAGAGGTCAGGCAAAGACGCGAATTGCTAGGCTCTCAATAGATCTTTTGGACGAATACATCCCAATTATCAAAGGAAGTGAATTAAATGAAGATCCATTAAATCCTATTACCAAGGCTTCGAAAGACTTAATTGTCGAACAAGGAGATGAAACAGAAATTGAATGGATCCACCGCAATAATCGCTTTTTGGAAAAATTAGCCACCCCGGATGTTTCTATTGCTGACCTCATAGGCGACATCGACCCTATAAAAGCTGCTAACAACCGTTGGAGTTATACCGATGAAAGGTCTATACATTATGGCTTAGTCCCTCGCTCCAACCGTTGTATCTTTGTCTTAAATGAATTACCGGACCTTCAAGCGAGAATACAGGTTTCACTGCTCAACATTTTACAAGAAGGAGATATCCAGATAAGGGGATATAAGATGAGGCTTCCACTTGATATACAATTTATCTTCACTGCAAATCCGGAAGATTATACCAACAGAGGAAATATAATCACACCACTCAAAGACCGTATTGATAGTCAAATACTTACACATTATCCCGATCAAATTTCCATAGCAAAAAAGATAACTTTACAAGAGGCACGGATTGAACCGGAAGTCTTAGAAAAGGTTTTCTTATCACCCTATGTCCATGATATTTTAGAAAGAATAGCATTTGAAGCCAGAGAAAGCGAGTTTATAGATGAACAAAGTGGTGTCTCTGCCAGATTGAGCATTTCAGGTCTTGAAAACTTGTACAGTGCAGCTTATAGGAGGCTATTGCGAGGAGGATATGAAACTACAATGATCCGAATTGTTGATTTTATTGGCGTCATTCCAAGCATCACAGGTAAAGTTGAACTTATTTATGAAGGTGAGCAAGAAGGCCCATATAATGTTGCCTTACATCTACTTGATGCATCCATCAAGGAAGAGTTTCTCAGCATCTTTCCCAATCCTGAAAAAAAGTTAAAAAAGCATGAAGAAGATGCCTACCAAAAAATAAAAAATTGGTTTACCAAGGGTAATACCGTGGAGTTTTGGTATAATGACTCTGATGAAGTAATCCACGAAAAGCTTCGACAAGTCGATGGTTTGGAAGACCTTGTTGTTGACAAAATAAGAAATCATCAAGAATCCATTGTATTAATGGAGATTATTTTACACGGATTGTCTGAATTAAATATTATTTCAAGAGATTTATTAGACGACAAAATTAGCTTTAATGACTCTTTGGCCAATATGATTGACGATCTACTCAATGAAAATGACTTTGACGAAAATTAATATTAAAAAAAAATAAATAATATGTTGATAGAAATAAATCCATTAAATCCGGATACAAGGTTAATAACAAGCGTTGTAGAAAAAATGAAAAAAGGCGCAGTTATTATTTATCCTACCGATTCTGTTTATGCAATTGGCTGCGATCCTGAAAGTAAGAAAGGCGTTGAAAAATTATTCCAAATTAAAAACTCTGACCCTAACAAAAGGCAGCTTACCTTTATGTGTAGCAACATTTCAATGGCATCAACTTATGCCAATCAAATTTCTAATTCTAATTATAGATTTATCAAAGAACATACACCCGGTCCCTATACATTTATTTTACCGGCGACCAATAACCTTCCTAAAATATTGAATGTAAAAAACAAAACATTCGGATTCAGAATACCAGATCATAAAATACCAACAGAGCTCATTAATGCACTCGGTCGTCCTATCTTATCCTCATCTTTAAAAACAGTAGATGAAGACCGTGAAAACAGGTTTTATATGTATCCGGAAGATATATATTCTGACTATTCTCTCATGGTGGATATGATTATCGATGGAGGTCCGGGATCACTGGAACACAGCACCGTGATAGACTTAACAGAAGGAGAACCTGTTATCATCCGTGAAGGAAAGGGAAATGTAGATACTGAATAAATAAAAAATATACTAAAAAGGACAATATGATTAATAAATTATAAGTTTTAGTATAGTCTTGTAAAATAGCTATCATTGTATCCTGAAAACAGACTATGAAAATATTGCAATTGTGTAAAAAATTTCCCTATCCTATGATGGATGGAGAATCTATTGCTATCAACTATCTGAGTAAAAGCTTGACAGAATTACATTGTGAAATAACCTTACTCGCAATGAATACGTCAAAACATTATTATAACGTAGGTGATTCCCTTCCCAATGAACTATCTCATTACAAAGAAGTACATTTTGTTGATGTCAATAATAAGGCAACCTATTTCGGTGCTTTTCTAAACATGTTTTCTAGAGACTCTTATCATGTCAGTCGTTATCATAGTAAACAGTTCATTAAAAAATTAATTGAAATATTAAATGCTGAAAAATTTGATGTAATTCACCTTGAAACGCTCTATCTTACTCAATTCATTCATATCATTAGGGCACATAGCAATGCTAAGATTGTACTTAGGTCGCATAATGTTGAATTTGAAATATGGGAAAGGCTTTCAGACAACCAGAATTCTATCATCATGAAAGTGCTTCTGGGTTATCTTACAAAGAAACTGAAGAGATTTGAGTTGAAGATGTTACAGAAAGTTGATTTATTACTTCCTATTACTCAAAGAGACCTCAAAACATTTCGTTCTTATGGGTATTTAAAGGCAGCAAAAGTAGTTCCGATTGGCTTAGACACTTCCGATTATCTTGCAATTGACAAAAACATATATGAATATCCCGCCATCAGCTTTATTGGGTCATTGGATTGGATACCAAACCAAGAAGGATTAAAATGGTTTCTTACCGATATATGGCCTAAAATTCTGGAACAACATCCCGAGATAACCTTCCATGTTGCCGGAAGAAATATGCCGGCTGAGCTTTTCAAAAAAAATATCCCCGGGGTGACTTTCTATGGTGAGGTTGAAGACGCAAAAGAATTTATCAATGCTCATCCCATTACAGTAGTTCCTCTATTGTCCGGAAGTGGCATGAGAGTTAAGATATTGGAAGGAATGCTCTTAGGACGTATTGTAATAACCACTTCACTAGGTCTGGAAGGAATAGACGCACAACATAAAAACCAAGTATTAATCGCAGAAACAACAGAAGAATTTATAAAAGCGATTGATTTCTGTTTTCAACATCCTATTCAATCTCAAAATATTAGCCATCGAGCTCAAGTCTTTGCTGCCCGCAATTATGATAACCTTGAAATAGGCAAAGAACTCCTTTCATTCTATAATTTAGAACACAATACTGTCACCAACTAACCTTCCATAAACCCAAATTCCGCATTAGACAATTGCGGAATCGATTTACGACTCGTAATCAATGGTTTACAGAAACCATTGAAACGATTTGTACATCGGGATTAACCCTCATAATCAGCACTATACGGTTTTACAAAACCTTTACTGCTGAATTACATCTAACTAGATTACAATAGGTTGAATATCAAATATTTGGAAATATATTGATTCGTGAATATTTGAATTTCAACACAACAAACAGTTAGCAATATATTTCTTAAAGAAACTATTGTGCCTTTAATATGAATTCGAGATAAATTTAATTACATTTGCATGAAAAACAGTATGGCCTCTGAAGAATATAAAGTTACTTTAAGTGTTGGATTAGATGAAAACAAATTGCCGGAAACCTTATCCTGGGATGCCTCCGGGGTAAATGATGTCGGAAATAAAAACATCAAGGCGTTTTTACTTTCGATGTTCGATGATGAAACACGTGAAACATTAAAGATAGACTTGTGGGTCAAAGATTTTCAAATAATGGAAATGGATCGATTTTTCTATCAAACATTTAGAGCAATGTGTGATACTTATCAAAAATCTACACAAAATAATGACCTTGCCAATGCGATGCGCGATTTTACACAATATTTTGGTGAAAAAACCGGTATCATTGTAACTCAAAACGAATAAAATTGGACTTTTAAAAGACAATTCTTATATTTTAAGAACAATACAAGTTGAATAGATTCCGCTTGGGTTTTTATTACAATACTATGCAATAAAAACGGCATTCAACACTTTTGGTAGATAAAAAGCCGATGTTAATGAAACTATTCATTTCAATTAACATCGGCATCACGATGATTATTTTTTTATTTCACCTTGATTATTTTAAATACGCTACTTCCACTTGCTTTCTCTCCTACTTTAATATAATAGATACCATTGGGCAATGATGCCAATGTAATCCGGGAGGACTGTACAAAGCTACCTTGCAGTACGGTTCTATTATATATGTCCCTTATTATATAGTCCGTTACCTGATTGGAAGAGGACTGAAGATTGACAAATTCTCCGGTAGGATTGGGATAGATTGAATACACTTCCGGATAAATGTTTCATAAAAATTAAATTATAATTGTGAATAAATAAATTACATAGCTACGCTAAGCCCCCCTCAATGTGATGATGAGCCGCTGATAGAGTAATCGGTAGTACTTACCGATCCTTCAAAAAATTAGTATCAATACCGGGTGTCAAACTGACCTTCGGTGACGTGGAGGCTGTCCGGAAGAAAATCTTCTCCCCATTGTTTTATCATCCAGCACTCAAATGTCCCACTGATGATTCTTTTTTCCTCGTCGAGGTGGTGCACATTGAGCTTGAATGGTTTGGTTATGTCCATCGCATATTCTGCCCATCCATTGTATGTACCCTGATAAAATAATCTGAATAAATATTTATATTTATTACTCTCAATATAATCACCTAAAAAAGGACGTCTGACATTGATGTAAAACTTTTCGGCGGCTTCATTCGAGTAGTACTGTGACCCTTCAATGTCGAATTTATTATATATTGGATCCCAATAAACGCCCACGGAGCGGTAGTTCTCGTTTTTCACATTGCAGTTGCTCCAAATGTGGTTGTCTATCTTCATGCTCATAGTACCTCTGCCAGTGGTAGTCTTCTCTTTCAGACAGGTACAGCAAGCGGAGGCGGGGTCGGGGTAGTCTTTTCCACAGGAACTTATTAATGCTACTGTAACAAAAGATAGAACTAAATAAAAAGTAGTTGTTTTCATAAGAAATGATTTTAGAAATGTGAGTAATTTTGTAATATATTTATACATGCAAATATTGTCCCAAATTACTATTTTATTCAATAATTTTTCATTTATTTTTTTCCGGAGGCGCATGTTACCAACTTGTGGCAGCTGTGGCGGCAAGGATTAAAAGCAGGGCAAATAATATCAACGGTTATTACCCACCAGCCCCCTATAGGGGGAATTTGATCCGGCTTTGTGGCATGTTTTTCGATAAGCAGATAAAGTCCCCTTTAGGGGATTTAGGGGTGGAAAGGGATTTAGGGGTAAAAATGCAAGCAGCCGTAAAAATGTTTTCATAAGATAAAAAATTTATTGTGTCCTGAATTAAAGATTTACAACTTGCCACAAGTTGCAAACTATCAGCAGCTGTGACTTTAAGTCGAATTCATATCGTAGGCAATATTTATGACGTTTATATGCATTAAGGTTAAATTGCTTTGGATATACACCATTTTCCTATTGAAAACAAGTAATCAATTGAATGTGGAAAGATTAATAAAAAATTAAGATTTCAATTTTCTTGGTCAATAGAAGGCTTCCAATAGGGTGATGCTAGCATTTTTAGTATCTTTGTTTTATGCAATCTAAGACATTTGAAGAGACCATAGATAATTCTATCCTGACCCATGCTTTTAAAATCATGTACTCTGCCAAATTTATGGCTGAATTATATGAGGATAATTTTAAATTGGTGTCTAAATACGTCCATGCTACCTCTAGAGGACATGAAGCTATTCAAATAGCATGTGGAATTCAACTTAAGCCATGTGATTATGTTTTTCCCTATTATCGGGATGATGCCCTTATGTTAGCATTAGGAGCCACTCCGTATCAAATGATGCTTCAATTATTAGCTAAGAGAGACGATCCCTTTTCCGGAGGTCGTTCATACTATTGCCACCCTAGCTTAAAAGATGACGATAAACCCAAAATTCCTCATCAATCCTCTGCTACAGGGATGCAAGCCATTCCGGCTACAGGTGCAGCATTAGGTATGTGGTACAAAGAACATCAAGGTATTGACCAAGGCTCCATCCCTCCTCTTGTAGTGTGCTCCATCGGCGATGCAGCGGTTACAGAGGGCGAAGTCAGTGAAGCCTTCCAAATGGCTGCTCTAAAACAATTACCAATAATTTTCTTAGTACAAGATAACAATTGGGACATTTCAGCATATAAAGATGAAGTCAGAACATGGAATGCCGCCGAATATGCTAACGGTATTAACGGATTGGATTCGATTTCTATTGATGGTACCAACTTTGTTGATTGCTACAAAACAATTCAAGAAATATTCCAAATTGTGCGTACTGAACGTAGGCCTTTCATCCTTCACGCAAAAGTCCCCTTGCTTAACCATCATACTTCCGGTGTTCGTAAAGAATGGTATCGATTTGACTTAGAGGAAGAATCCTTAAATGACCCATATCCTAAATTTGTTAAAATACTACTAAATCAAGGATATTTTAAACAAGATGAACTCGAAATATTAGAAAAAAGTATTCAAGAAGACATAAAATCTCAATTTTTAAAAGCCCAAAAGGCTGAAGAACCCAGACCTGAAGACCTTTATACGCATATCTTCGCTCCTACTCCAGTTATTGAAGAAAAAGGTAATCGTCATGGAGTCAACAACGAACTCAAAAATATGGTGGATAGCGGAATATTTGCTATTCGTGAGATTATGTTAAAAGACGAACGGTGTGTATTTTATGGTCAAGATGTAGGAGCCCGTTTAGGCGGTGTTTTTAGGGAAGCCGCCACTTTAGCTGAACAGTTTGGAAATCATCGCGTCTTTAACACTCCCATTCAAGAAGCATTCATTATCGGAAGTACTGTCGGGATGTCTGCAGTGGGCTTAAAGCCAATCGTAGAAGTTCAATTTGCAGATTATATCTGGCCGGGGTTAAACCAACTTTTCTCAGAAGTCAGTCGCTCCAATTATTTGTCTAATGGGAAATGGCCGGTTAGCATGGTACTCAGAGTACCCGTGGGTGCGTATGGAAGCGGAGGGCCTTATCATTCAAGCAGTGTTGAAACTATTGTTGCTAATATTCGGGGCGTCAAGATAGTTTATCCCACAGATGCTGCCGATCTAAAAGGTTTGATGAAGGCGGCATACGAAGACCCCAACCCCGTCGTGATGTTTGAGCACAAAGGTCTGTACTGGGCAAAGCTTCCCGGGACAGAAAACGCAAAATGTATTGAAGCCGATGAAGAATATATTGTGCCCATAGGAAAGGCAAATGTTTTGATTGAATCTTCACCCACCAAAGATGAATCAACTTGTACAATCATTGCTTACGGAATGGGCGTACACTGGGCTTATAATGCGGAAAAGCAATTTCCCGGAAGAATAGAAATCATCGATTTAAGATCATTGATCCCATTGGATGTTGATACCATATATCAATCAGTTAGAAAGACCAACCGCTGTTTAGTCATTACAGAAGAAGCTGTTGATGGCTCCTATGCACAAAGTATAGCTGCCAGAATACAAGAAAACTGTTTTAATTATTTAGATGCACCTGTTAGGACAATAGGTTCAGCCAATGTTCCAGCCGTACCGCTCAATGAAGTCTTAGAAAAAACGATGCTTCTCAATATAGACAAGGTCTCCTCAGCAATAAATTCATTATTATCATATTAAATAAAACTATTATTTTTGAATAAAAAATTGAAACAAATGAAACCAAACTTATTTAAAACATGGATTATATCTGCATTTTTACTTACTTCCTTTATGGCCATTGGACAAAATAGGTCTTATTTTGAAGTAGATGGCGGGTACACCGTTATTGGCAATAATGCTCAATCAGGATATGGCATAAATGTTAATGCGGGATATACACTTTTTAAAATCGTTACCCCATCTTTAGGATATCAATTCCATTCTTTATCCAGTCAATCAAATCATTATAATTCGGATGCAAAACTCGATATTGCTTATTTTGCAGTAAAAGTCAATGCTTTAAACTTTAAATGGTTTTCTTTTAATTTAGGACCTGTGGTGTTCAGAAGAATTTGGAAACAGGATTACAATGTTAAAGATGGCTATATCCTTCACAAAGATGGTTTAACAATGAATCAAGACCATACTTATTCATATTACAAACCCAATTTTGGATATGGTGGAGTAGCCGGAGTAAAGTTTGATCTTTATAAAGGAATTGGTGTAAAACTAGATGCTACGTATCAAATTGATTTCGACCATAAAGATAGTATGCTATTTACTTCTGGAGGCGTATTTTTTAGATTCTAATCTTTCCACCAAATAGAAAAGAAACTGTTGATGTTACTCAATAGTTTCTTTTCTATATATTGAAATAAATTTAATCCAAATTCAGCATTGGTCAAATGCAGAATCGACTTACGACTCGCAACACCGATTGGATTAGATTTGATTGGATATATACTAATCTGAAAAAAATTGCCCATTTAATACCGATTGAATATTCGCAATAGTCCAATTGCATTGGTCTAAACAGCTATCATCCCACTATCTACCCGGAGCATTTTGAATTTAAACAAATCCCCGCTTATCGGCAATACCAAAAAACTTTAGTTGCATTATTATTGGTATAATCAAAAGTTTAAAGAAACTATTGAAACGATTCGAACATCGAGATTAACCCTCATAATCAGCATTATACGGTTTTCAAAACCTTTAATGCTGAATTCGAGATTAAATGGCAGAGTTATCGTCTTTAAAAGAAATTCGGATATATATTATTATTCGGCTTCAACAACTGTACTTCCGCCTTTTGCAGAAATTTTTTCTTTAATTTTAGTTTCAATTATTTCTGCGACCTCAGGATTATCTTCAATAAATTGTTTTGCTGCATCTCTTCCTTGAGCAATTTTAGTTTCTTCATAGGAATACCAGCTACCTGACTTTTGAATAATATCTAAATCAACCCCTAAATCAACTATTTCACCTGATTTTGAAATACCGGTCCCAAACATTATGTCGAACATTGCAACACGGAATGGAGGTGCCAACTTATTCTTAACTACTTTTACTTTTACTTGATTACCAAGGAGATTTCCGTCTTTGTCTTTGATAGGAGATCCACTTCTTCTAATATCCAATCTTTGTGAAGCATAAAATTTCAAAGCATTACCACCAGTTGTTGTTTCCGGATTTCCAAACATCACACCGATCTTTTCGCGAAGTTGGTTGATAAAAATACAACAACATCCCGTCCTACCAATGGTTCCGGTTAATTTACGTAAAGCTTGTGACATCAATCTAGCTTGAAGACCCATTTTTGAGTCGCCCATTTCTCCTTCGATTTCACTTTTAGGAACCAATGCCGCCACAGAGTCAATTACAATAATGTCAATGGCACCGGAACGTATAAGATTTTCAGCTACTTCCAAGGCTTGCTCGCCATTGTCGGGTTGTGAAATCCACAAGTTGGTCGTATCGACGCCCAATCGCTCAGCATAAGATTTATCAAAAGCATGTTCAGCATCAATAAAGGCTGCTATTCCACCTTTTTTCTGACTTTCAGCAATAGCATGTATAGCAAGTGTCGTCTTACCTGAAGATTCCGGTCCATATATTTCTATTACCCGACCTTTCGGAAATCCACCTGTACCCAATGCGATATCCAATCCCAATGATCCCGTCGAAATGGCATCTACATCCACTTCAGGCTTATCACCAAGCCTCATAATTGTACCTTTTCCGTAGGTCTTCTCGAGCTTATCTAATGTTAACTGTAGGGCTTTTTGTTTAGCTTCTTTTTCGGTTGACATACAAATTTATTTTTTCTTTTATTATTTAATCTTGACAAAACAACTATTGGCAAAGCATTACTAAAATTAGCATTGCCCATTGTCATGCAAATATATATATAAATTTATAAATTATAATAATTAATATGCTAATATTTCCGTCATTCAATGACAAGTTTTTCGTATTGTATTTTCAAATTAAAAAAACTATGATATTAATATTGATTAAATATATATATTTCTGCAATACTGTTTTTTATATATATAAAATAAATGCATAATTTAAATTATATAAATTTAGCATTCTTTGAAGCCCGGCATCCTATGTTAATATTTTTCGACTTTAGAACAACAATCAAAAATTTTATACGATTTTCATTTCAGTTCACACCCTCTCCAAACTACCGGCATGCTTACCTGCAATATATCCCGTTGTCCATGCATTTTGAAAATTAAACCCACCAGTTATTCCATCCACATCTAGGAGCTCCCCAATTATATACAAACCTGGAATTTTATTACATTCAATGCTGAGTGGATTTACTTCCGACACATCAATACCACCACATGTAACAAACTCCTCTTTAAATGTTGTTTTCCCGATTATGGAATGATGCTGATTGGTAACTTGCCCGATTAGTTTTTCTATTGATTTATTAGATATGTCTGCCCACTTTAAATCCAACTGAATACCTGTATTTTCTACCATAAACTTCCACAATCTTGCCGGTAGGTCTATTCCTGAAAAATTACTTACCTGAGACTTCAATTTTTGTTCGCGATAGTGTAACCACTTTTCTCTGAGATCTTCTTGGTTTAGATTGGCATCCCAATGAATAGAAATATCAAACTTATAATTCAATTCAGCCAATATTCGTGCACCCCACGCAGAAAGTTTCAATATAACAGGACCACTAAATCCCCAATGTGTGATTAATAAAGGCCCCGTTCTTTCCAGTTTGTTTCCTATTATTTTTACTCGGGCATTAGGAACTGAGATACCTTGAAGTACACATAAAGGATTATTGGGGCTATTAAAAGTAAATAAAGACGGAACAGGACTGTTGACTTTCAGCCCATGTTGTTTAAAAATCTCAAAAGAGTGACTTTTCGGTTGACCGCCAATTGCAAACACAACTCGATCGAACAATGCACAATTTCCTTGATTATCATATACCTTGAAAACATCTCCATCTTTTTCCCAGTTACAGATATTATATTTTTTTTCAATGCGGATGCCTAATTCGGTTGACCTTTTTATTAAACATTCTACTATAGTCAGGGATTTATTACTCACAGGAAATACACGTCCATCAGCTTCTACTTTCAATGGAACGCCTCTCTTTTCAAACCATTTGAACGTATCATGCGGGCTAAAAGCATGGAGTATTTTATTTAAAAATCGTTCTCCACGAGGGTAATTAGCCGCAAAGGCTCTAATATCTGTCGGTTGATTGGTGACATTGCAACGTCCGCCGCCGGAAACAAGGACTTTTGACAAGGTATGCAAACTTTTTTCAGCAATAACTACCTCATTGTCAGGAGATTGCTCTGCCGCTGTAATTCCAGCCATAAACCCGGCAGCACCACCACCTACCACCAAAATCCTCATACTCTTTAATAGGCTCTTTCAGAGCTTTTCTCCATAAAGTTGATAAAAGCCTTGTTGACTACCTTATTTCCGCCTGGAGTAGGATAATTTCCAGAAAAATACCAATCTCCGATATTTTCGGAACAGGCGGCATGCAACCCTTCAATTGATTGGAAAAGTATCTCAAAATCAAAAGAAATATTTGTAGGCTTTACAATTTGGGCAATTCTTTGGCTAATTTGTTCCGCTGAAAAGGCATCATACAACTCCTTTACATAATTGACCACCTTTTCTTTCGGGAAATTCTCTTGAGCTTTACACTTTTGATAGACTTCTTCAATCAAATCTTCTTGTCCGGAATCTTCCAACATCCCAATGACAGCGCGGAAGGCGACGAAGGACTTCATAACACTCATGTCAATACCATAGCAGTCGGGATATCGTATCTGTGGCGCAGAAGAAACAATAATAATCTTTTTAGGGAACAATTTGGAAAGTATGTTTAAAACTGATTGCTTTAAGGTTGTCCCACGGACGATAGAATCATCCATTAAAACCAAGGTGTCAATATCGTTATTAACTACTCCATAAGTAACGTCATAAACATGTGACATAAGCTCTCCCCTACTGGCATCATCCGCTATAAAAGTTCTAATTTTAGCGTCTTTGACTACAAGCTTCTCTGTTCGTACTTTTAAATCCAAAATTTGCTTTAGACTTTGAGGATTGATGTTTTCGCCCAATTGAAGTATCTGTTGCTTTTTAACTTCATTCAATTGCTTTTCTAATCCTTCTATCAAACCATAGAATGCGGTTTCTGCTGTATTCGGGATGTAAGCAAAAACAGTATTTTCAAAATCGTAATTAACCTTCTCGAGTATCGGTATGGCTAGTTGCTCTCCCAACTTTTTTCGTTCAAGATAAATCGAACGATCATTTCCCCTAGAGAAATAAATATTTTCAAAGGAACAGTATTTCTTAGGGGCTGCTTCTGCGAAAGGCTTTATTTCTACTCTACCATCTAATTTAACAACCAATGAGTGTCCGGGCGGAACCTCATGAACATCTTTAAAGCGAACTCCAAAGGCCGTCTGAATGGCAGGTCTTTCACTGGCTACTGCTACAACCTCATCGTCAAAATAATAAAATGCCGGGCGTATTCCATTTGGATCTCTTACTATGAAGGATTCACCGGTACCGAGCATACCCATAATTGCATATCCACCATCCACCTTGCGGAATGACCGTTGCAGAATTTTATTGACATCTAAGCTATCCTTTATATAATCACTAATTTCTTGATTAGAATATCCAATTTTCTTGTAATTATCAAATAAAACTTGAACTTCCTGGTCAAGAAAATGGCCTATTTTCTCCATCATAGTGACTGTATCAGACCTCTCCTTTGGAAACTGGCCTAAATCGATCAACTCATTAAACAACTCATCTGTATTGGTCATATTAAAATTGCCAGCCATCACCAAGTTGCGTGCCATCCAGTTATTTTGCCTCATAAAAGGATGACAAGTTTCAATGGAGTTGATTCCATGCGTTCCATAGCGCAAGTGACCCATCAGCACCTCACCGGTATAAGGCTTATTGCTTTTAAGCCATTCCGTATCTTGCATCAAATGTTCAGGAACATTGCGAAAATGCTTATAAACACTATGCAACAAATCATTAAGATAATTTGCAGAATTACTTCTTTTGCGTGAAATATAGCGCCTTCCGGGCTCCGGATTCAACTTAACCGTAGCTATTCCGGCACCATCCTGCCCTCGATTCCTTTGTTTTTGGAGGAGAAGGCTAAGCTTATTAATGCCATACAATGCTGTTCCATACTTTTGGTGATAATATCCAAGTGGCTTGCGAAGTCGAACGAATGCTATTCCGCATTCATGCTTGATTTGGTCGCTCATGTAAGAAGGTTCTTCTTTAAATAATAATGCAAAGGTACAGCGATATTATTAATTACAAGTCAAAGAAAACAAAATCATTTTCCTGTTTTCTAACATTAACAATAATTCACATCCTCATCAATCCAGGATTAAGCTTTTGAAAGTTCTAATTTAAATATTCCAAACTTATAACTAAAGGCAACACCTTCATTAATCGATGATTATAATTTTATAGCTTTCTGCTTTACTTTGATTATTAATACTTAAGAAATATGTTCCAAGGCTCATCTCCTTCAAATCAAAACTATTCATGCCGGGCACAAGCTGCACATTTCTCTTGACTTCACCGTACACACTTAATATCACTCCATTAAGAATAGTATTCGTCTGGTTAAACACGACAAGGCGTTGCGCTTTTGGTATTGGGTTAGGATAAATCTCTACCAATTTCTTATTCCATTCATTTTCGGGGAAGACCACTGTTTCTACTTTGCTAAAAGACGTATTCCCATTGAAGTCCACTTGTCTTAGCCGATAGTAAAGCTTTGAATATGACAAACTGATAAATTCCGGTATATCATAAAACTCGTATGAAGAAATCTTACTACTAAAGCCTTTCCCTTCAACAAAGCCGATGCTTTTCCAGGCTTTACCATCCGTACTTCGCTCTATGTCAAAACCTTTATTGTTATCTTCATTGGCAGTCTGCCAAGAAAGCCTCACTTTTTCCTGCTCACGCACAGCGCTAAATCGGATTAAATCAATCGGTAAAAATGGTCCTAAATTTAAAATAACGGCTGTTGATGTATAAGAAATTGTCCAGTTGGAAGGCATATCTATTATCGAAGAAAACGTCCCACTAATAGAACTTGCAGTTAAAATAGTTACCTGATCCCCATTGACGGCAGAATAAAACTGATTGGTTATCTTTAATTTTCCACCTAGAGCCACACTTCCATTCACTTGAATTTGATCAAAATCCACACCCGCTGAATTCTTTCCTTTGATTTCCATATCTAAAGTTCCCAAGTTCAATAATGCATTGTTGTTAAAAGTTATTTTACCCGGAGAATACCCGGGAGAAAGCTTACCCCCATAGTCTTCAAAGAAATTAGGATTAATAGTACCGGTACCTTTCACTATTCCGTTGGGATTGTTATCTAAAGAACCGCTTGCTCCGGCTATCAGATTAGTAGAAGGTACATTTTCACCAATTACCAGCAATGCATTGTTGCTAAAGGTTCCTGCCTCACTATAAAATCCTGATGTAGATGCCCTATCTATATGTATTGCACCGCTTTCATTATTAAAAATATTCCGATTCCTGACACCATATAGACCCGTGGACGTAGATGCACCAATAAATATATTGGCATAATTGTTAAACACTTTATTATCAACATAAATACCCGCATTAGAACAATTATCAATATGAATCGCCCCACCATTATTGTTATTAAAAGTACCAATATTATGAATGCCATAACTTCCCACGCTTGCATTACCACCTATACCAATTACAGAACTATTATTAAAGAGTCCAACTTCGCTATAGTTATAAATCCCGGCACTTGTAGATCGATCGATTAATATTGAGCCGGCCCCATTGTTGACCATTGTACCATTGTTGCTCAATCCGTAAATTCCAACCGCATTACTTGATCCAATTGAGATCATACTGCTATTGGTAAAAGTCCCACTATTGTTCCATAAACCATAGGTGGTTGTATTATTGAGTCCGATATTACCAGTATTAATAAAATTACCCAAATTCCATATTCCATATAAGCTATTACCTTGATTCGCACCAACACCGACACTTCCATTATTAGTAAAATCACCTCCTGCAACATTTTTTACCCCAGAATCTGTCACTCGATCGATGATAATATTTCCAGCGGATGAATTCGTCAAATCGTCACTATTAGAAATTCCTATCATCCCGGCTGAAGAAATCCCACCGATTATAATTTCATGGTTATTGGTTAAAGTCGCTTGGTTATCAACCGCCGCAATTTGACATCTATTGATAATCAATTGAGCTCCAACATTGTTGTTTACTATACCCAAATTAACTATTCCATAGTTTCCAATGCTATTCACTGATCCAAAATTAGCTACTCCTTTGTTTGTAAAAGTTCCTGTTCCATTATTTTGAAATGCAGAAGAAGTTGTTCTACCAATGAGTATCAATCCCGTTGCCTCGTTCGTAAAAGTTGAACTATTGTCAACTCCCAAGGTTCCGCTGTTTGCAAAGTTACCAACATTAATTTCGCCTGAATTGGTAAAGGATGCGGTATTTTCAATAGCTTTCTGAGAGGCTCTATCAATGTTAAGATGAGCGTTCTGGGCATTACTGACTGTACCGTTATTGATGATGCCAGTTGTGCCAATGTTACTTATACCACCCAAGTTCATTATACCGTTATTGACGATGGATCCATTATTCAGAACGGCTTGAGATGAAGCGCCATTTACACTGAGAACACCATTTGTGCTTACAGTCAAAGACCCTCCAGTATTGATGGTAATTGATTTCACACCAACATTCGTACTAATATTAGGATTATTGGTACTAACCTGAGGAATTACAACTGCTGAAGAAAGAATGGGAACACCATCTGACCAATTTCCATTGTCAACCCAAGAAGAGCTAACGGCTCCTGTCCATGTTGTGGTACCTGCTGTAATATATGTTAAAGTAACCTTTGACGTACTATAATCCACTGTCCACCCTGACGGCAATCCAGTGACAGTAGCAAAAGTGCCAATAACTTTATTCGCTTTTATAATATCAATTGCGTCACCGGGTGCGCCCGAATAAGAAACATTTAATGACAAAGTCCCACCTAAAGTAATGGTATCTACTGCTGTCAAAAAGTCATAATTTACGCCAGGATTTGAATTGCCATTTACTTCAATATTCACAATGCTATTAGACATATTGACTGTATTTTTAAAATTAACAGAGCCAATAGTTATTCCGGGGGAAATTGCGCCGCCTCTATTTCGATACAGTGATGCTATTACATTTCCGCTACCTTTGAGGTTACCACTTGTTTTATTAACGAAATAGCCCTTTGATCCCGAAATCAAATCAGTAATCGGCATGCTTAGACCCATCACAACCATTCCGGAATTTGTAAAAACAGTATCCGTAGCCAATTTGCCATTGATACTTATTCCGGCTTGTACCGCTCTTCCTATCGATATTTGACCTGTATTGACCAATTTGGATAGAATATTGAAACCGAAGTCCCCTATTCCGGAAGTCAACCCTACTGAAATAGATCCATCATTGGTAAAAGTGTGATAGGATTGAAAAATAGCACTTGATGTAACATTGTCAATGAATATTTGACTTGATGTATTATTGGTAAAAGAATCTTTAGATCGAACACCATATTTACCGGATGAAGTCAAATTTCCAACCTTTATTGAGGCACTATTAATAAATGTAGCAAGACTATCATTTAAAACTCCATTTTCAGATGTTCTGTTGACAACTATTTCACCAGCTAAATTATTAAATGTACCTGTATTCCATATCCCATTACTTCCGGGACTAACAACTCCTCCAATATTGATAGAAGCTGAATTACTAAAAGTCCCGCCGAAGTTGACTATTCCATTTGTTGTACTTCGGTCAATTATTATCTCACCTCCTGTATTATTGAAAAAGGAAGATTGGTTGAGAATGCCCACCGAACCCGGGCTAACATTGGTCCCAATATTTATTTTACCTGAATTATTAACTGTTCCCCTATTATTTATTGCCTGATTATTTGAATTTTCTAAGTTTAACACTCCAGACGAACCTATTGTCAATGTCCCACCGGATTTAATATCAATTGATTTTGCGATTCCTGTCCCTGTCAATATTGGATAATATACACTTGTATCGGTAATAAATACATCAGATGTGGCAGTCGGAATTCCTGCTGACCAGTTATCCGGATCTGACCAAACAGTGCTGCTATCCCCTATCCATACAGTTTCTGAAAGGGCACCATAACGCAGAACAGCTCCTGTGTTTTTATAAATTACAAACCAATTGGGCAATAGTCCGTTAACCACATCAAAGGTATCTTTAGCACCATTGGTAGAAACTATCGGAATTTCATCCCCTATGTTTGGTGAAGCCATATTGATGGTCAAATCTAGTGTTCCTCCAAAGTTCAATGTATCGGACACATTGATTTGATCAAAATCAAAGCCGGGTGAAGTTTTGCCATTAACCGTAATCTTTATTATACTAGAATTTAGGCTATTTTTGTGGGCAAAAGACATTAAACCGATGGGGAATCCCGGATCAAGAGTACCACCATTGTGATTGAAATTGGAAACATTAATTGTGCCTTTGGCCTTTAATTCTCCCCCAATTTCATTATTGAAAGTTCCTGTACCAAATATTGGAGAAGGAATAACCGAACTTGACCCTATAGTCAACACCCCTTTATTGTTAAAAGTACTAGAGGTATCTGTAACGATACCATATCCATAGGATTTTTCAATTGAAATTGTTCCGGCATTGTGATTAAATGTTGCCGATTTATTTCTGATACCTTCAATTCCAACGGGCTGGATTGTTCCAAATTGTATATTGCCATTATTGTTGAATGTACCATTAAGATTGAAAACACCTCGTGAAGAGCAACGATTTATAACCAACGATGCCCCGGAGTTATTGTTAAATACGCTTTGGTTAACGATTCCAGTTGTGCCGATAGACAATGAGTCTCCAATTGTAATTGTTCCATTATTAGTCAAAGTCCCCTTATTTCTTAAGCCGTGCTTAGTCGATCCATTTACTCTCAATGAGCCCGATGAGTTGACTGTCAAAGTAGCACTATTTTCTATAAAAATTGATTTTGCTTTTGCCCCCGGCGTATTAATTATAGGCATATTTGATACAACCGGTATCTTTACAGTATCTGCAAAACCGGGAACTCCGGCATCCCAATTACCGCTATTGTTCCAATCCGTATTAACGCTCCCTGTCCATGTTTTCTGCCCGTAACTTTGAAAAGTCAAACATGCCAATAATCCAAATAAACAAAAAGCTTTACTCCAAGATTTATCTGTCAATAAGTTAAATATGTGGGAGAAATAATTAAGTCTTAACTTCACCAAATCAGCTTCTACAAACGTATTGGATTTCAATATATATTTTAACATTATATGTATTTTTGGTAGTAAAATTTTGGAATACGAAACAATCATTATACTTTAAGTTCAGAGAAAATATAATTATGAAAATTCATTCCATACGAAATGTATTTTCAACTCATTTATTCACTGCAAAAAACATTTTCTCTGTATCATGTCTAAGGAATAGCAAAGCAGCATATTTATAAAAACCACTTCTAAAAGAAAGTAATGATTCTTCAACTTTGAATAAAATCTTCAATATATTGAAAAAAGATATTATTCAAAAACATCCTTGTAAATAGGCGTTTTAGAAAACCACTTTTCTAAAACGCCTTTATCACCATTAATTACTTGTGATTTGCCATCACTTGTTGGTATGTAATTCTATAATTTTCTTGTGTAGTCTTAATCACGCTTTGTTTGAATGCTTCATCATTAAACAATCGATACAATCCCGGATGTTTTCTCACATCCATGCCTAATTTATCATATTGATTTTTGAGATAAACAAAAGCTTCTGCCATTACTTTATCGTCTAATTCAGGAGGCATATTCGCAAATGCCAACTGTTCTCGAGTTTTTTCTGTCAGTGTATCCGTCACAACAGGATTGCTATTGCCCGGGTTGGGGTTATCAATATTTTTACCTTTTTCAAGTGCTGTGATTCTATCATCTATGGTTTTGAATTTATTTTCAAGATCGGTAATTCTCTTTTCTTGAGCTTCTGCCAATCTCGCCATATCATTAGAATTCAAGCCGATAGCCATATTGACAATATTATAACCATTAACGTTATAAGATTGAGACCAGGCAACTCCCACAATCTCTTTATATTGAGAAGGCTTTATTTCATTTGCAGAAACTGCTACACCTACGCCATCATTCATTCCTGAAGGCAAAATATAATCACCAGTCATAACCAATCCTTTTACTTTAACAGGTATTTGGCCTAAAAATGCAACTTTTTCATACAAGTATTCAGTACCGGCATCCGGTACATTTCCGAGAATAGCCGGCTTGGTCGAGATAACCATCAATTGGTGAGCATCTCCGGTGTATTTTGTTACTTTTCCGCCATATACGCCAACAATATCGCCCGGAGTTATTTTTTCAGCTGGATTGCTTCTTTCCAACCATTCAGCATAATCAGCAGAACCGGATGAATAAGTTACACCAATATTTTGGGTTGCAAATACATTAAATGCTACCAAATTGGCTGTAGCTAAGGCTAAATCAGCAGCTGCCATTGCCAAGCATGCTCCACATGGCCCTGTTGAAACACCTAACCCACCAACTATAACTGGTATAGCTGCAAGCCCAACATTAATACCGGCTGTAACTTCTGAGGCTATCAAAATTGCTTCATTAAATGCAAATTCGGGATCAGATGTTCTTTCTGATTGTGTCTCGCCTTCAATAGCACCCACTGCACTGCCTGAACTATTATAAAAGGTTGCAAAGTTATTGGAATTATTCACTGTCCCTTCTGTGAGTTTAATCGCTATACCCTGAGGGCTGCCCTCTACCCGCAAGGGATAATAATCATAGTTATCTCCATCCTTTGGAAATGAAGCATGAATGGTAACTTGACCATCTGCCCTCATCCCCTTCAAATTAGTAAAACCATTGACTTTCAATGTATTATTAAAAGTTACTGCCCCATCAACAACTAAAGCAGAATCCAATTTCAACGCACCTTCTATCTTAACGCCACTTTTGAATATTGAATACTTGTGAGCCGTGAAAAAGCCGTAAAAATTTGAAGCCCCGCTTACATCAAGTGTAGATTCAACTTTAAGAGGACCAAGGCTATGAAATTCACCGCCTACATAGAGATTTTTTGCTATCCCTACTCCACCGGAAACGACCAATGTTCCGGTTGAAATACTATTTGCTTGATATGTCGGATTAATCATCAACACCTGATCTTTAAAAATCGCACTTTTATCGACTCCCAATGTACCGGATAAGAATGTTGGTGCACCATTATTCACAAATAAAGTATCATTTAAATTAGTGCTTTTTTCTACTCGAAGTCTATCTTTCAACCAAGTATATCTATCGACTGTCAAAGTACCGCTTAAATAGGTCGGAGAACCGTTATTGACCGATAAAGAATCATTCAGATTTGTACTTTTATCCACTCGCAACCTATCTTTCAACCAAGTATATCCATCAACGGTTAAAGTTCCGCTTAAATAGGTCGGAGAACCGTTAAGAACAGAAAACGGACCATTTATATCAGCACTTTTGTCAACTGTCAATCGTGCCTTTAACCAAGTGTCCTGATCAACTGTCAATGTTCCGGTCAAGTGAGTCGGCTGACCATTTGTCACAGTAAGGCTACCATTTACATTGGTATATTGCAAACCTAACTTGACAGAAGGTGTATTTAATTCAACATTGCCGGCAACAGAGAGGTCTTTTTGTACATTCACATTCTTATCAACACGTAAATTATTATTAATCTCAACATCACCATTACAAAAAACTTTCAAACGCTCAATATCATTTGAAATAATTACAAGGTCAGAACAATCTCTTGTACCTAAAACAGCTCTAATTCCGGTAAGGTCGTTGCCGTCTAAACGCCAGGATTCCTCTTGATCTCTTTCTTCCAATCCTTGACCACCATCACTAAGTTGTCCTGCCGTAAAGGAATAATAAGCATACGGGACAGCTTGCAACTTACTATTGCTTACTGTAATAAATTCATTTGTCTTAGAATCTTTAATTGATATATGAATAAAAATATCTTCTTTAGACCAAGGAATATCGGCATAATTCCCTGTAATAGATTTTCCCTCACCGATTATCAAGGAAAATAATCCAACTTGATTCGTCACTAAATTGTGAATTTCCGAATAATATATCGTCTCTTTGTCAGATTGCAAACTATTCAATTCGATCTTTAATTCGATCTTCTGATTAGAGATAATTTTACCTTTTTCATCTCGCGCTACGGCTTGATAATTCATACCCTTTGGAGTGGATTGACCCACTGCAACAACAGAATATAAAAAGCTAATGAGAAAAATGTACACGTACTTCATGATACAATGCTTTTTATTTAGTTAAATGTTAATTTTAATTTATTTTAATAATCTGACCCTGATCTAATTTATTACCCACGGAATCAAATAATAATATATAATATATTCCATCAGATTGGTCTTGCAGATCGATTCGGTTTTTTTCATTATTTTGAGCAGTCTGTATCTTAACTAATTCTCCAAATGAATTAAATATTTTGAAGTTATCTGCTTTTGCAAGGTGCTCTTTACTAAAAGATACACTTACAACACTATTCGTTGGATTGGGAGAAATATTCATAAAACTTATTACTGAATTATCTGAACCTTCCCTACTGACATCTATTAATTCAGGCTGCAAAAAACCTTGTGTCAGAATTCCATCCTTATACACAACTGTTGTATTTATCACCTGCCCAATTGACCAATCTAAGTTAACAGAATTATCTTTATTATTACCTCCATTTGAGCTAAAGACTTGTTGATTAAAATTTTGCGCTTGAAGACAATTAATACATCCAAGGCATAACAATACAAATATTGCCCTTCTCATGATATCCATATAATAAAAATTTAGAATTGCTACAAATTTAATACTTTAATATTTTATTTTAAGCATTTAAATATTTTATTCTGTTAATGATGTGTTTATACTTAAAATTTAAAAGATATTTTTGTCTTTTAAATTAACATAAATGATGTGAAATATTATTTCTTCAATAGGAGTAAATCAGTTTTTTCTAATTGATTTTTAGTTGTTTTTAATTGAGCATAAATTATAATATTACATTTAAAAACACCTTCTTTTGATTGTCATTTTAAAAATGCATACCTTTAAAGCTAAAAATAAATTTTATGCGTATAATCATATTTGCATTTCTAGCGATTTTACCTTTTATTTCTATGGCACAATATCAATATCCTGTAACTAAAACGGGTAATCAAGTTGACTCTTATCATGGAGAAACCATTCATGATCCTTATCGGTGGCTTGAAGATGACAATTCGCAAGAAACGAAAGAATGGGTCAAGCAAGAAAATGAGGTCACTAACAGCTATTTTCAAAACATCAAATACATCCCCAAACTTATTGATCGGCTAAACAACCTATATAACTATCCAAAATATTCTTCATTCTTCAGAAATGGAAATTACTTCTATTATTATCACAATTCGGGGTTACAGAACCAGTCTGTTTTATATCGAATCAAAGGATTAAATGGCAAACCCCAAGTAGTGATTGACCCCAACACCTTATCTAAAGATGGAACAACTATCTTGTCCGGATTCTCTCTTTCCAAGAATGGTAAATACGCTGCCGTCTATTTCTCCAAAGGCGGATCAGACTGGAACGAAGGAAAGGTCATGGATATGACAACCTTACAATACCTTCCCGACACATTGAGCTGGATCAAAGTATCGGGCGCTTCATGGCAAGGCAATGGCTTTTATTATAGTAGATATCCCGCTCCCGGAGGCAGTGCATTGGCTTCAAAAAACGAAAATCACAAAGTTTATTACCACAAAGTGGGTGACAATCAAAGTCAAGACAAACTTATATTTGAAGATCCAACCTCCCCACAAAGTTTCAATATTACTTCTACTTCGGAAGATGAAAGCTTTACCTTTTTGTCAAGGTCTGACAGAGGCAAAGGTCTGGACGGCAATTCATTGTTTTATATAAAAAAAGGAGAGCATAGCTTTAAGCCAATAATTCCTAATATCAGTGATTTCGATTATTCTATCATTGATAATTACGGTGATGACTTAATTATCACAACGACGGAAGATGCACCCAATAAAAAGGTCATGGCATTTAATATCGCTACCGGTAAATGGCGTACCCTCATTCCGGAAACAAAAAATGTGCTTCAAAATGTATCGTCTGCCGGTGGCAAGTTATTTGTTACATACATGGTGGATGTTACCATTCGCGCCTATGTATATACGCCAGATGGCAAAATGGAAAGAGAAATAAAGCTTCCAGGATTGGGCAATGCATCCGGATTCGGAGGAGAACGGTCCGACAAGTTCGTTTTTTATACATTTTCATCATTTACCTATCCTTCCAGTATTTATAAATATGATATTGCTTCAGGTAAATCCACACTTAGCCGTAAATCAGAAATCGCTGTTAATCTGGATGATTATGAAACGCATCAGGTATTTTACTCCAGTAAAGATGGCACAAAAATACCGATGTTTATAGTGTATAAAAAAGGGCTTACATTAAACGGGAAAAATCCCACTCTTTTATATGGCTATGGCGGATTTAACATCAGCCTGACTCCGGGATTTAATCCATTGCTTATACCCTTTTTAGAACAGGGAGGTGTATATGCCCAAGCCAACCTAAGAGGAGGTGGAGAATATGGTGAGGCATGGCATCAACAAGGCATGAAACTAAAAAAACAAAATGTATTCGATGACTTTATTGCTGCCGGAGAATATTTAATTCAGGAAAAATACTGTGATTCTGAACATCTTGCATTGAGAGGGGGCTCTAATGGCGGAACTTTAGTCGGTGCAGTAATAAACCAAAGGCCGGATTTGGCAAAAGTAGCTATCCCACAAGTAGGAGTTATGGATATGCTTCGCTTTCAAAAATTTACTATCGGTTGGAACTGGGTTGCCGACTATGGCTCGTCCGACAATCCCGAAGAATATAAAGTTTTACGCTCTTATTCTCCAATGCATAACATACAATCGAATGTAAATTATCCGGCTACTTTAGTCACTACTGCCGACCATGACGACCGTGTTGTACCCGCACATTCTTTTAAATATGCTGCCACGTTACAAGCAACAGCCGGACCTTCAACGACCAATCCTCTACTTATTAGAATAGACGTCAATAGCGGCCATGGAGCAAGTAACACAAAGAAAAATATTGAAACCATGGCATATATCTATGCCTTTATTTGGGCTAATATGGGGATTGAACCGAAATTATAACCAATAATGGTTTTATTTGAATTATCGAATATCGATTTGACTTTTATATAGGCCAATTGATGAAAAATTTATATTGGTCTATTTAAAGGTATTAGCCGTATTACGTATGTATAAAGGTAAAAAAGTTTGGTCTATTATATTTTTAAAATCGTATAATACCAATGAACCATTTATTATACGAAAATGATTTTTATAATAGCCCGAATTATTGAGGTATTTCCGAAAAGTCGGGATTTCTTTTAAATCAAAATGCTTCTGATAGCTATCGGGACAATAGTCGTTTAGGGCAAAGTACTTGGACTATTACGAATATCCAATCGGTATTATTTGATATCAGATTGGACTTATCTCATTCAATTATTTAATAGGTTTTGAAATTTTTCGACAAACATTCCAACGTGGTAACCGTCCATTAATGCGTGGTGTCCGTGAATGGAAACAGGCATTTCTTTCACTCCGTTGTTTTCAGTCATTTTGCCAAATGAAATTTTAGGACAACTGTCAGGGTGCGAAAAACTTCTTGCGTGTGAAATGCTTGTAAAGTCAAGCCAAGGAATAGCAGAGAAATGTATAACATTTTCACCTGAAACGGCAGGTAATAAGCTCTTTGTGCTTTTTACATTTTCAATTTCTTGTAATGCTTTTTCGTAAAACAGTTTTTCATCTTCAAAGTAGTCCATATAAGCAAAGCCAAATGTTCCGTCAGCCCTATTGATGGTTGGCGAAGCATTTACAGTAGCGAAAGAATAAGCCTGATTTTCGATTATTCTGTATCGGAAATTTTCTACTTCATTAGCTCCTTTCAAGGCTCTGTATAGATAATACAAGAAAAACGAAATGCCTTTTTCTTTTGCTTTTTTGTAAGCAATCGTACAATCTACTTTTACGGTTACACCAAAAAATGGTTCATCAAATTTTGAGAAAAACTGAAAGTGTTCTTTTCTGTTCCAATTGTCTATGTCTATTAATGTCTTCATTTTATTTTTATTCAAAAAATTCTTTTGGGTAAATTACATTTCCTTCTTTATTTTTCAAGGCATCTGGAACAAGTTCTATCGCCATACAATTTTCTTTAGGTGCATCAAATGGCAGTAAAATGCCGAATTGGCTCAAAGGTTGATATCCAAATTTTGGATAGTACTTCTCGTGACCCAATAAAATTATTGATTGAAAGCCTAATTCTTTTGAAGTTCGGTGTGCTTTTTCTATGAGTTGTCCGCCTATTCCTTTTTTCTGAAAATCAGGCAATACGGCAACGGGAGCCAATGCCAATGTAATGTATTTGTCGGTGCCGGCATCAATGATAATTTTTGAGAGAAGAATATACCCAACAATTTGCTGCTGTATTTCTGCAACCAACGTCAATTCGGGAATAAAACCGTCGGATTTCCTCAATCTTTCAACTAAAAATTGTTCTTTTTTGTCGCTTAAAACCTCTTTGCGAAACGCCTTTTCAATCAAATTAAATACAATAGGATAATCGGCAACGGTTTCTTGTCGTATGCTTATTTTCATTGCTTCAAATAATCTAAAATTTCATTAATTGATTTCAATTGAACGAAATTATCGTGTTTCAAATTGGTTTCTTGTTGCTCGTGTGTCCAAGTTACATAGTATGGAATATGGGCAGCGTTACCGCCTAAGTTTAAAACAGGAATAATGTCGGATTTGATGGAATTGCCCAGCATTAAAAGGTTTTCAGGTTGACAATCTAAATGTTTAAGTAGCTTTAGATAATCACTTTCTTTCTTATCGCTCATAATTTCTATATGATGAAAATAATGTTCCAAACCTGAATTTTTCAATTTTCTTTCTTGGTCCAATAAATCGCCTTTGGTCGCAACCACCAATTTATAATCGCCATTTAAGGCTTCCAATGTTTCCTGAACTCCTTGCAGAAGTTCAATTGGTTTTAGCAATAAGTCGTGTCCAATCTCAATGATTTTATCAATGACATTTAAGGAAACGGTTCTATCAGAAACCCTGTTTGCGGTTTCTATCATGCACAACAAAAACCCTTTTATACCATAACCGTAAAGATGCAAATTCTTCATCTCTGTTTTAAAAAGTTCTTGCGAAATTGTGTGTTGCGGATGATAATTTTCAAGGAGGGAACAAAACTGTTTTTCGGCTTCTTGAAAATACGGTTCATTTACCCACAAAGTGTCGTCTGCGTCAAAAGCTATGGTTGTTATGTTATTGTTCATCTCGTCTGATCAAATTTCGTTTGGCACGCTGCCGTAGTGTCTTTATCAACAATAAGGAATATCGATTAGTTGTCTAATAACGGCATTTTTTTTGACTTGAGGAGCCGATCAACTCCGAAGGACAACAAAACAAGTGTATTTCAATCTAAATACCGCATTAGACAAATGCGGAATTTAGGTTGAATAATTGTATTGTGGTTTCAAGAAGAAGTATTGAATATTGAACTCGTTCTTGTCGTAATGTTTGATACCGTCAATTGGTATTTGCTCCACGAAATTTAGCAGGTCACGTTGGTAATACTTTTTGTAATATGTCTTGATGTCTGTCAATGCGTTGTCGTTTTAAAATGCCCAATAACGTATGACAATATGGCCAGTAAAGGATTACGGGCGATTACTTATCAGGTTACACGAAAAGTTGAAGTAGGATACAAACCTTCGCATATCTCTGAAACCTTCATTGTCTATAATGTGTATTGCAGCTGGCAATTTTTATAATTTTTTGTAATTCAATAATTATCAGATTTGGTATATCTACCAAGCTCATATTGTTAATGTCAATTTTGAAGTCTGCACGTTTATATGAATCCTTGAAAAAGTTATAATCAGCTTTAATTTCATTCAAATATCTCCTTTTCTTTGAATCATCCATTTTTTCTATGATAAGATTTGAATCTTTATCATAGAATGTCAGTCTATCCAAAACATTTTCACACGAATCATTTATTTGAATAGAATATAATTCTTTGTCTGCTTTATGTTTTTTATACACTTGAAGATAGGCATATTTTAGTCCTGCTGGTGTGCCGGAAATTACAGAATCAATGTTTTTTGAAAACAGTAAATCTAAAACTTTACTTGCTTTTTCTCTGTACTCATTCATTGAAAAACACTCATCTTGAATTCTTTCAATTGGTTTATTATAAAAATTCTGAATCTCTATATCTAAGTCAAAGGAGGGAAAATCAATATTTTCAGCCAACATTTTTCCAATTGTTGTTTTTCCTACGCAACTAATACCAACTAAATACAAAATCATAAAAACCTACAAATATTTAAAAATCAAATTTTCTCTTTTCAATCGGAATATTTTTTACTTTCACTATATTTTCTAAAATCGTTTTACTAGTATTTATCAACTTATTTTTGTCCGGAGGGTTACCCTAAAATAAATCTACCAATTCACAATCATCCACTCACTTCAAATCCCTTATATCACACTCCAAACTACTTTTGATAACTCCATAAGGCCTGTCCGGTTTACTTGCGATGCTATTGCGCGGTCGTTCAACACCGTTTTCATTGTTTGTCCTTCGGACGCAACGAAAACTTAGTTATTAATGGCTGTCTTTTCAGTTCGTCCCAAAATATTTTTGTACAATAGGCTCAAATGCTGAACCAATTAAATAAATTACAACACTCCAAATTAAGAATAAAATCCAATTGTTACGAATCATTTCAAAAATTCCCATTGGAGATATTCCATATATTTTAAAAAAAGACGCTTTTACTTTTAATTTCTCTTTTTCTTCTAATGTCAAAATTCTGTCAATTATTTCAACTTTTCTACTTGTTGACATATGAAGTTTAAGGAAATCTCTATTATCAAATGCCTCAGCTTCTTCTTTTCCTTTCAAAGCATCTCGTGTTGATATTTTGTTTCTTTTAGAAAGATTTAAAAGTTGTCCATCTGGTTTGTGATATTCAAAATTATAAGTGTAAACTTTGCCTAATACTTCTGGCAAATCTACTTTAAATTGGGATTCAATATCTTTTGGATGCTCGCCCAAGATTCTGTATCTATTTGAGATGGCCTCAAAACCATAGCTTGCGTTTCTCATATTCCAATGTACCCAATAATGAGTTGAATGTGCTTTTAGAAATACAAAAAACGATTTCAACATTTGTTTTTCGATATAATCATATTCTTCATCAGTAATACAACATAGTTCCTTTTTGGCTATTTGTGCTTGAATATGGATTGAGAATGTTTTTGTAGTGTTGTTGCCACGGTTTTTCACGCAAATTGAGGTTACTCTTGGTGTCCTACCATTTAAATTGAAAAATGATTCACAACTATAATGAATTATTAATGTCTTATTGTTTTTAGTTTTCAGTTGGGCGATAATGTCTTTTCCTGTTTTCCGTTCACTTAATCTGTCAGAAGTAAAAAATCCCATATTGTTATATGATGCTGTTTGTCCTTTAAAGTTGCCACCAACATTAAGGAATATTAATTGGCATTATACAACTAGTATTTGCCACATGTACAGGCCGAACAGCCCGGATAAGCCGGGACAAATGTATTTCATGGGATACAGCCTGTTGCGCTGTATCGAGAAAGCCGGTCATGCTATAGTGCAAAATCATTCATTCTCTTATTGTATTGGTTTGTTACTAATGGCATAAATGTAGTAAAAAGTTGATAGTTTTTCTGTTTGAATTGGGTAATTTATTTTATGGTAGGATTTATGGAGCTTGTAGGTGTATTTTGGGCAATAGGATTTAGATTAGGGTTTGAGCTTCTTCCGGTATGCAAGGTAGTGATATTGGGTGGTGCTTTATTTTGTAGATAGGTGTATAAGTAATCCGGATCTTCTGGTATCGCTTCTTTATCAAAATCATAAACTCTTCGAATTCTCGATTCCATGCTTCAATTTTAGTTTGCATTTTCATGATATTTTTTAATAAATATTTATGCAAATACAATGCCAAATTGTATTATATTTACCTGATTATCATGTAAATACACATAGGGTTTGTTCAACGTCCGGCAGCTTTGCGAGGGCTGGGAAATAGAAGCACTAAAGTTGAATTTAGCACTACTGCTGAATAGAAGCAGAAATGTTGAGTTTTGTACTTTCCCCCAGCTCTTGCAAAACTGCTCGTTACCTGCTGGCGTTTTGTTAGTCATTGTTTAAGTTAATTTTAAATGTTGTCGGAAACTCGCAAATGTTTGTTAAGTCGCCTTTAATAATTAGTAAATCTGCTGTGTCCGCTTGTTCGTTGTAATTGTATAAACGATAAAGGTAGTAATTGTCCTTTTCAATTTTACTTCGTTCAAGTTCATTTCTCGTTACAAAAAATGTTGAGTTTTGTCTGCCTTTTGTTGTTTTAACTTCTATGAATATTTTATTTCCTTCTCTGTCGAATGATTGAATGTCAAAGCCTGTTCCATCTCCTTCGTCTTTGGAAGTGTGTTTTATTTGGTTTATTAGATTGTGTTTATTTGCGTTTTTAAGTTTCTCAATTTCATATTTCACAACCCACAATTCGCCTAAATCTCCTAAACGTTTATTTTCAATTCCGTTCTGTATAAAGTTTACTGTTCTGCCACGAAAACTTAATTGGTCGGGCAAACTTGTTAAATCAGTCGATAAAATTTTAGTTTCTGTTGTTTCAACTTCAATTTGTTCTGGAATTTCAATTGCTTGGTCTAAATGTCTTGCAACTGCATAAATGAAATCTTGAGTTAGAATATTAAGATTTTCGTCATAATAACAGTCAGAAGTAATTCTGTTTTTATGAAGTTTTAAAAGTTCTTGATCAACGGATAATTCATATCTAATTAGTTCACATTGACTATTAAAATGACCAATGTTTTCAATATGTCCTCTTACTGGTTTGTATATTAGTTCTAATTTTTCAGAAAATTGTTTGAACATTTCAAACTTGTAGAAAAAATATCTTTCAGGATAACGTAATGCCAAATAAACAATTATTGCTCTGTGGTCTTGATATGAGTTCTTTCCTGGGAAAAGTTCATTATTTAGATTGTCAATTCCGTTTTGAAAACTATCAATTCGTTCAAAAATATCTTCTTCTTCGTTATAGAGCTCTTTGAATAATAAACGTGTTTCGTTAGGTCGTTGTTCCGAATAATGCATCAACATTCTTAATGGAAAATATTGACCTGATTTCAATAGGTTTTGTGTTAGTCGAATTGAAGCCAAAAGCATTTCGTAAAAATTTTCAGCGTCAATATTCCAATTGTCTTGAAAACATTTTACAGCTTTCCACTTGTAAATTTCTTGTTGATTTACTCTGTCGAAATTGAGTTTATATTCCTCTATGTAATGTTTTAATATTTGCCTATTCATTGTTTACGTGTGTCGTGGTATGCTTGCAGATAACATTAAGGAATATTGATTGGTTATTAAAAGTATCAATTTTTTTACCTGAGGAGCCGATCAATATTTCAAGTTGGACGAAGCCGGACATGCTATAGTGCAAAATCATTCATTCCCTTTTCTTACTGTTTGGTTACTAATGGCATAAATGTAGTAAAAGGTGGGCAGTTTTTCTGTTTGAATTGGGGATTTTATTTTATGGTAGAATTTATGGAGCTTGTAGGTGTATTTTGGGCAATAGAATATAGAGTGGTGTTTGAGCTTCTTCCGGTATGCAAGGTATTGATATTGGGTGTTGCTTTATTTTGTAGATAGGTGTGTAGGTAATCAGGATCTTCTGGTATCGCTTCTTTTTCAAAATCATAAACTCTTCGAATTCTCGATTCCATGCTTCAATTTTAGTTTGCATTTTCATGATATTTTTTAATAAATATTTATGCAAATACAATGCCAAATTGTATTATATTTACCTGATTATCATGTAAATACACATAGGGTTTGTTCAACGTCCGGCAGCTTTGCGAGGGCTGGGAAATAGAAGCACTAAAGCTGAATTTAGTACTACTGCGGAATAGAAGCACAAATGTTGAGTTTTGTACTTCACCCCAGCTCTTGCAAAACTGCTCGTTGGCGGTTCGTTGTTTTCTATCGGCTATTTCCATTTGTTCACTTTTTGTCTGTTTCTATATGCTATTTTTTATTAAATCGGGAGTTAAGTTAGTAATATCTTCATTTTTTAATTCAATGTGATTTACAAAATAAACCATGTTGTTGAAGTTAATAGGTAATGGCATTTCAAGTTTAGAAAGCTTACTGATTACATCATGTCTGTCAGCTTTAAATAGTTGTTTTGCTACTAAAGGTCGTTCATTTAAAATGTGCTTTAGTTCTTCTTTTAAATCGGAAAGTTGAAATTTTAATCTATACTTGTTTCTTAGCATTCCTTCCCAATTTTTTTCTTTGAAATGTTGATATGCTAACTCACTAAAAAGTGATTTCATAGCTAAGTCATTCACTTCTAAATTTGCGTAAATACCGTTTAGTAATCTTTCTTTCTCAGCATGTTTTTTCCATTCGTCCTTTGATTTATACCTCAAACTATGGTCTATTTCGTGCCATCCCTCTGATAAAATAGTTCTTAATTGTAGTTCAAAAGTATAGTCAGTGAGTTGAAGTGATTCACGATTAGTTACTTTCGCCACTTGGTCAAACGTTTCTTTTTGTCTTTCATCAAAACTACAAACAATGTTTGTTCTTTTAGGTTTAAAAACAGTTGGTTCAATTTTGTCTATTTCTTCACTAACGAACGTATATACATCTGAAAGAATCTCTTTCACTAAATTAACATCATCATGAAAGTATGTAACAATACGAATACCAATAATGTCTTGAATTTTTTTACCGTCTTTGGAATATGGATTACCCTCGGCTTTTTTTCTTTCTATTTTTTCAGATATAGAATAGCTATCTTTTACTCGGCTGAATATTCTATATAGCAACCCAACTTTGTCAAGTCGTTCACATATTTTGGAACAAATATCTTTTTCTATGAGTTGTAAATCTCGGCTCATTAGTTCCCGTTATGGTTTAAAAAGTTCATTGCCTCTCTTGTAATAAAGCCTACATCATCTTTAAAATGCAAATACTCTTTACGAATTAAAGAGTCAATTACATTACTGATTTCTTTGTCTGAATACTCGTATAAACGTTGTTTTATTACTGAAAATTTTCTTGGCTTAGGTCTCTTTTCGTCAATTTGTAGAAACTGTAAGAGAACTTTGTGTTCGGTTAATAGTTTGGTAGGTTCAACTTCACTAGTTTCTCCATCTTTACAGTACAAAGAGTTTATATCTTTAATAAATTCGTTATTATCTTGACATACATAAATTGCAAAATCGTCATAAACAATCTGCGTTTTGTCTTGTAAATAGCAATCGTAAAATTTACAGTTTTGAAACGATGATTTTTTAAAACAAGAAGTAGTGAAAATGCAGTTTTCAAAAGTAATGCCCGCAAAAACACAATTTTCAAAAGTGTGGTTTGAAAAATTTAAATCTTTGATTGTTCTGTCAGAAAGAAACAATGTGCTGAAATTACGTTTTATTTCTTTTTTCAAAAAGTAGTCAGTATCAAAATAAAATACAGAATCATACCCAAAGTTGTTGCTATTGTAAACTTCCCAAAGTTTATTCTTATTCTCTGGACTTTGAATTTTTGATGCTTCAAGGGACTTTTGTGCAAAGTCTTTAGGTATAAACTTAGTAAAGTTCTCTTTGTAATGTTCTTGAAACTTTTCTAAAATTAGATTTTCGCTAATTAAAAAACCAAAAACAAAATCGTTTATAAATCCGATATTTCCATCCGTTTTTCGGTCTAAAAAAACGTGATTGGACAGAATTTCTGTTAACTCTTCGATTGAGGGCTTTTCTTCAGGCTTATAGTCTTTTAGACTTTCTTGCATAATCTTTATATTGTAAGATTTAATAAAGTCTTTAATCGTCTCTTTTGTTTCTGCCGTGAAATTATATTCCGACATAAAGCGATTAAGTTTTCTAAAAATCCTGAATTGTGTTTGATTGTCTAATTTTAGATTTTGTCGTTCTCTTTCCCTTGTAAGCAAATAATCAAAATACTTGTCAATCAATGTGCCTTCTTTCTTAGTTAAAAATTCCTCCAATTTTTCTAAAGGAATATTTCTCAAATAAGATAAAAGTACAGGGTTTGAAATTTGGTTGATAGGAAATTCATTTACTTCAATAAGGTTCAATCTCTCTTTGTGCAACCAATTCTCAATAGTTGGTTCTTTTATTTCAAAGCGTGCAAGCGAAAAGTTTTCAATTGAAGAATTGATTGTTTCAATAAACTCTTCACTATTTAAAATTGCTGTCTTTCTTGAAGTAATAACAATTTTAGCATCATTTTGAAGTAAATCAACAATAGTAGAAAGCATACTTTCAACATCTTCTTTATTGCTTTCCTTTGTAATCAACTCGTCAAAACCATCAATAATAAGAGGTATTCGCCCTTTGTATATCTGTTCAAGAACAACATTTTGTTTTATACCATTTGGGAATTGGTCGTCTATTTCATTTAGTAAAATATGTTTAAAAACCCGTGCCTCTCTGTTTCTTGACAACTCTGTAAAAAAAGGCAGTATTTTAGAATTTTCAATAGTGATACTATTAAGAATTTCGTTTGCAGTACAAGTCTTACCAAACCCTGCTGGTGCTTCAATGACAACGAACAAAGCTCCTTTTGTACCAGTAAAAAGGTCTTTGATTTTTGAAATTATACTATTGTCTTTAGATGAATATGATTTTACTTCTATAACTTCTCCAAGATTGTCTTGCAACAAAAAGTCAAAATCGCTGTCAATGTATTTATAGTTGCTGCCTTCTGGTAAATTGGATAGTTGCTTTCTAACAAAGTTTTTATATCTATTTTTTAATTCGTTGCCTAAAGGTGTTTTGATAAAAAAGCCTTCAAATAAATATTCTTCAACTTCTTCTATGTTATTGATAACTTTTAGTTCAGTTGCATATCCTAATTCGGAAAATTCATTTTTGAATTTTGAAACATCTGTTTTTTCGTCAAAAGATATTATTTCTGCAGCGTGATACATACCGTACTGCAAGGTGTAAATTCTAACGTCTTTGGTTGAGTTTTTAGCAATTTTGTAGTTATATGATTCAAACAGTTTGTCAACCAAGTACAGTTTATCGGTCATAATTTATAGTTTTGAATTTCTCTGTTGCTAAGATAAAATTAAAAGTGCTTTATAAACATTTTGCTTAAATATTATATTTAGTTTCTAAGCTCTTTTGCTAGTTTAGGTGTCGCTCTACAATGACCGCCAACATTAAGGAATATTGATTGGCATTATACAACAAGCATTTACCTGCCTGTACAAGCCGATCAACCCCGATAAGCCGGGACAAATGTATTTCAAGTTGGACAGCCTGTCCCGACAAATTCGGGAAAGCCGGTCATGCTATAGTGCAAAATCATTCATTCCCTTTTTGTGTAGTTTGGTTATTAATAGCATAAATGTAGTAAAAAGTTGATAGTTTTTCTGTTTCAATTGGGTAATTTATTTTATGGTAGGATTTATGGAGCTTGTAGGTGTATTTTGGGCAATAGAATATAGAGTGGTGTTTGAGCTTCTTCCGGTATGCAAGGTATTGATATTGGGTGGTGCTTTATTTTGTAGATAGGTGTATAAGTAATCCGGATCTTCGGGTATCGCTTCTTTATCAAAATCTATTGATCCACAATGGTGGCATACAAACACATCTAATTTCAGTAACTGTCTCAGTATCTCAAAAACCGTCCTGATTATCGCTCCGTGATTGATTAACTGTGATGAGATGTTCTTTCTCTGCTTTGTTGTATATTGGTGTATTCCATAGTGGCGGCATTTATTAATACCGAATGGATATTCGTAATAGTCCAATTACATTGGCCTAAACGACTATCGCATCGGCATTATACCAAAAATGTTGGACTAATTTATAAATCAATTTGGTATAAAATATAGCGGCAAGGTGTGTTGTAATATTTGTTGGATAGCCACTAATGGATGCATTGTTTTACTTGCTTTGGGTGCAGGGCAGCCGCTTTGTTGATTTTTATAGTCATTGTATATCAAATGCACTTCATGCTGTTCGTGTAAATAGTGTAATCGTGATGGGCTGATGGCAGTACGGTTGATGTAGCGAGCCAGATAGGTTTGGATCACTTTGGTATCCATGGTTGGCCGTGTACTGTGTACGACCCATCTGACCTTTTCCACCTCTCGCAACAATTCGTCTAAAGGCCTATGATAGCTCAGTTGATCTGACTGCTTTAATTTACGTATTTGGGTAAGCATTTGATTTTTGAAGGTCGCACATAATGACCTGTATGATGCTATCTTATTTTTCTTGTGTGGATACTCCCACTGTCCGGTTTGGTTTATTCCACCCAAGGTTATCAATGCGTGTACATGGATATGATACTTCATGTCTGACCCAAAGGTGTGCAATACACATGTCATACCCGGCAAGAAATCTTGTGGCGTGGATAGTGCTTTTATCGTCTGCCAACAAGCTTTCATTAATGCTCCATATAATACTTTTTGGTTCATCCGGAACAACCCGTTTAGATGATGTGGTATTGTAAATGTCGTATGTATATATGGTACTTTCAACAGCCTTTGGTTGAGCTTATCCATCCATTGCTCCCGCTTGATGCTTTGGCACAACATACAATGACTATGTCCACAACTTTTATAGACGAAGTGCTGTGCTCCACACCCACTACAGGTATAGACGATACCTCCTAGAGCAGGTGTACGACAGACTCTAATCGCATTGATTAGCTTGATGTGCTGCTTACAAGGCTTATAGATGCTGATATATCTCTGCCCCCACTGTCTGAACAGCTCACCAATGCTAGTTGATGATGCAATACCATAGGCATTGTCTGTATCGGATGTTGGATGTACCGTTTGCGTTCTACACATAGACCGATGTATTTGATTGTAGTCCTCAGATTATTGTGTCCCAGCTGCTCTTGTAAGTATACCAAATCTGTGCCATTTTCTAAATGGTGTGTAGCATAACAGTTCCGTAAGGTGTGTATGGATCCTTTTTTCTGTATTCCCGCCTTCTTTTTTGCCTCGCTCATCATCAATTGTACCGATCTGGGCGATAATGACTGACCCTTTACTGTTCCATTGAACAAGTACTTTTCCGGTCTTATGATTTTGTAATACGCTCGCAGCACGTCAATCAACACTTGTGGTACTAAGACCATCCTGTCTTTGCTCCCTTTTCCTTTATTAATCCGGATCTGCATCCGGTCTGAATCAACATCGGTTATCTGTACATTGATCGCCTCACTGAGTCGCATACCGGTGATGTAGATCATCAACAACAGGCACTGTTGCTTGATATTGCCAGCGTGTTCTATTATCTTCACAATATCTTGTCGAGATAGTATAGAAGGGAGTTTTTTGGTTTTTCTCGGTCTGGGTATCTTTTGTACATTCCACGGCTTCAACAATACATTTTTAAAAAACTTCTGTATTGCCGAATAATCCGAATTGACCGTCTGCCAGTCCAGCCCCTGCTGATACCGCCGGATAAGATAGGCTCTGGCTACGTCATCATTGAGTTGCTTAGGGGCATAGTGCTGCTGATAGTCATTGAGAAAGTACCGCAGTATCTGCCCATAGGTTTTTATCGTTCGTGGTGACAAGTTTTTCAGAATCATAAATTCTTCGAATTCTCGATTCCATGCATCAATTTTAGCTTGTATTTTCATGATATTTTTTAATAAACATCCATGCAAATACAATGCCATATTGTATTATATTTACCTGATTATCATGTAAATACACATAGGGTTTGTTCAACGGTTTGCAGATTTGCGAGGGAGCGGACTTTTGGCACAACTTTCCTTGCGAGAACTGCACTCCAAATATACTAAAATATTTCAAACGGAGCACTTCTCCCGCTCTCTTGCAAAACCGATGTTACAGGCTGGCGTTCTATTAGTTGTGCTTATTTCGTTCATTGTTCGTACTGTCTTTGGTTCGTTGGATTGGTAGCTCTTTTGCATTTTTTTGTTGGCTTTGTGCGTTGGAAAAAATGCAAATGTGCTACCAAAAGCGTTGGGTTATGTTTTTGATTGTTTGCGAAGTCCAATTACGGCATTTTTAATATCTTGTTTAGCACTTTTGTTGCTCCATTCTTTCCAAAATTTTATAGTTGCACTGTCTGGCTTTATTGCTGGTTCTGAGATAAGAACCCTTGTCGGAAGTAATGAAGCATCTCCAACAATTAATGCTTCACCAATGTCTAAGATTGGAAGAACTTCTGTCAATCCGGCAAGATTATCTGGTAAAAGTCTTTTGATTACAGCTTGGTCTTCAGCATTGGCAAGTCGTAACGAAATAAAGTTATTGCACTGACTTAAAACAGTTCGGTTTACTTCAGCTGGTCGTTGGCTGATTACGGTCAAGCTAACTCCGTATTTTCTGCCCTCTTTTGCAATTCTTTCAAAACTTTTTAAACCAAGTTCAGAAGCACTATCTTGATTTGTTCTTTCAGGGATATATAAATGAGCTTCATCACAAAGCAAGCAAATTGGATGCTGATTTTCTTTAGTTGTCCACTGTTGGACGGTAAAAACAATTCTTGCAACCAATCCAATTACTAACGGAAGAACATCTGACGGAACTTCTGAAAAATCAATAATTTTCACACCTGATTTTTTTCCGTTAAGCTCTGAACCGTGCATTAAAGCACTACATAAATCGTTCAGCCAATCCAATTGTAATTCATCTTCTGAAATTTGAAATAGAAATCCTAAACGCTTGTCTTGGCTTTTTGCTTCTAACCTTTGAATAAATCTTGTTAATTTACCAAAGAAAGGACCTTGCTTTTCTGTTCCTACTTTTGCTCCTGCAACCATTTCTTCGTCAAGGCGGATTAATTCTTCGATTACATTTTCAATCTTGTAAGGAACAGGACTATCAATTGTAATACTATCTTTGAAAACAGTGTCTTTGACTTCATCAAGATACTTTTGTTTCTCTGTAAATACGGTTTTAGAGAAAAGCATTGCCTGATTTGGTGCATTACTATCGCTTCTGTCAAGCAACATTGCCAACATTTCCTCATAAGTCAATAACCAATAAGGCAACATCAAAACGCTATTTGCAAGATTGCCTTTCTTGCCTAAATCCGAAGGATTGGCAATTCTGAAATGTTGTATTCCGTCAGCTTTAAAGTCTGCTCCACTATATTCTCCGTGTATATCGAACAAAATAGAATTTGCCATAGGCAATTTGGCTATCTGTTCAATAATTTTTGCTACACACCAAGATTTCCCCGAACCTGTACTACCTACAATTACAGCGTGTCTTTGAAAAAGTTTATCTCCATCTAAAAATGCTTCTGCGTTTTCATCAATGGAATATTTTCCGATTGAAAGCGGAATTTCATAATTCTCTTTTGTGGAAATGGTTTGCATAAACTTGGTAATATTCTCTCCATCTATCGGAAAACATTTCGCTTCAATTTCAGGAACGGTGTCAAGCGTTCTTTTAAATACATTTTCTTTTTCTCCGTGCTTATTCAACAGTGTACCGATTAAGTTCACTTTCAAAATATTTTCCGTAAAAAGAAAATTAGTTAAACCTAAATCATCTCCTGCTGGTTGTTCTTCATCAGAAGCCTTCCGAGTTATACGATTTATAATTCCGATTAAATGTTGTCCTGCTTTTGAACTTTGAATGGCTACCAAGTGATTGACTTGTAACTTTCTTAGTTTTTCGAGTTCGTCAACTTTTATGATTAATGTTGCTGTATCAACACTAAAAACTGTTCCGATAGAAGATTTGTCTTCAAAAGTAAATATTGCCATATGTTGTTATTGTATTCGTTTTAGATATTCTGCCAAATTCCAATAGCTAACATTTTCAATTATATGTTCGCCTTGACTTGATGAATATATTTTGGTGTCTTTATCGTTACATTCTTCTATTAAGATATAGTTTTTACAACCTCCTTCAATTATTGTTTCTTTTGTTTTTGGTGTTAATTCTTTCGTGATAACAATGATTGGTTTTGTCTTTATTTGTTGAATAAGTTTTGGCTGTACGTGAACATCATTAAAGCCGTATCCAATACACAAATAACCATTTGCATTTTGGATTTCTGTATCTGCTTGTGCAAAAATGGTTCTATAAGGCTCGTTATGTGTTTCGGCATATTTACTAAGTCCTGGCGTTACAATTAAAGGCTTGTAATTTTGTGGAATATCTTTACGTAAAGGCAAATGAATATTTTCTTTTACTGTTGTTTCAAACCAGTCTAAAGAACCGTGAACTTTCCAAATGTTAATTTGTCCGCTATATCCGTTTATGTTTGCTAAGGCATTCGTGTGAATTTTGTCAGAAAAATGTCCAATGTAGTTTTGAGCATACCCTGTACAAATAAATGCTTCCGCAGTACTTGCACTATATTCAGCAATGCGGTCATAGTTGGTTGTAACGATGGAAAGTTTTCTGTTGGTAGTTGAAAGCAAATGTTTCATCAATATTACCAAAGGGACTTCTTTCCCATTCAAAACAAATTGTTCGTATGCTTGCAAATCTGCTTCTGCAATCAATCTCCACGTAGCTTCAATTACTGCTCTTAGAACTTTGTCATTGAGTTGTATTCCTAACAAGGCTTTTTCTAAATCGTTGCTATCTTCAAGACTTTTCTTAAATGCTTCAAGTTGAGCATTATCAATATCATTGTCAAAATGCAATGTGTTTTTCAAATATTCTCCAAGTTTCCACATTGACGGTAAGCCAAAAGGAACGGAAGCTCCACTGCCTAATATAATCAATGGAACTTTATTTGTCCAATCTTGAAGTTGTTTTAGTAATGCGTCAAAGTCCATATTATTTACCTCTATTTAATCTCCTTGCCGACAATTTTCTCCAAATGCTATCAGCCAGTTTTATTTCTTTTTCTGTAAAACCGTAGCCGTCTTTCAGAGTTTTTTTGTTTGTGATTTTCAAAATTTCATTAATGCTCTTTTTGTCTCGCATCATTTTGTCAATCGTTTCAAGCAAATCATCATTTTGAGATTGATAAGGAAGAAGTATTTGTTCTGTTTCACTTGGCATCAGTTCCAAAACTCCACCACCATAACTACGACCAACAATTTCCGAAAATGCTAATGAAAGCGAATTGTAAAAACTCGCAATGAAAGCATTTTTGTTTACCGTTTCTTTAATGGAAACACGGTGCATTGTGTCGGTTGTGTAGGCGTTTGCTTCGTTCAAAATCAAACGTGGAAACAAATTATTTCTACGGATAAACAACGCATCAGAAAGCTTGATTGACGGAATAACAAACCAATCATCACGAATACCAGTTTTGTATCCTTTGTTGATACCTATACTTTCACCATATTGCAAATAATCTTTTACGCCTGTGTGTTCGTTCAGTTTTTCTTTTGATGGAAATACCAACAAATTTGCTTTTGCTTCGGTTTGCTGATTTTTAAACCAATCGTCTTTTGTGAAAACAACACTATTTACTTGCACACTTCTACCAACCATTGGCTTTGCAAATTCTTCTAAACGGTAAAATGCAACTGTTGAATAGGGAACGGTAAAATAATTGTTTGCTCCTGTGGTAATACCAACTTCAACATTGGCATAATCTCCAATTGTTGGGATTTTTCTTTTTGTTGCAATGTTTTCAAGAAAATCAATCTCTTCCTGTTCCAAAAAATAGTAAGTCCATTTATTAGATTTGAAATCTATTTTTTTGCTTGGACTTTTCAGCCTGTTTACATCCAATGTTTCAAGGTCGGAAGCATCTCTCAACTCCAAATGTTCAATCAGGTGTGAATTACTTTCATTTCTTTCACAAAGCAATAAAACCACTTCTTGCTGAATGTCTGGAAATACCAATTTTTCAAATGAAATGATATTGATTTTATTGTAAAAATGGGCTAAAAACTCACGTAATTGTTTGGCATACGAAACCTGTAATAGTTCCGCAGGAATTACAAAACCTATTTTGCCTTTTTCTTTCAGCAACAAACTCGAACCAACCACAAATGAAACCCAAGCATTGGTAAGTTTCGAGTATTTCAAGTTTGCTTTTTTGAATATTTTGTCTGCTTCGGCTTGTTGTTCTTTATCAAAATATTGATAGCGGATATAAGGCGGATTGCCGACAACTAAATCAAATCGCTTCGTAGTTTCATTGCAATACAAATGAAAATCGGTATTGATTACAGATTTGTTTTTTAGTTTTATTTTATCGGCTTTATCCGCTTCAATTTCGTCAAATTCAATCGCTGTAGCCGATTTGAATTTGTGATTATTTTCTTTCAGTTGTTCCAAAAATACACCGTCTCCGCAACTTGGCTCTAATATTTCATAGTCAGAACTTCCGTTAATACCCCATTTCAGAATGAATGAAGCAATCGGTTCAGGCGTGTAAAATCCACCCCGAAGTTTTTCGGCTGTTGCGTTCTCAATTAGCTTCATACAATTCTTTGATTAAAGGGATTAACAAATTATCTTCGCCCAAATTGTACAATTTGGCTAAGAGTTTTTCCAAGTTTGTTTTTTCTCTTGCAAACTGATTTTGCAGTGGTGTTAAAGTTCTTTTGTTTCCTGCATTTGCATCTATTTGGTCATAAATATTGATTAACTCTTTTTGATTTTCAACAATTTTATCGTGAATTAATTTTTCTTTCTGTTTTGAAAAATCAATTTTTCGGATTGGTAAGTTTTTCAAAACTTTTGTTCCTCTTGCAATGTAGCCACCTCTGAAAACTTCGCCATACAAAGCACTGAACCATTCTAAATATTTTGAATTGAGAATAGCTTGAATGTAGTAAATAGAATAATCCGAAGTTTCGGGAACAGCAACAACGCAATAGCCTGCTGTTCCGCCTGACGAAATCAATGTTCCGTGAATGTCAATCGCATATTTGTCGCCAACGGAGAGAACACCAACAATAATTTTTTGAGGTAATCCGCAACTGTCCAAACTTTGATGTCTGCCGTATCTGTGCCACTCATTCTGCGTTTGAGGAATAGGTTTAATATCTCTTTTTGGATTATTCAAAATTGCTTCGTTGGCTTGTAAATATTCATAAGCCAAAGGGAATTTCTTTTGAATAGTTGTAAGCGGAATTACATCAACACCTGTTTTTGTTGGTGTGTATGGATAAATAACCCTTGCATTAGGTTTGAAAGTTCGGTATGTATATAAATTATCTTCGCCTGAAGATGTTTTAAAGTAAGGTTTCGTAATCTCTTTTTCAATTTTGTATTCAATTCCTTTTTTAGAAAAGAAATAATACTTTTTATCTTCTTTTTCAGGTGTGAAAATGTAAACATCATTTGCACTAGTTTGAATGCCGTTGAAAATATTTTCATCGCTAATCAAATCAACTAATTTCTCACTTTGAGAAACAATTTTATTATATGCTGTGGTTAATTCAGGTGGAACCAATACCCAAACTTCACTATCTAATTCCTCTGTGTTTTTTGAAGCATATTTTACGGCTTCGGGTTCACGAACTTTCCAGCTGTTTAAACTTTTTACTTCTGCATATTGGAAAGTGTTTTGCGGTTGTTTGTTCAGAATAAGTAAACAAGTGTATGTTGTTTTGTCCGTAAAAACCTGATTTGCTCCAAACGAAACGATTGAATGTAAATATTCTTTTTCAGAAAGTAATTCACGTAATTTCTTACCTGCACCAACTTTCGTAAACTTACTTGGAATGATATAACCTAAAATTCCGTCATCGGTCAATAAATCTAATCCTTGTTCAAGGAACAAAAAGTATTTATCAAACTGTTTATAAGCCGAAGTATAATTGGTTTTGTAAAGCGGTAATTCAAGCGGTGTAATGTTTTTCATATCCTCCGACTTCATATAAGGTGGATTTCCAACAATTACATCAAAACGAAGTTTTGAAAAATCAAATGGATTTATTTCAGTTTGATTTTTCTTTTCAACTTGTTTTGGGTTTAATAAGCTGTTGCCGAAAAATAAGTTTTCCGAAAGGTCGGGTAAAACTGGCTTGGTTTTGTTGGTTGAATTTACATCTTCGCTTTCCAATAATTTCAACAACAACCCAAACTTCGTTGCTTCAACTGCGTTGTAATCTTTATCAACTCCGAAAATACAATTCAGTAAAACCTTTCTTTTGATTTCAAACGGAAGTTTGTAAGTGTTGATGTTGGTTTGGATAAGTTCTGATTGGTCATTTTTTAAATAATAGTCAATCAAAATATCATTCAGAAGTTGAAATAACTCCAACAAAAAAGCACCCGAACCGCAAGCAATATCAGCGAATTTTAATTGTAAAATTTCTGTATCGGTCTTGTCTTTGCATTTTGGCAAAACCGTATTTCTTAAAATATCATTGATGATAAATGTTGGCGTTGTAACAATATCCCTGTCTATGTTTTCAGGTTTCTTGACCAATTCAACCGTTCCGTTTTGAATGGATAATTTTTCAGAAAGGAAAATTTCATAAATGCTTCCTAAAACATCAGAAGAAAAAACGCTGAAAGAGTAGGGACTTTCAGGATAATAAAGCTGTTTGATAATAGTCCAAAATACCGAACTTACATTTTCTACAATCTTGTCTTTCAATAATTGGTCAAATAACCCTGAATTATAGCGTTTATCGGCTTCTTGAAATTTTTTGATTAAGGCTTTAAAATCGTTTGCGTTAGCAAACTTCAAAAGTGTTTGGTAATCTTCTAAGTTTCTGTCTTCACAAACACGCAAAAACAAAACTCGGTTCAAATAACTTTGAACTATATCGTTTAATTGTTGTTCGTCAATACTTGGTTCGTGTTTGTGAATTTCAGAACCTAACGCTTTTCTCCATTCATTGATTTGTTTCAGGAAAAGATTGTCTATGGAATATTGATTGATTTTGGTTTCAATCGCTTTCCATTCGTTATCAAAAGCTCCCGAATAAACGGCTTCTTTTCCTAACAGTCTTTTGATTTCATCAAACTTTTCTTCGTATTCGGTATAGTGATATTTCTTTACGAGTGCTTTTTGAAAAGTATCTTCTTTTTCAACCTTAACGGAAGTGTCGTAAATAATGAGATACTCAAAATTGGAAAGAACAGAAATTTTCAGTTTTGCGGTAAAGCCGTATCGTCTAACTTGTTTTGCTGTTTCATTGTCAATTTCAATTTTTACGGACGGTTTCTTAGCTTCCAAAAAGAATTTTCTTTCGGAAAAAAGTCGAAAAGTGTAGTCTGGCTTTTTAGAATTTTCAGAAGCATTTGCTTTTAAGGCTTCTTCTAAAATAACTTCTCTTTCGTTGGTCGGTTTCCCTGCATTGTTTTTAATATCCCAACCCAACAACTCAAAAAACGGGTCTAAGAAATCACTGCGAAGCAGCGTTTCATTATACTTGTTGGTCAGATAATAATTTCTGTCCGACTGATATTTTTCTATGAGTTGTTTGATTGTCATTTCTTCTTGCTTCCTTTTAAATATTTTACTCTTTGCTCGGCTACTTTTAGGGCTTTTTCTCCCAAATCTTCGTCTTGGATTTCATACATTATTTTGTCGCTAAGAAATAACACCAATAATTCGTCAGCATTATGTCCGTAAATTTCTGCAAGTTTAAGAACGATGTCTTTCGTTAGTTTACGTTCTCCACGTTCCATTTTGCTTAAAATAGCAACATCAATATCGAGTAATGCTGAAACTTTCCGCAACGGAAGTTCTTTGCTTTCTCGGAGTTCTCGTAGCTTTTCGCCTATAGTTGTTTCTGTTGACATATTTTACATTGACAATAATTGTCAAATTTAATCAAAGTTTTTTGTCTGCCAAATTTTTTAGTAAGATTTATGTCGGGGTGGTGGGTGGGCTTGGGTGCGGTTGGGCAAAATTAAATGTGACTCGTCCTAAAAAAAGTTTACAGGTTAATACTTAAATCCTGATACAAATTTACATTTTAAAATTAATCCTGCAATTGATTTACAGGAGTTGCTTTTTTTCGATAATAATTCTTCCATAATTTTTCTGTTTTTATGGAGATTAATGAATGATGTATTTGGTTGGGTGTAAGGTTGCTGATACTCATGTGAGGTCTGTCGTTATTATATAGGCTTATTACGCTATCAAGTAATTCCTTTGCTTGCTTGATGTTACTGACTTCATACGTATCTAAGTAT